>Ga0210391_10000003_pt1 | contig 586564 bp, 491 predicted proteins | sample IncBWC12OmetaG_FD_160573 | JGI IMG/M metagenome (GOLD analysis project Ga0210391, IMG submission 160573) | Forest soil microbial communities from Barre Woods Harvard Forest LTER site, Petersham, Massachusetts, United States - Inc-BW-C-12-O ...
GCTCTCCAATGATTGTGAAAAAACAATTTTGTTTGTGGAGACAAATGTTTTCGCAAATTCGTGCGATGCTTTTGTCTCAGAACGATCTTTTGCGACATCCGGCCAATAAGGAACCATCAATTGATAGGTTTTGCGCCCAAAGACCTGCAGGTCCACATCTCGCAAAAGGTGCGTAAAAAATCCGAGTAATTCTTCATCAGCAATTGTTTTGGTGTGGTCGCAGCAGCCATCTAAGGTAATGTTGATTGCGAAGATTACCTTTCTCATTTTCACCTCGGATTGAGCAGCGTGGTCTTCGAACCTAAGTCCAATAACATTGAACCGCGCGCCATTGCAACACGAAGACTCGGTCAATCCGGCTCGAAGCGGCCGTCCCCGATGTTTGCTGGCTATCGTTGATCGTTACAGCCTGTGCCTGCTTTGTCGCGTGACCGGAAACTGACCCGCCACCGAGCAATGCTCAGCGGGGAACTCGAGACAAACGCTAAACGGGAGCTGCCCAAGCACTGACTGTCGCGGCTTTTTGCGGGGTGCATGCCTTTGCACTGGCCACGGTGGCGATGAGGGATGGCTAGCTCCGGTGCTGTCAGCCGGCTGTAGCCGCACGGCTCAAGGCTGTCGTGAAATCCGCATGGAGCAGCCGATGGAAAAGGTGTTCGCCGGCTTCGCGGCGGACGGAGAGACGTCCGGCGACGTAGGCGCGCGAGCCAAGCCCGCGCTGCACGGCATCACAAATGGCCATGTCTTCGTCCTGCACTTTTTCGCTGACGGCGATGCTTTCTTTGTGGCTGGCTTCGGCGGCGGCCGTGGTGTCGGTGAAATAGTAGTCAAAGACCACGGCGCAGCGGTCCACGCCGAGAGGCAGCACCAGATTCGTGTCCATCACGCCTTCGTAGGCGTTGATCATGAAATTGGGATAGAGCCAGAGATAAAATGCGCGGCCTTGCCGTGTAGCTGCGACGCCAACCTCGGATGACGAGTCCGACGAGAGCGGGCTCGATTGCAAGCAAGCGCGTTCGAAATTTTCGATGGTGTATTTGGTGTATTCGATGACGCTGCTCAGGCCTTTGTGCGCGTGGGGCACGTGATAGCCCCCATCGAGATAGTTATCGACGTAGACTTTCCAGTTGCAGTTGAGCGTATAGACGCGGCGATCGAAGAAATGCAATTTCTTTGACAGATCGAGTGGTGCTACCAATTTAGGCACTATACCCAAAAAATCGAGCAGCGCGGCGCGCCCCTCCAGGCTTACAAAAACGAAATTCTCCCAGGTGTCCACGCGCACAGGAACCAGGCCATTTTTTGCGCGATCAAAATTAGAGACGCCGTCGAACTCAACCATTCCTTTCAGCGTGCCATCGATGCCGTAGGTCCAGCCGTGATAGGGGCAGCGGAACTGTTTCGCGCAGCCCTGCGCTTCGGTGACGACCGCGGCGGCGTGATGGCGGCATACATTATAGAAGGCCCGCAACTGGCCATCGTCTCCGCGGGCCACGACGAGAGGCTCGCCCGCCAACTCCGCGGTGAAAAATTGGCCATGACCGCGGACTTGATCCGTGCGTCCCACGACCTGCCACGTGTCGCTAAAGACGCTCGCCCGCTCGAGTGCCGCGATGCGCTCATCAAAATACCATGGTGCGGGAATCGTCCAGGCTACTTCGAGCGGATCGTACGGGTTATACAGGTTCACTACGTCGCGGAGGCTGCGATCCATCCCTGCTCCTCTCAGGAAACGTAAAGCTAGAGGCGTGTCCGCCTGGCCGTGCTTGGCCAGAGCCCTCCAGAAAAACGGCCGGCCCTTCGAGCCATGCGCGATTCTTGAAGTTTGGTGCGGAAGAAAGGATTTGAACCTTCACGGCCTTTCGGCCACAAGATCCTAAGTCTTGCGCGTCTGCCAGTTCCGCCACTCCCGCAAGTCGGCTAACTCACTGAATTGTATCAGCTTCCGTCTGGTCGGTCACTTGCCCAGTCTCGGCTGTTTTAGCTTGCCTCCGGCTTATCTCAATTTTCTTTGCCGCGTCCGCCAGATCACGCTCGGAGGTTACTACTCTTCCGGCCATCGCTCATCTATCTTTCTCAGAATCGATTTCGCATTTCTGATCGCTTCTGCAATACAGGCTTCTCGAGCAGGGCACGATTTGTCGCCTATCTCCGCGAGTTTGCGAGCTGGTCTGTCAAAGCCCGTCCCCGTCCAAAGAAGTTCCGTTTAGTTCCGTTTATTCCCCCTTCTGTGGCACCTCCCGCGCCTTAAGACCCGCAATCGGCACCGCTGTCTCCTATTTTCGGGTGCCGAAGCTCTTTCTCTCGTGTTGGCATAAACCATTGAATCAAAAGCTTTTAGTACCAGAGAAGGCTCGTCTGCGACCGATTTTCTGCCGGAAGTCTAGAGCCACTTTGAATGCCGAGCTTGGCAGCTGTCTTGCTGCAATTCAGGTGAGACAGGTCTGGACGGAGCTGAATCTACTCGATGAATTCCGAGGACGAGGACTTGAAGCAAACGAGAACCAGACCTTCTACACTCGCCTCAGAGGGCTGGGTACAGGTCACTCTCCTAGGGGCTCTTCTGGCATTGCTCTATGGTCCAGTGATCGCCCGATTGGTTGGCCAGTGGTCCGAGGATCCGAACTACTCCCATGGCTTCTTTGTCCCCTTGTTTTGCGCTTGGGTGGTGTGGGCTCAGAGGGACCGGTTGAGGAATCTTCCGTCAGAGCCGAGTTGGTTCGGACTCTGGATCCTTCTGGGGGCTATGGGGATTTTGATCCTCGGCGTGCTCGGCGCAGAAAACTTTTTATCGCGAGTATCCCTCTTGTTTGCGCTAGCTGGGCTCGTCATTCAATTTTGGGGATGGAAATTTTTTCGAGCCGTCTCCTTTCCCTGGGCTGTACTCTTTTTGGCATTGCCCCTTCCGGCGATTATCTTCAATGAGATCACTCTGCCGCTCCAGTTGTTGGCTTCCCGTCTTGGCACTTTCCTGCTGGCGCTTACAGGACTCCCTGTGCTGCGCGAGGGCAACGCGATTTACTTGCCATCCTTGTCTCTAGATGTCGCGGAAGCCTGTAGCGGGTTGCGCTCACTGATTTCCCTGGCTGCAGTTGGCGTGTTTTATGGATATTTTTATGAACCGAAATCCGGTCGCCGGCTGCTGCTCTTCCTGGGTTCCGTCCCCGTTGCCATTGCTGCCAACGGCTTCCGCATCATGGTGGTCGGGCTCTTGGGGGAATACTGGAGTCCTGAAAAAGCAGAAGGCCTTTTCCACACTTTGTCCGGGGTCTTGGTCTTCGCTGTTTCTCTCCTACTCCTGATGCTCCTGCATACATCGTTTGGGTGGGCGCATCGGCTGGTGCGGGTTTGGCGGGCCGCATGAAAAGTCCGATCCCCTGGCGACATTTTCTGCCTGCGTTGCTGCTAGTTTTTCTAACCGCTCTCGCCTTGCAGGCGCGCAATTACGCGGAAATAGTCACGCCCCGCAGGGCGCTCAGTCTTTTCCCCACGACTCTCGGGGCCTGGACGGCAAAAGCGGATATTCCTCTGTCGCCAGAGGAGCTTTCTATCCTGGGCCATGGCGATTTTCTTCTGCGGGACTATGAGCGGCCGGAGGAATCTCCCCTAAATCTCTTCCTCGCCTATTACAGCTCGCAACGCTCTGGCGACACGATTCATTCTCCCCGTAATTGTCTGCCTGGCTCGGGTTGGGCAACATTGAAATTAGGGCGTCTTCAGATCCAGCGTCCGAACGGCACGGCCATGATGGTCAATCGTTATGTGGTAGGCAACGGATCGGATCGCATGCTTGTTTTGTATTGGTATCAGGCGCACGGGCGTGTAACCGGCAGCGAATACTGGGCCAAGATTTTCCTCGTTGAGGACGCTATCCGCATGAACCGCACGGATGGAGCCCTGGTTCGCGTGGCCATTCCGTTCGGGACCGTTGAGGATGAGGCAAGAGCAGAGAAGCGGGCCGTCGAATTTACAAAAGGCATTGCTCCCTTACTCGATTCCTATATTCCGCAATAGCTTTCGATAAATACAGAGGATGGAGTTCCATCGCCGCTTCATCGGGAAGCGGGTTCTCAGTGGAGAGATTTCTTCGCACCCGGCCCCGACCTCCGCAAGGGATGATGCCGGACCAAGCGCCGACCGACGTGCCAACTCACGACGGGTTCACGTCTTGACCGGCGGGATGCAAGAGTCGACGCGAAAATCTGGCCAAGCATCTGACCGATGGAATAAGAATCGTGGCCCTGGAAAGAAAGGCTCCGCGCAGAGTTTTGATGGGGCGGGAAAAGAGGGGTCAGCAAAGACCCCTCGGGTTGTGAGAAACAAAAGAGAGATTCGCACAGAAGAAATCCGTCGAATCACTGATCAAAAATGGATGTTACGCGCTCTTTTGCTTGTTTCGGCCCCTTCTTGCTGCCAGTCCCACAAGCCCTGTCCCAAGCAACAAGAGGCTCGCAGGCTCCGGCGTGACAACCGGCTTCTTATTAATCGGAAGCGGAAGGATGGGATGAAATTCCGGAACCGGAGGTTCATTTCTCCTTAACAGGTTAATGTTTGGGCCGTTGTCGGGCTTAGAAGTTGCGGCTACCACGTTGGCACAAAGAGTCGACAAAAAGAGTACTGAAAATACGCCAAAGAAACGCTTGATTGACACCGTAAAGCCTCCTGGGGTCGACCTGGGACAATCGACGGCTGTTTGCATCAGTAATGGCTGCAATCCATTGCCCAAGCTTGCCTCCAATTAAGTGCTTTATTATCTGCTGTATAGGGGCCTGTAAGGGGAAAACCTGAGGAAATCTCCCGCTTAATTCGGGCACATAGTTTGCAAAAAGATGCCGCCCTTGAAAATGGTGAAGCCGGGCGGGGAGCTGGCCTGGGCCCCTGAAGCCATGCTCCCTTTCTAGTTAGTCGTCAGGCGGGCCTTGGGGATCCATAGCGACTAGGGTCGTTCGAGATTCCTTGCTTGCTGCCAGCCGTCCATAGCTGACGATTGCTTCGCGCTCAGAGGACTGATTTGCCCTGGTCAGGAGAACGCTAGAAGACCAACGGTTCGTGAACGAAGTTTCTCGGCCCGCCTCTGAGAGATTCGCTCTACCCAGAACAAACGCGTCGAAAAGAGCAGACTCCGTCACCAGAAACTTGGCCCAGAGCCGCCTGCTCGAGCGAAGTCCAATCGAGAGACGGAGCCGCCTATCGAACTGATTCCATCATAAAATGCATGGGTCAACCGATAGCGCCAAACTGCTTCAAGTGAACCAGGAAAGCGGGCAGAGCCAATGCGGGGAATCTTGCTGGCGATTTGTGCTGGGGTGCTCTGCGCCATATTGATCGCCGGACTCTGGCCGCTAAATCCGATTCCCTCGAATGAGGTAAGTCCGTTGGCCGATCAGAACGGCTTGGCATTTGGTCGCGATGGCACCATATACAGCCCGAACGCATTTAAGATCGCTGCGCCCGGAGAAGACTCGTTCTGCAGCCTGGACATTTGGCTGATACCTTCGGGTGGAGTGGTGAAAACCTCAGTCACGATTCTTGCCTTCTATACGCCGGACAACCCCATGCAATTCAGATTGAAGCAATATCTCGACGAGCTGCTGGTGCAAAGGGATTACAGAGATGAACAAAATCATCTGAAGACCGCTGAGATCAAAATTGAACGCGCCTTCAGAGAGAAGGAAAAGATTCTATTCACCATCACGTCCAGTCCAAAGGGCACCGTGGTTTACGGGAACGGCGAGTTCAGGGAATCTTCGTCGCGCTTTGGCCTGACCTGCGAGAGTTTTGCCGGCCAGCTTATCGTCGGAAGCTCGCCCGTCTCCTACAACACCTGGCAAGGAAAACTTCTGGGTCTGGCCTTCTTCCATCAAAGCCTTAGCATGGAACAAGCGTCGCGCCACTATCGGGCTTGGTCTCAGGGTCTGAATCCGGTCGACTTCCAAAATGAGCGCGTATTCGCGCTCTATACCTTTGAGCAGGGATCGGGCCGGACCGTTCACGATGGCGCGGGTTCGAGTCCGGATCTATACATCCCCGGGACTTTTAGGATATTGCACAAGAAATTCCTGACTCCCCCTTGGGAAGAGTTTTCCTTCGATCGCAGTTATGGTTGGGACGTGCTCGTGAATGTCGCGGGGTTCATCCCTTTAGGCTTTTTTTTCTACGCTTTTTTCGCTTGGGACCGAAGCCGGAATTGGGCCGCGGTCGCCACCATCGTCTTGGGCGGTCTCACGAGTTTGACGATCGAGGTTCTCCAAGTGTTCCTCCCCCCCAGAAGTTCCGGCGTTACGGACATCATTACGAATACCCTGGGCACTATCGTTGGCGTGATTTTGTGCAGGTGGCGGCCGGTGCAGGATTCGCTCGACAACCTGCGGCAAACTTTCCGAACTCCTGGAAATGGATGAGGGCACTCTGTTTTGGTTTAAAAGCAGGCACGAAATCCCGCCAGCGTGACCGTCTCTCCCGGCAGCTTCGTCCATCAAGCGTGCCGCCCTTGCCTCGGAATCGCTGATTTTTTCAGGCGATGGATTGATGGCAAAGGACTTGCAGGATCCGAGTTTTGCTCGGGAGTTCTACCAATATCCGGGAGTCTGACCCACTGCGCTAGGTCCGTCAACGGGCACGATTGGGCTGGATTGTGCCCGGCGTCAGGAGCATAATAGCGACTCACGTGGTTTATCTTTTGGCCACCCCCGCGGCCGAATATTGACGCCTTCCCCCGATAGGCGCCATCGCGAGGCCCCGCTGCGAAAGAGGGCAGCGCCATGATCATTCAAGAGCAGGGCGATCAGCTAATTCTGATCCGGCAGACCGACCATGCCATGTTGGCGGGTTTTTTTGCCCGCGCGCTGGGAAACAAGTTTTTCAGCCGGCCAGAACCCTTTGAATCCTTCTGTTTGGCAGCCGCGGAACATGACAACGGCTGGAACGAGTGGGAGCTGCTTCCGCAAATCGACCCCAAGACCTTCATGCCGTACAACTTCATGTCCATTCCCACCGAGGAGCACATCGCTCTTTATCAGCGCGGGATTGAACGGGTGGTCCGAGCGGACCGCTACGCGGGGCTTCTGGTCAGCATGCACTGTGCCGGTCTTTATGATCGAACGCGCGCGACGATGCCGGGCTTCTCCGCCAAGTATGTCCGGTCCAACGAATCGCACTTGGTGACAGATTTCCTGCAGCGACTGAGGCTCCAGCAGTTGCGCCTCAAAGTCGATCTTCGCGCGGACTCGTTCATGAAGGCTTATGCGGATGATCATGCGCTGCAGGCGAATCTGCAGAGGCTCGAAGCGCTCGATCGTCTTTCGCTCTATTTCTGCCTCGCGCCTCTGGACGACTCGACGATTGACGCCGTCCCGGTGAATGCCAACGGCATCGAGGCGGATTGGGACCTGCAGCCTGCGGGAAACTCCCTTGTTACTCTGAAGCCCTACCCCTTTTTGAAGGATCCGCTGGAGATCAGCATCCTCGCGCGTCGCATTCCGAAGCGTCCGTACGCCGACGAGAATGAATTCCAAAAAATCCTGGCGCAGGCTCCTTATTTTGCTTTGAACTTCACCCTCAGTGCCGACGGAGCCCGCATTAACTCCCGTTCTGCGGTCGCGTAGTTTCTACCACATAGACCTTTTCCGCGTTCAGTCCAATGCTTGCCCGCGCGTCTCCGGCAAAGCCAGCGCCAGCAGCGCCGCCATCAAGAACGCGCCCGCTTGCAGCAGGAACGCTGGCCCAATCCCATACCGCAGCGCCAAAGCTCCCACGGCAAAAGGCGCTACCGCAGAAATTCCGCGGCCGATGTTGTAGCTCAATCCCATGGCAGCAGCGCGAATTTTGCCGGGGAACAGTTCGGCGGCAATGGCAGCATAGCCGGAGAAATAGCCCGTCCCGAAAAACGCGACGAGTGGACCGAGGGCCAGCAGCCAGAAGGCGCTACGCGACATCCCGTAAATCGGCACAAGAGCCGCGGCGATAATCAGATAGAGGAAGTAGGGTTTGCGGCGGCCAAACGCATCCGAAAAAAATCCAAACAGAGCGTAGCCTAGCCATTTTCCGCAGCAAAGGACCAGAAAAAACGTGGTGGTCGTAACCAGGCTGAGTCCTCGTCCACCTTTCTCGGGCGGCAAAGACAGATACGCCGGAATCCAGGTGAACAATCCCCAGTAGCCGAACATGCTGCAGGCGTTCATCGTTGTGGCCAAAATTCCGTTGCGGAGAACGCCTTTCTCGAGAAGCTCGTGCAGCGAAACCCTTTCCTTTCTCGCCGCTCGTTGTTTCCAAAGTTCAGGCTCGGGAACCCGGCGTTGAATCCAGAACACGAGAAACGCGGGAGCAACACCAACAAAAAACACCGGCCGCCATCCAAAGTGCGGCAGCACAAGCGCGACCACAAGAGCGGCAATCGCTTCCCCGATGGCGTACGCCGACTGCATGAATCCCAGAGCTTTCCCGCGATGCTCCGCGCGCCAGGTTTCCGCAATCAGCGCCGCGCCGGTCGTCCATTCGCCGCCCATGCCGAGCCCCAGTACAAACCGGAAAGCAGCCAGTTGCGGAATGCTGCGCGAGAAGCCGCACGCGGCGCTAGCCAGCGCATACACCAGGATGGAAGCCATGAGCGCGCGGACGCGTCCGATGCGATCCGCGAGAACTCCAAAAAGAAGACCGCCAATGCCGGAAGCCACCAGCGTCAGGGAGTTCAGCAAACCCGCGGTCCGCGTATCCATCGAGAATTCGCGAATCAGGAACGCCAGCACGAGCGAATAGAGCATCACATCCATCGCGTCGAGCATCCAGCCAAGCCCGCCGGCGACCAGAGATTTACGCTCGGGCGGTGTGGCATCCTCCAGCCATTTGAAGTTGAAGCTGCGCCGAATAGTTCCAAACCAGGATGTGCCAGGTTGCATAAGGGGAGCGAGGTGCGGGGCTGGCGGGTTTGTCACGCCGGGATTGTACCCAAAAGCGCTCCGCAGCGCGTCAACAACTGAGGAAGCACAATCCATCTATAGTTTCTGGCGCGGGTTACGACACTGGATGTACTATTCTGCTCCGCGCATTACTATCTGCCATAGTATCGGTGCAACATTTGTTTCTCTGGGGGGAGAAAACGATGAGTGGTCTGAAGCGCTTGACGAGTCTTGGGTCCGTTCTTCTCACTTTGTTTCTGTTTGCGTTCCGCTGCGCGCCGCTTCGCGCGCAAACGCTCGATGAAAATTCGTTGAAGGCGATGAAGTGGCGCCAGGTCGGCCCGTTCCGTGGCGGACGCGCCCTTGCCGCCACCGGCGTTGCTGGTGATCCGCTGACCTACTACTTCGGCTCTGTTGCCGGCGGCGTTTGGAAAACAACCAACGGCGGCAATACCTGGACGCCCATGACGGATAAGACCGGAATCATGTCGGTCGGCGCGATTGCCGTGGCTCCCTCCGATCCGAATGTCGTGTACGTCGGCACCGGCGAATCCTGCTGGCGCGGAGACATCTCTTACGGCGACGGCATGTATAGATCCGTCGATGGCGGCAAGACCTGGACGCACATCGGCCTCGAAGACACGCGCCACATCTCCAGGGTTATCGTCCATCCCAGAAATCCTGACATCCTTTTCGTCGCCGCCATGGGCCACGCTTACGGCCCCAACGAGGCTCGCGGCGTCTTCCGTTCGAGCGATGGCGGCAAGACCTGGCAAAAAGTTCTATTCAAGGACAACAAGACTGGCGCTATCGATCTCACTTTTGATCCTTCGAATCCCCATGTTTTATTCGCCGCGCTTTATGAAGCGCAGCGGTATCCCTGGACGGCCATCAGCGGTGGGCCTGGCAGCGGTCTTTATAAATCCACCGACGACGGCGCCACCTGGAAGCGGCTCGAAGGCCACGGCCTTCCTTCGGGCGTACTTGGACGCATCGGCGTGGCCGTTTCCGGCGCCGACGGCAATCGCGTCTATGCCATCATCGAGGCGGAAAAAGGCGGCATCTATCGCAGCGAAGACGCCGGCGATTCCTGGCAGTTGCTCACCGGAGATCACCGTTATACGCAGCGCGCCTGGTATTTCCATCACATTTTCGCCGATCCCAAAAACGTCGATACAGTCTACGTGCTGAACACTGCCGTCTACCGTTCGACGGATGGCGGCCACAGCTTCAATTTCGTTCGCTCCCCGCACGGCGACAACCACGGGCTCTGGATCGATCCGACCCATCCAGAGTGGATGATCAATACCAACGACGGCGGCGCCACCATTTCTCACGACAACGGCAAGACCTGGACCACGCAGTTAAATCAGCCGACAGCGCAGTTCTACCACGTCGCTACGGACAACGATTTCCCGTATCACATCTATGGAGCACAGCAGGACAACTCGACGGTAGCGATTGCCAGCCGCAGCGATGAGGGCGCCATTGATCGTCCCGATTGGTACGAGGTCGGTGGCGGTGAATCCGGATTCGTCGTCCCCGATCCCGCAAATTCCGACATCGTCTACGCAGGCTCGTATGACGGCCTTATCACGCGCTTTGACAGGAAAACTCATCAGGCGCAGGACGTCTCTTCCTGGCCACTCAATCCGATGGGCGCGGGGGACGCGGATTTGAAGCACCGCTTCCAATGGACTGCTCCCATCGCGACTTCTCCCAACGATCCCAAGGTCGTTTATCACGGAGGAGAAGCGATCTTTAAGACCAGCGACGGCGGCATGACCTGGACGGCGATCAGCGGCGACCTCACGCGCAACGACAAAACAAAGGAGCAATCCTCGGGCGGCCCGCTCACGCAGGACAACACCAGCGTCGAGTACTACGGCACGATTTTTGCGATTGCCGAATCGCCCCTTGAGAAGGGCCTCATCTGGGCCGGCAGCGACGACGGGCTTTTGCACGTCACGCGCGACGGCGGCAAGAACTGGGCCGACGTCACACCGAAAGAGTTCGGCGAGTGGAGCAAGGTGAGCATTATCGAGCCTTCGCCGCACTCTGCCGGCACCGCCTACGTAGCCATCGATCGCCACCTTCTAGACGACTACCGCCCGTACATTTTCAAAACAGCGGATTACGGCAAGACTTGGACAAAAATCACGGCGGGCCTGCCCGACAATACTTACGCGCATGCCGTCCGCGAAGATCCCAAACGCAAAGGATTGCTCTTTGCTGGTTTGGACAACGGAGTCTACGTATCCTTCGACGATGGTACACACTGGCAATCGCTGAGACTCAATCTGCCCACGGCCCCCGTTCACGACCTCACTATAAAGAACGATGACCTTATCCTGGCGACCCACGGCCGCGCCTTCTGGGTGCTCGATAACATCAGCCCCATCCGCCAGTTGAACACAGCCGCAACGGATGAGGCGCATCTTTATCAACCCGCTGCCGTCGTTCGTTTCCGCGGACCGGGCTTCACCTTGCCAGCCGGCATTCCTGTCGGCGCCAACCCCCCTGCCGGGGCCGCAATCGACTACTCTTTGAAAACCACGCCCAAGGATCAGATCACGCTCGAAATTTTCGACGCGCAGGGCAAGCTCGTTAGGAAATATTCGAGCAAGAAAACCGCCGAAGGCACTTCTCCCGACGAAGAAGAGTTCGGCATCAGCAGGCCCGGCGAGGAACTGCCCACCGAGGTGGGCTTGAACCGCTTCGTGTGGGATCTCCACTTCGAAGCTCCCATTAAGGTACCCGGCGCCGTAGGCTGGGGTGGCCGGCCGGAAGGGCCGCTGGTGGCTCCCGGTAAGTATCAGATCAAACTAACCGTGGCCGGAAAAGCGTCTACCGCGGATATTGATCTCACCAAAGATCCGCGTATCTCCGCGTCAGAAGCCGACCTCGAGAAGCAGCAAGAGTTCGCCCTGCGTATTCGCGACCGCGTCGGAGCCGGCGACGAAGCGGTGAATCAGATCCGCAGCGTGCGCGGCCAGCTCGAGGCGCTGAAGAAGCGGCTTTCCGCGGACGCCAGCGCAAAGCCAATCCTCGATTCGGCGGACGCTCTCATCAAGAAAATGAACGCCGTCGAAGAAAAAATCATTCAGCCCAGGTCCAAGAGCGGGGAAGATCCGCTGAACTATCCAATACAGGCGGCAGACCAGCTCGCCGCGTTGCAGGAAACCGTGGAAAGCGCGGACAGCGCTCCCACCGAGGCGTCTTTCCTCGTCTACGACGAACTCAATGCGCGGCTCGAAACGCAACTGGCTGCTTGGCATGAAATCCAATCCAAGGATCTTGCCGCGCTCAACGCTGCCATTCAGAAAGCCAACATCCCCGCCATTGCCCCTGCGGCGGAAAAAACCGAAAAAGGAGGGAAGTAGGCAGATTGCAAAATGCCGGTTCCCCGTCCGAAGAGGAGAACGCGCGGGCGCTCTCCTCTTGGGCATCCATTGCCTGAGTCACATTACATCTACAAATTCCATTGCCCTGCAAACCAGCTTTTGCTACTCTCCGCGCACGATTGAATCCCCGGGAGGTGTGTTCATGGCGTTTTGCAAAGCGTGTGGTCAGGACGCGGGCGATGCGTCCTTTTGTCCTAAGTGTGGCGCAGCGCAGGGCGCGCCGGCTGGCGGGGCGCAGGGTGCGGCAGTCGCTTCTGCGGCCTCTTCAGCAGCGGATTTTCCAACCGCAGGTATAGACGAAAACGTCGCTGGCCTCCTCTGCTACATATTCTGGTGGGTTTCCGGTTTGATTTTTCTTTTGATCGACAAGCGGCCGTTCGTAAGGTTTCACGCTGCCCAGGACATTGCGTTCAACATTGTAATGGCCATCGTAATGTTCGTCTTCTGGATCATCGTGATTGTGCTTACGTTCGTTACTGCATTTCTGCACATTCCAATCGGCATCCTGACTGTCTTTCTTTGGCCCGTGGTGGGCTTCGCATTTTTGGGGACCTGGATCTTTTTGATGTACAAAGCCTACAACCACGAAATGTTCAAGCTCCCGGTCATCGGCGATATGGTCGAGAGGATGCTCAACAAGTAGGACCAGCCAAACCTTCGCGTGTTTCAAGAGCCGTCCGGTCTTGCCGGGTGGCTCTTTTTTCTCGTACTTCCCATCAGCGCTTTCCGCTTGACTTCCTTTTCGCGTCCCGCCACCCTAAAAGGCTTTGTCCCTGCTTTAAGAAGGCAGGAAAAACCGAAAGGCACCAACCCTAACACATGACCCGCGTCCGGCTGTGCTTCCATGACCGCTGCTTTGATGGGACCGCTTCCGCCGCTCTTTTCTACCGCTTCTACAGGGAAAAGTTCGATCCTGCCGCGGAGTTCAGCTTCACCGGTATGACCCATCGTGCTTCGCAGCCATGGACGCCCGGCCTTTTTGACGGCGACGAAAACGCCATCGTCGATTTCAAGTACTCCAACTCTCCGAAAGTGACCTGGTGGTTCGACCACCATCAAAGTGCGTTTCTCACGCCCGCTGACGCCGAGCAATTCCGCAGTCATCCCGGCCCACACATGTTTTACGAGCCGGACTATAAATCCTGCACAAAACTCATCGCCACGATTGCCAAGGAAAAATTCGGCTTTGACACGAAGCCGCTCGAAGACCTGATCCATTGGGGTGACATTATCGATGGCGCGCAATACCCCACGCCAGAGTCTGCCGTCGAGCTGACGGAACCGGCCACGCAGCTTGGCTTGGTCATTGAAGCGGCGCCAGAGGACGGTTTGCCAGCGCGCATCATTCCCGAGCTGGCTTACCGACCGCTCGCCGAAATGGTCAAGCTGCCTCTGGTCGCCAAACATCTCGGGCCGCTGCTTGAACGCCACCGCAAATCCATTGAAATTCTTCGCCAGCGCGCCGAAGCTGTCGACGGCGTGATTTTCTTTGACGTCAGCGACCTCGACCTCGAGGGCTACAACAAGTTCATCCCCTATCTGCTGCATCCCGAGTGCGTCTATTCCGTCAGCGTCAGCTCTTCGCCAGTCCGCGCAAAAGTCTCTCTCGGCACCAATCCCTGGAATCAAGCAACCGCCGACAAAAACCTCGCCTCGCTAGCCGAAAAATTCGGTGGCGGGGGCCACCCGCGCGTCTCCGCCATCTCCTTCGACCCGGCCGACCTCCCGCGCGCCCGCCAAGTCGCACGCGACCTGGCCGCCCAGCTCCGCGCCAAATAAATTCGCATCCCGACAGCCCGCGTTTTCCAATCTGGCGCTTGTTCCAGTTCCGGTAATCCGGGCACCGGCAAACGATTGTGGTAAATTTCAGTTCGCACTTCGCGGGCAATTGGCTCGGCTCTATAGTCCATATCGAAGCTGCTAAGTCATGAAGTTAGGGAGCGAATCATGCGCGCATTCGCCGTTCGGAGCTTCGGCGAAGCTCCTGCGATCCACGATCTTCCCGTACCCGTCGCGGACGGTGCACTCCTGATACGTGTCACATTCGCGGGAGTGAATCCAATCGACTACAAAGTCGTCGATAGGCTGACCAGCAGCTCTACATACCCTTTTGTTTTGGGGGCAGATTTCGCAGGCGTCGTCGAACGAGTTCCGGCGGGTGAACGCGATTTCCACACAGGCGACCGAATTTTCGGCATGGCGCGTACGCATGGCGCCTACGCCGAATACACCTCAGTTGTCCCGGGAGTAAGGACAGAACCGCTGGCCCATATCGCCGATGGCGTCACTGACGAGCAGGCAGCGGCGGTGCCGATCCCGGCCGTTACTGCGTTGGGCTCGCTTGAGCTGCTGCGTGTTGCCGCCGGGCAGCGCCTCGTTGTGCTGGGAGCGACGGGCGGGGTGGGGGGATACGCGGTGCAGATGGCGCGTTCCCGCGGCGCACACGTCATCGCCACCGTTCGCGGCGATGCCGACGAAGCTCGCCGCCTCGGTGCCGAAGAGGTCTACGACGCCAGCGCTGTCGACGTAATCGACGCGCTGCACAAGTCTCACCCCGATGGTGTCGATGCGGTTCTCGATCTTGTGAACGGTTCCGGCGCGATCAACCGCGACGCCGAGATTCTCAAACCTGGAGGCGGGCTCGTATCAACGATCTTCGCGGCGGACGAAAAGTGGTTCGCCGAGCGCCACATCGCGGCGCACAACATTGCCGGGAATGCCAATCCATTCTCGACGCCGCAAGGACTGAACCAGCTTGCCGGCATGCTCGCCGACGGCATCATTACCGCCCGTATCCAATCCACCGTCGCCTTGGAAGGCGCCGGCCAGATACTCGAAAAGCTTCGCAAAGGCGGTCTCCGGGGGAAAGCCCTTATCCGGATGTAGGGCGGGCATCGGATCCGTGGACCGCGGCGACGCTCGGAAATGGACCCCACGGCCTCGGGCCTGTTCGACAAAATTGCGCGTCCCGTGTAAAATTCTCTGATCCTCTGCGCGCCGCTAGCTCAATTGGTAGAGCAATGGACTCTTAATCCATAGGTTGTAGGTTCGATTCCTACGCGGCGCACCATCTTTTTCAACGCTAGAAAATTGCCCCCATTCCTGCTGCGGCGGAAATTCTGATCGACTTCCATGCGCAACTTCCCGTCGATGTAGTGGCGAATGGCAGCCGGGGGCCTTCGAATGCAGAATACTCTGTGTTTTCAATGATCTCTCCGCCGACGCTCCGGCGAACCAGCGTGCTGAGCTCGTCCTTCGCGCAGATTTCGTTTGGATTGGTGAGTTCTGCCGTTCACGATTTGGATGCACTTCGCAGGACGTCCAGCGTTGCGCTGGATTCGCGCGCAACTACGCGCCATAATTGCAACGAGTGTTTCTTGTAGAAAAGACTCCGGGATGCGAAACGTTGTGGTAACTTCGTTTGTCCAAAAGGCAAGCAGGAGATGACGGTTATCGTGTGTTCCGGGCACGGTCAAGAGGGTGCCTTCAGACGCACAGAGACGGATGGCTCTCCAAGCAACTTTATGAAAAGGTTCCAATATTTGGCAGGCGCGGCTACGTTCGCCGCATTCCTGGCGGGCGGCTGCTCGAAGTCCGTCTCCAGCAGCATGCTCGGCGACGCCTCCCACCCTACGCCCGTGCACGTTTATAGGGTCGCCGAAGAGATCGCCCAGCGCCGCGTGCAAGCCGCCGGCTCGCTTTTCGCCCTCGAAGAAAGCATCTTAAGCGCGCAGGTCGAAGGCCGCGTCTCTCAAGTTCTCGCTGATGTTGGCGACAACGTGAAAGAAGGCCAGCCGCTCATCCTCATCGATCCGCAAGAACTGCAGCTTGAAGTCGACCGCCAGCGTGGCCTGGTCACCCAAGTGCGCGCGCAGCTCGGCATCGGCCCGAATGATCCGCCTCCCTCCGATCCAAAGCAGCTCGCTTCCGTTCAACGCGCGGCAGCTGATCTCTTTGACGCTGAGCGCAAATACGATCGCGCGCAAGAAATGTTCAAGGGCAAGCTAATTTCGCAGCAGCAGTTGGACGAAGCCGCCAGCCGTTTTCAAAGCACACAAGCCGGCTATACGGTATCGTTGCAAGAAGTCGACCGTCTCAAGGCGCTTCTCGTCTCCAGCGAAGCGAGCGAGAACTTGGCCGAGAAAAAACTGAGAGACGCCACCATCCGCGCTCCCTTCCCCGGCTCTATCAAAACTCGCGACGTTCATCCTGGCGAATACCTTCGCGTTCAGGGACCTGTAATGGTTCTCGTTCGAACCGACACTCTTCGCGCCCGCCTCGCCGTCCCCGAACGCTGGGCCGGTTCGGTGAAAGACGGGGCCACTGTCGATCTACAAGTCGAGGCCTTCCCGGGCGAAACCTTTCACGGCCGTCTCTCGCGCATCAACCCCTCCGTGGCGCAGGATTCGCGCACCTTCGAAGCCGAAGCTCTCCTCACCAACGCCGACGGCCGCCTCAAGCCAGGCTTTTTCGTGCAAGCTTCCATCCCCAGTGAAAAGGAAGAAAAAACCATCTTCCTTCCCGAAGGCGCCGTGAACTACCGCTATGGCGTCTACAAGGTTTTTCTTCTGAACGGCAATCACGTTTCCGAGCATCAAATTCATCCCGCTGGCCAGACCGATGACCAACGCGGAAAGCGTTTTGAAGTAGCCGAAGGACTGAAGCCGGGCGACCTCGTAGCCGTAGCCGTCTCCGGCGATTTGCACGACGGGGCCACCGTTCAAGAGCAACCTGAAGGGAACACGCCGGGGCAGAAGTAATCACTGCCGGAAGCGCACTCAAACGTCCATGAAGCTCGCCGAAACTTGCGTAAAGTATCCCGTTTTCACCGTGATGCTGATCGCTTTTCTGGTGACGCTCGGCGCGTTCTCCTATCGCGGCCTTGCCGTAGATCTTTTTCCCAAAGCCGATCCCGCCACCGTCAACGTCGATGTCCAGCTGCCCGGCGCCACTCCCGAAGAAGTCGTCACCGGTGTCGTCCTCCCTCTCGAGGATGCCATCTCGAGCGTCAGCGGCATCGACGAAATCTCCGTCTACTCCAGCGAAGGCTACGCCGACATCACCTGCACTTTCGTTCTCGAACGCGACATTGACGGCGCCGCCCAGGACATCAGAGAAAAAGTTGCCGCCGCCGTTTACAGACTGCCGCGCGAAACCTTGCCTCCCGTCATCACCAAACAAGATCCGCAGTCCGACCCTATTCTCACGCTGCTCGTAAGCGGCCCCACCAGCCGCCGCGAACTCACCGAAATCGCCGACAAACAAATCCGCCGCGCCATCCAAACCGTCGACGGCGTTGGCAGCGTCGAGCTCAACGGCGGGCAGGCCCGCCAAATTCGCGTACTCCTCGACGCGCAAAAACTCACCGCCCATAATTTCACTGTCCTCGACGTGCGCGACGCGCTCCAGCGCGAAAACATCGAAGCACCCGGCGGCCGCATGATCACCGGCCCGCAAGAGCTAGGCCTGCGCACTCTCGGCCGCGTCACTTCTGCCGATCAGTTCGGAGAAATCGTCATCGGCACGCGCGGCGGCGCGCAAGTACGCGTTCGCGACGTCGCCCAAGTGGAAGACGGCGCGCAAGAGCTTCGCACCTGGTCGGCCCTCTTTCGCAAAGGCGTCCCGGGTCAAGATGTCGTCAGCATTGAAGTCCTGCGTCAGTCCGGCACTAACACCGTCCAGGTCGCGGACAACGTAAAAGCCAAACTCGATGAACTCCGCGCGCAACTCCCTCCCGGCGTGCAACTTCTCGTCATCCACGACATTTCCGACTTCATCAAAGCCTCCGTCCACTCGCTCCTCGAACACCTGATCCTCGGCAGCATTCTGGCCAGCGCCATTGTTTTCCTTTTCATGCGTAACTGGCGCGCCGTCCTGATCGCCGCCGTCGCCATTCCCGCCAGCATCATCGCCACCTTCACGCTTATGAGGGGCATGGATTTTTCCCTCAACAACATGACACTCCTCGCGCTCACGCTCGCCGTGGGCATTGTCATCGACGACGCCATCATCGTTCTCGAAAATATCGTCCGCTTCATGGAAGAAAAAGGCGAAAACCGCAAAAACGCCGCCATCAAAGCTACGCAAGAAATCGGATTGGCCGTCATGGCCACCACGCTTTCTCTCGTCATCATCTTTCTGCCGATCGCCTTCATGAACGGCTACGCGCGCAAATACGTCAACTCGTTCGGCTGGACCATGGCCATGGCGATTCTCGTCTCCCTGCTTGTGGCTTTCACGCTAACGCCGATGATGTCCTCGCGCATCCTGCGCATCAGCGAAAAGGAAAAAAAGGCCCACGCCGCCGGAATCCTGCACTGGATCGAGCAATCCTACTTAAAGCTCCTCGAATGGTCGCTTGCCCACCGCTGGGTCATTGGTCTCATCTGCGCCGGCACATTCCTATCGACGTTCGGCCTCTATCACCTCGTCGGACGCGACTGGATTCCCTCTGACGATCAATCCGAGCTCATCAGCTCCTTCACGCTTCCCGAAGGCACCGCTCTTTCCATCACCACACAGCGCGCGGCTGAGATCGCGGAACGCGTCGTCGCGCTTCCCGAAGTCGCTTTCGTGCAATCCTTTACTCACGGCCCCACAAACCACGCGCATCTTTTCGTCGGCCTTGTCCCGCGCAGCGAAAGAAAACGCACCCACGAGCAACTTGCCACCGAAATCCGCGGCTATCTTGCCGGCTATCGCAACATGGTCTCGAACGTGCGTCTGCCTTCGGTCTTCGGCGGTGAAACCTACTTTCCGATCGGCGCCGTCATTCGCGGCCCGGAATTGAATCAGCTCGCCGACCTCAGCAAACAGGTTGCTGATCTGATGCGCAAATATCCCGACCTTGTTGACGTCAACCCTAGCCTCAACCTCAACACTCCCGAGCTTCAGGTCAAAGTCGATCGCCAGCGCGCCGCCGACATCGGTGTCCGCATGACCGACGTGAGCGACGCCGTTCGCCTCTTCTATTCCGGCGAAGACGAAATCACGCGCTTCAAGGAAGGTTCCGAGCAATATCCGGTCATCATGCAACTCCTCGAGCGCCAGCGCGACAATCCCGACGTCCTGGCGCAGATGATGGTGCCTTCGACAAAACTTGGGCAGGTGCGCCTGGAGAATGTCGCCTCGATTATTCGCGGCGCCGGTCCCGCTACGCTCTGGCGCTACAACCGCGAATTCGAAGTCACCGTCTACGCCAACGTCGCCAGCGGCTATCCTCTCGATCTCGCTGCCGCGCACACCATTCAATCCATCAAAGAAATCGGCCTCCCCGCGGGCTATTCCTACCGCTTCACCGGCCAGGTCAAAGTCCTTGAAGAAACCACCTGGAATCTTTTGCTCGCCATGCTGCTCGCTTCCATCTTCATGTATATGGTCCTCGCCGCCCAATTCGAGAGCTTCTCTCATCCCTTCATCATCATGCTCACCCTCCCGCTGAGCATCCCCTTCGCGCTTCTCTCTCTCTGGATCACAGGCCGCGCCCTTAGCCTTTGGAGCGCCCTCGGAATGTTTCTGTTGCTCGGAATCGTAAAGAAGAACGGAATCCTGCAGGTCGACTACACCAACCGCCTCCGCGCCACCGGCATGCCCGTGCGCGAAGCGATACTGGAAGCCAACCGCGTCCGCCTCCGCCCCATCCTCATGACCACTCTTTCCATCGTTGCCGGCCTGATCCCCGTAGCCATCGGCATAGGCGCTGGCTCCGAACAACGCGCCTCTATCGCCGTCACGATCATCGGCGGGCAAACCCTCTGCCTGCTCCTGACCCTGCTCGTCGTCCCGGTAGCCTATTCCTATCTCGCCGAGTTCGAGTCCGTCTCTTCGTCCACCACCGCCCGCCGTCTCTTCACCCGCACTCAGAACCCCGTCGGCAACTCCTCCGCCGATTGAATCATTGAGCTCTTGCGTGGATCCCTAAAAAAATGCGCGCGCGACGCTGACAACCGGTCTTTGAGAATCTGCCCCGCCTTGCTCTCCCCAATCTCCTCTCTCTGAACTCCGGGACCTCTGCTTTAAAATGCAACTTCAGCACCCGGATGGGTTTTGCCCTGCACCGCCGGACGCAGCCTGAACTCATTTAGAATCAGCATGTTCGCAGAACGCACCGGTAATTCCTCGGGAATCCGCACTGAGGAAAAAAGGCAGGCGAGGCCGTCCCCGCTTGCGCCGACCCTGCCATCGCAGGCACAATTCGCGTGCTCGAACCAGTCATTCTCTCCAGCAAGGAAGGCGCGCGATGCGTAGAACTCTGACGGCACTCATTTTGGCATTTGGCTTCTTTACTTCGCTCTCTGCACAAACAAAAGCTCCGGTGCAGCCGGCCGACTACGGCCAGTGGGAATCGCTCGCCGTAGTGCGCGAATTCGGCGGCCTCTCGCCGGACGGCAAGTGGCTCGCGTATGGGATTAACCGCTCCAATCGCGAAAACGAGCTGCGCGTCACAAGCATCTCCGACGGCACCACCAAGACCGCCGCCTTCGGTGCGCAGCCGGTTTTTTCTTCCGACTCCCGCTGGGTCGCCTACGCTATCGGCTACTCCGAAACGCAAGAAGAAAAGATGCGCAAGGACAAGAAGCCCGTTCAAAGAAAGCTCGGCCTTCTCAACCTCTCGAACGGCGAACAAATTGTTGTCGACGGCATCGAGTCTTTCTCTTTCAGTCCCACGGGAGCGTACCTTGCGATGCGCCGCTATGCGCCTGAGAAAAAAGACGCCCAGGACGCAGCCGCGAGTGCAGAAAGCGACGACACGCCCGGCGCGACGCTGATCCTGCGCCAACTCTCTTCCGGCCACGACACCTCGTTCGGCAACGTTTCCGAATTTGCATGGCAGGATCTTCCCGGGCGCGGCACGCTCCTCGCGATGGCCATCAACTCCGAAGACAAAACCGGTAACGGCGTGCAGCTCTTCAATTCCGAAAACGCATCCGTTCGCGTCCTCGATTCTTCCGCATCTGTCTACGGCGGTCTGGCCTGGCGCAAGGATGGGGCCGATCTCGCCGTGCTGCGCTCGAAATCCGATGACCACCGCGAAAGCGCCACCCAGATCGCTCTGGCGTGGACCCACGTAGGAGAAGCATCCGAAGCCAGCCACACCTACGATCCGACGGGCGACACAAAATTCCCGGCTGCGATGCGCACCGTTTCCTTTCACAAGCCAGCTTGGTCCGAAGACGGCGATACGGTTTTTCTGGGGATGGCCAAATGGGAAGAAAAAATCGCCGAACCAAAAAAATCCGAAAAAGACGCGAGCGCGGAGGCTGAGTCAAAAAACAAAGAGAAGGGCAAAGCCAAGGACGCCGAAGAGCAGCCCACCGTGGACATCTGGAATGCCCACGACACCGAAGTCATGCCCAAGCAAAAACTCAACGCCAAAAACGATCGGCAGAAAAATATTCTGTGCGCCTGGCATCTCGAGAGCGGCCAGTTGGTTCCGCTCGGCAAAGAGCTTGAAGAAGAGATTGTCCCCTTCAATCACCAGCAAACCGCTTACGCCGCGAACTGGTCCGCCTACGCCATGGAGCGCAGCATCGGCCGTCCCGCCGCCGATGTTTATTTCGTGGATCTCGCCACCGGCAATCGTACAAAAATTCAGGACCGCCTCAATGACGACTACTATCTCGAAGCCAGCCCTGCAGGCCATTACCTTCTCTATTTCCACGACAACAATTATTGGACGGTGAACACCAGCACGCGCGCCGTCATCAACATCACGAAAACAGTTCCCACCGCCTTCGCAAACCTCGAAGCCGATTTCACCATCAAACAGAAGCCTGCTTTCGGTCTCGCCGGATGGACCAAAGACGACACGAGCGTCATCCTCTATGACAAGTTCGATCTCTGGCAGGTTTCGCCCGATGGCGCTCATGCAACAAAGCTCACAGATGGCGCTGCCGACCAAGTCCGCCACCGCTATGTAAAACTAAATCCCCGCGATGAGTTCATTGACACAGATCAGCCGATCTATCTCAGCCTGTTCGGCATTTGGACAAAAAAATCCGGCTATGCGCGGCTGAATCCAGGCGCTTCAGGTCCTTTCAAGGAAGAACATCTCATTTGGCTGGACAAAAGCGTCGCCCAGCTCGGAAAAGCCAAGGACGCGGACGTATTTGAATACGTCGAACAAACTTTCACGGAATCCCCGAACGCTTTTGTCGGTGGGCCCGATCTGAAAGCTCCTAAACAAGTCACCAAGACGAATCCGCTCCAAGGCAACTTCGCGTGGGGTAAAGAAGAACTGATCGACTACAAGAATAGCCACGGTGAGCACCTGCAGGGCGCGCTCTACTATCCGGCGGGCTACGACCCGAGCAAGAAATACCCCATGATCGTTTACATGTACGAGAAGCTGTCCGACGGCCTGCATCAATACAGCGCGCCTTCCGAGCGCAATTACTACAACGTGGGCGCCGTCACCAGCCACGGCTATTTCATGCTCGAACCCGACATCGTTTTTCGACCCCGCGATCCCGGCATTTCGGTCGTGGATTGTGTGACCTCGGCGGTCAAACGTGTCATCCAGATGAATGTGATTGATCCGAAGAAAGTCGGCGTGATGGGCCATTCCTGGGGCGGCTTTGATTCCGTCTATCTCGCCACACACACCACCGATTTCTTTGCCGCCGCCGTTGCGGGCGCTCCCATTACTGATCTGGTCAGCAACTACGGAAACCACCACTGGAGCTCCGGCATTGCCGAGACCGACCACATCGAAACCGGCCAGCAGCGTATGGAAGTCCCGCTCTATGAAGACCTGCAGGCCTACATCCGCAACTCCGCGGTTTTCGGCGTACAAAATATGACTACGCCTCTGCTCATCGAAGTCGGCGACAGCGACGGCACGGTTTTTTTCCATCAAGGCGTCGAGCTCTATAACATTGCGCGCCGCGCAAAAAAGAACGTAGTTCTCCTCGAATACGCCGGCGAAGACCACGGTTTGCGCAAGAAGCCCAACCAGATCGACTACCAGCGCCGAATCTTTGCCTGGTTCGGCCACTACCTAAAGGATGAGCCCGCTGCAAGCTGGATCACCAACGGCGAGAGTTATCTAGACCGAGAAAGGGAACTGAAGCAATGGAAAGCCGGTGATGGCAAGGATTGAGGACCTGGCGCCTAAAGCGAGCACTGGCCGGGGCTCCCGAGGAATATGGCAATGCCGGGCGGAGGCTAGAAATGGCGGGCCGCCAGGCGAGTAAGAACTGTGTCGTGGTCCTCCAAAATGGAATCCGCGAAGCCGCGCGAGGGAGCGCGCAGCAAAAGAAACAGCTCGCCGGCCCAGAGAAGAATGTCCAGCAAGCGCCCGCGTTGCAGATTGCTGATGTCGTCGCAATGCAGCGCCACATCGAGAGCCCGCCGCGAGCACTCTTCGATGAACGCGCGCAGCGAAGCGAGATCAAGATTCACGCGCCCCATTTTCTGGCCGCGCGGATCGATACGTTGCAAATTTTCGTAGCAGAGTTCGATGAAATGGTTCAGGCAAAAATCCTGCTGAGCCAAGGAAGCTACCGCAGCCCCTTCACAAAAATCCACTGCACAGATCTTGTCCTTATACATCGTTGACATGGCCCCTAACTCAAGACTCTTCACTCCCATACCGCCCGCACCCATCCTCTCTATTTAACCCCCCCTAGAGTTGGATGTTGCGGGGGCACGCAACCGTTGCCGGAACGATTACAGAACCACGACGCAAAATCAGCTGTCAGTTCTCCTCATGCCACACACAGCGCGGCTTCCTCGTTCAGCCCAGATTCTATCGTTTCCCCGGCGCAGGACGATTCGAACTCGCGCGGAACTTCGGCCGCGGCGGGCACATAGGCGGCCAGCGTTTGGACGCGCAGGCAGCGGTCCAGGTAAGGAGCCAGTAAAGCCCGCACCCAGCGCACGTTTTCGTTGCAGCGCTGCATGCGATCCTCGCCGCTCCAGAGAGTGACAACCGTCACGAGGCGTGCTTCGTGGTTTGCGATCATTACGAAACTTCCGGCGAAGCCAGCTACCTCTCCGAGCGCTCCATCGATCGCCGCGGGCAAAGCGGCGTGGATTTTGTGCGCTTCGTTGGGCTGGGCGACAAACTCTATGCTGAGCGCCGTAATGCGGGAACCGGTGTAGCACAGAGCGGGTGTCCGCGCATTAGTACTCATTCCATTCGAATCGAACGGGCGCAAAGCGGGATTGGAAAGACTATGGGACTGCAGAGAACGTGACACGAAGCCTCCAGATTCAGTGGTCCTCCCCGTTTAGGGGGAGGCGCATCCTTGTGGGTCCAGGTCCAACTCGGATGCGCCCTGGTGGGACACGCGTGGGACAGGGGAACCGTCCCTTCGCAGCAGGAGGCCCAAGCTTACGATGGGTTCCTACAACCGAATAGTGAAGGGGGCAGGCATTTCGTTTCACCCTTCCGGTTCAAAAAGCGGGAGGAAAACCGGGAGACGGTACATGGGAACCATTGCTCCTAATGGATGGCACGGCTATACTCCTCCGCACAAATCTGAGGGTTACGTGGAACTCTTCGCGTTCACCAGGGAATACGTGGAGCGCCTCCGCGAGGGAGATCCCTCGACGGAACAACATTTTGTGGCGTACTTTGACCAGCTTCTGAGGATCAAATTGCGGGCGAGGATGCTCGCGTCGGAAACCGTCGAAGACCTGCGCCAAGAGACCTATATCCGGGTTCTGATTACGCTACGCAGGGATGGAGTGCGCCAGCCGGAGCGGTTTGGGGCCTTCGTGAACGGCATCTGCAACCATGTTATACAGGAATTCTACCGCGTCTCGAACAAGACCAGCCCGTGGGACGACACTTATCTGGAATTGCCGGACAAGGCGGTGGACACGGAAGGCTTCCTGATCAGCAAGCAGATCAAAGATCGGGTCCGCCAGGTGATCGAGGAACTCCCCAAGAAGGATCGCGAGCTGCTCCGAGCCCTTTTCCTGGAGGAAAAGGATAAGGACGAGGTCTGCATCAAGCTCGGTGTAGACCGCGATTATTTCCGGGTTCTACTTCATCGCGCCAAGGATAAGTTCCGTGTTTTGTATGAGAAAGACAGGGAAGGGCTTTCCGGGAGGTTGTCGTCCGGGGAGGAGACATGAAACGAAGAGCCCCGCTCGTGCACTACTCATCGGTGGATGACAAACGATGAAAAACATGGACCATAACGAAGCGGTGCGTCTCGAGGCCGCGGAAAAGTACCTCCTCGGGGAACTCCCGAAGGAACAGCATGCTGCGTTTGAAGAGCACTATTTTGACTGCCCCGCGTGCGCGGAAGAGATGAAAGCTACTATTGCCTTCATGGAAAGCGCACGGCAAGCGGCGCGCGAGGACGCTCGGCAAGCTGTTGAAGAGAAGAAGCTTGCTCCAGTGCCTCCAAAGAACGGCGGCTGGTTCGCATGGCTGCGGCCGGCATTTGCGGTTCCCGTACTTGCGGCGTTGCTGTTATTCGTCGGCTATCAGAATGGGGTTACGATTCCTCGATTAAAGGATTCCTCCTCCAGCCAAATGGGACAGACCATCAGTTCTGCCTTTCAATTGCGCGGCAGTGTGCGCGGAGGGAGTGAAGGCGACGATGCCACGAACAAGGTGCGAGTCCGGTCGGGCGAAGGCTTCGCCCTGAGCTTTGACTTCACGCCAAGCGGAACGTTTAGCGAGTATACTTGGCAGCTGTTGAACCAAGCGGGCCAGGCCGTTCAATCCGGCCACATTAGCGGGGACAAGAAGTATCAGACCGTGTCTTTGAACCTAGCCGGAGGAGTGGAGAGCGCCGGCAAATACAATCTAGTCTTCTTCGGTAGCGCCGAAGGCAATGGGCAATCGGCAAACCGGATCGAAGTTCAACGGCTCACGTTTACAGTTGAATTTCTTCAATAGATGAAAGAGTATTAGGCTCCGTTTTAACTCCTTGAGGTGTCCCCAATGCTCGAAGCAATTCACATTCCCTTTCGCTACCACGCAGGTGGTCACGCTCTAAGCGGAGTATTTCACCGACCCATCTGCCACGTTATCGAGGCGCAGGCATCCGTCAACTTGCCCTCGATCGGCGGGTTCGCTCAGGCGCGCGTGGAAGACTTTCACGCTCATCACTTTGTGTCTTTCAAATCTGCGCACACGCATGCCTCGGGAAGTAAGCAGGATGACGACATTGTCACCATTAATGCCACGAGCGTGGTCGAAGGACTGAACATTTTGGGAGTCGTGACCGCGGATCGCGTTGTGTCGCGGGTAACCTCAGAGTACGACCGCAGGAAAGTCGGGAATATCAACGGCAACAACAAAGAAGGGCATATCATCGCCTGGGGCAGCGAGTTCCACAACTTTCGCATTGCGGGGCATCTTGTAACTATAAAACTTCGCCACAATTTGCTCAGCGAGAACAAGACATTCCGCGACCTTCAGGCTAAGCTTGAACCCGAAAAGGGCCCTGGAAAAGAAGAAGACATCTATGGAGAGGTTGTGCTGTGTTCTCTGGTCCAGGATATAGACCTTGGCGATTTGCAAGGAGTGGAACGAATCGGACGGAACGTCCTCAAGATCAAGCATTTCGGCACCATCTCATTCGCCGAGGTTTTGGCAACCGCGGGGGACCGGACTCTGACGATGATGAGGGTCCACCTTGGTTCACCCGACGGAGGTTTGCTGGTTGTGGCGGAATCTTGCAGCAACGGTCGCCCGTGGCCACCGCCGCCCTGAGACTCCCGCGCGTACTCTTACTTCTTCTCCTGATTCCAACCTGCATGTATCAGTCTGCCTGTCGAAAGGCTGTTGGCCCTGAAGTTCAATACGCGCGCGTGCGGGAAGAGGCGCAGCACGGAGATTTGGATACTGCCCTCAAGGACGTCAAGCGCGCTTTTCAGGAATATTCGGGCAAGGATATCGGATGGGCCTGGCAGTTCCGGGTCCTGAACGCCCACATTCTTGTCCTTAGAGGATCCGACTCGGAAGCATTGCAGCTTCTGAAGGAAGACTTGCCGTCCTCGCTCGCAACGTCAGAGACAGCGGTGCGCAAGAGCTTGGTGTCGGGGATAGCGAATGAATCCCTGCAACAATTTGACGCTGCGGAAACGGACTTGCGTGAAGCCGAAAGGCTCGCCCGCGCCTATCAGCAGGATGTACTCGCATCCGTCGAACAGGCGCGAGGGCAGCTGGAGATGGACCGTAAAAAGTATGCTGAAGCCGAAGCTAATTTCCACGCTGCTTTGTCGGCAGCCCGTGAGCAGAAGCAGCAGTTCCTGGAGGTTACGGCGCTCGGCGGGCTTGGCAATGCGGCGCTCACACAGGAACATTTCGACGCCGCGATTGACTGGTATAAAGAGGCGCTCCAACTAGCGCAATCCATCGGTATGCAATCCTCCGTTGCCAAAGCGCTCGGAAACATGGGCTGGAGCAGTTTTGAACTGGGTGATTTTGAAGGCGCGCTGGCGCTTTACCAACAGGGAGCGGAGGGCTCGCAACGCAGCGGACTGGTTTCAGATCGGATCTATTGGCTAACCAGAGTCGCGAAAATGCAGTTTGTACTGCGAGATTACGCGGCTGCGGAAACGAATCTGGGAGAAGTCCTGAAACTCGCGCGGCAGCAAGATGACAAAAGAATTCTTACGGAATGTTTGAATGATCTTTCCCTCGTCACGCTCGGCACGGGCAGGATCGAGTTAGCTAGGAAGTACAACGATGAAGCGATGGATGTGGAGCGCGCAGGCCTCGACCAGTCCGGAGTCCCCAATACGAAGATGCTCACCGCACGGATCAGTGAGGCCCGTCGTGAATTTGGACAAGCCGAGAGACTTTTTCAGGGGATCGTTGCGGATTCAAAATACGATCAGTCCTCGCGATGGCAGGCGCAAGCTCATTTGGCCAAGTTGTACGAAGATGAGAATCAGCCAAAGAAGGCTGAGCACGAGTTCGCACATTCTCTGGAAACCATCCTGACTGCTCGAGCTTCCGTTGACGACGAGGAGCTTCGACTGTCCTTCTTGTCCAGCAGTATCTCCTTTTATGGTGATTACATTGACTTCCTGATCGCTCAGGGCAGACCCGATGACGCGCTAAGGGTGGCCGAGCAAAGCCGCGCTGGGACCCTGGAGGAAGGCCTGAGCGGCAGCATAAGAACCATCAAGTCCTCTGCGAGGAAGTTTCAGCCTCAAGAAATTTCCCGACGCTTGAGAGCGACGCTACTGTTCTACTGGCTGGGCGAAGAGCGCTCCTATCTATGGGCCGTCACTCCGATGAAGACGACTTGCATTATGATGCCAGCAAGTTCGGAAATCGACGGGGTGGTCAAATCGTATCGACAAGCAGTTGCGACCGCTAAGGACGTGGCGGAAACCGAGCAGGCCGCTGGGGAGAAGTTATATGCAATGCTGGTGGCGCCCGCGCAGAAGTTAATCCCTCAAAATTCCCGCGTGATTCTGTTGCCCGACGGCAGCCTGTATTCACTGAATTTTGAGACTGTGATTGTCCCGGCCCCGAAGCCGCACTTCTGGATTGAAGACGTCACCCTGACCACGGCTAGTTCGCTCTCTTTGCTGGCTTCCGGTGTCAGCCGGCCGGCCCCCAAGCAGAAGAATTTGCTATTGGTGGGAGACGCGCTGAAAGCTAGCGATGAGTTCGACTCCCTGCCCCAGGCTGAAGACGAAATGCAAGATGTTGAGCACTACTTCCCGGAATCGAGCCGCACGATTTTAAAGCGCCAGCAAGCTACGCCTGCTGCCTACCTCGCTAGCAACCCTGAGCGATACGCCTACCTCCACTTCGTAACTCACGGTACCGCAAGCCGCGCGCAGCCTTTGGAGTCCGCCGTCATCCTGAGCAAGGAACCGACGAGTGGTACTTACAAGCTCTATGCCAGGGATATCGTCACGCGACATTTGAACGCCGAATTGGTGACGATTTCTGCCTGCAATGGTTCGGGAACGCGCGCGTATTCCGGCGAGGGTCTCGTTGGCCTGTCTTGGGCGTTTCTGCGCGCTGGCGCTCATAACGTAGTAGGGGCGTTATGGGAAGTGAGCAACGCTCCGTCCACGGGTGAACTTATGGACGCTTTCTACAGTGGTCTCAGCCGCGGCGAGGATCCCGCCACTGCCTTGCGCGAGGCCAAACTTTCCTTCTTGCGTTCTTCCAACTCGCGAGCTGTGTTCAAGAAGCCTTATTACTGGGCGCCGTTTCAGCTTTACACCGGGTCCTGAGGCGCAGCACGGCACCGGCGCGTTTGCCGTTGCGTATTCCACGACTTCCGAACCGACGGTGTGGAAGCGTGAAACGATTTCGCTCTCGTGTTCACTACTTTAGGTCCAGCAATTCTTCCGCAAGGGGTGTTTTGGTGAATCTAGATCATGGTAGTCTCGATACAGAAAATCAAAACTCAGTCGTGACCACGCAAAGCCTCGATGTTAATCTTGCCGGCCCGAGAATCGATCGCTGCGAATTCGAGCAACTGCTGCAACGCGCGATGGAAATCCTCAACGTTCGCGACCTCAAAGCACAACTAAAGACGAACGCATAGGCCTCGACTGTTTGATGCTGACGACTTCGGCCATTTGATCCATACAAAAACAACGCAAGCGGCGCATCAGGTCAGCGCCACTTGCCTTTATATTTTCTGATGTTTGCCTGAGGCAATCAGGTCCCGGGTCAGGACGTCAGAGACTGAAGCAGGTTTTGTCCATTGGGCGTGCCGAGTCCTGTGCAAGCATCCCAGCCGGTGCCGGCCTTGTAGTCGCCGTTTTTTCCACTCGTGATGTCGCGGAACGTGCCGTCTTCCGGCGTGGCATAGAGTAGGGGATTGAGGAAGCCGACGGGCTTGCCAAGGCCTTGATTGATGCGCGCGAGCAGGCCGGCCCAAAGAGGCGCTACGGCGCTGGTGCCACCAACCGGAGGAATCCCTTCTGAAGGATCGGGGAAGCTTGTTCCATCGCAGATGATTCGATAGCCGGAGGCCGGAGCGGCATCACCGGCGACATCCGGCACGCCGCGCATCACCGGACCCGTTGGGTCGGCGGCTGGAGGAACTCCAGCATTCTGTTGATAGCTGGGCAGAGCGAAGAATCGGCTAACGCCGCCGCCTGTGCCATCATTTTTTCCGTCGTCCCAGACGACCTCTTCCGTGATGGCGGTGCTCGATGCAGTCAACTGCGTGCCGCCGCAGGCGAGCACGAAGGGATCGGAAGCAGGGAAGTCCACATGGGCTTTTTTATCCCAATTGGGATCGTCAGCGGCGAAATCCGCGGAGCCATTGTCGCCGGCAGCGACGCAGACCGTCACGCCCAGGCTCGCGGCGGATTGAAGCAGCTGGTCGAATTCGTTGCGGAACTGCGCGGTGGCTTCGTCTTCGGGTCCGCCCCAGCTGATCGAAACGATGTTGGGCTTGTTGACGGTGTCGGTGAGGATGGCGTTCATCACGCCGAGAAAGCTCTGGTCGGTGGTGTCGGGAGCGAAGTAGACGACGATCTTAGCCCCGGGTGCGATCGAGCCGGACACTTCGATATCGAGCATGACTTCGACGTCGGGATTGTTGGGATCGAGCGCGTTGGTGCCTGGGCTGTTCGTGCCGCCATTTGTGTACGTGGCTGCGGTGACGCTGGGCGGCGTGGCGATACCGAGGTTCTGGAAGTAGGTTGTTAACTCCGCTGGATGGAAGCCGCCGCCGAGTTCGAGGATGGCGATGGTTTGGCCGGTGCCATCGAGGTTTTTTGGAAAATTGTAGAGAGATGCGAGCTGCGGAGGCGTGAATCCGGCGGGGACGGAAGCTGACGCTGTCGAGCGATCCGCTGTCGCGCCGACGCCTGCGGCGCGAGCCGTGCCCCGCTGGATGCGGTAGTGCGGCTTAGCGAAAGGGCGGTTGTCCAGCCCGGTGACACTGGTCACAATGCCTTGCAGGTTTTCTGGAATAAGGATGTCGCCTTCTCTGCCGCGATAAGCCACCTCGCCGGACTTGTACATTTTGAGGTCGACGCCGAAGGCTTTGCTGTAAGCCGGAGCGGTGCCCGAGAGCGTAACGGTGCGCTGGGCGGGATTTCTATCGGTGACGCGCAACCCGTTTTCTCTCGCGAAGGCTTCGACCCTGGCAATGTCGACGGGATCGGCTCCGTGTCTTTCGGCGTGTTCTTCGCGCGTAAGGTAGGTGCGCTCGCCGGGCTTTTGTTTGCTCTGAGCTTCAATGGAAGGAAGCTCGTTGCGGCGGCGCACGGTGACCGTGACGCGGAATTCCGCGCTTGGTACTTCTCCGACGACTTCGGCGTTGGGCAAACGATGTTTTGTGCTGCCTGCCAGCTTGGTCTGCTTTTGTCCTGCATTCATGATGAGTAGCTCCTCTCTGCTGTTCGGTTCTCTGCGTTTTTTGCGTGTTACCTGCGTATTTGCAGTTACTTGCTGGAAGTCTCCAATCCGCGCACTGGCGGCGGGTTCCCGGAAGAACGCAAATTGATAAGGTTGTTGAGCATGTCAAACCAGAAGGGTGCGCCCAGGACGATGGCAAAGGAAGTAAGCAGAATGCCGAGCACCTTCAAAGCTCCCGCGCCGAACCGGTTGGGCAATGCCCGGATGTCATGCTCGTCCCGCGCCCATCCGATGGGCGGGATATTTACTCCGCGAATTTCTCCGGCGACTTGTTCTAGAGATCCCTCTCTGTTGAGGTAATCGGCTGGACTCGTAGATTGAACCTTTTTCGTGGCCAGTGCAACCATCGCGCTGCTAAGCGCTTGGTCGCTCCACAATTCCCTGACGATCATGAGCGTGTCGGCGTTTATCGCCACGCAGAGAAGCAATCCAAGGACGAAGATGATTTTTTGCGCCATGCGTTTGTACCAGCCGCTGACGCGGGCCATGGTGTCGTCGAACCAGTGCTCGACCTTGAGGCGCGCTGCTTCGACGTCGGTGCCGGAGGTATCGATCATGTTGAGCAGCGTCGAGCGAAGCTTGAGTTCGGGAATTTGGGCAACGCCGGCGCGCAAGGATTGAATGGTGCGGGGTTGGGCGTTATCCGCAGGAGCGACGATGTCGAATAAGGCGGCGGAAAACATGCGCGCGGAGATGTAGGAAGGCTTTTGCCCTTCGGGCGCTGTGCCAGTGATGAGCGGATGCGCAAAGAGCTTGGCGGTGTAATCATTTGGGCCGTTCTTCAGCATGTTGCGGACGCCTTTTTCGAGCGTGTTGGCGCGGAGAGAGAAGATTGCGGCGATGACTTCTTTAATGCCGGAACAGCCGATGCTGAGTACCAGATAGATCAAGGTGACACCGATCACCACTTCGAGGACTTGCGATCCGAACATTCACACCTCCCTGTCGGGCTGAAATCCCGCCTTGCATTAAAAACTGGGTAGACTATGCTGCTTGGCAATTAGTGCGTCCGGGCGGTGAAACGTTTCGCGCACGGGGTGCACTACCTGCAGAGAACCAGCCAAAACTCTGAAATGCACGGGGGTGTGTATGTCCGTCGGGTTGGACAACCTGAAACACATTGTGGTGTTGATGATGGAGAACCGGTCGTTCGACCACATGCTCGGCGCGCTCATGCAGAAAAATCGCAAGATCAATGGGCTGACGGGAAATGAGTCGAATCCCGATACGAATGGGGCAATCGTAAAGGTTCAGCCGAACGCGCAATTTCAGAGCCAGCTTGATCCGGATCCGGATCATCATTTTCCGGGAGTGGATCTTCAACTTTTTGGCGGCGCTCCGCAGGGAGCGGGGCGCGTGGCCAACATGCAGGGATTCGTAAAGGATTACTTTTCCCAGACAAAGGACGTCAATCGCTCGCACAACATTATGTATTACTTCACGCCGGACAAATTGCCGGTGCTCACGACGCTTGCTACGGAGTTTGCGGTGTTCAATGGATGGTTTTCGTCGATTCCAGGGCCGACGATTTGCAACCGGGCGTTTGCGCATTACGGGACCTCCTTTGGCCAGGTGGGGATGGATATTTTCTATATTTTGGACAACACGATCGCGAGCATTTACGAGCGGATGATTCAGGCTGGGCACACGGCGAAGATCTATTACTACGATCAGCCGAGCTCGACCATGGAGATCGTCAATCTGCTGAAGAACCAGCCGCAGATTTTCGCGACGTTCGATCAGTTCATCGGCGACTGCTCGGGAAACACGCTCCCTGACTACAGCTTTATCGAGCCATGCTACAACGACCATCCGGGCGCGGACGGTGGGCAGGTCCTCGCTTCGGACCAGCACCCGGACCACAATGTGCGCGAGGGCGAGCGATTCATTGGCAGCGTCTACAACGCCATACGCACCAATCCCACTCTTTGGCAGAACACAGCGCTTCTGGTTGTATATGACGAGCATGGCGGAATCTATGACCACGTTGTTCCGCCAGCCTGCACCCCGGATGGATACACGGCTTCTGCTGACGCAACCGGCACCGGAGCGCCGTTCGCCTTTGATCGCCTCGGAATCCGAGTTCCGGCGGTGCTTGTTTCTCCGTGGATTCCGCGGGGTACGGTCGTAACGGGCCCGGAGGACCCCGTCAACGGACAAGTTTTCGAACACGCTTCCATTCCCGGAACCGTGACGAATTTTTTTCTCAACGGCGACGCCAAGCGCACCGTTCGGGAACAGCAGGCCAAGTCCTTTCTGGGCCTGCTGACCGATCAGATGCGGCCCGATGACGACTGCGTGGTCTTCAACAATCTCGAGTAGCTGAGAAGGAAAATATGGCTCCCAAAATAATCGAAGTTCCGAAGACTGATGCCGGCGCGTACAACCCCAACCGGCCGGCGGGGACATTGTTGCAATCCCAAGCACTGCATATGCGCGAGGCGCTGATCAAGCACGTGCATGAGCTGACCACTTTGCTCAGTATCGACACGAAGTCTCTGAAAACCGAAGCCGATGTGAGCGCGTACGTTCACAAAGCAACAGCCCTGTTGCACACCCACGGCGGAAAGCCTGCCAAAAAGTGAAGGAGGTTTCTATGTCCCGCGCCGCCGCAGTTCTTCTCCTTACGGCACTTGCAGTGCCTACGATGAGTGGGCAACAGCCCGCTGCTCCTGCAGACACTGGACCAGACAATCCCTCGGAGCTCTACAAGCTCCAGCACAGTTGTTTCGATCTCAAAGGACTCATCGATTGCGGACAGGAACTCTTCACCGGCCAGCCTGTGCACATCGCTGTCGGCAGCATTGCGCCGCAGAATGGGTTCGGCGTGGGGCTGGCCTACGTCGGCCACAAAACAACGGAAAACTGGCGCATCACCTGGGATTCAGACGCGGTAGCTTCCGATAACGGTTCGTGGCGTGCGGGCGTTTATCTGAAGCTTGTGAACACCTACGAAAAGGCGCCAACGGTCGAGTTCGGCACGAAGGGGCGTAACCTGAAGCCCAATCTGACGGCGCTGCCAGAGAGGCCGGTTATCAATGTGTATGCGCAGACGATCACGCTCAACAAACTGACTTACTTTGGTCTGGGCCCCGATTCCACCGAGGCTGGCCGCTCGTTTTACGGCATGCGACAGACGGTCGTCGGCGTAAGCGCGGTCAAGCCGTTTGCCGCTCGACTAAGCGCTGCACTCTTCGGCGAGGCGAACGGACGCTTCGTGGACATCTTCCCCAGTTCCGGCCAGCCGAGCCCCAGCATAAGCGCGCTCTACACGGAAGCTACCGCGCCGGGACTTACGAACCAGGCCGGCACGCTGCAACTTGGCGAAGGCGTCCGTATGCGCCCGGTGCTCTTCGATGATTTTGTTCATCTGGATTACAACCTTACCTACCAGCAGTATTTTGCCCCCGGAGACTCGACTTTTTCGTTTCAGCGCCTGACCGCGGATTTGTCGCACCAGTTTTCCATCTATAGGAAGACCACTCGTTTTATCGTGCCGCGGGACACCAACGGGCCGGACGAGTGCTCACTGGATCAGGACTCTGAAAACGCAGAGTGCTCCGTGGACAAATTCGCCGAACATCACGAATGCCTGACCGCGCAAGGGGCAAGCAGCCCGGAGTGCAAGGAACTTAGCCGGGACCTTCAAGGCAGTTTTGGTGTGCGCGTGTATTCGGCGCTTTCCATGACTCCGGGCGGGGACATCGTGCCATTTTATTTCCAGCCCACACTCGGCGGCTCTGATATCAACGGCAATCAATCGTTGAGCAGCTATCAAGATTTTCGCTTCCGTGCGCCGAATGTCCTTCTGATTCGCGAAAATTTCGAGCACTCCATCGGCAGTTTGCCGCTGGGATTCACCTTTATGGTCGACGAAGGAAAAGTAGCGCTCACCCGCGGCGGTCTCGGTTCGAGCCCCTGGATTCATAGCTTTTCCGCTGGTCTAACCCTTCGCGCCGGAGGCTTCCCGCAGGTATATCTGCTATTTTCCTGGGGCGGCCACGAGGGCACGCACACGATCGCTAACGTGAATAACAGTCTGTTGGGAGGCTCGGCGCGTCCTTCTTTGTTTTAGTCATGCGTGGAGTAGCGCGCCGTTTAGGTTCATGCCCCTATCCCCCGCAAGAGCACGTCGTCAGTTCGTTGTCGCAGATACATCGCGCGCTTCCTCTTCGGAGTAGCCTAGGGATTGCAGAATTTCGGCTGTGTGTTCGCCGAGCAGCGGCGGCGGGAGACGGTAACTCACCGGCGTCTCGGAAAATTTGATGGGATTGCCGATGCTGCGGGCCATACCCAGCGCGGGATGCTCGAGCTGCACAATCATGCAGCGCGCCAGCGTTTGCGGGTCGTTCACGGCTTCTTCTGCCGTGTTGATGGGCGCCGCGGGAACCTGCGCCGCGGCCAGTTGTTCAAGCCATGCGCTCGCGGGCCGGCCATTAAACATTTTTTGCAGCAGCGGAATCAGCTCAGTTCGATTTTCCGTTCGCAGCGCGTTTGTGCGGAAACGCTCGTCTCGCCCGATGCCGTTCTCTGTTCCCATGAGGCGAAGAAATTTCTTCCACAGCGCTTCCGTTCCTACGCCTAGAACAAAGCTTCGGCCGTCCGCGCCACGAAATACTTCGTACGGCACGATGCTCGGGTGAGCGTTGCCCCAGCGTTTCGGCAAAGCTTTCGTGTTCAAATAGCTGCTGCCGACATTCGCGAGCCAGGTCAATTGCGAATCGAGCAGCGCCATATCCAGGAATTGTCCGCGTCCTGTTTTCTCGCGCGCGTAAAGCGCCGCCAAGATTCCCATCGCGGAATACATGCCGCAGGTCATGTCCGCAATCGCGATGGGATAACGCATCGGGCCGCCCTGGGGCTCGCCGGTGAAACTCATCACACCGGACTCTGCTTGCGCGAGGATGTCGTAGCCCGGCCGGCCCGCTTTGGGTCCGGTGAAACCATATCCCGTTATGCTGCAATAGATAAGCCGGGGATGCCTCCGGCCGAGCGTCACCCAATCGATGCCGCGTTTCTCTAAGGAAGACAAGGACGGCTGATTGCAAATGAAAATGTCAGAAGCCGCGATCAGTTTCCGCAGCGCTTCCGCTCCGCGCGGATGATCGTAGTTTAATGACACCGATTTTTTGTTCCGGTTCGCGCCGAGAAAATATGTGGATTCGCCGCCCATAAACGGTGGACCCCAGCCGCGCGACTGGTCGCCCACCCCGGGCCGCTCGATTTTAATGACCTCGGCGCCAAGATCCCCCAGCAGCATTGCGCAGTAAGGGCCAGCCAGCGCCTCGCTCAATTCGACGACATGCACGCCATCCAAAATGTTTTTCGCAGACACGGTGCGTGATTATAGCCGACATCCAGGCCATTCCTATTTTGGCATCGCCGATTTGTCCCGCAACGGCGCTACTCGTCGATTGTTTGCAACTTGATTCATCAAAAATTTGAATTCACCGCAAAAACCAATAATCTTCAAAGAATCTTCCACCGAAACCGCTAGCCAGCCTTACTTTTGTCTTGACACTTCTCGCAGCCGAACGCTAGCCTACGACCACTGGTGCGAATGGGGGGAGGTTCTGGAGATTGTTAAAACTTGTTCACTTTCGCGGTTTTACGGGGAGATTGTTTCCGCAGTATAATGTTCGACCCTGCATCGGATTTCTCCTTCATCCAAGCGTTCTGGCCCTAAACCGTATTTGCAACCAATAGCTGGCGGAACTTTTTTGGGGCCCAAGCGAGATAACAAATTTTGGGCTGAGGCTGCGCAGTCGCAATCGTCGTTTTCGAAAGGGGTGTTACTTATGAGGTTTCGCATACTTTTTCTGTTTCTGGTCTGTACGCTGGCCTTTTGCGTCTCGCCGGTTTTGTACGGACAAGCGACGGGCAGTTTCTCGGGAACTGTCGCGGACAAATCCGGCTCCGCTATTTCGGGCGCCACAGTCACGGCTACCTCGCAAGGCACAGGCGTTGCCCGTCAGGCTAAGACGGATGAAGCCGGCCACTACCTCATCCCCTTGCTGCCGGCGTCGACCTACACGCTGCGCGTCGAATTTCAGGGTTTTCAGGTCGTCGAGAACAAGGACCTGCGCCTGCAGGTCGATGAAGCGCGCGAACTGAACTTTGCGCTCGCGCCGTCCACCGTTGCGTCGACAGTGGAAGTCAACGCATCCGCCGTCGCAGTGGAAACCACCAATCCTTCCCTCGGCCAGGTCATCACGGCGCAAGAGGTCGCGCAGCTTCCTCTGAACGGCCGCGACTTCGTCCAGCTTGCCACTCTCGCCCCCGGAGCTACCGCAGAGACGAACCCCGGTAGCTTTTTCAACTCCTCCTCCTCTGCGAGTGAAGTTGCCGCGCGCGGCTCCTTCTCGCTCTCAGTCGGCGGCTCGCGTCCTAACAGCACCGACTGGATTCTGGATGGCGTCGATAACAATGAATTGACGGCTGGAGGCATTGGGACTTTTTCATCGATTGACGACATTCAAGAATTCAAGGTTTTGACCTACAACTACTCAGCCCAATACGGCACTCGCGCAGGGCCCACCGTGCTGGTCACAACAAAATCCGGCTCCAATGATTTCCACGGGTCTCTGTTCGAGTTTTTGCGCAATACTTCGCTCGATGCCAAGAGCTTCTTTGCCACCACGCCAGAAAAGTTCAATCTGAACCAATTCGGCGGTTCCATCGGCGGCCCGATTCGCAAAAACAAAACCTTCTTCTTTGTCGATGGTGAGCAAAAGGATCAACTTCGTGGCATCACGTTTACCGGTCTAGTCCCCAGCGCTGCGATGCACACGAGCGCAGCTCAGCCTTACGCGGATTTCAGCGCCGACCCCTTCGGCAATCCGGTGTTTAACACATTCCAGGCTACCCCTACGAGCCCTGTGGTCCAAGTGCCGGTGATCACCAACCCGTATTTGGCAGGTTCGACGTTAGACCCTTCCGCGCCGAACAACGCCTATTTCCAGTGCAACGCTGGCACTGGGCTGCCAACCAACGTCAATCCCAACGGGAGCCAGGTTGCTGGTGTTCCTTGCGCCAAAATACCTGCCGCATTGGTTAATCCCCTCGGTGCGGCCTTGGTTAATTTGTATCCCATGCCAAACGCCAACAATGCCGCTCAGGGATTCAATTTCGTAAGCGAGCCGGTCCGCAGCCTCTATGAAACGAAGTTTGACATCCGTGTGGACCACAACCTGACTGCCAACGACACGCTCTTCGGCCGTTTCAGCTACGACGACGCTGTTTCCTACGTTCCAGGCGGATTCACCGGGGGATTTGCCGAGGCCAGCGCTTTCGGAAGCAACCAGGGTATGATCAACCACGCCCGCAACGTGGCCGTCAGCGAGACCCACGTCTTTTCACCTACTACGGTGAATCAGGCCAGCTTTGGTTACAACCGCATCTTCGACTACATCACTTCTCAGGGCACGGGCACTTGCAGTTCTGCCAACCTGGCTGGCATCGGCATTCCCGGCGCCAACCTCGGCTGCACCGGCACGCCCGGGAGCGAGACGTGTACCCCGGGAGCCTATAGCTGCGGCTTGGTTTCGGTGTTGTTCAACGGCGGCTTATGGTCCCTAGGCGACCGCGGCTACACTCCCTTCCAGGGTGGAACCAATATCTTTACGTTCGCTGATTCCCTCGACTTGATCCGTGGCAAGCACGAATTCAAAGTCGGAATTGACGTCCGCGCCAATCAGATGAACGTCGGCACCGAAGCCTTCCAGGATGGTTTCTGGATTCCCCTCGGCTCATTCTCCGGTAATCCCGAAGCCGATCTAACCTTGGGCTATACGAGCATCTCCGAACACGATCAGACTTTCAACGGCCCGGTCACCGGCCGCCGCTGGAAAATCATCCGCCCCTATGTTCAAGACGATTGGAGAATCACCAAGGATCTCACCCTCAATCTGGGCTTGGCATGGGATTTGAGCACGCCTATCACCGAGGCCGCTGGGCGGATGGCGGACTACATCCCACCGACCATCGCCACAGGCGCGAATGCCGCCACGGGCCAGCTTCTCATCGCCAATCAGGGTGGCATAGGCGGGTCGGCTGGCATATACATGAATTGGCAGGCTCTTGAGCCGCGTATTGGCGCGGCCTGGAAGGTCCTCGGCAGCGACAAGACAGTGGTACGCGGCGGATTTTCTATCTATCACGATTCGGCGTGGAGCCAGGGCGCGCAGGGCCTTTGGCAGAACCCTCCCTTTTTCGCCGAGGGCGACATCTTCCAGTTCGGAGGGTGCCCAACTTCTACCCCATCCGGCAATACCCCGGCTTGCGGCCCGGGCGGCACGGTCTCCAGCATATCTAGCGGATTTCCCATTTTTAACACTCCGCCGACTGTGTCCACCTTTAGCGGGACATATTTCTACCAGCCGCGGGACTTCCGGCAGGGAGAGGTGGTGCAGTTCAACGCCAACGTCGAGCGGCAGGTGCCCGGGAACATCGTGGTAACCGCTGGCTACGCCGGTTCACGTGGCAACCACATCCTCGTCGCCGGTAACGCCATGGACACCAACGGTCCCGCGGCATGTGTTGCCGGAGGAACCTACACGATCGGTTGCGCCGCAGGCGGGGCTCCTTTCATATCGCCCTACACTCCACCAAACTTCAACGCTATTCTGGAATTCGGGGACCTTGGCAAAACCACTTATAACTCCTTGCAAGTGAAGGCCGAAACCAAGAGTTCCCGTTACGGCGTTTATGCGCTGGTCGCCTACACGTATTCGCATACTTACGACAATGGGCTTAGTGACGGCCTCGGATCATTGCTGAGCGCGCCGTACTTCCCGCTGCCGGATTGGCAGAAACTGGATTGGGCTCCGTCTCAACTCGATCTTCACAACAACTTTACTGCCAGCGTCATCTATGATTTGCCGTTTGGCAGAGGCAAGAAATTCGGCTCCGATTGGAGCGACGTGACGAATTCGCTGTTGGGCGGCTGGCAGGTAACACTGATCGAAAAAATCACATCCGGCTTCGCCTTTCCGCTCATAGACAGCGCTAACGGGAATTTTAGCGGGCCTGGCGTTTCTGGCGTCGCCTTTAACACCGGCGGCAATGGCAACAACTTCAACCGCCCCGACCAGGTTGCTGGTTGCAATCCCTACGCAAACCAGACCAAGACCCAGTACATTAACCCAGCATGCTTTGTGCACGCCGCACCGGGTGAACTCGGCGATGCAAGTCGTGTTCCCGTCTACGGTCCGGATTTCGTCAATACCGATTTCTCCCTGATCAAACAGTTCAAGCTGCCTTGGGAAAATATGGGTCTGAACTTCCGGGCGGAATTCTTCAACCTCTTCAACCACGCTCAGTTCGGTCAGCCGATCAGCGACATCAACGCGTCAAACGGTTTCGGCGCAGTCAACTCAACGGTAAACAACCCGCGGCTTGTACAGCTCGGTCTCAAGCTCACGTTCTAAACCGCGCTGAAACCTCTGCGCTCCGTATTTCGATTCAACCGGCCCACCGCAAGCTTGGTGGGCCGGTTGTTTTTGGAGGATAGGCTGGCTGGGCCCGAGGGCTTGGTCTATCATCCTCTGTCTGCTTCATCTACGCGTCGCACGCCATTCTGGAAAGGAACATCGTTATGTCACGAATGCGCTCAATTGCGCTGCTTCTACTTTTCGCGGGGCTCGTCGCCCTGCCGCTGGATGCGCAGGGCAAGCGCAGAGTCGTCATCGATCAGGACGCCGCGGGTCCCGGCGGCACGGACATGCAGGCCATTCTAGCGCTCATCAATTCGCCGGAGACGGATGTTCTGGGCATCACTGTCGTAACCGGGGATGCCTGGCGTGACGAAGAGGTGCAGCACACCTTGCGCCTGCTTGAAATCATCGGCCGAACGGATATTCCGGTCCTCCCTGGCGCGGTATTTCCCCTGGTCAGTTCCAAGGAATACATCGCCAAGTGGGAAACGTTCTACGGCAAGATCATTTATCAGGGCGCTTGGAATTTTCCCGGCCGCCACCCTGTCCACGGTCCCTACGAAATTCCTCCCATGCCTGAAGGCGCTCCGACGATCAAGGCTTCGACCGAAGACGCAGCCCATTTTATGGTCCGCATGGTCCATCAGTACCCGCATGAAGTCACCATTTATGCTGCCGGACCGATGACCGACCTTGCGCTCGCCATTGCTCTGGACCCCCAGTTCCCGGAACTTACGAAAGAGCTGATCGTTATGGGCGGAAGCATGAATCCGCAGACCGACGATCCGGAATTCAACCTCAGCCCGCGGCGCGAATTTAATTTCTGGATGGATCCAGAAGCTTCTCACGCTGTGCTCCACGCCCATTGGCCACATATTGTGCTCACCCCCGTGGACATTTCCGTCAAGACGCGCATGGAAAAGCGCCTGATCGAGCAGGTGGCCAAAAGCCCGACTCCTCTAGCGCAATACGTGGCGAAATACGCGGAGGCAAATTATCTATGGGATGAACTGGCCGCCGTCGCATGGCTCGACCCAAGCTTCATCACCAAGTGGCAAAAGCTCTACGTCGATGTGGAAGTCGATCACGGCGCCTCTTACGGTGATACGCTGGCCTGGGCCCCCGGCCACGAGCCCGGGATGGGGGAGGTCCTCGTCGATGTCCAAAAGGATCTTGATAAGGAAAAGTTTTACAAGGAATACGTCGATCTGCTCACTCGGCCGACGCCCCAAGCCCGCCCCGGGCCGGCGAAAGAGAATAGATGAGGACGGCTGGCGGAGGCACTCCTGTCTGTCTTTTTCCTATCCAGTTGCTGAGTACCTTCTGGTCGTGCTGAATCCGCACATGGCAACCAATCATTGCAACTTGCTTGATTGAGCGCGGCGTTTCCCCGACAATTAAAGGTCAGTCGTTGCCCATTTTCCCTACAGGTCTGCCGTGGCGGCGCCCAGCGGAGAAGCGAGAAAGATGTCCACGCACGCGAATTCGGTTAAACGCTTTGTTGCCTATTTTTCCATGGAGATTGCGCTCGAGAACGCCATGCCGAGTTACAGCGGGGGCCTCGGCGTCCTCGCAGGAGACACCATCCGCGCGGCCGCGGACCTGCGCTTGCCCATGGTGGCCGTCTCGCTCCTTTACCGCAGAGGATACTTCTCTCAGCATCTTTCCGAAGACGGCTCGCAGACGGAAGAGCCGGTTGTTTGGAAAGTCGAGGATTTCCTAAAAGAAGAGGCCGCTCGTGTGACTGTGCCTCTGGAAAATCGCCGCGTCGAACTGCGCTGCTGGCGCTTTGACGTTAAGGGCGTACGTGGTTTTGAAGTGCCGGTCTATTTTCTCGACGCTGACCTTCCCTCCAACGCGGAATGGGACCGCAATCTCACGGGCGGGCTCTATGGCGGCGATTCCTATTACCGCCTGTGCCAGGAGGTTTTGCTGGGAGTCGGTGGCGTGCGCATGCTTCGCGCCCTCGGATACGAGGATCTCACGCGCTACCACATGAACGAAGGCCACGCGGCGCTCCTCTCCTTGGAATTGCTCGGCGAGGAAGCTGTAAAGGCGGGGCGTACCGCCATCAATGGCGAGGACATTGAGAAAGTCCGTGCCAAGTGCATGTTCACCACCCATACGCCGGTGCCTGCCGGCCACGATCGCTTTCCGATCGAATACCTCACGCGCGTCTTTCCGCAGCAAAGCAAGTTTTTCGATCTGAAGGATGCTGCCGTGGCCGAGCTTGTGAAGCGATCTTTGCAAACCGAGCAGAACTATCCGGATTTGCAGGAAGCAGCGGCCAAAGGCGCGCATCTGAATATGACCTACCTGGCGCTGAGTCTCAGCACCTATGTCAACGGTGTCGCGAAGCAGCATGGCGTCACTTCGCGCCAAATGTTTCCGGAAGTTCCGATCGAAGCGATCACCAACGGCGTTCACGCGGGTACGTGGACTTCACCTCCTTTCCAGCAGCTCTTTGACCGCCAGATCGCACAGTGGCGCGAGGACAATTACAGTCTTCGCAGCGCCCTTGGGCTTCCTCCGGAAGAAGTCTGGTCGGCACATCTCATTGCCAAACACGAACTCCTCGAAGCGGTGCGCGAAAAAACAGGGCTCAGTCTCGACGAAGAGGTGTTCACGATCGGTTTTGCGCGGCGCGCTACGGGCTACAAGCGCGCGGACTTGATTCTTTCCGATTTGGACCGCTTGCGCCAGATTGCCAAGAACGCCGGCCATTTCCAAATCATCTACGCCGGCAAAGCGCATCCCAACGACGGCGGCGGCAAGGATATTATCCGGCGCATTTTCCACGCGAAAAAAGCGTTGCGGAAAGCTGTACCTGTTGTTTTCCTCGACGAATACAATCTCGATCTCGGCGGCAAGATTACTTCCGGCGTGGATCTCTGGCTTAACACGCCGCAATTTCCTCTCGAAGCCTCTGGCACGAGCGGCATGAAATCCGCGCTCAACGGTGTTCCCAGCTTGAGCATTCTCGATGGCTGGTGGGTGGAAGGCCACATCGAGGGCGTGACCGGATGGTCGATTGGCGAGCCGCGGCGCTCGATCGACACCGCCGACATCGCCACCGACAACAGCAAGGAAGCCGAATCTCTTTACTGGAAACTGGAAAACATCATTCTGCCGATGTTTTACAAAGAGCCGAGGCTATACATCCAAATCATGCAGCACGCCATCGCCATCAACGGCTCCTTCTTCAACACGCAGCGCATGGTGCAGCAGTACATCACTGACGCCTACCTGCGATAGCCGCCCTAAGATCCCGAAACAGCCAGATTCGCACAACGAATTTTATCGCGAGAACTTCCCTCAGCTATTCCGCTGCAGGCTGCGGAATCTTCTTCTCCCCCCGCAGTTCCTTCTCCGTATCCGCGATGTTGCGTTTGGCGAAGTGATCAAAGAAATCCCAGCTGCCGTACTTCTCTTGAAGCTGCGGCAGCACGCCGCTCGTGAGGGCCTCACCAGCAAGGCCATTCTGGATGGCTCCGCTGACCATAGCGCGCAGCTGGCCGAGGTAACGGCCGAACTCCAGCACATCTTCGGCAGTGCCGACGTCGCCGTGACCGGACACAAAGGCAGCCTTCGGACCCTCCGCGGCGAGCTTTGCGTCGCTATCGGCCCACTTGTCCGTTGTGCCGTCGATCAGATTGGGAAGGGTTTTCCTCCAGAAGAGATCCCCGCAGAAATAGACGTTGGCATCGGGTACGCTGACAACGGAATCGCCGCCGGTGTGGCCGGGAAAGAAGCGAACCACCACGCGGCGGGGGCCGAGAAACAGTTCGAGTGCGGAATCGTAGACGACGTTGGGCGCGAATAGCCCATCAATCCAGGCCTTTTGCTCGGGCTTGATGCCGGCCCCGAAAAATTTCAGGTTCTCCGTGTGAATCCAGGTCCGCACATTCTTGTGGGCGATGATGACGGCGCCCGCTTGCGCAAAAACGGCGTTGCCGGTGACGTGGTCGAGGTGGTAGTGCGTGTTGACGACGAACTTGATCGGAAGTTTGGTGAGCTTCTGAATCTCGCCAAGGAGTTGGCGCGCAGCGGCTGCGTCCTGAAACGTGTCGATGACGGCGACGCCATCGCCGCCGATGACGAAGCCGGCATTCGAGCCGGCGGCGCTCTTGGGCTTGGCTATGGCAGCGAAGACGTTGTTGCCGAGCGGCTTGATGGTGAAGAGCAGGGAATCGGTGGATGCGTCCTGCGCGCGAGCCGTGCATACAAGGGCTAGAAGAGCAAACGATAAGATCAGTGTTTTGCGCATGGCTCGGTATGGTATCGCGCAGAAGGGGAAAACAAAAGAATTACACACACAGAACACGGAGAGCGCCAAGGGCGCGAAGAAGAAGGGAGAAGTCAGCGGAGCCGGTTTTTATAAACTGCCATGCCCACAGCAGCATCCATGCCAATTTTTTCCAGCGCGCCGATTTCGCGATGAGTTTTGATTCCCCCGGCGGCAATAATGGGATGCGTGGTTGATTCGTGGAGTTTACGGAACCAATTGAGATTGGCCCCGGTCATGGTGCCTTCGCGGTCGACGTCCGTGCAGAGGAAGGCGCTGCAAAAGGCCTCCAGTTGCGACATGACGTCTTCGGGGCGCAGCGCGAGCTTGCGCCGCCAGCCGTTGACGGTGATGTGGCCTCTTGACGCGTCTAGCGCGATGACAATGCGGGCGGGCGCGAGTTTCTCGAGGAGCTGGCGGAAAAACCGGGCATTGATTTTTCCTTCGCGAAAGGCTGCGCTGCCAATGATGATCTGGTCGGCGCCCCACTTGGCAATTTCCAGGGCGCGAGCCGTCGTCCGTATGCCGCCGCCTACGCGAACCTTCAATTTGTAGCGTTTTCGTGCGTGGAGACAGAGTTCTCGGGCGAGTGCGTTGTTGTCGCCAGTCCCGATGGCGGCATCCAGATCAATGAGATGCAGCCAGGGATACGATTTGAATTTCTCGAGCAGGCCAAAAACGTCGGCGACGGCGAGTTCGCGTTTGCGGCCGTGCACAAGTTGAACCGCTTGGCCGCGTTGCAGGTCGATACAGGGAATCAGCACGGCAGGCGAACCTCGATGTTCCGAGCCGCCAGATATTGTTTTAAGTCGCGGATCGATTGCACGTTGTCGTGGAAAATGGAGGCGGCTAGCGCGGCGTCGGCTGCGCCTTCGGAAAAGATTTCCGCGAAATGCTCGGGCAGTTTTGCGCCGCCAGAGGCAATGACGGGAACGGAGACCGCGCGCGAAATCGCGGCGGTCAGAAGCGTATCGAAACCGATCTGGGTGCCGTCGCGATCAACGGAAGTGAGCAAGATTTCGCCGGCGCCGAGTTCGACGCCTTGTTGTGCCCATGCCAGCGCATCGCGATTTGCAGAGTCTCGGCCTCCGCGAACCATCACCTCCCAACGGCCATTGACGCGTTTCGCATCGATCGCCAGGACAACCGCCTGCGCACCAAATTCGCGCGAGAGTTCAGCTATAAGCTCGGGGCGAGCGACCGCAGCCGTGTTGACGGTCACTTTATCTGCTCCCGCGCGAACAACCGAACGTGCGTCGTCCAGCGATCGAATGCCCCCGCCAGCGGTGAGCGGAATGGCGAGCTCGGCGGCGACTCGGCGAATCGTTTCGAGAAACGTGGGACTCCGGTCGCGAGATGCGGCGATGTCGAGAACAACGAGTTCGTCGGCGCCCTCCGCGTTATAGCGGGCCGCAAGAGCTACCGGATCCCCCGCATCGCGCAGGCCCACAAAATTCACGCCTTTGACGACACGCTTGCCGTCCGTGTCGAGGCAGGGAATAATGCGGTGCGCGAGACTCATGCCGCGAGCCTCAGAAAATTGCCCAGAAGCTGCGCCCCGGGGCCGCCGCTTTTTTCCGGATGGAATTGCACACCATAGATGTTTTTTTCTTCGACGACGGCCGCGAATTCCGCGCCGTGCCGGCAGAGAGCGACAGCCTCTCCATTCATGGTGGTCGCTGCAAAAGAGTGCGCGAAATAAAAATACGCGTCCGCGGAAATTCCCATTAGAAGACGAGAAGGGCGAGCGAGCTTCAACCGGTTCCATCCCATGTGCGGCAGCTTTACCGTGGCGGGAAGGGAACGAACGGAACCGGAAAAAAGTTTCAGGCCTCGAAGTTCCGGCGCTTCCTCGCTGGTTTCGTAAAGAGCTTGCAGGCCGAGACAGACGCCGAGAAAGGGAACACCGCGCTGAATGGCGGCAAGCAAAGGGGCGCGCAAAGCGCGCTCGTCGAGCGCCCGGATGAGCGCCCCGTAATGGCCGACGCCGGGCAGAAGCAGGGCTTCGGCTTTTGCTAGGCAAGCCGGCGACGTGGATCGCTGGCTTGCCGCGCCAAGACGCTCTAGTGCGCGCTCTACACTGGTGACGTTGCCAGCTCCATAGTCAATTAGAGTGACGTTCATAAGAGGCCTTTCGTGCTGGGGAGAACGCTGCGCAGTCTTTTGTCTCGCGAAACTGCAAAACGAAGCGCGCGCGCGAAGGCTTTGAAAATGGCTTCGACTTGATGATGCGAAGAGCGTCCGTAAAGCGCACGCAGATGAACGTTGGCGCGCGCCGCTTGCGCGAAACCCTGAAAAAAGTCTTCCGTGAGTTCGGTTTGAAAATCACCTACGCGGTTCGCTGAGATTTTTGCGTTGACCACGCAATAAGGCCGGCCGCCGAGATCGACGGCAGCAGCGGCAAGAGTTTCGTCCATGGGCATGAGGAAGTAACCCGCGCGCAGGATGCCACGCTTTGAGCCGAGAGCTTTCAACACGGCTTCGCCAAGGGCAATTCCGACGTCCTCGACAGTGTGATGTTGATCGACGTCTAGATCGCCTTTCACGGAAATTTCCAAATCGAAAGCGCCATGCCGCGCAAGGAGCTCGAGCATGTGATCGAAGAAGCGGATGCCCGTGGCAATGCGGGCTTTTCCGCGGCCGTCGAGATTCATCTTCAGGTGAATGTCGGTTTCGTTCGTCTTGCGATGAATTTTCGCGGATCGTGGCATGCGCACCTTACCTGTAACGCTTGATCAGCTTCAGCAAGCGGTCCATTTCTCTTTGTGTGCCGATGCTGATGCGCACAAGGCCGGGACCAATATCTTTCGCGCGATCCCGCAGCAGGACCCCCTTTTTCAGCAGTTGCGTGCACATTTCAGATCCTCCCGGACCGAAATCGGCCAGAAGAAAATTCCCCGCGCTCGGATAGGTCTTTACCTTCAATCGCTGGAGTTCCTTTTCAAACCACGCGCGGGTACGCAGAATGTTTTTGACGTAAAGCTTCATCGTTCGCGAATCTCCCACCGCAGCTTCCGCGGCGGCCAGTGCGGCCACATTGACTGGAAAGGGAGCCGTGGCGCGGCGGAGGACAGCGAGCGATTCCGGGCAGGCGATAACGGCTCCGAGCCGAAGTCCTGCGAGCCCCGCAGCTTTCGAAAAGGTCCTCGCGACGAAGAGTTGCGGATACTGGTTGATCCACGGCACGACCGTGACACCAGAAAATTCGGCGTAGGCCTCATCGAGGACGACGGCCGTGTGCGTAGCGGCTTTCAGAATCGTCTCAATGACGGATTTTGCAACAAGAGTTCCGGTCGGATTGTTGGGATTGCAGACGAATATAACGCGCGGGCGCAAAGTGAGCGCCGCAAGCACTCCTTCGAGAGGAAACTCCATGGAGGGCCCGTAACGCTGGACTTCGATTTTCGCTCCGGCAACTTCTCCCCAGTAGCGGTACATCGGAAAGGTCGGCTCGCAGATAACCGCGCTGCTGCCCGCATCCACGAAGGCATCGAAGAAGAGCCGCAGCGCGTCATCACCACCGTTGGTGAGCAGAAGTTCTTCCGGCTCTACCTGAAAATGGCGCGCCAGCCGGCCGGTGCCGCGCTCGTACTCGGGATACATGGATAGAAGCTCGGGAGTCAGCTTCCTGAGCGCGCGCCCGACGGCAGGCGAACAGCCGGCGGTATTTTCGTTGAAGTCGAGACGCAGCTTGCCGGCCCGGCCTTCCCCGGGCGGTTCATAGGTGCGGCGGTCGAGGATTGCTTGTCGAACGGGGAGTTGTGCCTTCATCGGCGGATCCTCACGGCGTTGCGATGCGCGAGCAGTCCTTCGGATTCTGCCAGAGATTCAGCGGCGTCCGCGAGCCGCAGAAAGCCCTTGTTCGAGATGGTCTGCACGCTGATGCATTTCACGAAGTCTGCGGCGGAGAGCCCGCCGCGCTTGCGTGCCCAGCCGCCGGTCGGGAGCACGTGATTGCTGCCGGAGACGTAATCGCCCAGAGGCTGCGCCCCCCACGGTCCGAGAAAAATCGTCCCGGCGGCGGTGATTTTCTCAAGGAGTGCGCCAGGATCATCCGGGAGGCTGAGATGTTCCGGTGCGAAGCGGTTGCAAAAAACGCAGGCGGCTTCGAGAGACGGCGCGAGCAGGATTCGGCCGGTCTTGCGCATGGATTGGTGAGCGGGATTGTCCGGGGGAAGGTTCGTCAGTTGCAATTGAACCTCTTCCTGGACGGCGCGCGCCAGCTTCGCCGATGACGTCACCAGAAAACTTCCCGCATCGGGTGCGTGCTCTGCCTGTGCCAGGAGGTCCGCAGCAATCCATTCCGGACTGCCGCTCGAGGCCAGAACGATGGCTTCCGTTGGGCCTGCTGGGAGATCAATCGCGCAATCGCTGCTGACGAGCTGCTTTGCGGCGGTGACGAACCGGTTTCCCGGGCCGCAGATTTTTTCGACACGAGGAACGGATTTTGTCCCGTAAGCGAGGGCGGCAATCGCTTGCGCTCCTCCGATGCGGGCAATTTGTGTCACGCCCAGCAAATCAGCGGCGGCGAGAAGTCCGGGATTCGGTTGCGGACAGACGGCCGCGATGCGCTGCACGCCTGCGACCTGGGAGGGTACGACGGTCATCAGCATTGTCGAGATAAGCGCAAATCGGCCGCCTGGAATGTAGCAGCCGATAGCTTCGATGGGTCGAACGAGCTGCGAAATGGCTACTCCCGGTTCGACCTCGAGTGACCATGGGCGTGGCAGTTGTTTTTCAGCGACGCGGCGAATGTTGCTTGCCGCGTGACCGACAGCCGCTAGAAACCTGGCGCTGACTTCCTTGCGCGCGGCTTTGATTTCCTGTTGCGGCACCCAAATCCCGCCGTGACGCAGATCGATCCCGTCCAGCTTTTTTGCCCATGATGCGACCGCAGTGTCGCCGCGTTTACGAACATCGGCAATGATGCGCGCGGCGATGCTTTCGGCTTCGCGATCGCGCTCGAGGCGGCCACGGAGCAGTTTTTTTTCGACGCCAGCAGTGAGTTTCAGGATGCGCATCAGAGCACAATCTTGTTCAGTGGATATTCGACGATGCCCTGCGCCTTGGCGGCTTTCAGTTTCGGCAAGATCTGCCGTACCACGGCTTCCTCGACGATGGTGTTGATGGCAACCCAATCGGGATCGCTGAGAGCGGAAATGGTTGGTTTCTTGAGGGCTGGCAACACGCCAAGCACGGCGGCCAGATCGTCGCGATGAACGTTCAGCAGCAAGCCGACCTTGCTGGCGGCGGCGATCGCGCCCTGCAACATCAGAATGAGGTTTTCGGCTTTCTCGCGCTTCCATGGCTCGGTTGCGGCAAACCGGTTCATGATAAAGACCGTGGCCGATTCAAGCACGGTATCGACGATGCGAAGACGATTCGCGCGTAGAGACGAGCCGGTTTCCGTGACTTCGACAATCGCATCCGCAAGCTGGGGAACTTTGACTTCCGTGGCCCCCCAGGAAAATTCGACGCGAGCCTTCACACCGTGCCGCGCGAGATATTTCTCGGTGATTTGCACAACTTCAGTCGCAATGGTCTTCCCTTCAAGATCTTTTACGTCCCGCATCGTCGAGTCCTCGGGAACGGCAAGGACCCAGCGGACGCGCGCGAGCCGCTGCTTGGCGTAAACCAGCTCAGAAAGCTCGTCTACCGCCGCGCCTGTTTCGACAACCCAGTCGTGGCCAGTGATTCCGGCGTCGAGAGCGCCGGTTTCGACGTAGCGCGCCATTTCCTGCGCGCGAACCATCAGGCATTCGATTTCAGGGTCATCGATGGTAGGCACGTAGCTGCGCGAGCTTAAGGTGATCTTCCAGCCGGCACGCGCAAAGAGCTCGAGCGTCGCGTCCTGCAAGCTGCCTTTGGGAATGCCAAGCTTCAGACAGCTCATATTTTTTTCTCCTGGCCATAAACTTCTGCTGGTAGGAAGGTACGCTCCTCGGTTATTTTGGTTTTGCCATCGGATTCCAGCGCGCGAAAGAAGCAGCTTCGATAACCTTCATGGCAGACACCTGGGCCAACGGCCTCTACGCGGACCAGCAGAGCATCGGCATCACAATCGACGCGAACCTCGCGCACTTTGAGGACATGCCCGCTGGACTCGCCTTTTTTCCAAAGCTTGTTCCGCGAGCGGCTGAAGAATACAACTTCACCCGAACGCTGCGTCTCGGCAAGCGAGACGGAGCTCATGAACCCAAGCATGAGGACTTCACCAGTCAGGTGATCCTGAATGATGGCGGGGACCAGCCCACCCGCTTTTAGAAAGTCGATGTTGGCCGATTCCACGTGCCTACCTCCCAAAAGAAAATCTTCAAAATCAGCCGCGCAGAAAACAAAAAACCCGCTGGGGCTTTTTGCGCCAGCGGGCCGATGAGTGCTTTGTGTTGCGAAACTCTATGCACACCTCATCGGGCGCGGCGTTTGGCCGTGATGATGATGGTGGCGATGCGCCCGAGAGCTCACACTAAGAAAGTAAAGAAATTCGGCCCCGGTGTCAATCTCGGTTTTTGTTGAGATATTTCCCCGCTGATCGTAGGCGCCCGGAAATGGGCGGAGATTCTAGCGCCCGTTTCCCGAGCCGGCCAGCCCTGGGGCGTTGAAGTTCATGCTCATCTTCAGGCTGACGGCAACCCCGGTCTTGCCGTTCTCGAGCTTTTCCACGCGAACGACCTGCGCGACATATTCGCAATTCAAGGGATCGTGCGGGGAAGAAAAGGGAAACGTGACGAAGACACGCATGCCAGGATAGTAGGAATGGAGGCGCGTGGTGAAATAGATGCCTGTCTTCGATGCATTTACGCTGATGGGTAAGTCCTCGAAATGATCGTCGCGGGGCTCCGAGGGGCGCACGCGGACGGGCCGGGCAATCTTGGCCCGCCGGCTGACGCGATTGTCGGGCACTCGTTTTTCGAGCTTTTCTGGCATAGCGTCTTCCGGGTTAGAATCTAAGCCGGCCGGGGCCATTGGGGATCTGGCGCGAATCCTGAGGCCCCTGAAGCGAATCTGATACCAATACGGGAGCACGGCGAGAACCAAATTTAAGAGGAATTGGGGCAATACAATGGACGAGAAAATCCGTAAGGACGAAGCCGCTTGGAAAAAGCAACTTACATCGAATCAGTATTTTGTGACGCGTCAAAAGGGTACAGAACCGCCCTTTACTGGGGAGTACGAGGAAACCGAGACCCCCGGGGTCTACAAGTGCGTCTGTTGTGGCCAGCCCTTGTTTCGTTCTGATACCAAATACCACTCGGGCTCCGGGTGGCCTAGCTTCTACGCTCCGGCTAACCAGGAGGCGGTTGAGACGGAAACCGACACCAGCCACGGCATGGCGCGGACGGAGATCAGGTGCAGCCGGTGCGACGCGCACCTTGGGCACGTCTTCGAAGATGGCCCAGACCCGACCGGATTGCGCTACTGCGTCAACTCCGCGTCCCTCGAATTGGAAGAAGAGAAGTAAGAGTGGGCTAGACGCCAAAAAGCGCTCCGGTTGGGCCGGAGCGCCTCTCAGATTTTTACGCTCTCAAGAGAAAACTCAGAATTACGCGGCAGGACAGGTGCAAGCCACGAGCTCCGCGACAGGATCGCTTTCGCGATCCCACACGCCAAGCAGCATTACTTTTGTTCCCGTAGGATATTTGAAAACGTAATAAATGTTTGAACGCCCTTCGACTTCAAAGAAGCCGGGCCGCCGCGGATCTGGCCGCGATGGAGCACCGGAATGAAGCAGCATGCGCAATTCAGCAATCTGCTCCTGCGAATGATTTCGCAGGTCTTCGACGAGGGGCGGGTGTTTCGTAATTGTCATGATCATGTTCTTTCTCCGCCACATCTAGCTTATCGTTGTCCTCACATGTTAAGACGAAAAAAGGCTGGAAAAGTTTCATGGGCGGCAACTTCTTTTGAAGAATGTTCTGTTACAACCGGCATGCGTCCCGGCAGAAAGGGCGAATTTGCTGGCATTCTGTCGGAAGATGGGGCCTTAGAGGGTGGTCCAAATTGGCTCTGAGCTTGTTCCATGTCTGCCTCGTGGGAGGCATGGCGGTCTGGGCCAGAAACCGCGGGGCCGGAAATTACGCGAGTTCCAGTGTTCCTGGTGCGCGTAAATTTATTGTAATGGATGCAGCGTTACTATCGATAGCGGTACTTGCGCGAGTGGGGCTTCTCTGTGATAGTGGACAAAGTGACCCACCAACCTAATGAGGGACGGCCTCTGTGACCAAAACTGCGACCAAAAAATCCCCTAAGAGAGAGAAGACCAATTTTGGCAAAGACAAGCGGCGCAAACATCATCACTTTCTGGTGACGGTTTTTTACGCTGACGGCGAGAAGTTTGGCCGCGTCTATACCGATAAAGAGAAGGCGGATCGCTTTGCCGACCGGCAGAAGCGTTCGCCGGTGGTGAAGTCTGCGCGCGTTACGATGGTCTCCTGAAGCGGGAATTCAGGATACAGTCGCTGTCGAAAACGAAGCCAGGGGAGGCTTGTCGCTGTCGCGCGGGCATGTTATAAAAAGAAGTGTCGTTGAGCGGCCTTAGTATAGTGGTAGTACGGAACCTTGCCAAGGTTCAGGTGTCGGTTCGATTCCGATAGGCCGCTCCATTAAAATCAAGCAGTTACGCAAACGCCTCATTTTCCATATTTTCCAAAACTCCAATTTGATTGCCAATCTTGGAGGAAAATTCGGCTTGCACGTGCTCAAGCGGAATCTCCCCGGTGTAAAGCGCCGTCATCGCAGCGGACGCATGCCCCATCTGCTGGCGAAGGACGGCGGGGTTAATGCCGGCGAGTTCCCACCTGCGGTTGCACCCCCGACGAAGTGCGTGCATCCCGGCTTGTTTTAGACCTAAAGCTTTAAGGGCCGGATATAAACCTTGATTTAGTATGGCGGTCTCCATGAGGAGACCGTCGCGTTTCGAGTGGAAGACGAGGGCGTTGGGGTTTGAGGCGTTACCAAGGAATCGCCGCAATTCCCACATTGCTTCGGTGTCCCGCAGAAGCACGGTTCGCCGCGACGTGCTCAGCGTTGAGGCGAGTTTCCAATCAAGAGTTGATTTCGAGCGCACTCTCTCCTAAAAAGCTTATCGCAGGAGAGGAAGCCTTCTAATCCTGGCTCCGTTCTCAGTCACTGAGACCATAGCTCCTTGGACCAGATCGTCCTTGCAAACCTTCATCACGTTAACCAGTAAAGTGGCAAGCCCCTCTGCCCGTTGACCTTCAATCCGAATGCGAACCACGGATGGGCTAGTCGCCCCAGAGAGTGCCAACAGAGCATGGAAGTCTGCATCCAAAGTCACAACGATCCAACCGCCCTGGCGCGCAAAGTCGATAATCTTCTCATCGCTCGCAGTGGCTAGTCCTTTTTCCCCTACGTGGGCGGACTCAACCCCGGCGGCATCGAGATGGTGGATTGTAGAACGCGGGAGGCCCTGATCGAGCAGCAGCCTCATCGGGCGTGGGGAAGAGGCAAGACCTTGTCGTCAACCAAAGCCGCCGCGAAGGCCAGCGCTTGCCGGATATCTTCGTCCTCTAGCTCTGGGTATTCGCGCTTCAGTTCGGCACGGTCAGGATAGATGGCGAGTGCTTCAAGCACTCGGCGGACGGTAAGACGGAGGTCCCGTATGCCGGGCTCGCCGTTCATGCGAGCAGGATCAGTCGTGATTCGATCGAGTTTCTCCATCTGTTTTTCGCCTTTTCTAGACAGGCGCCAGCGCGTGTTTGATAAGCTCTCCGCGTGATGTGCTGTCTCTTTCAGAATACCCGAACTAGGTCTCGAGAGCATCGATTTTGACGATTGAGGGAGCTACGCGTTTTTGTTTTCCATCATTTTCCAACTAAGGCCCTGCCCCAAAATGCTAAGTGCCGCCGTTCCAGCGCGTTAGATTTAACTACGCGAACCTTGCCAAGGTTCAGGTGTCGGTTCGATTCCGATAGGCCGTTCCATTCTTTCAAGCAGTTACACCGCTGCCTCGTTTTCCATATTTTGCAAAACACCGTGAAATGATGCTGTTTGGGCCTGGTCTGGTGGCGTTGCTTTGCAATTTAGGACTACGGGAAATGGCTAAGCGCCACTCCTGCATTGTCCTGCGGTTTCCTCCGAAAGTGGTAATGCTTCGCTACTGATCCTCGGCGGGGTTCAGATGTTAGTTCGAGTGCGCAGCCAGGCATCTTCCAAAACGATGACAATTTCACTTCTCCGCGGTGTCTAATTACTTGGGGTAAAAGCATGCCGCTTCGACTTCTTTTGTTGTCTGCGCTTGCAGCAGTGATTCTCATGGCGAACGAGCAGAAACAAGTTCCCAATTGTTGCGAGCCCGAGTCTGAAAAACTCGCTCAATCAAAGGTAAAGTCACTGGTGAAACAGACAGCACCGATGCACGCTCCATGCTGTGCGGCAATGCTTCACATCAGCGGAACCATTGTCTTGGCGATTTCTGTCGACCCCCTGGGAAATGTTGCATGCGTGCAGTCGCTTTCGGGTCATCCGCTTATCATTGGCGTTGCGATGGATTCTGTCAGGCAGTGGAAGTTTGAGCTATACACTTCTCACGGGGTTAAGAAAACTTTCATTGGTCAGGTAGCACTCCGTTTTCAGGCCAATGAGTACGGTGTGAAATACAAAATAATCTAGGGTTTTCAGAACGTCGTCAGACCGGAGGAGCATAAACTCGCGCGTCTCCAAGTAGCAGAAGTACCGTAGATCGCCGCTCTCCCATTTGCGGTTCTAGATCGGCATTTGCTCCCTTGTGTGAAAGCAAGCGAAGTGCCGCGAATAGCGGCTACCTGTCCATGGGTCTCCAAAAGAAAGAACACCCGAAACAACAACAGGCTTTGATGGCGGCAAATCGAACTGCTGCTAGTTGGATGTTAGTCTTCGAGCGGTTTGACTGAGCTTTTAATCCATTCAACAGTCCGATTGAAACGACCTTCTTTCTGGCTGGCGGAGCCGTTAAGAAAAGCGTTGGCTTTGAGCGGCTCGACGTCGAGAAAATATCCGTTGGCTCGAAGCATGGAGTCCGTTAACAAGAAAGCGACTCGCTTGTTGCCGTCTACGAATCCTTGATTATGCGCCAAGGATTCCATTAGAGCAGCGGCTTCCTCGAAGATATCCTGATAGTATCCGGTCTGCGGACGGAGGACAGCGGACTCCAGCAATCCTCTGTCACGGATACCGTCGAGTCCGCCGTATTCCTGAATCACCAACCGATGAGTCTCGATTGCTTCAGCCACGGTTGGGAAGATGCGGGGCACTACTTCGCCAACAGCTGAAGCAGCTTATCGTTCTTCTTCATTGACTTTCTGACGTGCGCCATGAACTCCGGGCGAACAGTGTTCTGCGTCGGAGCGACGTACCGAATATAGTGCTCTGCAGCTTGCTCCAATACGTAGGTGGTCGTCTGACCATTGTCGTCGGCCAGTTTCTTGAGTTTCTTATAGAGAGCCGTCGGCATATTAAGACCGACCTGTCTTGTTGCACCCATAAAAGCCTCCTAGTGAATAGTGCCAAGGAAGTCTTTAAATGTCAAGACAAGTATAGATCGACCTTGATCTACCTATGCCCGGCGACGGCGGCTCTCCCCTACATCGGACGACCCGATCCCTGCGGCATAGAAATGTTGGACAGTGGAACGCGAGAGGCCCTGATCGAGGAGCAGCCTCACCGGGCGTGGAGCGGGGGCAAGATCTTGTCGTCAAGCAGCCGCGAAGGCCTGTGCTTGCCGAACTTCCCACTCACGGCGACGAGATTTGGCTAAGTTCCGACAGGCCATCATCTTAGGTTTTCTAGCGGGCATGGCAATGAATTGCCAGTCCAGTTTTACGCCAGTGGCGGAAGAAGGGGATGCCGGCGAGGATGACGAGCAGGCCGAGCGTGGAGCGAACGGGGCGGATCATCCAGAGGTTTAGGGTGAGGGCGATGGCGGCGACCAGGAAAACCAGCGGGGTGAGCGGGTAGCCCCACGCGCGGTACGGGCGGGAAAGATTCGGTTCCGTGTGGCGCAGACGAAGCAGGGCGATCGCCGTTAGGGCGAAGAAAATCCACACGGCGAAGACGAACAGGGAATAGAGCTCTTCGTACGTACCGCTGAGCGCGAGCAGGGCGGCGATGGAGCCGAGGAAAACCAGCGAGCCGCTGGGAGTGCTAAAAGAAGGGTGAAGGCGCGCGGCGAATTGGAAGAAGAGGCCGTCGCGAGCCATGGCGTACGGGATACGCGCGCCAGTCAGAACGACGACGTGAAGCGCTCCGAGGGCTGAGATGGCCATGGCGATGGTCAGCCAGGCGGCGCCGCGAGAGCCAGCGAACGTTTGCACAACATCCGACGCGACATGCTGCGACTGCGCCAAAGCAGCGAACGGCAGGATGCGGAAATAAACAATGTTCGCCAATAGGTACAGACCGCCTACGGCGAGCAATCCCAAAATAATCGCTCGAGGAATGTTTTTTTCGGGATGCAGAATTTCCTCACCCAGGTCACCGAGGTCGTTGAAGCCGTTGTAGGCCCACATCGCGGGAACTAGAGCGGTGAGCACGGCCCCGATGGTTCCCCAACCAAGCGCGCCCAAACCGAGAGAGAGTGAATCCGCGTGAGTTGCGAGCGAAGCGGCGGCGACGGCATGCGGCTTTCCGAAAAGCACGCCAGCGACGACAATCACCAGGATCGCGCCGATCTTTAGCGACGTCAGCAGCATCTGGATACTGCCGCCGAAACGAACGCTCAAATAATTGATGGCCGTGACAGCAAGGACCACCAGGGCCGCGAGCGGCTGGGCCACTGTGAAGGTGAAATCGTAATGCCCGAGATGACTTGTGAACAGGGGCGTTTCCACCGGCGGGAAGAGGAAACCGAGGAAACGCAGAAATCCAGCGGCTAGCGTGGCCATGGCCACAGGCCGTTCTAGGAACGAGCTCATCCAGCCGAAAAGAAATCCCCAGAGGGGGCCGAGGCCGCGGTTGAGGTAAACATAAGGCCCGCCAGCTTTGGGGAAAGCAGCGCCAAGCTCGGCGTAACAGAAGGCGCCGAACAGTACAATGAGACCACCGATCAGCCAGGCAGCAAAAACCAAGGCGGCCGAGCCGACGGCGCGGGCCATGTCGCTAGTGACGAGAAAAACGCCTGTGCCGATCGTGTCTCCAATGACGATGGCGACTGCCGACCAGAGACCGAGGCCACGGATTAAGTCGGAATGCTGAGGACGCCCGGATGGGTCAGGAGCGTTAGGGTGCATGCAGGTTCGGAGAGACTACTATCGCGAGTGGAGGTGGTCAACCCGGGTCCGCGATCGCGAGTTGAAGAACACTTACGAGCAGGTTCGACACGCTTTACGTTTGTGCTTCCGTCTGCCGCTGCAGGGAAGCGCCGGCGCTAAGAAAAAATGCCAGTTCAAGGACCGGCCAGTAGACATGCGGAATTGCCGGGGTACGCGCTATCATCTAGGAGGTTATGAGTACCCAGAAATCCATGATTCGCGAATACGGGTGGCATCCGAGCTATACCGTATCCAGCGTCGACCACGTGATGACTCCTGCGCTGGTGGTGTACCCGGAAATCATTGCCTCAAATATTGAGCGGACGCTGGCGCTTTTGGGGGGCGACGCGGATCGCTGGCGCGTGCACATCAAGACAGCAAAGCTGGGTTACACGCTGCGGATGCTGATCGAGCGGGGCATTCGCAATTTCAAATGTGCGACGACACTGGAGCTTTTGGTGGCGTGTGAGTGCGGAGCGGCGGATGTGCTGTTGGCATATCCCGTGATCGGCGCGAACGCGCGGCGCTTGCGGGAGATTGCGGAGCAGTTTCCGGACGTCCGCATTTCCGTACTGGTGGAGAACGAAGAACAAGCGCGGCAATGGCGCGGCAGCCGGCTGGGAGTTTTTATCGACATAAATCCTGGGATGAACCGCACGGGCATCGACGAGGGCCACGGAGCAGAGGTTTTCAACTTGGCGAAGGCGATGGGGGCCAGCGGTCTGGAGTTCCGCGGGCTGCATTACTATGACGGGCAACATCGGGAGCCAGAGGAGCAGGAACGGGCTAAAGCGGCTCATCATGGCTACCACCGCCTGATGGAATTCGTAGTGGAGATCAATCGCATGGGAATTCGCGTTCCGGAGGTGATTACGGCGGGAACGCCTACGTTGCCGAGTTCGCTTTCCTACGAGGGTTTCCAGAATGCCGGGTTTGTTCACAGGGTGTCGCCAGGAACGGTTGTTTATAGCGATGCGTCGAGCATTGCGCAGCTTTCCCCGAAGTATGGCTATCGACCGGCGGTGCTCGTCCTGACCCGCGTCGTGAGCCATCCGCGCGTGGGAATTGTCACCTGCGATGCAGGGCATAAGGCGGTCTCGGCCGATTCCGGAGTTCCTACATGCGTTGTCTTGGGGCGTTCCGAGTTGACACCGCTTTCACCCAGCGAAGAGCATTTGCCACTGGAGGTAGAGGGCGGTGCAGTAGGTCCGCGGGTGGGAGAAGCGCTCTTTCTCCTGCCGCGCCATATCTGTCCCACGGTCAACAATTTCGATGATGCGCTGCTCGTACGGAATGGAGAGATCGTCGGCACGGAAAAGGTGTCGGCGCGCGGGCGCGAAATGCCGCTGCTGCGATCGAGCCACAAGGTCGTTTCGACGATAGATGGGGACGGACGAGGCTGACCATTTCAGAGGTCCCCGGTAGACCGGAAGCGCACGGCCAAGAGTTGACGTGCTACGGCAGCCCTAAAATGAAAAACGCGCCAACTTGCTGCCACGTTGAGAGCTTAGAAGAAACAATCCTGCCATCTTAAAGCCTGTCTCGAGGACCTCAAAAAAACGCGGGGCCGTTCTGGTCTGGGCGGGGCCAAAATCCCGCAAGTTCGGGAATGGGATCAGGCGAATCTTTTCTTGACTTTAGGGGGGTGGCGGGACAGAATCTCGCCTCGGTCAGTACGTGGTTTGTCCCCCGCCGCGTCCCTCTGAATTCTGGCCTGTTCGGTCTGTTTTATTTGGATAACTCCATAAAAGTGCCTGGTCACTCCAGGCTGAACCTGTGTTTCGAGATACTACCGTTTCTAGGAGTTTAGCGATGAGATTGTCTGTTCGTGTGCTGAGTGCCGTCTTCGGACTGGCCTATGCTGCAACTTTTCTAGCCGCGCCTCGGGCGGCTGCGCAAGTGGCTGGGCAGAACGTCAACATGGTTTCGGGAACGAAGTGGCCTACGGGCGATCCATTTTTGCAGCGGCAGAATGAGCCTTCGATGGCGGTTTCGACGCGCAATCCGTTGCACATTCTGGCTGGTGCGAACGACTACCGGTCGGTGGACCTCGAGCAAGTGCTGAGCGGCGGAGCGGAAACGGGCGACGCCTGGCTGGGATTGTTCAAGTCGTTCGATGGTGGGTTCACGTGGCAGAGCAATCTGTTGCCGGGGTGTCCTTATGCGATTACACAATGTGCGGACAGCGGGGCTCTCAGCGGGCGATTTCAGGCGGCGGCTGATCCGGTGGTGCGCGCTGGCACGAACGGAATGTTTTTTTACGCGGGGCTGGCGTTTGACCGGGCCACAAGCGCAACAACGGCAAGTTCGGTTAGTTCGATCTTCGTGGCGCGCTACAACGATTTGAATAACAACGAACAGATCGATCCCATCACCTACATTGATACGCATATTGTGGCGTCAGGGAACAGTGCGCAGTTTCTGGACAAACCATCCATGGCGGTGGATATTCCGCGAGCGGGAGCGGCGACGTGTTCGTTCACGGCGAATGAGCCGGGGCTCGGAGCGAATGGCGGAACGCTCGCTGTGAAGCAATCTTTCGCGGCCGGCAACATCTATCTGGCCTATACGGATTTTCTGGCGGGGACGAAAGCGAATAGCACGCCAACGCACTTGATGGTGACCCATTCGACGGATTGCGGTGTGACGTGGAGCACGCCTATTCAGATCAACACGGGAACGACGACCAGCCAGGGCAGCGCGATCGCAGTGAATCCGCTGACGGGGGCTGTTTATGTGGCGTGGCGACAGTTTGCGTCGACGGGAATTTCCGACGCGATCATGATTGCGCAATCGACGAATGCTGGAAAATCGTTTGGCACGCCTGTGCAGATTTCGAAATTTACGCCGTTCGATCAGGGAACCACGGGGACGTCCTTCCGCACCAACGCGTATCCGGCAGTGACCACGGATATGTTTGGATTTGTGTATGTAGCGTTCTCGGCGCGCGGGCTGAGCTCGAGCGGGGATGCCCGCGTCGTTGCGGCAGGCTCGATCGATGGCACGCACTGGACGCCGGCCTTCATGGTGGACAACCCGTCGCAGAATGCGCTGACGAATCCTTCGGGGCGCGGGCACCAGATTATGCCGGCGATGACCTTTGCGAATGGAAGACTCACGCTGCTTTATTACGACCTGCGACTTGATCACTATTCCGACTTCTACCAGCCAAACCCGGCAAGCCTCGGGAATTACACGGCAATGCTCGAACCGCAAGGGGAGCTGGCTCCGCCGAGCCCGATGCCAAGCAAGGTGTTCACTCCTTATATTGATGATGCGGGGCTGACCCTGTGGCGCCATACGCTGGACCTGCGCGTTCTCGAACTGGGAATCTTTCCGACGATAACCTTGGGCCCATCGGTGCTGGTGTCGCAGTACGAATTTGGATGTTGCGTCAATCCAGAGACCGAAGACATCGAGCAGTTCAAGTTCAACGTGCCAAACCTGCCGCTCTTTGATTCGGGACAAGAAGCTTTTCTTGGGGACTACATAGATATCGTGCCGTCGCCGGCGTTCTTGCCGAGCGGGAATTCGTGGGCGTACAACTTTATGCCCAGCGTGAATCCGCTTTTCCATGCGACTTGGACGGACAACCGGGACGTTGTGCCGCCTCCGCCGGGAGGAAGCTGGGAAAATTACACAGCGCCAGTCGTTGCCGGCGCGATAAGCGTCGAGAATGGCCAACCCCTTCCCGCCTGCGTACCGGGCCAGGAGGGCATGCGCAACCAGAACATTTACACCTCGCAGATTACGGGCGGACTTGTGGTCGGAGCGCCGGGGAACGCCAAGCCGCTGGGGACGACTACTTTTAACGGGAAAACAGTGCCGTTCCAGCGAGCGTTTCCTGTGGAAGCACAGAACTCGACGGCGGGACCGCTCAATGTGCGGTTCACGATTGCAAGCCAGCCGACGGGGGGGACGGCGTCGTTTCTGCAGTTTTCGAAGTTGACGACGCTGGACATCACCATTCCTCCGTACTCGTCGGTGTCGCGGAGCGTGTTTGCTACCTCGACGAACGCCGAGGCCACCATAACCGTGAATGTGGCTCAGATTACCGCCATTGGCGGATCGGTTGTGAACAACGGGCTTTCGTCGACCGCGGTGCTCAATCCAGACATCACGAATCCCAACATCACGAATCCGAATATCACCAACCCGAACATTACGAATCCCAATATTACGAACGCGGAAGTCACGAATCCGAATATCACGAACCCGAACATCACCAATCCGAACATCACAAATCCAAACATCACCAATCCCAACATTACGAACTCGTCGTACCTCAATCCAAACATCACGAACCCGAACATCACGAATCTAAACGTGGACAATGTCAGCGCGACGAATCCGAACATTACGAATCCGAATATAACGAACCCGAATATCACCAATCCGAACATCACGAATCCCAACATTACGAATCCGAACATCACGAACCCGGACATTACGAATGGTTCGATTCAAGATGTGACGTATCCGATCACCAACAACGGGAATACCACGGCGTCCTACACCGTCAAGACGGCTACAAACGGCGCGGTGCCAGGCGGGATCGTATTGCAACTGCTGATTAATAAGCTCTATCAGACGCCGGTGGCGGTGGACTGCGTGCTTGGCGTGCAAACGCATTGGATCACGGTGGCCAACATCACCAATCCGACGCTATTTACGGCGTCGAATCCGAACATCACGAATCCGGATATCACAAACTCGGCGCCGAATGAGGCTTCGGTCACCCTGGCCCCGGGCGAAACAGCCTACATAACTTTTCGGGTGGTGAATCCAACGCCGACGGCAACTCCGTTTAATCCGCTGACGGCGATCGTTCCAGTAGCCGTGCCGCAGGCTGTGAATACGACGACGGTGTTGGCAAACCCTGGGAATCCGAATCTAACAGCGCCGCCTGTCTATCCGCCGATGACGGTACTGACGACTTTACTGCCCCCGACGGATCGACAAGATACCGGGTACTCTGTGCAGTTGGTCGCCAGCGGGGGGAAGCCGGGCGCAGATACGTGGTCGATCGCCGCGGGTGCTTTGCCTCCGGGGATCAACCTGAGCTCGTCTGGTCTCGTATCGGGAACAGCAACGACGCCTGGAAGTTATGGAGTTACGATTCGAGCGGTGGATAGCGCCGTGCCGCCAAACGCTGCGACGCAGAACTACACGCTGGGCGTGAGCGTGACGCCACTGACGGAACAAACCGTAATGCCAGCGGCAGATGGAATTGTGGGCCAGGGCTACGCCGCAACGACACTGACAGTGACCGGTGGAACCGGGCCGTACACTTGGACAGCAACGGGTCTTCCTCCGGGGCTGGCCATTAATCCGGGTTCTGGACAGATCACGGGCACGCCGACCACCGCCAATCCAAACGGATCGAGCGTGACGGTCAAGGCGACGGACTCGGCGACGCCGCCGGAATCCGTGCCTTTTACGACGACGATTGCTATCGGCGCAGTAATCCGAATTGCGCCGACGGTGCTGCCGCCGGGGACGATTGGCGCGCCCTACGCGGTACAACTGACGGCAACAGGCGGAATTGGCGGGCTCGTGTTTGGGCCTCCGTCGCCTGCGACGGGAGTGGCGCTAGACAGCAACGGCGCGCTCACGATTGCAAACCCGCAGACGGCCTCGGTGACCTTCAGCATTACGGTGCACGACAGCGCCGTGCCCAATTTCCAGTTCCAAACTGCGAATTACACAATCAATTTCGCGGGCACGCCCTCGGCAAATGTCTTGTTCGTGACGGAGCCGCCGAATTACGTTGGAGGCCAGATAAACCCGAACAGTCCGGTGCACATACACGTTCAGGACAATCAAGGAGCGGCGATTGCAGGTGCTCAGGTAACCATGTCGTTTAACGGCACGCCACCGTGCGCTTCAGCGACGTTGAGCGGCACGCTGACGCAGCAAACGAGCCAGGCCGGAGACATCTTTTTCACGGATCTGAGTGTCGACCACGGCCAGGTTGGCTACACGCTCAAAGCCACGGCGGCTACCGTGTCAGCCGTTTCGACGCCGTTCAATGTGACGGGCTTCTGCGAAACCGGGAACATGGTTACGGCTCGCCGCAATCACATGGTTCTGGCTCTTGCGAACGGGAAGATTCTGCTTACGGGCGGGGCGGCGAATGCGGATGCGAGTGGAGTCCTGGCGAGCGCGGAACTGTACGATCCGGTGGCACATAGCTTCGGCACGACGACCGGCCCAATGAGCACGCCGCGCGCAGATCACACCGTGACACTGCTGCTAAATGGACAGGTGCTGGTGACCGGTGGATTTACCGACACCGCGATCGCGCTATCGAGCGCGGATCTATATAACCCGACGACAAATACGTTTACCCAGGTGACGGCGCAGATGACGACACCGCGCGCGGAGCACGCGGCAACGCTGCTGGCAAACGGGAAAGTGTTGATTACCGGTGGAAACGACAACACCGGCACGGCGCTGGCGAGCGCGGAGATCTTTGATCCCGTCGCGAACACCTTTACCGCTACGACCCATGCCATGAACAGTGTCCGGCAGGCCCATCACGCGGACCTGCTTCCCAACGGGCAGGTGTTGATCAGCGGCGGTCTGGATACGAACAACAATTCGCTCGCTTCGGCGGAAATCTACGATCCGGTGGCCGATACATTTACGCTGACCGGGACCATGACCACTGCGCGCGGGAACCATTCGTCCGCGCTGTTGTATACCGGACAAATCCTTGTTGCCGGTGGACTTACAGGGCCCGGTACGGGGCTGGTGCTAACTCCAACGGCGGAGCTTTACAATCCTGGTACCGGAACATTTACTCCGACCGCTAGCATGAGCATCGCTCGCGGGCACTATGCGGGGATCGTGCTGGGTGACGGCACGGATTTCATCTCAGGTGGTGCGACGCTCCCAGCCGGGACAAACGCGGATATTTACAACCCCGTGACCGGGACGTTTAGTGTAAGCGGGAATTTCACGGCGGTGCAGTCGGGGGCGCGTGAAGCGGTTGCGCCGGATGGTACGGTACTGCTGGCGAGCGGCGTCAACAACGCCGTTCCGGCCGTCACCGTTCCGAATTCGGAGCTGTTTTATCCGGCGCCGTTGCCGGCGGGAATCGTGATAACGACTCCTGCGGCGTTGCCCGGTGCTTCGCTGAACAAGCCGTACACGCAGATGTTTCTCGAGCACGGAGGTGTGGGACAGGTTACCTGGGTGGGAGATACGTTGCCCCCCGGCCTTGGCTTGACTTCCAACGGCATTTTGACAGGAACTCCGACTGAAACAGGAGCGTTCAACCTTTTCGTTACGGCGATCGATACCAGTGCGTCGCCGCAATCGACCACGGTACAGTTCTCGCTGCAAGTGAACGCTCCGCTTACGATCACTACGACGACGCTTCCGAACGGAGTGGTTGGAGCGGCTTACAACAATCCGATTGGGACAACCGGCGGCACGCTACCCGTATCCTTCTCTTTGGCCACTGCGTCATTTCCTCCGGGCCTGACTATCACGCAGCCTGCACAAGGGGCACAGACAGGCGCTCTGGCGGGGACACCGACGACGGCGGGGACCTACAGCTTCTCCGAGACGGTGATCGATCAGTCAAATCCCCAGCAGACGGCGACACAGAATTACACGGTCACCATCTTTACCGCGCTGGCAGGGACAACACCGAACACGCTGCCCACGGGGACGGCGAATGGAGCGTATTCGCAAAATATGACTTCGACTGGCGGGGTTCCACCTTACGCCTATCAACTTGCCGGGTCCCCCGGAAATGCGTTGCCGCCGGGGATGAATCTCTCCTCCGCCGGCGTATTGAATGGCACGCCCACCAGCGCTGGAACGTTTGGGTTTGAGATTTTGGGATCGGACAGTTCGGTTCCCGCACAGGGTTACAGCGAACTCTTAACCGTTAGTTTCCGTCCTCAGCCGCCCACCGGGCTTATCTCGGCTCATGTGAACGGTACATCGGTCGTGAATCTCGGTTGGAACGCCAGTATTTCCGGCGGGGTCACAAGCTACAACGTCTACCGCGGAACGACCTCAGGCGGGCCTTACACCCTAATTGGGTCGGGGATTGCAACGACCAATTTCACGGACGGAAACGCCGCACCTGGCACGACGGTCTACTACGTTGTGACTGCGGTTGCGCCAGGAACACCTTCAAATCTGGAGAGTGCAAATTCGGCTGAACTGGCAGTTCCCGTGAACTGACGCCCGGCAGCACACCGGGAGGTTTAGTGCGCGCCAAGACGGCGCTGGGCGTCTGCGACGAGCGGATCACCAGCGCCTTTTTCTTTGATGGCAAGGAAGGATTTGTAGGACTCAGAGGCACCGGGGCTGTTCAGACCTTCGCGGGCGCGGCCTTGGTAGTAATAAACCACGGGCAGGACGTGATAGCTGGGGACATCGTCGAGAAACACGGAAGTGGCTTCGCCGCGGCGGGTCAGGCAAATATCGAATTCCGAGGAAGCCTCTGTAAACGCCCCGGCATCGAGATAGGCCCGGCCCATATCAAAACGGCCAAGCCAGGTGTCGGCGAGTTTTTGCGCTTCCTGGAAAGTATTCAGGGCGTCGCGCGCGTTTCCGTTTTTGAGCTGTGCTTCGCCAGCAATTAACTTCGCGTAGGCTTGAGGCTCGTTTTCGATGCGTTGCGAGAGGGGCGCCACGATTTGCAGAGCTTTCGCGTCCTGTCCCGCAGCCAGATAGACCTGCGCCGAGCGGTATAAAACTCTGGGGTCTTTGCTGCCTGCGGACGCCTTGCTGGCGGAAGAGAGGGCTTCTTGCGTTTTTCCCAGCGTCATTTGCACGAGAGCGAGTATTGCCGTGCGAGCCGCGACGGATTCCGGATCTTTGGCCGCGAGATCGACTTTGATGGCTTTCTCAAGAATAGCTGCCGCGTCCGTTAGCTTTCCTTCGTACTGAGCCAGGTCCGCGAGTCCGGTAGCCGCGATCGACGCACCGTACGGGCTTACCGCCTGAAGCTTTCCATAGTCTTCCGCAGCCTCGGCCGTGTGGCCGAGGCCCAATTCCGCGAGCGCCATAGTCCGGAAGGCCTGATCAAATTTCGGGTTCTCCTGAAGAATCGCCTGCGCTTCCTTACGCGCGGTCTCAAAATCCCCGGCATAGAGCGCGTACATCGAGTAGTTCACTCGCTGAAGAGCGCTGTGAGGAGTGATCTCCAGCGCGCGCTTCTGTTCTTCAAGAGCCTTGTTCATATCACGACCTAGGAAATAAGCCATCGCCAGATTGGCGTGCCCGGCGGTGTCGGCGGGATATTGACTGACCAAAGCGGACAATTCCTCCATCGCCTTCGGCTGGTTCCGCGTGAACAGATAGTAGCCGCTGCGCGTGCGGTACTTTTCGCGGTCCGTCATACGGTCGATATGCGACATCGCCAAGCCGTAATACTTCTCGGCGTCCTGGTGTTTTCCAAGATTGCTGTAGATGGCTGCCATCCCCGCGTACGCACGGCCCAGGTTGGGATCCAGTTCCGCAGCCTGACTGTACGCTTTCAGTGCGTCATCCCATCGGGCAGCCTGCTGAAAATCCTGGCCAACGGCATAAGCGTGAGCGGCCTCGAGCGAGCCTGCGCTGAAGGTCTCTGCCGCGGACTGTTGGGCGGACTCCGGGGTGGTATCGCCCAGTCCCTTGCGAAGGCTCTCCGCGAGCTTTCCGGCAGCGCCCAGCACTTCTTGTTTGTTCGAGGCGTTTCTTTGTTCTGTGAGGATCGTTTTGCCGGTCGCAGGATCCAGGGTGGCCACATAAACCCTGTAGCCGTTTCCATCCTTCGTGATGGACCCCGCCACGACGGCGTTCACACCTTCGCGCACCGCAACGAGCTGCGCCAAAGATGCGTCCATGTGCGTGGCGGCAGGCTGGAGCCGCGCGGCGTCCTTGCGCGCTTGGCCGCGATTGAAAGACGAGATGAACGGCGCGCCCTCGAGGGCGATGCCGAGCATGGGTTCGAGTGTTCCGTCAAATACCGAGTCACCGGTCTTGTTGTCGAAATCGGCGATGAGCAGGGTCACCGGTGTATGAGGAGCGGAGGGAGGGGGACTTATTCTCGAGCGGTAGAAGAAAATGCCCGCGACCACAGCGACTCCCAGTCCAGCGGCCACCCATTTTTGGTAGGCTGGCAGAGTGGACGACCGGGGAGCAACGACGCGCGTCCCGGCCGCAGGCCCTTGCCACATTTCGATCTGGTGCAGCAATTCCCCTGCGCTGGCAAACCGCTTCTGGGGGTCGATTTCGAGACACTTGCGCACAATGTCGCTGAGGGGCCGCGGAATTGTTTTGTCGAGTTCGTCGAGGGGCCGGGCAGGCTCGTTGGTGCGCTTCCAGAGCTTGCCCATGGTGGTGTCCGCGTCGAAGGGCACCTGCCCGCTCAGCATTTCATAGAAAATAATTCCCATGCTGAAGAGATCCGAACGGGCATCCAGTGACTGGCCTTTGGCCTGTTCGGGGGACATATAATCCGGCGTGCCGATCAAGGCGCCGGTTTGCGTCATGCCTGCGCCAAGCATCGAGCGCGCAATGCCGAAGTCCATCACGTAAGCGCGGCCGTTCTTATCCAGCATGATGTTTTGGGGTTTCAGATCGCGATGGATGACGCCCTCATGGTGTGCCGCTTCGAGCGCGCGGCAGACCTGCGCGAGGATGTTCGCCGCTGCGGGCGGCTCGATTTTTTTCTTTCGGCGAAGGGTGCTTTGCAAGTTCTCGCCTTCGATATACTCCATGGTGATGAACTTGATTCCGTCGGCCTGGCCCAGATCAAAAATGCGAATGACGTTCTTGTGCGTGATTTGCCTTGCCAGGATCAATTCCTGCTTGAAGCGCCGTAGAATCTCCGGATTGGCGGCCATATCGGCGCGAATCACTTTGATTGCTACTTGGCGTTCCAGCTCTTTGTCGTGGGCCTGGTAGACGGCGCCCATGCCGCCTTGCCCGAGCAGGCGGATGATTTCGTAGCGGCTGCCAATAGAAGTGCCTGGACTCAGTTGAGCCAGAGGCGTGCTGGAAATGATGCCCCCCGCCGCGGGCACAGACCAGCCTTGCCCGCTCGTGGCCAGGGTCTGGTCACTGAGCGGCAACGGCGTCGTGCACTTTTCGCACTGCACCGAGTTTTCCGGATTTTCGTAGCTACACTCTGGGCAAACCATGAATGTCACGCACTGGTGCTGTCAACGTGTTTATTATGTAGCCTTTGCAGGCGAATTCAAACATGCAAAGAGTTTTGTGTTCCGATAGTCGCCTCCGAGGGGCGGAGATTTCGCTACCTTGCCAAGTCACCTGAAGGGTATCGCGCGTTGAAGAAAAAGAGTGCCAACCTGTTTTGTGCCTGGCGCAGACTGCAGAATTCCATTTCTGTAAGCCGGTCGACGGCCCTCCCGAAGTTTTCCTCAGGTTTGTGAATTCCGCATGGTATGCTCAACCTATTCCCGTTAGAATCTCCGCGTCTCTTTGTTGCTTTCATGAAGAAGATCATCGTCGCCGTTGGCAGCATTCGCAAGCCAAAGCTCCGAGCGGTTACGGAAGCTCTGAAAGCCTTTGCGCCGAAACTTGTTCCAGACGGCGATTTCGAAGTGGTGGGCTTGGAAGTTGGGAGCGGCGTAAGCTCCACGCCTTCCTCCTGCGAAGAGTTGATGCGCGGAGCCCGCCAGCGCGTCGAAGCGCTCATGCAGGCGGCACGCGAAACTCGCAAGCCGTGGCGCTACTTCGTGGGCCTGGAGGGCGGTCTCGAGGTATTGCAGGATGACAGAAGCCGGCGCGTTTTCCTGGAAAGCTGGGCCTATGTGAGCGACGGCGCGCGAGGCTTCTACGGGCGTTCCGGCGGCATCGAACTACCTGAAGAGCTCGCCCACGAGGTACTGGAGCGCGGCTTCGATCTGTCGGATGCCATGGATCGGTTGGCAGGTGCGATTGGCATTCGCGACGGGCAGGGCGCTTGGGGAGTTCTCTCGTCGGATTTGATTCAGCGGGACGAATCTTTTCGCATTGCGGTTATCACGGCGTTCGCGCCATTCTACAATGCGAAGATGTATGGCAGGGCCAGCAACTCCGCGAGTTAGATTTTGTGCGAGCAGGGCCACGGGAGACGAGAGTGGACATAGTCAAAGGCAACATGGGTTGGATCGAAGTTGTGGTCGGCCCGATGTTTTCAGGGAAGAGCGAAGAGCTGATCCGCCGCATGCGCCGCGCCGAGATAGCGCGACAGCGCGTGCAGATTTTCAAGCCGGCGATTGACGAACGCTATGCGGCCAACGAAATCGTTTCGCATTCGGGGCTGGGCATCTCTTCGGATAACGTGACCAAAGCCTCGGAAATCATGGAGAAGCTTTCCCCACGCACAGAAGTCATCGGCATCGACGAAGCGCAATTCCTGGGCGAAGAGATTGTGGATGTGTGCACGAAACTCGCCAATTTGGGGAAACGCGTCATCGTCGCCGGGCTCGACACCGATTATCGTGGCCGCCCGTTTGAACCGATGCCGCGGCTGCTCGCCATCGCGGAAGAGATTACCAAGCTGCTGGCTATCTGCATGAGGTGCGGCAATCCCGCCGTGCATACGCAACGGCTGGTGGAGAGCGAAGAGTTGATCGTCGTTGGCGCAGGCGGAATGTATGAAGCCCGCTGCCGCCGCTGCTTCGAACCGAATCCCGCGCTGGCCCAGGAAAAAAAGGACGCAGGCCCGCAACTCATGATTCGCAATCGCACCGCCTCTGCTGGCGGCGCGGGGAACTAGTTCCCTACGCGCGTCCGGTGTCAGTTTGTCCGTTCTAGCCGTCATCTCTGCTTGAGCTTGCAGCCCGATTCCTGCAAACTGACTCGTTCGCATAGACTGCAAATCCCGATAGTGGAAATTCATGATCATCGAATCCAAGGCACCGACCCGCGTTGATTTTGCTGGAAGCACACTCGACATCTGGCCGCTCTACTTGTTTCATCCTGGCTCGGTCACATTAAATGCTGCCATCTCGCGTTACGCCTCCTGCGTGATTCATACGCACGCGCCCTGGGATGAGCGCATCAAGCTAGTGTCGCGGGACATCAAGAGGGAAGAGGGCTTCGCGTCGTTTGCCGCGCTTGTGAAAACGAAGCGCTACAAGCTGCCGCTTCTTGCGGAAATCGTGAAATTTTTTCAGCCGCAGGGCGGTTTTACCCTCACTACGGATTCAGAAGCCCCCAACGGCGCGGGCATCGGCGGTTCGAGCGCCATGGCTGTGGCCATCTGTGCTGCGCTCGACCGCTACACCGGAGCTGGGAAAAGCAAGGTCGACTGGATCCACATCAGCCGCGACGCCGAAGCCATCGTGATCAATGTTCCCACCGGCACGCAGGACCATTACCCGCCGGCGTTTGGCGGCGCCGCGGCTATCGAGCTCCCGCCGGGAGGCGAACACCGCGTCGAGTTGCGCGTTAATCTCGACGAACTGGAACGCCGTATCGCTGTCTGTTACACGGGCAAACCGCGCCAGCACGGCATCAACAATTGGGAAGTCTTTAAGGCGCAGATCAGCGGCAAGCGCTCCGTGCAAAACAGTTTAGAGCGCATCTCCGAGGTCGCCCAGAAAATGCGCTTCGCCATGGAGAAGCCGGACTGGCACGAAGCCGGACGATTGATGCGGGAGGAATGGTCCTTCCGCAAACGAAATCTGCCTACCATTTCGACCAAGAAAATCGATCGAGTGATTGAAGGCGCGCGCCGCAATGGCGCGCTGGCCGGGAAGGTTTGCGGTGCGGGCGGCGGCGGCTGCGTTGTCCTGCTCATCGAACCGGATGCCCGCAGCCGCGTGGAAGCGGCCATCGTCGAGGCTGGCGGGGAAGTGTTGCCTGTGACCATAGACCGCCAAGGGGTCCAGGTGATCTCCCGCTAGCCTACCGCCCGGGCCTGAACCGGCGAGCCCCCTTAAGCGGTCGCCGGGCCGGCTGCCAATCGCCCCCTGCATCGAAGCCGAACCGCCATGGCGCGGGTGGGGCTGTAGCTGTCTTTCCCTTTTCCCGCATCATAGAATCTTGGGAGGCATTTCGTAATAGAATAGGTAGGCTGGCCCTGGGCGGCCAGCCCAATTTAGTCATGGCGACTCGTCTTATTCTGAGTTTGAGCTTGTTTCTTGCGGCTGACGCGGACATTCCGCGGGTCAACAGCCTTCGTCCGCCTGCGCAGCCCATCGCCGTTTTCCCATCCGGCGAAGAGATTTCACTTTTTCCGGACACGGCCTCCGGCGCGCTCGACAGTCAAGGTGACTCCCAGACTGCCGCCAAGCCGCATAGCGCCACGCTTCAGGAGTCTTCAAAACTCGAGCTCATTCGCTATGTCTCCGGCGAATTTGCCAAAGCCACAAAATCGCTTCCCGCGGGCAAAGAGGGCCTAATCGTTTACGTCGGCAAGCCGCTCGAGGCGGAAATGCTTGAACGCGCCATCGCCACACACGGTGCTGCGGTTAACAGCGGCGACAAGGTCCAGATCACCAAGCTCGATTTTCATGACCACGAGATCATTGTGGATTTGAACGGCGGCGGCCGCGGCAAAAAGCGCCTGCGCGACCGCATCCATATTGAAATGGCGGGCATTCCGACTGCCCAAACGACAACGGAACAGGAAGAGAAGGGCCCTCCGGGCTTGCAGCCAGGGCAGGGCAGCACGATTTATATCGATTTCGGCAAACCTGTTCCGGATCTGAGCCCCAACGAGCTGAAGCAGCTTCTCGCACCGTTCCTGGATTTTTCGAGACAGAGGTCTGCCTCGGTTGTGTGGGTGGATACATTGCCGCCGGAGATGAAGAAAGCCATCCAGGAGCGGCGGCCCATCGTTGGCATGGACCGCGAACAGGTGGTTGCCGCTATAGGCAAGCCCGACCACAAAATCCGGGAACGCGACAATGAAGGCAACGATATCGAAGACTGGATCTACGGCCAGCCGCCTTCGAAGACCGTCTTCGTGCGCTTCAACGGCGATCGCGTGACCAACATCAAGCAGTACCCTCAATAGAGATTCGTTTTCTTCCTTTGACGAGAACGCCGGCCTGGCAGTGCAAATTACATTCTCGCTTCGCGTTGACTTTTTTTTACGCAGCCCATAGCATTTTGGGTTCGGCTTTGCGGCCGTTTCGCTCCAGAGAAAGGGCTGCAGTTTCATACATCCATCGGAGGAAGTAATGCCCATTAAGGTAGGCATCAACGGCTTCGGCCGCATCGGACGCAACATCATGCGCACCGCGCTCGACGATAAGGACATCCAGTTCGTGGCCGTCAATGACGTCACCGATGCCAAGACCCTCGCGCACCTTCTCAAGTACGATTCGATTCTCGGTAATCTGCCGCACAACGTCACGCACACCGAGGATTCGATCTCCGTCGAAGGCAAAGCGTTCAAGGTTTTCAAGGTAAAGGATCCCGCTGAAATCGACTGGGCCAGCGTTGGCGCGGACATCGTAGTGGAGTCTACCGGTCTTTTCACGAAAGGCGCGGACGCGAAGAAGCATCTCCGCGGCCCGGTCAAAAAAGTCATCATCTCCGCGCCAGCAGACGGCCCCGACGCGACGCTCGTGCTTGGTGTCAACGACAAGACCTACGACCCTGCGAAGCACCACATAGTTTCCAATGCGTCCTGTACCACGAATTGCCTTGCTCCGGTTGCAAAAGTCCTGCAAGACACGTTTGGAATCCATAGCGGCACGATGACCACCATCCACTCCTACACGAATGACCAAAAGCTTCTCGATTTGCCGCATAAGGATCTTCGCCGCGCTCGCGCCGCGGCCATCAATATGATCCCAAGCTCGACCGGCGCGGCCAAAGCACTGCATCTCGCGATTCCAGAACTCAAGGGCAAGCTCGATGGCTACGCCATGCGAGTTCCTACGCCCAACGTCAGCGTCGTCGACCTCACCGTATTTGTGGAAAAACCCGCGACGGTCGAGTCCGTGAACGCCGCTCTCAAAGCCGCGGCCAACGGTCCCATGAAGGGCGTCCTGGCATACACGGAAGAAGAGCTCGTTTCCGCCGATTTCAAGGGAAACTCGAACTCTTCGATCGTCGATGCTGGCTACACGAAGGTCGTCGGCGATCGCTGTGTCAAAGTTTTGGCCTGGTACGACAACGAGTGGGGCTATTCCTGCCGCTGCCGCGACCTCATCAAATTCATGGCCGCAAAGTTCTAGACCATAGCCGGAGAGGCGGGGCTTGTTTACCCAGCGAGGGCCCCGCTTTCCGTCTCACAAATGACCTATGGCGAAGCCCGAATCGCGAGTAACGAATCCATGAGCAAACTCACCATCAACGACCTCGAACTCCGCGGCAAACGCGTTTTCATTCGCGTCGACTTCAACGTTCCTCTCAAAGACGGCGTCGTCACCGATGAAACTCGTATTCGCGAAACCATACCCACCCTGCGCCTGGCTATTCAAAAAGGCGCCCGCCTGATCATCGCTTCGCATCTAGGAAGACCCAAGGGTGGTCCGGATTCCAAGTTTTCGCTCTTTCCCGTCGCGAAAAAGCTCGAAGCCCTGATCGGCAAACCCGTTCGCTTTGCCTCGGATTGCGCCGGCCCGGTCCCGGAGTCCAAAAGCAAGACGCTCGGCGACGGCGAAATTCTGCTCCTCGAGAATGTGCGTTTCCATCCCGAAGAAGAGAAAAACGACGAAGCCTTCTCTAAGCAACTGGCCTCCCTCTGCGATGGCATTTTCATTTGCGACGCTTTTGGCTCCGCGCATCGCGCCCACGCTTCCGTCGTCGGCATCACCCGCTTCGTGAAGGCGGCCGCCGCCGGGCTGCTCATGGAAAAAGAACTCACTTATCTCGGCAGAGCGCTCACCGATCCAGCCCGTCCGTTTGTAGCGATTCTCGGGGGAGCAAAAGTCAGCGACAAGATCGAAGTGGTCGAAAATCTGATGAAAATTGCCGACGCCACGCTCATCGGCGGGGGTATGGCCTACACTTTTTTCAAGGCTCAGGGGCTGCCCATCGGAAAATCACTCGTCGAAGACGATAAGCTTGAACTTGCAAAGAAACTTCTCGACGACGCCAAACAAAACAACCGTAAGCTTCTGCTTCCAATCGACCATGTCATCGCCCCGGAATTTAAGGCTACGTCGACGGCAACCACGGTCGACATTGCCGCTACGCCCGCCGACCAGATGGGTCTCGATATCGGACCAAAGACGGCTGCTGCCTTCGCCGCGGAAATTTCACGAGCCAAGACCATCGTTTGGAACGGACCGATGGGCGTCTTCGAGATGCCTGCGTTTGCAAATGGAACGCTCGAAATCGCGAGAGCCGTCGCTGCCGCCACGAGTGCGGGTGCAACTTCTATCGTCGGCGGAGGCGATTCCGTCGCCGCGATTCATCAATCCGGTCTTGCGGACAAAATCTCCCACATTTCTACCGGAGGCGGTGCTTCCCTCGAGTTCCTGGCTGGCGCCAAGCTTCCCGGCGTCGAAGCGTTGACCGATAAACCTGCAGAAAGAGTCGCCACTGTCAGCTCGCGCGTAACGCGCCGTCCCCTCATCGCCGGAAACTGGAAGATGTTCAAGACGCAGATGGAGACTTCCGTTTTTTTCTCTTCGTTCTCCATGCTCGTGGACGGCATCAAGCAATGCGACATCGTGATCGCCCCGCCTTTTACCGCCATTCATGCCGCCGTCGAAGCCGCTCGCGGCACGCAAATCGCCGTCGCGGCTCAAAACGTCTTCTACGAAAAGGAAGGCGCTTTCACGGGCGAGATCTCTCCCCAGATGCTTGTCGAGGCCGGATGCCGCTACGTCATCATCGGCCACTCGGAAAGGCGCCAATTTTTCGGCGAGACCGACGAAACCGTCGCCAAGAAAACGAAAACGGCGCTCGCCGCGAAGCTCACCCCCATTGTTTGCATCGGCGAAATGCTCCAGCATCGCGAGGCTGGGACTACCGAGGACATTTGCCGCACGCAGCTCCTTGACGGCCCCGGTTCGTTGACCCCCAGTGAATTCTCCCGTATTCTTATTGCTTACGAACCGGTGTGGGCTATCGGAACGGGCAAAGTAGCCACGCCGGAGATCGCCTCAGAGGTTCACCGTCTTATCCGTAAATGCGTTGCGGAGAAGTTCACCGCTGCTCACGCCTCGGCATTGCGGATTCTGTACGGCGGCAGCGTCAAGCCCGACAATATACAGGGACTGATGGCGCAGGAAGACATAGACGGCGCGCTTGTGGGCGGAGCGAGCCTCGACGCCAAGTCGTTCGCAAGCATCGTTAGAGATTGCGCAGGGAGATAGAAATGCCAAGTTGGATGAAGTGGACTATCGCTATTCTGATTGGCCTCGCGATCATTGTCGTAGGTTTTCGCTGGGCCGGCGCATTACTCACCGTTTTCTTCGTGATGAACTGCCTAGTCTTAATCATCGTCGTTCTCCTGCAGAGCGGCAAAGCGGCTGATCTCGCCGGCGCTTTCGGCGGCGCGGGCAGCCAGACGGCTTTCGGTCCGCGCGGGGCGGCTTCGCTTCTTTCGCAGGCGACCACGTGGTGCGCCATCATGTTCATGATCTGTGCGCTGGCCCTGATGATTCGCACGGACAAAGCCGTCGTGCAAGGCGGTTCGGTGTTGCAACAGACATCCAAGCCCGCTCCCAAGAAGACGCCAGCCACGACCCCCGCCGCGCCTGCGCCACAGTCTTCCGCGCCGCTCGGCAACTCTCCGGCGTCGAGCACGGCGCCTGTCTCATCGCAACCCGCACCTTCCGCGCCGCCCCCGGCGCCACCGAAGAAACCATAGCTGTTGCTGCGCGCCTGGCCGTTCGGCACCGGATGGTCGCCGCTCCGCCTTCTTGGCGGCAATCCCGTGATTGAGCTGGCGTTACCCTCTCGACCAAATCCCAAAGGCTGCCAGAACTCATCCCAGTTAGGTAAACAGGAGCAGACTGTCTTCTATGGCTGGGCTTGCAGCCTTTCTCAGCGGCAGTTAAACTGTCATTGTCACCGACGTGCGGTCGTGGCGGAACTGGCAGACGCACCAGCTTGAGGGGCTGGCGGTAGCAATACCGTGGTGGTTCGAATCCACTCGGCCGCACCAAATTCTTCAGCGCAGAAACTTCAAATTGTTCTCTCCCTGTGGTTAGAAATGGGTGACCCTGCCGCGGGCATTTTCTATCCGGGATCAGATTTAGGCACCGTGTCCTACCACAACGTCTTTCGCCCTTGACGGCAAGCCGGGCGCGAGCCAGCGAAACAAAAGGGTTGCCGCGATTCCACCCGCAAATTGGCCCGCCACGAAGAGAGGAACGTCATCCGCCCGGATCCCCGCGAAGGTATTGCTCAGGCATCTCGCGATCGTTACCGCAGGATTCGCAAAGGACGTTGAAGAGGTAAACCAGTTAGCGGCTGTGATGTAGCTCCCGACAGCGAAGGGGACGATGCTCGAACGGGATCTCGAGCATCCCCAGATCACGGACAAAAGTCCGAACGTTGCCATGAACTCGCTCAGGAATTGAGCCGGTCCGCCGCGCATATGCCGCGACAGCGACAGGAGAGGAAGCCCAAACATGCCGTGTGCAGCGATCGTTCCACAAATCCCGCCAAAGACCTGAGCGCCAACGTAGGGAAGCGTCTCAGACCAAGGCAAACCACCTTCCATCGCGTCTGCGACGGAAACGACCGGATTCAGATGCGCGCCGGATATGGGTCCGAAAGTCAGCAGCAACGCCACGAGCACTGCGCCTGTGGCGATGGTATTGGCAAGCAGAGCCAAGGCGGCATTTCCTGCCGCCAGCCGCTCCGCCATGATCCCCGAACCGACGACCGTGGCCACGAGAAAAACTGTGCCGAGGAATTCCGCCACCATCCGGGCGCGCAGTCCTGATTTCATTGTGTGCCGATACGGTTGACTTCGGTTTTGATTGCCAGTACCCCGAGACTTTCAAGAGGCAGGGAAAGCAAGAGATTGATCCTGCGGTCGAGAAGCAGGAAAGCATCTCGAAAAGCTCTCTCGATCTGCTCGGGCGTGCCGGTCACTTCGGCGGGATCAGCGACGCCCCAATGTGCCGTTATAGGCTGACCCGGCCAGACGGGACATGCCCGGGCGGCGTTGTCGCAGACGGTGAAGACAAAATTCATCTTCGGCGCCCCGGGCTTCCTGAACTCGTCCCAGTTCTTGCTGCGCAGTCCGCCCGTAGACAGACCTGCCAGCTCAATTTGCCTGAGCGCTTCGGGCCGCACAATTCCTGAGGCATGACTGCCCGCACTGAACGCCGAAAAGGTGGGGCTGCCCTTACGGTTGAGAATGGCCTCGGCCATAATGGACCGGGCGGAATTTCCAGTGCAAAGAAAGAGTACGTTGTAGTGGCCTGGCACCCTCGGCACTCCCAGGATCTTAATTTCTAGAGTTAGCTCTCACTTAGAGCAATCCCCGGCCGTTTTGCCTGCAGGTGCCTTTGCTGACGCTGGTTTCACGGCTCTCACGAAGGCGCTGAAGACTTTTCCATCGACTTGACCTGCCAGTGACTCGACATCCAGCCCTTTTTCTGAAAGAAATTCGCGCGCATCCATGGCGCGGTAGACTCGTGTTGGTTCGATTTCGATCTCTTCAAATCCCGCAGCGCCGAGCTTGCCGCGGTAGTCAGCTTCTTCCAGCGCTCCCGCGACGCATCCGACCCAAAGCAGCATGCTTTGCCTAATCTCCGCGGAAATCTCGCCTCGGGTAACCACATCAGATACCCCAAACCGCCCGCCCGGCTTCAAAACACGAAATGCTTCTCGCAACACGCTGTCCTTGTCAGAGGAAAGGTTGATCACGCAATTCGAAATGATCACATCCACGGAATTGTCCGGGAGAGGAATGTGTTCGATCTCTCCGCGCAAGAACTCCACATTCTCAGCTCCTGCCTTGCGCTTATTCTCATTCGCCAACGCAAGCATCTCGTCAGTCATATCGAGACCATAGGCCTTGCCAGTCGGTCCCACCCGTCTCGCCGACAGCAAAACGTCGATCCCGCCTCCCGAGCCGAGGTCGAGCACAACCTCCCCGGCATTCAATTTCGCCAGCGCCGTCGGATTGCCGCACCCTAGCGATGCCTGAAGCGCCTTCTCTGGCACCTGCTCCGTTTGCGAAGCATCATACAGATTCCGAGTGATCGGATCGCACGCGGCCCCGCTTCGAGGCGACGTGCCGCAGCACGAACTCCCGCCCGCTCCCGCCCGAAGCGCCGCTTGCCCGTATTTCTCCCGCACGATTTCCTTGATGTTTGCGTTATCGATATTTGCGTTTTCCAATTTCTCTCCTAGCGGCATATTTCAATGATGTCCCGCGGCCGCAACGCTTTGTTCCGCGTGCAACATTCGGAATAAAGAAACTGCATCAACTCTTGCAGCGCCTCCGTGTTTGCTGTGTACCGCAAGAAAGTGCTCTCTCGTTTCACCAAGACCAGATTTTCATTCTTGAGCTTGTCCAGATGGTGAGAGAGTGTCGAATTCGGAATTTCCAATTCTTCCTGAATATCGCCGACGACCAGCCCTTCCGGGTGCGCCGATAGCAGCAGCTGCATGATCCGCAGGCGAGGTTCCGTACCCATGGCCGACAACATGTCGGCATATCTTGCGACTTGCTCCGCGCTCTTCTTGTTTTGCCCGCTCGCCATATTTCGATAATTGCAGAAATACCGCCAGATGTAAAGCCCTCTTTGGCCCCTGGTTTCTTCTACATTTTTCCGGTCGTTTACGTTATTCTTACCGGCAAAATATATCGGGTCATTCTGACGGGGAGGAGGCTTCTTATGTTCAGATATTCGCTTCGTTTGCTGGCCGTCGCTTCTCTCTTTCTTTTACCCGCTCGTGCGGACGAAGATGTGGTCTCCGCCGTTCACGGCACCGTTACCAAGATTGATGCCGCCGGTAAGACCATTGCCGTCAAAACCAAGGAGGGCACGGAGCACACGTTTCATTTCGTGGAGAAGACCACGGTGCACGGCGCCCATGCCACCGCTACCGGCGCCAAGGACTCTTTTCACGGAATTACAGAAGGTTCCGAAGTTGTCGCCCATTACACTGCGAAAGGCGCGGAAGAAACTGCCGTCGAAGTCGACAAGGTGGGTAAGGACGGTATGCATGCCGTCGACGGCACGGTCATCCACGTCAGCGCAGATGGCAAAACCGTGGTCGTCAAAGCTGCCGATGGCACCGACCACACTTTTCACGTCGTAGGCCACGACACTGTCATTTCCGCACAGGATATCGGCAAGGCCACTGAGAAAGGCGCCAAAGTCACCGTCTATTACACCGGAAGCGCCGGTAAAAAGGTGGCCCACTTCTTCGAAAAACTCTGACCTCCTCGGCCTTCACAGGTCTCTCTCCGAGCAACGGACGCCAACTGTTCTGTCGCAGTTTCGAGATGAACCGTTTTGTGATGGTCCGCTCCGCTGTTTGGCGGTGGCATTACGATTCCGCGGAGCACGATCCTGTTCTTTCACCGCGCTTGCCGGTGCCTGGCCATCCTTGCGCAATGCAAAGCGAGGAGTGGTATCATCCCGGCATCATGAAACTAAAAGCCATCTTTTCGGCGCCGCTTTGGATCGTTTTTCTGAACTCTGTTTTTGTTTCTCCCTCTTTCTCCCAATCGAGTGCATCCGCTTCGAAGCACGCAATAGTCCTGCACGCCCCTCGACTCGTCGATATCGAGTCGGGAAAAATAATTACGCCCGGCGAAGTCCTGGTGCAAGACGAACGCATCGTCGAAGTTGGCTCGTCAGTCAAACGCCCTCCCGCCGTTGAGGTTCTCGATCTCGGCGACGCCACGCTTATGCCCGGCCTGATCGACGTTCACGTTCACCTCTTCCTGCATCCCGGTGCCGAAGATCTCCAGACGGTCGAAGAATCCGTCCCTCAGCGTACGATCACCGCGTTGCTTGCGGCTCGTGATGATCTGATGGCCGGCTTCACTGCCGAGCGGGACATGGGCACCGAGGGGGCAGGTTCTGCCGACACCGCCGTCCGCAACGCCATCAACCACGGCGAAATCCCCGGACCGCGGCTGCGCATCAGCGGCAACGCCGTCGACATCCTCGGCGGGCACGAAGACGCCATCCATTACAATCCCGAGCAGCACGTCCTCTCGAACGCCACCTACGCCAACAATGCCGCGGAAATCGTTTCCGTCATTCGTCAGCAAGTAAAGGAAGGCGCCGATTTCATCAAAGTCTATGAAACTGGTCCCGACTCGCTTCGCGATGGGCATTTCACCACGCCCTTCCAATACACGGAAGCCGAACTCCGCGCCGCGGTCGAAGAAGCAGCCCGTACCGGGAAACATGTGGCCGTCCACGCCACCGGCGAACCGGGCACGCTTTATGCTGCGCGCGCCGGCGTTGTTTCCATCGATCACGCGTACTACCTCAGCGAGGAAACCATGCGCCTCATGCGCGAAAAACAAATTTTTGCCGTACCAACCTTTGCCATCGCCGAATATTTCGCCGACCACGCCGCCAGCCCCGCAGAAGCCGAACGCGAACGCCGTAGGCAAGACTTCCACGCCCAGGAATTCCAGAAGCAGCTCGCCCGAGGCGTCCCCATGGCCGTCGGCTCGGACGTCGGCCCTTTTCCCCACGGCACGCAGGCCGTTGAATTTAACCTGATGGTTAAATATGGGATGACGCCGCTCGCGGCCTTGCAGGCTGGCCTCCTCAACGGAGCCAAATTGCTTGGCTGGCAAGACCAAATCGGCGCCCTAAAGCCTGGCTATCTCGCTGATATTATTGCCGTTCCTGGTAATCCTCTGGCTGACATCAGCGTCCTCGAAAAAGTCAGCTTCGTAATGAAGGGGGGCATCGTCTATCGGCACGATCACTAGTAAGGAAGTCAAAGTCGAGAGGCTCGGGATCGCAGGATTGGAACGGCGAGCCCGGTTTACGCCCCGAGAGCAGCGCTTGGCCCTGCCAAAAGAATTGCGTCTTGATTTGCAGACCGCCTAGCCCACGATTTCCACGCGCCTGCCCGAACATTGCTTTCTCTCTGTCGGGGCGGTATCTTGGTTTTTGTCTGCGAACCACGAGGAACAACAGAAAAATCTCGCTGCTCGCCTAGCGTGACAAGTCAATGTCCAGCGCCCCCTCTCACGTTCTCCCGCAAAATCAGCCAGAAGGAATGAGCCAGCTCGTAGAAGTCGAGAGCGACAATCCCGGCATTCCAGCCGCATCAGCGGATCCCTCTCTGCGCGGTCCTTGGCTTTGCTCGCAATTGGAAGCCGGCAATATCCTTTTTTTCGCGCGTACGCCTTTTGCCATTCCCCAAAATGATCGCGAATTTCTGCTCGGCCGGACACAAACGAGTTCCGCGCTCCACAAAAATGTCGCTTATCGCCCCGCCGAAGACCGCCTGACCGGCCTCGCCAAATCTGAAGAGGTCGAAGCCGAGCGCCTTCGGTTTATCCTAAAGAATTACTCGGAGCATGCAACGCAGTTCCTCCGCGAACTTCTTCCGCCCTACGCTGGAAAATGGAAACTGGACTTCGCCAGCTTCCGTCCTCTCGAGGAGCGTGGCCGCCCTGCCCGGCTCCACGCGCGCAATGACCTGCCACATTTCGATTCTTTTCCCACGCGGCCCACAAATGGCGATCGCATCCTGCGCTTCTTCACCAACCTCAACCCTTCTCAAAATCGCGTCTGGAATACTTCGCAAACTTTTGAAGCCATCGGCCCGCATTTTGCCAAGTCCATTGGCTTGCCTCGCGCCCACAGCACCAATTCTTTCGCCCGCGGTATGCGTGGTCTCGCAGGCGCCCTGCACTTGCCTGGCGCCAACCGTTCCCTCTACGACAGCTTTATGCACCGCTGCCACAATGCCATGAAGGAAGACGCCAGCTTCCGCGAGACCTGTCCGAAAAAACGTTGGGAATTTCCGCCTGGTTCCAGCTGGATTGTTCTTACAGATTGCGTCAGCCACGCGGTCCTCGAAGGGCAGTACGCCCTCGAGCAGACCTTTCTCATCTCGCGTCGTGCCATGGTCGAGCCAGAAAGATCCCCGATCGCAATCCTCGAACGCCTCGCCGGATACCCGCTCTCCAACTGAGGCCGATTGCACCTTTTTCAGTCGGCGAGAATTCCAAAATGGAACGGTACTCCGTACCTTGTCGTTTCCGCATTGGCTCGAGCGAAAACTCTTGTAATTTCACAAGCCCAGCGCGTGAATCGGCGTAGACTGAAATTGCCATGGAGAAACTCAAAGCATTTCAGGACATTGCACGCAGCAATGGTTTTGTTGACGTCGAAGAAACGGACGACGGAACTGTTCTCTGGTTGAAGAAGCCCACCAACAACGCGGAAGATCGCATGTGTGTCGACAGCATGACCAACAGCGTCACCGTCTTCTGGGCCACCATTCCTTGGAAAATAAACTCGAAAACCTTTCGCGTCGTCTCCGCTCTCCAGGAGTGGCTCACTCAAACCGGTAGGTAGGCGCCTCCCGACATCCATTTGAAGAGTCACCGGCCGCATATCCTCTGAGGCGGCTTCCCGCTTCCAGCAGGCAGGCGTATAGTGGCACTCTGGATGGTCACCTACGACAGCAGCGGCGGCGCGGCCCCGGAAGCTCCCCATCCCGGTTTTCTTGCCCGCACCCTTTTCAACACCGGCCACAAAGTGATCGGTCTGCGCTACCTCTGGCTTGCCCTTGGCAGTGTGCTTCTCGGAATGTTTCTTTCCTTGCTGATGCGCATTCATCTCGTCTGGCCCGGCGCGCAGATTCCGTTTCTCTGGGGGTTCGGCAGCCCACCGGAGCGCTACGCCGCTCTCACCTTGTTTCATGGTTCGTTGATGGTTTTTCTGGTGCTCACCGCAGCGCCACAAGCCGGCTTCGGCAACTATTTCTTGCCTCTGCAGATTGGGGCTCGAGAGATGGCGTTTCCGGCGCTGAATCTGTTTTCGTTTTGGGCTACAGTCGCCTCGCTCGGCGGGATGACGGCGGCTTTCTTTGTTCATCCCGGCACTGGACTCACACTCTGGACCGCCAGCGTCGCGCTCTTCTGTCTCGCCGCCTTGCTGACCGCACTCAATTTCACCGTCACAACGCTCGACCTTCGCGCCAAGGGCATGACTTTGCCGCGCATGCCGCTCACAGTCTGGGCCTGGTTCATCAACGCGATCCTCAGCATGCTGATTTTCAGCATTCTTCTCGCTGCTTGCGTTTTCCTTCTCTCAGACCGTCTTCTCGCTTCGCGGTTTTTCTCGCCGCTTACTTTTCTCTCAAACCAGCCGGCCGGCCTCGCGCAGTCCACCTTGCTCTCCCTTTGGCAGCGTCTCTTCTGGTTCTTCGCGCAGGCCGAGGTTTATGTCGCCATGCTCCCGTGCTTCGGAATCGTCTCGCACCTGCTCTCCACGTTTTCGCGGAAGCCCGTCTGGGTGGAGCGCGCCGCAGTCCTGGCTCTGTGTGGTGTCGGTCTCTTCGGCTTCTGCGTTTGGGGCCTGCACATGTTTTCAAGTGGCCTGAATCCGTGGTCGCCCCTGGTCTTTTCGCTGCTGGCATCGTCTCTCGGCTTGCCAGCTTGCGTTCTCGTGCTCAGCTGGTTTGGCACGCTCTGGAACGCGAAAATCCAGCTCAATACGGCGATGCTTTTCGCTCTGGGGTTCGTCTCGCTTTTTCTGGCGGGTGGCGTTTCTGGACTTTTTCTCGCTCGCAATGATCTCGTGGCCGCTTCCATCAGTGACGATTTCGTCACCGGCCACTTCCATTTGGTGATGGGCGTCGCTGCCACATTCGCGATCCTCGGGGCGCTGTTTTTCTGGTTCCCAAAAATGTTCGCGCGCCGTCTCAACGAAACTCTGGGCAAGCTGCACTTCTGGCTGACCTTTGCCGGCGTGTTTTGCGTGTTCATGCCGATGCACTGGCTCGGGTTAATGGCTCACTGGCGTCCCTCGGGCGGCGATGCAATCGAGATTACTCCGCTTGGCGCCTCTCTTCGCACGTTTGTCACTTTTGCGACCATTCTCACCGTCGCTGCGCAAGCTCTTTTTCTGCTTAACTTCGTCTGGAGTCTGTGGCGCGGAGAAAAGACCGACAACCCGAATCCGTGGCGCGCCACGACGCTTGAATGGAGCGTGCCGTCGCCGCCGCCAGTCGGCAACTTTGGCGTCGTTGAACCGATAGTTTATCGCGGAACGTACGAGTTCAGTGGAGCGGGCAGAGCGGAAGACTTTGTACTGCAGACTGCCGCTCCGGCGCCGCTCGAGCGCGCGTTACAAAGGAAGCAGGCAGCTGAACGAAGCACAAAGGAAACCTAAAAAGGAGCTCATGCCAGGAACAAGCATCGTCGAGGACATCGAACTCATCATCGAAGACATCGGTGGCGGCGGGGGGAAGAATCCGCCCCCTGGCGGAGATGACGGTGACGAGGGCGGCAAACGCCGCGGGCCGCAGGTGCCTTCTTCGCGGCGCTATGCCACGGCAATCGTGGTCGCGATTGTTTCGATCGTCATGTTCTTCATGGCCATGGCCAGCGCCTTCATTTACACACGGGCCAACAGCAACCGTTGGGTGCCCCTGGATCTTCCGGCAATCGTTTGGGTCAACACTCTCGTGCTCCTCTTGAGCAGCGGAGCGATGGAGCTATCCCGCCGACGGCTATCGCTCGGGGATGTCCGCCAATTCCGAAAGCTCTGGTTCGCTGCAACGGCTCTTGGTTTCCTTTTTTTGGCTGGCCAGCTCGTCGCTTGGCGCCAATTTATTCTCGCCGGTTTTTACGTATCCACCAATCAGGCCAGCAGTTTTTTCTATATTTTTACGGGATTGCACGGTTTGCATCTGCTTGGCGGAATCTGCGCCCTGCTGTACGTTTCATTCCGCAAATTTGAAAAAGCGAAAGTGTCGCGCACCGTGGCCGCCGAGGTAGCCTCTTACTACTGGCACTTCATGGACGGCCTCTGGATTTTTCTTCTCGCTCTTCTTTATTTGGGAAAGTGATGAGGCGCAGAACTGGGAGAGAAATTCAGCCAGCTAACGAGTAACAAATTCCGAGACGGCTTCCGCGACACGCGCGATCTGTTCGGGGCGAAGCTCCGGGTACATGGGGAGAGAAAGCACTTCCTGTGCCGCGTGCTCCGCATGCGGAAAATCGCCGGCTTGATAGCCCAACGAAGCGTACAGCGGCTGCAGATGCAACGGAACCGGGTAATAGACCGCGCTCCCGATTTTTCGCTCACTCAGAAACTCCTGCAGGGCGTCCCGTCGCTCCACGCGAATCGTATATTGGTGAAACACATGCTCGAATCCCTCCCCAACCAGCGGCGGGGCGACGCCTGGGATGCCGAGCAATAGTTTTGTGTACGCCGCCGCATGGGTCTGCCTCGCGCGCTGCCATTCGGGCAAGTTGCGCAGTTTCACCCGCAAAATGGCAGCTTGAATTTCATCGAGCCGGCTATTCCAGCCGGGCTCGCTGCTGACGTACTTGGAGGATTGGCCGTGATTTCGCAGCGATTTCAGCCGCGCAGCCATCTCGCCAGAATTAGTAACCACCATGCCGGCGTCGCCGTACGCACCCAGATTTTTTGTGGGATAGAAGCTTAGGCACGCCGCATCGCCCATTGATCCGGTGCGGCGGCCTTTGTAAACCGCGCCGATGGCTTGTGCGTTGTCTTCAATGACGCGCAGATTCCGCGCTCGGCCAAAATCCAAAACCGGATCCATGTCGCACGCGAGCCCGTAAAGATGCACGGCGATGATGGCGCGAGTCCGCGGGCTAACGCGGCGGGCGAGACCGGAAGGATCGAGGTTGTAGGTGTCCGGCCGAATGTCAGCAAAGACCGGCTTGGCGCCGAGCGCGCTGACCGCGCTGCCTGTAGCGACGAAAGTGAACGGCGGGATCAGAACTTCATCGTCGGCCTGGACGCCGCAAGCGCGCAAGGCGAGGATAAGGGCGTCGGTTCCGGAAGCGACGCCAACGCCATGAGCGGCGCCCGAGAGTTGCGCAATTTCCTCTTCGAGTGCCGCGCCTTCGCGGCCCAAGATGAACTGTTGCGACGCGAGGACCCTTTCAACGGCGCTTCGAATCTCCGCGCCAATGGCGGCGTATTGCGCAGCAAGGTCGAGTTGCGGCACGGGTTCTAGCAGGGAAGTAGTCTGAGGATGTGCGCTCATCGCTGGTTCGCTTGCCAATCGCCTCGTGCAACTTGCCGAGTATACGCCATCGACCCGGCGCACCTATATAATGATGCGCCAAAGAAAATGTTTGCGAAACGGACAAATTGGAATCTCCAGACGAACCGCTTGAGCGCGGCACTGGCGGCGCACCGCGCTTCGGGAAAACCTTTGATTGATTTGTCGGTTTCGAATCCGACGGAATGCGGATTCCAGTATGACGAGGAGGCAATTTTAAGCGCACTGCGGAATCCGTCGGCGATGAGATATGAGCCGAATCCTCGAGGCTTGGAACCGGCGCGGGGCGCGGTGGCGCGCTATTACGCGGATCGAGGGACGCCTGTTTCGAATGACGACATTTTTCTTACCACCAGCACGAGCGAAGCGTATTCGTACGTGTTTCGGACACTCTGCGATCCAGAAGACGAGCTGTTGATTCCGGAGCCAAGCTATCCTTTGTTTGAATTCCTGGCGGATATTCAGGATGTGCGGCTGGTGCGCTACCCGCTGGTCTACGACCATGGCTGGCAGATCGATTTTCACGCTCTGGAACACGCGATGACGCCGCGAACGCGAGGAGTGATCGTGGTTCACCCGAATAATCCGACCGGACATTTTGTGAAGGCGGAGGAGATGCGGGAGCTGAACGTGATTTGCGCGGAGCGTGGGATTGCCATCCTTGCCGACGAGGTTTTTCTTGATTTTGCGCTGGGTGATCGGCGGCCCGCTACGTTTGCCGCAAATCCTGCGGCGCCGACGTTTACGCTGAGCGGGTTATCGAAGATATGCGGTCTGCCACAGATGAAAGCGGCCTGGTTGATTGCAAGCGGGCCCGAGGCATGGAAAGCGGACGCGCTGGCGCGGATTGAGGTGATTGCGGACACATATCTATCGATGAATGCTCCTGTTCAGTGGGCGATGCCCGTGCTGTTGGGTCAACGGCTCTCGTTCCAGAAACAATTGATAGCGCGCGTAAAGGAGAACCTTGCCGGGCTCGACAGGCAATTGGCGGAGCAAAAGTCCTGCAGCCGGCTAGAAGTGGAGGGCGGGTGGAACGCGGTGATACGCGTACCGGCGACCCGCTCGGAGGAAGAATTCGCGCTCGAACTACTGGCGACAAAATCCGTGTACGTTCATCCTGGGCACTTCTATGATTTCCCGCGGGAGGGCTATCTCGTGGTGAGCCTGATTACGGCTATGCCCGAGTTCGCCCAGGCAATAAAATCAGTGCTCTCGATGTATTGAGGTACAGGGAATGTATCGATGGAAGTACGCGTGTGGACCAATTCCAAGTCTAAAGTCTTGCCAGCATGTACATAATTTAGAATTTCTGGGTAGTATCCTCTATGTAAATCTGCATAACAAAATCTAAGAAACCATTGCTTAAATGTTTCCGGAAACTGATAACTTGCTTACCACAAGGGTTTTACAGGAATAAATGTGCGGGGGAGCATGTGGCAGGTGGCTTGCTGACATGCATTTCAGCAGTGGGTGTGGATATAGTTACCTAAACTCTGAATTAGAAAGATAACTGGGCATATTGGTGTGACCACGCCCGGTGCGGAAAGCGCAATAGGAGAAACAGAATTCATTTTCTCCGGGTCTGCCTGTGCGGTTGTGTTTGAGCGGCGAGTGTGTGCCGCCGAATCCGGGCTAAAGCCAAACGCAAAGGTTGAAGGAATCTGCAAATGGTCAGAATGAGTCTTGGGAGAACGACGAATCGATGGGAGGCGAAGACTATGGGGTTGCAAAACGGCTTGGGGCAATTGGCGCGGCGGCTGGCGGGGTTGGCGGTCATGCTCGCGGCAGTATGGATGATTTGCGTTCCTGCGGCGTGGGCCCAGGTTCCGACGGGTTCAATCACCGGGACGGTGAAAGATGCTCAAGGTCTCCCGATCGAAGGAGTTACGGTCACACTAACCAACCAGGAGACGAGCGCGACGTTTACGTCTGTCACCGCGTCGGCAGGAGGATATCAGTTTGAACATATCGACTACGGCTTGTACAAGGTAGATGCGTCTAAGGAGGGTTTCAAGCTCGGAGAGGTAACTGGAATCAGGCTGGACGCATCGACGGTGTACTCGGTTAAGCCCATCGTCTTGGAGCTCGGTTCGAAGAGCGAGACGGTTGTGGTTGAGGGCGGAGCGGAGCTCGTGAATACCACCAGCGCGGAAGTTACCGGGACGGTGGAGAAGCAACAGATCAACGATCTGCCAATCTTGAATCGCAACCCGATGGCCCTTCTGGATCTCCAAGCAGGCGTCGCGAATAGCGGCCCCGGCCTTGGCGCCATGATAGTCACGACGATCAACGGGCAGCGCTCGTCCTTCTCGAATGTCACCATCGATGGGATCAACATCCAGGACAACTTCATCCGTTCCAATGACCTCGACTTTACCCCGAATTTGCCTTTCAACAGTCAGGCGCAGGAGTTCACCATAATTAACCAGAACTCCGACGTAGAAAACGGGGGCGGGGCTTCCCAGGTCAGCATCGTAACGCCAAGGGGTACGAATGCGTTTCACGGGGAAGGATTCTGGTATTACCGCTCAAATGCCTGGGCAGCAAACCAGTGGTTTAATGACGCGAGCGGCGTGCCGTTGGCGGGCCTGCTACAAAACCAGGGTGGTGGAAATCTCGGCGGGCCGATCAAGAAAGACAAACTCTTCGTCTATGGCTACTATGAGTTGTTGAGAGAGCGCGCGAAGTCCCCGAACGATGCCACGGTGTTAAGCCCGACCATCCTTGCGGCGTTAAATAGCGCGACTCCCACCCTGCCGTTCACCTACCAGCCTGTGGACGCCACGACCGGGGTTGCCGATGGGCCTCCTCAAACGGTAAATCTGCTCACGATGTCAAACACCGCGAGGGGCAACCCCGTTTTTGATTCCGGTGGAAACTACGTTAGCGGTGCGCCGGTGTTCACGCCGGACGCGGCCATGATCGCGCTCCTCAAGAGGATGCCAACCACTTTCAACAACACTCGCGTCGGCGACGGCGTGAATTTGCTAGGGGATCAGTTAAATGCGCGGTCTAACCAGACGCAGGACAATTACGGCTTCCGGGTGGATTACAACGCCAACAGCAAAAATACGATTTCGGCAACGTATTCCTGGAACCGGCAAGTGGTGGACCGGCCGGATATCGATACATCCTTCGACACGGTTCCACTGGTGCAAAACAACGACTCGATCAAGTTCCTAGCCACCTCGTGGCGATGGAACCCTCGGTCGAGTCTGACAAACGAAGTGCGGTTCGGTATGGACATTGCACCTGCTTACTTCACGACATCGCAGAACTTCGGCGCAGGGTATGTTCTGAATGACGGTACGTTGCCCTTTACTGACCCGAATCCCAATTTTCTGCCGCAGGGGCGTGACACGCACACATGGTCCTGGCAGGACAATGCCAATTGGATCAAAGGAAATCACACGATCAAGTTTGGCACTCAGATCCAGCGTGTGACGATTTATGCCACTAACTCCTCGGGGATCTACCCGAGTTACAATCTGGGCTTCAGCGCGAACAACCCTTACGGTCCGCAGCCCTCAGATTTTCCAGTGCCAAACACCAGCAGTGACACGGTCAGCACAAGCGCGCTAACAAATGCCACCAACATTCTACAGAGTATTGCGGGCATCTTGGATACAGTGACACAAACGTATAATGTGAAGACTCAAACCTCAGGGTTTGTTCCGCTGGTCGCACAGAACCGAAACTATCGCCAGAATAACATCGCGTTCTACTTGGGGGATAACTGGCGAATCACCCATAAACTCACCCTCACTTACGGAACGAGGTATGAATATTACAGCCCCGTAGACGAGAAGAACGGACTTGTACTTTTGCCGCAGATTCCTGCGGGGCAGACTCTCCAGCAGACGATGTTGGGCGATGCCACAGTCAACTTTGCGGGCGGCCCAAGCAGCAGAGGCCTTTATAACCACCGCCTGGCGCAGTTCGCTCCAAACATCGGGCTGGCGTGGGATCCGTTTGGCAATGGGAGGACTGCCGTTCGTGCGGGTTTTAGTGTCAATTACGTGAATGACGCGTTTTTTACCGCAGCGAATAACGCGGCGGCGGGAAACCCGGGTTTGGGTGCCACAGTGACCAATGCCGGTGCAAATGGACAAGGACTTTTCGGTCCAACGGTTAGCAACCCCGTCGGCGCTCCGGCTCCTCCCTTTCAAGTCCCGATTGATTTCCTGACAGAGGTTATTAATACGGGCGATTTCGTTGGAGGCGTCGCTGGATATGCCATTGATCCCAACTTAAAGACGCCCTATGTGCAGCAATGGAATTTGAGCGTTCAGCGAGACATCGGCTGGAACACCTCGTTGACGGTCAGTTACGTGGGCAATCACGGCGTGGGTTTGTTCCGTGCGATTGATCTCAACCAGTTGCTCTTGACGCAAAATGGCTTCCTGGCCGATTTCAATCGCGCTAGGTCGAATTTGTTCCTAACCGGCAATCCACAGTGCACAACGGCTCAGAATCCCAATTGTCAGGCGTTGACCGTATTTCCGAATCTGGCTTTGGGCGGACTGATTACCAACCCCACCATTGAAAATCTTATTCTGACGGGCCAGGTAGCGACGCTTTCAACCCTCTACCATGAGGACGGATTCGACCAAGGGAACAATCCGCTTCCGGGCCCGAGCGATCCAGTCGAACTGTTTCCGAACCCGTATATCATGGGGGCGGACGTGCTGAAGAACACTTCGTTCTCGACCTACAACGCTGGGGTCGTGGAACTTCGTCGCCGGTTCAACCGTGGATTGTACTTCCAGGCGAATTACACCTACAGCAAGACGATGACGGACTTTGGAGGATCGCAATCGCAATTCGAGCCGTTCCAGGACAACGCCCGGCCACAGCTCGAGAAGCAGCGTGCGCCTTTTGACCTAACACACGCCTTCAAGGCGAACTTTACGTACGAGCTGCCGCTTGGCAGGGGCCATAGGCTTTTTGGATCTAGAAGTCGAGTCATGGGCCTGCTCACCGATGGTTGGCAGACCAGTTCCATCTTCACCTGGCAGAGCGGAGCGCCGTTCTCGATCCTCTCACAGTGGGGATCCTTTAACCGACGCGACACAAACAACACTGCTTTTGCGACCGAGTCGCACCAGCAGATCAGCAGTCAGCTCGGGGTATTCAAACAGCCGAACGGCACTGTATACCTCATCAATCCTGACTTGGTTTCGCCCAATGGCACTGGGGTACCGTCAACGGCCCAACTGAGCTGCGTTCCGGCTGTTACCGGCGGCTTCTGCGATCCACAGCCCGGTGAGGTCGGCAACCTGCAACTTGACGCGTTCAACGGACCAGCTTACTTTGACTGGGACCTTTCCGCGGGGAAAGACTTCAACATCACGGAGCGCTTCAAACTGACTTTCAGGACAGAAGCGTTCAACGTGTTGAACCACCCGGTCTTCAGTGTGGCCGACCAGGCGGCGGGTGCTAACCAGATGCTCATCAACTCGACCACTTTCGGCCAGAGCACCAGCACCGTTTCGTCGCCGCGCATTCTGCAGATGTCGTTGCGGCTGACGTTCTAACTAACCAACCCTTCGGGGGTAACTGCGGGGGATCTGAGCCGGGCACTCCCAGTGTGGGAATGTCCGGCTTCTTGTTAAGGGCCCGGCCTATCCGACGAATTCGGCCGAGTGCTTTCCACTAGAGATTCTTTAGGTGTGCGAGGCGGAACGGCGAGCCGAGGTGTTCGCGCAGGTCGAGCCAATGCTCTTCCGGGATGGTGGCGAAAACTTCGACGACTTTGGGGTCGAATTGTGTGCCGGAGCAGCGGCGAATCTCTTCGCGGGCGTGGGGCATGGGGAGAGCCTTGCGGTAGGGCCGGTCGCTGATCATGGCGTCGAGAGAATCGGCGATGGTGAAGATGCGGGCTCCCAGAGGGATTTGGTCACCTTTGAGGCCGCGCGGGTAACCGGTGCCGTCGAAGAACTCTTGGTGAGCAAGGACGATTTCGGCGGCATCGCGAAGGAATGGGATGCGGATGAGCATGTTGTAGCCGATTTCGCAGTGCTTGCGCATGATTTGTTTTTCGTCGTCAGTGAGAGGACCGGGTTTGCGCAAAATTCCGTCGGGAATCGCCATTTTGCCGATGTCGTGGAGGAAAGCGGCTCGCGCGAGAATGGGCAGGTAGTGATTGGGAACGGGCATGGCCTTGGCGATAGAAATGGTAAAGGCCGTGACGCGCTGGCAATGGCCTTCGGTCTCGGCGTCCTTTAAGTCAAGCGCGCTGCCAAGGGCTTCCAGAGTGTCGTCGTAGGATTGTTCGAGCTGAGCGATCGCACCGGTGAGCTGCGCCGTACGCTCCTCGACCTGTTGTTCAAGCTTGAGCTGGTAACTGCGGTTTTCGGCGACCAGGCGGCGGTGCTGAAGGGCGCGGCCTACGCCGAGGAAGAGTTGGTCTTTCTCGAAGGGCTTGAGGATGTAGTCGTAGGCGCCTCGGCGGATGGCTTCTAGAGCCGTGGAGATGTCATGAATGGCGGTGACCATGATGACCGGGACTTCGGGGTCGTATTCGCGCAGCCAGTCCAGCAGCTTGATGCCGTCCATTTCGGGCATGATCATGTCGCTCAGGACCAGGTCCGGCGTGGACTTTTTGACTTGCTCTTGAGCAGCGCGGCCATTGCTCACGGCCGTGCAGCGATAGCCTTTCGATTCGAGCATGGTGGAAACGACTTCTCGAATCGCTTCTTCATCATCCACGACCAGGATTTGTTCTAGCTCCACGAGTGTTTGCCCCTACCGCCATTATACGGGACGGCACAGGGTGATTGTCGTGGCCTTGCCCATTCAGAAAATAGCATGTTAGCGTCGAAGGAAGCTCCAAGAAGGCATTGTGCCGTCCACTCTAAGGGACCCAGGCTTTGTGGCATCGGAAAGACGGCCGTCCAGGCCGGGAGGCAGCGCATCGTGTTGGTGAACCAAGGCCTGCTCGGTATCGCTTTCTTTGAGGCGACGGCGTTCATCATTCTGCTAGTCCTCTTCTTCATTTTTCAGCGGGATCACATCAATAGATACTTCCGCTTGTGGTTTGCAGGTTGGAGTTTTTTCACCGCGGCATCGCTGTGCGAGGTAGCCATGGTGAGCCGCAATCTGCCGGAATTGTGGATAGTGGTCGTGATGGGAAGAGTAACGGCGATGCTGCTGTTCTCCGCCTCCGTGGTGCAATTCACGACTCGGGAGGGGAAGCGCAGCTGGCCAATCTTGCCGCTTGCTGGCGTGGTTTTGTTCGGAGTTTATTACTTTCAGCGCAGCGTGGCGCCGGACTATGCAAACGTGGCCTGGGGAACGACGCTGCTGGTGAGCGGAGTGTGGCTCTGGGCGGGAATGGTGCTGTGGAGGTCGCCCCTCTTAAAGCGGGGGCACGGCGTGCGATTGCTGGAGGGTGTGTTTTTATTGACAGGCTTGCATGGAATGGATCGTCCAATGTGGCCGCAGCACCCGTATTTCTTGTTGCGGGTGGCGTTTGACCACTTGCTGGGTGTAGCGCTGGGAATCGCCATGGTCGTCGTGGTGCTCGAGGGCGCGCGTTCGCGAACGGTTGAGCTCAATGAGAAACTTCGGCGTCTCACGCTGCTGACGACGGCCAGCACGCAAACGCTGTCTGTGCAAGATGTGCTGGACCGCGTGCTCGCGCATCTGGTGGAGAGTCTCGGAGCGACGCACGGACTTGTGCGGCTGCTCGAAGGCGAAGGAGACAAAGCGCAACTTGTGGTGCACGCCTCCGTAGGCTTTCAGCGGGACTACCTCGAAAAGTACGGAAGCCTATCAACGAAGATGCCGTGGGCGCAGCGAGTTTTGCACAAGGACTGCGAGTTCTTCCGCCTGGAAGACGAACCGGATCCCCATGTGCGCCACAGAATGGCGGAGGGCGGCATCGGCAATAGCATCACGATGGCGCTGCCGGGAAAAGATGGACCGCTCGGGATTATCGCAATCGGATCGACGCGTAACGAGCAGTTTCAGGCAGACGAAATTGCCTACCTACTGAATATTAGCAACCTGCTGGGGTTGACTCTGCAAAATGTGCGCTTGTTCGAACAAGTGGCTACTGTGCAGCAGCAATGGGCTTACACGTTTGATTCGATCGGCGATCCCATCCTTGTTCACGATCGCCAGGGACGAATTCTGCGTTGCAATTTACGTTTGGGGCATCTGCTGGCCAGGGATTCACAGGCGTTGCTGGGGCGCAGTGTGACCGACCTGCTCGCGCGAAAGAATCTGTCGTATGAGGTGTGCCCATATTGCGAGGGTGTCGCGGGAGAAGGAGATGAGACTGATCCCTGGCTGCAAGGCTATTTTCTTGCGTCGAACTCGACGTTTACGGATCCGGCCGGAAACTTGCTAGGGACAGTGCATGTCCTGAAAGACATCACGGAAAGAAAGCGCGCGGAAGAAAAATACCGGACGCTGGTCTCCAGCGTTCAGGAAGGCGTTTTTATATCCACGCCGCAAGGGCGATTCCTAGATTTCAATGATGCCATGATGCGCATGACGGGATTCGAGACGCGCGAAGAATTGTTGGGTGCCGATATTCCTGGCGCGATGTACGCAAATCCGGCGGACCGCGAGCGGCTGAAGAAGCTCCTCCAGGAACACGGCACGGTAGCGGACTTTGAATTCGAGATGAGGCGCAAAGACGGCGAGATTCGCACCGTACTGGAGTCCTCCATCGCGGTTAGAGACACGGCGGGGAACGTCACGGCGTATCAGGGGTTTCTGCTGGATATCACGGAAAGAAAGCGCGCGGAGCAGGAAATCCGGCGGCGCAACCGGGAACTGCTGGTATTGAACTCCATTGGACAAACGTTGATGGAGTCGATGGACTTAAGCGATTCGCTGCATCGAACTCTGCGGCAGATGGCGGAACTGTTCAGCCTGGATGCCTGCGCGCTATACCTGTTTGACGAGGAAGGGACAAAGATCCGCCGCGTGGCGGCCGTGGGGCACCGCTCCGAGTACGCCAGGAATTTTCCCCCGGTTACTCTGAAGCCGGAGCTGCTCCAGCACATCAAGGCCGTGCATGCGACGTTTCTTTCCGTCCAGGGACTGCCGCTTCCCGCGATCTTTCGCGAAGCGCAGAGAAAAGAAGAACTTCTGTCCGCCTATATCGTGGTTCTCTGGTCGAAGGACCGCGTCATTGGCGGTTTGACCGTTGGGAGCCGCACGCCAAAGGAGTTCTCACCGGCCGACGTCAACCTGCTGATCGCTGTGGGCAGCCAGCTTTCCAGCGCTATTGAACGCACCACACTTTACGAGGAAGCGCGGCAGGCATACGACAACTTGCGGCGCACGCAGGAGCAGCTCCTGCACAGCGAAAAGATGGCCGCCGTCGGCCAGCTGATTTCCGGCGTGGCCCACGAGCTGAACAATCCGCTCACGGCCATCCTCGGCTACAGCCAATTGCTCACCTCGAGCGGGCAGATGGGGCCGCAAGGCATTGAATACTCTGAAAAACTCTACAAGCAGGCCCAGCGGACCCACCGCATCGTGCAGAATTTGCTGAGTTTCGCCCGACAACACAAGCCGGAACGCGTGCCTGTACAGCTTAATCTCATATTGGAAGAGACACTCGCGCTACGCGACTACGATTTGCGGATGAATCACATTCGCGTCCACTTGGAGCTTTCTCCGGACCTTCCCTATACATCGGCGGATCCCCACCAACTGCAGCAAGTTTTTCTGAACATGGTCAACAACGCAGTGGACGCCATGCTGGAACATACCAATGAAGGGGATCTGTGGGTGCGGACGGGAGCCAAAGAGGAACGGCTGTTCATCGAATTTACCGACAGCGGCCCAGGAGTAAAGGATGCGTCGAGGGTCTTCGATCCCTTCTACACGACCAAGCCAGTTGGCAAGGGCACCGGACTGGGTCTGAGCATCTGTTATGGAATCATCACGGAGCATGGTGGATCTATCCGCGTGCGTAACGTTCCTCCGCGCGGAGCTTCGTTTACGATTGAAGTGCCCTATCAACCGGTGAGAGCAGCGAAGGCTCCCGAAGCTAGCCAGGCGGTGGACCAGGCAAGGGAAGGCCGCATCCTTCTGATAGATCAGGACGATTCGGTTCTGGAAGCTGTTCGAGCCATCCTGCTCGAGAGAGAGCATGAAGTCCAGACGGCAAAGACTGCCGCGGATGCCATGGCCCTTCTCGAAAAGCAACAGTTCGATCTGGTGCTGGCGGACCTGGACCTTTCCGGCACCGCCGGACGCAACATACTTCATGACTGGATTCTGGCACGCAGACCGGGACTGGCGAAGCGTTGTGTGTGGATGCGCGGAGTCGCTCCGCTCGGGCGTCCTCCGGAGGAGACGCCACGGAACGGGAATCGCATCCTTCAAAAGCCGTTTAAGGCCGCGGAATTGTTGGCCGCGGTGGATGGCGCGCTAGGGAGTATCCAGACCGCGCCCGTCGTGTAGCGTTGACGTAAGCTTTGATGCCAGGGCAGCACTCTCTCCAAGATTCTTCATGGCGGTTTCCAATCGAATCGACAGCCTGCTCACTACTTCGCTCAAAGAGCCCAGCTCGGGAAGAGGAGCGATTCCGAAAAAGAATTTGATACGGATTATTTCATAGCGCAGGGAAAACGCCAGGCCCATGCGGAGCCGCGCGAACTCTTCGGCGGCACCGACTTGTGGCGACATCGCGGCAATGACGCGCGCCAAGCGCCACAACTTCAGGAAATCGGCGCGTATGCAGGCCAGATAGGCCAGTGCAATTCTTCGGCGCTCCTTGCGCACCCTCTTCGTCAACTTCGGCAAACCGCGCAAAGCGAGGAACTCGAAGTCTTTTCTGTCGATGGCCTGTCGCACTTGTGGAAAATAAGCGACGTGACGCTGGCCCCATTCTTCGTTCGAGGCGAGATCGTCATCCGGCTTATTAAGTTTCCGAGGATCACGCAGGACCCAGACGAGCACAACCAGCAGGAGCACTCCCACGAAGCCCATGACTAAGAGAACAGAGCTCAATGTGGACGCGCCTCCAGTTTCCAAAGTCGCATAAGCTTTTCATTGAGCCGGCGTAGCTGCTGATTGATTATCGGGGAAACGCTGAGATAGAGGGAATCCGAGTCGATATTGTGCCTGGGGAGATCCACCGGAAGAGCTTTCCACAATGCTGCCGCCCATACCACTTGAACGACAGTGAACGATAGCAGCGTCACCACCTGCCAGAGGTGTTCCGTGTACGGATTATTCCGGTACCAGATGACCTGGACGACGGTATTTATCAGAATGATAGTGCACGAATAAAAGCAAAAACCTGCCAAGAGCCACTTGTAAGCGCGAGCTACAACCACGGCATAATAACGAATGAACAGCAGACATGCGATCACCGCGGTCGCAAAGATGAGGTGATACCCACGTTCAGCCACTACAATTGCCCAATCTACGTTCTGAACGGCATCTAGAAAGACGAAAAAGACGACTACAGTCGAGATTCCCAGAAGAACCCGCCAGGTAAGTCCCCAGACGCCCCGGTAGGGCTTAAGGACAAGCCGGAGCACTTCCGTCGTGGCTAACGCCTGGACGACCAAAGTCGCAGCTTCTGACACCCAACTCACAATTTGCTCGGTCGAGGAACCTTTCGCGGGATGCCAGTAGGCGATCATGACGTAAATCAATGCCGCCTGGCATATATTCAGACAGACGTAGGTGGCGAAAAACGGGAGCTTTCGGAAATTCCCTTTCAGGACGAGAAGTGCCAGCACCGCGAGCTGGGCAAGGACACTGCAGGCCCATAACCCTTGCACATAGAGAGGCATTCCATTCATGGAAGGGAATCCTAGCATGTCTTAACTGCCCGGTAAACAAGACAGTTGTGGTCGTAGCCGTAACTGGCGGCGACTGGACCGCAACAGCGAGTAGCGGCGCGCTGGCTGAAGTCATTCGCTGCAAAAGACGCGAAGCCGCGGACACAATCCTGAGAGGTGACTGGTAACAAAAAGATTCGGTGATTGTGTTTTGGTGGGCGCGAAGGAGAGACGAAACCAGTATTAGACTTCTCTCAGAAATGGCACTCCGCAACTCGCCCTCTCCTCAAAGACGAGTTGCGGAGGCATGAGGTTTTGAAGCGTTCAGGCCGTCTGTATCGGAGGAGTCGGAAGCGGAAGAGGCGATCCGCTCCTGCTGGCCATACTCACGCCTGGCGGCGTGGGAAGTGGAAGGGGCGAACCACTTACGGAGAGGACGCCGAGACCTGGAGGAGTGGGCAGCGGAAGCGGTGAGCCGCTGGCACGGAGAGCGCTCGGTGGCGTAGGTAAGGGAAGAGGGGATCCGCTTAGAATGGCAACGGAATCTGCGGCAGCGCGGTTACTGGATAAGTGTTTGACCGAGCTATTAACAGGGAGTAGGATCGAAATCACTAAAAGACAAAGTGACAGGCGAATCGAGATGATCTTTTTCATGGTGGAAAGCCTCCTGCGTCCAACCATGAAAGAGAATCGGAAGTACTGACCGTAATGGTCTAAAACGTTCCGTCTGCGGAACGGGGCCGTGGGTAACTATGATTACGCAGCTCCAGCAAAACAGGCGAATCATCCAAGATTTCACGCTGACGACGCTGGCAGCAATTCCGGGAGAATTTGGGAGGCTTACCTACATCGCCTCGCTGCGCGATCTCTCGAGCGGAAAGTACGAGCACGCTGGGCTTCTAACTTTGTATCCGGACGAAGCGGTGCAACAGGCCCTGGCGTTATGCCACGAGCAAATATTCGAGCGAGTTTTGGAAACACCTCTGGCGACACAAGAGGCGGATTTAAAGGAATGTCTTCTGCGCATGCCAGGTGGACTATGTTCGGCCTTGGCTCATTGGCGCCGAATGGAAGCCTACCGGGTGCTGATGCCTGAGCGCTCTCCCGGCTACCTCAAGGAGCTTTTCTGTTCGAATCTCCGCGCGCTGCTGGAGCTTCTCCAGGAAGAATGTTCCACGGCTCCGTCAACCTGGTAACCACTCCCACCACCCGGCCAACCACTTCGGCTTCTTCCGGAAGACGCCAAACCTCGGGCACACAGCGAGATAGAGGATGGGGCTGCATGAGCAGGCGCATGCCGTCCTGATGAAACCATCCACATCGGTAACCGTCGCGCAGCTCCACGAAATACATAGGCCGGTCGTATTCGTTGGCCCAATTATCGTCCTGGATGCGGCGGACGCTTACATCCACAAGAACAACGCTGCCAGGGCGAAGCAGGGGCACCATACGCCGGTCTGACGAACCGATGTATCCATAACGGTGGCGCGAATCACCATTGGTAAGCACACCCTCGAGGTTTCCCCACTGTTCGACCATACGGGAAAGTAGTTCCGTCCGCTTTGGATCGAAAGCCGGATCGAAGCGCAAGGGAGTTTTGAGAGAGACCGGAGGCGCCGCAATGTGCGTGTGTGGGGCGTGAAACGCGCCACCGTCGGGAAAGCAATCTTCGATGGGAACGTCGTACCAGCGGAATATCTCCAGCGGACTCAAGTGGTAAACAACCGCGAGCGTATAGAGCTTGTGCAGACCTGGAATTACTCCGCGATTCTCAATGTCCGCCAGACGGCTAATATGAAGAATCAACTCAGGACGGCCACGGCGCGCTGCCAATTCAAAACTGGCGCGTTCGACATCGCGATAGGTTAAACCTAGCCGTTCACGGGATTGCCGTAGACGAAGACCGGGAAGCATGTTTTCCTCGGGAGGAAGCTGGGAGTCAACAATCAGTGTATAGCAGAATTACCATTCTGTTAAAGATTCGGAACGGGCAGCTGTGAATTTCTTTGGAAACTTTCTCGTCAGAGCCAATAAGAAAATTGCGTTACATAATTTCACGTCTCGACCGCGCGGCTATCTTCCTTCCTTTTAGTTGCTTGCGCGGAGTTAACGGTTCTTCTGAAACATCCGCTAGCCGGGACGCCGAAGGCCCGCCGGTTGCCAAAAAGGGATGAAGAGCGTTTCCTATAAGGCACCATCAGGTTTCTCTCGTGCGGGCGAGCCCTCACCCTTATCTGTTATTCTGCGAAGACTATGCCCCTAGCAATCAAAAGTGCTGTGACACGGCTGTTTCTGCTCCTGGTGGCCGCTTCGTGCTTGATTGGCGGAGGCGCTGTCCGCGCGCAGGAAGCTGCGACCGCCCCACCGGTTGTGGCTCAGCCGAAAGCGAACAGTGCCGAGTTTTCGGCGGCCGCGGATGAAGTGCTGCAGCAAGTAAGCGAAATCACCGGGCTTAAGCAACTCACGCCAGTGAAGAAGACGCTGCGGTCACGGGATGAGATACGCGCCTATGTCCTGCGGGAGATGGATGAGGAGAAAAAACCGGCAGAGCGCGATGCGGAGGCGCGAACCGACGAGGCCTTTGGGCTGATCCCCAAGGGATTTGAGTTAGATAACTTTATGGTAGATCTCCTGACTGAACAGATTGCGGGTCTCTACGACCCAAAAGCGCGCGAATTTTACATTGCTGATTGGATTCCGATAGATGACCAGCGCATGGTCATGGCGCACGAATTGACCCACGCGCTCCAGGACCAGCATTTTCAGATCGAGGTGTGGGAGAAAGCGGCGCGGCCGAACGACGACGCCGAACTGGCGCGCGAAGCAGTGCTGGAGGGCAGCGCCATGGCCGCCATGATCGATTACCTTTTAGAAGGCAAGGGATATTCAGTCGTGGATATACCCGCGATCGACCCCTCGATGTTTGCCGGCGATATGTCCCAGTCGCCCAAACTGCGAGAAGCGCCGCCGTTTCTTAGGGACGCGATGGTCTTTCCCTATTTTGCAGGACTAACGTTTTCCACCTCCATCTTGAAATCGGCAAGGTGGAAGGGCTTGTCGGCAGTTTTTGCCAGGCCGCCGGTATCCACTCAGCAGATCATGCATCCAGCTCTCTACAAATCCGGGAAAGCCCCCGTTGCTGTCACGATACCCTCTCTTCAGAAGCTGCTTGGCCCGGACTGGGCGAAGCTTGATGAAAATGTCATGGGCGAGTTCGGATGGATGGAAATACTGAAGCAGTTTCTGGGCGAGAACATCGCAAAACCGCTTGCCGCGGCGTGGGATGGGGACCGCTATGCACTCTATGAGCAAAAACAAACGAAACGGCTGGTTCTGGTTGCTCTTCTACAGCTGGACAGTGCGGAAAATGCCATGCAATTTTTTGCACAGTACTCGGCAGCCCTCGAGAAAAAACATGGCGCACACGAGAATATATCGCGCGCGCCGAATTTCCTCTCTTTTGACGCGCCCGATGGCGGCGTCTTCTTGCGCTGCGTGGCGATGGAGTGCATTTCCGTGGAGGGGGCTAACCGGACGGTGTTTGACGGCATAAATGGGATGATTGGCTGGCCTCGGGCGCCTGAGCCGTCCAAGACAGCATCCGCCAGCCGCTGACGCCTATCTGGCTGAAGAGTCCGAGAGAGACAAACCTGCGGCCACGCGCTTTGCGAATTTGTTTTTGGCCTTAGCTTCCAGGCGGTTAATTCGAACCAAAAATTTCTCTGCGGCGCGCATTAGCCGGGCGGCGGCATATGGGTCGCGCGTTCCCGTACGCATCCGCTGAAGTTTGGCCAAGCCGCGGCGCGCAAATTCCGTTGCACGCAAGATATCCTTTGCGCGACGCTCGTAATGAATGGCCAGCTGTTCACACGCCAGCACACCGTCCTTTGGATCGGCAGCGAGTTCAAGCCAGAGCTCGGCCGCGGCGGTATGGTCGCCTCGGCGCTTGACGAGCAGAGCAAGTTCGCGCCGCGCGCGCGGGCGAATTTCGGCGGGAAGGCCGAGATCGAGCGCCTGCAAACAAGCTACATGGGCGCGGTCGGAGTCGCCCCGTCGCTCGAAGAAACGCGAGAGGCCGAAGAGATCGAGGCTGTCCACTCCATGCCGCTCCGCTTCTTGAGAGGCGAGAAGTGTATTGATCTTGCCAAAGAGTGCGGCAAGGCCGCGCAAATCCATCTGATTGTGGCGCAAAACGCTCACGAGTGGATCCGCCGATCCCCCGCGAAGATAATCAAAGTAATATTGCGGAATGAGCGATGAAGCTATGTCGTCTTCACGATGCCAGCCGAGGCGGCGGGCATCCAGAACGTGCCGTTCCAGATCGACAAGACGCACAGACCCCAGACGATGTTTCCAAAAAGCGCGTGCGGGATGCAGCAAATCGAGATGCGCGGCCAGACGCGGCGTGGGGATCGTGCGCGTCATGGTGAAGCGACTGTCTAGGAGGGGCCAGTCAAAAGTCTTGCCGTTAAAGGTGACGAGAACCGGGCGCTCGGCGATGCGCGCCGCCAGTTCGTGAAGGAGCGAATACTCTTCCGTAAAGTCGCGCATGAAGAGTTGTTCGACCTGAAGAGCCCCTGCGTCCCACCAGGCGAGCCCGATGAGAAAGGCGTATGTTCCCGTGCCCCCTGCCAGACCGGTGGTCTCTGTATCGAGAAAGAGCCACTTGTAAGGATCTTCCAGAGCGGCGCGTGCACGGCGAGATATTTCGGCGTCACGAGTGCGGGAAAGAAGTTCGAGAGCGATTGCGGACGGATCGACAAATTCCGGCGTGGAGAACCAGTTGCGCAGAACGAGGTGCTCTCCAAAATGGTTTCGGGCCACACCCGCGCCGATAAGACGAGCAATGGCATCTTCCTGATCGGGCACGCGAAGGTCGGCTGGTCGCGACGGCCCCATGCGCGCGGGGCGTAACGCGGCGAGACGAGAGAACCTGTCCGCTGAAGCAGCCATCTAGCCACACAACCTGTCGAGGATGGCAAGAGCGGTTTCTTTCGCACGGGGGGCGAGATTGCCGGCGGGGCCAACGCAAGACGGACAACCTTCCTTGCAGGAGCAGGAGGCGATCAGTTCGCGAGTCCTGTGGATGAGCAGATCGTGCGCGCGGAAGAGTGGCTCGGAGAACCCGATGCCGCCGGGGTAGGCGTCATAGAGATATAGATTGGGCTCGAAGAATTCTCTCAAGTTCGGGGCAGAGGCGTCTCTGAGGGGCTCGGAAGTGAAACCGTCTGCCGCGGCCATGTGAGGCGCAGCGGGCACGGCTTGCCGTGCCCCTAGGAGCTCGCTGGCGGAATCAGGCGCGGGGGGGCGTTCGCCGATGGCGGTGCCAAGATCGCGGCCGTCGCACATGAGCAAAAGTGTGGCGACCGAGGTGAGAGCATGAAGAAGGCCGTACATCCCGCTCTGGCGCTCGCTAACACTGAAGGGAAGCGATTCGAGCAGCGGCCTCTCCAACGTGACCCAATATGACGTCGTGTGCATTTCGTTTTCGGGGAGCTCGAGCCTGCCGTCACCGATATTTTCGTTCGTGAAGAATTTTATTTTCTTGAAACCGATGACTTGCGAGCGGACCAAGACATCGCCGTGGGACCGTGAATTCCTACGAGCGGCGGGTGTGGAATCGGACGTCTCCGCTGCTTCGAGAACGCGGACCTGGGTGTAACGCACGGCGTTTGTGTAATAGTCGACATCCACTTGTTTGACGTAGGCCTTGCGCTCACTGAAATCCAGATGCTCGACGTGGTACTGCTGTCCGCCGTGAATATAGATGGCCTTCTCATGCAGAAAAATCAGCGCGCTCGAGAAATCCACCTCGCCAATGACGCTGGGTGCGCCGGTGACATTGATGATGATGAAGTTGTCGCTGGTAATCGAGCGAAGGCTGATGGTGTCGGCGGGATAGGCTTCCTGCGTCCAGTGATAGTGATCTCCGGCAAGGTGAAGGTAACCCGCATCGGAAAGACGCGCGCAAAGGTCGCGTAGGTCGACTTCGCCAAATCGTTCGCCCGGCGCAATCGGCAATTCAAATGCGGCGCACTTCAAGTGGTTGATCAGGATTTCAAGATTGTCCGGCTGAATGAAAGCATGTTCGGGAGTGTTGCCGAAGAAATAGTCCGGATGGCGCACGATAAATTGATCGAGCGGCGAAGAAGAAGCCACCATCACGGCGCAAGAGCTTCCGCTGCGTCGCCCGGCCCGGCCTGCACGCTGCCACGTTCCGGCGATGGAGCCAGGGTAGCCCGCCATCACGACCGTATCGAGCGAGCCTACGTCGATCCCGAGTTCGAGCGCGCTCGTGCTTACGACGCCGCGGATGCGGCCATCGCGCAGGCCGCGCTCGATTTCGCGGCGTTCCTTCGGCAAATATCCGGCGCGGTAGCCGCAAATCGTTTCCTTCTTGCCCGGCACTTGGGGATTCGCTTTTTGGAGATAGGTCAATAGAATTTCAGTCTGCAAACGCGAATTCGCAAAGACCATGGTTTGCAGATCCCGTTTCAAAAACTCCTGGGCCACTCGCGAAGTCTCATGGATATAGCTGCGGCGAATGCCTAGTGCGCGGTTGACGACCGGGGGATTGTAAAAAACGAAAGTCTTTTCCCCCGCGGGTGCGCCGTTGGCATCGAGCACTTCCACTTCCTCTTCGAGCAGGCGCGCAGCCAGGTCGCCGGGATTCGCAATCGTCGCTGAACAACAAATGAACTGCGGGTCGCTGCCATAAAAATTGGCAATGCGCCGCAGACGCCGCAGCACGTTGCAGAGATGGCTGCCAAACACCCCGCGGTAGGTATGAAGCTCGTCGATCACGATATAGCGAAGATTTTCAAACAAGCGCGTCCACCGCGTGTGATGCGGCAGAATTCCCGTGTGCAGCATGTCCGGATTCGTGAGCACCACATGTCCCTTTTCGCGGATGGCTCTGCGCGCGTCGGCCGGAGTGTCGCCATCATAAGTAAAAACGCCAAAGCGGTTATCGAGCCGCTGGTTGAGGTCGTAAAGCTCGGCGAGTTGATCCTGCGCCAAGGCTTTTGTCGGGAAAAGATACAGCGCGCGAGTGTCCGGATTTTCGAGGATCGAGTGCAGGATCGGCAAGTTATAGCAAAGAGTTTTTCCGGAGGCAGTTGGTGTGACCACCACCACGTTTTTGCCCGCGCGGACGGCTTCGGCAGCCATGGCTTGATGGGTGTAAAGCTGCCGGATACCTTTGGCAGAGTAAGCACTGGCAAGGTCCGCCTGGACCCAGGCAGGGAACTCAGCCCATTGCGCCTCGCGCGCAGGAAAATAGCGCACTGCCGTCAAAACCTCGCCATTGACGTCCCGCGTAGCCAAGGTGTCGAGGACTTCACGCACGCGTGTCAGTGACGATCCAGCCGCAGGCTCCGGCGAGCCGAGCGGCGCCGGCCGCACGGCGAGAGAATGGGACATGTAGCGCGCCTCCTGTTATTCGCCTTTTATTCGCCAGCCTAACACGCAGCCCTGGGCGCTGCAATAGGGAAGTGTGTCGCGTTGCTCGGGGTGAGGACCCTCGTGCGGCCTGGACCTCGAGGCATAGAGCCGAGCAGGGCCGCAGTCCAACCCAAAAAGGCGCCAACCAGGAAAACGGAAGCAATTTGCCCGCGTAGTCACCTCGGTATAATGTTCCGCGTTTATGGAATGGACGCCCGCTTCCGTCATTCGATGGCTGTTTGATTCGCAAAACGGCCCTTCCGACCGCTTCCTGGGGCGCTGGATTTTCCTGCGCGCGCTGGGAGCTATCTATTTCTCTGCTTTCTTCTCGCTCGTTTTTCAAATTCGTGGACTGATCGGTCCCCAGGGCATTCTTCCCGCCAGCGAATATCTGAAGGGTGTGGCAGGCCAGGTTGGATATGCACGGTATTGGTATGTGCCAAGCGTTTTGTGGCTTTCAAGCAGTGGGCACATGCTGACCGCGCTTTGCTGGGTTGGCATGGCCGCCGCCATACTGCTGGTTTTCAATATTTGGCCGCGCGCCGCGCTTGCCATCTGCTTTGTCTGTTTTCTTTCCTTTGTCAGCGCCGCGGGCGAATTCTCCGGATATCAATCCGATGGAATGTTGCTTGAGGCGGGCTTCCTCTCGCTCTTCCTTGGGCCCGGTGGATTCCGTCCCGGGCTTGGACGCTCGCGGCCTCCCAACCGCGCGGCGCTCTATCTGCTGCTTTGGGAATGGTTTCGCATCTACTTCGAATCCGGCATAGCAAAAATCGCGGGAGGCGATCTCGAGTGGCGCAATTTCACGGCGATGGACGACTATTACCAAAATGGCCCGCTGCCGACTTGGATTGGATGGTACGTCCAGCATTTGCCGCACTGGTTTCACGCCGCGACCGCATTCCTTACTCTAGCTCTCGAACTGCTTCTGATCTGGGCTGCGTTTCTGCCGCGGCCGTTTCGAATCGCGCTTTTCTTGATCGTGACGCCCTGGCAGATCGGCATCATTCTCACCGCCAACTACACGTTTCTGAATTATCTCGTTCTCGTCCTGGCGTTCCTTCTGCTTGATGACCGCTTCCTGATGCGGTTTTTCCCATCTGGATGGAATCAGCCGCTCCCCTCCAGCTCGATCATAGCCCCGGTGGAGTCCGCGCCACCTGCTTCTGACCAACTCTCGATTCTGGCGCCGCCCTCGGGGCCATCCTCAGACAATGTTCCGGCAAAAAAAGAGACTCCTCCCGATTCGCGCCGGAACATCCGCTCTTGGGTGGCTCCCTTGCGTGTGGCCCTAAACGCAGTCTTGCTAACGTGGATCTTTTACGCGACTACCGCACAAATGGTTTGGATGTTCGCTCCCGCTGCGCTGCCAACGTCACCGGTAGCTCTGCTCGATCCCTTTCGAATTGCCAATCGTTACGGCCTTTTTGCGGTGATGACACGCGGCCGCTACGAAATCGAATTCCAGGGCTCCAACGATGGACAAACCTGGACCGCCTATCCTTTTCGCCACAAGCCGCAGGATCTGGACAAGCCGCCGGGCATCTACGCGCCCTATCAGCCGAGGCTGGACTGGAATTTGTGGTTCGCCTCACTCGGTGAGTGGCATGACAATCCCCTGGTCTTGCGCACAGAGCGGCGATTGCTCTCAAATGAGCGGGACGTCCTCGCGCTCTTTGCCGCCAATCCTTTTCCGAAGGGACCGCCCCGCCAGGTACGTGCAGTGCTCTTCCAATATTGGTTCACCTCCCTGGCGGAAAAAAGAGAGCACGGATTGTGGTGGCGTCGCGAACGTCTCGGGCTCTACGCTCCGGCCATTCAGCTCGAGCCCGGCGGAAGGATCAGTGTTACGCAGTGGCCTGAGCCGATACCGCCGCACGAATAAATCGCACGCCTTTCCATTTTCTTAACAGCGAATCCACTAGCGCCGAAGCCGAAGTATAAGTACCGCACTTGCGAGAAAGAAGACCGTGGAAGAGGCAAAAGCCGCGCGTACGGAAACGGCGCTCCAAAGAAAGCCGACCAGAATGCTCGAGAGAAAATCTCCGACAGCATTGACGGCAGCCAGCGTGCCAAACGCCATGCCGTGCTGCTCCTTGGATACAAGCTCGGCCGCAACCGAGTCTTCGAGTGCATCCACAATTCCAAAGTAGAGTCCGCCCAAAACGAAAATTGCGCCGAGCACCCAGATGGAATGTGCGCTCGTGCAAAGCAATATCGCAGTGATGGCAGCTAGAAAGTAGCCCGCGGCCAGCACGACCTTTCTCTGCGGCACGTGGTCGCTCAGCCAGCCGCTGGCGTAGGCGGAGCCGGCGGAAAAGACGTTGTGCACTGTGTAAAGCACGACAGCGATGCTAGCCGCGCGCGCTAGCCCGATCTCCGGCCCCAGCATGCGCGAAGCGTACAGGATGAGCAGCGAATGAGAAAAATCCCCCGCTCCGAAAACTCCGGCGCCCAGAAGAAACCGCCTGAATGGCGCTGGCAGATCGCGGACGCCCATCAAGAATGAACGCTTCGGCTTGGAAACAATAGGACGTTCCCGTACCAGCAGCGAAAACGAAGCTACGGCAGCGAGGCCCGGCAACAAGGTCCAGAGAAAGACCCTATGGTAGTTGTGCCCCGTTTTTTCCATAAGCCACAAAGCAGTGACGGGACCAGCGATCGCTCCGACTGTGTCCACCAATCGCTCAAGTCCAAAGGCGCGCCCATACGCATTCGGCGAAACATCCGCCGCGAGCAGCGCCTTCTTTGCTGGCGACCGAACACCGCGGCCGAGCCACGCCAGCGACCGGCCAATCAGCACATGATACGCATTCGTAGCAAATGCAAAAGAAGCAGTTCCAAATGCTGTAACAGCGTATCCAAATATCGCAATCGGCTTGCGGCGCCTTAGACTGTCGGTGTAGTGGCCAGCGGCAAGTTTCGCGAAACTGGAAAGACCGTCGGCGATACCCTCGATCAAGCCGAGCCAGGCCGGCCCCGCCCCGATCGCGGCAAGAAAAGCGGGCAAAACCGCCGTAGCCGTTTCGTGGCTCCAGTCGCTAAATAAACTGGTCAGTCCCACGCCGAGGACAGTGCGGTTCAGCCAGGACTGTTTTTCTGTGCGATCAGCCACGGGAGAGCAGTTTACAATCGAACGCGCTGGCTGGAAAGTTTGCGTGCGTCTTGCTGAAGAGGGCACAAATTACGGCCGTTATATTGACCCGCGAACGCCGCTGGTTTGTACTGGCTGAAGTGAAGGGGAACGTCCGAGTTCCGCGTCATAAGCTAAATGGCAGAGAAAGCAGAGAAAATCGCAGTGCAGAACCGTTTTGCCGACATATGGAAGAGCGCCTCAAGGCAGATCATCTGCGTGGTCATGATCTTGTTTGGCTCCCTGCTTGCCGCCAATGTGAGTGTGGGGCCTTGCGGCGGAACAGCGCTCGCCGTTGAGCCATTCCCGGCGATCCTGGTAGCGATTTTTGGTTTGGAGTTGATCCTCTGCAGCTATTTCCTGGTGAAAAAGCTCAAGGTCGAGTCGGATTTCCGCGTAGTCATCTACCTGTTCCTTGTGCTGTGGTCGCTCAGCCTGTTGTCAGGCGCTGTCGACATTGTCGGGTCCGGCATGCCGCCTGCGAAAGAAAATATTAACGATTTCTACTTCTCGCTGCTTCGGGGATCGGCCGCGGTTGCAAATCTGATTTTGTTCTATCGCTGGGTTGGCGCGAAAAACATGATTACCAGGTTGTGGTGATCCGTCGGGCGACTGCACTCCCGCTAAAACCTTCTCTGCGCTCTATTTCTTGGCGGCGCGGTACAGGATAACGCGCACCTTTTCGAGCGTGATCAATCCGCCTTCGACCATTTCGTCCAACCGTGGAAGAATGGACTCGATGCGCTCGGTGGATTCGATCACTTCAACAATGATAGGCAGATCCTGCGACATGCGAAGCAGTTTGTCCGTGTGGTAAACGCTTGAGCCGCCGTAGCCCGCGACGCCGCGCAGAACGGTCGCGCCGGAAAAACCTTCTCGCCGGAGGAGTTCCACGATGGCATCGTGCAGCGGCTTGCTGTGCCATTTGTCGGACTCGCCGATGTGGATGCGCATCAGCGTGCGCTCGCCCTCGAATTTTTCGTGTGTCATCGCGGCTCCTAAAACCGGTTCGCCAGCCGAATCCCTGCGACTGACAAAAACAGACCCGCTATCACGCTGGCGGCGACGTAGGTCGTTGCGCGCAGCCACTCGCCGTCTTCCAGCATCTTCGCCGTTTCCCATCCAAAGCTCGAAAATGTGGTGTACCCGCCGAAGAAGCCGACAGCGATGGCCACGCGCCAGTCCGGCGAAATAACCATGCGGTTCAGGGTGAACTGCCCGATCAAGCCAAGAAAAAAACAGCCGGTGAGATTGACGATCAGCGTGCCGTGCGGAAACGTGCTTCCGGCGCGCGTTTGTACAAAGCCCTGGAGCCCGTAACGGGCCAACGTACCGACAGCCCCGAAAATCGCGATTAATAAAATCCGCAAATGAGCTCCAATCCGGCGGCAACCGCGGCTCTTAACAAAAAAACTCCTGGAGCCGCGTGGCTTCCAGGAGTCATCAGAGCCCGCATAGGGCGCCGGCCCGGTTCAGGCGAACTCCATCGCCTTCGATATTTCTGTCATCAAAAATCTTACTTCCCTTCGTCCCGCGAAGCAACACGCCGAACTCGCCGCTGTGCACAAGCTCACAAGACTCTCTTGGGCGGAGCTTGACCCGCCCGGCCAAGCTAATCCTGCGTAAAAGGCATCGGTGTCATATTCCTGATCCAGCTGGAAGTATCCGACCTTCTACTGCCGATTAGCGGGCGCCACGCTCTTCCCCTGGAAAACAACTGCGCGCACCTTTTCTAGGGCATGAATATCGCTCAAAGGGTCGCCTTCGACCGCAACCATATCCCCTTCCTTTCCCGTCTCAATTGTCCCCAGCTGTTCGAGTCCCAGCAAAGCAGCGCTCGTTTTCGTGCCGGAAATGAGCGCCTGCTGCGGCGTCATCCCGTACTTCACTTCCGTGATCATCTCGTCGCGCACCGTTCCCGTGCCGGGTCCATAGGAATGGTCCGAGCCCGCCGCGATCGTCACGCCCGAATGAAGTGCAAGCTGAAAACTCGGAAAATGCGTTTTGGCCAGCGCGTTCACCTTCGTGATGACGTACTCCGGGAAATGCATTTTCACTCCATTCGCCACGCTTTCTTCAACGACGAAAACCGTCGGCACGAAAACAACGCCATGGCTCTTCATCAAGTCCGCCGCTGCCTGATCCAGTTCCGATCCATGCTCGATCGAATCAACCCCCGCATCGAGTGAGGCCCGAATGCTGCGAATATTCTCCGCATGAGATCCAACTTTCACGTGCGCCATATGCGCCTGTTCGACGATCACTTTCAGTTCTTCCGGTGAAAGCTGCTCGGAGGTCGGCGAATCCAGCGGCGAAAGTACCCCGCCGGAAGCCATCACCTTAATGACGCGCGCTCCATATTTGAGCTGCAGGTGCACTGCCTTTTCGGCATCGGCAGTCGAGTTGATGAATCCGTGCAAGGGCGTATAGAAATCGTCCATCGGCAAATATGGCGGTTGCGCATTGAAATCGCCGTGGCCGCCAGGAATCGAAATGGCGTGAGCGGCAGGCACCAGGTGCGGCCCGGCAATCGTGCCGTCCTCAATCGCATCCTTGAGCGCGACATCGATGAATCCTTGCGTGGCCATTACGCGCGCGCCCACCACACCGGAAGAAAGCGCGTAGCTCATCGCCTTGCTCCCGCGCAATGCCGCCAGCGGTTCCGAAACGGATTGCCCAAACGCTCCCGACCAGATGTGTATATGCGCATCTACAAATCCCGGCAGCACCGTATAACTCGAAAGATCGATTTGCTCTGAGCCCGCAGGCACGGCAATGTCTTTGCCAACGGCCGTCACTTTTCCGTCGGTGATCACCACAACTGCCGGTGAGATGGCCGGTTTTTCCGCGTCGTAGATCAGCTTCCCGCAGCGAACATAGACGGCTTTCGGCGGTGGCGCCGCGAACGCCAGAAACGAACCGAGCAAGCACACCATTGCCGCCATCAAGATTCTTCGCATCAAATTCTCCTTTTGGACGATCCAGCCGCCATGCATCGCTGCCGCAAATGATTTCACCGCGCGCCAGCCTAAATCGCGCGTGCTCTGAAGTCAAATTGCAGTACTTGGCGAGTCTCGCAGCGCCGAGCGGGTTCCTGAATCGTAGTAGCACGGCACGCCGTGCCCTCTTTCTTTCCTTTTTTCCTGTTACGACGCAGCAGGCTCTGCCACAACTACCCCAGGCTTCCCGTTCCGGGCGTTACACCGCTCAGTAATGAAATCGAAAGCGCAATTGCACAAAAACCTCGCGCGGGTTCAGGTAGTGTGTCCCCCCGAAGGTAAAGCTGTTGTCCAGCAGCACGCGGCGGTTGGCCACGTTTACGCCCTGCACATTGAGAGAGAAACGTTCCCCGAAACTCTTGCCCAAAGCAAGGTCGAACGTCGTGTGAGGCTCGAGATGACTGTTCGGGTCCGGCGGCGAATTGCCGTTTGTAAAGCCGGAAGCATAGTAGACATCCATCGACGCATAGGAATTCCACGGCAAATTATATTGCGCGCCGGTGTGCAACGTATTCCGCTGGTCGTGATCGAGGAAGCCGAACCCTGGCGGTGGAGTGCTGCACGGAGCGACGAGCCCGCCGGTGATGCAGCCGAAACTGAGCGCGAGCTGGTTTGAATACGTCAAATAGACTTGCGCGCGATTGCGGATACGTGGCGAACGCAAGGTGAGTTCCCAGCCGTTGATGCGCGCACCCTGAATCGTAATCGGAAAAAACAGATCCGAGTCGTTGAAATTATTGTGATCGAAGAAATTGCTCGCACGCGTCAGGAAGTTGTCCGCGTCGATCGTCCACCCGCGGAAGGGAATCGTCACGCCAAATTGGTGCTCTTCGTCGCGTTCACCATGAAGGGGAATAAATGACAGATTCTGGCTGGTAGCCTCATCCAGGAGCGGGCCAGCCAAGGTTAAAAGAGGCGGTGCTTGATAGAAGTGTCCGTAAAAGCCCCGGAAAACCCAGTTGAGCTTTGGAATACGCAGGGAAGCGCCAACGCGAGGGCTGGTTGCGTTTTCTACCACGCTCCCGGAAAAGTGCGTTTGCCGCAGCCCGCCATTCAGCATGAGCCACGAAGTCACCTTGAACTGATCTTCAACGTAGAGAGCCGTCAGGCTCCCCAGCGGGTTCACCTGAGTCGGAGTCAGATTCGAACCGCTCGCCTCCGGACAACTGGGCGTGGGAGGCGTCGGACAGTTGAAGATCAAACTGAAGAGCTGCGAGTCCTGCTGCGCAAAGGCATAAAGCCCAGCTCGCAGGTTGTTGCGCTTCTCTACCCAGGCAATCGTCGCCTGCCCTCCTTCATATTTCGAGGAACGTTTTTGCGTCGTGGAACTGGGAAGATCCAGCGGGCTGCTCAGATAATTTGCGCTGTTGAAGTGAAAGAACGGCGAAACCGTGAAAACCAATCCCGGAGTGAACGTGCGCACCCAAGTTAGCGTCACAAACGAATCGTTCTCGCGATTTGCGTCCTGCAAAAACTGTCCCTGCGTGTCTGGATTATTCGGATCGAAAGGAACCTGGTAATAATCCCGCCGCGCTTGCGCCACAAGTCGCAGCTGGTCCTCTGAATCCAGGTTGTACATGAGCGAGGTAAATCCGCCGAAGCCGTTTGCAGCGTCATGAACGACTGCGGAGGTAGGCGTTTGCAATCCGAGATCGGTCCGGTTGCCATTCACGCTCGCATAATATGCAAAGCGGCTGGTATGTCCGCCGAAATTCAGCTGATCGTCCGTCTGATAAAAATTTCCGGCGCTGATGACCAACTCTGCTTCATTGTTTCGCTCGAACCCCGTTCGCGGTGCGACGTCAAACACGCCATACGTACGATCTCCAAAATCGGCCGCATAACTGCCGCGCTGCATCTCCAGAGTATCGATATCGTTGGGATCGATCTGTGGCCCCAGATTGCTGGCAATGTTCGTATTCGGAATCGGCACGCCGTCAATCAGCCAGCTCACCTGATGCCCGCCTCGAACGTGAAGCTGATCGTGCGTAAAATACGAACCAGGCATGTAATCGGTAATCATGGCCAGGCTATTGGTCCGCGAGGCGCCCGGCGTCTCCTGAATTTCCTGCCGATCGACGAGCGTTGTTGGTGTTACCGACTCAGTTTGCCCCGGCGCGGCTTCTGCCGACACCGTTACGGACTGTGACTGCGTCGCCAGGTGCATCTCGAAATGCAATATCGGCGCCGTCCCCGAAAGCACGGTCACGATCTGCTCTTGTCCTTCAAACGAAGCGTTGGTCACGGTCACGGTGTATTCGCCAAGCGGAACGGCATCGAAATGAAATTCGCCGTTCGCGTCCGTTTGCGTTTTTTGTGTGTAGTCGGAGGACTTTGCCTTCAGGACAACCTCGCTGCTTGGAACCGGCCGGTGCTGGGGATCGTGAACAATTCCTCGCACCGTGCCAAACAGCGTGGCGAAAACGGCGGTTCCAAACAGCAGAAATGCTGCAAATGCCTGCAAAACTCTTCGCATGAGCCTTTTCTCCTCTCGTCGAAAGGTTCTAGCGCGGCTTCCTGGCCGCGGCGTGGGTTAATCAACGTGCGTGGAGAGCGAGCAGCCCTTTACAGGACCGTGGCGGCCGATCGAGGAGGAGGAGAGAGAGGTTTTAGGAATTGCGAAATTTCCAAAGCACTTGCTATCTTCACCGGGCGCAAAACTTCACCCACCGCCGGAGCAAAACTGGATGGAGGCAGCACGAACGCGCCCGGTATCAGCGCCGGACGCGCCGCGTCTTTGCAGCAAGACATCGAACAGGGTGTCATCCCGCTCAAGCCGTGCCCGCAATCCATGGGCGCTGAATCTTCGGACGGAGCCGGCTGCTGCTTGTGGTGATGATGTTCCGGCACGTTGCAAAAGCCCCCTACGCAGCAGTCTACCCCGTATACCAGCAGGGCCGCACCGGCCAGCGGCGCGTACAAAAGTGCTACCGCCAACAAGCAAAGCCACCCCGCCGTCATCTGGAAGCGTTTCGGTTTCGGGCTGCTCACCGGGACTCCATACCCCAATAATACGCCACTTAGACGGCCCGCTGTGCTCATAAGGTAGCCGAACGTTGCGAACGGCCATGCTGCTCCCATCTTGACTTGCCAGCCCCTGCGTCGCAGACTGATTTCATGGCTCACACGTATCTGCTATTCAATTTCGGCACGGACGAAGAAAAAGCCCAGCTGGCGCGCCACAAACTCGAGGGCTGGAAGCAGGCCTTCCGGCTCGATAAGAAGCTCCAATACAAGCTCGAACGTGGCGAAAGCGAAGCGAAACCAGATTCAGAGTCCATCCAAAAAGCTGCCGAGCCGGCAAAAGCCGAAAAATCCAAGACGAAAACCAAGTCGAAGGGCAAGTCCGCCAAAACAGAAGCTAGGGAAGAAGCTCCGCCCGCCAATGGCAAAGTGAACTTGCTGGTCCGTCTCTATTTTTCCGGCCATGAAAAGCTCACGGAGCAGCGCTGGCTTGATCGTATTCCATCCGAGGAACCATTCAAGGAAGCATCTCCGCTTGTTGTGCGTCAGGGCGAAGAGCGCTTTGATGAAATTGTGAAACAGTTCGATTCTCTTGGATAACCTCGCCAGTTTCGCGTAGTAGCGGCGGACTTCAGGTATAATAGGGTCCCGCAGAGGCGAAATCCCACTTCCTCACGAGGGCAGACCGAATGGCGTTACAAACGCGCGTCAAACTTGCCAAACTGGACGCCCCCAAGCTGCACGGACTCGACCGCAACACCCTTATCCGCATTTACCGCACCATGTATCTTTCCCGCCGCGTGGACGACCGCGAGATCCAGCTCAAGCGTCAGAATAAAATCTTCTTTCAAATCTCCGGCGCTGGCCACGAAGCTGTGACGGCGGCTATGGGGCTTCTTCTTCGTCCCGGCACGGATTGGCTCTATTCCTACTATCGCGATCGTGCTCTTTGCCTGATGCTGGGCGTAACGCCGCTCGATATGCTCCTGCAGGCGGTCGGCGCGAAAGACGATCCCAGTTCCGGTGGCCGCCAGATGCCCTCGCACTGGGGGCTCCCCAAACTGAATATCGTCAACAAATCCTCCTGCACCGGCACGCAGTTTGTGCAGGCGGTCGGCGCGGCCGAAGCCTCGCTTTATTATGCGAATCATCCGAGAGCCTTGGCACAGGCGAAAAAAGCGCCGTTAGGCGAGCACGTCCGCCACGAGTCCGACGAAATCGTTTATGTTTCCGCGGGCGATGGTGCCACGAGCGAAGGCGAATTCTGGGAGTCACTGAACGCGGCGTGCGCCAAAAAACTACCTTTGCTCTATCTCATCGAGGACAACGGCTACGCCATTTCCGTTCCCGTCGAAGTGCAAACCGCGGGGGGCAGCATATCGAAACTCACCCGCGGTTTCCCCGGCCTGCACGTTGCCGAATGCGACGGCACCGACCCTCTAGAGAGCTACGCCGTCTGCAAAACGGCCGTGCAATACTGCCGCGATCGCCGTGGTCCAGCCCTCATTCACGCACACGTCACCCGCCCCTATTCCCATTCGCTTTCCGACGACGAAAAGCTTTACAAAACTCCCGAAGAGCGGGAAGACGAGGCGCACCGCGACCCCATCTCAAAATTCTCGCTGTTCCTGGTCCGCGAAGGCATCCTTGACCAAAAGGAAATTGAAGCCCTAGAAGCCGAAGTCGACCAGGAAGTCCGCAACGCTGCCGACGAAGCCTTGGCCGCCGAAGAGCCGACGATCGATTCGATTCGAGTAAACATCTATTCGCCCGATGTCGACCCCACATCAGCCGCCTTTGAGGCGCAGCCGCAGTTGCACGGGGCTCCGAAAACCATGGTCGAAATGGTCGCTGCCACGCTCTCTGACGAGATGGCCAGCGACGAACGCATCACCGTCTTTGGCGAAGACGTCGCCGACGCCAGCCGCGAAGACACTCTCAAGCAAGTAAAAGGGAAGGGCGGCGTTTTCAAAGCCACTTCCGGGCTACAGCGCAAGTACGGAGCGGATCGCGTTTTCAACACGCCTCTCGCGGAAGCCGCCATAGTCGGCCGCGGCATCGGCATGGCCACGCGGGGGCTCAAGCCCGTCGCGGAAATCCAATTCTTCGATTACATCTGGCCCGCCATGATGCAGATCCGCGACGAACTCTGCCTCATGCGCTGGCGCTCGAACGGCGGCTTCAAGTCTCCCGTCGTCCTTCGTGTCGCGATCGGCGGCTACCTGACTGGCGGCGCTATCTATCACAGCCAAAGCGGCGAATCGATTTTCACGCACTGCCCCGGCCTGCGTGTCGTCATGCCCTCCACCGCTCTCGATGTCGCCGGCTTACTCCGTACCGCTATCCGCTCTGACGACCCGGTCATGTTCCTCGAGCACAAACATCTCTATCGCCAACCCTACAATCGCTCCGAATATCCCGGTCCCGATTACACCGTTCCTTTCGGCAAAGCCCGCGTGGTTACGGAAGGGGCCGACGTCAGCATCATCACCTACGGTGCACTTGTGCACCGCGCTGAAGTTGCCGGCGCGCAGCTGCTTCGCGAAGGTATCTCCGTCGAAATCATCGACCTGCGTTCGCTGTCGCCCTACGATTGGGAAGCCATCGCCAAAACCGTCCGCAAAACGCACCGCGTTATAGTCGCCTACGAAGACATGCAGAGCTGGGGCTACGGCGCCGAATTAGCAGCACGCATAGCCGACGAACTTTTCGAGGAACTCGACGCTCCCGTCAAGCGCGTCGCCGCCATGGACACCTTCTGCGCCTACCAGCCCAAACTGGAGGATGTAATCCTCCCGCAGACCACTCACATCACCGCCGCCGTCCACCAAATCCTTGAATACTAAGGAGCCCGCATCGCATCATCTGGGCGGCTCCCACCGAACAGGGAGGGCGCCCCGGTATAAATAGGCCGGCGTCCGCTTTCTCGCAGCGGCTTGTCGCTAATGCAATGGCGCCGTATCCGGCCGCTACCCATAGGCACCACCAGGGTAGTTTAGTTTCGGAATCCTCCTAGGAAGCCGCACCTCCCACGGAAGCTACCAGGTCAGCAGAACCGGCGCCGCGGAATCAGCCGGATCAGCAGGAGGCCATCGATCCCGGCAGAAGGTACGCCAGAACCTGCTGTTCCCGGCCAATACCGGCAATCTTCGCGGAAATGGTGCGCCAGGAAACCTTTTGCCCGTTTTAGGCGTATTCTATACAGGGAGCTTTAGAACGCCGCTATTTGGAGGTAAAACCATGAATTGCCCAAGCTGCAGCAAGAATATCGCCGTCGGTTCCAACTATTGTTATAACTGCGGCGCGAAACAGCCCGAAGCCGGTGCGCCGGGCACCTCTCCCGCCGCGGGCTCTCCCAAGCGTCTCATGCGCTCCAGCACCGACAAGAAAATCGCCGGCGTCTGCGCCGGGCTAGCCGACTATTTCGACATGGATCCCACAATTATCCGCGTCCTATGGCTCTTGCTCGTGATTTGCGGCGGCACAGGCATTCTCGCCTACTTTATTCTCTGGATGGTCCTGCCGGTTGCTCCCGGTGGAGTCGTCCCCACGTCCGCGACGGTCACTACAACGTAGCGCTACGGATCGTTCCTGTGGGCATGGTTGCCTCCGAGTACCGCGAATTTCTACCGCCGCCGGCGCTTGCTGAATACTTGCTCTGTCTCTGGACTCAAACGATCCGTTCACCTGTTGAGTTTAGGCAGCGGGTCTTGCCGGACTGCTGCGTCGACATCCTGCTCGTGAACGATGTTCCGACCGTGGTTGGTCCGTGGACCGTACCTTTTGTCGCCTCTCTTCTTCCCGGCACAATGATCGTCGGTGCGCGTTGCCATCCGGGACTTGCACCGAGCCTGCTTGGCGTACCTGCTTCGGAGCTACTGAATTGCTCGGTGCCTCTGTGCGACGTATGGGGCGACGACAAAGCCGCCCGATTTGCCCGGATTGCTGACGAATCCAGCCTTCGGGCGCGCCTCTCGGGGATGGAGACGGCCCTGCTCAGCCGCGTAGCGCACGGCAGTCCTGTCGACAAGGCAACAAGAGCAGCCATATGCTGGATCTCCCGTCGTCCGCATGGGCGAGTTGAACAACTAAGTCAGTGGCTCGGCCTCAGTCACCGGCAGATTCAGCGCCGGTTCGCTGCAGCAGTCGGTTATGGGCCGAAACTATTCCAATCCGTGCTCCGTTTTCAGCGCCTTCTGCATCTTGCCGCCAAGCCAGGCGCGCATGGGAACCTTGCTCAGCTGGCCGCTGATGCCGAATACGCCGACCAAGCCCACATGACTCGGGAACTGCGGCGTTTCTCCGGCGATCCGCCAAGTATTTCTCTCCCATCTGCGCGTTGCACTCTTCGCTTGTCCGGGCTCCTTCAGGCCGCGGACGGCCTCGATCTTTAACGCTCAAGTGTCCGATTCGTTCAAGACCAGAATCTGTCGATCGCTTTAAGTTCGGTCCATGCTGACTCGAAGAGAACTTCTGGCGGGCTTCGCGATAGTCCCTTTTCTTGCTATGGCAAAAGGAGAATCTCAGACCATGGACCAACGCATCAGCATCGTGACTCTGGGTGTGAAGGATCTGGCGCTTTCGAAGAAATTCTATGTCCATGGGCTTGGCTGGAAGCCCGTATTCGAAAATAACGAGATTATCTTTTTTCAAACCGGCGGGATGATTTTTGCCTTGTTTCTCCGTGACCATCTTACCCAGGATTTTGGCGCTGACCCGAAATCCTACGGAAATGCGCCGATGGCACTGGGTTATAACGTTCGCGCGAAGAACGAGGTAGATCCGCTTATCCAACGCGCGCAGTCTGCAGGCGGAACCATTCTGATTCGCGCGAGCGAAAAATCGTGGGGCGGGTATTCCGGCTATTTTGCTGACCCGGATGGGTTTGCCTGGGAGGTGGCCTGGAATCCCGCATGGCCTATAGCGCCCGACGGCGGCGTTAAGTTTGGAATATGATCTCCCGCGGAGGCGCTATTTCCCCGGTTTCGCATTCCGCGGCGCGCGCGATTTTCCCCCGCTCTCAAACAGCGGGTAGTCGACGGAAATCAGTCCTGCTCCCGTCGTCGCCAGCGCGAAGCATGCTGCCGCGACCACCAGCGGGTAAGCGTATTCATTCACCGCCAGATAACTGTGCGGCGCATAGACCTTCGACATCAAAAAGACCATTTCGGCCGCCAGTAACAGCGCCGCCCCGCGTGTAAACAATCCCAGCAACAGCAATCCCCCGCCGAAAAGTTCCAGCACTCCCGAAACGTAAACAAAGTATCCCGGCAGCCCGTGCTGCGCGAAAAGCGCATGGGTCGCGCTCATCCGATGCGCAAGTATCGGGTAGCCATGCGACATGAAAATGACGCCGAGAGCCATGCGAAGCAGCAGCAGCCCCAGAGGCTGCAGGGCATTGAGAGATTTCATCGAGTCCCTTCAAATCGAAATCGGTGGAAGAATTCAAACGCAGCGGCATTTTAACAGAAAAACAAACGGACCACGGCCAGCCCCGGATGCAACCAGGAAATCAGGTACAATCTCTAAAGAAGAGAAATAATAGGCGGACGCCCAGACCCAATGCCCATAGATTGCTTGTTTGTAGAGACAAATGACGCGCCGGGCCCTAGAAGCACCCCTCGGCCCATAACCCCCGACACCTTTTTCCTCGTTTCCGGGAACGCCGCATGAAACGCAAACTTCTGATCGCCGTACCTTTGCTCCTTCTCGTCGCTGTGACGGCATGGTTCTTCCGTCCCAAGCGCGAAACGCTCGGCGAAGCCTACGTCGGCGAACGTACCGCGACTCTTTGGAGCAGCGTCGCCCAAGTGCGCGAGCCGCTGAATACCCTGCACTACGGCGACCGCGTCGATGTTGTCGCCCGCCGCAATGACAGCATCAAGGTGCGCACCGCCGCCGGCGAATTAGGCTGGGTCGAAGGCCGCTACCTGATGGACCCCGCGCTCTGGCAGCGCAGCACAAAACTCCTCAAAATGGTTCAGCCGATGTCCGTGCAAGCTCACGGCCGCACCAAAGTCCAAACGAATCTTCGCGTTGAGCCGGGGCGCACGCAAGCGCGTCTCTATCAGTTCGGGCGAGGTGTCCCCGTCGAGATCGTCGGCCGCTCGGTGGCTGATTGGGCCCAGACGACCGACGAAAAAGAATCCTCGAACGAGCCTCAGGACACAAAAAAGGAAGATTGGTTCCTGGTTCGCGGAGTCGCTACGCGTCCCCCTGGCGATTCGACGGCCCGCGCCGCGGAAACGACAACGACAGCACCTGGCGACCAGACTCTGCCGATCGCCGGCTGGGTGATTGCACGCTTCGTTGAACTTGATTTGCCAGATCCCGTGCGCGACGGCGCCAATTCAGCAAACATCCGCCCGGTCGCGTGGTTCGAGCTGAACCGGGTCAGCGATGCCTCGGGGGACAAGATCCAATATCTGGTTGCGGCAGCCCGCGGCAGCGAAGGCCAGCCTTGCGATTTCACGACGCTCCGCGTCTACACCTGGAACTTGAAAAAAGAGCGCTACGAAACTGCTTTCATCGAAAACGACATGTGCGGTAAATTGCCCATTCGCGTCGGCAAAAGTCCCAAGGGCGAACCCGAATTCCGCTTTCAGGAGATGGACGGCGGGAAGGAAGAGCGCGTCTATCGCTTGATGCAAACTGTCGTGCGCCGCATCCGCGAAGCCGGGGAAAGCGCGAAGAAGCCGATTCGCGCGAGCCGCCCTCCCGTAAAATAGCCGGTCCGGGTAGACCTCGGGAGCGCAAATATTCGACGGAATATGCAACTAGCGATAGCTTACCCTATCGCCGGGCATTGGAATCAAGGCAAGTATGTCTTTGTTACTGCGAGGGGAAATATTTCAGAATGGCGCTGCATATCAGCGAGTCCGAAGTGCGAGCCGTGCTCACGATGGCCATGGCTATCGAGGCCGTGGAAGAGATTTCGCGAAAGCAGGCGAGCGGGGAAGTGGCCGTCCATCCTCGCCGTCGTTTTGAATTGCCAGGCGGCGGTTTTTTTCACTACATGGCTGCCGCAGATTTCTCCGCAGGCTTTGTGGCCATGAAGCAGTACACCTATGTGCAGGGTAAGATCCGATTTCTCGTGCCCCTCTATGAAATGCGCACGGGCGATCTGGTCGCCTTGATCGAAGCCGACTACATGGGCCAGTTACGCACCGGCGCCGCTTCCGGCGTGGCTACCAAGTTTCTTTCCCGGCAAAACAGCCGCGTCGCCGCCATCATCGGCACCGGAGGCCAGGCACGCACACAATTGGAAGCCGTCGCAAGCGTCCGCAAACTCGAATCCGCTAGAGTCTACGGCCGCGATGTTCGAAAGCGCGAAAAGTATGCCGAAGAAATGGCCGAGCGGTTAGGCTTTCCTGTCCGAAGCGCCGCCTCCTCGAGTGAAGCCGTTCAGGGCGCGGATATCCTCTGCACTGCCACCACGGCCGCGAATCCCGTCGTCAGCGGCGCGGACCTCGCACCCGGAGTGCACATGAACGCTATCGGCGCCAATCACGCGCACAAGCGCGAGCTCGACGATGAAGCCGTAGCTAGCGCCGACGTCATCGTGGTGGACTCCATCGAACAATCCCGTCAGGAAGCCGGCGATCTCATCCTGGCTTTTCGCGGTGACGAAGTATGTTGGACGGGTGTGAAAAAATTGTCGGATGTCGTGGCGAAGAAATCGCCCGGAAGAACAAGCGACACGGAAGTCACGCTCTTCAAATCCAATGGGATTGCTTCCTGGGATTTGGCTGTCGCCATGAAAGTCTACGCGCAGGCTAAAGGGAAAGGCTTGGGAAGAGAATTGCCGTTCTGGGCTGGCGGCGTTTCAGACCAGATGAGCTGACTCCTGCGCTAGTGCGCGGCTTCCTTGAACTTCCGGCGTATTGCCTCGTGAAGCCGGTTGCGCACCTCACCTGGCAGTTCGACGGGTTCTGAGTCGCAGAAGAGCCTTACCGTCTTCTTCGTCTGATCGACAACCAGCTTGCATTCCCCGCACTCTTTAAGATGGCTCTCCAGTTCGTGTTTCGACGCGGCATCGAGTTCCCCATCGATGAAATCCGAGAGTTCGTGAATGACGTCTTCGCAGTTCAATTTGTCCCACCCTGCTGAAAATAGCGATTCAATTTCTGCCTGAGTTTCAGCCTCGCCCGTAGTAGCCGCGATTTCACGGCTGGAACAGAAATTCCTACTGCGGCCGCGGTTTCCTCCGTCGAGAGCTCTTCAATGTCGCGAAGCACAAAAACCGTACGATACTCCGGCTCGAGCTCGTCAATCACGCTGGACAATATCTCCCGCATCTCCGTTTGCGCAAAGCGCTGCTCGGGCCCAGGGCCCCAATCCTGGATCTCGCGCGGCATGAGCTCTTCGTCGCCTTGGATGGGCTCGTCCAGAGAGAACTGATTCGGCCTGCGCTTCCGCAGACGCATCAACGCCTCATTCGCGGCTATGCGCACCAGCCAGGTATAAAACCGCGAGTCACCCTGAAAATTTTTCAAATGGGAATAGGATTTGAGGAAGGCGTCCTGCATCGCGTCTTCGGCATCTTCGCGATTGCGCGTGATGTTCATGGTAAGCCGGAAGATCTTGCGCTCATAGCGGCTGACCAATTCCTCGAAAGCCGCCGTGTCGCCGGACTTCGCCGCCGCGACCAGCAGATGCTCGTCTTCGCGCGCAACCGCCGAGGCCAGACGGTGTGGATTAGGTGTACTCAAGAAATTTCGCGGGCAAACGGCCAGCCCTGCTCCAATTGTCCCCTTCCTTACGTTAGCACAAAGCACGAATAGGCACCCGCTACTCCCTTCTTTCGATGAGGCAGCCTATCCCCAGGATTCAGGAATCTCCGGTCGAATGTGTTCCGGCGCCGGTTACGAGAGAGTGACAGTGCTTGACAGCCAGAGCCCGCCTGTCTACAGTTTTGGTTGAGTATTCGCACAGAGCACGATGGCCTACCGAGACCTTTCTCTTTCCTCCCGGCTCCCACTTTCCACGCGCTTCTGCCTTTCTGTATCCCTTTCACGGCCTTGGCCCTGCGCTGCTTTCAGAGACTCGCTGGGTGGCCTTGTTTTCCGGCGTTCTCGAACGCTGCTTCCGCACCACCCTGAGACCTTGACCGTTGGGACCGTCTCCAGCGAAACCTTGGAACTTCATACTCAAAATAGGCAACACTAGGACCATGCGAACACTCCCCGACCATCTCCGAAAAGGCATGAAGCTGGTCATCGTCGGCTGCAATCCGAGCGAATCCTCTGTGCGTGTCGGCCACTACTATGCGGGACGTACCAACCAGTTCTGGCCGATCCTTTACGAAAGCGGCGTTGTGCCCGAACCGTTCGACTATCACGACGACAAGCGCGTAATCGAATTTGGCATCGGACTCACCGACCTCGTCAAGCGACCCACGAAAGGCGCAGAAGAGCTCACGCGCGGAGACTTCGCCGAAGGCCGCATCGTACTCTCGCAGAAGCTCGAAGAATTCGCCCCGCACGTTGTCGCCTTCAACGGCAAAATAGTTTACGAGCAGTTTTCGCAGCGCAAGTGCAAGTTCGGTCTCCAGAAGGAATTGCTCTACGGAGCGCGCGTCTACGTGCTGCCCTCCACCAGCAGCCAAAATGCGCAAGGGAAGAGCGAGAAGTTGCAGCATTTCCGCAAACTCGCGCAAGTCGTCGCCAGGACGGAGAAAGAGCGCGATACCAAGGAACGCGAGGTCAAGGGACAGGCACTTTAGAATGGGGAAACTTTATGAGTAACGCAGCGCAAACTGCTCCCGCAGGTCCGGTCCTACTGGAAAGCCGCCACGATAGCATCGCGGTTCTGGTGATGAACCGACCCGACAAGTTGAACGCCCTGAACAGCGAACTCTCGACCGCTCTGAACGAAGCGCTTGCCCGCATCGCCGATGATGATTCCATTCACGTTGTCGTGCTGTGCGGAGCAGGCCGCGCGTTTTGCGCAGGAGGCGACCTCGCCGCCATCGGCAAAGGGCGCGAGCGTAACGAGACTGCCGAGCTGGGTCCGATTCTGCGATCCGGCATGCAAGCCGTGCTGAAAATGCGTCTGATGCCGCAGCCTGTGATCGCTGCCGTGAACGGCGCGGCGGCTGGCGCCGGCATGAACATCGCGCTTGCTGCCGACATCCGCATCGCAGCGGAGACGGCAACCTTCGGGCAGAATTTCTCCAAAGTAGGATTGTTCCCCGATTATGGAGGGACCTATTTTCTTCCGCAGCTTGTGGGCCCTTCGGTGGCCGCCGAAATGTTTTACACCGGCGAGATGATCGATGCGCAATCTGCGCTGCGCCTCGGGATCGTGAGCCGCGTCGTCCCGGCAGCGCAGCTGGAAGCGGAAGTGAAAACGCTAGCGCAAAAAATCGCGCAAGGTCCTCCGATCGCCATCCGCGCCGTGAAAAAGATTCTCTTTGGAAGCCACAAAGACGCGCTAGTGAAAGCTCTCGATCACGAAGTAGAGCTGCAGATGAAATGTTTTCATTCGGAAGATTGCAGTGAGGGAATCCGCGCCTTCTTCGAAAAACGGCATCCGAAATTCCAAGGCAAGTAATGACGCGATCCGGACGGTGTCCCGCCGTCGAGTTTCCGGGCAGGTGTGGCTGAAATGGATGACATGCAAGTCTCGGTGAAAGAAGTAAGCGACCGCATCGCTCGCTGCGACCATCTGCTGCTGGTCGACGTACGCGAACAGTGGGAATATGACCTTTGCAAGATTCCTGGAGCCAAATGGATTCCCCTAGGCGAATTGCCGGCCAACTTGAATACGTTGCTGGACGCAGGCGACGTCATTTGCTATTGCCATCACGGGATGCGCAGCCTCGACGCCGCGGTGTGGCTCCGGCAGCAGGGCGTCGAGAGCGCAAAGTCGATGGCGGGCGGCATCGAACGCTGGTCGGCGGAAATTGATGCAAGTGTGCCGCGGTATTGAAGCGCACAGACTGAATTCCGTGCCGACTGCGCGTGAAAAGGACTGATTCATGGCAAAGACGAAAATCAAGTTCCTCGAGAAGCCGACCTGCACGACCTGCCGGAAAGCCAAGGAATATCTCGAAAAGCTGGGCGCGGAGCTCGAACTGCGCAGCCTGGATGCGCAACCGCTCAGCGAAGCCGAACTCGATAAACTCATTGGCACTCGCGACTACAAACTATTTCTGAGCCAGCGAAATGAACTCTACCGAACGAAAAACATGGCGGAGAAGCCTCCCACGAGACAGGAAGCCATCAAGTACATGGCCAAGGTACCGAATCTCATTCGCCGGCCGGTGGCCATTCGAGGGGACCAGATTGTTCTAGGCTACAACGAAGAGGCTTACAAGAAATTGCTGGAGTAAATGAGCGTCGCGGGGCAAGCATGGCAAACCAGGCGTCTTTGGGCGGCCTCCTCCGGTTAGATCGTTCGCAATGGATATAAAGACCATCGCTATTGTTGGTGCAGGAGAATTGGGCCGCATGTTCGCGAATGCGGCGGCACTCGCCGGCTTTCGCACCATTCTTGAGGACATCTCGCCTTCGTCCCTGGAGCAGCGAATCGCGCGCATTGCCCAAGTTCTTGGCGATGATGTGGCCCGCGGAAAAATTACCTCCGCGGTCCGGGACGCTGCACTGGCGAATCTCAGTACGGCCAATTCGGCTGAAGACGCCTCGCGCGGAGCGGACCTGATCATTGAAACGGTCCCCGACGAAATGGAAATGAAGATCGAGCTCTTCACGATTTTCGACAAATTCGCCAAACCCGGCGCCATTTTCGCGAGCACAACTGCTTCGATGTCCATCACGGAGTTGGCTTCCGTTACCTTTTGCCCGGAGCGTTGCATCGGAATGCGCCTTTTCGAGAACACGCAACACGCAACGCGCCTCGAACTGGTGAAAGGCCGCGAGACTTCCGGAGAAACGATTGCAGCTTGCTGGGAAGTAGGCCGCCGCCTGGGCAAGGAAGTGTTCTTGTTAAGCGACGAGCAAGTCGCATCCGCGAATGCGGCCAATTGAACTCTCATCGTCGCGGGAATCTCGCAAGGCAAAACGCCTCCGAATCGCGATAGAAAATACAAGCGAAGACATGAACAAAGCTCTCCCGGAAAAAATCGTCATCCAGCAGGGCGACCTGACGGACATGGACACGGACGCCATCGTCAACGCCACAAACAACGACCTGCAAATGGGCGCGGGTGTCGCGGGAGCGATCCGGCGCAAGGGCGGCGAAGAAATTCAGCGCGAGTGCGACGCGATCGGAAGCATTCCCCTCGGTTACGCCGCCATCACAGGCGGCGGGAAGCTTAAGGCGCGCCACGTCATCCACGCGGCCAGCATGCAGCTCGGCGGGCGTACCACGCCCGCCAACCTGCGCAATTCCATCGCTCATTCTCTTCGCATCGCCGCCGAACGCGGCCTGAAGACCATCGCTTTCCCAGCCGTAGGGACAGGAATCGCTGGATTCCCAATCGAGGAATGCGCTTCCATCCTGCTGCACGAAGCCGCCCAGCATCTGAAGACCGAAACCTCGCTCGAGAAAATCTACTTTGTGCTTTTTGACGACCGCGCCTGCGATATCTTTACAAGAGCCTGGAAGCGGATGGAGTGAAGGCCCGCTGCAGCTCTCCGGGGCGCCGGACTACCCCGCGCTGTATCGATTTCCGCGGCGGACAGGACGCCTTGCCTGGAACCTCTTCCGGCTCAGGCATCCTTCCTCACCGGGGATGTCAAGAGAGCCAGTATTGCATCGAAAGGCCTTGTGGGGCGAGGCCAGTCCCGGCCAGGCCTTCTATTGACTGGGCTTTTTTAGCGTGGGGCGGTCGCCCGCAGGAGGCGGTGGCGGCGTGCCGGATGCCGGCGTCGTACCTGTCGCAGGATTGGCTGCCGAAATGCCGCCTTCCGAATAGGGTTTTTTCAGCCAGCGTTCAGCCTCTTCTTGAGCGCCACCAGTGTTATCGTTCGTCTGTTTTGCCTTGCTGTACTGATTCACGGCGCGTTCGCGCTGACCAAGCAAATCGAAAATCTTGCCAAGATAGATGTTGCTCCAGCATTCTGTCCATTTTTCCGATGGCTCTGGAACGGCCTGCAGGGACTCACGGAAGGCGTTGGCAGCGGCCTGATAATTCTTTTGGTAGAAGAAAGCTTCGCCCATGCGGAAATTGGCCAGCGGTCGGCCAGGCTGAATCGAGAGCGCTCTCTGATATTGCTGGATAGCGGGGTAGTAGTTGCCCTGCTCGGCGAGCTCCTCTCCGCGGGCAATGGCCGCGCGAGCGCGAAGCGAAACGCTGCCTTTGAGGACAAGATTGTTGGGATCAACCTTAACGCCGCCGGGCTTCGGTCGGCCGAAGGTTTCGACGATAAACGGGGATTCCATGCCGAGAACATCCACCCATTTTGTTTCCGGATTGCCTTCGGTATCGATGCGCAGCTCGACGGGCATGCTGAAGGTATCGATGGGCTGCTTGATCTTGCCGACGATGCGGAAGCCTTTGGGCGTGCGGTAGACCACAAACTCCGTCGTGAAGTCAGGGACGCCAGTGGAGTTCAGCCATTGCACGAAGAAACCACGCAGATTCGGGGCGACCTGGCCGGGTTTAGCCGCCGCTTGGACGTCGCGGTCGGCCAGATTCACCAGATTATCGATGGTGGCCGTCTTCCCCGCATAAGTTGTCGCAAAATCATGGAGCAAATTTCCAAAGGCGACATCCCCCATCAGTCCACGGAGCATGTGGAAAACCATCGCGCCTTTGTTGAGCACCACCGAGCGGTAGTCGCTCGAATAAGGAGCGAGCCGTACTGCCTGCGCAATGGGGGCAGCTTCGTCATACATGAGCGCGCCTACCGCAAATTCGTCGACAACGCGCAGACCGGCTTCTTTGCCGGCACTCTTCTCGGCGTAGATCTCCTCGCAATAGCGCGAAAGTCCGTCGGTAACCCAGACATCCGCAGAAGTAGCCGGGAGAATGGAGTTACCAAACCATTGAGCCGCAACGAGCCCTGCGATGGTGCGCTCGGCGGTTTTCGGTTCCCAGAGGCGGTGGCTGAGGAGGAGAACGCCAGGCGCGGCGAAATCGCGCACGGTCCCGTCCGGCAACTGAATGACCGTAAACTCCGGATCCTGGAGACCGCCGAAAAGGTCGGAAAAAACCGTGACGGCGCGGGCCACATCATCGGCAAACCCCTGTGCGTTCGCCGAATCGGAGCGGGGAGCATACACGGCTACGTCAATTCCTTCGGCCTGCTTGGGATTCAGCTGCAGATTCCCAGCGACAAACGTGCCGTGCGGGCCGGGAGTCTTGCATTCAAAGGTGTAGAGGAGCCGTCCACCTTCCGCGCCGGACTTTCCAGCCATCGGCGTCGGGGCAGAGCTTTTTCCCGAACCTGCGACAGCGAAACTGTCCGGCACGTTCAGATGGAAGGTCGCGGTGTAACGATTGGAAGGATAGTTCGTCAACGGAAACCATCTGGAGGGGAGAAGCAAATAAGCGTCTTCGTGGCCGATGACCGCGGCACGCACTCCCGGGACGGGGCTGTTTTCCTCGTTGGCGAGCAAGCCCGCATAGGTGAATGTCAGTGTGACATGGCCACCAGTGGCAACGGGAGTCGGCAGGGTCACGAGAACGTAAAGCGGGTTCATCGAGTCGCGGCCAAATCCCAGGGATTTGCCGTCGGCCGTCTTTACGTCGCTTACCACGAGATTCGGATGGAGCTCAACTCTTAGGTTGCTGGAAACGTCGGTGGCCCTGAAGTCGATTTTGGCGATGGCGCTGATGGATTGGTGGTTGGAATCAAGCGTGGCAGAGATATCGTAATGATCCGCGAGAAAACCGGCGGGCCGGGGAGCCTGGGCGCGGAGTGGGGAAACGGCGCAAGCCAGTACGACAAACAGGACAGAAAATGCAATACGGATTCTTCGGCAAAGGGGCATCAAACTACCTTTCAATGACCTGACAAAATGGGGCACCTTTCATTAGGGTGCAGACCGACACCATTCTGCCTATATAGGATAGCAGAGACCCGCCTAAGTGTTGCCAGCGACGGTCGAGAGAAGCGCGACAATCGCGTCCGCGGCTCGGTCGACGGCTCCCGGAGGCCCGAGACGCTTGCGGACTTCAGCGAGGCCGGAGCGAAGCTCCTCGCGGGCCTGAGGCTCGTTGAGCAGGCGCAGTACCTCTTCGGCCACTCGCGCCGGAGTGAAGTCCTTTTGAATGAGCTCGGGAACGACGCGGCGCCCGGCGATCAGGTTCACCATACTGAAGTAAGACGTCTGAACCAGGGGCTTGGCGAGCAGGGCGGTTAAGGGCGTCACGCGATAAACAACCACCATGGGCACGTCAAGAAGGGCGGCTTCAACGGTCGCTGTGCCGCTCGAGACAATCGCGGCATCGGCAGCGGCCAGCGCATTGTACGTCTGGCCTTCGACGACGCGGACGTTCAGCCCAGTTTTCCACCCCGCTCTTAGCTCGTTGATGTTGCTGTGAGCGGCAGCTGCGAGGACAAACTGGGCGGGGCGGCGCTCCTGGATGCGTTGCGAAGCTTCGCGAATGACCGGCATGTGCTGGGCGAGTTCGGCAGACCTGCTCCCGGGCAAGATCGCAATAACCGGCTGGCCGGGATCGAGGCTGTGCTGGCGGCAGAACTCCTCGCGGGTTTCTGTTGCATGCACGGCGCCGACCAGCGGATGGCCGATGAACTCTGTCGGCACGCCCGCGCCGCCGAAGAATGCTTCTTCGAAAGGAAAAATGCACAGAGCTTTCGTGAACCGCCGCCGCACAACCCGCACTCGCCAGGGACGCCAGGCCCAGAATTGCGGACAAATGTAGTAGATGTTGCGCACACCGTGCCGGCGCAGCTTGCGCGCTAGACGCAGATGGAAGCCGGGAAAGTCGGTGAGGATCGCGAAAGGCGGTTTGCGGCGTTCAGCTGCCGAAACCAAGCGTCGCATAGCCCGGATCAGCGAAGGAAGGTGGCTGAGAATCTCTGTGATGCCGAGGACGGAAACTTCGGAGTAGTCGGTGATGACATCAACGCCGGCGGCGCGCATTTGTGGGCCGCCCATGCCGAAGAGAGCGACGTCCATGCGCTTTTCGAGCGCCAGAGCGAGGCGGGAGGCGTACATATCCCCGGAAGCCTCGCCTGCGGAAATTAAGAGCGGAATCGGTGGCATGCGGGGGCGGCGCGACGCTCAATCCGTAGCGGGCTGGGGAGCCGAGAGCGAGCCGCTGGGCTGATCGGCCAGCTGGCCTGCGGAGTCGCGAGGATCTTCCGGCAGGCCAAGCTCCTGCTCCTTGTATTGGAGCTGATAGAGGCGGTAATAGATGCCGCGCTCTGCAAGTAGTTCCTGATGTGCGCCCTGTTCGCGGAGGCGGCCCTTGTGAAAAACAAGAATGCGCGAAGCGTATTGAATCGTGCTCAGGCGGTGCGCGATGACGAGCGACGTACGGCCCGAAAGCAGGCGGTCGAGAGCTTCGCGAATTTGCAGCTCGGTCTTTGTGTCCACGCTCGAAGTGGCTTCGTCGAGAATGAGGAAGCGCGGATTGTGAGCCAGCGCTCGCGCGAAGCAGATAAGCTGGCGCTGGCCGACGGAAAGAGTCGAGCCACGCTCGTTGACGCTCGTGTCGATGCCTTCAGGCAGCGAACGGACAAAATCACCGAGCCCGATTTCGTCGACTGCGTTTTCCACCGTCGCCCGATCGATGCCCGCCGAGCCGAGGCGGACGTTTGAATCGATTGTTCCTGTGAAAAGAAACGAATCCTGCAAGACAATCCCGAATTGCTGGCGAAGGTTTTGGATATTGATGGTCCGGATGTCGATACCATCCAGGAGAATCTGGCCGCGCTGCACGTCGTAAAAACGAAGCAGCAGCGAAATCAGTGTGGTCTTCCCGGCGCCGGTGTGGCCGACGATGGCGAGAGTCTGGCCCGGTTCAATACGGAACGAAACATCGCGAAGAACCCAGTCTTCGTCGGCAGGATCCGGCACGTCGCGGTAGCTGAACCAAACATTGCGAAATTCGATCTCGCCGCGGGGAGATTCGAGGCGAACGCACTGGGCCGCGGAGTCGATGGTGATCGGTTCATCCAGAAGCTTGAAAATGCGCTCCGAAGCAGCCATTGCGGATTGCAGGATGTTGAATTTCTCGCTCAGGTCCTGAATCGGCCGGAAAAAGCGCGTGGCGTACATGGTAAAGGCGATGAGAATGCCGAGGCTGAAGCCGCTGGACAGAATGCGGTTGCCGCCGGCCCAATAAATCAGGGCTATGCTGGCGACGCTGAGAAACTCCACGGCGGGATAGAAAAGAGCAAACGCGAGAATGGCATCGCGCCACGCAAGCATGTTGTCGCGATTGCGATTCGCGAATTCGATGCGGGCTTTACGCTCGCGGTTGAAGAGCTGTACCACGCTCATCCCGGAAATGTATTCCTGGAGGAAGGCGTTGATGCGAGCGATAGCGGTTCGTATGCGACGGTTGGCGTCGCGCACGAACTTGCGGAAGAAATAAGTTACCACGAGGATGAACGGGAGCACCGCAAAGGCGTCGAGCGCGAGGCGGCGGTCCTTATAGAAAAGATAAGCCGCCATCACGGTCAGGAGAAAGAAATCGTTGATCATCGTGATAACGCCCGCAGCGAAGAGGTCGTTCAGCGCGTCGACATCCGTGGTTACACGCGTGACGAGGCGGCCCACGGGATTGCGATCAAAGTAGCTCATGGGGAGGCGCTGGATGCGCGCGAAAATTCCGCTGCGCATGTCGTACATGGTCTGCTGGCCGACGCGCTGCATGATACTAATCTGCGCGTACTGCGCCAGAAAGTCCGCGACTAGGATGAGCAGGTAGACCACGCAGATCCACTCGACGCCGCGCCATGCCAGACTCTCTGGAATGAAGTGATTCATGGTGGGAGAAAAAAAACTGTCAATGGCCACCCAGAAAAGCCAGGGAGGCGCAAGCTCGAGAGGAGTCACAACCGCGACAAGCGTAAGCGCCAGTACCACGTGCCATTTGTACGGCCGCAGATATTGCATCAGCCGCCGCATCAGCCGCGCGTCGTAAGCTTTTCCGAGCTTCTCTTCTTCTTGAATATTGCTCATGCGCGTTCGAGCTCTTCTTCGAGCAACTGCTTTTGATACAGGTCGGCGTAATAGCCGCCGCGCGCGAGAAGTTCGTCGTGCGTACCGCGCTCGCTGATGCGGCCATCGCGCAAAACCACGATCTGATCCGCGTCGCGCACCGTCGAAGTGCGATGAGCGATCAGGATCGTAGTGCGCCCGCGCATGATGGCACGCAAGCGGCTGAGAATGCGCTCTTCTGTCTGTGTGTCGACGCTCGAAAGCGAGTCGTCGAGAATCAGGATGCGTGGATCTCTCACAATTGCGCGTGCCAGGGCGGTGCGCTGTTTTTGTCCACCGGAAAGCGTGATGCCCCGCTCGCCCACCATGGTGTCATACTTCGCGGGGAACTCTTGTACATCGCTATCCAAGCTGGCGACCTCGGCGGCTTCCCGCACGCGCTCCAGATCGAATTTAGGCCGGCCGAACGCGATATTTTCGCCGACTGTTTCGCTGAAAAGATAAGTGTCTTGCGGAACGTAGCCGATCGAACGGCGCAAGGTATCCAGCGGCCATTCGCGAATCGAGCGGCCATCAATCAGCACCGCGCCATCGGGAGCTTCCCAAAGGCGCGCAATGAGCGCGGCCAAGGTCGTTTTGCCGCTGCCTGTCGGTCCGACAATGGCGAGCGTCGAACCTGCCGGGATCTTCAAGCTGATCTCGCGGAGAACTCCGTCCGTCGCTGGGCGGTTTCCGTTTCCGCCATTCGCGCTGCCGCCGGCCATGTTCGTCGGATACGCAAAGGTGAGATTGCGAAATTCGACCTCGCCTTCGACCTTTTGCTCCGCAGGCACCGTGGCGGAGCGGTCGTCAATTTGCGGTTGCGCGGCGAGAATATAATTCAGTCGCCCCATGGACGCCGCGCCGCGCTGAAAGATATTGGTGACCCAGCCGAGCGCAATCATCGGCCAAACCAGAATCCCGAGATAAGTGTAGAAGGCAATCAACGCGCCCAGTGAAATTCGGCCGCGAAGAACGAGATGGCCGCCTTGCCACAGAACGATCAGGAATGTAATGCCTATCAAAGCCTGGAGCGACGGCATGAACATGCTCCAGGTGCGGATAAGCTTGACGTTTCGCGAGACGTATTCGCGATTGGGCTCGTCAAAACCTCGGATTTCCGCTTCTTCCTGCGCGTAGGCGCGCACCACGCGCACTCCGGCCAGATTTTCCTGTACTCTTGCGGAGAGCGTCGCCAGCGAAGCCTGAATTTTTTCGTAAAGCTCGTGAATCACTTTGCCAAAATGCTGCACCACCACGGCAACGACGGGCACCGGCAGAAGAACCCATAGCGTGAGCGACCCCGAGAGCTGCGACATGACGATGATCGCGAGCGCCATGCCAATGATGGTTTGCCCGCTGTACATGATGCCAGGACCGAGAACCATGCGTACGGCGTTGAGGTCATTCGTCGCGCGAGACATCAACTCGCCTGTCCGGTTGCGCACATAAAATTCCGGTTCCATCAGCAGCAAGCGGCTCAGCAAATCGCCGCGTATATCAAATTCGATATCGCGCGAAACGCCGATCAAAACCCAGCGCGTCATGAAGGAAAGAACGGCGCGCAGCGAAACGAGAGCAATAAGCAGCAGGCAGTAAATTCCCAATGCGTGGCGGCTGTGCGGGGAATAGTACGGAATCATCCGGCTCAGCCATGAATCGGCAAGCAGCTGGCCTTGGGCACTTTTCTCGAACGGTCTGCTGCTTCCTGCGAGAATATCCGTTAAAACCCCCGTAGCCAGCGGGATCACATTTTGCGCCACGCTTGCCACAACCAGCGCAAACATTCCCAGCGCCGTCGCCCCGCGGTACCGCGCGAGATAGGGAAGCAGTCCAACCAGATTTTTCCAGGATGACGACTTCGGCGGCTTCTTCACCGTCCGAGATGCGTCTATCGTGGCTGCAGCCGCGCTCATTTGAGTCTCGATCTAGCCGTCTCGAGCGACGGCGTTTCCATCAGAAAATGCTGATAGGTCATATCCAGCGATTGGTAGCGTTTGGTCGCAGGATTCCAAGCCACGCCGATGGGCAAAACGTGTGCGTCAGTGCCCGTCTTGACCGGCGTGAAGTACAACTGGATTCCCTTGATAGGGTCTTGATCGTACTGAACTTTCCACCCCGCCACCGACGTTAAAGGCGTCAGCGCAAGATATCCCTTCGCGTTTTTCAGATACTCATCGCAGCGCAGCAGTTCCGACCATTTGCCATCTGTTTCTTCCGCAACGACGGCGCGTGTCACGATGGTTCCCGGAATGTTATTCTTTGGCGTTTTCGGGACGACGTTTGCCGCGAGGAACTGCTGCTTCCCGGTCTTGGCCAGATCACCAAACACGAGGACTTGCGTCTCTTTCCCCAGCAGATTTTGCGCCGCGGCCTGCATGTCATCGGGCACGGCGGGTTCGGCTGGTTTTGCCGGCTCTTCTGCCAGGGGTTTGGGAGCGGGTTCGTCACCGCAGCCGAGGAGCAGAAGGGCGCTAAGAGCGAGAGCCCCCGCCGCCATTTTCAGCACAAATCGTCCGCGCGTAAACACAGGAACACCACTTAGCGCAATCTCGTCTTTCGCCCCGATAGAGTTGCCGTTCCAGCGCTCTTTCCTCGAACAGTCCTGGATTGATTGAGATTCGTCCATCAATGACTTGCCGCCCTCGGCGTGATACCCACTATACGCCCGGGTTGGCTTCCTTTTCCGGCGTGCACGGGAGATGCCTTCCGTGAGGAAACTTCTTCGCCTCGGAGTCTGACCTGCGATACAACGATTCTAACTGTTGCTGCCCTTGCGTGGAAGCGCCCGCCGAAGCGCGGTTCCTTGCGGGGCACGGTTGCCTTTAACGCTGCGCCAGAATCGCGTCCAGACGCGCTTCAAAGTTCTCCTCGCCTTCCGACGACAGCCGGCTGCGCTCAACGGGAAGCGCCTGCTCAATCGACTCGACCCATCGGAACAACTGTTGGATGTTTTCCCGCGTCTTCGCGTGATATTCCTTCAGGTTGCCTGGAGCCGACATCCACTGGCGAAACGTGTGTTCCAGGGGATGGTCGGAAGACTCGAACGGATTCGAAGCCGCGCCCGGAGCCAGCAACCCGCCATGGCCCGTAAAGAAGTGCTCAAACCCCAGATCCGCGGTAAAGTGACCCTCGGATGCGGCAATGCCCCCGTCATATTCGGGACCGTGGCAGGTAAGCAACAGCGGCTCGGGCTTATTCATCCACTTGAGAGTCTCGGCGTCAAAGCTCCAGAGATCCCATTTCGCCGTGGCGATATAAGCGCTGTCCGGGTGAAGGTGCTGAATGGCGAGCGCTGCGACTTCCGCTGCGCCGTATCCCAAATCTTTCAGGTCCCACTCGGCCAGCGAAAGTTCCGTGGCATCGATGGGCTGGACAATAAGCTCCTTGAACGCCGGCTGCGAAGCGGAAAGCGGCGCAGTCGCCAGAAATCTCGCGAACTGGGCAATCAAAGTGGTTTCGGAGAACTCGCGCGTCCAGACGCGCAAATAAGCTCGGTTAGCCATAGTGGGTCAAGAACTACAATTATACCGGGCTGTGAGGCCGGAGGCGAATCCGGCCGAGAATGGGATTGCCGCTAGCGGTCGCCGCCGCCGGCGGTTTGCGAGCGGGCCATCTGCGGATCGGTAACTGGCGGCTCCGGAGCTGTCAAGCGAGACGCAATCTGCTGCAAACGATCGCGCAGGGCGTCGCCGACTCCGGCGAAAACTTGCGAGCAGGTCTCGCGAAGAGTTTCCTCGGCTTTCGCGGCGATGCTGGCGACCGCTTCGCGCGATTGGTGGTCCAGGCTGGCCACGGTGGCCAACATCCACTGATTCGAAACATTTTCCAGCCGGCTGCGATGCACTTCCGCAGCCTGATTGCTGAGTTGCGCGTAAATGCCGCGCATTTCCGTTCGATGCGCTTCAACCGTCGACTGCCAGGACTCGAGCAACGGCGACATTCCAGCTTTCACCCTGGCGTTCGCCTCGGCAACGCCCCGTTCCACCGCGCTGCTCATGCTATTCTGGAACTGCCGCAAAAAGGCTTCCTGTTCGGCGGTGACCTTCTCTGACAACTCCGTGCGGGAGGCGTCGAGCTGCGCACGCGTTTGGCCGAGCGACCCCTGCAGCTCTTGCCCAAAGCCATCCAACTCTTGCCGCGCCTGGCGTTGAATCTCATCTGTAAACGCGGCCGTTGTGGTTTCCGCGGCTTCCGCAAAAAGGGCCCGCGCTTGCTCGAACGCGTCTCGCACCACCTCTTCCATCTGCGTCTGCGTGTGGCCGATGAAGCTGCGGCTGGAGTGATCCAGTTCGCTCGCAAAGACGCTCGATACTTCACCCGCCTTTTCCCGGAACTGGTTCTCCGCCTGCTCGACCGTCTTTTCGGTGAGGCTCTGGATCTGCGTCTGCGCCTTTTTCTCGTACCACTCGGCCGATTTCATCAGGTCGTCGACCGTCTGATGCTTCAGGTCGGACGCCCTGGATTCGATCTCTGCGAGATTGCTCGCCACCACAGCTTGTGCCGCTTCCTGCAGAATCTGATCCACGCCGCCAAGATTATCCCGGAAGCGCGCGAGAGATTCCGCGAAAGCTTCATCCGCCGAAGTCCGGATGCGGTCCTGTTGCAAGGTCAGCGCGGCATCGAGAAGAGAGCGGCCGCCCGCAAGGCGGTGAATGGCCTCTTCGGTCCTCGAAATGTGCGGCTGCACCATCGATTCAACCTGCTGATCAAAGCGCGATATCGCCATCCGGCAGTGCTCTTCAAACGTGGTGCGAATGCGCGCGTTGAGTTCTTCGAGAAGGGTCTCCGACTGCCGGTGCAATTCGTTGCGATTGAGGCTGAGAACATCATCCATCTGTGACTCAAATCCCAAGAGCGCTTGCCTCTGCGCTGTCTCCGTACGCGCGGAAAAATGCTCCAGCCGCTCCGTGGATTCGGCGGCGCGCCCCAAAGCGGCTTCCAGCCACTGCGATTGCTCCTCTAACGAGTTGCGCAATCCGGCGAGGCGCTGTTCCGCCTCCGCCGCCGTGCTGGTCAAGGCCTCATGAACAGAGGCGATTTGCTTCGCCGCTTCCTCTTGCAAAGAATTGCTCGCGCTGGCCGCACGCTGCTCCGCTTCGCGAGCCACAGCGCCCATGGATTCCTGCACTGCTGCGGACTGGCCCGTCACTTCTTCGCGCAAAGAGTCGCGCAGCTCCGCGAGGCGCTGCTCGGTTCCGGTCGCGGCGCTGCTTATGGATGCGCGGGTTGCATCGGCTTGCCGGGCCGTTTCCTGTTCGAATTGCGAGGTGATTGCGCGGCTGTGTTCCTCGAGCGCCGCTGCGGCTTTCGCCTGCGATTCCGTCAGCGTGTTCTCAAGCGTCGAACGCCAGCGCGCCTGCGCCGCCTCGACTTCGCTATTCAGCTGGCCCCGCCAGGAGGAGTGCGCTTCGGAGAGCGCCGTGCGGACTTGCTGCTCGATCTCGCTTGCGGCCGCGCTCATGGCTTCGCGGTGCGCGTTGGCGGCCACTTCGCGTTGCCGCGCCAGATCGTCCACTTCGCGCATCGATTCCGCCGCGCGACTGGAAATTTGCGTGTCTGCCTGTTCCGCCTGTGCGCGCAGCCGGCCAGCGGATTCCTCGGCCTGCTGGCAAAGCGCGCGAAGCGATTCCACGGCGTTGGCGAGATGCTGCGTCTGCTCCGTGCGCTCGGCGGCCGCGCGGTTCGAGATTTGCTGCGTCAACTCCCGGATGAGCTCTTCGAGCTGAGGTGCGATCCAGCGAGGAAGCTCTCTCTGCAAAGCCTCCGCTGCCGCCGAATGCGCTGCCCGCGAACGCGTGTCGGACTCTTCCTGAATTTTCGTGATCGCCCCAGAAACCTGTTGGGCCAGTTGTTCCTGTGCAATCGAAAATTTCTGCTCCCACTGTTCCAGGGACACACGGCGTTCGGCAGCCACTGCTTGCGCCGCCACCTCCCGCGCTGCCGTTTGAATTTGCTGCTTCGCGTCGGCCATCAGCCGCGCCATGTGCCGCGCGAGTTGCAGCGACGCGTCGGTCGCGCTTGCCGGAGCAGGAAAGACGCGCAAATTGTCCTGCACTGGCGCGGAGGAGGGGTCGGGCTCTGTCAGAGGCAAATGAATTTCCGCGGCATCTGAACTTCTTTGCGCCACTTCTTCGGCGCTTCCATAGACATTCGAGCGAACTGCTTCCGAAGGCGCGAACCAATCCGGCGGCGGAAATGCAATGCCCCAGGTATTGCCAGGAGTTTCCAACTCAAGCGCGACCTGGAAAAGCTGCCGTACCGTGCGCGGCCGCTGAATCCACGCCACTCGCCCGCGCACCGTGCGCGGCGCGAGTCCAGTTTCCGGATGCGGCACCTCGAGCGTCACCCACATATTTTTCAGGACGTAATGCTTCGACTGGTAACGGCAACCGTGGCAATTAATAATCAGTGTCGAGGTGCGCTCCGTGAACGGACGCCCCAGCGCGTCCACACCCGTCACCGCCAGCGGCACAGCCTGCATGATTCGCGTGCTGCGGCGCTTTCGCAATTCCTCGTTCTGATGGGCGACCGTTTCAGACATCATTTCTGTCGTTTCGTCGGCAAGATTGCCGCTCTGCTGCTCGTCCATGGACACCGTCGCCGCTCCTAGAGTTTGGGCTGAACTCCGAGATCGCTCACGACTGCTTCGTGGCCGCACCGTGCGAACTATCTTGCGAGGTGCGCTCTGGGGCCCCCTCTGAGCCGGATGTATGGCGCGTTCCAGTCAGGAACTCCCACGCTTCCTTTGCGACCCAGATTGGTCCTACCAGCAGATAAATTGGTCCTTGAAAAAATGCCGGGTGGTTTCCCTCAATCTTGTGTCCAAGAAGAAGAAAAACCCACCCACCTACAAAGAAACTCGCTCCCCAAATCCACTTCATGAAAATCAGCAGAAAGATTCCCGCGAAAATCATGGGAATGCCCAGACCATGGAGAAGCTTATTCCAGCCAGAAGAGTGTTCGTGATCGTACTGCGCCATGTAGTGCGCCAGGCCTGGCAAAGCGCACCTCCTTGCGGTGGGGGACCACTCCGCGGGAATCAGACTCTATACCCAAATTGGTCCGCTGGCTAGAGGCGGCCATACGTACTAGAACGCCTCCGAGCAATCGTCTAGGGTTCACTGCCAAGGGGGCCCTGCGGAAGACTCGCGTGTCTTGCCACGCATCAAGGGATACTTCACCGTCCAATCTTCTCAGAAGGAGAAACCACCAGCTACAAATCGCGCCGGCCTTCGAGCGCCTTGAGCATAGTGATTTCGTCGGCATATTCCAGGTCGGCCCCAACGGGGATTCCCACGCCAATGCGCGTCACTCGTACCCCCAGCGGCTTCAACAATTTCGAAAGATACACGGCAGTAGCCTCCCCCTCCGCCGTCGGATTCGTACAAATGATGATCTCCTCGACCGTCCCGCCCTTCAGCCGCTCAATCAGTGACTTGATCCGCAGTTGCTCCGGCCCGCGCCCGGACAAGGGCGAAAGCGATCCCCCCAGCACGTGATACATCCCGCTGAACGTCCTGGTCTTCTCAATCGCCATGATGTTGTGCGCTTCTTCCACCACGCAAATCATCTTCTTGTCGCGATTCGCGCCTGTGCAGAAGTGACACGGGTCATTCTCTGTGATGTTGCTGCACACCGAGCACTCGCGGATTTTTTCTTTCGCGTCGCGTATCGCGTCGGCCAGCCCCATCGCATCTTCGGGTGCCGCCCGCAAAATAAAAAAGGCCAGTCGCTGCGCGGTTTTCTGTCCAATACCGGGAAGGTGCTTCAATTCATCGATGAGCCGTTCGACAGGAGCAGCAAAATCAGGCATGTAGCATGTGTAGCACAGCCGCGCATCCCACGCAAACCAGGACCGTAATGCGGCTGACGGGAAGGGCCCCGGGAGGACCGTCCGGACTCTCCAGCCACTCTCTCGCCACTTGCGCCGCGCCTGAACACGCCGTCATCCGTACTTCACCCTCAACTATTTAAAAATAAAGTACTTAGCCGAGGTATGGTTACTACCTATGCGTGACCCGGGAACAAAATGCAAGAATCAGGTGCCCGCCCGTTCTACCATCAGAACTAATCGAGCGAGTAGACCCGAGAATACCCATGCCCCTTCTCATACTCTTCGCCGCCGCCTATGGTTTAGTCCTGCTCGCCACCCCCATTTTGGCTATTTCTCTCTACGTTCGGAATGCCAGGCTGCGCAAACAACTGAACGACCTGGCCGGCGAAAACGCCAGGCAGTTCACCAACCTCCAGCGAGTTGTCGGCGAACTCCAAACAAAGGTTGCCGCGACAGTTCCGCCCCCGGGGGCTCGCGTCGAGAAGCCCGTCGCTCCTCTGGTTCACACTCCAGTTCCGAGCGCCCATCCCGAAGCGCTGGCTGATCCCACTCTGGTTACCTCCCCACGTATCGAAGGGCCGCCGACCGCAAAGCCCGAGCCCCCTGCTTCCTTTCCGGTCGCAGAAAAAAAGCCCGGGCCCCCGCCGGAACAGAAGCCACCGTCGCTCGCCCCCGTCCCGCCAGTAACCGTGGCCCCGCCCGTCCTTCCGCCCGCGGCACCGGTTGCCGCGCCGCCCGAAAAACCTCTCGCGCCCGCCCCGCCGCTCGAGCCGAAGCCACTCGCGCCCGCCCCGCAAGCTCCGCCTCCGGTGGCCAATCCAACCCCGCCCGCGCCGCCAAAAGTCGTCATGCCGCAGACAATTCCTCCCAGGCCCGCCAGTCCCGCGATCCCGCCCCCGCCGCCAGCGGTCCCACCCGCCCCTGCGCGTGTTTCCACGCCGCATTCGTTTTCGCCTCTTCGCGCTTCAGCGCCAAAGCCCACGATGAGGGATCGCATGAAAGCGATCTCCGCGCTCGAAGACGCTCTCGGCACCAATTGGTTTGCAAAGCTCGGCGGCATCATGGTCGTCATCGGCGTAACCACGCTGGCTTTAATCAAGCTGCAATCTTTTGGAGCCGCGGGAAAAGCGATCGTGGCCTTTCTCGTGGCCTTCCTGCTTTTGGCGGGCGGCATATTCCTGGAGAAGCGCGAACGCTACCAGCTTATCGGCCGCGTCGGTATCGGCTGCGGCTGGGCCCTCCTTTTCTGCAGCACGTACGGAATCCACAACTTCCCCGCGATGCGCATCCTCGATTCTCTCGTTTTGGACTGCATTCTCATGCTGGCCGTAGCGCTCGGCATGGCGGCGCACACTCTCCGCTACAAGTCCCAGTTCGTCACTGGCCTCTCCTTTCTTCTCGGTTACACCACCGTTGCTCTGAGCTTCAGCGAAATTCCGCTGGTGTCTTCAGGCGTCAACGAGAGCACTGTCTACGGATTGCTCGCAGGCGTGTTTCTTGCGATCGGCCTGGTCACCATTGTTTTGAAAATGGGCTGGTTCGAACTCGAAGTCTTCGGCATCCTCTCCAGCTATCTCAATCATCTCTATTGGCTCTACAAAATCCTCGGCCCCAACGGCGCGCACGGCCGCCTCTTCCCCGAATATCACGCGAGCGTTGCCATCCTCTTCTTCTACTGGCTTATCTTCAGGATTTCCTACATTCTGCGCGGCGTCAAAACCGATTTCGAAGAGCACGTCTCCACCGTCTCCGCGCTCCTTAACACCCTCCTTCTCCTCGGCGTAATGAAGTTTCAATCCATTCAGCCCGACCTCGCCTATGTCGCACTGCTTCTCATCGGCGCGCTGGAATTTATCTTCGCCCAGCTTCCCATCACCAGACGCCGCCGCCGTGCCTTCATCATTCTCAGCCTGCTAGGCGCCGCGCTCATGCTCGTCGCCGTTCCCTCCCACTTCTCCGGAAATGACGTCGCCTATCTCTGGCTCGTCGCCGCCGAAGTTTTCCTCTTCGCCGGAATTATCTTCGAAGAAGTCGTCTTCCTCCGCGTCGGCCTTTTCACGGGCCTGCTTGTCGGCATCGACCTCCTCGTTTACAACTTCCGTCCCCTGGTCCATTGGCGCGCCAAAACAGAAGACATCGCCGCCGGCCCCGGCCTCCTCTTCGCGGTCTGCGGCCTCGCTCTTTATCTCAACGCCCTCTACATCGCCACACTGTGGAAAGAATCCTTCCGCTCCTCTCTCGATCGCCGCTTGCTCGACATCCATTCCTATTTCGCCGCATTCGCAACCGCAACGGCTGCTTGGGCGCTCTTCTCCGGTGATTGGACCGCTTTGGCCTTCGCCGCTATCATGCTTTCGCTCGCTTTCCTGGGCCGCCGCCTCGACTCCCGTCCTCTCCAAATTCAATACGCGCTCCTCGGCGCGCTTACTCTCTATCGCGCTTTCGTCTTCAATCTGCACATGGAAAGCCCGACGGATGCGCACATCACCACGCGTCTGATCACTCTCCCCATTCTGGGCGCGATTTTCTATCTCACCGCAAAGCTCGCTGCCCACAGCGATACTCAAGAGCAACGCATCTTCCGGGGACTCTTTGCTTTCGCGGGCACCGCCTTTTTTGCGGCTCTCATCTGGTTCGAAGTTCCCGACCTTTGGCGGCCATTCCTCTTCATCGCCTTGGCCGTCGCTCTTTCCGAAAACGCCCGCGCTCTCCGCTACCAGGTTCTTGCCTTCCACGCGCACGCCATCACGCTGCTCGCCGTCTTTACGGCGTTCACTGCGGACCTGTTCGGCATTCACGTGTGGGGCACCATTCGAGTACACGCCCTTGGAGCGCTGCCCGTTGTAGCCGGCTGCTACTGGATTGCCAAACGTCTCGGCGTCGAAAACGCGCGCCACCGGGAAATCGCCCGCGTCGCCTACACCTGGATTGCTGCAGGCATAATGGTCTGGATCCTCGAAGAAGCCCTCGGCGCCCCGTGGATCGCCGTGGGCTGGATCGTCTTCGCCGCATCGCTCGCGCTCACCACGCGGTGGATTCGCTACCCTCAGCTTGCCTGGCAGGCAAACGTCATCGCGTTTGCTGCCTTCTTGCGTACCTACGCGTTCAACCTGAATTTGTATGGGCCGCTCTGGCGCGGCGTTTCTATGCGCCTCTTCACGGTTGGGGTAGTCATCGCCGGGGCTTACTTGCTCGCTAAAGTCGCTGCCGATGCCCTCGAAGAGTTCGCATACGCCGTCCGCAACGCCTACACCTGGGTTGCCGCACTCTTTCTCGGCCTCCTCATTTTCGCGGAAGCTCCCTTTGCCTGGATCGCCGTCTTCTTCCTGGCCGCCGGCATTATCCTCGCGCTCGTTGGACGCCGCTTCGACCTTTCTCACCTCGGCTTCCAGGAACATCTCTTCGCCATCGCTGCCATCGCGCGCACCTTTGACTATAACTATCACCTCACCGCCTACTACGGAAACTTCAGCGTCCGCATCATCACCGTTTCCCTCGTCGCCGCCGGCCTCTATGCCATCTCACGCAAAGCTACTCTACCCGACGCTTCCTATGCGCTTCTCTCCGCATATCTGCATACCACCGCCGCCACGTTGCTCCTCGGCCTACTCGTGTGGTACGAGGTTTCTCCCGGCAGTGGCTGGCTCGCCGCGTTCTGGGCGCTCTTCTCTTTCGCCCTTGCCGCCGTCGACCGCCGCTTCAAGCTTGACGATCTGCGCTGGCAAGCCCACGCGCTCGCCGCGCTCACTCTGATTCGCAGCGTCAGCATCAACATGCGCGTAGAGGAAACCTGGCACGGTGTCAGCGTCCGTCTGCTCTCGCTCTCGATCGTGGCCGTCGTTTTCTACGCCATGTCCCGCCTCGTCCGCATGCCTGAGGAGTGGCGTGCCCGCGGCTTCCATCACATCTATTCCTGGTCCGCGTCCCTGATCGTATCGTTGCTTCTCTGGCGCGAACTCTGGCCCCTCAGCATCGCCGTCGGTCTCGCTGCATTTGGCCTTGTCCTTTTCGAATACGGCCTTCTCCGCAAAATTGCGCAATTCCGCTATCAGTCCTACGTCGCCTTCACCGCCGCCTTCGCACGCATTTTCTTCGCGAATCTGGCCGCCGGCGCTCCCGGCGTCTTTCTGAGCGACCGCATGATCACCGTTGTTCCGCTCATCCTGATCTTCTTCTTCGTTTACGCCCAGCTTCCTGCGCAGGAAGAAAACACCGCCAGCGCGGGCCGCTTCCGTTTCGATTCTTTCGTCGCCTATCTCGGTACCGCCACGGTTGCCGCACTCTTCTATTTCCAGTTTCTGCCGGAATGGGTGGTCACCGCCTACGCGGCCGTCGCATTGGCTCTCTTCGCCGCGGCCTGGGCTCTCGATCGTCCCATTTTTCTTCACCAGGGCATCCTTCTTACACTGGCAACTTTCGCGCGAGGCATGGCCCACAATCTTTTCGGTGCGGGATATTTCAATCAGGGAACCTGGCAGGGCCGCTACTCTGTTGTTGGAACTGCCTCGACGATTTTGCTGGCGACCCTCTACTTTGCGTTTGCCATTCGCGGGCGATACGCCCCGCCCCCCAACGCGAGCCGCTGGACGAAAATCATCACCGCGCTTGTCGTCCGGCCTGAGCAGCTTCAGTTTTTTGTTCCCGTGATTTTAGTTGCCACGATGTTTGCGTTGAAAATGAGAACCGAATGGGTGACGGCCTCCTGGGGTCTCGAAGGCCTGTGCATCGTTTTGCTCGCATACGCCGTAAAGGAACACAGCTTTCGCCTCACCGGCTACGCAATGTTAGTGCTCTGCGTCGCTAAAGTTGCTGCCATGGACTTTTGGCGGGAAACCTTGTTTGAAAAAGGGATCTCTGTTGCCGTGGTCGGCTGCGTACTCCTGGCCGTGGCCCTGCTTCATACGAGACTCAGAGAGGTCTTCGAGCATCGCCGATGAAGCGCGCCGTGGTCTTCATTATTTTCTTTGCGATTCTGGGGGTTTCTCTCGCCGGCCTCTATTGGAGCCAGCGCCGCGCCAAATCCCCTCCCGTCTCCGCCAACGCCGTCCTTGATATTGTTGCCGACGCGCAGCGCGATGTGACTCGCATCCCCATGCATTTCACGCGCCTCTCGGATGAACAAGAAATCTCTCTTGGCCGCCAGTTAGCCGCCAACTATTCCGGCATAGTCAGGAAGCCGACTCCCGAAGACGAGGCGCTCGAAAAATATGTGCGCCGCGTTGGCGGCACCGTTTCAGCTCACGCTCACCGCCACCTCGACTACAATTTTCATCTCATCCCCGATCACAACATGATCAATGCCTTCTCGCTTCCCGGGGGTCCTGTCTACATCGGCGAAGGGATGCTCGATCAAATGGAAACCGAGGACGAGCTGGCCAGCATCCTCGGGCACGAAGTCGAGCACATCGATCACTACCACTGCATCGAGCGCTACCAGATCGAAGCTAAACTGAAAAATCTGAATCTGGATGCGGTCGGTGCGTTACTAGAAATCCCTCTGGAATTTTGGCAAGCCGGCTACCACAAGGACGAAGAATTCGAAGCCGATCGCGAAGGGGTTCGCCTGGCCGTCACCTCCGGTTATTCGCCCTACGGCGCTGTCACCCTCTTCACGCGCTTGGCCAAGCTCTGCAACGAATACGTCATCCACGCGCAAAGCCCCGAAGAAGAACTTTCCGAGCTCGCCATCCAAAGTCTCACCGGCTACTTCCGTTCTCATCCGCTCTCCTCCGAACGCCTCGACCAGATCAATCGCCTCATTGCCGAAGAGCACTGGGAAAATCGCAAGCAGCAGAAACCGTTCCATGTCGAATACGAAGTTCACAACGGTCAATACGTGAAGTAGCGGCTTTGGGGAAGAACATGGAATGCCAATGAGGGCAGGGAACTACGGGGGAACGTGAGGCAGTTAAAACAAGCCGGGGATTTTCATGCCCGCCATGCCGGGGATGCCGCTGGCGAGGTTTTTCATCTGGTTGGCGAGTTCTTCATCGACGCGGCGCGATGCTTCGTTGACCGCGGCGCGAACCAAGTCCTGCAACATTTCCTGATCCTTGCTCGCAAAAACTTCCGGCTCGATCCGCAGGTCCACAATTTGCTTCTGCCCGTTCATCTTGACGGTGACCATGCCCCCGCCGGCCGAAGCTTCGACGGCCACGCCATTCACTTGCTGCTGCAAGTCTTCCTGAACCTGCCGCAACCTCGAGAGCATCTGCTGGATCGCATTGACTTCCATCAGGACTCCTCTTGGCGCCATTTTACTTCGGAGATTTTTCCTCCAAAGCGTTGCAGCATCGACCGCACCATCGGATCTTGCTCGAACTGTTCACGCAACTCTTGCGTCCCTGAAATTCCGCGCGACGCAGTTGCTGCAACTGCCTCTACTTTAGCACACACGCGCACCGGACGGCCCAGCACTTTGCTCGAACAAGCACGGACCTTTTCCAAGGAGTCGCGCCCTTCCATCATTTCCGCAAACGCGCGCTTGTCCGCCGAAAAATAAATTCTCAATTCCGCGCCTTCCAGTTCCCATCGGCGGCCCTGATTCACGATCTCTCCGAGAAATTTCTGCTGCGCCTGAATCGCCGTCTTTATTTCCGCAACTTGTTCCTGTGTGATTCCGTCAGCTTGCGCCCCGGAGCGCGTCTCTGCAGCTTCTGCGATCCCTCTTTCAGATTCCGTCGCCGCCGCAACGGTTGCCGGACTCTCTGCTGGCGGAGCTGCCGCTGGAGCGGCTTTTATTTCCGCCCGGGCCGGAGCGGCTGCCGCGGCTGCCGTCGAAAAACCCGGCGCGGAGATTCGCGGCGGCGGAGGGAAAGCCGTTTGCGGCGCAGGAGCTGGAGAAAAACTTCGCGCGGATGCTGCCTGCGGCGCCGCCATGGCCGGTGCCCCGCTGGAACGCATCCCGCCAGCACTGGCGACCCCCGCCGGAGCGCCGCCGCGCAGCTCCGCCAGCAACTCCTCCATCGGCGCCAGCCGCTGCGCGTTGATCAGTCGGAGCAGACCCATCTCGAGATGCACGCGTGGATCCGGTTTCCGCCGCAGGTCATCGTCGGTCTGCAAAAGTATCTGGAAAAATCGCGTGAGGTCTTCTTCGGTAAATTGCTCGGCGGCTTTGGCGAGCGCGGGCCGTTGATCCGCCGTCGCCGCAATCAAATCCGAATCTGCGCCGCTGACACGCGCGATCAACAGATTGCGCATGTGCCGGATCGCTTCGCGGCAAAAATGCTGAAGGTTGCGCCCTTCCTTCTGGAACGTGTGCACCAGCCCCAGCGCGCGATCCGCCGAGCCTTCCGCAATGGCCTGCACCAGCTCGTTCAGCGAATCTTCCGGCACGACGCCGAGCAGTTCGCGCACGTCCTTGTCTAGAATTACGTCTCCCGAATATGCCCGCGCCTGCTCCAGCAGGGAAAGCGCGTCTCGCAAGCTGCCTTCCGCCATCCGCGCAATCACCGCCAGCGCGCCCGATTCAATCTTTAGATTTTCTTTTGCCGCGATCTCTTCGAGCCGTCCGGTAATTTCCGCAAACGTCAGTGCCCGAAAATGAAAGTGCTGTGAACGCGACCGGATGGTGTCCTCTAAATCTTCGGGCTGCGTCGTCGCCATGACAAAAATCACGCGGTCCGGCGGCTCTTCCAGCGTTTTCAATAGCGCATTGGACGCCTCGCTCGTGAGCATGTGCGCTTCATCGAGCAGTACAACTTTGCTGCGCGAAGCGGCCGGCGCATAGCGCACCATCTCGCGCAGCTCGCGAATCTGGTCGATCCCGCGATTCGATGCCGCGTCAATCTCAATCACGTCGAGCGAAGTCCCCGCCGCAATCTCCTTGCACGAATCGCATTCGCCGCACGGCTCCGGTGTCGGCCCGTTCACGCAATTCATGGCTTTCGCCAGAATACGCGCCGCCGTCGTTTTGCCGACGCCGCGCGCTCCTGAAAAAATATACGCGTGCGCCACGCGATCATTTTTTATCGCGTTCGCCAGCGTCGAAGTTACGTGGGATTGTCCGACAAGATCGCTGAAGGTCTGCGGGCGCCACTTCCGGGCTATGACTTGATAGCTCATTTCGCGTCAGTCGACTTGGAACTCCTGCCCTGCCTGTTCAGCCACAAGAAGAAAAACACAAGTCCGGTACAAGCCAAAAAAAACATGACAAGAATTGCGCCGGCAAAAACCATTCCTGCACCCTAAAGGCTCAACTCGCTGCAGTCTGCTTTCGATTTTCCAGGGCTTGCCCTGAGCGCAAGCGAAGGATCTGCTTTCTTTCGATGCGAGGAACTTCGGGTGATCTGCGGCACCCGAGGCAATCCCGATACCGTTGCTCCCTTCCGGGCCTGGCGGGGTTCGCGGGACCTCGTTGCACAGAGCCCGAAGTTCCACGCTCCGGCAGCCGCTCTTGTCGAGCCGCTGCTGGTTTGAGTTTAACACACAGAAGTTTAAGTCGCGCCACGTCCGCAATTCCCCGTCGCGCGACTCAATTTTTCTAAACGACGCTCCGTGCCATGTCGTCGGCGTTTTTGTCTGAGGTCCCCGGCACTCCTAATTCTTCGGATAGTTGGGGTCCGCTTTCACTTCAAGGATCTGCTTGGTGTGGCGTTCGCTGTGCGCGGCGATCAGAAGAATAAACTGATAGCCGTCCAGCTTCGTTCCCATGGGGCTATCGACGGCGTGATCGCGCAGGCCAGGAGTGGTTTTCAGGAAGTCTTCGGTTTTTTCACGGCTTTCGAGGAAGTGCTTCAACGATCCATCGGGAGAGCCGAAGCGGTTCGTGGGAACGAGCGGTTCCGGGGCTTGCGCCTTTTGCGAGCGGTCGGGAACCATGGCGACGACGGCGTCGTCGGTCTTTTTAAGGTCGCGTCCGGGGACGGCCGGGGCCATCATGACCTTTTCCACGACGATTCCGCGGATGAAGTCTTCGGCAGCGGCGATGTGCTCCATGCACTGCGCGATGGACCAGCGATCCGGTCCGGCCTTGAAATTCCATTGCACGTCGGAGAGGCCTCGGGTGGCTTCGATGACGCCTTGCTTTGTTTTTTCGAGATATTGGATCGCACGATCTTTGTCTGCCTGCGTTACTTCTTGCCCGCGAAGGGAAGTGGCCGCCGAACAAGCCAGCACCGCAATCGCAGCTCCTGCCATGAGTCGCTTGAACATGTTTTGCTCGCTTTCGTTTTGTGATTGGTGAGGGAGACGGAAGACTCCGGGCCTACACCTTGAGTCTGTCCGGCCGGCTGGGGGTCGGCGGAACGGCTCGAGGTGAGACCCTCCGTATGACAAGCAATGTAGCAGTGATTTCGCGGCGGGTCCATTGCCTCCATCCCGCCCGCGAAAGTTTGTCCGATGGACTCGCTGCCATCCCTCGCAAAGGAGTACGGGGGAGGAGTGGACGAAGTAACGGCGGGGGACCCACCCCCCCCGGTTTTTCTCTAAGCGCGGCTTCCAGAGGATTTCAAGTGCTGCGTTTTGTGACTGCGGGGCGTAGCTCCAGAAAAGCGCGACGAGGCGGAACTGGAGTGCCGGCCGGCGAAGTCATTTCCTGCTCTATAGGGAACACCATCGGGCTCAGCCAGGGAATCCCTGTCTGATCAAAGGAATGAGCCCACCCTCAAAAGACGAGGGTGGGCTCCCGTTTCCTACGGCTCGTTGGCAAATGCTCAGGCTGAGGCGGCGGTGGCGCCTTTGAGGAAGGCTAGGAGATCGGCGTTGATCGTGTCGGCCTCGCTCGTGGGCATGCCGTGCGGGAAATTCTTGTAGGTTTTCAGTACGGCGCCCTTGATCAGTTTTGCGCTCTGCGGGCCGGAGGCGACGTAGGGAACGATTTGATCATCCTCGCTGTGCATGACCAGCGTGGGGACCGTGAACTTCTTGAGATCCTCGGTAAAGTCGGTCTGGGAAAAGGCCACGATGCCATCATAGTGGGCCTTGATGCCGCCCATCATGCCCTGGCGCCACCAATTTTGAATTGTGCCTTGGGAGGGTTTTGCGCCCGGGCGGTTATAGCCGTAGAAGGGCCCGGTTGGCAGATCCAGATAAAATTGCGCGCGGTTGGCAGCGAGGGTGGCCTGGAAGCCGTCGAAGACTTCCTTGGGCTGGCCAGAGGGATTCGCAGGGGTCTTCACCATGAGCGGTGGCACGGCGCTGATGAGGACGGCTCTAGAGACGCGGCTTTCGCCGTGGCGACCTATGTAACGTGTGACCTCGCCGCCGCCGGTCGAGTGGCCAACGTGAATGACATTCTTCAAATCAAGATGCGCGGTGAGCGCCGCGAGGTCATCGGCGTAGTGATCCATATCGTGGCCTGTGCCGGGTTGGCTCGAGCGTCCGTGGCCTCGGCGGTCATGGGCGATGACGCGATAGCCCCGATTCAAGAAAAACATCATCTGGTTGTCCCAGTCGTCGGCGGAGAGAGGCCAACCGTGAGAGAAAACGATGGGTTGGCCGGTCCCCCAGTCCTTGTAGAAAATTGTGACTCCGTCTTTGGTCGTGATGGTTGGCATTGCGATTCTCCTTTTCCTAAGTTCTAGCTGCTTGCTGTGTTTCAAAGATTCTGGTCAGTTCGCGGGGGCACAGGCGGCGCATAACCTGGTTTGTCCAACTGGCACAAGCGGGCAACAAGAATCGGAATACAAACGAGCGAGACTGGCCTGGCCGCGCGTCCCGGGACCTATCATCCATTGTGTTCGATGTTTGTGTCGACAATTCAGGTGTGCTTTTTTTTCTCTTTACCACGCCTGGGAGTTCAGACGGGTCAGGCGTGACCTGGATTCAGGCCGACAGCTGGGGGGCAGCTGCGCCGGAAGAACGGGTCATCGAGTACGGGAAAAAGACATCAGCGGCGGATGCGGCGCATCCAGTCGCCCCACCTGAGGCCGACACGGATCATGAGGATGGCGGCGGCCAGAGCCAGGAGCATGCGGAAGGCGAATTGTTGTGGCGTGGATTCGGTAGGGAACCAGGCGCTGCGCGCCCAGTGCGAGTTGGACGGAATGAAATAGGGAAGGTTGTTGGTGGCGAAGAACCAGTTGCGCGAACCCGCCGACATCAGAAAATTCGCAAAGGGCCACTGAACCGCCAGGAAACTTGCGAGAGACGCCGCGCCGAGGACTGCGGCTTGCGACCAGCCACTCCAGCCCGTGATGAGGCGGCGGAGGACATCGAAAACAAACGCGGGGACGATCAACAGGAGCGGGAAATCCGGCGGGACGAGATGCGTGATGTTTTGGTAGACGGGGCCGAGTTTGGGCGCGGCCGGGACGAGCTCGAGAATCTGCATGAACGAGATATGCAGGAGTGTGTAGGCGCCGGTCATGATAGTTGCCGCCCAGCGATTTTCTGAGGCGCGCGAGACCGTGCCAAACCAGATTGGCGCGGCGAGCATGATGACGAGATAGAACTTTGCGCCGTGCATGAAGAAGTGGAACGTGTCTTCCTGCATGATGCCGACAGTCATAGCCAGCAGAAAAACAAAACAGAAGAAGAGGACGCGCTCAAGGCGCGCGCGATATTCGCCGGTGGCGCGATTGACTTCGGCCAGGACCAGGACGAGCGTGCCGAAGCGGATGCCGGTCATGCCTAGGGCGAGCAGAATGTGCGGCGGGCTGAGGATCTTGACGTCGAGGCCGTAGGCGTTGTGCCACCAGTTGTCAAAAGGGGCGGAAGTGATCATGCCGACGGCGCCCCAGGCGCAGAGGAAGGCGCCCAGCGGGCCGCGGAATCCCCAGACGGAGACGGAGTTGGCGCGAAGAGGCGAATCCTTGCGGAAGGTGGTGTCGAGGATGAGATAGCCGCATCCGAGGCCGGCCAGGATGCCGCAAAGTTGGATGAGAAGATGCGCGGGAGTCCAGAAAGTGTCGCGGCCGACGCTTTCGTGCCAGGAAATGTCCCAAACGCCGCCGACTACGCTGCAGGCGACGGCGAGGACGTTAGACCAGATGTACCAGGGAATGGAAAGAGTTTTGGCGGCGGCGCGGTCGGCAGCGCGGGGCACCAGAGTTGCGGGAAGGGGGAGGGTGTCGGCCATCAGTGTGCGCTCCGGAGATTGATCGAGGCGGGGTTTGCTTTCTGTGAGCCCGCAGATAACGGTCTACGGAGGTTAGTTTACATTGGGGCCCCGTTTGCGGGAATGAATTTGTGCTCTTCAGTGGAAGGGGCCGGAGCAAGCCCGCCCCTTTAGGGGTTGCAGCAGTTAGTTGAAGCGCGTGGTGCGCCAGAGAGCGAGGCCGCAGGCCAGCAGAAGAATTAGCATGGCGGCAGTGAGTGCGACGAGGGCAGGCCAGTTGAGGGCCAGGTTCGGCGCACGGGCAAGTAGGGCTAGCGTGATGAAGATTGTGGTGGCAGCGCTGACCAGGAGATAGTCCAGCCACGATCTTGAGGATTGCGGCGCGGGCCTCGTGCTCGGATCGTTCACGTCGCTGATGCTGCCCGCGCTGTTCCGCGCAGGGATGGCATCGCGGCCGGAGAGAGCGGCCCGGACATAGGCGGTGTCGACTTTGTAGCGTTGGCCTTCGCGGTCGGCGGCTTGCTTCCAGCGGGCGTGCTCCTTGGCGTTGACGCTGGAGAGGGCGATGGCTCCGGCGCCTGCGGCCATCAGGAGCGAGCCGCCGATGACTTGTGCGTAGAGTGATGGGTTGAGGCCGCGGAGTTCGCCGAAGACCAGGATGCCCCAGAGTAAACCCCAGAGTTGATTCGTGTTGGAGAGCGGGATGCCGCGGCTGATGCCGATGTATTTTGCGGCGTACTGCTGAAAGAGATCGCCGATGACCCAGACGAAGCCGCCTAGCATGAGCCAGAAGAGGACAGGCTTGGCGAGTTCGAGCTGATGGATGAGAGCGTCAGAGCCGCCGCCGTACGCGACGGCGAGCGTGAGCATCATACCGAGTTCGCCGATAGTGAAGAAGGCAAGAAAGGAAAGAGGATTCATTCCGGTCAGGTAGGCTTTGCGGTAGGGGACGTACATCGTGCCCCAGAGCACGCCGGCGGCGAGAGCGGCTGCGATCCCGCGGAACGGATGGGCGGCCGGGCTTTGTAGGGAAGAGGCCATGGCGAGGAGCGTGGCGCCGGCGAACATCAGTAGCGCACCGCCGAGGACAGCGAGCCAGCGGAGTTTTCCGGCGTCGCGGAGTTCGTTGAAAAGAAGATAGCCCCAGAAGATTCCGAGGAGGCTGTTGATGTTCCAGAGGGGGAAGGCGATGCTGAGGCCGATGTCGCGGATGGCGAAAATGGTGAGAGTGTTGGCGACCGCCCAGAGGCATCCGGCAAGGATGCCCCAGACGATCAGATGAGGGGCTTGGCGAATGTCGAGGCGCATTTGCCCTGTGCCGCGGATCAGGGCCGGGAGACTCCAGCGAGCGAGGAAAACGCCGACAACCATCAGGAGCGAAACCACGAGAGGCGAGACGCCGAGTTTTACCAATTTTGTAGGCGCTTCCGCGGCTCCTAGCCAAGCGCCCGCGCCGAAGCCAGAGAGAATTCCGACGAGTTGCAACTTGCCGAGGCGCGCGGTCTCGACAGATGGCGAGAGTATTTTTGTGTCAAAGGATTCCATCCGGGAGTTCAGCGGATCCATTGCAGCACGAGCAGCCCAGCGACGAGGACGATCGCCGGCACCCAGAAGTGCGCGTCGGTCAGAATGATTGTCCAAACGCCAGCGGATTTTTGGGCCTGACTTTTCTCAGCCATGGGCTTGCCTCCGAGTGGATCGAACACCAGAGATGATATTGGGTCCAGATGAGCGCATTTGTCGGACACTGTCTTACCACAATTCAGGGGCATCGGATGAAACTCAGCGGTTGGTTTCTTCTGGAGCGGTGTGGCTGTAAGATTGTGCGGGATTTGAAGGTTCGTGGAGGCGTGGGAGGAAACCGAAATGCTGCGATGGGCCGCAAGCGTGCTGGCGCTATGGATGACAAGCGTTTGTTTGGCGGACGAGAATCCGCCGCTGTTGTTGCATCACCCGACGATTAGCACGACGCAAATTGTTTTCGTGTATGCAGGGGATTTGTGGAGCGCGCCGCGCTCTGGCGGCGTGGCGCAGCGGCTCACGGCGGGAGCGGGGACCGCGTCGCTGCCGGTTTTCTCGCCGGACGGGAGCCAGATCGCGTTTACGGGAGACTACGACGGAAACGAGGACGTTTACGTGATTCCCGCGAGCGGCGGTACGCCGCGCAGGCTCACCTATCATCCAGCGGCAGACGAAGTGATCGGCTGGACGCGCGACGGAAACTCGGTGCTGTTTTCTTCGACGCGCAGCAGTTACTCGCGTGCCCGGCGGCTATTTACGGTTTCACGCGACGGCGGATTTCCTGCGGAGCTGCCGCTGCCGATCGCCGTCGAAGGTTCCTACTCGCCCGACGGCAGGGAGCTGGCTTACGTCCCTCTGGACCACGCATTTGAAATTTGGAAGCGATATCGCGGCGGACAAACCTCGCCGGTATGGATTGCGCGGCTGTCGGATTCGAGCGTGACGCCGATACCGCGGGAGAATTCAAACGACTTCAATCCCATCTGGGTGGACCAGCGCGTGTTTTTTCTCTCCGATCGCAGCGGGGTGATGTCGCTGTTCAGCTATGACACAAAGACGAAGAGCGTGAAAGTGGCGCTGAAGAACGATGGGCTCGATTTTAAGTATGCGAGCGCGGGACCGGATGCCATTGCGATCGAGCAGTTTGGAGCGATCTGGCTTTATGACCTGAAGAGCGGAACGGCACACAAAGTGGACATTCAGATTGCCGGCGACCTGCCCCAACTGCGGCCGCGTTATGAAAATGTGGCTAATCGGATTCGCAACGCCGACATTTCGCCGACGGGACTGAGGGCTGTCTTCGAAGCGCGCGGTGAAATTCTCACCGTCCCTGCGGAGAAAGGCGACATCCGCAATCTGACAAACACGCCTGGAGCGGATGAGCGATATCCAGCGTGGTCTCCGGACGGGAAGAGCATCGCGTATTTCTCCGATGAGTCGGGTGAAGAGGCCCTGCACATCAAGAATCAGAATGGACAGGGAGAAGCGCAAAAGATCGACTTGGGAACGCCGGGGTCGTTCTTCTTTTTCCCGACGTGGTCGCCGGACAGCAAGAAGATTGCTTATACGGACAAGCGGTTGAACCTTTGGTATGTGGACCTCGAAAAGAAAACGCCCGTGAAGGTTTCCCGTGACCGGTTCACGGGGCCGGAGCAAATTTTTAAGGCGGCGTGGTCGCCGGACAGCAAATGGCTGGCGTACACGCAGCAGGAAGTGAGCCACATGCGATCGGTCTTTCTGTACTCGCTCGAAACGGGGAAGAACGAGCGAGTGACGGACGCAATGAGCGACTCGGTCTCGCCGGTCTTTGATCGGAGCGGAAAGTATCTTTATTTTCTATCCAGCACGGATGCCGGGCCGCTCATGGATGGCTCGATGCTGAGTTTCGACCGGCCCGTGACCAACAGCGCTTATATCGTTGTGCTGCGCAAGGATCTGCCATCGCCGCTCGCACCCTTGAGCGATGAGGAAGGCGAGGCAAAGCCGGAGGCCGCAAAGACGGAAGCGGGGAAAGCGGGCGGTGCGGAAAAAGAGAAAGAGAAGCCGGCCCCGGTCGTGAAAGTTGATTTTGAAAAAATCAGCCAGCGCATTTTGGCATTGCCGATTCCGGCGAGGAACTATACCGAACTGAAGCCCGGCAAAGAAGGCGTGCTCTTCCTGCTCGAAGGCCCGCCCGTCGAGCCGTTGAATGGCCAGGCTACCCTCACGGCGCATCGTTTCGAACTGAAGACGCGCCGGACCGACAAATTGCTGGACAACATCCTGGACCTCCATGTGTCGGCGGATGGCGAAAAGCTGCTTTACCGTCATGCCAGCCCTCCACAGCCCGGAGGATCGCCGCCGGCACAGGTCTGGGCGGTTGCGCCGCTTCCGCCTGCGCCCATGCCGGGAGCGCCCGGAGCCGGCAGCTCTTCCGGCGGCGCGCTCTCCGGAGCGAAGACGCTGAATCTTTCCGCGATGGATGTGCGTATCGAGCCAGCGATGGAATGGAAAGAGATGTACCACGAAGCTTTCCGGATCGAGCGCGATTTCTTTTACGAACCCGGATTTCACGGTCTGGATTTGGCGGCTACGGAAAAGAAGTTCGCGGCGTACCTGCCGGGAGTCGGTTCACGCGACGATTTGAACTACATCTTCAAGGAGACAATGGGCGAGCTCACGGTCGGCCATCTCTTTGTGCGCGGCGGCGAGGGGCCGGAGATGAAGCGCATCCCCGTTGGGCTTCTTGGCGCGGACTACAAAATCGAAAATGGCCGGTACCGGTTTTCGCGCGTTTATGATGGCGAAAATTGGAATCCGCAATTGCACGCGCCGCTGACGCAGCCGGGCATAAACGTCGTGGAAGGAGAATACTTGCTGGCCGTCAACGGCCATGAAGTGCGCGGCAGCGACGACGTCTACAGCTTTTTCGAAGAGACGGCAGGAAAGTCCGTGCTGCTGCGCGTGGGGCCAAACGCCGATGGCAGCGGCTCCCGCGAAGTGAGCGTCGTGCCCATCGAAAACGAGCAGGGGCTGCGCAATCTGGCGTGGGTCGAAGGCAACCGGCGCAAAGTGGAGGAACTCAGCGGCGGCAAGCTGGCCTACATCTATCTGCCGGACACGGCGAGCGGCGGCTACACATTTTTCAACCGTTATTTCTTTTCGCAGGCAGGGAAGGCGGGGGCGGTCGTCGACGAACGCTTCAACGCCGGAGGATCGAACACGGACTACATTCTGGACTATCTGCGACGGACGCTGATGAATTACCGCACCACGCGCGACGGCGAAGACATGACCACGCCGGTGAGCCTCATTGAGGGGCCGAAGGCCATGATCATCAACGAATACGCGGGGTCGGGCGGCGACGCCATGCCGTGGCATTTCCGGCAGGCGAAGATTGGAGTGCTGGTCGGCAAGCGGACCTGGGGCGGGTTGGTGGGATTTTCCGGGCCGCAGGAGTCTTTGATGGATGGCGGCATCGTTACCACGCCGAGCCGCGGCTTTTGGACGCCGAACAACGACTGGGAAGTGGAAAATCATGGCGTTGCGCCCGACGTGGAGGTCGAACAGGACCCCAAGGCAATGCGCGAAGGACGCGATCCACAACTGGAGAGAGCGGTTGCCCTGCTGCTTGCGGATTTGGAAAAGAACCCGCTACCGAAGCACAAGAAGCCGCCTTATCCGAATTACCATAACAACGGCGGAGCAACGGCCGGGCATCCCGGCAACTAGCGCGGTGGAGCGTTTCTAGGCTCTGGGCAAGGAAGCCCCACGCCTACAAACGACGAAATTGGTCATCTGACGCGAGCTGAAACTTTCCGTATTCCCGTGGCGTAGAACCAGGCAAGGAGCAGTATTGATGAAGAGGCGAGTGCCCCTCAGAGAACCGGTCGGCGTCGCGCTCGAGACGCTGCGCGCGCACAAGATGCGTTCCTTTCTTATGCTGTTGGGAATCATTTTGTCCGTCGCCACATTGATTGTGGTCATCGCGCTGATTTCGGGGGTCAATCTGTACATCGCTAACAAGGTCGCCAATCTCGGTTCGAACGCCTTTACGGTGATGCGCTATCCGATCATCACGGAGATGGAAGAGCTCGTTAAAGCGATGCGCCGGAACAGGCTGGTCACCTGGGATGACTATGAATCTCTACGCGACAATCTGAAGCTGCCGCAGCGCGTGGGAGCCGAAGTCTGGACTTCCGGAAAGTCCCGAGTCGGCTCACTCACCATTCAGGACACCAGCATTCGCGGGGTCTCCGCGAGCATGGCTGACATCGACGCGCAGGAAATGACCGACGGGCGGTACATCACCGAGGCGGATGAAAACAGCCGGGCGATGGTAGCCATGATCGGCGCCGACTTGGCCACCAAGCTTTTTCCGAGCCTGGACCCGGTCGGGCACGAAGTGGTGCTGGATAACCGGCCGTTCATCGTGGTTGGCGTCGCCAAACCGATCGGCACTGTTCTCGGGCAATCGCGGGATAACTTCGCGTATATTCCGGTGGAGACGTATATCAAGATTTACGGAGCGTACGACGGAATCTGGATCAACGTACAAGCGCGCGGAGCGGAGTGGATGGAGCGAACGCAGGATGAAACGCGCGTGCTGATGCGCGCTCGGCGCCACCTGACGCCCAACGAAACCGATTCCTTTGGGATTCTCGACTCCGCGACGCTGATGAAATTGTGGAATCAGCTCACCGGCGTGATTGCGATGGCCATGGTTGGAGTGGTTTCCGTTTTTCTGGTGATCGGCGGAGTTGTGATCATGAATGTGATGCTGGCCACGGTCACAGAACGCACGCGGGAGATTGGGATCCGCAAGGCGCTTGGAGCGAGCCGCCGCGACATTCTGTTGCAGTTTTTGGTCGAAGCGTGTGTGATGTCGGCCATGGGCGGAGCCATCGGCGTGACCTTGGCGTACGGGATTTGCCTGCTCGCGAAAGCCACGACTTCGATTCCCATGCACGTGCCGATCTCGGCTGTCCTCATAGCGGAGCTTATCTCCGCGGCGGTGGGAATTTTCTTTGGTGTGTATCCAGCGCGAAAAGCGGCGATGCTCGAGCCGATTGAAGCGCTGCGGACAGAGATCTAGGCGCGGGTAAACCAGAATGCGAATGTCGCTCGGCGAAAACGCTCAGATGGCTCTCACGACGTTGCGTGAGAACAAGATGCGGTCGTTTCTCACCGTGCTTGGCGTGGTGATCGGGATTACCGCGCTGCTCTCGGTCGTCGCGGTACTGATGGGCGTGTACAACGACGTGAACGCTTTTCTCGGCGACTTCGGCTCGGATACGCTATTCATTTTTAAGTTTGATCCCGGGATCCATACCTCAGGCCGGCTCACCCCGGAAGAGCGCTCGCGCAAGCCGCTCACTCTCGGAGATGCCGAGGCCATCGGGGAGCTTTGCCCGGACGTAAAAGCCGTATCGGCTGCGATTCTGCCGCGAGTTGTCGAGGGCTCGCCCAATGGGCGACCGCTGATGAGCGCCCGCTACAAAAATAAGGAAGTGGCAGGTGTGGACTACCACGGCATCTTGCCCGAAGATGAAGTCGTTTTCAATTCAAAGGCGGAACGTGGAAGGTTCATCACCGCGGCGGAGAACTTGCACCGCACGGACGTTGCGCTCATTGGCCCGGATATCGCCAAAGCGCTTTATCCCGACGACGACCCGATCGGCAAGCCCGTCCTGGTCGACGGCGTGTCCTACGAAGTGGTTGGTGTGATGGCCGCGCGCAAAGGGCAACTGATGAAGGACCAGGCCGCCGACAAAGCGATTCTGGTTCCTTATCGCACTTACCAAAAACATCGTCCTGGCGACGATGAAAACCTAATCGGGGCTGCCGCTTACCCTGGGCGTATGTCGGAAGCCGAAGACGAGATTCGCGGCGTGCTGCGGCGCCGGCGCAATGTTCCGTATAACAAACCGGACAATTTTGGCGTTTCGAGCGCAAAGGAGATTGCGGACCAGTTCCGCCAGATCACGGCATCGGTGGCGCTGCTTATTTCCGTGGTCAGTTCGATTGGACTGCTGGTAGGCGGCGTCGGCGTGATGAACATCATGCTGATGTCCGTGACACAGCGGACGCGCGAAATCGGAGTGCGCAAAGCGATCGGGGCACGGCGGCGGGACGTGATTTGGCAATTTTTGACGGAAGCCGTTGTACTGACGGGGGCCGGCGGGGTGATTGGCGTGCTGTTTGGTTTGGGAATCAGCCTGCTCATCCATTTGTTCGTCCCGAGCTTGCCTTCGGCTGTACCGTTGTGGTCGATTTTGCTGGCGGTGACGGTGTCGATGAGCGTCGGGCTTTTTTTTGGGATGTACCCGGCCGTGAAAGCTTCTCGCCTCGATCCGGTCGAGGCATTGCGTTACGAATAGGGAAATTCACTCGTAGCGAAGCGCCTTCATGGGATCATGGCGCGTGGCTCGATAAGCAGGCCAAAAACTTGCGGCCAGAGCCACAACGGCGAGGAAAATCGCCGCTCCCACGAGGCTCAGAGGGTCCGTCGGGCCAAGCCCATAAAGAAGCGATCGCGCGCCGCTCGTTGCGACGACGGCGAGGAGCAACCCGAGTACTACGCCCAGCGTCAGCAGCAGCAGCATCTGGCGTAGAACAATTCCTATCACGTCCTGCCGGCTCGCGCCGAGCGCCATGCGTATTCCAATTTCATTCCGGCGCATGGCGATGATGTAGGAGATCACGCCGTAAATGCCTATCATGGCCAGCAGCGCCGCAAGCGCGCCAAAAAATCCGGAGAGCAGGGCCATCAATCGTTCGCGTACCAGACTGTTCTGAATTTCTGACTGGAACAGGTGATACTCGATCTTCATTTCCGGATAGAGAGGAGTCAGTTTTTCCCTCACCGCTGAGATCGCCACCGAAGGAGCCGCCGAAAAACGGATAAACACGTTCGTGAGATAGATTTTCTCCGGATATTGTCGCGCAGGCACGAAAACTTCTGCCGGGATCTCCTCCCGCAGTCCCCCATATTTTGCGTCTTTCACCACGCCGACAATTTCGTATTCGTTTTCAGGGTAGTGGGGCTCAGCACGCGTGCGAATTGTTTTTCCTTGGGGATTTTCCGACCCAAAAAACTGGCGGACAAAGGTCTCATTCACGATGGCGACCGACGGGGATTCGGTCGTGTCGCGGTCGGTGAAGTCCCGCCCGGCAAGGAAGGGAATTTGCATCGTCCGGAAATAGTTGGAACTCACCCACGTGAACCGGGAACTGCCCTCCTTGCTGCCAACGCGAAGATCCAGCGAGAAGAAGCTGCCGTCCAGCGGAACATGAGTGGAAGTCGCCGCGGATTCCACCACTGGGATGGTCCGAATTTGTTCCAAGAGCTCGTGCTTGAATGTTTCATAGCGCTCCGGAGACAAATCGAGTCTCCTGAAGTTCAAATAGGTGCGCAAGATTCCGGCTTCACGGAAGCCCGGATCGAGCGTCAGCAAGTTCCAGAAGCTCCGCGCAAACAGCAGCGCTCCCACCAGCAACACCAGGGAAAAAGCAATTTGTGACACGACGAGCGTTTGCTGGAATGAGAATCTCTTGCGTCCTGCGGTCATGCCGCGGCCGCCTGATTTCAATACCGCACCTGGTTCTGTGCGCGAAGATCGAAAAGCCGGGGCAAGGCCGAACAACAAGCATGTCGCCACTGCCATAAAAGCGGTGAATAAGAGGACCCGCCAATCGATGTTCGTGACAAGATAAAAGGGGTTTCTTTCCGTACTGAGAAGTCTCACGACCGTTCTGCTGAGGAACGAGGCCAGGCCGGCTCCCAGGATGGAGCCAGTGACGGCCAAGACCAAACTTTCCAAAAGCAATTGTTGCCTTACTCTTCCGGCGCTGGCCCCAATCGCCAGCCGGACGGCCATCTCCTGCTCCCGGGTGCTGGCCCGCGCAAGCATGAGGTTCGCCAGGTTCGCGCACGCGATCAGCAGCACCAGTCCTGTCGTGCCCAAGAGCAGCCAAAGGGAACTGTCATAGGTCGCGCCGGCCGTGCTGTTCCCGTTCCTCCCGGGGTAGGCCGTCAGCTTAAGGTTTCGATAGGCATTCAAAGCGGAAGCACTGTATCCACTCGGCACCGTGGCTTCGAAAATCCCCGGGCTGGCCACCGCGAGCAGCGCCGACGCTTGTTCGAGCGACCAGCCCGGCCTCAGGCGTCCCATAACTTGCAGCCAGAATTCATCGCGCCGGATGGAAGTGCCGTCGCCGGGGATATAGCTGGGTAGGGAACAAGTGGGAAGAGCAACCTCGAATTCTTTTCCGACGTCGAGGCCGAAGAAGTCGGCCGGTGTTACGCCAATCACCTGGGTCGGGTGGCCGTAAATTGTGATATTGCTGCCGATGGCCGAGTCCTTGCCGGCAAACTCGTTTTGCCAGAAACCATAGCTGATGACTGCGCCCGATATTCCGCAGCCCGGCCTGTCATCTTCTGGCGTGAACAGCCGGCCCCGAACAGGAACGATCCCGAGCACCGGAAACATCTCACCGCTCACCCAAAGGCCCTGGGCAGGCCTCTCCTGATCTCCATGCCCGATTACATATCCGCGGCTGTTCCAGGCGAAGAATCCGGAAAAGGTGTCTTGCTGCTTTCGGATTTGCTCCCAGAGTGCGCTGCTGAGAGCGGTCTCATTCTCGTACAAGAAATCATGAATGCCGCCCTTGATCTGGATTTTAACCAAAGAGTTTGGATCGGCGACGGGCAGGCTCCGCAAACGGACGGCGTCCAGCAATTGAAAGATGGCGGTATTCGCTCCGATGCCAAGCGCCAGCGTAAGGATTGCCGTGGCTGCGAATACCGGACTCTTGCGCAAAGTACGCAGCGCAAACCGCACGTCTTCTAGTGCGGTCTGGAGCCAGAGCGGGCCACTTCCGTAACGCGCTATATCAAACTGACCGTCCGCCGGCACGGCGTTCTTGCTGGTAGTCTTTTTCAACAAATCATTTCACCAACTCATGGACTCGCTGGTGTTCAAGGCGCTACACGCAATTTCATAACTCGGTTTGATGGCCTATCGCACCTTCCACCATCATTAGATGCATTTGTCACCGGCCGGAGTTGGAGGATCCTCGTTCGCGATGCGACGCCTCCTCTGTCACACGGAAATGAAGTCCTGCGGTGTTCTATGGCGTGCCCGAGATAATAAATCGGTACGTGCAGAAGATGCAACTTGATTTGGCGGATTTGTCGGAGGGCTTGGCCAACTTCGGATTACATCTGTCTCGAGACAGGAAAACGTTTTCACATTGCCGCCATCGCGCGCAAAAGAATTCGCCGGTAAATTGCGCTTTCCACCGTATGAGAATTCAGCTATAAAACAGGCGATCCAACAGTCATCCAGCCGGGTCAAGGGACGCCATGCTCCTCGCCAGAAACCTGCTTTTCCGCCTTGTTCTTTTCGCGGCTATCCTTGTCCCTCGAACCGCTATGTTGCGTGCGCAAACGGCGCCGCCAGCGGCAAACCGCATCGGCGCTATCGACGAGTCTTCCCTTATCGTTCTGGGCGGCAATCGCCATCCTCTGGCGACGCCCGCCAATGATCGCGGAGAAGCCGCCGCCGATCTGCCTATGGAACGCATGCTGCTGGTTTTGACGCGCGGCTCCGCCGCGGAATCCGCTCTGCAGAGTCTCCTTAGCAGGCAGCAGGACAAATCTTCACCTGATTTTCACGCCTGGCTTTCGCCCGCTGAATTCGGCGTGCAATTTGGCGTTTCCAGAGGCGATCTTCAAAAGATTACTGGCTGGCTCGAGTCCCACGGTTTTCGCGTGAACCGCTTGGGGCAAAGCGGGATGACCATCGAGTTCAGCGGCACCGCGGGTCAGGTGAAAAACACCTTTCACACGGCTATTCACTCCTACCTCGTAAGCGGGGAAAAACACTACGCAAACGCCTCCGACCCAGAAATCCCGGCCGCGCTCGCGCCGGTGGTTGCGGGAATTGACACGCTTCACGATTTTCGAAAAAAACCTGCGATTCACGTGTTGGGCAAGGCTAACCGCGTTGCCAACACCAGCCTGTGGCAGCCGGAATTCACTTTCAGCAGCGCGGCTGGCTTGGAACATTTCCTTGCGCCCGGCGACTTCTCGATCATCTACAACACCGCTCCGCTCTATCAAGATGGAATCAACGGGACGGGGCAAAGCGTCGCCATCGTGGCGCGCAGCAACATCAATCTTTCGGATGCGCAAATCTTCCGTATCGCCTTCGGACTTCCCGTAAATGATCCACAGATCATTCTGGACGGCCCCGATCCCGGGAATCTTTTCGGGAACGAAGAGACGGAAGCCGATCTGGACGTCGAATGGTCGGGCGCGATTGCGCCCATGGCCGCGATCAAGTTCGTGGTTTCCGCCAGCACCAACTCGACCGACGGCGTGGACCTCTCTTCGCTCTACATCGTGGATAACAATCTTGCGCCCGTGCTCAGCGCCAGTTTCGGCCAGTGTGAACAAGCGCTCGGGCAAGCGGAGAACACTTTTTACAACAATCTTTGGGAGCAAGCTGCCGCGCAGGGGATTACCGCCGTCATTTCGAGCGGCGACAGCGGGCCCGCCGGATGCGATAGTGACAGTCAAACCACGCCCGCCACACAAGGCCTCGCTGTGAATGGCCTCGCGTCCACACCCTTCACTGTCGCCGTCGGCGGCACACAGTTCAATGAAAACGGCGCGGACAGCACCTACTGGTCGGCAACCAATGGCACCAACCAATCGTCGGCGCTCGGCTATATTCCGGAAAACGTCTGGAACGAGAGTTGCGCCGATCCAAATGCCTGCGGCGTCGCTTCCTTATTTGCAAGCAGCGGCGGCGCCAGTACTCTTTACAGCAAGCCTTCCTGGCAGGTGGGCACGGGCGTTCCGAATGACGGCAAGCGCGATCTTCCGGACCTCTCTCTGGATGCCGCTGCCGGCCACGACGGATACTTGTTATGCCAGGATGGCATTTGTACGACCAACGCCAGCGGACAACTCATCAACGCCGAGCTTGTCGGCGGCACGTCCGCGGCCGCCCCCACGTTTGCCGCCATCCTCGCGCTGATCGCGCAGAAAACCAATTCCCGGCAAGGCCAAGCGAACTTTGTTCTATATCCTTTGGCGGCCGGACAGAACGCCGCGAATTGCAACTCCAGCGCCCCACCGCAATCGCAGTGTATTTTCAACGACATCACCGTGGGCAATAATAATGTTCCCGGACAAACGGGTTTTGCCGCGACCCCCGGATACGACCTGGCGACCGGTTGGGGCTCCGTCAACGCCGCCAATCTCGCCGCGAACTGGCAGAACGTGACGTTCCGTTCGACATTGACGACACTTCAGCTTTCCTCGACCAGCCTGACGCACGGACAGCCAGTTACAGCAACGGCAACAGTGGCTCCCGGTGTGGGCGCAGGAACGCCGACAGGGGACGTGGCGCTGCTCGCCGGAAATACGGCGGGAGTCAATCTTGGGAAGCTAAACAGCGGGTCGGTTTCCGGGGCTGTCGAAACGCTGCCCGGTGGAACTTATTCCCTAGCGGCCAGCTACGGCGGCGACGGCACGTTTGGCGCGAGCATCTCCACGGGCGTGCCCGTCACGATTCATCCAGAGGCCAGCAACACGACTTTCTCGGCATTTCTCAGCAGCCAGGCAGGCAATCCGTCTTCCCAGGTCAACACCACCTACGGCGACTTCCTCGATCTACAAATAGCGGTTGCCGGAGCCTCCCAACAAGGAACACCCACGGGAACGCTCACACTTTCCGACACCTTCAACGGCAACACCAGCACGCTGCTGACTTCTTCGCTCAACAGTCAGGGCCACGCGCTGATTCAGGAAACGCAGCTATCGCTCGGTAATCACACGCTTAGTGTCAGCTATTCGGGAGACGCCAGTTTTTCCGCAAGCAGCGCGGGTCCGGTCAGCATCACCGTTTCCAAGGGCCCGACCAACACGATTCTGTTCATCCCCTCGGGTGCTTTGCCGAACAGCTCCGTTGTTCTGCAAGCCATCGTGCTTCCGATCGGCGCGCTTGATCCTACTGGAACGGTCCAGTTTTTCACCGGTAAAACAGCGCTGGGAATTCCCGTTCAGGTGAAGAGTTTGATCGCCACGCTGACAACCACGCAATTGCCGGCCGGGCCAGACAGCATCACCGCGGTCTATTCCGGCGACGCCAATTTCCTGGGTTCCACTTCCGCGGCGGCTACGCTAACTGTCGGTAATCCCGATTTTCAAATTAGCGTGAATCCGGGGAACGTGATCATCACCGGAACTGGGCCCGGCGTTACAAACGTTTTGCTCACACCCGGCCCAGGCGTCGGGTTCGTTGGAACTGTTTCTCTCAGCTGCTCAGGATTGCCGACAGGCTCCACTTGCGCGTTCCAACCCGCGCAGCCGAATCTCAATGGATCTACGGCCCAGGCCGTCGCGCTCACCATCACCAAACCGCCGGAGCAGTCGGCTGCCATCCGCAGGACGCTTCAAAACCGTGCTCGGCGGCTGGCTGGTTCCTTCGCAGCCGTGGCGCTAGCCTGCGCGTTTCTTTTGGCCGGGCCGTGGAAAAAACGGGCGTCCGGGCTCATTGCGTTCTTGGTCCTCGCGGGACTTCTGTGCGGATGCCAGGGCGGTGCAAGCATTTCGACCGCGCCAACCGGCCCATCCGCCAGCACGAGTGCTTTCGTCGTGACCGTAACCGCCAGCGGCGGCGCTGGCGCGCAAGCCGTCAGCCATTCCGTCACTCTTGCAGTAACGGTGCCATAGTTCCATGGTGCTACCGGAAGCCCGCCCGAGTGCGGGCACAGCCCTCACAGGTTCTTCGTTTCAGCCGCGCCCAGGATAAATACACGAATTTGCCATCTCAAAAGACGGTCGGCATGATTTTTTTGTTCAAGCGCTCAGAAGGAAAGGAGCGCCGCACTCCCCTCAGAGGAGGGAGCAGCGGCGCTCTTGGGGGTTCTGGCTGGTTGGTCTGAGGCTAGTTTGAGGAACTGCTTGAGGTGGGCACCGTTTTGCGCGGTTCGGCTGCAATAGTTCGCTAGCAGCCTGTGCGCAAATCTCTTCAATCTTCGGTTCCTTGTGCATATTGCTTCTACACTTCCCGATAGTGCTCTTGCGATTTGATTTTTCCAGGCGCTTCTCTGAGTGCAGGGCGCTTGCCAAAGACGCCCGCCACAAACTCTGCGTTTTCCTTGTCTTACAAATGACGCGGAAAAGTGTGCCTGCATCAACGCGGGACACTGTGCCTACGGGGAACAAAGCGCTCGGGGCGGACTTAGCCAGACGGGATCGCCATCCTCAAGGAATGCCGGGAAAGGTTTGCTGGAGAGTGTCCGTCAGGCCGCCGCGCCGCCGGTCCTTTCGCGCGCACGCATTTCATGGCCGTCCCGTTTTAGATAGCGGTACAAGCTTGTGCGGCCGATTCCCAGTATTTGCGCGGCGCGCAAGCGGTTGCCCTGGCACAACTCGAGCACGCGCTGGATGTGTACCTTGCGCACTTCGTCCAGCGAAAGCGGCCGCCAGTCATCGCCATCCGCCCTTCGCGGCCCCCGGTGCTGCAAATGTTCCGGCAAGTCCGCGAGATCGATGAAGTCTCCGGTCGCGGTAATGGCGGCCGTGGCAATCACGTTTTCAAGCTCCCGCACGTTTCCTGGCCAGGCATGTTGCAGCAGAACGGTCTGTGCCCGCCGCGTCAGCCCTGAAATGTTTTTTCCGTACACATCGTTGTATTTCTTAAGAAAATAATGCACCAGCAGAGGAATGTCCTCGAGCCGTTCCGTCAACGAAGGCACCCGAATCTGAATCGAGCTCAGCCGGTAAAAAAGATCCTCCCGGAACCGACCCGCCAGGACCTCGGCTCGCAAATCCCGGTTCGTGGCCGCAATCAGCCGCACATTCACCTGCCGCACTTCCGGCGATCCCACTCGCTGAATCTCCCGGTTCTGGATCACGCGGAGAAGTTTCGCCTGCATTGGCAAGGACGTCTCGCCAATCTCATCCAAAAAAACCGTCCCATTATTCGCGTACTCAAAAAGCCCCGGCCGCGTGTCGGTCGCTCCTGTAAACGACCCACGCACATGCCCGAAAAGCTGGCTCTCGAGCAGCGTATCGACCATCGCCGAGCAATTGCAGATCGCCAGCTTCTGCTGGCTCACCGGGCTGATATTGTGGATGGCCCGCGCCACCAGCTCTTTGCCCGTACCCGTCGAGCCCACCAGCAGCACGTTGGTGTAGTGCCGCGCCACCTTCCGCGCGAAATCGAAAACTTCCAGCATCACCGGACTCTTTCCCACAATCCCGTGAAACTCCAGGTCCTTCAACAACTGCTCTTCGAGCGCGCGCACCCGTTTCCGCTGGTCGTAGATGGTGGCCACTTCGTCCAGAGTTCGCTTTAGCCTCACGCGGTCAATCGGTTTCGGCAGGAAATCCGTCGCGCCTCGCCGAATAGCGTCCAGCGCTGATTCCAGCGTATATTCCCCGGTCATCACAATCACATGTATCCCCGGATCGCTCCGTAAGGCGCGATCGAGAAACTCATAACCGTTCATCCCGGGCATGTTTACGTCCGCCAGCACCAGGCGACACCGCCCCGTGCGCACGAGGCCCAGGGCCTCCTCGGGGTCAGAGGTGGTGATCGCCTCGTAGCCCATGTCATCCATGACGGCGGAAAGCAGATCCAGCTGGGAATGATCGTCGTCAAGAATGCACGGCGTCAGAGATGTCTTAGGGGCCGCGAGCTCAACCGCTTTGCTGTATGCGTGTGCCACGCTCGATACACTCGCAACGTTTGTGCCATCCTTGCACCTTTCCTTGAGGGACGGCTCGCCCGTGGCAATCCCCGCTCGAGCACGGCCATGAACTTTGCTCCTTCAGGAGAATCAATGGTTTAGGGACCCTCCTGCCAGCAGATTCCCCTTACCGGCACACCATCCTGCCTCACGGGGCGGAAACATCCCCGTTTTGCGCATTTCATATTGGGTCATGGTGTCGTTTCGGTGCGGAACTGCACAGGTGCTTCACGCTTTTCGAGCATCCCTCGGCGCCGCTTCGGCTAGACTGCCGAGCTCTCTCCATCTCTCTGCCGTGGAACCATCCTGTCGAGCCGGAACTGCTGCAGCCCGCTTTCTGTCTGCCCGACCCGTGAGGCTTCGTACACCACAGCGTGGGAGCGTTCCGCTTCGCCCGTCTGCAAGAGCCGCACCAGGAGAACGGCGCTGTCGTTCAGCGCCCGTTTCAACGCCACCTGTTTGCCGGACTGCTCGTTCCACTCCAGTTCGCACCTCTCCACAAAAAAATCTTCCATGCTGTCCCAGCCGGATATTTCCACCGCGTACAGACCTGTAGCAGCCATCGGGGCTTGTCGAGCCATCTATGGCCTCCGGGAGCTTGGAATTGCAGGCCAAGAACCACTCGCCGCACCGCCGAACTCATTGATAATGAAAAGTTTGTCCGCGCAAGAGCTTCGTGGAATTGTTCGCCGGAGTGACACGATTCCGAGCAGTGTTCAGGTATGGGACACTAGACGTTTCCCGGCAGGAGCAGCGCGCTCACAAAACCATATATCGGCCCATAAATGTAGTAAAACAAGAGCATCCCCACGAGCAGTCCGGCCATTGCGAGACTGTTCCCGCGCAGCCAGTCGAGGTAGCGTTGAGCAGTCTTCTCGCTCATGAAGAGCAGAATCACTGTGCTGCCGTCGAGCGGCGCCACGGGCAGCAGATTGAACGTGCCGAGGAGCAGGTTCAAGGAAAAGAAAATCATCAAAGTAACTGCAGCGAAATCCCGTCGCCCCGTTACGGGATCGGGATGAAACCACCCCTCTGCCGCGCCCAAATGCAATCCAGCCACGGCCAGCAGCATCAAGAAAAGATTCGCCGTAGGCCCCGCCAACGCCATCCACCCTGACCGCTTCGGATGCCTTCGTTCCCAGAGCGGATCGTATGGCGCGCTGGCCCAACCCATCATCCCGTTTCCATGCATCATCAGGTAGGACAGGATGGGGATGACAATCATGCCCCATGGCTCGCGCTTCATGTGCGGCACGGGGTTAAGCGAGACTTGTCCGCCAAGCTCCGCTGTCTGGTCTCCCCCCCATTTGGCGACCAAGGCGTGCGCAGCCTCGTGACACGTCGTCGAGAAAAGAAATGCCACGAACCAGATGAAACCGAGTGCGAGAAGCTGCGGAGTGAGTTCCGGCAAAGGACCTGGCCCTTTCGTTTTCCAGTCCAAGCAGACTAGAGGTTGCCAACCCGCTTTGCAAGCTGCCGCGAGCTCCATCTGCTAGTAAGACGCATTTCGATGCGCTTCGAGATACGGCGTTCCACGCCTCGAGTTGCTTGAGCGCCTGATACTGCCGGCGCTCTCGTGGTAGACTTCCGGCATGCCCGCTAAAAACAAAAAGAAATCCAAGCAAACCAAATCCAAGCAAACCAAATCCAAGCAAACCAAATCCAAGAAAGCGCACGGCCGGAAACTTACGCCGAAGAAGCTGGCGAAAAAAGTGCCGGCAGCCAAAAAAAACACGGCCAAAAAGACCGCTCCGAAAAAGCAGAAAGCGCTCAGGAAAAGCACGGCTAGGGGCAAGCGCGAGGGCGCGGACTCCGTAGTGTTCGAACCCAAAGGGCTGGGCGCGCGCTCCGGCGGCCAGTCCGGCGACCTCCAGGGCTTGTCGAACCGCGAAGGCGCGGATTCGGAGAGCGTGGACGAATTGCTCGAAGAAGGAAACGCGTTCGAAGCCGAAGTCGTAAAAGGTGTTGAAGATGTTCCTGACGCCGACGAAGGTGAAGTCAGGACGCATGAAGTCCCGGAAGACGACGTTCCGGACGAGTATCTCGAAAAAGATGAGTAAGCGGTGCGCTGCTTTCTTGAAACACAGCCTGGCGGAAGAATTTGTTGGCACGCCCCAGTAGATTAGAAGGAGAGGAGCCTCTTCGAACTATGAAGAACCGGAGAATTGCAATCACGGTCGTCGCAGCCGCACTGTTGTCCGCCACTGCCCATTCCCAAACCGAAAAATCTGCGGCCAACTCTTCGCCCGGCGCTGCAAAACCCTTCCTCGGGCGCTGGGACTTGACGCTCAAGGCGCCGGACCGCGAATATCCCTCGTGGCTCGAATTGCGCGAAGAAAACGGCCAGCTCAAGGCCGAGATGGTGGGCCGCTGGGGAAACGCCCGTCCGCTTCCCAGCGCTCAGATCTCGAACGGCCATGTGAAATTTGTCTCTCCCAAGGAGGAAGAAGAAAGCAAGACCGATCTGGTGTTCGAAGGCGCCCTTAGCGGAAAGACTCTTTCCGGCACGCTTAACGGCCCCGACGGAAAAACCTGGCAGTGGACCGGCTATCGAGCGCCGTCACTCAAAAGAGCAAGCCCGCCGAACTGGGCTTCCCCGATCCCGCTCTTCAATAGCAGGGATCTGACCGGTTGGCACGAAGAAAAAGCCGGGGCGTCGCCCGCATGGAAAGTGGAAAATGGCCTGCTCATTACTCCGGGCAATGGCCCCGAGCTGATCAATAACTCCAAATTTGAAGATTTCAAGCTGCACGTTGAGTTCAACTGCGGCCCGGAATCCAACAGTGGCATCTACTTGCGAGGTCGGTACGAAGTCCAAGTCGAGACCGATTCCATCACCGATCCGCCCGAGCGGCGGCTAGGCAGTATTTACGGTTTCCTCGCTCCTTCGCCGGAGCCCGCCCGCACCCCTGACAAGTGGCAGACTTACGACATTACTTTGATCGGCCGCATGGTCACGGTTGTCCTGAATGGTACGACCCTCATTGACAACAAGGAAATCCCCGGCATTACCGGCGGCGCGCTCGACAGCCACGAAGCGCTTCCTGGCCCCATCTACCTCCAGGGCAGCGAAAAAGGCCACGTGAGGTTCCGCAGCGTCGTGATCACCCCCGCTAGTAAGTAAGCATTGTTGTCGAGAGCCGGATTTCTCTCAGAACTCTCCGCTCCCTGTTTGGCGGAGAATGGCGGAGCTTGGTGCTTTCACATTCCCAAATTAAATCCAAGAAACGCTTCCGCGTGGCCAGCTCTTGCATGAAGCGCCATTTCGCGGTACACCCTTCTCGAACCATCTCCCTGAGCACGACGATAGAATGCCTCTCCCTGTACCAAGAAAGGAGTTGCTATGTCGAAATCCCTGCGATTCGTTCTCGCAGTTTTTTCCCTTGCCGTACCGCTCACAACAGAGTTCGCGGCCTGCCAGGAACGCCCGATTGTTCTGAAAGCTGCGATCGTGCTCGACGGCAGGGGCCAGATTCTGCGCAATACAATCATCGTCGTCGAAGCAGGAAAAATCGCGCGTATCGGTGGCGAGACCCCGTCCGGCGCAATCACGTACGATCTCTCGGACCTGACCGTCACTCCCGGCTGGATTGACACACACGCGCACATCTTCTGGCACTTTGACAATGGCCGCCTCGCCGGAAAAGACGAGCCTCCTGTCCGTGCGATGCTGCACGCCGCCGATAACGCCGTCCTCACGCTCAACGCCGGCTTCACCACCATCCAAAGCCCTGGCTCACCTGAAGACAAAGACCTCCGCGAGGCTATTGCGCGAGGGATCATCCCCGGCCCGCGCTTGCTGACTTCGCTCGAACCCCTCGACGAAAAAAGCGGTCCGCCGGATAAACTGCGCGAATTGGTCCGTGAAAGAAAACAGCAGGGCGCGGATTTCATCAAACTCTTCGCATCAAAAAGCATCCGCGAAGGCGGCACGCAAACGATGAGCGACGAGCAGCTTTCCGCTGCGTGCCACGAAGCCAAGTCGATCGGCTTGCGCACCATCGTTCACGCGCACTCCGCAGAGTCCGCGAAAGCGGCAACACTGGCCGGCTGCACGTCGGTTGAACACGGCGCCTACGTCACCGACGATGTCTTCAGGCTCATGGCCGAGCGCGGCACCTATTACGACCCCAACATAGGTCTGGTCTTGCAGAACTATCTCGAAAACAAGGAAAAATTCCTGGGCATCGGCAACTATAACGCCCAAGGCTTCGCGTTCATGGAGAAGGGCATCGCCATCGTCCTCGCCACGTTCAAGATAGCGCTCGCGCACAAGGATCTGAAAATTGTTTACGGTACCGATGCCGTTGCTGGCGCGCACGGGCGCAACGCGGAGGAATTTATCGTGAGAGTCCGCGATGGCGGCCAGGACCCCATGGCCGCGCTCATGTCGGCGACTAGCATCTCCGCCGAGTCCCTGGGTCTCAAAGACAAAATCGGTTCGATCCGTCCCGGTATGGAGGCGGACATCATTGCCATGGACGGCGACCCTCTCCGCGATCCGACCGCCGCACGCCGCGTTCTTTTCGTCATGAAAGGCGGCAAGGTCTATGAAAACCTCGCGCCTCTGGCGAAAGGCCACTCTAGCCAGTAGACACCGCTCTGACAGGCGTCATCCCAATCCCGGTCCCAGATTCCGGACAGTTGATCGCACATGAATCATCCGCACGGCTCAAGTGACCGGAAACGCGACGCTGCGTCCCACAATCGGACGGTCAATTGCACGCACTCCTCGCCCGCTGCATAAATTAGTCCCTTGTTTTCAATCTCATAGCCAGGTAGCCGCGTGGTGCTCCGGATGCGACTCCGCTCCCTGTCATGAGTGCTGCAAGTGTAGTCTTAGACGCCTATAACTTTGAATCAGGAAATGCCGAGAAGCTGCGCGCCGCCAAGCAAGCGAAGCAAAAAGTATTGGCGGACGCCAGGCTAGGCAATGGCGAGGCCTTTGCCGAAATGGTTCTGCCGTATGGTCCGGGACTCTACCGGCGTGCCTTGCGCTTGACAGGCAACGCGGCCGACGCCGAAGACGCCCGCCAGGAAGCCCTCCTGAAAGCCTTTTCGCGCCTCAGCCAGTTCGCCGGACAGCAGGATGAGGGCAAGGACGATCTCCACGCCTGGGTTTCGCGTATCACCACGAATGCTTCGATCGACCTAATTCGGCAACGGCGCGAAGGGAAATACGTTTCCCTCGAGGAACCCGGGATCGTCCCGGAGGAAACACTCGGCACCCGGCTGCCGGCGCGAACCGATAACCCCGAAGAACGCTATGCGCGGCGCGAGCAGCGAGTGCTGATCGCCGGCGCCATCGCGCGCCTGGCTCCGGACTTGCGGCAAATCTGTCTGCTGCGTGATGTCCTGCAGTATTCCACTCACGAAGTGGCCGCGCGGCTGGGCATTTCAACGGTGGCCGTGCGCCTGCGGCTCTTCCGCGCGCACAGAAGGCTGCGCGAAGGGCTTCGCGACAGTATGCGGCAGAAGCAGCGGCGCGCTGCTTCTGGCCTAGGGCCTCCTCCTACAAATCCCGCGAAGACGAAGCGCGGCGAAGAATTCCTTCGCATCGGTGCTGCAGCGGAATACGCCTGCGGCGATTAGCAGAGTGCGTCGGCCGCGTTCTCTGTCCCCAATCCAAATTTCCTGAAGGAAAGATTCTGCCGCGTGCCGCACAGCCTCGTGTAGGTCAACGAGGCGTCTTCGTCCATGCCGGAAGCAGCAGCCGCTTTGGACCGCTGACGAAGGGGTTGCCGCGTTCGTAGTATCGAAACAGCTTTTCGGCCGCTCGCGTGATGCCGATGCGAACCGTCACGTCAACCGCCGGCGGCTCCTTGGCCCGAGCTTCGCCGGCGCGCTTGTCGGGCGAGCACACGCCAAGCCACAACGGTCCGCGCGAAAAAAGATCAAGCCCATCCAGACGGCGATCGATGCCTAGGGCCGAGGCTAGCCGTCCGGGCCCGCGCGTGAGATCGAGCAGACTCGTGCTCTTGCGGTGACGCTGCATCAGCTCGATTCCTTCCAGCGGCTCCAGCGCTCGAATCAGAACGCCTCCGCCAACCCCCGCACGCTCGCTCGAAATATTCAGCATAAAGTGCATGCCGTAATTGAAATAGACGTACACATGGCCGTGCCGGAGAAACAGCGAATGGTTGCGAGGTGTGGGGCCGCGGAAATGATGCCCCGCGGGATCGCCCGGCGGATAGCCTTCTGCTTCGACGATCCGGCCGCTGAGGCGCCCCTCGGGCAGTTCGTGGACAACAATCTTGCCGATGAGAAACCGCGCCAGCTCCAGGGTGTCCGAGGGAAGCTCTTTTCGAGTGAGGCGACGAAGCCTGAAGCGCGGGCGTTCCACGGCTATGACGAGCTCACGTCCGGTGGCTCGTTATTAAAAAGCCTGGCGAGCTCCGCATGGTCGATCACTACCGCGGGATCCATTTGGATGGCGTCAAAGTATTTTTTTTGAAACGCGTCGCCAGATTCGGTTGGTGCAAACATCTTGCGAGCCAAAGAAAAGGCGGTGCGCACATCATCGGCCGTAACAGGGGCTTCTCCCGCAAGAGTTTCATCCAGCCGCACGACAAACTCGGAAATGTTGTGGAGCCAGCCAAATTGCTGGTGGTCGATCACCAGGCGGAACAATTCTCCCACCGTAACCTTCCCATGGATGCGTTCGTATTCGCGGCGCTCCATGTCGAGCAGAGTCTTGTGAACGCGTAGAAGCGCCAAGCGTAGCGCAATTAGCTTCTCGCGGGCCGCCGCGTCGTCGTTCTTCCTTGCTAGTGCTCTGGCGTCAGGCGGGTTCATGTTCTGTCCACAACAGTAATTGTCCGACAGAACGCCGAAGAATTCCATTCGCCAGCTTCAAATCGCCAGAATCGCTCACTCGTGATAACGTTTTTCGCCGACCGGCAGAGCGATCGCCAACCGGTTCTGCGGCGGCGGCAACGGGCAAGTAGCAAACGGTGTGTACGCGCAGGGTGGATTTTCCAGGCGGTTCAAATCCAGCACAAGCTCGCCGGGCTTGTCGAGGCCATGGCTCGGCAGGACGGTGTAAAGAAACCTGCAAGCCTTGTACGTTGTCGTAGCGCTTGTGGCGTCGCGCAGAACGAAGAAAAGCTGCGGCGCACCCGGATCTTCCAGCACCGGCTCCAGCCGGTACGTCTTGCCCTCCAAAACGAACTCAGCAACACCCGGAACGGGCTGGGCATAGGTTGTCCCTGCGAGCGTCGCCAGAGTGACGGACTTCGGCGGACTATAAGGAATCCATTTCGCCTTCACGCGGTATTTCGCATCCGGTTCGTACCAGTTCAATCCGTGAAAGGAGACGAGCGTCGGCGACTTCGCGTCTTTCACTCGCAGCGCGTACTTGTCTTCGCGCCGGATGACATACATATTGAGCGTGCCGATCGTGATGTGCGGAGCATTTTTGTCATTGTCCGCTTCCACGGGCAAAAACTGAGCCTGCGCGGGAGCATCGGCCACGCGCAGGTCCGCCGGGAAGCCGCCTCCAGGTGCAATAAGCCGAACGCTGTTGGCCTCGAGGTGAAGTATTCCCATGTGTGCTGGGCCGGTACCCGCGAGGCGAATCTTGTTGTCGGCCGCCGTTCCAAAAGAATTGTCGCCGGGCTGCAGCCATTCGAGCCCGGTGAGCGAGAGCCAGCCTGCGGGCTTCAAAAGATCAGCGACGTGTTGCGAACGCCAGGCAGTCAGTTCATGCTGCCAGTTTCCATCTTGAGCAAATAACGGCGCCGCAAGAAGCGCGCAGAGAATCCCAAGCGAACGCAACTTGTAAGAGCGGCGGTAAGTGTGCATGACAAAAATTATATCGCGGTCGAGCCATGCGTCGAGGCGCGCCGGCTCAACCGTGCCCAAAAAATACGCGGCGGCAGTCTAGAATACAATTGGGAAGTCGGGCGAGCCAGGATGGTTCGCTGGGGGAACTCATTTTGCGTCGTGGAAGATGATCCCCAGTGTAAAGCGCGTCCCGCGATGTACCCTGCTGACGCCATGCCGCAAACTGGCGCGGTAGTAGCCGCGCGTTCCTTTTACCGGCCGATACCGAGTCGTAAAAATAATTGCCTGCCCTTGATTTCCGCTCACCACTTCGGCTTTCGATTGGGCGCGCGGCCGTTGTTCCACCAGGATGAATTCGCCGCCCTCCCAATCGCGCCCCGCTTGCCCCAGCAGAAGCACCATCTGCAGAGGAAAACTCACTTCGCCATACAAATCCTGATGCAAGCAGTTGTAGCCGCCCGCTTCGTAGTGCAGCATCAGCGGCGTTGGTTTATTCTGCCCGGCTCTCTTGCACTCCTCTAGAAAAGCAGCGTGGTCTGGCGGATATCTCGCGCCGGATTCTCCGAATGCCTCGGCCCAACAATTCGCAACCTTCGCCAAATGCCTATAGGCTGCCTTGCGAAGAATGGCGACCACCGGCGGCAACGGACTTTCAAAATATTTGTAATCACCCTCACCGAAGCGATACCGCTCCATGACAATGTGGCTGCGAAATCTCTTCTCATCCCTATAGAGCGCCACCAGTTCCGCGCACTCTTCCGCCCTCAGCAAGGAAGCCGTTACCGCATAACCGCGCGCGGACAGCGACTCCTTCGCGGCCGCCCAATCCAGAGCATCCACTCTCTGCCGAACAGCAATCTCATCTTCCTTCGATTGTTCGAGAACGCTCATAAAGATCCTCTGCGCCGCGGTATCTCTCAATGTCCTCGACAACATTACGGCAACCAGAGAAGTCCGGGCTATCCGCTTTTGACCATGAAATTATTTTCTACTACCAAAACAAACTTTGCGGCGTCCGGACGCCTAACGGCAGCCGACCGAGAGCCATCTAATTAATCGAATTACCAGACCAAAATCCTCCCCGGGCCGGAGCGATCTTTTTAGCGCCCCAGGCCTGGAGAAAATAAAAGGGAGTTGCATATGAAAGTCACGAAGCTCTTCACTCTGTTGGCCGGCACTTCGCTGTTGTTTTCCGCAAGCGCTTTCGCCGGAAACGGCAGCAAGAAATCGCTTCATTTCGATACAGGCGTCACCGTCGAAGGCAAGGCTTTGCCGGCAGGCGACTACAAGTTCGAATGGAGCGGCAATGGCCCGGACGTGAAAGTGAATATCCTCAAAGGCAAGGAAACCGTTCTGAGCATTTCGGCGCGGGTCGTTTCTGTGCCGGCCCCGAACAAACAAGACGGCTATTCTGCCACGGCCGCAAAAGACGGCAGCCGCTCACTCACGACGCTCTTCTTCTCTGGAGACAAATACGACCTAGAAGTCGGCGAAGCCTCGGCGGCCAGCGCCGCTCCTGGCGCGACGACCGGCACGAACTAACCACTCCGTCGTTTTGGATTCTAGAGGATCTCATGGATCGGGGAGGGGCTGGATGGGAGTCCCTCTCTTGTCTCTCCCCAAAGATTCGGCCCATATGCGAATAACACCGGACTTGAGAGTTCACTGCCGCCCGCGGCGGCGTCCAGAAAAAGCGGCGTTAGCAGCAAAATATCGCCGTAAATAAATCTCAAGTTTCTTCCTGAGCAGTGAAACCTCTTCCGCCCTCTGTCCATCGAACTAGATGGAGTAAAAAATCATTTGCCTCCGCGAGCAGGAGCGCGCTTTTTCGCGTCTCGGCTCAGGGAGAAGACAAGAGGGAGTTGTACATGAAAGTGTCGAGGATTTCCGGACTGTTGCTTGGAAGTTCTTTGTTGTTCTCCGTTTGTGCGTTTGCGGGAACCACCAATAAAAAGTCGTTGCACCTGAGTGAAAACGTCACAATCGAGGGCAAGCAATTGGCTCCCGGCGACTACAAAGTTGAATGGAGTGGAACTGGACCTGATGTGACCGTAAATATTCTCAAGGGCAAGGAAACGGTTGCCAGCGTGTCCGCACATGTCGTCCCAGAGAACGCTCCGAATTCCCAAGACGGCTACTTGCTCAAGCCTGCTGCGGATGGCAGCCAATCCTTGGTGCAGGTTTTCTTCAGCGGTGAAAGATACGACCTGAATATTGACCAGACGCCGAGCGCCGGCGTCTCTCCGGGCGCAAATCCCAGCGGCTCGAACTGACTCGCCCGGCGTTTCAGAATACGTGCTGCACCTGAACGCGCGAAAGGGGTCCTGACCGGACCCCTTTTTTGCTTCTCTCTGAAGAGAGGAAATTACCGAACGAAATCTAGGCAGCTGCAGGGCCAGACTCGCGGGTCGCGTGTGCGCCGTGTGCGTTATCAACGACATGGAATTGCGCGGCCTCCGTGGAGCCAGCCAACGCAGTCGTCGATGATGCGCCGCCCGAAACCACTTGCGCAATTTCGTCGAAGTAACCCGTGCCCACGAATCGCTGGTGTGTCACGGCTCGATAGCCCAGCTCCTGCGCGGCGAATTCTTCTTGCTGGAGTTTCGAGTAGGCCGTCATGCCCGCCTGCGCGTAGCCGCGCGCGAGATGGAACATCGACATGTTCAGCGCATGGAAACCGGCCAGCGTCACGAACTGGAATTTGTAGCCCATTTTTCCCAGCTCTTGCTGGAAATTCGCAATCGTCACGTCATCCAGCTTTTTCTTCCAGTTGAACGACGGCGAGCAGTTATACGCCAGCAGTTTTCCAGGAAACTTGGCGTGAATCGCGTCCGCGAATTTCCGCGCTTCGCCCAGATCCGGCGTCGACGTTTCGCACCATAGCACGTCTGCATAAGGCGCGTAGGCAAGTCCCCGCGCAATCGCCGCGTCGATCCCGCCGTGAAATTGATAGAAGCCTTCCGACGTGCGCTCGCCGTAAATGAATTCGCGGTCGCGCGGATCGGCATCCGACAATAGCAGCCCCGCCGAGTTGGCATCCGTGCGGGCGATCAAAATCGTTGGCACGCCGCAAACGTCCGCGGCCAGCCGCGCCGCTGTCAGTTTTTCGATGAACTCCCGCGTCGGTACAACTACTTTCCCGCCCAGGTGCCCGCATTTTTTCGCCGATGAAAGCTGATCTTCGAAATGAACGCCTGCCGCGCCCGCTTCGATCATGGCCTTCATCAGCTCGTAAGCATTCAGGGAACCACCGAATCCCGCTTCAGCGTCCGCTACGATCGGCGCAAACCAATACGTTCCGCTCGGTTTCCGCTCGGTTTCCGTTCGGCGGATTCGATCTGGTCCGCGCGCAGCAGCGCCCGGTTGAGGCGCTTCACGAGATTCGGCGCGGAATCGCAGGGGTACAAACTCTGGTCCGGATACACGTCGCCGGCCGTATTCCCATCTGCCGCCACTTGCCAGCCCGAGCCGTAAATCGCTTTCAGCCCCGCTTGTACCATCTCAATCGCCTGGTTACCGGTGATCGCGCCCAGGGCTGGAACGTACGCGTCGCTGTGCATCAAATTCCACAACCGCTCCGCGCCTAGCCGAGCCAGGGTGTACTCGATCTGAACCGTCCCGCGCAACCGCAGCACGTCATCATAGGAATATGGACGCGTGATGCCCGCCCACCGCGGAGGCGTGTGCCGGTCCGCGTGGGAATTCTTTTCCTTTCCGTTAGCCCCGTTTTTGCCGTTCGATGACATTAGGATCTCCTTGCGAAAAATTCGTGGCCGCGAGCGCCTGGTTCTGCCTGTTCAGAAATGAAATCCACCACCTGCTAGGCCGGATTGAATTCATGGCGCCGGATCATTTCTTCGCTTAAAGTGCGTGCTTCGCGGAGGGAAGCCGCGCCTTGCGGACTCTTTACGCTCGCCGGCTCGCCGAGCAGCCGCTCGAGCTCTTCGTCAAAAAGCTTGCTGATGAATTCTGGCGTATGGCGCACGGGCGCCCCGCTCTCGTCCAGAATCTCCACGCTGCTCGAATGATTCATTCGCTGCGCTATCATCAGGCGATAGATGCGGTCTGTCGCCAGATCCTCCATGTAACCGTCCAGCAGGCTCGCGCCTTTTCCATTCAAAACGCCGTTGCGATAGCGAATCACGGTTCGAATCGCCGCTCGCGTTCCCCCAAGAGTCCGCTGTCCGACGCCGGCCGGAAGCGGCCGCAAGTTCGGATGCGTGTTGTGGTTTGCCGGGCGGGCGCCGAGCTGATTGGGCTCGGGGAATTGCGCAACGGCAATGGCGTTCTGGTCCGGATGGCCGGTCCACGCGCCGTCCATCAGGGAATTCGATTCGTTCTTCTTGTCCTCGGCGAGCGTTTTCAAAGCCCGCGCATTCAGCTCGGCATCTTCGCGGCTCGGATAGAGCGCCGTCATCCCGCCGATCGCCAGCATGCCGTGCTTGTGGCAAATCTCCGGCATCAGTTCGCGCAAATTTTGGAAAAACGCCATGTTGTGCGGAATCGTGTTGCGGTCCGGCAGAACCCACTCGGGATTTTCCAGGTTGCAGTGGATCAAGCTGGCCATGTAATCCCAGCGGCCAAGATTCAATCCCAGAATGTGTTCGCGAAGATTCCACGCAAACTCTTCCATCTGATAGGCCAGCGGATGCGATTCCACCAGCGCCATGCACTTGATCGCTCCCGCCGGGAGTCCTTTGGCGCCGGCAATCATCTGGAAAAGATCGCGCCACCACAGCGCTTCATCGGCCGATTCGGATTTCGGAATGTAGAAGCACAGCGGATGCCTTAGCGTGCTGAAATCCACTTGATAGGCGACCATGGCAACGTCGAACATCGATGCCGGAAGCAGTTCGCCATCAAGAATTCCGGCCTGATGAATATGCAAACCGCGCGGCCGCGTGAAAATCACCGTGTTGCTCGGCGAAATGCCAACAGTCCGATCACGCTTCTTGTCGTAATACGTCAGCCGTCCTGCCAGCGCATCGAGAATATTCTCGATGCCGCAAATCGTGTGTTCCCACGTATTGGCGCTAGAGTCTTCCAAATCCAGCATTACACCCGGGGCTCCCGAATTGAGCATCTTCACGACGAGCTCGGCCTCATCGGCAGGTCCGGTCATTTGGTTTCGCTGGTCGGCGCACCACGCAGGAAGCTGGATACGCCAGGAATTCGTCGTGGCCACCGAAGGCGGCAAGTAGTTCGGCAATTTGCCCGCGTGCGCGTCGGCGAGAGCGCGTTCGCGCCGTGCCACGAGCGCGCGCTGCCGCAGCGTGAGCGCGGCATGCAGCGGCGCCAAGAATTCAAGAAACCCTGCCGGCAAGCCGTTCGACAGGTCAAACTCTTCCGGCGCAGCGTTAACGCACACGATGCGATTCGAGAAGGGTAGCGGCGCGGTCGCCGGATCGAGTTTTGCGGTTGCTGTCGCCATACTTTTGCTAGACCTCGCAATTGGCATTCGAGCGGGCTTTGGTTGAGCTAGAGAAGGGCAATTCAAAGGCCACTGGGCAATTGCGCCGATCTTCTAAGGGTCATGCCTTCAATCAGTTAGGGGCCTGGCCCGGAAGCTGGAATCGTTGGGCCATTCACAATGGCAACAAACGATACAAAAGTTCACACCACGGATGTCCAAGTTCCGCCGATTTCTTGTGGCAGCGAAAACAGGAAGGCCACGGAGAGTCCCTTCCTAAAAAGAGGCGAGAGATTCCACAAAAATCTTCCTACCGCGGATGGAAACGACCCCGTGCATTTCCCTCTGCTGGGTGAGGAGCCACGGGCGGGAGAGGCCGGATGTCGCCCGCCGCGCGCTCCGGACTTATTTTCCGCCGCCTTCGACTTGCAGATTATTCTTCACGGAAAATACGTTCGGCACGCCGTTGGCTCGAAGATTCGCGAGGTTCTTATCAGCGTCGCTGTCAACCACTCCTTCCAGCGTGACGTTTCCGTTTTTCACGATGATATGAATGGAGGCCACAGCCGAAAATCCGTAGCGCGATAGAGCCGGCTCACCATAAATGGCGCGGTACAGCGCCCTGCGAAGCTGGTCATCCATAGGGGACGGAGGAAGAACTTCAATGTTGTTGACGACCGAGCTCACGCCCGAAACACTTTTCACTGCGGCTTCTGCGTCGGACTTGATACTCGGCCGAACGACTTGCCCTTCCAGAATGACTCTGTCGCCGTCCACCCGGTAAGCGAGATTGTCGAACACCGAGTAGTACGGCAGCATGACGAGGACATGACGCACCTCCTTCATGAGTGCCTGCTGCGGCTTGGGTTCATTTTGATTCTCGGATCGAGCCAGCGGAGATGCCTGACCATTGGGCAAGACGGCCAGCTGAGCCGACATCAATACCGCTACAAGCAGGGCCCGGAATTCTTTTCTCATCTTCTCCTCCTCATAGGAAACTGAACAACCCCTACAGGTTAGATTCAAGATGCAGCTAATTAGGCGCATACGGATTTGACTGTAGGCGGGTGTTAGCATACAAGTCGGACCTTGCTCCCTGGCATTGGGCGACCATTCCAGGTCTTCTCGGGATGACGGGCGTTTCTCTGGGTTCCTCGAAGGAGCGCACTGAATTGTTGATCATCGGGCATCGCGGGGCTTCCGGGCACGCGCCGGAAAATACTCTGGCCTCGTTCAAGAAGGCAGTCGCCTTGGGCGCCACTTTTATCGAGACGGATCTACAGCTCTCGCGCGACGCCCGCTTTGTGGCCATCCATGATGACACCGTGGATCGCACCACTAACGGTCAGGGCAAGGTGCACGATCAGGCGCTCGCCGCACTGCGGCGGCTGGATGCCGGTTCGTGGTTCGGAAGCGAGTTTGCCGGAGAACGCATTCCGACGCTCGAAGAAATTCTGGAATTCTCGAAAAAAAACGACGTTGTATTTTATCTGGAGCTGAAGCCTAGCGGCTCCTGGGGCGGGGAACATGCCTTGATCGGCGCGCTGCGGGAGTCGGGAGAAGCGGCGCGCGTCGTGGTTATTTCCTTTGACCATGGAATTCTGGCGAGTTTGCGCAAGATCGAACCCACGCTCATGACCGGCGCGTTGTATGACGGGCAGGTCGCCGATCCCCTGAAATCCGCTTTGGAGGTGGGCGCGCGGCAGGTTGTAGTGCGCGGCGATCTGGTGACGCCTGCCATGATCGAGCAAGCCCGCAAACAGGATTTGCAGGTCGTGTGCTGGACGGTAAATCATCCGGCGCATATTCGCTTGCTGATGGCCGCCGGTGTTGACGGGATCATGAGCGACTACCCCGACCGCTTGATTGCCGCTCAGAAGAAAGACGCCGAGAAGGGTTAGCGCGCGGCAGTCAAGGAGTCGTGAAGCGCGGCGAATTGCGCGACGGAGAGTTGCTCGGCGCGGGCATCCGCGCGCAAACTCTGCGCCGCCAGAGCTTCGCGGACGAACTCCGGCTTCGCCAGCGCCCGCAGATTATTGACCAGCGTTTTGCGCTTCTGGGCAAAACACAATTTCACGAAATCCAGATAGTCCATTTCGTCCTGAAGCTTGAGCTTTCGGCGTTCGCCGGGAAGACGAAGCGTAACCAGGGCAGAATCGACTTCCGGCGGAGGACTAAATGCGCCGCGCGGTATGCCTAGGACAAATTCCGGGCGAGTGTAGAGCTGCGTGACGACGGAGAGGTAGCCGTATTGCTTTGTCTCGGGCTTCGCGGTGAGGCGCAGCGCGACTTCTTCCTGGATGACGATGTGAATCTCATCGATCAAATCCGCAAACGTAAAAAAATGGTGAAGAATCGGCGACGTGATGTAGTACGGTAAATTTCCGTACAGACGAAGGCGGCGGCCGGCAGCCAGTGCGGCGAGATCAGTTTCGAGAATATCGCCGTGAACCACCGTAAGATTCGGAAACTTCTTCGCCAGCTTCTGCAGGTGCGCTGCGAGCGGCGCGTCGAGTTCGACGGCGCAAACGGGGGCTCCGGCCGACAGCAAGTGCTCGGTCATCTCACCGTGGCCTGCGCCGATTTCGATCCAGCAATACGGTTGAGCCGGAGCCGAGGCCGCGGATGTGAGCCGCGGCGTCGAGTGCCGCGAAACGCCGATGGCGCGCGCGATTTGTTCGCGCCAGCCGGCGTCCGCAAGGAAATGTTGGCCAAGCCGTTGACGAGCCATGCGCCGAAAGTGTAGCAGGAAGCGTGTCTTCGGATTGTCCTGTCAACGTGCGCCACCCGCGCTTGCTCTCAGCTTCAGCCATGTGTGAAGCGTTTTCCCTGCTTCGCCGTTTGGGTGTCGGAACCACCTTGGTCCTTCGGCGGCCGCCGTGGCAGAAACAATCCATCGACCGGGATGCGCAGTCAAACTGGCGGAGCCCGTCACCGCTTGCGCTATTCCGGCTTGACGCCCGGAATTGCCTCCAGTAGCGTAAAAGGAAAGCGCCTTACGCCAAGATGGATGTGGATGCGCCGCGGAAGAGAAGGAAGCGAAGCGCGCCCAGGGAATCGAGTCGAGAAAAGAGAGTGAGAATTCTTTTTGTAGCATCGGAGGGGTTGCCGTTCTCGAAGACCGGCGGCCTCGCGGACGTAATCGAAGCGCTGCCGAAGGCGCTGGTGGCGCAGGGCCACGAAGTGGCCGTGGTTTTGCCGCGCTATCGGGGCACCAAGGCGGGCGCCGTGGTGATGCCGAGCCTGACAATTCCGATGGCGAATCGCCTGAGGTTTCCGGCGATTGCAGATGGCACGCAAGTTTCCGGAGTGCGCTATTTTTTCCTAGACGATCCGGCGTATTTCGATCGCGACGGTCTTTACGGAAACAGCAGTGGCGATTTTCCGGACAATCCGGAGCGATACAGCGAGTTTTGCCGCGCGGCGATTGAAATTGCGAAACACGTCTGGCCTGCCGACGTGATTCATTGCCACGACTGGCAGACGGCGCTCGTGCCGGTTCTGCTGCGTACCTCGTACGGCGACGACCCGCTGGTAAAAGACATTCCCGTGGTGTTCACGATCCACAATATGGGCTACCACGGGCTTTTCAAAACTGACGTCCTGGAACGCGCGGGGATTCCCGGAGCCGTCTACCATCCGGCCGGCATGGAATTTTACGGCAACGTGAACTTCTTGAAAGGCGGATTGGTTTATTCCGATTTTCTGACCACCGTAAGCAAGAGATATGCGCAGGAAATTCAGACGCCGGAATTTGGATACGGACTGGACGGCGTGGTGCGCAGCCGCGCAGACCGCATGGTGGGGATTTTGAATGGCGTTGATTATTCGGCGTGGAGTCCGGAAAAAGACAAACTGATTCCCATGAAATATTCCGCAAAGGATATGGGCGGAAAGCACGTATGCAAACAGGCTCTGCTCGAATTGTTTGGTATTCTGCCGGAACACGCCGCGCGCCCCGTGATTGGAATCGTTTCGCGTTTCGCGGATCAAAAGGGCTTCGATCTCATCGCGGAAAAAGCCTATGAATTAATGAAAGAAGATCTCTCGCTGGTCGTGCTGGGCTCCGGCGATCGCAAGTACGAAGAGCTATTTCAGGCGATGGCCAACACGTTTTCCGGGCGAGTCGGTGTGAAAATCGCCTACGACAACGAGATCGCGCACAAAGTGGAGGCCGGCGCGGACATGTTTCTGATGCCTTCGCGCTACGAACCTTGCGGGTTGAATCAGATCTACAGCTTGAAGTATGGTACGGTGCCTATTGTGCGAGCAACCGGCGGTCTTGATGATACAGTCGAGCCGTTCGATCTGGAGCACGGGACGGGAACGGGATTCAAGTTCGCGGAATATTCCGGGGCGGCCATGATGTACGCGATTCGGCAAGCTTTGCATCATTCGACCGACGAGCGTATCTGGCGGCGCATCCAATTGAACGGAATGGCAAAGGATTTTTCCTGGAAGGGGCCAGCGGCGGAGTATGCGAAAGTATATGAAGCGGCTTTGACCCTTCGAGGCGCTGGGCAAGCAGGACGAAACCAAATGTCCGTTACCACATCTAATTGAGCTGACGAAGGAGAGAAAAACAGCGGCCTAGCGGCAAGCTGTTGAGGACAAACAACATGGCTGACAATATCCAGGCAGGGACAGCAAACAGTATCCAGGCAGTGACGGATGGAAATTTTGAGGCGGAAGTGCTTACGGCTAGCAGCACGCAGCCGGTGATGGTGGATTTCTGGGCGGAATGGTGCCGTCCCTGCCACATGCTCGCGCCGACGGTTGCCGAGATTGCGCATGATTATGCTGGCAAACTCAAGGTGATGAAGCTGAACGTCGATGAAGCGATGAACTCCGCGGGGCGCTACAATATTCGCGGGATCCCGACGTTGCTCGTGTTCAAGAACGGGCAAGTGGTCGAGCAGATTGTTGGCGCGGTGCCCAAGGACCAGATCACCAAGGCGCTCGACCGGCACATGGCCTAATTCGCCACCCGATGCGTCGAAGGATTTGGCGCACCGCATGGGCAGCAAAAAGATAGAAAGATTGGCGGGGCATGTCGTACAGTTGAATGCGGCATGCCCTTTGTTTTTTGCGCGGGCGGCGAACTTAAGGAGCACAGATTGGCTACAGCTGAGACAGCAGCGACAGCAACCCGTCAAGTAAAACCTGCCGACCATCCTCCGATGCTTGCCGGAGAACGCGGGCCCATGCCCATCTCGCGGCCCGGACTCCACGAAACTGTGCTGAAGATTTTGAAACCGCTGCCGCGTGGAAGGGTTCTGGATTGCCCCACGGGAGAGGGAGCGCTTGCCGAAGATTTGGTGGCGGAAGGTTTTGACGTGCGCTGTTGCGATTTGTATTCGGAGCTTTTCCGCCTGGATGGAGTGGAGATCAAGCGCGGCGATCTGGCGGGTACGCTGCCATATGCTTCGGAATCGTTTGATTACATCACCTCGCTGGATGGACTGGAACATATTGATTCGCCGCCACAGGCGTTTCGAGAGTACCGCCGGCTGCTAAAACCGGGCGGGCATCTGATTATCAGCGTGCCGAATATCATGAATGTCGAGGAGCGATTGAAGTGGCTGCTGTTCGGCTACACGTCGCATTTCAAACCGCTTTCCGAGCAGTTCAAGGCCAAGATTCATTACGATTGCGCAGGGAAGGACGAGATTTCCGTCCATGCCAACCCGATTGGCTACAATGAGCTGCGGTACAACCTCGAGAAGAATGGATTTGCGATTCAGGGCGTTTACCGCGACCGGATAAAAGGGAACCAGTGGCTGTACTGGCCGCTGGTTGCGTTTATCCGGCTGCTGGCAAAGCTTACGCCGGAAAAGCGGCGTAAGGACCGGTGGACAGAGGAGTTAGTGTCGGATCCGGTGCTGCTCGGCGGAAATACGATTATCATTCATTCTATCCACCTATCCTAGGCTGATTCCCATTGTGCTTTGAACAGTCCTCGGCTCGAGATGCGTGCCTCTGAATCCGGTTTTACGCCTCGCCTTTGTTCTCTATAAGGTAACGACATACTTAGCTCGCCTGTGGAAATGGCCCGCGAGAGTCGATCCGACGATCGCGATTCGTGACCGTAGCTGGCCAGGTGCCTGCGACGGTTGCCTCGATGTACAATCGAGCCGGTGAACCACACGCATCCGATGCTTCGAGCCGTGCTGAAGAGCCAGTATCACGCGTCGCTGGCGATGCTCCGCGAAGCCATCGAGCGCTGCCCGCCCGAGGAGTGGTTGAGCACCAACCACAAGAATGCGTTCTGGCAGGTGTCGTATCACGCGCTGTTCTTTGCACACCTTTATCTTCAGCGCAACGAGGCTGCGTTCAGGCTGTGGGAACAGCATCGCGGCGAGGGCGACGGCATCCAGGGTGAGCCGTACACGCAAGCGCAGGTGCTCGAGTACTGGGAGTTCTGCGATCGGATGATCGACGACGCCGTGGACGTGTTGGATCTCGACAGCACCGAAAGTGGCTTCAGTTGGTATCGCATGTCCAAGCTGGAGCACCAGTTCGTCAATATCCGCCATATCCAACATCATGCCGCGCAACTGATCGACCGCGTCCGCTCGGCCGCCGACGTCGGGATTCGCTGGGTGGCCGCGCGCCAGCGTCTTGGTGAATCAAGTAATTCATTGCCCTATAAAGGCTGATTCTAGAGGCGGCTAGAATGAGTGCGTCCGTCGCGGTCCAGGGTGAGCAAGGCCGTCCACTCTGGGGTGGCGTTGACGGAAGGGCCGCAACGTCCGACCGGGGAGTTTCGTGGTTTCCCGGCTGCGACGGCCGGCGGTGGAGCGGCTTGGGAAAGGGTGGCGCTCGAGCGAGGGCGACGTTTTAAAGTGGAGGGAGAGAGGGAGATGGCGGATTTGAGCCGCAGCTCAGGAATTGCCCGATGTCACTGGGCGACGGGTGAGTTGAATATTCCCTATCACGATCGGGAGTGGGGCGTGCCGCTGCACGACGACCGTGCCTTGTTTGAGCTTTTGATATTGGAGGGGGCGCAGGCAGGGTTGAGCTGGGATACGGTCCTGAGGAAGAGGGAGCGGTACCGCGAGGTGTTTGACGGGTTTGCGGTGGAGAAGGTGGCGCGGTATGACAAAAAGAAGGTGCGCGAGCTTTTAAAGGATGCGGGGATTATTCGGAATCGGCTGAAGATTGCGGCGGCGGTTTCGAACGCCCAGGCATTCTTGAAGGTGCAGGAAGAGTTTGGGTCATTTGATAAATATATTTGGCGATTTGTCGGCGGTATCCCGAAGCAAAACGCTTGGAGGACGCACAAACGCCTACCCGCTAAGACGGCGGAATCGGATGCGATGAGCAAGGATCTAAAGAAGCGCGGGTTTCGCTTTGTGGGGTCGACGATTTGTTATGCGTTTATGCAGGCGACGGGGATGGTGAACGATCATTTGGTGGATTGCTTCCGGTACTCTCGTTTGTCCGGAAACTAGGGGGCCGCGGTTCCGTTTGTTCGGACAGCCCTGGCGGCGTATTGCCTACATATCCTTCGGGACGGCAAACGCCGGATCGTCCGGTTTCAACTTGTGAGCCTCGTTGTACGCTGCTGTCGCCGCGGGTATGTTGCCCAAGCGATGGTAGGCGATGGCCAAGTCCATCCACAGTTCTGGCGATTTCGGCTGCTGAGCTGTAGCGTCGCGCAGCCATCGGACCGCTTCTTCATTGTGATTTGCGACCAGGGCCGCGTAACCCCATTGTCCTTCTTCAAAGCCCGCCTTGCCGGAAAGATTGACGAGGGGCCGCCCATAGGTTGATCCCCACAGGCCAAAGGCGACGAGGGCAGCGACTGCTGAGGCAAAAAGCGGACGGCGGCTGGGCATGGTGATTGCAAAACCGGCGAGAATGCCGAGAATGGCTCCGGCTCCATGGGCGACATTGGCAACGACGAAGATGTGAAGCAGCGTCGTTGCTAAGCAGAAAAAGAACCAAACCACGAAAACAGTAACCGTCCTCTGATCCATGGAACCGCGGAAACGCTCGTCGCGCCGCGACAACACCCACAGCAGGCCGAAGAAGCCGTAACCAACCCCAGAGAGGCCGACACCCGTTTGGGCGAATGCGAACTCGAAAGAACTTGAACCGACGGCAAACAGAACAAGGAGCGCGGCAGTCTTGGCGTGTCCGAACACGCCTTCCAAGAGGGAGCCAAGGACCCAGAGCCAATAGACGTTGAAGACCAGATGCAGCAGGTCCAGGTGCGGGAAGATGGTTGTGAACAAGCGCCAGAGTTGCCCACGGCGAATCTCGGCAGTGGCGAAGACGATGGACACGTCGTACTTGGCCCACCACGCGATAGTCACGACGACGGCGATGAGGATTGTTCCCGCAATGACCGGGTAGCGCGGGAATTCGGACCATCTGGGAGGAGGGGGCATTTCGACCAAAGCTAGCATGGAATCCGCAGATGGAATGAGCGCGCGGGGGGAATGAGTTCTTGAAAAGCAATTACGATTGCTTCTCGCTGGACAATACCGGTTGCTTGCGTTGAGGGCTAGGCGAGCTTACGATAGCAATCTGCCGTAGCTTGGTGCCTTCCAACGCCGTTCAGGTGAAGTGAGCGATTCGGCGATGAGGTGTGGTTAGTGAAGGGGCAGTGCGCAAGAGGACAGGAGACAGACTAAACGTCTGTCCCGCAGAGGGGACTGAATGAAATCGGTGGTCGTAGTGGGGGCGCAGTGGGGGGATGAGGGGAAGGGCAAGGTGGTGGACTACCTTGCGGGGTCGTTTGATTTTATTGCGCGCGTGGCGGGGGGACACAATGCGGGGCATACCGTCATCATCGGGAAGGACCGGTATGTGTTGCAGTTGATTCCTTGCGGAATTCTGCGGCCCAGGCAGCAGGCGGTGATTGGGACCGGCGTGGTGGTGGATCCGGCGGCGCTTGTGGCGGAGATTGAGACTTTGGCGAAGGCGGGGATTGATGTGAAGGGGCGGCTGCACATCAGCAATCGGGCGCATTTGATTTTTCCGTATCACCGCGAATTGGATAAGGCTGCGGAAGGCGCGAGAGGCGCGGATAAAATCGGGACGACTTCGCGGGGGATTGGGCCGGCATACGAAGATAAAATGGCGCGGCGCGGGTTGCGGATGTGCGACTTGCTGGAGCCGGAGCTGTTTCGGAAGAAGGCGGCGCGGGTCGTGGCGGAGAAGAACCGGTTGGCAAAGGGCGCTTACGGTGCGGACGTGGATTTTTCGCATGAAGTTGAGGCCACCCTGAAATTGGGGGAGAAAATTCGCGGGTATATTTGCGATACGGCGGAACTTGTCAATCGGGCGCTGGAGGAAGGGAAGTCGGTGCTTTTTGAGGGCGCGCAGGGGACGATGCTGGATATTGATCATGGGACGTATCCGTATGTGACGTCTTCCAGCGCGATTTCTGGCGGCGCGACGACCGGCGTTGGAGTCCCGCCTACCAGGATCAAGAACGTCTTGGGAATTTCGAAGGCTTATACGACGCGCGTGGGCGGCGGGCCCTTTCCTACGGAGATGCCGGAGTTGGAGGCGCAGGAAGTGCGCGAGCGGGGAAAAGAGTTTGGGGCGGTGACGGGGCGGGCTCGTCGGTGCGGATGGCTGGATTTAATGGTGTTGAAGTACGCGAAAATGATCAATGGGATTGATTCGCTGGTGGTGACGAAATTGGATGTGTTCGATACGCAGCGGGAGATTCAGGTGTGCGTGGGTTACAAATATAAAGGCAAAACATTGAAGGAGATGCCCGCTTTGGCCGAAGAGTACGAGCAAGTTGTGCCGGAATACAAGACCTTGCCGGGGTGGTGCGAGATGACTTACGGCGTGAAGGATGGGGCGAAATTGCCTAAAGCGGCCTTGGATTATTTGCGGTTTATTGGGGATTTTTTGCAGGTGGAGATCGGCATGATTTCTACCGGGCCTGAGCGGGATGCGACGATTGTTCCGGCGGGCACTCTATTGGCGCGGTGGCTCTAGGAAAAGACGAAGAAAAAGAGTTACACAGAGATCAGAGAGAACACCGGGCGCGCAGCGAAGAGTAAGAGAAGGTCTCGAGAAACAGCTTACCTATGCTCACTTACGAGCAAGCACGCCAGAAAGTCATCGAACAACTAGCAGAGAAGAAGGGGCCGCGCGCTACCGAAGAGGTGCGCGTCGGCGATGCGCTGGGATTCGTGTTGGCGCAGGAAGTGAAAACGGACCGCGAGTATCCGCCGTTTAACCGGGCGACGCGGGATGGGTATGCGGTATTTGCAGCGGATGCGAAGGCTGGAGCGGCGCTGAAGTGCACGGGAGAGATTAAGGCGGGGGACCGCGTCACCAAGGAATTGTGGGCGGAGACTTGCGTGCAGATTATGACAGGCGCAGCGGTGCCTTCGGGCGCGGACGCGGTGGTGATGATCGAGCATACCAAGCGCGACGGAGACGAAGTGCGGTTCGAACGCGACGCGGTGACGGGGCAGAATTTTGTGCCGCGGGGGAGCGAAGCGCGGGCAGGGCAGACGCTTTTGACCGCGGGGATGCGGCTGGGTTATGCCGAGCTGGGGCTGGCGGCGCAGGTGGGAGCGGCGGAGTTGAAATGCGCGTCGAAGCCGCGCGTGGCGATTCTTTCTACCGGGGATGAGATTGTACCGGTCGACAGCATTCCGGGGCAATTTCAGATTCGGAATAGCAACAGCGTTTCGTTGGCGGCGCAGGTGCGGTTGGCAGGGGGGATGCCGGTTTTGCTGGGGAACGCGATGGACCGGGAGGACGATTTGTCATCGAAGATTCGGCGCGGGTTACAGGAGGACTTGCTCGTTTTGTCGGGCGGCGTGTCGATGGGGAAGTACGATTTGGTCGAGAAGGTTTTGCGGGAGATGGAGACTGAATTTTATTTCGACGCGGTGGCGATTCGGCCGGGGAAACCGGCGGTGTTTGGGAAGTGTGGGGAGAAATTCGTATTTGGGTTGCCCGGGAATCCGGTGTCGACCATGGTTACGTTTGAGTTGTTTGTGGCGCCGGCGGTGGATTTGTTGAGCGGGGCGGAGGCGCGGACGTTGCCGATGGTTGAGGCACGATTGGGCGAGGCTTTGAAAGAGAAGCCGGGGGTGACACACTTTTTGCCGGCGCGGATGGAAGGGCAGGGGGCGGAGAGGGAAGTGAAGGTTTTGAAGTGGCAAGGGTCGGGTGATGTGTCGGCGCTGGCTCGGGCGAATTGCTTTGTGGTGGTTCCGATCGAGAGGGAACAGATAGAAGCGGGAGAGAGATTGGAAGTGATGGTGAGAAGGGATCTGCTGTGAGGTAGAAAAAAGACGAAGAAAAAGATTTTACACCTGGGGCACAGAGGACACTGGGAGAGAGAAGAGAAGAATGAGGAAGTTGTCACATTACAGGGCGCGGGGCGAGGTGCAGATGGTGGACGTGTCGGAAAAGGTGGTGACGACGCGAACGGCTGTTGCCCAGGGCTTTGTGAAGATGAACCCGCTGGTGGTGCGCGCCGTGAAGCGGCTGAAGAATCCGAAGGGGAATCCCTTGGAAGTGGCGCGGATTGCGGGGATTGCGGCGGCCAAGAGGACGGCGGAGTGGATACCTCTTTGTCATCCACTGCCGCTGACGCACATTGATGTGACTGCGCGGCTGTGCCAAAATGGCGTGGAAGTTCGCTCCGAAGTTACGGCGACAGCCCAGACCGGGGTGGAAATGGAAGCCCTTGTCGCCGTTACCGCTGCGGCCCTCACGGTTTACGACATGTGCAAAGCATTGGATAAAAGGATGGAGATCGGCGGGATTGTCCTCGTCAAGAAGACTGGCGGGAAGAGCGGGGATTTTTTGCGCGAAATGAACGGGAAAGCTGCGGGTAAGCACAAGACTTCGCACGAGAAAACGGCTCGGAGCCGGGGTCGATGAGCGCTGCCGGCGTAAAAACAGTGAAATTGCTGGTGGCGGATGACAATCCGCTGGTGCGGGACCTCGTGGTAAAGGGGATGGAGCCGTATTGCGAGGTCGAAACAGCTTCCGATGGCGCGGATGCGCTGCTGAAGGTGATTGATACGCCGCCGGACGTGATTCTCTGCGACTACAAAATGCCGGGCTTGGACGGGCGACAGCTTTTCGAAAAGCTGCATGGGCGCGAGGCTACGCGGCACATTCCGTTTTTGTTCATGGCGAGCAGGGCGGATATTGAGGAGCGCTTGCGGCCGCTGGTGGATGGCGTCGAGGATTTTGTGACAAAGCCGTTTCTCGTGAAGGACTTGGTTAGAATCGCGAAGAAAGTTGTGGACAGGCTGCATCTGGAGAAGTTGCAGAAGCGGGCTTCGCGTCCGGGCGTAATTCAGGGGCGGCTCGAAGAGATGAGCATGATCGATTTGATGCAGTCGCTCGAGATGGGACAGAAGTCTTGCCGGCTGGTGGTGAATCACAACGGCGAACAAGGTGAGCTTTTTTTTGCAAACGGACAGTGCCGCGACGCCAAGAGCGGAAAAGTCGAAGGCGATGATGCGGTCTATCGCGTGGTGCTCTGGACTGCGGGCGAATTTGAGATTGATTTTAACGCGGCGAATGCTTCGACGCGCACGACTACGACGCGGAACACCACCGGCCTTTTGATGGAAGCAATGCGGCTGATGGACGAAGCCAATCGCGATCCTGTGGAAACGAAGTAGCCCGGCTGATGCGCGTCGCCGTGCTCACCATAAGCGACACAGTTGCACGAGGGGAACGTGAGGACGTTGCGGGTCCGGCGGTGGTCGCGGTGTGCCGGGGTTTGCACTGGGAAATAACTTCCGTGCTGCGCCTTTCGGATGATCCGGCGAATATTCGGGAGCAATTGCGGGAGTTGGCGGATTCGGGGCGCGTGGACGTGATTTTGACGACCGGTGGCACGGGGATTGGGCCGCGCGACAATACGCCGGAGTCAACGGAGGCCGTGGCGGACCGCATTGTGCCGGGAATTGGGGAAGAGATGCGGCGTAAGGGAGCGGAGTTGACGCCGACGGCGGTACTTTCGCGCGGGGTGGCGGCGGTTCGAACGAAGACGTTGATTGTAAATTTGCCGGGTAGTCCCAGGGGTGCGACAGAATCCTTGGAGGCGGTGGCGCACCTCTTGCCGCATGCGGTGCACGTTTTGCACGGGGGACGCCACGATTAACTTCTCTACGGCTTTGCGCGCGGAATAATTGGCAAAACAATTCGAGAAGAGTGTTCCACATCGTGGTAGATGCGGATGTGGCCGAGCTGCGTTCCTGAAGACACGATTTCGGATTCGCCCGTCTGGAGATTTCGTGAGAAATGTGGTGAGAACGCTGCAGAGAACTGCACGCGGATGCGGTGACCTGCGCAAAAAACGTTACTGGTGAGCATGCGATCCAGATTGAGGGGATAGACTTTGCCTGGAATGAGAAGCTCGGGCTTGAGAGAGGCGTTGCGGTAGCTGGCGCGAAGGACGTCTAGGCCGGGGCTCATGAGATTGAAGGCGGTCCCGTCGGGAGCGACGTCGAGGAGGCGTACCCAGAGATCGAAGTCGGTCACGTCGGCGGAGACGAAGATTTCCGCGCGGATGGCGCCGGTGACTTCGGTGTCGGTCTGGAGAGGTATCGTGTCGAAGACGAGAACATCGTCGCGGCCTCTGAACGCGCGATAGTCATGCGCGCCATACTCGGTGTAGGGATCGGTTAGGGGATGCGCGGGATCGGAGAGGATCTCGGATGTCCGAGCAGAGGGTGCCAGCAGGGAAGAATGCAGCGTCCCAGTGCGGGAAGCGGTTCCCCATGCGTTCAGGTAATACGAAGTCTCATGGGCGCGCCTGAGCGGCCAGGAGTCTTCATCGCGCCAAGCGTTGTCTCCCATAACGAAAAGGCGAACGGGTTTTTCGCGATCCACGCTGTTGTCGATGTTCCGAAGGTAGTGGTCCATCCAACGGAGGATGAGTTCGTCGTAGTCGATGGGAGCGGCGGAGCCAAAATCGCGCTCGCCGGACTTGGATTCGTCCTGGCCGCCATGGGTCCAGGGCCCGATCACCGTACGTGTGCGAGGATCTTTTTCGCCGCGCCGCGAGGCGAGCAGCCCGTTGAAATTTGTTGTCGCACCATCGGGCCCGTAGGCTTCGTCGTACCAACCAGAAAAGTTAAGGACCGCGGCGTGAACGCGATCGTACTTGTTCTGAAGCTCCGCCCAGTCCCACCATGGGTCGGCAGGGGAATGCGCAAGCCAGTCGTAGTAGAAAGGCGCGACCTGCTTCAGGTCCTGCAGATCGCGGAGTGGCAGGAAGCTCTGCAAGCGTTCGTGATCCATCTTCCAGGTTGCAGCAGCCTCTTTACGTGTTTGCGGCCCGGGGAGATTTTTGCGGTGGCGGGCGTCGGGAGCGATGTTGAACCAGATCCAGTCGAGCCACGAGCCATCGAAAACGCCTCCGGAATAGAAAAAATTGCGCGGTGTGGAGAAAGTCATGGCTGGAACCATGGCCTTGAGATGAGGAGGATTTTCGACGGCGGCGAGCCACTGGACGGCGCCGGGGTAGGAAAGGCCGAACGTACCGATGTTTCCGTCTGACCAGGGTTGACGCGCGGCCCACTCGATGGTGTCGTAGCCGTCGTGGCCTTCGTTTTGATACGGGGAGAAATCGCCGTCGGAGGCGTAGCGGCCGCGGACGTCTTGAATTACGACCGCATAACCGCGGGCCACCGCTTTTTCAGATGTGGAACCCTCCTTGAGGACGAACTGTTTGCCGTAAGGCGTGCGGTAGACAAGCGTCGGGAAGCGGCCGGTGACGTTGGGGAGCACGACGTCCGCGCGCAGGATAACTCCGTCGCGCATCGGAACGGCCACGTCTTTCCTGACATCGGGAGTGGGCGAGGGTTTTGCTGCTTGCTGAATAGTGTCAGCGAAGAAAGGCACACCGGCCGCAAACAGGAGCACGGTGGGCAGCAAAAAAACGGAACGGCGCAACCTCGGGAAACCTTCGCGGAGGAATAGTAAGGGCACGCGAGCGGCATTGTACCCGAAGAGGCGGTGAAACGGTGGTTGACGCGCGTGCGAGGGTCGTCAACAATGTTTGGACTATGGCGCAAAAACTAACGGACAAGAAGTTGGCGGTTTTGGGGATGGGGAAGCTCGGCGGAATTTTGTTGCGCGCGTACCTGAAGCAAGGGTTGTTTTCGGCGAAACGCGTGACGGCGACGGTGAAGCATGCCGAGAAGGCGGCCGCGCTGGCGAAGGAGCTTGGCGTAGCGGTCGCGACGGATAACAGGAAGGCCGTCCGCGGCGCGGATATTGTTCTGCTGGGCGTGAAGCCGCAAGTGGTGGGCGAAGTATTGAAAGAGATTGGGCCGGAGCTCAGCGAGAAAACACTGGTGATTTCCGTGGCGGCGTCGGTGCCCACGAGTTATATCGAGCAGCATGCCGGCGGGAAGGTGCCCGTGGTTAGGGCCATGCCGAACACCTGCTCAAGGGTAGGCAGCGGCATGACGGGGATTTGCCGCGGAACGTATGCGAGGACAGAAGATTTGGAGACGGCCGAGTCGATGTTTGACGCGGTTGGGCGGACCGTGGTCGTCGATGAAAAGAATATGGACGCGGTGACCGGGCTCTCGGCCAGCGGGCCGGCGTTTGCGTACATAATTTTGGAATCGTTTGCAGAAGCCGGCGTGAAAGTAGGATTGCCCCGTGACGTTTCGACACTGCTAGCGGCGCAGATGATGAAGGGAGCGGCGAGCGTGGTGCTGGAGACTGGGGATCATCCGGCGCTTTTGAAGGATTCTGTAACGACGCCAGCGGGCTGCACGATTGACGGAATTTTGGAACTGGAAGATGGCAAGCTGCGCGTCACGCTGATCAAGGCGGTGGTCAAGGCGACGCAGCGCGCGGGAGAATTGCTGTTCGAAAAATAGAGTCGATGGCAGCGGCTTCGCGGGGCTTATGAGCTGCCTGGTGGTTGCGTGCCAGAAAACCCTTCCGGATGATGCATACCTCAATCAACGTGGTGCGCGGGTTTCTCAGCGGTGATGGTGCGCTTATTTTGCCGGAGATGGAATTGGTATTGTTCGCGTGGGGGATATTGTTGATTGGCCGGTGGCTTAGAGCGAACGAAAAGCACTGGAACGCGTTGCTCGCGCTTGCGGGGACAGCTTTCAGCGGTTTTACGCTGTATGTGCAACACGGGAAGATGCAAGCGCTGCGCGCGGTGAATCCCGAATTGCCGGGACTGCTGGGATTTCGCCAGAGTGTGCTCATCGACCCTTTCTTTCTTTTTTTCTCGGTTCTCTTCCTTGCAGCGACCGTGCTGGTCATTTTGTTCTCGGTGCGATATCTCGAAATTGCGGAAGAAGGGCGCGGAGCGTACTATGCGCTGCTTTTGTTTGCCTGTGTGGGCATGATGTTGATGGTTTCCGGTGTCGACCTGATCGTTGTGTTTTTCGGGCTGCAGATCATGTCGCTGAGCTCCTTTCTGTTGACCGGCTTTGCGCGGAGCAGCGGAGCCAAGCCCTTGCGGGGTTATGCTTTTTTGTGGGCGTGCAGCTCGTTTGCTTTGGCGGGTGGTTTTCTCGTGCTTTACAGGCTCTATCAGACGACAAATCTCGGGCGAATGGGAGCGATCCTCGAGACGCGTTTGGACAATGGGGTGGCGTCTGGCGGTCTTACCGCCTGGCCGGCCCCGCTGGCGCTCGGCTTGCTCGTTGTAGGAGTGTTCTTTTTGATCGACGCCGCGCCGCTTCATTGGTTTGCGCCGGGCGCCTGCGATTCTGCTGCAACGCCAGTGGCCGCCTACCTTCGCATCGTAGCCATGACTGCTGGCTTCGCGCTGCTGCTTAGATTTTTTTCTTTTTTATTTATCTTCGCGCACGAAAACTGGATTCACGTATGGGGAGCGGCGGCCATCGTAGCGCTTCTGTGGGGCAATATTGCCGCGCTGCGGCAGACCACCATAAGGCGGCTGCTGGCGTACGGTTCCGTGGCGCAGGCAGGATTTATTTTGCTTGGGCTGGTGGCGGGGAATGAGGCGGGTTTCAGCGGGATGATGTACTACTTGGGAGTGCATGTTTTCATGATCGCCGGCGCGTTTGGAATTTTGGCTTTGCTGCAGCAACGAGGAGCGGTCCCGACGCGGTTTTCCGATTTGGCAGGCTTGTACTGGCGCAGTCCGGCGGCGGCGTTTCTCCTGCTGGTTTTCATGATGTCACTTGCCGGAGTGCCGCCGACGGCGGGATTCCGGGCCAAGTACTACATCGTGAAAGCCCTGCTTCGGGCGCCGCATCCCGAACTCGCGGCTTTTGCCGTCGTCAATGCGCTGCTGAGCGTGTACTACTACGGCCGCGTCGCGGCGTACGCTTGGAAAAGACCGGCCTACGAAGCGGCGCCTCTCGAGCGACCGGCCCTTGCCGCTCTGGCCATAAGCGGCGGCCAGACCATTGCACTTACCACGGCCGTATTTGTATCGCTCGCCGCTGGGTTGTATCCTGAACCTTTCCTGCGCATGGCGCGCTACGCCTTTGGACAATAAGACAGACAATTCCGCTCCGAACCAACCCGCGAAGAAGCCGGCGCAGTTCGTTCAACAATCCGTGCTTGGTCTTGAGCTGCCCTTTACCTTCGTCGGTGCTGTCGCCCTTGGTGGATTTATCGGTTATTTTCTGGACAAGTGGCTGCACACCGGGCCCTGGCTGATGACTGTGTTCGGGTGCTTCGGCTTTGCCGCGGGGATTCTGGAGATTGCTCGGCGCCTGCGACCGAAGGACTAGGGCATTCCTGATGACCAGCTCGCCCCCTGAGCCCCTTACTGCCCATTTTCTGGGTGAAAGAACCATCCGACGCGTCGTCCTGCTTACTCCCATTTTCGGCATAACCGCGGGTCTTATTGCTTCGTTTTTGCATCATTGGGATTGGGCAGAGGGGATTGTTCTTGGCTCTGGGCTCGGCTTGCTAAATTTCCATTGGCTGAAGCGAGCTGTGGAAGCCTTTACAGCGGTCGCCGCAGCGCAGGCTGGCGCAGGCAAGCCTCGTGGCACGTCGGCGACGTATGTGGCGGCGGCTTTCCGCTACGCCTTGATAGGCCTCTCGGTGTATGTTATTTTTAAATATCTGCATGTTCCCCTTGTGAGCATCGTTTTGGGGCTGTGCGCACTCGCCGCAGCTATACTTGTGGCAAGCGTGTGGGAAGTACTGCAGTCCGTACCGTGAGGAGCCGAGCCCTCTGGGGCGTTTGAGCGATGGAAGAGCACATCAGTCCGATTACTCTCTTTGTGAACCATTACTTCGGTTCGGCGGCCCTGGCAATCTTGCAGGCCCTGCACATCCAGCCGAAGAAACCGGACCTGCCCATACCGCAACACATTGTGATGGGATTCCTGGTGCTCCTGCTGGTAACCGTTTTTGTGCTCATCCTCAGGCTACGCCTATCCGTCGAGAAGCCCGGCGCGATGCAACAGATCGCCGAGCTTCTCATCACCAATCCGATGCGATTGGGCATCCGCGACATACTGGACGAAAGCGCTGGCCACCACGCTCGGTCTTATATTTATTTGATTGGCACCATCAGCATCTTTATCCTGTTTTCCAATCTTTTCAGCCTGTTTCCTTGGTTCGACGCCCCAACCGGCAACGTTACGGTGCCACTGGCCTGCGCCTCGATCATATTTCTGTATTTCAACTGGCAGGGAATCCGGCATCTGGGCCCGGTACACTATGCCAAACAATTTGCTGCGGGAACGGAGTGGTGGATCGCCTGGCTGATCTTTCCGGTTGAACTGATAAGTACGCTGGCACGCCTGCTTTCTTTGACGGTTCGTCTCTATGCGAACATATTTGCCAGCGACATGATCTACACGCTTTTTCTTGGATTGCTCGCGCAGGTTTTCGTGACTGTTTACGAGAGGTCTGCTGTCGCAGGACTTATCGTCGGAGTGTTTCCCGCCTTGATTCCACTGCTTTTCATTGCACTGCACCTTCTCGTGGCTTTTGTGCAGACGATTATCTTTACCGTACTGCCTGCGTCCTATCTTGGATTAGCGACGGCAGAGGATCATTGATCAGGATTTGCCGCCGCGATTTGGCGGCAATTTGTCGCTACAGTGTGAGTCCGGCTGCAAGGTGTCCGGAAACCACCTCCTGGCGGCAACTCATAAGGAGGCAGTCATGAAGAAGTGGAGCATGCTGTTGCTTGTATGTATGGTGGCCATGATTGTGGCGCCCGCGGCGTTTGCCCAGAGCACCGCTGCAGCGCCCGGAGAAAGCCACGCCGCGCTGTGGATCGGGGCATCGTTCGGCATGGGTATCGCAGCGTTTGGCTGCGGCCTCGGCCAAGGGAAGATCGGCGCTGCCGCGCTCGAAGGCATCGCGCGCAACCCCGGCGCCGCAAAGAGCATTTTCACGCCAATGCTTCTCAGTTTGGCATTCGTCGAAACGCTCGTTCTGTTCACTTTTCTGATGATCATTATCAAGCTTGCCTAAGCATTTCGTTTGAGATCTCTTGTTAGTCTTGGCCCGGAGGCGAAAGCTTCCGGGCTTTTTGCTGGTACGCCGCGCATGTTCGGCAGCCGGCGGGTGAAAGTCCCGTCCAACCAGATGAGGTGAAGTGCTAGCGAAGCGCAAGGGCGTCAACCGCGAGGTGGGGTCTCTGGAAAGCGTGGAGCAGAGCTACGGGCCGATGAAAAAGAATCGAGTTTGAGGCTTTCGGTGTCGGACAGGCGAGCGACGTCGTTCTGGGCGCAACAGAGCAGCCAGCTTCTGGTCGCATTGCCGGTAACATGCGTACCGGGGGCCTAGGTGAATAGATCGGGGCCGGGGCGCCAGCGGCCGTCGGCGGTTCCATAGGGGCTGGCGACGACGACGGTGTAGCCGTCCGGATCGCGCATCCAACACTCCCAGTGATTGGGGCCGCCATCGCCATCGGGAGGATTGCGATGCCGGGGCAGCAGGATCTCGACCGCCATTTCGGCAGCGCGCCCTATGACCGCCTCGAAGTCATCCACCTCGAACCAGAGCAGCACACCATTCCCGTAGGGTTTGCCGGCGCGATTGCCGATGGGGCCGTGATGATGTTCGACGTCAAAGCTGTGCAATTGCAGGACGAGCCGGCCATCCTTCACCAGTTGCTCATAGTGGCTGCCGCCGTGAGCCCCCCGACAGCCCAGCAGGCGCTGATACCACCGGCTGCTGGCTTCGACATCGGTTGCACAGATGAGAGGCTGGGGGCGCATTGGTCCTACACTAACAGAACCCTTGCCTGGGCGAGTAGACAGAAAGAGAGTTCAGAAACAGCAGCCCGGAAAGCAGCCCGCAAATGCTTTGGAGACAGAGGATTTGTGCGGCACGGACGCTCCTCGAGCCTGGAGTTCGTCTTCTAGCGGTTGAGAAGGTCGGATCGGAGCAGATAGGCCAGCGTTTTACCGGGAAATACGCCTAAGACAATGGTGCCAAAGGCGGCGATGGCCAGGACCACGTTGACGGACAGCGGGAAGCGCGCGGGAGCGGTGGCGGCGATTTCGGAACTGGGCTCGCGCATGTACATCACGACAATCAGCCGGATGTAGTAATAGGCGCCGATGACGCTGTTGATGGCCATGAGGACGGCGAGCCAGATGAGGTTCGAATCGACGGCGGCTTTGAAGATGTAGAACTTGCCGAGAAAGCCGGCCGTGACGGGCAGGCCGAGAAGCGAAAGCAGGAAAAGGGAAAAGACCGCGGCAACAACAGGCTGGCGTTCGCCGAGGCCGGCGAAATCGTCGAGCTGGAGGTGCTTTTCACCGGCGCCGCCGAACTGCGAGACGATGGTGAACGCGCCGACTTTCACGAGAGCGTAGGACAGGAGATAGAAAAGCACTGCAGTGTAAGCCGGGCTCGCGCCGATGTCCGTACCTTTGAGTTTCGTAACCGCGGCAAACGCCACGAGGATATAGCCTGCGTGGGCGATCGAGCTGTACGCCAGGAGGCGCTTGACGTTGGTCTGCAGCAGCGCGCCGAGATTTCCAACGAACATGGTGAGCGCCGCGATAATCCAGAAGGCCCAGAACCAGAATTGCGTGGCGGCAGGAACGTCGGCAAAAATTCGCAGAAGCAGCGCGAAGGCAGCGGCTTTCGGTCCCGCGGAAAAAAGGGCGGTGACAGGAGTGGGGGCGCCCTCGTAAACGTCGGGCGTCCAGATCTGGAAAGGCGCGGCGGCGACTTTGAAGCCGAGGCCGATGAGGATCAGCGCCAGGCCGAGCTTCAGCATGGTGCTTGTCTGATCGGCGGCATCCATCCGCAAAAGATTGGTGGTCCCGGTGACGCCGTAGACGAGCGCGATGCCATAAAGGAAAAAGGCCGTGGCGAAGGAGCCGAGAAGAAAATACTTCATCGAGGATTCGCCGGACTTGAGCGTGTCGCGGCGGTAGCCTGCGAGGATGTAACTGGAGATGGAACTCAGCTCAAGACCGATGAAGGCGGTGAGCAGCTCTTGCGCCGAGGCGAGGACGCCCATCCCGGCCGTGGCAAAGAGAATGAGGGCGTAGAACTCGGCATCGGCGAGGCGTTCACGATCGAGGTAGGGCGCGGCGGCGAGAATCACGAGCACGGCGACCAGCCCAACAAGGTGGCTGAAGAAGATGCTGAAAGGATCGGCGGCGACAAGGCCCGAGAATGCGGATCCGGGATTGTGGACCGCGTAGAAATTGCCGCAGATGCCAGCGAGCGCTCCCACGACGGCGACGGCTGTCAAAGCTTTGCGGCTTTTGACGATCGGCTGGAGCAGCATGAGGAGCGCGCCAAATCCGCACCAGATGAGCTCCGGCAATACGCGAAGCATATCGGACGTGTTGGGGAACGCGGACATTTAGCGGGTTCCGAGCCTTTCCAGTGAGTTTGTCTTGGGAGCGGCACTTAGAGAGCCGCCGATTGGTTGCCGCCCTCGATCGGACGGGAGGGACGCCGGCGCCTTCGCTTCTTCGGCGCGCGGCGGGCGGTCCATTTGTTTGATCACGGAGTCGCTGGCCGCGGCGGTGCGGCCGGTGATGAAGACCGAGCCGATGCCCATCCAGAGCGTGATGACGGCCATGGTGACGAGGATGACGCGCTCGCGGGCGGAGACGTCGGGGAGAGTGCGGTTTTTCTCGACGGTGATATCGCCGTAGAAAACCTTTTGATAAGACCAAAGCAGATAGCACGCCGAGAGAATCACTCCCGTTGCTGCCCACGCGGCCCAGTTCCAGCGAACCTGATACGTGCCGAGCAGGATCAGAAATTCGCCGACGAATCCATTGAGCATGGGCAGGCCGAGCGAAGAGAGCGCGACAAAGAGAAAGAACGCGGCGAGGCGCGGCATTGGCGTGGCGAGGCCGCCGAACTGGGATATTTCGAACGTGTGGCGCCGGTCGTAAAGCATTCCAACAAGCAAGAATAGGCCGCCGGTGGAGATGCCGTGAGCGAGCATCTGGAAGACCGCGCCCTGCATGGAGATTGGATGGAACGCGAAGATGCCGAGCACGACGAATCCCAAGTGGCTGACGCTGGAATAAGCGACGAGCTTTTTGAGGTTGGGCTGAACGAGAGCGACGAGCGCGCCATAGATGATACCGATGATCGCCAGAGTGGCGACGGCGGGGGCGAAGCGGCGGGAGGCGTCCGGAAAGAGCGGCAGGCAGAAGCGAATCATGCCGTAGGTGCCCATCTTCAGGAGCACTCCGGCGAGCATGACGGAACCAGCCGTGGGCGCCTCGACGTGCGCGTCGGGCAGCCAGGTGTGGAATGGGAAGAGCGGTACTTTGATGGCGAAGGCCACGAAAAAGGCGAGGAAGAGAAGCGTTTCCGTGCCGCGAGGGAGGACGAGCGCGCCGGTCTCCAGCGCATTCTGGATCGCCGGCAGGTCGAAAGTGCCGGTGGCATTGTAGAGCCAGAGAATACCGACAAGCATGAGGATCGAGCCGGCCATGGTGTAGAGGATAAATTTGACGGCCGCGTAGATGCGGCGGTCGTGGCCCCAGATACCGATGAGCAGATACATCGGGATGAGCATCACTTCCCAGAAGAGGAAGAAGAGGAAGAGGTCGAGCGAAAGGAAAACGCCGACCACGCCGACTTCGAGCAGGAGAATGGCGATGAAAAATTCCTTGACGCGTTTTTGGATACTGTTCCACGAGCAGAGGATGGAGATGACCGTGAGAAACGTCGTCAGGATGACGAGGAAGAGGCTGATGCCGTCTGCGCCGAGGTGATAGTTGATGTAGGTTTGCTGGGCATCGCCGTGTGCGCCTAGAGCGATCCAGTTATGAAATTCTACAAGCTGGTAGCCGGCGCTGCCGAGCGGGACGCCGCGCAGTAGCCACAACAGCGAAAAAATAAGCTCGAGCAGGGAGACGGCGAACGCGATGCGGCGAATCCATTCGTGGTCGTCGCTGCGAAGGCAGAGCAACCCAAGCACACCGACGGCGGGCAGGAAAATGAGAATTGTGAGGAAAGGCAGGGTTGGCATTAGCGCACCATCCCGACGACTGGCGGCGGTGACGGCCAGAAGAAGATGACCGCGATGATGACGATCGCGCCGATGACGACCCAAACGGCGTAGCTGCGCGTGTTGCCGGATTGCGCATGGCGAACCACATCACCAACATCCGTGGCGCCCCTGGCAATGCCGTTGACTGTACCGTCGATCCCGGCCACGTCGACGATTTTCCAGAGCACATTCGTGGAAATCCATAGCAGCGGTTTGACGATCAAGGCTGCGTACAGTTCATCGACGTAATATTTGTTGAGCAGCGTTTTGTAGATGGGCTGCATGGACTTGGCGATCTGTTCCGGTTTGCTTGGCTGGCGAAGGTAGAGCCAGTAGGCTACGCCGAGGCCGATAAGAGCCGAGGCGACAGCGACGACTGCGAGGATGATTTCGAGTTGGTGGGCGGCGGCTTCGTTCACGCCTTCGGCACCTGACGCCGCCGTGGCGAAAACGGGCGCAAGAAAGCTTGTGAAATAATCCGGACCGCCCCACAGCCCGGGAGCGGCAAGCCAGCCGCCGATCACGGATAGCACCGCGAGCACGACCAGCGGGCCGAGCATGCTCCACGGCGATTCGTGAACATGGACGTGATGCTCGTCGTAGCGCTGCTTGCCGAAAAAGGTGAGGAAAATCAGCCGGAACATATAGAACGAAGTGAGGAGCGCGGTAAGCAAGCCGATGGCGTAGAGTGGATGACCGCCTGGAATTTGAAACGCACTAAGCAGGATGGCGTCCTTGCTAAAAAATCCGGCGAGCGGCGGAATGCCGGCGATGGCTAGCGTGGCGATTAGCATGGTCCAGTAGGTGTACTTGATTTTTTTGCTGAGGCCGCCCATGTGGCGCATGTCTTGCTCGCCGCCCATGGCGTGAATGACGCTGCCAGCCGCAAGGAAGAGAAGCGCTTTGAAGAAGGCGTGCGTCATCAAATGGAAGATGCCCGCCGAAAATGCGCCGACGCCGCAGGCCAGGAACATATAGCCGAGCTGGCTGACCGTGGAGTACGCGAGGACGCGCTTGATATCGGTTTGCACGAGGCCGATGGTGGCGGCGAAGAACGCCGTGGCGCAGCCGATGACGGCGACGACGACCATGGCCGTCTCGGAATGCATGAAAAGTATGTGCGACCGGGCAACAACGTAAACGCCGGCAGTGACCATCGTGGCCGCGTGAATCAACGCGCTGACGGGCGTGGGGCCTTCCATAGCGTCGGGCAGCCAGACATATAAAGGAAGCTGAGCGGATTTTCCGGTGGCGCCCATAAAGAGCAGCAAGCAGGCGATTGTAAAGGTCCCGAACTGTCCCCAGGCTTCATGTCCCCAGGATGGGCTGGACGCCGCAGCGAATAAAGTTGTGAAGTCCAGCGTATGGAACGTGCGGAACAGAAGGAACATTCCCAACATGAAACCGAAATCGCCGATGCGATTGACGATGAACGCTTTTTTGCCGGCGTCCGAAGCCGACTTTTTCAGGAAATAAAAACCGATGAGCAGGTAGCTGCACAGACCGACGCCCTCCCACCCGACGAAGAGCAGCACGTAGTTCGCGGCCAACACGAGGATGAGCATGAAAAACATGAACAGGTTGAGGTAGGAGAAAAAGCGGTAGTAGCCGCCTTCGTGCGCCATGTAGCCAGTCGAGTAGATGTGAATGAGAAACCCGACGCCGGTGACGACGAGCAGCATGACAACGGTGAGCTGATCGAGCTGCAAGTCGAAGCCTGCGCGGAAGGATCCGGCCGCAATCCAAGTGAAATAATGCTGGATCCAGGGAATTTGATCTTCGGGAAGTTGCGTGAATTCGCGGACGCCTTCAAGGGCGGCCAAAAAGGAAAGGCCCGTCGCACCAAGAGCAACGCTGTTGATGATCTTGTTCGGCCACTTGCCGCCAAGCAGGCCGTTGATGGCCGAGCCGAGCAGCGGCAAAAGCGGAATGATCCACAGATGATCGAGTATGAGCATTAGAGTTTGAGCAAATCCACACGCTCGACGTTCAGCGATTGCCGGTTGCGCGCGGTGAGAATGATGATGCCCAGGCCAACCGCCGCTTCCGCCGCCGCCACGACGATAACGAACAAAACGAACACCTGGCCATCGGACTGATGCCGCGCTTGGCTAAACGCCACAAAAGCAAGATTGACGGCGTTCAGCATCAATTCGATGGACATGAAAATCGTGATGACGTTGCGCTTGAACACAAACGCCACGACGCCGAGGCCGAACAAAACCGCGCTGAGAATCAGGTAGTAGCTCGTCGGGACCATTTTCAGCTGTTCTCCCGCTGCGCGAGAACGATCGCGCCCAGTATCGCCACGAGAATCAAAAACGAAGTCAGCTCGAAGGGATAGACAAAATCCTTGAAGAGCATGGTGGAGATATCTTTCGTATTGGCCAGCCCGCCAGACTGGAAGCCCGCTTGCGCCGTTTCATTCGAACGCGCAATAGCCGCCGCAAGAAATCCGAGCAGCGCAACCGCCAGCGGAATGCCCGCGATGCCCGCGAGCTTCGAAACATTCGTGCGCTCTTCCACTCCGGCGTTCAGTAGCATAATGACGAACACGAAGAGCACCATGATGGCGCCGCCGTAGACGATGATCTGCACTGCGGCGACGAATTCGGAGCCCATCAGCAGGTAAAGCCCAGCTAGCGCGATCATCACGACTATCAGAGAAAGCGCGCTATGAATCGGATGCCGCTGCAAGATGAGGCTTAGCGCGCCGATCACCGCGATCGCCGCTAGCACAAAGAAAATGGCAAGCTGGGGCGTCATCGTGGACCCCATATCAACATGGCAAAGGCGGTGATCACGACGTTCGCGATCGACAGCGGGAGCAGCAGTTTCCAGCCAAAGGACATCAGCTGGTCATAACGGAACCGCGGAAGCGTGCCGCGCATCCAGACGTACACGAAAAGAAAGACAAAGATTTTCGCGAGCAGCCAGAACGGGCCTTGAATGAACGCGTTTACGAATTGCAATTGCGGAACGGCTAGCGCAATGCCGATGACAGTGAGCACCGTGCCAATGCCCGGAAGCACGAGCCGGCCAAAGATAGTCTCGTAGCGGATCCCGTCCCAAATCACCCACAAGCCGGCCGGAATCAGAATCACCGATGGCAAATAGTACGTGAATGTCCAGCTGGCAGGGAAGGGAGAGAGCCATCCGCCGAAAAACATGATCGTGCAGAGGCACGACACAGTGATCATGCTGGTGTATTCGGCGATAAAAAACATGGCGAACTTGAAGCTGGCGTATTCGGTGTGAAAGCCAGCCACGAGTTCGGATTCCGCTTCGGGAAGATCGAATGGCACGCGATTCGTTTCCGCTACCGCGGCGACGAAGAAGCAAATGAAGCCCAAAATCTGCGGCCAAATGTTCCAGCCCAGGATGCCGCGCTCCGGATGGTGCGCCTGGGCATTAATGATGTCTCGCAGATTAAAACTGCCTGCGAGAAGGAGCACTCCTACGACGGACATGGTCAGCGCGAGCTCGTAACTCACCATTTGCGCCGAACTGCGAAGGCCGCCCAGCAGGGGATACTTGCTGTTCGAAGACCAGCCGGCCAGCGCAACACCGTAAACACTAAGCGCGGTAATGGCAAAGAGCGCAAGTATGCCAATATTGAGATCAGCGATGCCCAGCGTGATGTCGCGGCCAAATATGTGCAGCGGTTCAGGCCCGAACGGAATAATGGCGATGGAAGTTAGCGCGAGCGCCAGCGCCATGAGCGGCGCGAGAAAATAGGTAAACTTATCCACGCCAGCCGGCGTCGGGTCTTCCTTCAAAAGAAACTTCAATCCGTCAGCCGCGGGTTGCAGCAATCCATGAGGCCCGACGCGGTGCGGTCCCCATCGCGATTGCATGTGCGCCACAACTTTGCGTTCGAACCATGTCAAATAGGCATTCACCGTCAGAACGATGAAAAGCAGAAGCGCAATCTTTACAAGATAAATGATGATCGTTGCGTGCGCGGCTAAGAAGGAGGTTAAAAAGGAGATCACGGCTTGGCTTCCGCCTCCGGGAGAGATTCCATCATGGTGCAGAAGCGGCCAAGCGTGCCGCTGGTGAAAAGCGTGTCTTGCGCGGAGCGAATCAGGCCGACGGGAACGTCATAAGGCGCGTGGCCGTTCTTGGCGACATGAACTTGCGTGGACTCCGCGCCTCCGGTCAGCAACCCCGCGGCCTGCACGTCGTAGCCGGGCACGGCTTTACGAATCTCTTCAAAAACCGCCGCTGGCGTCTTGTAGTGGAAGGCCTTACCGAGGCCCAGCCGTTCGAGCTGATGCGACAGGATGCGCAGCAAATCAAAATCAGTTCGGGGGCCCATCACTTCGGCCGCTTTGTGTAAAAGCTGAATCTCGCCGGAAGTATTCGTGACGCTGCCTTCTTTTTCGTAAGCCGACGCGGCCGGGAAGACGATGTCCGCAATTTTTGCCGTGTCCGTCAAAAACATTTCGTGAACGATGAGCAGATCGAGTTTGCCGCGCCCGAATCCCAGCGTGCCAAAATGCGAAAGCGGATTTGCGCCCATGACGTAAAGCGCCTTCAGCTTGCCATTTTGCGCTGCGTCCACCATTGCGGGCGCGGTCATTCCAGCCTTCGACGGTAGAACGCCGCCCCACAACCGCTCGAATCCTTCGCGCGCCGCGGAATCGTCAATATGCGCGTAACCCGGCAGGCGGTCCGGCAGCAATCCCATATCGGCGGCTCCGCGCGAATTTGCGTAATCGCCAAGCGCCATATAGCGAACTTTGCCGTGCAGCTTCGAACCGAAGGCTACAAGCTGCGCAATCGCCGCGCCGGCCACTTCCGCACCGAAGACGATAGCGACCTCGGGCTCGGCATCCAGTGCCGCCTTCACCTGAACAAGCTGCTCGACGAGATTGCTCGGCAGCTGGCCTTCTTCATGTGCCATGAAGCGAATCGCAGCCGGTTCCTGGCCGGTGACGAGCTTCACGAATTGCGTCGCTTTGCGCTTCAGCTTGATGTCGCGCGCATTCAAAATGAAAAGCTTCGCGCCAATGTGGCGAATACCCTTGCGAATCTGCCACGCGGCCAGCGGATTTTGCTCCGTAGGGTCGTTACCGACAAGCAGAACCGCTTTCGCTTCCGCCAACTGCTTCATGGTCAGCAGGGAATCGACAGCATTGTCGCCGAGTGCCGTAACAAGACCGGTGTAATCGGCCGTGCGGTGATGATCGATGTTGTTCGTGCCGAACGTCGCGCGTGCCAGCCGCTGGAACAGATAATCCTCTTCATTCGAAGTGCGATTCGAACCGATGAACCCGATGGAATCCTTGCCGCCCGCGTCATAAACCTGCTTGAGCCGCGTAGCGGCGGTCTGCGCAGCCTCTTCCCAGGAAACCGGATAAAGCTTGTCGCCTTTGCGCACCATCGGCTGACGGATGCGATCGGGGTGTTTCGTAAAGTCAAAACCAAATCGCCCCTTGATGCACAGAAAATCCTCATTGATTCCAGAGAGGTCGCGGTTATTCGCGCGCATGATCTCGTGATTGCGGACGCTTAACGTGGTTTTGCAGCCGTTCGAACAGTGCGTGCAAACGGTCGAGACGTAGGTCATCTCCCACGGCCGCGTTTTGTAGCGGTAGGTCCCGCTCGTCAGCGCGCCGACCGGGCAAATATCGATGCACATCCCGCACTCTTCGCACTCGAGATGATCTTCGCGGTTCGGAATGATGATGCTGTTGGCGCCGCGCATGCCGACCCCCAGCGCCTTCACATCCATACCTTCATCGCATACGCGCACGCAGCGGAAGCACAAAATGCAGCGCGGCGCATCGTAATAAACGAGCTCCGACCATTTCTCTTCCGGCCGGTGAATTTTTTCTTCGACGAACCGGCTCGTGTCCGCGCCGTAGCGGAACACCATGTCCTGCAGCTCGCACTCTCCGCCCTTGTCGCAGACCGGACAATCGAGCGGATGGTTCGTCAAAAGAAATTCCAACATCGCCTTGCGCGCTCCGCGAACCTGGTCCGTGTTCGTTCGAACAACCATACCTTCGGTCGCCACCAAGGTGCACGCCGTTTGCAGCTTCGGCATTTTTTCCACTTCGACGAGGCACATGCGGCAAGCCGCCTGCAACGAAAGCCCGGGGTAATAACAGAACGACGGCACTTCTGTTCCTATCCGCCGCGTCGCTTCAATCACCAGCGTGCCCGGAGGAACCTGCACGTCGCGGTCGTTAATCTTCAGCGTGACTAGCTTTGTATCTGCCATGGATTCCTAACGCGAGCCTACGAGTGCTTCCGCGGATTTATACGCGCACTTTCCGTTCAAGTGATCTTCAAATTCGTTGCGCCATTTTTGCACGATGCTTATGGTCGGCAGGGCAGCAGCGTCGCCTAGCGGGCAGAACGTGCGGCCCAGCATGTTTTTCGCCAGTTCGCCCACGATGTCAATGTCTTCATTGCGGCCGTAGCCCGCATGGAAACGATCCAGCATTTTCTTGAGCCAGGACGTGCCTTCGCGGCAAGGGATGCACCAGCCGCAGGATTCGTGCGCATAAAAGTGCATTATGCGCCGCGCCATGTCGACCATGCAGGTGGTTTCGTCCATCACCACCATGCCGCCGGAGCCGAGCATCGAGCCGGCTTTGGCGACAGAGTCGTAATCCATCGCGATATCTATTTCCTCAGCGCTCAAAATCGGGCAGGAGCTTCCGCCGGGAATGACAGCCTTGAGTTTCTTCCCGCCGGGAATTCCGCCCGCCATTTCATAGATGAACTTTTTCATGTTCATCCCGAGCGGAATCTCATAGATGCCCGGTTTCGCGATATGGCCGGCAACGCACAACAACCGCGTGCCGCCATTTTTCGGCGTGCCGCGCTTGGCGTAATTTTCGCCGCCTTCCAGAATGATCGCCGGAACGGAGCTGAGCGTCTCGACATTATTAATGATGGTCGGGCAGCCGTAGAGGCCGACGACAGCAGGGAAGGGCGGCTTGATGCGTGGATAGCCCCGCTTGCCTTCGAGCGATTCCATCAGCGCAGATTCTTCGCCGCACTCGTAGGCGCCGGCGCCGGTATGCGTGAGTATGTCGAAATCAAATCCGGAGCCGAGAATATCCTTGCCCAAATAGCCATGCGCGTATGCCTCTACCACGGCCGCTTCCACAATATCCAACACGTAGCGATATTCGCCGCGCACGTAAATAAACCCGCGATGAGCTCCAAAGGATCGCCCCGCGATGATCATGCCCTCGATCAGCTGATGCGGATCCATTTCCATCAGCGGGCGGTCCTTGCATGTCCCAGGCTCCGATTCGTCGGCATTGCAGATGAGGTATTTCGGTTTCGGCGAATCCTTGGGCACGAACGACCACTTCATACCGGTCGGAAAGCCTGCCCCTCCGCGCCCGCGCAAACTGGATTTTTTCACTTCATCGATGATCGATTCAGGCGTCATTTCCTTCAGCGCTTTTTCCAGCGCCTTGTAGCCGTCGTGTTCGAGGTAGACATCGATCTTGCGGGAATCCTTGATTCCCCAGCGCCTGCTGATCAGCGGCGTTTCTCCGGGCTCCCGAGCGTGCAGCGCGCCGGCAGTGACGGGCTCGGGCGGCGGGACCCTGCCGCCGTCCAATTCCTTGATGATGCGATCGAACTTGAGCGCCGTGAGATTTTCGTAGAAGTCGTAATTCACTTGCATGGCGGGCGCGCCGGTGCAAGCCCCGATGCATTCCACCTCTTCGAGCGAGAATACGCCGTCCTCGGTAACTTCCTTGTGTCCGATTTCGAGGCGCTTCTTCGCGCGTTCCAAAATATCGTTTCCGCCGCGCAGCATGCAGGCCACGTTCGTGCAAACTTGCACATGAAACTTGCCCATGGGCTTGCGGTGCAGCATCGAGTAGTAGGCGAGGGTTTCCTCGACTTGCACGTTGTTCAGATCCAAGCGGCGCGCGATTTCCGCAATCATCTCGTCGCTCACGGAGCCATACTCGTCCTGCGCGTACATCAACATGGGAATCAGCGCGCTGCGCTTGAAGGGATACGCTGTCTGCAGTTTTTCAAAGCGCGCGGCAAGTTGTGTCGAAAGTTCCATGAAGTTAGCGGTCGACCTCTCCCAGAACGATGTCGATCGTCCCGATGCATGCGACCACGTCGGAAATCAGCTGGCCAGTGACGAGCTTCGGCAAGGCCTGCAGATTGATGTAGGACGGCGAGCGGAAGTGCGCGCGCAGGGGTTTTGGCGAGCCATCGCTGGCTATAAAACACCCCAATTCGCCGCGTGGCGATTCCACGGTCACAAAGGCTTCGCCCGGCGCCGGCGAAAACCCCTCCGTAAAAATCTTGAAGTGGTAGATGAGCGCCTCCATCTCCGTCTTCATTTTCTCGCGCGATGGCGGCACGATGCCGGGCGCTTCCGTCCGGATCGGACCGCTATCGGTAATCTTGGCCATGGCCTGTCGCACAATCTTCAGGCTCTCCCGCATTTCGAGCACGCGGACCATATATCGCGCGAAACAATCGGATTCCGTCCTCGTCGGAACATCAAACTCGAACTCGTCGTAGCTGGAGTAGGGGAACATTTTGCGGTTGTCGTAATTGATGCCTGCCGCGCGAAGCGTTGGTCCGGTCATGCTCAGCGCCACCGCGTCTTCCGCAGAAATATAACCGACGTCCTTCAGCCGTCCCATCCAGATGCGGTTCCCGGTTAGCAGCGATTCGTACTCGTCAATGCGGCTGGGCATCATCTTCAAAAAGCGGTCGACCGCCCCGCGCCACCCCGCCGGAGGTTCGAGCGCAAGTCCGCCGATGCGGATATAACTCGTCATCATCCGCTGCCCGGCAAACAACTCGAAAATCTTCAGAATCTCTTCGCGCTCGCGGAAGCAATAAAGAAATACGGACATCGCGCCCATGTCAATCGCATGCGTCCCAAGCCACACCAGGTGCGAAGAAATGCGTTGTAGCTCGACCATCATCACGCGCACGTACTGCGCCCGCTTCGGAATTTCGAGGCCAAGCAATTTTTCCACTGCCAGGCAGTAGACGAGGTTGTTGCCGAGTGGATTCAAATAGTCCATCCGGTCCGTAAGCGTGATGGCCTGAGAATACGTCTTGTCCTCGCAGCTCTTTTCAATTCCCGTGTGCAGATAGCCGAGATCAGGCACGGCCCGAACGACCGTTTCGCCGTCCAACTCAAGCAATACGCGCAGCACGCCGTGCGTCGAAGGGTGCTGTGGCCCCATGTTGAGGACCATCGTTTTCGTTGCGCCAGTGGCAGTTTCGACAGTGCTCATACCGAGCTCTTTCTGAATCCCGGGACCATGGGAACGTCGCGATATCCCTCAACCGGATAGTCTTTGCGCAGCGGATATCCTTCCCAGTCCTCGGGAAGCAGGATGCGCCGCAGATCCGGATGCCCCGTGAAACGAATACCGAACAGGTCAAAAATCTCGCGCTCCAGCCAATTTGCGCCCGGCCAGACCGGAACCAGCGTGTCAACCACCGTGTCCGATCCCGACAGGCGCACTTTGAGGCGAATTTTGTCGCGGCGGGGAATCGAAACCAGGTGGTAATTCAGTTCGAAACGGGGCTCGTGGGGATATCGGTCAACACAGGTGGCATCCGTGAGGAGGTTAAATTGCAGTTCCGCGTGATCCCGACAGCGTTCCGCCACCGCCCGCAAGATTTTGCGCGGCAGAACGAGCGTGGTCTCGCCGCGAAATTCAACCACTTCCTCGATGGCGTTTGGGTTCCAGGCACGCAGGTGCTCGACCACAACACTAGCGCGTTCGCTGGTATTCTCGGTCACTGTTTCCAAGCCCTCAGGCGCTGGCTAATACTTATGCCAGTCGAGCGCGCCTTTTTTCCACAAATAAAAGTAGCCCACCAAAAGTATGGCGATGTATACCATCATCTCGAGGAAACCGTACATCCCAATCCTCGGCGACATGTTTATGAAGTCCCGGTAGATATAGGCCCATGGATACAAAAAGATAGCTTCCACATCAAAAAGGATGAAAACCATCGCCACTAGGTAAAATCGTACCGAAATGGGCGCGCGCGCGTCGCCAGTCGGCTCCATGCCGCATTCGTAGGGCTGCTGTTTGGCGCGGCTTGGCCGGCGCCAACCGATCAGCACCGAGGCAGCCGTCAGCGCCCCGGCGAGCGCCGTGGCAATCAGCAGGTGTAAGAGAAGCGGAGTGTACGCTTGTAGACCTGAATCAGTCATGGGCGAAGCGCTATAATATCCATTCAACCGCCAGTCGGTCAAATGGCCTAAGGAAAATTCTGTGGCGGGCGCTGGCGGAAATGTTGGCGAGTGCGCCGCCGGGGGAGTGGACGAACACTATATGCTCTTCGGGCATAACACGGACGTAAAAGCGGGCGATTCGGTTTATCACGTTCAGACCGAGGATCGCGGCACCGCCAACGCCTTGATCGACACGACCGTCTATTGCCGCGGCCGCGTCCTGCATCGCCGCACCAATAACTACATTGATCTTCTGCCGCTCGATGCGGGTCGCGAAGACCTGCTCCGAAAAAGGATTGACGACCAGCATCGAAAAGTCACCGAGGAGATCCGCAGCGGTCTATTGCAGCTCGTTCCGCCTCCTCTTCCAGCCAAGGAAAGCCCCCCGGTCCAAAAGGCTGATTCTCTGGCGCATTCAGAGACCAGCCCGGCTTCAGCATTGGCGGTTGAACTGCTCAACGCGAAGACCTGGCTGGCGGGGAAGCGCGCTAATTTGCAGGTGGCAGTCCGAAACAAGCACAATGGAGCCGCAGCTTCCGGCGCGCTCGTCACGGCGCGAATTGATGGCGCTGCGGACGTCACGGAATTCTCGACCGAGACGGGAGCCGATGGCCAAGCACGCCTGGAGTTCGACATGCCGCGGCTCGCCGGAGCCGAACCCGCACTGGTCATCGAGGCGACGCAGGCGGATTCGAAGGGCCATTTGAAATTTCAGCTAAAAGCGCGCGCGCGCGTTCCAACCGCGTAAGGGAAGCGCTCCAGTGGGAATTCGAATATGGAGATGGAATCGTCGATTTCGATTGTTGTGAATGGCGAGAAGCGCGAAGAACATCCCGGCACGACAGTATCCGATCTACTCGTCGCCCTTGGCCTGAATGCAGGCCGCGTAGCCATCGAGCGTAACCTCGAAATACTGCCGCGCCCTGCGTGGGTGCAAACCCCGGTTAAACCCGGCGACCGCTACGAAATCGTGCAATTCGTCGGCGGCGGGTGAATCTTCAAGATCAAGGTCTTATTTTTTTCCTTGCGCCGCCAGATATTTCTTCCAGCGTTTCCAATAAAAAGCAGGCCAGCCGTTCCGCACGCCCTTCTGGTCGTGCTGTGGCACGCCTACATGAACGATTTCCACGACCGCGCCGCCTGGCGCCTTTTCGAAGCTCATGATCAGGACGGAAAATTCATCCTTCTTCCAAAAGTCGGCACGCCAAGCCTGCACAATCTTCTTGCCCGGTACGATCAGCAAATTCTTCCCTCAAATCGCCCCGCCGTGTGCGCGCCACGTTCCGCCCGCTTTGCGGCTCAATTTCGCTGGCGCTCCCGTAGCCGCAGCATGCGTTTTCGAATCCATATACATCTCGAACAGCGCCTCCGGCGAGGAGGCAAACTTAACGCGTTGGGATATGGTTGGAGTCATGGAATCGGTTCCCCGGCATTCGGCCAAATTCCTAGAGCCATTCCTAAAGCCCTTCGAGGATGTGGCCCATCTTGCTTTTTTTCGTCTGAAGATAGGCACGGGAAATTTTCGAAATGCGGGGCTGACACGGAATGCGCTGTACTACCCGAATTCCGGAACTCTCAAGCTGCCGCACTTTCTCCGGATTGTTCGATAGCAGCCGGATTTTCGTGGCGCCAAGTTTCTTCAGTATTTGCGCGGAAAAATCGTAATCTCTCGCATCGGCGGCGAAGCCCAGCGTTTCATTGGCTTCGACCGTGTCCATTCCCCCGTCCTGCAGCTGATACGCGCGCAGCTTGTTCATCAACCCGATCCCGCGCCCCTCTTGCGGCAGATAGAGCAAGATGCCGGAACCAGCCTGGCCGATTTTCTTGAGCGAAAGCTCGAGCTGTGCTTGGCAATCGCAGCGCAATGATCCGAGCACATCTCCCGTCAGGCATTGCGAATGTACGCGCACCAACGGCGCCGTTTTTCCATTCAGCCTGCCCCGCACGAGGGCGATGGCTTCATCCAGCGGACCCCGGCCTTTGAATCCCCAAATAGTGAAACGGCCGTAGCGCGTCGGCAGAGCGGCCTGCGCAATCAGCTTCACGCCCGTGCCTGTTTTCACTGTCCGTTTGTCCGGATTTGATTTTGGTCTCATGGCAAACGACAAGTATAACAGGTACGCCACGCGAGCCTTTACATCCGGCCTGCGATTGGCTAGCGTAAGCGAAGAAGTCCGCGCCAACCAAATATGGATTCGGCCACCGCAGTCCGCGACCTACTCTTCACCTTGCTTCTTAAGGTAGGCGTGGCCTCCTCTATCGCTGCCCTCCTCGCCCGCTGGAACACTTTCCGTCGCGTGCTATTTACCGAAGAACGCGATCCCGACCAAAAACTAAAGCTGATGCTCTTCATGACCCCGCCGCTCATCGTCGGAGTAACCCTCCGCCTCGTCGGCTATCCCTACCAGTTTGCCGACCTTTCTCTCGAGGGAGCATTTCTGATGGGCCTGCTGGGCGGCCGCGTTGTCGGCCCCATTGGCGGCGCAATCATCACCATTCCCGCACTCATCTCGCACGAATGGCTGGCCATGCCGGCCGCCTCGACCGCAGGGCTGCTTGGCGGATTGATCCGTCAAGCCATCCCGAACAAGGAAGATCTCTGGAATTTCGGCCCGTTCACATTTCTGAATATTCCAAAAGCCGTTGTGCGCCTACTGAAGAAAGGCCAGCTGTCGTGGGAAATGGCGCCGCTAGGGGTCTGCGTGATTTTGGAACTGGGCCGCGTCGCCCTGGTTCAAGCTACGAAGCCCAAGTGGCTCTTCGCCATTCACCCGCAGTGGGACTGGTGGCTGGTCTTGACAGTGATTGCCACGCTGATGTCCGTCGCCGCGCCCCTGAAAATTTGGAACAACACTCGCATCGAAATGAACCTCGAGCGTCACCAGCAACTCCTCCTCAAAGCTCGCATGGACGCCCTGTCCCGCCAGATCAACCCCCACTTCCTGTTCAATACGCTCAATACAGTTTCCGCCCTCATCCGCTTTGACCCCGATAACGCGCGCGGCGTCGTCCTCAAGCTCAGCAATATCCTTCGTCGCCTCCTGCGCAAGCACGAAACTTTCGTCCCTCTCCGCGAGGAACTCGAATTCATCGACGACTATCTCGACATTGAAGTCGCCCGGTTCGGCCGCGACAACCTAGATATCATCAAACAAATCGACGAAGAAACTGTTGAAGCCTTCGTCCCCAGCATGCTTCTTCAGCCCATCGTGGAGAATTGCCTTAAGCATGGCCTAGCTCCCAAACTCGACGGCGGCAAAATCCAGCTGCGCACCACCAATCACGATGGCCGCCTGCACATCGAGATCGAAGACAACGGAGTCGGCATCTCCGAAGAAAAAATGCCCCACGTCTACGTCGAAGGTATCGGCCTCAGCAACGTCCGCGAACGCCTCCGCGTCCTCTACGGCGCCGATTTCCACCTCCAAATCGAAAGCCGCCCCGGCCAGGGCACCCTCATTAAAATTGACATACCCGAATTAGTCTCCGCCATGCAAACCGTGGGCTAAAGCATCGAAGGCAGCAGGAGATGATTAAGGAATGCGTGTAGCTCCTGTAACACATGATGGGAATCAGGCACGCCAAGATGAAGGGAAACGGTAATGGATTAATGTCGCGCCAGCCTCGCAACATCACGGATCGCTTGGACCACGAGGGCGGGTTCGTCCAATTGAATGTAGTGTCCGCTCTTGCGAGCAATGACGAATTGAAGGTGCGGGACGGCGGCTGCGAGCAGGTCTTCAGACTTCCGCCACGCCAGCTCGAGCACCCTCGAGAAATTTGGTGGGGCACTGGCGGGAAGTTCCACATGGAGTCCGCGAACCAGAATCACCGCCGGGATTTTGTCCATCGGTCCAGCACTCACCTCTCGCTCCATCTGCTGGAAGCTCGAATCAAAATCAATCGTTTCGAGCGCCGTATAATTTTCAAAACCGGGCAGCGGCCCGGAATTAAGTCCTACGAACGTCGTCCAGTCGCTCGGCTTGATCAGTGGCTTGATCTGTTCCGCCAGTGCGTCCACCAGAACGAGACCGCTCACCTCTTCCGGGTACATCGCGCTATAAAGCCGGATGAACAATCCACCCATCGAATGGCCCACCAGCACGTACGGGCCTGGAACGCGGGCGGCACGCAGGAGTAGATGAAGGTCTCGCACCACATTTAGCGCGGTACGCGGCATAGGCGCCGGGTCGCTGCGGCTGACTTCACCGGGATTTAGTGTAGTGCCCGGCCGATCGTAAGTGCAGACACGAGCGAACTTGGCGACCTCTTGCAATACAGGAGCGCCACCTTTGGTTAACAGATCCGGGCGATTCCAGTTGTCTCCACGCGTTCGCAGCCCAGATTCGAGAATGACTGTTGGTGAACCGCTCCCATGGCACTCAAGAAAGAGCTTGCGGCCGTTGCCTGTATCGACCGTCCCTGCGAAATCTGCGTCTGCTGGTGATGTTTCGCCCGCCTGACTTCCCTGTGCGCCAAGACCAGCGGGAATCAAAATTCCGCTGTCGCAAGCTACGATCAGAAAGTACGCCGCAAGTCTCAAGCACACAAAGCGCACAAACTCTCCACGGTTCAGAACCGGCTCGAAGCATGCTGAAGCATAAGGAACGATAGCCTAAAGACCGTAAGAGCGAAAATTGCGAAGCTTGAAAGTGGACTGGCTGCTCTGAAATCAGAATACGGGCTGCGGTTGGTAAAATGGAAGGATGTCCCGACACCCAGCCGGAAGTTGGAAGGCTATAAAGTGCACGTCAGCTACTTGGCATCTTATCGGCTACCACTCAAACAGCGAGTCGGCTTCAAATGCTTGGTCGTGGATACGCACAAATATCCTTTGAATGAAAAAGAGATTACTGGTGCGCCACAGCGAATTAAGAACCGCGAAGGGGGAACATAGCAATCTCCTGCAAATGGTTGACGTGCTCACTGGCGCAGTGGCTTTAACCATCGATGAAGAACCCAGAACCCAACCCTGCCGCCGCTTCAAACACACGAAATGGACCCTGCATTTGTGAAGCACCTTCCAAAGTGTTCGAAATGCCAAGCGGTCATCGACTATTTCAAAGAAGAGTCGGCCACGCGGATGTGGCTGCACAAACACCGGAATTGACCTACGGGATACAAGACCCTCGTTTACCGCGAACACCTGATTCCCGCGCCAACCCACCATGAGTATTCTGCTTGCGAAACAACCACTTAACACTCACCCCCCGGGCAGGTGCTTGACCGAACACAAGCGCCTGCTCCCTTCCTTTGAACGCGGTCAAGGTCCCTGTGAAATCGGCCCGGGTCCGGTTGGCCGATTACACATTCAAGTCGGAATGTTAAGGCACGGCAACCTGCTGAGTACCAATCGGTTGATTTACTGAATTGCGAGAGTCTCATTGATGGTTCTTGACTTGACCCACCCGCGTGTCACAATAAAATCCCCTTTGAAATGGTCCCCTGGTAGGCGACTGCCCTCTCCGGTCTACAGCCAAGCGGCGTAGCTGTTCAACGAGAGGAGACGACATGCCTATAGAAATTCTGTTGGTCGAAGACAGTCCAGGTGATGTGCGGCTGACACAGGAAGCCTTCAAATACAGCAATTTGCCCATCCAGTTGCACGTGGCGGCTGACGGCATGGAGGCGATGGCGTTCCTGAGGCACGATGGTGCAGCCTATGCACATACCCCTCGCCCAGACCTGATTTTGCTGGACCTGAATCTGCCAAAAATGGATGGCCGGGAGGTGCTCGCACTCATCAAGCAGGATAAGGACTTGAAGATGATTCCTACGGTCATCCTGACTACTTCCCAGGCAGAGGTGGATGTAGTGAAAAGCTATGCGCTCCAAGCGAACTGCTATCTAAGCAAACCCGTGCAGCTGGACGCTTTCGAGGCCCTGGTGAAGAGCGTCAACGACTTCTGGCTGACAAAGGTCAAATTGCCGCCGCAGAGGCAAACCCAAGCAAGTCTGCCCATTCAGGCCAGTGAATGAGCATGAGCTGTAGTTGCGTAAATAACGAGCGAAGGGCGACGGCTTATGCCGATTGAAATTTTGTTGGTTGAAGATACTCACGGCGATGTCCGGCTGACGGAGGAAGCCTTTCGCGAGGCCAACAACTTTATCCGTATTCATGTGGTCAGCGACGGGCTACAAGCAATGGGTTTTCTGAGACAAAAGGGGAAGTACGGAAGCGCTCCTCGCCCAGATTTGATTTTGCTGGATTTGAACCTTCCGCTCATGGATGGCCGGGAAGTTCTCTCTATCATCAAGAAGGATGACGGCTTGAAATCGGTCCCAGTTTTTATCGTGACTGCATCTGACCTAAGAGCTGATGTTGAACTATGCGATGAATACTCGGGAACTCGATATCACCGAAAGCCTGTGCATTGGGACGGGTTCGAAAGCCTCGCGAAAGATATATGCGACCTGTGGAGGGTGAAGGACAGAGTCAAGAAGCACACGACTCAATAAATTCTATCTAGTATGCCTATTGAAATTCTCTTAGTGGAAGATAATGACGGTGACGCTCGGTTATTGCGAGAGGCTTTGCTTGTCGCAAATAAGAATGCGCAGCTTCATGTGGTTACGGATGGAACGGAAGCCCTAAGCTTTCTTAAATACCAAGGAAAATATCTCGATGCGCCTCGTCCAGACGTTATCCTGCTGGACCTGCACATGCCCAAAATGAATGGTCTTGAAGTTCTGGCCAAGGTCAAGGCGGACCCATGGCTTAAAACAATCCCAATAATTGTTCTGACCACATCTCAGCGTGAATCAGATATCTCACAGAGTTATAATCTCATGGCAAGCTGTTATCTTACCAAGCCTACCGAATTGGAGGAGTTGCAGAGTTTAGTTAAAAGCCTAAATGACTTCTGGCTGAGCAAGGTCAAGTTGCCGAAGCAGAAGGAACCCGTCCTTTAGAGACGAAGAAGCTGGTATCAGCGTAAATCGTCAATAGCGGCCTCGCTCCTCGGCGACGATGTCTGCTCCCGGTAGAACCCGATCGCCGAAGATCTTCTTGCGGCGGGCCGCGAAATCCGGAACCGCTACGGTTGTTCCTAGCTGTTCCGCTGGAACGATGCGGGCTATAACCTTGTCGCGGTCTCGGAGTTCCACAGTTTTTCCCGCCCGCAACCAAGCCTTAAGCTTTCGGGTGTCCCGTAGTGACGGATGTTCATGTTGGGCATGCGACGATTGTGCCACATTGCGTGTCACGATATCAAAGTCATGAAGCGCTCCACGCACTCCCGTAATTCCTGATAGTTGAGTTGTGCCGCCTGTTCGGCCGTGCGCGCCGCACGAAAACGCTGGATCGATTCGACACTGAATAAGGTCTGGCTGAGGGATGCGTCTACGATTCTGGGAGGCGCAAACTGGTCGTTCTTTTCATCCACTTCCATGCCCTCGTCCGGTTGCTCCCCGCAAGTCGAGCGTCTGGTAGATCGCTAGATGCACACGCGTGAAGCCAATTTATTTAAGCTGAGTCGCACGAGATAGATAACGCGCCCAGCGATTTCTCAAAGTGCCCAGAATGAGCTGAAACTCGAGATTGAAATCTAAGAAGAACTTGCCGTAAGCTGTTGACAGCGAAGTGTTTCGCTGCGCGCCCGTAGCTCAGTTGGATCAGAGCATCTGGCTTCGAACCAGAGGGTCGGGAGTTCGAGTCTCTCCGGGCGCGCCATTTTCTCAATCACTTACAGGCACTGAATTTTTATCCGGGGCCACTGTGTAGCGGAAACTGTAGCGGGTCGGAGTCGTTTTTCGACTGTGGCTGCTCGTTTCGGGCCGGGTGAATTGAAACCGAAGTAGTGGATGTTAAGCGCCAGACAGCAAGCCTCGTACCTGCAAAATTCACACCTCGTACCAAACTCACCCGATAGTGCGCCTGTACCGCGCTGCTATCCTGACGACGATATTTGTGCCCGTCACGACGGGGCAGCGTCGTTGAATCCAAAAGGAGGCTGAGATGCTTGGAATAATTGCTGCGGTTCTGTTGGTAATGTGGTTGCTCGGATTTGTGGCGTTCCATGTTTCGGCTGGTTTCATTCATATACTCTTAGTGCTTGCGGTCATAATGTTCGTTCTTCACTTGCTGAGAGGAAGGTCGGCCACAGTCTGATTCCCACAGCGGACGGGGTCCTACGGTGAGCACCGAATTCCTTGATCGTTTAGCCAGCCAACTGAAAGTTGGCAAGGACCCCGCGAGTTGTCGCGCCATAGACTGGATTCTGGACGTGGTCAAGAAGGGATATGAGAACGGACAATATCAAAGTTCAATAGAGGCAGAAAGAGATTTCCGCCTGTTCGTTGGACTTGAGGAAGACTAACGGTCCGCAGCAAGGGTTGACCTGACTGCAAGCTAGTATACTAGCGAACGCTGGTGTTATGGTCTGTTGTCAACTATCCAGCCTTGACGTTTGTTTGGATGTTCACACTGTAGGTCGACCATGCAGCGCCCGCGGTTTCCCGCAACCACATCAGGGGAGAGATTTTAATCGGGGGAATTCGATCAGCGAAACGGCGGCAACAAAGCCATCTGGAAAAGTTCTGAAATCGTCTCCTTGGGCGCGCCAGTTCTTAGTGAAGAAAATTTGCGGAAACTTTCTAGCGCGCGTTCAGCGTTCTCGCGTCTTCCTTACTTCTTCGGATTCACAAGCGCCTGGTAAACCGTCGACCGGCTCTGATACTCCACTTGAGGGCTGTCCGGTCCGAGCACGCGCTGAACCATGCCAATGAATACGATATCGTTTGTCGGGTCAATCCAGAACCATGTCCCCGCAGCTCCGTCCCAAAAAAAAGTACCCCGCCCATCCGGCAAATTCGCTTCGGCTGGGTCAAATTCGACGGCGCAATCGTATCCATATCCCAAACCCGGCCGCATGACTTGCGCGCCGATACCAAACTCACCCGTCAACAGATTCGCCGCCAGATGGTTCGAGCTCATCAATTCAACAGACGCCGGCGACAAAATCCGCACGCCATTCAGCTCTCCGCCGTTCTGAAGCATCTCCGCAAACCGAAAATAATCCTCCGCCGTCGTCACCAGCCCGCCGCCTCCGGACGGCATCGGCGGCTGCGCCGCGTAGTCGCCGCCGAATCCTGGCGCCGGCACCACTTCGCCTTTTTCGTTGCTGCGGTAGATCGTTACAAATCGGCTCCTCTTGTCCGCTGGGACAAAAAATCCGCTGTCATTCATCCCCAGTGGTTTAAAAATATGCTCCTGCATGAAATCGGGCAGCGTTTGGCCTGACAGCTTTTCCACGATGTAGCCTTGAATGTCCATCGAAACGCTGTAGACCCACTGCGTGCCAGGTTGGTACGCCAAAGGAATCTTGGCCAGCTTGTCGACGAACTCACGCAGTGACTTCGACTGCATCAGCCCCGATTTCAGATATCCCTTGTCCACCGGCGTGTTGCCGAAAAATCCATAAACAAAGCCCGCCGTATGCGTCATCAGCTCTTGCATGGTCGGCGGATGAATTGGGTCCTCCAGAATCATGTTTCCCGCCGCGTCCACACCTTTGTACACTTTCAAGTGCGCGAATTCCGGAATGTGTTTCGAGATCGGATCCGACGGCAGCCATTTCCCCTGCTCGTAAAGCAGCATCATGGCCACACCGGTCACCGGTTTGGTCATCGAAAACGCGCGAAAAATGGTGTCACGCGTCATCGGCGCGCCGCTCGCCGCATCGCGCATTCCGTACGTTCGGTAGTCAACAACCTTCCCGTGCCGCGCTAGCAGCGTCACCGCCCCCGGTAGCTGCTTCTGATCCACCGCCTGTTGCATCAGCGCGTGCAGCCGCTCCAGCCGCTCCGGGGAAAACCCCTCGGCTTCCGGCTTCGCCAGCGTCATGTCAACCGTCGCGGGCGCATTGGTAGCGGGTTGTTGACCCATAACCTGGGCGCCGCCGCTCGCAAGAAACAGGACGCCCAGCAATGCCACTGAGTAATACAGAATCCGCGCCTTCATCGTGAGTTCTCCTCGTGCGTCGCTGCAACGATTTACGACATACTCCGTGCGCACGACCGGCGATTATCCCCCAATTTGCGCGCTACGCCACCCACAACTCGGGTTTTTATGCATGGAGTGCGCCGGCCCGGCTGGCGCTTTCCGTCAGCAGGGTGTCGCCACTACTTTAGTCCTGCCCTCGGTCGCGTTGAATCTTCTCTTCCGCCTGCGCCTTGAAATGGACAGATCGCCGTGCGCCTCGGGATTTATCCAGAATTCCGGGGTCGTGCCGAAGTAGCGCGCCAGCCGATTTGCGTCGAACCCGAACGGAATCACGAACCCCTTAGGAAGAATCTCTCCTCGATGCATGTAAAGCATTCTATGGGGGCCGTGGATTTGCCATCAGCAGTCTGCTTTGGCCGTGGCCCCGCAGGAGCCGCGGCATTGCAAGACTAGGATTCAAGTTTGGCGAGCATGCGTCCGAGAAATCGTCGTTCCACATCGTTCGTCGCGAGTGCGAGCGCTTGCCGGTAAGCGTCGGCCGCCTCAGTGGCTCTTCCGAGCCGGCGAAGCACATCCGCGCGTGCCGCAGGCAAGAGATGAAACTCGCCCAACTCACCGCGCTTCTCCAGATCGTCGAGCAACGCCAGCCCCTCTTCAAGAGAGCGGCCCATCGCCACAGCCACCGCCCGGTTCACTTCAATGACCGGCGAGGGATTGTCTCGCAACAAAATATCGTAGAGCCCCGCGATCTGCCGCCAGTCCGGTTCTTTTGGAGTCTTGGCATTGGCGTGAAGTGCAGCAATGGAAGCCTGCACCGCGTATGCGCCCGCGGCTCCACTTCGCAGCGCCGATTCCGTGAGACGTGTGCCCTCTCTGATCTGCTCCCAATGCCAAAGATCGCGGTTCTGCTCCTCCAACAAAATCAACTCACCGTCGCCGCCAACCCGCGCGTCACGCCGCGAATCGTGCAGCAGCATCAACCCAAGCAGTGCTTGCGCCTCTGTTTGCCGCGGCAACAGCTGGCACAGGACCCGTCCCAGGCGAATCGCTTCCGCGCACAGCTCTCGTCGAATGAGCGCATCGCCGCTGCTCGCCAGATAGCCTTCATTAAAAATGAGGTAGACGACCAAAAGCACTGCTTCGAGTCGCGCAGGCAAGTCCTCCTCGGACGGAACTCGATAGGGAATCCCTGCTTCGCGAATTTTCCTCTTCGCCCGCACCAGTCTTTGCGACATCGTCGCCAGTGGCACCAGAAAAGCCCGCGAAATCTCCTCGGTAGTTACGCCCGAGACTGTCTGCAGCGTCAACGCAACTTGCGCCTCCGTCGGAAGAGCGGGGTGACAACACGTAAAAATCAGCCGCAAGCGGTCATCGGGAAACATTTTATCCGTCGAATCGTCCCCGGCCTGGCTGACAAATCCCGTGTGACGTGCAATCTCGTCGCGCTTGGTGTCAAACCGCCGATCACGCCGCAGCCTGTCAATGGCCTTGTTGCGGGCCGTGCTGACCAGCCAGGCGCGCGGATTTGCCGGCACACCCGCCGCGGGCCACTTTTGCATCGCCGTGGCATACGCTTCCTGCAGCATCTCCTCGGCTAAATCAAAATCGCCGAGGAGACCAATGAGCGTGGAGAGCATGCGGCCGGATTCTTCGCGGTGAAGCTTCTCGAAATCCATGCGGGTGACGGTGAATCACCGCCCTTCTTGAAAGTGACGACGGTTAGCCTTTCGCGCTGTCCGCGCGAGCTTCGCGGACCCACAGCGGCCGCACCTCGATGGAACCCGTGCGCGCGCTGGGGATTTTGCCGGCCATTGCGATGGCGTCATCCAAATCAGCCGCTTCGACGAGATAGTACCCGCCCAGCTGTTCCTTGGTTTCCGCGAAAGGGCCATCCGTGACGACACGTTTGCCATTGCGCACCCGAACCGTCGAAGCCGATGAGATTGGCTTCAGCTGGCCTCCGGCGCGGTGTTTGCCGGCTGCCGTAATTTCCTGCGTAAACTTGCCATATTCCTGGTACATGGCCCCGACTTCCTCAGGGCTCATGTTTGAGAAATTAGCTTCCGCGTCATAAATAAGAAGAAGAAATTGCATTTTTGTTGCCTCCTGCAGGTTAGACGAACGACCAGCCCGGAAATCGACATCGCGATCCAGAAATCACCTACGCTTCTGTCCGCGCCCCCGGAGCTTCAAAGAGCGGTTGGATTTCTTTTGAGACGCGGCGGCCCTGCCTTTCAGATCTTTGCTAGAGGCTGCGGCCGCTTCGGTCGGAAATTGCTCAGACAAGTTCCGGGGAGCAGCGAGTTGCCAAGCTGCTGCCAAAACCCTACGCATCGTAGTTTTCTTGGCGGTTTTGAGCTCGACGCGTGTGCAGCCTTGCCGTCCCCAAGCTCCTGTTTCTGGAGAAAATACTGATGGCTCGGCGCGCACGAGCATTTCCTGCTCGACGGGCGTGACCTTGACCATGCCCCGCTCCGTGTTTGGGTAGCCGAGCGTCGCGAAGATTTTCCCGGCTACCCGGAAGTCAGGGTGATTCATGTGAGCGCGCTCTTCGGTCTCCGGAAAGCTGAGCGCTAGCTTGCGGAACTCGTCGGCTGTCATGACGCGCCTCCCTCCTGCGGAAAATGATATGACAACACAAAGCCGTGCAGCCGGCAACGGAGTCACCACCCCATTTTTTCCCGGCCACATAAGCGAAACGCGCCAAATCCCGTATAGTGGCGCAGCTTTATACGGAACGCCAGCGAAGGAATGCTGTGCCCGTCCTCGCCCGCGCTGGATGATCAACGGCCAGCCCCGAAGAGTGGCATACTTCGGAGCGAATCTCGGCATACGCGAGATCAGAAACAGAGGCCAGCCCGGGCACTCCAGGGAGAAACGAGACTAGAAATGAAAGCAGCTGTTCTGTGTGAGTTGGGAAAGCCGCCGCGCTTTGCCGAGTTTTCTGATCCGGCGGCGGGCGCAGGCGAGGCGATTGTGCGCGTGCTAGCCGCCTCCTTGAAACCGATCGATAGACAGCTTGCGGCGGGCACGCACTATGCGAGTCCGCGCGCGCTACCGGTGGTGTGCGGAACGGACGGAGTTGGCCAGCTCGCGGATGGAACGCGCATATTCTTTGGCGGGCCGCGGCGCCCCTACGGGGCGATGGCGGAGCAGACCGTAGTTCCTGCGGGATTCTGTTTTTCTGTTCCGGAGGGCCTTGATGACGCCAGAGCCGCGGCGCTGCCAAATCCCGGCGTGTCCGCACTGCTTTCTCTGAACAGCCGCGCGCGGGTGGCAAAAGGCGAGACGGTGCTCATTCTCGGCGCTACGGGAATCACGGGCACGCTGGCTGTGCAAATCGCGAAATTGCTTGGAGCTGGACGCGTAGTCGCCGCAGGGCGAAATCCTGAGGCACTCGAAAGGCTTCCTGAACTGGGCGCCGATGCCACGATCCAACTCGATCAACCTGAGGAAGAGTTAAAGAAGGCCTTTACCCGTGAGGGGGGCGATGGCGGCTTCCATGTCATTATCGACTACGTTTGGGGCCGTCCCACCGAAGTGCTTCTTGCTGCGATCACGCGCAGCGAATTTGCGGCCGTGAATCCCGAAATTCGCTTGCTGCAAGTGGGTGAGAGCGCAGGACCTGCCATCTCGCTACACGCCGCAGTCCTCAGGAGCACCGCGCTGACAATTCTGGGAACCGCCGGAATGCCAGCCCCCGAAGTGCTTGTCGCTGCCATGCACCAGGTCCTGGCATGGGGAGCCGCAGGCACAATTCGCATCGAAACTGAACAGGTTCGCCTTTCCGACATCGAACAAGCCTGGCAGCGCACAGAACGCCAACGACTCGTTCTTATTCCTTAGATCGCTGATCACCGTTCTTAACACCCCGCCAGGAGACATTGTTTTCCCTGAGAAGAGCGAGCGCGTACTGAATCGGTATGGCGGCGCCGGGAGTCCCGGTCGGCAGCGCGCTGGATTTGGCGAGGGACACCGAAGTGCCGCGCAGCCAAAGCCCTTCGACGAGACCGACCACCGCGTGGGAGTCCGTCGAGAGCACAGGAGAGCCGCTCTGGCCCTTCACGACGGGATGGCTGAGAAGAAAGACATCGGCGGCGGGCGCTGACTTTTCGAGCTGCGTGGATTCGAAGCTCAGAACTGTGCCAGGGGAGGAATCTTCGCGGGTGGACTCGAAGCTGTACGCGTTCTGGAGCTTCTGCGGGTGCAGCGAAAGGGCTAGCACGGATTGACCGCGAACGGCTGGGTTGGCGTCAATCGGGAGGAACGTGACGTTGTAATGGCCAGTGAATGGATTCGTCGTGGTGCGAAGAATGGCTACGTCGTGTCCCGGATCCTTCGCGATCACCGTGACTTCGAGAAGCTTGGGAGGAGAGTTCGGGCGGTTCACGAGAATATACGGCTGGCCGCCGTCGCGAAACGTTTCCAGAACGTGCGCGACGGTGAGCAGATAGCCCTCATTGTTGATGAAGAAAGCATTGCCGAAGAACGTGTAGTGGTAGCCACGCGCCACTGGCGACTGATCGTCGGGATAGACAACGGGACAAACGGAGGCGATGGCTGTGTCGTTGTCTGTATTGGCTTGCGCTTGCGTCTGCGCGCGCGCGGGGCGAGGCGCGAAGGGAAGTACGGCGCAAGCAAAGGAGACGGCCGCCAGCGCCGCAATCCCTGTGAATTTGCCACGGCGAGTTTTGCAGGAGCTGAAGCCCACGAAATCCTCCCCGGCTCTACTCTGACAAAGAAGAGGGTGCGCGTAAATGGCAGGGAAGGCGGGAAAAGGGACAGGTGTGCATAACGGAAGCGCGCCTTCCGCGGGGGGTAGGACCTAAAAAAGGCTTGACAAATGGCCGTCCTTACGGTATTTTCAGTACAGAGAGAAATAACAGAAATGACTGATACTACAAAAGCAGCGCTTTCACCCGTCGCTCAGAAATTCATCCTCCACTGGGGCGAGATGGGCACCCGCTGGGGCATTAACCGCACCGTGGCTCAGGTCCACGCCCTGCTGTTTCTTTCGCCCGTGCCGGTGCCCGCCGACGAGATTTCGACGACGCTCGCCGTGGCGCGGTCGAACGTGAGTACCTGTTTGCGCGAACTGCAGGGGTGGGGGATTGTGCGCGTGGTGCATGTTTTAGGCGACCGGCGCGACCACTTCGAGTCCATCAAGGATGTGTGGGAGATTTTCCGGATTGTGAGCGAAGAGCGCAAGCGGCGGGAGATTGATCCGACCCTGCGAGTGCTCGCGGAGTGTGTGGCGGAAGCGAAGGCCCACCCGCACGGGGAGGGAGACGCTTACATGCGCGAGCGGCTGGATAGCATGTTGGAGTTTCTGACCATAATGACGGGACTGTTCGACGAAGTGCTGCGAATGCCCGTTTCAGCGCTGAAGGGTGTGGGGAAGCTGAGAGGAAAAGTCGTGACCCTGCTTGGGAAGAAGGCCGCCAACGGTTGAAGGATTTAAAGACTTACAGAGAGTCCTCAAAGAGCCGAGAGAAGAAGGGCCATGATTTCGCTGACATCGGAGTTTACGGACGGGAAAGGACGACACGCGCGAGGCTGGCTGTTTTTTGATGCGGAGTGCGCGTTTTGCACGCGCATCGCGCGATGGCTGGCGCCGATTTTGGAGCGGCGCGGATTGGCGGTGGCGCCGCTGCAGGATCCGCGCGTCGGCGCTCTACTTGGTATGACGCGCGATGAATTGCTGCGCGAGATGCGGCTTTTGCTTTCGGATGGGCGACAGTTTGGGGGAGCGGATGCGGCAGTAGCTCTGGCGCGCGAAATCTGGTGGGCGCGGCCACTTGTGTGGTTTAGCAGAGTACCTCTAGGGATGGGGGCTCTGAGGGGCTGGTATCGGTCGATCGCGATGCATCGGAGTTGCGCCGCGGTGACCTGTCCGGTTTCTCGAGTGACGAAGCGAGCTTAGCGCTCGAGAGGAGACCATCATGAAGGCCCTGCTTGTGCTCCTGTGGTTGGCCGGCCTTGTACAAATTCTTATTGCGGCTTCCAATCTGTTCCTGCCACGTAAATTAGATTACCAGGCTAACCTCGAACGCGTGTCGCCGATCATCCGGCAGATTTTCACAGTGCATTCGGTATATATCGTTGGCGTACTGCTCTTGTTCGCGGCGCTGACTCTCGGATTTGCTTCCGATCTCGCTAGCGGCAAAGGGCTAGGGAGATTTCTGGCTGCGGGTATTGCGGTTTTTTGGCTGTTCCGCGCGCCCGTACAGCTGCTTTATTACGACGCTTCTCTGCGCCGCGCGAACCGGCTGGGAGACATTGCGTTTACCACAGCGGCTCTGTTTCTGACCGTAGCGTACGGCGCGGCGGCGTTTCTGCCGCGCGGTTGACACGTGGCCATGACTCAGAAATCCAGAATACGGGGCGCTTTTCGTCCACCGATTTTGCTGGGTACCGCGATTTGGGTTGTTCTAGCAATTGGGAGTTTCTCGCCCAAAATACACCTCGGCATCATTGAAATGTTCGTTCTGCTTGGGCTGTGGATGGTTGTGCCGCTCGGCGCGGATCTAATCAAGGGCGGCGCAAATTCAAGGAGCAGCGGCGTTTTGGATTGGGTGCTGTTGACAGCCGCTTCGCTGGCCACTGTTTCGTTCTTTCTCGCCAACCGGACTGCGGCGGCTTGGTTCGCGGGTTCCTGGCTTGGGGTATGCGCCGCGTTTGCGGGCGATGGCTTGCGCCGGTTTGCGGCTCGAGGAATGAAATCCTTCACACAATTTTGCTTTGCGGCAGGGGAAGGATACTTGCTCGTCGCTGGCGCGTGGCTGGTCGCGTCGCGAGCTGGCTTCGAGCTTCTGGCATTTCGCGAACCAATCGTATTGCTTACCGCTGTGCACTTTCATTTTGCGGGGTTCGCTTCGGCTGTGTTTGCCGGGTTGACCTATGAACGATTTCCCGGGAGCCGCCGGAAGACGCTCTTGAGAGTCGCGCTTCTCGCCGTCGTGTGCGGGCCGGGAATCCTGGGCTTGGCGTTTTTGCTTGGGCCGAAGGTGAAGCTGGTTGCGGCGTTGTTGATTGCCGTGGGTCAGCTTGGGCTGGCATGCGGTATGGTGCTCGTCGGCATTTCCCTCCAGAACAGCAGCGGGCGCTGGCTGTTATTTGTGGCTGGTGCGTCCGTCGCCGCTGGGATGATTCTGGCGGCGGTCTGGGCGATGGGTGAGTATCCCTTGGAAGCGTTCGTCAATATCCGGCAGATGGCGGAATTTCATGGTGTGTTGAACGCGGTCGGATTTGCGGTTTGTGGATTGATGGGATGGACGCTCATCGAAGCAGAGCGAGCTGCCCTGAGTTGAAGGCGGCTCGGACCGAAGTCTGTGCCACCTGCGGCCGGCCACTCTCTGGTCTGCGGTCGCTACGGATGACAACGCCACTTGTACGGCGTATCGTATTTTTCGTGGCCCGCGTCTCAACTACTCTTGTGTTACTTGTAGGGCTGGCGGCAATTTCGGGCTCAGCCCAAAACGCGCCCGAGGGGCCTAGGATCAGCGTATCCACTCGGCTGGTTCAGGTAGGTGTTATCGCGCGCGATAAGAACGGGCCGGTCGCGGATTTGACGAAGGAAGATTTCGTTGTCCTTGACCGGGGAAAACCCCAGAAAATCAGTGTTTTCTCCGTCGAATCCAGCGTGTTCGCGGCAGCGCCTCCGCTGCCGTTGCGGCAAAACACGTTCTCGGACCTGCCAGGGTACGGTAGAAGCATCCCGAGGAGCGTCACCATCGTACTGCTCGATAACCTCAATACGCTATACGGGTCGGCGCCAACCATATTCGAGAACACGCCTCACTGGATGGAGGATCATGCCCTTGCCAATGCCAAGGCGCATCTGCTCGAATACCTCAAAAATCTAGGTCCAGAAGACCGCGTGGCCCTCTATGGGTTGAGCGACACCCTGCACGTGCTGTGCGATTTCACAAGCGATCGCAGCCAGCTGCTGGCCATCGTCCGGAACTACGATCCGCAGTCTCGGACGAGCCGGGAAGTCGTGGACCCTGCCGCAATTCATTTACCTGACCAACCCGCTGACGGGGTCCCGCCGCCAATTGATGCGGACCGAATGAACCTGGCAGCGGTGACGAACACATCGAGGGCCATGACGACGCTTGCCGCCCTCAAGGCCATTGCGGGCCACGTGGCCAACATTCCGGGCCGCAAGAATCTTGTATGGCTCTCGGCCAATCTTCCTTTCTCGGCGGAAGCCATGGCCGCTATTCTCAGCCCTGCGCAGATCGCCGCGTATCCTGTGGACGGGCGAGGGTTACTGCCGCGCAATTCTTTGACGCAGGAAAACGACACTCCACTCGGTGGGTTGGGATTGCCGAAACAGATGCAGGAGACGAGCGGTTCTGGAGAGTTCGGCGAACCTCCCGGCATCCACACCATGCAGCGGCTCGCAGAGCTGACCGGCGGACGAGCCTTTATCAACAGCAACGATCTCACGGGAGCTATCCGGGACGCCGTCGACGATGCTGTGGTTCTTTACTCCCTGGGTTTTTATGTGGATGCGCACTCCGCCGACGGGAAATTCCATGAACTGAAAGTGCAGGTGAGGCGCGAGGGCCTGAACATTCGTTATCCAAAGGGCTATCTGGCAGCCGAAGATGCGCCTCCCACCAAGGACCAGAATTGGAAGACGCTGGTAACGGCGGTGCAAAGCCCGATTGAATCCTCCGTCATTCCGCTAGAGGCCAAAGTGGAGCGCGTGAACCAACCACTGCCGGACTCCTTGAGTGTCCTGTGCTCGATTGACATCCGCAATCTTCGGCTCGTAGAGACCGGGGATCTGCGCAAAGGAGCTATCAGCGTGTATGTCCTTCAGCAAGATGGGACCGGCAAGGTGCTCAGCCAATGGAGCAAGACTTACGACCTCCTGCTTTCAGAGAAACAGTACGCGGCTCTTTTGAAGTCGGGCATGCCTTTCAGTCAGGATGTACAGCCCAAAACAGGCGTCACCACCCTGCGGGTGTTGGTCGAAGACCCGGCCACCGCCGAGGTCGGCAGCCTGATCATTCCGTTGTCCGAGATAAAGCAGTGAGCAGGGAACAGCAAGCAGTGAGTCGACGGAAAGCGTTTGCGGTTGCTCTGGGCGCATGGGTCCCGCCTGCGGCGGAAGGAATTTAAGGCCGAGGTCAGAACGGACGAGAGAAGAGGGATGGCGCTTGACAGAATAAATCTACATATGTAGATTAATGACGGGCCCGAGGACATTGGACCGGGCTTCTGGGGAGGGAAGAGCGATGCGTATATCACGGTTAGAAATCGCAGGTGGTGTGGCGCTTTTGCTTGCTGTGCTTTCGGTTGGCTTGCTCGCACAGGATCAGAGTTCGCCGAGCCACGAAGAACGACTGAAAGCAATCAATCTCGTTCGGGCCATCAATACGGCTGAATTTCGATACAGCATGGGCACCCGGAAGGATGCGAATGACGGTCACGGGCGCTTTGCTGGGTGGACAGAACTTTACGGCAGCGGATTATTGAACCAGTTGCAGGTTTCGGGGGAAGGACCCGAAATCATCCCGGGCTATCGCCTCGATTTGATTGTGTCGCCGGATGGGAACTCCTTCATGGTTGCGCTGCATGACAGGAAAGAGGGGGATGGGCTTTTCTCAGTCTTCAGTGACCAGACCGGAATCATTTACCTCGGCGCGCCACTCCAATAAAAGAGCCGAGCAGCCCTCATCTGCGGAGCACGGCGCGGGCCAGGGTGAAGCATTTCGCGAGGCGCCGGGGCAGCCCTAACTCAGTGTGGCGTAGAGAGCTTGTTTCCAGCGGGCGTTATCGATGGTCCAGAAGACCTTTGCTTTGTGGCCGGCGGCGAGAGGCGCGGACCAGGCCTCGCGGTTGCGTTCGTCATCGGCGACATTGAGGCGGTCGACTACCGTCATGCCGCGGGTGAGTTCGCTCTGCGTTTCGACTTCGAGGAAATGCTCGGATTGCGACGTGACGATGGACGGATCGAGGGCGATGGCCATGGCGACGGGGTCGGGAAGAGAGATGCCGTGTTCGCCGGATTGTTCGAAGAAGGCTTGTTGGGCGCGGCTGTTGCATTCGATGGCAAATTTGGCGGCGGGGGTCCCGAAACTCAGCACTCGCTGGATGTCAGAAGGATTGAGTACTGCTTTGCCGCGGCAGAGGTGCCAGCCGACGAGCTCGATAGGCAGGCCGCTCCTGACGACGATGCGGGCGGCTTCGGGATCGCACCAGATGTTGTATTCGGCGGCGGGAGTGACGTTGCCTTCGCAGCAGGGCGCGCCGCCCATGACTATGCAGCGGCTGAGTTTCGCGGCGATCGCGGGCTTCTTTTCAAGGGCGAGAGCGATGTTGGTGAGCGGGCCCAGCGTGACCATGACGAGGCCGAGGTGAGATTCGATAGTGCTGATTATGGCGTCGATGGCGCTTTGCTTTTCGGGAGCGCGCCGCGGGGAGGGGTAGCCGTGATCGCCCAGGCCATCGCGTCCGTGAAACCAGGACGCGCTGATGTGCGGGCGCTTTAGCGGCCCTTCGGCGCCTCTGAACACCGGCACCCTGGAATCGCAAAGCTCCGCCGTATAGAGAGCATTGCGGGTGGCTTGATGGACGTCCACGTTTCCTGCAACGGTGGTTATGGCCACAACCTCGGTTTGCTGGGAGCGTAGCGCCATGATCAACGCAACGGCATCATCGGAGGCTGTGTCGGTGTCAATCAGAAAGGGAAGTTTCACGCGACGCAGGATAACAAATTGCGACGCGAAACCTGGCACAAAAATCCGCGTGATCCCGGGGCCCGGCGTCCAGAAGTTCGCAAGCTGAGCCGAGGCTGGCGAAAAGCTCCCCTGATTGCCGGAACTACTTTTTAAGCTTCTTCGAAATATGCATTTTCACTTCTTTGCCGGTGACGTCGAGAACGTAGGCGTGCCGGCCCTCGACAGCGATTTGTGTTAACTCGTTGACGGCAACCGCTGGTCCGTGGCTATCGGTGTGGCGGTCCGGATTGTAGGAATATTCGACAAAATAGATCATGTCCTCGGTCTCAATGGTGTAGTGCATGGTGTTTTTGTCGCCCAACAATTTCGAGGACACGTCGGTTTCTGAAGTCACTTCCACCTTCGCTGGTTTCCAGTGCCGGTTATTGGCCGGGGACGTGGCCGCCGCGATCAGCAATACCAGGAGGAGAAGGCCGGGCCTTTTCATTGGGGTTCTTTCCTGAAGTATAGCGCCATTCGGCTCCCTACTACATGAGCCCGCTTCGGCGGGCCAGTTTCAGGGCTTCGATGGCGGCACCCCGGGCGCCGGCGGTGTCGCCGTTGGGGATGACGTGGATGGGTAGGCCGGTTTGCTCTTCGCGCTGATCGGGCATGCCGACGCGGATCTCTCTCATAAACCATTGCTGGAACTCTTTGCTGGCTTCGAGAGCGCCGCCGCCGACGATCAGGGCGTCGGGGTCGAAGGTATTGATCATTTCGTCGAAGAAGAGGCCCAGGGCGTGCGCCTGCACGCGGAAGATCTCCTTAGAGAGGGGATCGCCTTTGTCGGCGAGCCCGCGAACGAGTTTTGCGGCTTGATGGGGGGGCACGTTTCCGAGCTCGTGGCCTGGGTAGCGCGGCAGGAAATACGGGAGCAGATTGTTTTCGATGGCGGTGAGAGAGCAAAGGGACTCTAGGTCGCCGATGCGGCCGCAATTGCATACCGGCTTGATGCCTAGGGTGTCGGCGATGCTTTGATAGGGAATCAGGACGTGGCCGAGTTCGCCGCCGAAACCGTTTTTGCCTTTTACGACGTTGCCATCGAGGATGATGCCGCCGCCGTTGCCTGTGCCGATAATGATGGAGATCGAAGTTTCGCGGCTGTCGGCGCCAAAGATGGCGTAGTGGCCCCACAGGGCGGCGGCGTTGGCATCGTTCAAATAGGAGACGGGCTTGCCGAGTTTTTGTGCCAGACCATCGCGAATGTCGAAGCTGGCCCAGTTGGCGTGAACGAAGTTGGTGGAGCCCCGGGCACTGAGCAGGCCTGCGGCGCTGGCGGGACCGGGGGTATCGAGGCCCAGAGCGACGATGTCGGAGAGTTGGACGCCGGCATTTTTGGAGGCGATTTGGAGACCGTCGGCAATCTGGCGGAGGCAGACTTCTGGTCCCTGCTTGGCGAGAGAGGGATGCTCGCAGAGGTCGTCGATCAGAAATTTTTCTTGCGCGTTGACCAAGGTGTAGTTGACGGCGGTTCCGCCGAGGTCGACTCCGGCTACGACTGTCACGTGTTTGCTCCTGTGAAGTTCAATCTTTGCTCGGCCCAGCGTAGCAGAATCGAGGAGGATCGGCTAAGGTGGCGCAAATGCCGGGATCTCCCGCTCCACGGATCAGGGTTTGGAGGCCAGGGCGCCGCGGAGGGCGAAGAAGGCGGGCTTTGGGTTGAGTTGGGCGTCGAAGGGGAGCGGGCGCTGAGGCAGGCCGTCCTTGCGTGGGCGGAAATTTTGGAGCCAGGAGTCGCGGTCAGAAAGGCACCAGGTTAGGACGGCTTTTACGGAATTGTGGCGGAGGATATTGTCCAGGAAGCTGCGGTAAAGGTCGGCGACCTGGCGATCGCGTTCGGGGATGTCGGCGGGCATCGCGGAGTCGTCGACGTCGAGTTCGGTGACGAAGACCTGGAGGTTGAGTTTTTCAATTTCCAACAGAAATTTGTTTAGGCCGTTCCAGGTGGGAGTGCCTTGATTGGTGCGCAGGTGGGATTGGACACCGAGGGCGCGGAGGGGCACGCCTTTTTTGATGAGGCTCTCCAGCATGGCGAGGACGGCTTCCCGTTTGGCTTCTTGCGCGGGCGTGTCGGTTTCGATGTCGTAGTCGTTGTAGGTGACTCGGGATGCGTGGCCCGCCACTTCATTTGGTTTTCGGCGACCAGGATGGAGCATTGTCCGAGGACCAGCGGTGTAAAGTCGGGGCGCCTGAGCTGCGAGTCGGAGACAGCGGTGCCGAAGAGGAGGCCTTTGGAGCGAGCGAATTCGCGGAGTTTGGGGATTTCGGAGCGGCGCGATGAGCCTGGTAGTACGGAAGCGGCCAGGGTGCCAAGAGAGAGTTGGAGGAAATTGCGGCGAAGCATGGATGGGGAGAGAGTAAACGGTTCGATCGGAAATGTCATGTGGGCAAGTCCGTGCGCAGACAAGTCGAGGAAAAGAATATTACAGAGCACACAGAGGACACGGGGAAGAACGAATCACGCGCGGGCGGCGGCGCTCTGTTCTAGGACGCGCCGGTAGTAGGACTCGTAGGCGGGGATGACGTCGTTGGCGCAGAATTTGCGCTTGGCGTCGAGGCGGGCGCGCTGGCCCATTTCGCGGCCGCGGTCGGCTCGGGAGAGGATTTCGATGGCGTAGTCGGCCGCGGTTTTTACGTCGCCAGGTTCGACCAGAAAGCCGTCAATGCCATGTTCTACGACTTCGGGGACGCCGCCGACGTTGGTGGCGATGACGGGGACTTCGCAGGCCATGGCTTCGAGGGCGGCCAAGCCGAAGGATTCAAGTTGCGAGGGCATCAGGAAAAGATCGGCTACGGAAAGCTTTTCGTAGACTCCGTTTTGCTTCCCAGTAAAAATTACGTCTTTTTGCAGACGCTTTTTGCGGACCAGGTACTCCGCGGCGCCGCGGTCCGGACCATCGCCCATGAGGACGAGTTTGGCAGGCATTTTGGCGCGGACCAGGGCGAAGATTTCGACCACGTCCGTGAGGCGTTTTACGGGACGGAAATTGGAGAGGTGCATGAGGATAGGCTCACCGTTAGGAGCCCACTGTTCGCGGAGGCCGGGTTGCGGTTTGCGCGTGTACAGATCGCAATTCACAAAATTGGGGATGACTTCGATCGGGCGCTTGATGTCGAACTCTTTGATGGTTTGGTTCAGGAGATAGCCGGAGATGGCGGTGACGCCGTCGCTTTGCTCGATGGAAAATTTGGTGATAGGGAGATAGCTGCGGTTGCTGCCGACCAGAGTGATGTCGGTGCCGTGGAGCGTGGTGATGAAAGGCAGCCTGCGCGGAGCGGCCATGGAACGCGCGAGCATGGCGCTGACGGAATGAGGGATAGCGTAGTGGACGTGGAGAAGGTCCAGCGATTCGGACTCGAAAACTTCGAGCATTTTAGTGGCGAGGGCCAGCGTGTAGGGCGGGTGATCGAAGAGGGGGTAGCTGGCGACTTCAACTTCGTGAAAATGGATGTGCGGGTCGTTGGGGTTCATGCGGATGGGCGGGGCGTAGCTGATGAAATGGATGTCGTGGCCGCGCGCGGCAAGTTCCTGGCCGAGCTCCGTGGCAACGACGCCGGAACCGCCGTAGGTGGGATAGCAGGTGATGCCGATTTTCATGAAAGAGGATCTCCGCCGCCCTCAGTTGTCAATCGTGCGCAGATGAGGCAGCATTCTAGCGGCAAACGGCACCGTTGCGGGATTTCTGCATCTCTCGCGCACACTGACCGGTGATGCGCGGCTAGCCTCTGGACGAGGCCGCAAAGGCACTCCATTAGACGCGGGAGGGGGCAAATCCGTGACACGACTGGCAGGGAAGGTAGCCCTGATTACGGGTGGGGGGACGGGGATTGGGCGGGCGATCGCGCTGGCGTTTGCGAGGGAAGGGGCGAAGGTTGCTGTGGCGGGACGGCGCAAAGACAAGCTGGAGGAGACTTTGCGCGAACTGGAAAAGCAGGGAGGCCATGGACTGGCGATCGCCTGCGACGTGTCCCGGGAACGGGACGCGCAGCGCGCAGTGCAGGAGACGGCGAAAATCTTCGGGAAGATGAATGTGCTGGTGAACAACGCCGGCGTTCTGCACGTGGCTACGATTGAGGGGACCAGCGAACAGCAGTGGGACAAGCTGATGACCATCAATTTGAAGGGGCCGTTCTTGATGTGTAAAGCGGCGTTGCTCGAGTTTCGCAAGGCCGGAGGCGGTGCGATTGTGAATGTGGGGTCGGTGCTCGGGTTGGTGGCGATGAAGGATCGCGCGGCGTACTGCGCTTCAAAGGGTGGAGTGACTTTGCTGACAAAGGCGGTGGCGCTGGACTACGCGCATGAAAATGTGCGGTCGAATTGTATTTGTCCGTCGATTGTCGAGACGGAATTGGTGCAGGGACTTTTTGCAGCTTCCGAAGAGGGAAAAGCCCTGCGCCAGGCGAGGATCGGACAGATTCCGCTCGGGCGAATGGGACGCCCCGAAGATGTGGCGGAGATGGCGGTGTTCCTGGCGTCGGAGGAATCGAGCTGGCTGACGGGCGCGGCAGTGCCGCTGGATGGCGGGCTTTCGGCATACTGAGAGTTTTAGCGACGAGGGCCATTGGCCGAGGTAGCGAAGGGAGCAAGACAAGTTTATGGTCTCGGAATTGTTCAATGATTTGAAGAAGTATGAGGCGGCGCTGCGGCGGAAAACGAACGTAACCGGGGCGACTTCGCTGCTGGGTTTAAAGCTCGAGAGCCTGGAGAAGGGGCGGGTCGTTTTCACGATGAGGGTAAAGCCGAGGCACAAACAGCTTCACGGCGTGGTGCACGGAGGCGTCCTGGCGACGGTTGCCGATACCGTTGCAGCCATCGCGGCGTATACAACTGTTCCCAAGGGTACGGAGATCGCCACCGTAGAACTGAAAATCAATTTTCTAGAGGCCGTGCCAGGCGGGCGAATCAAAGCTGAAGGGCGTGTCTTGCGAACCGGACGAAATTTCGTCGTTACCGAATGCGAGATTCACAAAGAGGACGGCACACTGGCAGCCAAAGCGCTGCTCACGTTCGGCGCTGCGAGGGGCCATTCGATCAGCCCGCAGTGACTCTTCCGGTCAGAGGGAAGAAGTTCAACAGTTAGATGTTAGAACCGGTGCAAGAGCCGAACAGGAAGGGCCGGAGCGACTATTCGTCGCCGCCGGCTGCAGCCTCTTCGCCGTCCTTGTGAACGTATTTGATTACACGTTTGAAGATGAGCAGATTCGGACTGCCTTGCCGCGTGAGCTTGATGCAATCGCGATCGTACCACTCGACCGTGCCGCGAAGTGATTCGCCAGTGTCGAGAACCACGACCATCGGTGTATGACCTTGCATCTGCTTGACCCAATAGAAGTTTTCGGCGTGGGTCGTCTCCGGGGGGGCAGGTTTCTTACTAGGAGCGGGGCCGTTGTGAGAGATTCTTTGCGGCGGCTGCTCCTTCACGTCCGGAAATCCCGGGCGAAACATCCTGCGGTTCACCATGACTTCTCCTTGCAGCTAACGGTGGGGTGAGTTCATTGGGTGAGATGCATGGGTACGCCGCCGGGTTACAGTCAGGAACAGAAAAAATTGACATCGAACTGGCTGAAAGAAAAGGGACTAAACAGCGCGGTTGTGCAAGAAAACTCTACGATTCTGGTGCAAGCGAGGTGGCCAATGCGTCCAGGCCGAGCTGGCGATTCAAGTTGCGCCGCGCGCCCGCATGCAGCCCGTCGAAACCGGCGATGGCGCGCATAACCCACCGGGAATCAATGGAGTGGGCCAGCGCGGCGAGCTCTTTGGCAAGCGCAACATTTCGCAGGGCTGGTTCCTTTATGCCGGAAGTAAGCTCCAGGAGATCGGAAAGCAAGCCGTAGAAGGTGCCGAGCTGGTCTTCGAAGCTCGATTCGCGGTCTTTGGCGAGGGCGGAAGTCGAGGCGAAAAGCGGAGCGAAGCCCTGACCATGCGCGGCGCGCTCGAGGATACGCAGGGCGTTGCGGCGGCGGTCGGCGGTTTCTTCGACATTCATTTCCATGGCCAGGCCGGGGCTGCCTTCGGCCAGCTGGGCAGCGAGTTTGCGATCGGATGGTTTGCGATCCGTTTTATCCTTGAGAATGTTTTCCACGTCCGGCTGCGAGAGCGGAGCGAAATGAAATTGCAGGCAGCGTGAGACGATGGTGGGGAGCAGCGCATATGGCGACGGTGCAGTCAAGATAAGCGTGGCGGAGCCGGGCGGTTCTTCCAGGATCTTAAGGAAAACGTTGGCTACGTTCCAATGCATGGTTTCCGCGCCATCCAGGATGAAGACTCGCCGGCGGCCCATCGGCTGGAAGTACGCGGCGCGCTGAACGGCGCGGAGTTGGCCGATGCGCAGCATGGGCCGCGCCACGGGACTCTTTAGTCGGACGGGGTCGGGGACGAGAGCCCAAACGTCGGGATGCGTTTGCAAGATGAGAGGGATGCGCTCGACGGTGGCGGCGTCGGCGCTTTCGCCACGTTCGGCGAGACCTAGTTCGATGAGGTGTTCGGGGTCCGCGAGCAGCGCGACGCGCCTGCAGGTTTCGCACTCGCCGCAGAAGTCGTCTTTCAGGCGCTCGCAGTTGGCGGCCTGTGCGAACATTCGCGCGAGCGTGTATTTACCGAGGCCGCGTGGACCGCTGAAAAGCAGGGCATGGGGAACCCGCTCGCTGCGCAGAGCGCCGCGCAGGGCAGCGACGATTCGTTCGTTGCCGAGGAATTCAGAGAAGCCCATCGGTCAGTGGCCTCCCTTTTCGACGGGCTGCGAAAGAACTTGCAAGACGGCAGCGAGAATTTCCGTGGCGATATGCTTTTGAGGGCGCATCGAGCCGCGCGTTTCGTCGAAGCAGGGAATGGTCGCCCAGTTGGGACGGCGCGAAAGCTGATCGTACATGGCGGAGGCGTCTTCAAGATGGCGTAGGCTGGCTTCCTGCAAGTCTTGCTTAACCCTTGTGTAGCTGCGGGCGGATTTGCGCGCAACGAGTTCCTGGGCTTGTCGGGGAGGGACTCGGAGATAGAGCACCATGGTTTCTCGCGGCAGATTGTAGATGTTGTATTCCAAATGCTCGATCCATGAGACGAAAGCCGTACGATCCGCGGCAGGGGCCCGGGCCGTTTGATGGGCAAGATTCGAACCGATGTAGCGGTCGGCGAGCACGATTTTGCCCAGTTTCAGGGCTGTCTCCAGGCGGAATTTGGCTTCGAAGCGATCGCCTGCATAGAGCAGCGCGCTGAAGTGCGGGTCAACCGTTTCCAGCACGCCGAAATCGCCGTTCAGGAACTGGCCGACCATTTTGCCGAACCAGGAATCGTATTGCGGGAAACCGGTGGAAAAAACGGAGTGGCCGGCCGCGACCAGGGCTTTTTCAAGCAGTTCGACTTGCGTGCGTTTGCCGCTGCCGTCAATGCCCTCGATGGCGATGAGTTTTCCCGGCGAAGTCATGTCTGAAAGCCAGTCTAACCGCAGACCCTCAACGCCGCAACGCTGCGCGTGCTAGGATTTGAGTTCGAACCATTTCTATATGGCGACGACCTCGATCCGAGACAACCTGTTGCGGCTAGAAGAACGAATCTCTGCCGCTGCGCGGCGAGCCGGACGATCAAGCGGCGAGATTACCCTGATTGGGGTTTCGAAAACGCATCCGGCCGAGGCTATTCGCGAGGCTTATGATGCCGGATTGCGGCATTTTGGTGAAAACCGCGTGCAGGAGTGGGAAGGCAAGCAGGCCGGCATTCAGGGTTTGGGTGCGAAGTGGCATCTCATCGGGCATTTGCAGAGCAACAAGGCGGCGAGGGCCGCAAAGCTGTTCCATAGCATCGATTCCGTGGATGATTTTCCGCTGGCGGAACGGCTGGATCGTGCAAGAAGCGAATCGGGTGTAACCGAGAGGATACGCGTGCTCATCGAAGTACACATCGCCAAGGAAGAGGCGAAGAGCGGAACCGCCATCGAGGAACTTCCTGCTTTGGTGGAGAAAATCGTGGCGTTGCCGAAGCTGGAGTTGGCGGGGCTCATGTGCATCCCGCCATTTGCGGAGAATAGGGAAGAGGCCCGGCCGCATTTCAGGCGACTGCGAGAATTGCGCGACGGTTTGGCGAAGCGGCTGGCCTGCGTGCTGCCGGTATTGTCGATGGGGATGTCGCACGATTTTGAAGTGGCGATCGAAGAGGGCGCGACCGAAGTGCGCGTGGGCACGGCGTTATTTGGAACGCGCGGCACAATGAAAGCTGGCCAATGATCTTCACGGGGGATGGGGATGAAGCTGTTTAGTCCATTTCGGGTGCGAGAGATCGAACTAAAGAACCGGATTGTGGTTTCGCCGATGTGCGAGTACTCGGCGAAAGACGGCCATCCGCAGGCGTGGCATCTTGTGCATCTGGGGAGCAGAGCGATCGGCGGCGCCGGGCTGGTGTTTACGGAGGCGAGCGCCGTTGAGAAGCGGGGGCGAATTTCTTCGGCGGACACGGGGATTTACGAAGATGCGCACGTCGAATCCTGGCGGCCCATTGTTGAATTCGTTCGATCGCATGGCGCAGCTCCGGGAATGCAACTCGCGCACGCGGGTAGGAAGGCGAGCACCCTGCCTCCCTGGATGGGAGGGAAGCCTGTCGCTGTCCGAGATGGCGGGTGGGAGCCCGTTGGGCCGAGTGCGCTGGCCTTCGATGAGGGCTATAACGCGCCGCACGCGTTGTCCGCGAGCGAGATTGCGGAGATCGTCGGGGCATTCAAGAAGTCCGCGGAACGCGCGCTGGCGGCTGGCTTTGAGGTTATCGAGATTCATGCCGCGCACGGATATTTGCTGCACCAATTTTTGTCTCCGCTTTCGAACGCGCGGACGGATGAGTACGGCGGCAAATTTGAAAACCGCATTCGACTGGCGATGCAGGTCGTGCGCGCGGTGCGGGAAGTCTGGCCGCAGCGATTGCCGCTTTTTGTGCGCGTGTCGGCTACGGATTGGAAAGAGGGCGGTTGGGATTTGGCACAGACGATTGTGCTGGCCCGGGAGTTGAAGCCGCTCGGCGTGGATTTGATAGACGCCTCCAGCGGAGGAACGGCGCTCGGAGTGAAAATTCCTTTGGGCCCGGGATATCAAACCGTATTTGCGGAGGCGATTAGGAAGGAAGCTGGCATTTCCACGGGCGCGGTTGGCATGATTACCGAGCCCATACAAGCGGAAACGATTCTGGCGACCGAGCAGGCCGACCTGGTTTTTCTCGCCCGCGAATTGCTGCGCGATCCGTATTGGCCGAGGCGCGCGGCGAAGGTTCTGGATGTGAAGATCAAAGCCCCTGTGCAATATGAACGGGCCTGGTGAACGCTTGATGTTCCCGGAAGTCGCGGAGAATCTGGCAGCCGGAACAGTCTCGTTTGCGGTTCGCGTGCAGCCCCGGGCGAGCGCGGACGAAATCGTTGGAGTGATAGATGGCGCTCTCAGGATACGGCTGCAGGCGCCGGCCTTCGAAAACCGGGCGAACGAGGCGCTGGTCGAATTCCTCGCGTATCTTTTGAAAACACCCAAGTCGGCTGTTAGAATTCTTGCAGGCGAGCGCAGCCGCACCAAGCGCATCGAAATTCGTGGCGTGTCGAAACAGCAGGTGCTGGGGCTTCTGGCGCACGACGCGTAACCGCCCGCAGTTCTGAAACTCGGCGAATAGACTGGACGTCATCTGAACATGAGCGTTGATATCAGCGGGATACAGAGCGATCTGCGAGCCGCGAAGCTGGACGGCTGGCTGTTCTACGACTTTCGCGGGCGCGATCCCATCGCGCACGGGATTCTCGAACTTCCTCCGGGGATGCGCACGCGGCGCTGGTATTACTTTGTGCCGGCCAAAGGTGCCCCGCGCAAGCTAGTGCACAAAATCGAGACAGAATCGCTTGCGGCGTTGCCGGGTGAAACGCTGTTCTATGCCGGGCAAGAAGAGCTGAGAAAGAACCTCGGCAAACTTCTGGGGCGCGCGAAGAACTTAGCGATGCAGTATTCGCCAAAGAACGCAATTCCTTATGTGGCGATGGTGGACGCAGGGACGATTGAACTTGTGCGCAGCGCCGGCACGAAGGTGGTGAGTTCCGCCGATCTGGTTCAGAAATATGAAGCGTGCTGGAGCCCGGCGCAGCTGGAATCCCACCTGGCGGCGGGCGCGGTGATAGACCGCGTGGTGCGCGAAGCCTTTCAGCTTGCCGCCAAAAACGTGCGCGAGAAAAAGAAGTTCACGGAATACGATTTAAAGCTGTGGATTCTTAAGGAATTTGAGACGGCTGGCATCACGCTGGAGAACGGGCCGGATATCGCCGTCGGTCCGCACGCGAGCGATCCGCACTACGGGCCAACGCCGGAGAGCGCGTCGCCGATTCGCGAAGGAGATCTGCTGCTGCTGGACGTCTGGGGAAAAACGAAAGTGGCGGGCAGCGTCTATTACGACATCACCTGGGTTGGGTATCTCGGCGCGAAAGTGCCGGAAAAGATCGCCAAGATTTTTGGAATCGTTCGCGAGGCTCGAGACAAAGCCATCGAGCTGATTCAATCCAGTGTCGCAGCAGGCAAGCCGCTCGAGGGATGGCAAGTGGACAAGGCCGCGCGCAAAGTGATCGAAAAGGCCGGTTACGGCAAATACTTTTTTCATCGCACCGGCCATAACATCGGCCAGTCGGTGCACGGCAACGGCGTCAACATGGACGGGCTCGAGACGCACGACGTGCGGCACCTGATTCCGAAGACATGCAATTCGATCGAGCCGGGAATCTATCTGCCTGAGTTTGGCATCCGGAGCGAAGTGAATGTGTACGTTGGTGAAAAAGAGGCGCGCATCACGGGAGCCGTACAGAAAGAGGTTTTGGCGTTGCTGGCCTAGATCAAACGGATTCTTGTGAACGAGCACACGGAACAAAACATGGCAGACGAAAGCACGGGAGGCGGGGCAACCCCCCAGCCTGCTCCGAGCGAACTCGCTCCCACGGAACATGCTCCGAGCGAACTTCCTCAGAGGGGCGAGGCGCTGGCGTTTGCGATTGGTGTTGCAGGATGGCTTGTTCCGGGATTGGGTCACGCGCTTCAAAAAATGTGGGGCCGGGCTCTCGGCTGTTTTCTGACGGTAGGGGCTCTGGTTTTTCTAGGCGTTGGAATGCGCGGCAACGTATTCAGTTCCGAGGGCGGGGACGCGTTTGGAATTCTCGGCTATGTGGCCGATCTGGGCACAGGATCGTTTTATTTCGCGGCGCGGGCGCTCGAAACGCAAGGTTCGGATGTCGCGCACGCTGAAGGCGACTACGGAACGAGATTTCTTGCGGCAGCCGGTGTGCTGAACCTGCTGGCCGCGCTGCACGCCTATGAAGCGGCGCGAGGGCGGAAGGCGTGATTCTGGCGATCGCGTTTACCCTCAGCCACTTTCAGTCAATGACGCTTTTCGCGCTGCTCATTTCGGTGGCGTTCGGATTTCTGAGCCGCCGCCGGACAAACGAACGCGTAAAATACATCATCTGGTCGCTGTTTCTGTTCCTGCTGATAGGTGTGGGGATTGGCTGGGCGATGTATCCCTTCTCGAGGTAATGCGAAAGCAGATCGCGGGAATAGAACCCAGCTTTTGTCGTTCCACAGGCAGAAATCTTACGTCGCACAATCATCCCGCTCCCAACGCAGTGCGCTGTCTGCCGGCACTATAAACATAAACATGCCGAGGACGACGAGTTCCAGTTGGAGGAAGCAATACCGAAGCGGAAGGGCTCGAAGTCTTTCAGCCGTTTGCTCGCGTCGAATCCTTTGCGCGCCAAGTGTGAAGCCGAAGGTCATACAAGCCATCTTCTGGCCTCCATCACGATGGGTTTTAGGTGGAAACTTCGGAAGCAGAATCGCGGGATGCGTTGGACAAACTAATAGGCTTGGTGAAATAATGTTTCAAGGCCAACTTAGCTCAGCTGGTAGAGCACCTCATTCGTAATGAGGGGGTCCCGAGTTCGATTCTCGGAGTTGGCTCCAGAATTCAAAGAGACACGGGGCCTCCCGCTTGTCTGTTGATGTTTTGCTTTTCTCTGTTCTTTAGTTTCTCTTCACTCTTTGGATGGCCGCATTTCCGCGAAGGTGGCATCCAGTTTTGCGCCTTGAATCTTTCGGAGCTGTATCCCCTCGAGGCTCGAATGAGCCAACCCAACCTTTGGCGGTGAAAGCACCAGTTCCGACGGGAAGTTCTGTCGTTAATCGAAAACCTACTTGTGCTTGCTTAAACTACAGAGTGCGTACATCAATCAGGGTATTGCTCCGCCCCATACTGTCGCGCACTTTTCCAGAGGGGCCAGATCAATGGCTAGATGGGTTTTCACATGCAAGAACTGCTTTGAGATTGTCCCGCATACCGAAATAGGGGGCACACTGATGGACTACTTTTTTCCTACAAAACCCAAAGTTCCTACCGAAGGGCAAGAGCTGGAATGCCCTCAATGCAAGACCAAATACGTTTATCAACAAAATGAGCTCCGGTATGAGAGGAACTGATGTTCACGTCTTTACGCGCATGCCGCATCAATCGGCTTTGGCGTTGATTGTAGCGATGACTGTCCGGCTGGGAATGTGCATCAATCGGAATTCGTTCGTATTGCCTTTGGCGACTTCTTTCAATTTATTGATGGCATCTTCGTGGCCGGTGATCGTGGCTTTCCAGATTAGCGCGCCATCCGGCAAGACTTCGAAAGCATCGTATTCACGAGTCATAATCCTTCCATCGTGAGCTTGCATTTGAGAGTTCTGGCTACGCTCCACGAGTATTAGGGCACGCTGTTTACCAAACTGACGAAAAGTATAAATCCTTTAAATTTCTGGCGTTCTCATGTGTCAGGAGTCTCAAACAGAGACAAGCCGGTAAAAAATACAAGGCTGGTTCCTTCTGGACATCAAGTAAATACCTGAGGCTACTGCGTATAGGTGTGAACTTTGCCGCCGACAACGACAGCAATATATTTTCCGCCTTCGAGAAACTGCATAACCTGTTTGCCTTCTCGCGTTAACTTTGCCCATCTCGATTTGGTATTTGGATTCTGTTCCAGTCCGCGCAACTCCCGGTCTTCAAAGCGGAAATCGATCTGTTTTAGTTTGCTCTTGGAGGTTTGGCGGACGGGATAGCTTTCGGCGTCGAGGTCGACGGTCCTCTTCTTGTCGACTAGGGATTGTTGCCAGACAGAGACTAGGACGGATTCAAGACTCGCGGACACGGAATGAGAATAGCAAACTCGTGGGCGCTATTGGGCCGGGGACCGGTGCATAGTCCGTTTTCCTTTCAGTTGCTCAGCTCGTCATGCTCATTGATTCACGCCGCTGGCGAGTATTCCCCCATCCACAACGAGCACAGAGCCAGTCGTGTAACTGGCTGCGTCGGACGCCAAGTAGATGGCGGCTCCGGCAAGCTCCTGGACTTCGCCGAAGCGCTTCATGGGCGTGCGCATGAGCCATTCGCTGCCGCGCGGCGTGCCTTCGAGCAGTTTTTGATTCAGCGGGGTGGGGAAGACGCCGGGAGCAATGGCGTTCACACAAACGCCGCCGGCGGACCACTCGACGGCGAGCGACTGGGTGAGCGATACGACAGCGGCTTTGCTAGCGGAATATGCGGAGACTTCCATCATTCCGCGAAAGGAACCGATCGAGGCGACATTAATGATTCTGCCGTAGCGGCGTTCCAGCATGTGCCGGCCGAAAATCTGGCACGCGCGCACCATGCCGGTGAGATTTGCTTCGAAAATGTCGTTCCAGTCCTTTTCGGAAAAATCGAGGGTGGGGGCTTTCTTCGTTCGCCCGGCGGAGTTCACGAGGATGTCGACTTTTCCGAAAGTTTTTACCGCTGCATCGAGCAGTGCTTTCAGCGAATCGCGGTCGGTGACGTCGGATGTCGCGCGCAGGGAGCGGCGGCCGAGCGCTTCCACTTCGCGTGCGGTGGACTCGACCTGGTCCGCTCGTCGCGAAGTGGGGGCGACATCGGCGCCGGCTTCGGCGAGGCCAAGAGTGATGGCTCGGCCGATGCCGGAGGTGCCGCCGATGACGACGGCTGATTTGCCGGTCAGATCGAGCTTGCTGTATGCCATATCGTTCGTCTCCAGAGAAAAATCGTAGTCGGATGAGGTCGCCCCGAGAGCGAGCGCCGTCCCGCTGACAGCGCGCTACCAGTTGTACATCGTACCGTCTAACTTTCGATTTACGGGCAAATAGGCGCGTTCGTAAGGGAATTTGGAGGCGAGCTTTTCGTCGTAGTCGACGCCCAGGCCGGGGCCATCGCCGGGATGCAGGTAGCCGTCGCTGAACGAATACGTATGCGGGAAGACTTCGTCGGTCTGTTTGGTGTGGAGCATGTATTCCTGAATGCCAAAATTGTTGACGGAAATGTCGAAATGCAAAGCGGCGGCAAGGGAGACGGGAGACAAGTCGGTGGCGCCATGGCACCCGGTGAGGACGTGATAGATCTCCGCGAGCGATGCGACTTTTTTGAGATGGGTGATGCCGCCGCTGTGGACGGTGGCCATGCGAATATAGTCGATCAATTGTTCGGTGATGACCGTCTTGGCGTCCCATATTGTGTTGAAAACTTCGCCGAGCGCGAGGGGCGTGGTGGTGTGCTGGCGCACGATGCGAAAGCCTTCTTGCAACTCTGCGGTCACGGCATCTTCGAGCCAGAAGAGGTGATAGGGCTCGAGGCTTTTGCCCAAGCGGGCCGCTTCGATCGGAGTGAGGCGGTGATGGGCGTCGTGCAGGAGATGCACGTCATCGCCAAACTTCAGGCGCAGTGATTCGAAGAGTTTTGGGACATACAGCAGATATTTCTCGGTGGACCAGAGATTTTCCGGAGGAAGACCTTTCTCGGCAGGTTCGTAGTAGAGCTTGTCTTTTGCAACGCCGTAAGTCGAGGGGATGCCGGGGATGCCCGACTGGGCGCGAATGGCGCGGTAGCCCATGGCGGCGTACTTGCCGACTTCATCGATCGTCTCTTCGATGTCGCGTCCATTGGCGTGGCCATAGACCATGACGCCAGTACGGCTTTTTCCGCCGAGCAGGTTGTAGACCGGAGTGTTGAGAGCTTTGCCTTTGATGTCCCAGAGGGCGATATCGATGGCGCCGATGGCGGCCATCGTGACGGGGCCGCGGCGCCAATACGCTCCGCGATAGAAATATTGCCAGATATCTTCGGATTGAAAGGGATCGCGGCCGATTAGGCAGGGGACTAAATGCTCGGAGAGGTAGGCGGCGACGGCCAGTTCACGGCCATTCAGCGTCGCGTCGCCGAGGCCATAAATGCCATCGTCGGTGTACACCTTTAGCGTAACGAAATTCCTGCCTGGAGAAGAGATCAATACTTTTGCATCTGTGATTTTCACCTGTCCTCCTCAAGTTGCCATCGATCCATCTCGCCTCAGCTTGCTGCCTGCCAGCGCGCAGGCCAGGAGGCAGCGCGGAACACTTCAGATGCGGCGGACAAGATCTTCATCCGTCGCTTTTGTATTGCGGACGAGCAGCAGAACAAGAATCATACCCACAAATGGAATCAAGCCCGCGATGATCATGAGCGGGTCGAACAAGTGCGTCCCGGTCGCGAGCCGCGCATCGGAAAGATGGCCTGCCAATTCGAAAACGACGATTGTACCGAGCGCAGCGCCCGTGCCGCTCAAGCCGCTTACGGTGGCCACAGATTCTTTTCCGTAAAGGTCAGAAGGTAACACGTTGGCGATGGTCGTGAAAGATGCGTAGGAAAACGTTGCAAGGCCGAAGAGGAGGGTGAGCAAATAGAGGTTCACAGTAAATATGGTGGGAATGAGCAAAGCGACACCGATCCCGCCGAAGACGACCAAAGCCTTGCGCGCGTTTCCGACAGACCAGCCTCGCTTAATCAAACGGCCGGAAAGCCAGCCGCTGAAGAAATTTCCAAGATCGGCGGCGATGAATGGAATCCAGACCGCGATGAGGCCGCTTTTGAGAGCGATGCCCTTGGCGACGAGATAGATGGGAAACCAATCGGCGATGAAGAACCAGACTGGGTCGGTGAAGCTCCTGGCAATGATCGTGCCCCAGGTTTGCGGAAGCTTCAGCAGATCGCGCCAGCGGGGGGCTGTTCTCGCCGGAGTTTCATCTTCCTTTTGGTCGGCGAGAATCATCTGCCGCTCGGCGGCGCTGATGCGAGGATGGTCTTGAGGCGGCTGATAGAGCCGGCGCCAAACGATCAGCCACAAGAACCCAAGCAGGCCGGGAACGACAAATGCAGGACGCGTGCCCCAGCGGAAATACAGCCAGAGAACAATAAAGGGAGCTATGGCTCCGCCAATGGAAGAGCCGCTATCGAATAACGCTGTAGCCAGGCCCCGTTCCTGCCTTGGAAACCATTCCGAGACGGCTTTCGTTGCGCCGGGCCAGTTGCCGGATTCTCCAAGCGCGAGAAAAAAACGGAAGCCCATGAAAGAATAGAGGCCGCGAGCGAGCGGGGTAAGAACAGAAACAATCGAATACCACAGAACGGTAAGCGTGAGTCCGCGCTTTGTCCCGATGCGATCCATCAGCCTGCCGTTGAGAGTTTGTCCGATGGCATAGGCGACACGGAATGCGATGACCAGATTGGCGTAGTCCGTGTTGGTCCAGTGGTAATCCTGTTTGAGATAGGGAGCCAGCAGGGAGAGCGTCTGGCGGTCGACGTAATTGATGACCGTCGAGGCGAACAAAAGCCCACCGATCCACCACCGGAGCGCCGGAATGGTGCGCACGCGGTGAAAGCCGGATTCTGGACTCCTTGGTTCTCCTTGAATGTTCATATGGAAGAGGTTTCTTGGAGCGTCGACGGAACCGCGCGGTTTCAGCCTCAACACTCCGCAGCGCACGGCCAACAGCCGCCAGGTTCTCCGTCCCGAAAAAAGGTATCTTCCCAGACGAATCAGAGAGTTTACATCACAGCTATTGGCAGTGAAATTCGATTTAGAGCTTTTAGTTCTTTCTTCTTGCGCCATTGCTTTTTGATATAGTGCCCGCACGATGCCCGTTGAATCGCCGAACCCACCCGCTTCTCCCCGTGTTCCGCTCACTCGAAATCAAATTCGGGGCTTTTGGGCTGCTTGGGGAGGATGGGCTCTCGACGGCATGGATTCTTTTATCTATGCGCTCGTTTTGCTGCCTTCGCTGCGTGAACTTCTTCCTCGCTCCGGCATCGTCGCTTCCAAAGGCAACATCGGTTTCTACGGCGGATTGCTTTTCGCTCTTTTTCTGCTCGGTTGGGGGCTGGCTTTCCTGTGGGGGCCAGCGGGCGACAAGTTCGGCCGTGTTCGCACCTTGATGCTGACCATCGTGTGGTATTCCGTCTTCACGTTTCTCAGCGCGCTCGTCACGAATGTTTGGCAGTTGGCGATTCTTCGCCTTCTTGCGGGAATCGGGATCGGCGGTGAATGGGCGATGGGCGGCACGTTTGTCGCCGAAGAATGGCCGGAAAGCCGCCGCCGGGCCGGGGCGGGCTACATGCACACGGGCTATTACGTCGGCATATTTCTCGCGGCGATCGCCAACTACGCGATCGGCAGCCGCTACGGTTGGCGGGCGATGTTTGCTGTGGGAGGTGTGCCGGCGCTGCTTTTGGCTTGGATACGGCATGGCGTTACGGAGCCATCGCGGTGGTCGGCAAAAGTAGAGGTGGTGCGCTCGTGGCGAATTTATCAGCCTTTCGCGGCCCTTTTTTCGCCGGTGTTGCGGCGGCGCACGGTCTTGAACTCCCTGTTCATGCTTGCATCGATTAGCGGCCTTTGGGCCGGGACGGTTTATGTTCCTCTAGCGGTAACTTCTCTCGCGGAAGCCGGGGGCCGCCTTGGACCGCAAGCCGCGCAGCTTGCCTCTCGCGCAACTATGCTGGTGGCGTTTGCCACGATTCTGGGATGTTTGGGGATGCCCTGGATTGCGGAACGGCTTGGCCGACGCGGAGCGCTGGGCTTTTTCTTTGCCTTGATGATGGTATTCATCGCGCTTACGTTCGGCAAAGTGTTCTATCTCGGCCCAAGCGCGCTTCCTTGGTTTTTTATATGTCTGTTTTTTCTGGGCTTCGGCGGCGCGAATTTTGCGGTGTATACACTATGGCTTCCGGAACAATATCCCACCGAATGCCGCGCCAGCGCTTTCGCGTTTTCCACTTCGTTCGCGCGTTTCGGCGGAGCGGCGATCACGTTTCTTGTCGGAAGCGGCGTGCAGCGGTATGGCTCACTGGGAATTCCCGTGGCGATGACCGCGCTGGCATTTGCCTTTGGTCTTATTTTGATCCCTTGGGGAGCGGAAACCCGGGGACAGACCTTGCCTGCGTAACGCCTAGATGACTTGGAATTCGCTGTAAGGGTAGAGCAGGAGTTTTGGGTACCATGAAGGACCGTCAAATCCGGATCGACAAAGGCCCGTTGATTGCAGCCAACAGACTCTGCCGCTAATTCGAAATCGAGCGCACGTCACGCCGTCCTAGCCGGGTTTCTTGGCTGGACGCTCGACGCGTTTGATTTCTTTGTTGTTGTGTTCATGTACGACGTCCTCTCCCGCCAGTTCGGCGTTTCCAAGCGGGAGATCATCCTTACCACCACGGCGACGCTTGCGATGCGTCCGATTGGGGCTGTCATCTTCGGCCTGCTCTCTGACCGCTTCGGCAGGCGCAAACCGCTGATGGCGAACGTGATCTATTTTTCGCTCGTCGAGCTCCTCTGCGGCTTTTCGCCCAACTACACTTTTTTTCTCGTCATGCGGGCCCTGTTTGGCATTGGCATGGGAGGCGAATGGGGTGTTGGCGCGTCGCTCACGATGGAAGCTGCGCCGGTGCGCTGGCGCGGTGTTTTGAGTGGCATCCTGCAAAGCGGCTATTCGATCGGCTATTTGCTGGCTGCGCTTGCCGCACGTTTTCTCCTCCCGGCTTGGGGATGGCGCCCGATGTTCTGGATTGGCGCGCTGCCTGCGTTGCTCGCGCTCTACATCCGGGCGAAGGTCCCGGAGTCGGAAGCGTGGAAGCAACATCGCGCCGCCAGCACCGGTCAGGTCTTGCGCACGGTGCTGCTTGAGTGGAAACGGTTTCTCTATCTGGTCGTGCTTATGACCTTCATGATGTTCATGTCGCACGGCACGCAGGATTTGTACCCGGACTTTTTGAAGGAAGTTCATCACCTCTCGGCCGCCGTAGTAGCGAACATCGCGATTTTCTACAACATCGGAGCGGTCGTCGGCGCAATCATCTTTGGACACTTCTCGCAGGTTGCCGGCCGGCGCAAAAGCATGATCGCTGCCATGGGAATCTGCTTAGTCATCATTCCTCTATGGGCGTTTGGGGGAAGTCTAGCCGTCCTCGTGATCGCTCCCTTCGTGATGCAAATGGGAGTGCAGGGTGCCTGGGGCGTGATTCCCGTGCATCTGAACGAAATGTCCGCCGACACCACTCGAGGATTGATGCCCGGACTTACTTACCAATTGGGGATTCTGTTCGCGTCGCCGACAAATACCATCGAGTACGCCCTGCGCGACCGCGTGGGCTACCAGTGGGCCATTGCCGGTTTTGAAGTCGTAACCATCCTGACCCTCGCCCTGCTCTTGCTGCTTGGGACCGAACGTCACGGGCGGAGCTTTATGCGAGATTCGCTCAAGGACGGGCCTGCCGCCACGCATTGAACAGCGCAGCGCGGGCAATCTACTCCATCTCGCCCGATCCTCGAATTCGAGCTTGGCGTACGCGTGGGGTTTTAGTATTTTCCAATACGCGAGTCCTCACGCTCACGGCAGGCAACGGATGAGTCTCGGAGGAACGTCAGAGATAACTGGAAAGCGCGCCATCTACGATGAATGTCGGACAACTTTTTGATCTCACTGGACGCGTGGCTATCATCACCGGCGGTTCCGTCGGCCTGGGCCGGCAAATGGCCGAAGGTTTGGCGGAAATGGGCGCCAATCTCGTTCTCTGCGCTCGCAAGAAAGAGCGTTGCGAGCAGGCTGCCGGGGAATTGCAGAGCCTCGGAGTCAAAACACTGGCGCTCGCTTGCGACGTCAGGAATCCCGCGGAAGTCCAAGCGGTCGTTGACGCCGCCATGTCTCAGTTCGGGCGTATCGATATTCTCATCAACAACGCTGGGACTTCGTGGGGGGCCCCTGTCGAAGAGATGCGGCTCGAACATTGGAACAAAGTGATGGAAACGAATCTGACGGGAACTTTTCTGTTCTCTCAATCCTCCGGAAAATTCATGGCCCTTCAGCGCCGCGGGAAAATCATCAACATAGCCTCCGTCGCGGGCATCCACGGGGCCCCGCCAGAGTTTCAGGCCATTGGCTATCACGCGAGTAAAGGCGGCGTCATTGCCTTCACGAAGGATCTGGCCTGCAAATGGGGAATCCACAACATTCAGGTAAACTCGATCGCTCCGGGCTGGTTTCCCACGAACATGTCCCAGGTCGTGATAGAACGAAACAAGGAAGAATTTTTGAAGAAAATCCCGTTGCGGCGATTCGGCAATGACCACGATTTAAAAGGCGCGGCCGTTTTTCTGGCTTCAGACGCCTCCGATTACGTCACCGGGCATGTTCTGGTAGTTGATGGAGGTCAAACCGCCTAAGCGGCACTGGATTTTACATGAATATTCCACTCACTCCACTTCGATGTTTGCGATACGCGGCGGAACAATTTCCGCGCAGGACCGCTGTTGTCTGCGGCGATCTGCGATTCAGCTATCTGCAATTTGCCCATCGTGCCGCGCAGTTGGCGGGCGCATTGCGCACGGCGGGCGTGAAACCCGGCGACCGCGTGGCCTTCCTCAGCATGAACTGCCATCGTCTGCTCGAAGCCTACTACGGCGTTCTCGACGCCGGCGCCATCCTGCTCCCGCTGAATATCCGGCTAGCTCCTCACGAGCTTGCTTTTATCCTGAACGACGCTCGGGCAAAGGTGCTCTTTCTTGAAAAAGATTTTCTCCCTATCGTCGATTCGTTTCGCCAAAGCACCACGACCGTCGAGAAGTTTTATCTTCTCGATGCCGCCCCTCAGGCAGATTGGCTCGCGCCCAAAAACTACGATGAGCTGCTTGCCGCCGCTGAACCCTACCGCACCGACATCATGGACATCGACGAAAATGCCGTGTCCGAAATTTTTTATACCAGCGGTACCAGCGCCACGCCCAAGGGCGTGATGCTGACGCATCGTAATGTTTACATGCACGCTCTTTACGCCTGCCTCACCGACGACCCTACTGCCGAAGCCGTTCACCTGCATACCATTCCGCTCTTTCACGCCAATGGCTGGGGCACGCCACACGCTCTGGCATTGACCGGCGGGAAGCACGTGATGCTGCGGCGCTTTGAAACCGCGACGATTTTTCGTTTGATTGAACAAGAACGCGTGCGGAATATGTGCCTTGTGCCGGCGATGGCCACGGCGCTTGTTAACTGTCCCGAACGGACCAAGCACGATCTGAGCAGCCTGAAGATCATAAATATAGGAGGCGCGGCCTCTTCGCCGACACTGGTCCGCGAGGCAGAAGAAAAACTCGGCGCAAGCTGCCGCTCCGGCTATGGCCTCACGGAAACTTCGCCGACGCTCTCGATTTCCAGAATGAAGCCCGGCCTCGATTGGCAAGGCGAGCAAAAATGCATCGGCCAAGCCATGACCGGCTTCGCCATTCCCGGCGTCGAACTTCGCGTCGTCGATACAAACGAAAAAGATGTTCCTCACGATGGCCAAAGCATTGGGGAAATCGTGGCACGCGGGGATGTGGTAATGGAAGGTTACTGGGGGCAGCCGCAAGCTACAGAGGAAGCGATGCGCGGCGGATGGTTTCACACCGGCGACATGGCCACGATCAACGACGAGGGCTACCTGCTGGTCGTCGACCGAAAAAAAGAAATTATCGTCAGCGGCGGCGAAAATATTTCTTCACTGGAAGTGGAAAAAGCGATGCTCGCCCATCCAGGCGTCTACGAAGTTGCCGTCGTTCCCGTTCCGGATGCGAAATGGGGAGAGGTGCCGAAAGCTCTGGTCGTCTTGAAGCCCGGCGCGCAAGCCACGGAAGCTGAGTTGCTCGAATTCTGCCGTGGCCGCATTGCGCACTACAAAGCGCCACGCTCGGTTGAGTTTTTCGAGAGCCTGCCTAAAACGGGCACCGGCAAAATCCTGAAGAGGGAGCTGCGCAAAAAATATTGGGGTGGCCAAGACACCATCCGGCCCGAATTTGCCAGCCGTAAGTGAGAAGTCTTATAAATCAGACATCCGTCCGTCCGGCGGCAACCGGGTGCGGGCGCGTTTCGGCGAAGCTTAAGAAACATTTTCTGAGAAAGAGCGGCCACCGATGAGCGACCTAGTTCAACTTGCGGAAGAAAATGGCATTGCCATCATCACCATCAACAACCCTCCGGTAAATGCGTTGAGCCCCGGTGTGCCAGAAGGCATTGCTGCCGCTATCGAACAGATGGATAAGGACGCTTCCGTCAAAGCCGCGGTGCTCATTGGCGGCGGCAAAACATTCGTCGCGGGCGCGGACATCAAGGAGTTCGGCAAAATCACTGCCGGCAAATCCGGCGGCGGGTTGGAGCTGCCAACTCTGCTTTTGAAAATCGAAGACTGCCGGAAGCCCGTCGTCATGGCTATTCATGGAAGTGCCTTTGGCGGCGGCCTTGAGCTCGCCATGTCCGGCCACTACCGTGTTGCAGTGCCCAGCGCGCAAATTGGCCAGCCGGAGGTGAAACTCGGCATCATTCCCGGAGCCGCGGGAACGCAGCGTTTGCCGCGCCTCGCGGGCGCGGCAAAAGCCGTCGAAATGTGCGCGGATGGCAATCCTATCAAGGCCCTGGACGCCCTGCACGCAGGCATCATGGATCGCTTGATCGAGGGCGACTTGTTAACCGGTGCCATCGCGTTCGCGCGCGAAATCGCGGACAAGCCCGTGCGCAAAACACGCGAGCGAAACGAAAAGCTCGGCTCGGCGGAAGAAAACGACGCAATCTTCGCCACCGCGCGCGAAAACGCCCGCAAAAAGCAGCGCGGCATGGCCGCGCCCCTCGCCGCCATCGACGCTGTCGAAGCCGCTACGAAACTCCCGTTCGATGAGGGCTGCAAAATCGAGCGCAAGCTCTTTATGGACTGCCTCTTCTCCGATCAATCGAAGGCCCTCATCCACGTTTTCTTCGGTGAGCGCGAGGTAGCCAAAATCCCCGACATACCGAAGGACACGGCGGTCATCCCGGTGAACTCCGCCGCGGTAGTCGGAGCCGGAACAATGGGCGGCGGTATCGCCATGGTCCTGGCAAACGCAGGCGTCCCCGTTCTCCTGAAAGAAGCCGACCAGGCTGCGCTCGACAAAGGCATCGCGAATATTCAGAAAAATTATGCGACATCGGTGAAGCGCGGCCGCTTCACCCAGGCTTTCGTTGACGAACGGCTCAAGCTGATTCAGCCGACGCTCGGCTACGATTCCTTCGCAAGTGCCGATTTGGTGATCGAAGCCGTCTTCGAAGGCATGGCGCTCAAAAAAGAAGTCTTTGCTGAACTCGATCGCGTCTGCAAACCCGGCGCCATCCTGGCCAGCAACACCTCCACACTCAACATCGATGAAATTGCTTCCTCGACCTCACGCCCGCAAGCCGTGATTGGCACGCATTTCTTCAGCCCTGCGAACGTGATGCGTCTGCTCGAAATCGTCCGCGGCAAAGCCAGCAGCAAGGAAGTCATCGCCACCTGCATGCAGCTCTCGAAAAAAATCGGCAAGATCGGCGTGCTGGTGGGGAACTGCCGCGGATTTGTCGGCAACCGCATGTTCCATCCGTATGTCCGCGAGTCCGTCTTTCTCTTGGAAGAAGGCGCCAGCGTCGAAGCCGTCGATTCCGCGATGTATGAATTCGGCATGGCCATGGGTCCGCTCGCGGTCGGCGATCTGGCCGGCCTCGATGTCGGCTGGAGGATCCGCAAGGAATATCGGCACCTGGAAAAGCCGGGGATCCGGCAGGCTTTTGCGGGGGACAGTCTTTGCGAAATGGGCCGTTACGGACAGAAAACCGGCGCGGGTTGGTACAAGTATGATGAAAACCGCCGCGCGCTTCCTGATCCCGAAGTCACGCAGCTGGTCCGCAAATGGGCCGCAGAAGCCGGTATTGCGCAGCGTCAAATTTCCAGGGAAGAAATTGTTGATCGCTGCGTCTACGCGCTCGTCAATGAAGGCGCGCGCATCCTCGAGGACGGCTACGCTCTGCGCGCTGTCGACATCGATATCATCTACCTCAACGGGTACGGCTTCCCGGCCTATCGCGGCGGACCAATGTGGTATGCCGACGCAGTCGGTCTGAAGAAAGTCTTCGATCGTGTCGAGGAGTTTCACCGGCGGCACGGCGAGCTTTGGGAGCCGGCTCCGCTTTTGAAGCGCCTGGCGGAAGAAGGCAAGAAATTTGCCGATTTCAACAAAGAACAAAGCGCAACGGCCTAGCGTCTCGGAGCTCGGAAGGGGATCGCTGTCTTCGCTTGCTTCAGATTTCTTCACTGGCTCGCGGTTTTTTCGGGTGACACATGGGACGCGTTTTTCTGGTTCGCCACGCACAAGCTTCTTTTCTTGAGTCCAACTACGACAAGCTCTCCGTGACCGGCGAAACACAGGCGCGCATCCTCGGAGAGTATTGGGCTCGCCACAAAGTCATCTTCGACCGGGTTTGCACTGGCCCGCGCCTCCGCCATCGCGATACGGAAAAAGCCGTGAGCGAAGCCTATGGAAAGCATGGCCTTGCTTATCCGGAAGCGGTGGTGCTCGATGAATTTGACGAATTCCAGGGTGACGTCGTGCTCGAGAAAAGCCTGGCACGCCTATCCGAGACCAATTCTCAAATTCGCGATCTCGAGGCTGCCGTTAAAGCTGCAAACAGCCCTCCGCAGCGCCGCAGAAACTTTCAAAAACTCTTTGATACCGTTGTCACCATGTGGGTGAAGGGGCAATTGGCCGTCGACGGCGTCGAATCCTGGGAAGCGTTCCTCGCCCGCGTTCATCGCGGGCTCTCCAAATTCCTCTCCACTGCCGGCAAAAGCGAAACCTGCGCCATTTTCACTTCCGGCGGGCCTGTCGCCGTTTCCGTGCAGCGCGCTTTGCGCCTTTCGCCACAGGACACCTTGCAAGTGGCCTGGATGCCCCGCAATTGTTCGTACAGCGAATTTTTGTTTTCGGCGGATCGCTTCACGCTGAGCACATTCAACTCGTTTCAGCATTTGGACGATCCCACTTTGCTGACGTATCGGTAGAAGCGAAATCAGGAAGTAAATATGGTTGACCTTCGGGATCAGACAACCGCAGTTCGCCCAGGAGAAGAGATCGATGTCGCGGGGCTCGAGCCTTTCCTTCGCGCACATTTCCCGGGCGAAACAGATGCGCTGGTAGTCCGCCAATTCCCCAGCGGCCATTCAAATCTTACGTATTCGCTGCGAATTGGTCTGCGCGAAATGGTGCTGCGTCGTCCGCCTTTCGGCAGCAAAGTCAAAACGGCACACGATATGGGCCGCGAATATCGCGTACTGTCAAAACTCCATGCCCACTATGCGCCGGCCCCGCGGGTCCTCCTTTTTTGCGATGACCTGTCCGTGCTGGGCGCTCCGTTTTATCTCATGGAACCAATTCACGGTGTCATCCTCCGCAGAGATGTTCCAGCTGGCCTGGATTTTTCCCCAGAAGTTGTGCAGCGAGTAAGTGAATCGTTCCTTGACAATCTTGCGCTTCTCCACAGTCTCGACTACAACGCCGTTGGTCTCGCCGATCTTGGCAAGCCCCAGGGCTATCTCGAGCGCCAAGTCCGCGGCTGGATCGAGCGTTACTACGGCTCAAAGACCCACGATATTCCCGAAGTGGAAACCATCTCCACCTGGATTCAAGAGAACATGCCAGCTTCAGGCGCCGCCGCTCTCATTCACAACGACTACAAATACGACAACGTGGTTCTTGATCCCAGCGACCTGACCAGAATTATCGGCGTCTTGGATTGGGAAATGTGCACGATCGGCGATCCACTCACGGATCTTGGCTCGGCGCTGGCCTATTGGGTGGATGCCAGCGATCCACCGGAGATTCTCGAGACTCGCTGGGGACCTACGACCTGTTCCGGCAGCCTGACACGCAGAGAGCTCGTCCAGCGTTACTCGCAAAAAACGGGCCGTGACGTTTCCGAGATGGCGTTTTATCTGGTATTTGCCCGGTTCAAGATCGCTGTCATCGTCCAGCAGATTTATTACCGCTATCACCAGGGCCTGACTCGCGATGGGCGCTTTGCCACCATGCCAGAACGCATCAAGCATTTGTTGGGTGCCGCCCTGCGAACCGCCGAAACCGGCACACTCTGATATTTCTCTTTCTGGCATCTGTTTATTTCTGGTTAGCAGCCACGAACCAGGGGCACGGCCCACATGGTCGTGGCGCAGCATGCCGCGCCACTGCCCGCCGAGGCTTGTTCTTCAAGATGATCTGTCAGCGGTAGTACCGCACAATGGATTCGGCGACGCAACAAGGCTTGTCGCCGCCCTCGCTCTCGATGATCACAGAAAAAGCAGCTTCATGCGCTGCGGGAAGCTCCTTGATAGTTAACAGAGTGACCCGCGCGCGAATCTTCGACCCCGCGCGCACCGGCGAAGGGAAGCGAACGCGATTCAATCCGTAGTTGATCGCCATTCCAACCCCAGTCCGAACTTGAATCACATCTTTCATAAACCGGCTGATCATCGACAGCGTCAAAAAGCCGTGGGCGATGGTCGTGCCGTACGGCGATTCCTTCTCCGCACGTTTGCGATCCAGATGGATCCACTGCCGGTCCTCTGTAGCCTCTGCGAATTGCGCGATACGTTCTTGACTCACCGTCAGCCAATCGCTCACACCAATTTCCTTGCCCACAAATTGCGTCAAGGAATTGGGCGTATCCACGATCACCGCCGCCACGCCGCCTCCTGGAAAGAACGACGGACACGCCGCCGGCCCCCGGCGAACATTAGTCCCATGGTGATTCGGTCCGCGCTTTTGTCCATTTTCTCAACTCCGATTTCGCGATCGACTCCACGTGCACCTCGTCCGGCCCGTCCGCAAGCCGCAAAGTGCGCACATTCGCCCAAGCGCCGGCAAGAAAGGTATCCGCAGAAACTCCTGCTCCGCCATGCGCTTGCATCGCGCGGTCCAAGACGCAGAGTGTCATGTTGGGCGCAACAACCTTGATCATTGCGATTTCGGCTCGCGCTTCCTTGTTTCCGACGGCGTCCATCTTATACGCCGCTTTGAGCGTCAGCAGCCGGGCCTGTTCAATTTCCATGCGCGACGCGGCGATATCGGCGCGTATCGTTCCTTGTTCGGAGATCGCTTTTCCAAACGCCACGCGCGCCTGCACGCGTTTGCACATCGTCTCCAGCGCCCGCTCGGCGACGCCGATGCATCGCATGCAATGGTGAATACGGCCTGGCCCGAGCCGCCCCTGTGCAATCTCGAATCCGCGTCCTTCGCCCAGCAACATGTTCGAAAGAGGGACGCGCACGTTATCGAACGCGATCTCTGCATGACCGTGCGGCGCATGGTCATACCCAAACACAGTGAGCAGCCGCACAATTCTGACTCCCGGCGCGTCGAGCGGCACCAGAATCATGGATTGTTGTTTGTGAGTTGCGGCCGTCGGATCCGTTTTCCCCATAAAAATCGCGACTTTGCATCGAGGATCGCCTGCTCCGGACGTCCACCACTTCCGGCCGTTGATAACGTACTCATCGCCATCCCGCACGATGCTCGCGCGAATGTTCGTCGCGTCCGAAGACGCGACCTCGGGCTCCGTCATTGCAAAACAGGATCGAATTTCGCCAAGGAGCAACGGCTTCAGCCATTTCTCCTTTTGCTCCGCCGTTCCGTAGCGCGCCAGCACCTCCATATTTCCGGTATCCGGCGCAGAGCAGTTAAACACTTCCGCAGCCATCGTGCTCCGCCCCATAATCTCGCACAGCGGCGCATATTCCAGGTTTGTCAGTCCCGCCCCACTCTCATCATTCGGCAGAAAAAGATTCCACAGTCCGGCAGCGCGGGCTTTTGGTTTCAGCTCTTCTACGACTCGCGATGGCTTCCAGCGGTCATGCTCAATTTCTTCGAGGTGGCGCTTCTCGTTCGGATAGATATGCTCATCCATAAACGCCTGCAACCGGCGTTGCAATTCTTTCGTCTTCTCGCTGAATTCGAAATTCACGCCATCGGCCTCTGCTTTCGCAACCATTCGAGCGCTGCCATCGACAAACGCGCGTCCTCGGACCGCCAGAGACTATTCATGGCGACTTGCCTTGCCGGATGATATAGCTTTTCTGGATTCAGAATGGTGGCAGCGATAATATACGACATCCCCGCGGCAAACTGGCCATCAAACCATTCTGCAGAGCGCCGGGGGCAACGTTCCTCGTGAAAAATCGCGCCAATTTCGTTCTCCGAGCCTACTTTCTCTTTTTTACTTTGATCACTCCGGGGAAAGCTCAGCCAGGGACGAACTGGTTCTCCGTGCCCCAAGCCAAGCTTTGCGTTACGGAGGGCGCGATCCGGCAGTCTTCGGGCAACCGCTTGTCCGTCGACGTCCCCAAGATGCGTGCGTTCGTCACGGTTGCCTCCACCCAAGATGTCGAAGCCCATTTCACTTATCTCGGCGGCACCCCGGGCGAAAAACCTCTGGGCTCCGGGGAAATGCGCCGGCAATTTGGCCTGAAGCTTCGCGCCCAGGACGCTTGCAATCTCGTCTACGCGATGTGGCGCATCGAACCGGAGTCCAAGCTCGTCGTCTCCGTAAAATCCAATCCCGGCCAGCACACCAGCGCGGAATGTGCCAACCGGGGCTACCAGAACATCCAGCCCGTCCACAGTTCGCCCGTGCCAGCACTGCGTCCCGGCGTTGCTCACACGCTTCGCGCGGAGATGAACGGCGCGGAAATGCGCGTCTACGCCGATAACAATCTCGTGTGGGAAGGAAGTATCGGGCCTCCAGGCGGGAATCTCCACGGCCCGGTGGGCATTCGTTCCGACAACGCCCGGCTGGCACTCGAACTTCGTGCTGGCCAGTCCAGCGGCGCTCATCCCGACTATCCATTAGCCTGTCGGCCCGGCTCAGAGGGAGAGTAGCGCCGCTCCACCGACATGGTTGTAAGCCTGCTGTTCAAGAAGCTAGACTTCGTTTGACGGAATCAAGGGTCAACACAGTTTTGTGAGGCATTCACTTGAGCAAGTCAAATCCCGCAGCACAATCCCCGCGTGAGACGAATGCACAAACCGGGTCCGAGCCACTGATTCGCAATGTCTCTGACACGGCCCGCTGGGTCGCCGTCTATCGCGCGCGCGAAACGGAGCGCCCTGACGCGCATTTCCGCGACCCTTTCGCCCGCCGTCTCGCTGGTGACCGCGGTGAACAAATCGCGAAATCCATGCCGCTCGGTCCCGGCAACGATTGGAGCATGATCACCCGCACCTGCCTCGGTGACGACTTCATCAACGAGCAAATCCAGCAAGGCGTCGACATGGTCATAAACCTCGCCGCCGGCCTCGACGCCCGTCCCTACCGGATGAAACTCCCGCCCGCCCTCAAATGGGTCGAGGTCGATCTCCCCGAGATCCTCTCCTATAAAGAAGAAATTCTGCGCGACGAGAAAGCCGTCTGTTCTCTCGAACGAATACGACTCGATCTTTCAAACCCTGCCGCACGCCGCGATCTCCTCGCCGAACTCGGCCGCCGCTCGAACAAGGCCCTGATCATCACCGAAGGCCTTCTCATTTATTTATCGCCGGACGATGTCGCGGGTCTCGCCAGGGACCTCGCCGCGCCTCCCAGCTTCGAGTCCTGGATTCTCGACCTTGCCTCGCCTGGGCTGATTCGCCTGTTAGCAAAGAGAATGGCCAAGCAGCTCACTGCGGCAGCGCCTTTTAAATTTGCTCCTCCCGAAGGACCGAACTTTTTCATCCCTTACGGCTGGAAGCCCGTCGACGTGCGCTCATTGCTCAAACACGCCGCGCGGCTGAAACGCCTATCCTTGCTATTCAGATTTTTCGCGCTGCTGCCCGAAACGGACAAGTCGCGCCGCGATCGCCCGTGGTCCGGTATGTGCCTGTTCAAAAAGCAATGAAGCAGAGTGGCAACGCTGGCGGCCTGAACAGAATTCCAGGAATCAATGATTTACTCAGGCAGGAAATTAATGCCCGACCGCTTCCGTCTTTCCTCGGCCGCCAGGAAAAATGCTCTTCACGATGACATAAAGCACGGGAATAAATAACAGGTTCAGCGTCGTCGCCGCAATCATCCCGCCAAACACTGTCGTTCCCACCGAAACTCTTCCCGCGCGCCCCGCTCCCTCTGCCAGCACCAGCGGCACCACGCCAAGGATGAACGCGAACGACGTCATCAGGATAGGCCGCAAGCGAATCCGCGCGGCTTCAATCGCCGCATCCACAATCGACATACCTTGCTCGCGCAGCTGCTCCGCGAATTCTACAATTAATATCGCATTCTTGCTGGCAAGTCCGATTAACATGACCAACCCAATCTGGCAAAAAACATCGTTCTGCAATCCTCGAAGCGCCTGCGCCCCGAGCGCACCCAAAATCGCAATGGGAACCGCCATCAGCACTATAAATGGCAGCACGAAACTCTCGTATTGGGCCGCCAAAGTCAGATAAACCACAATCAGCCCGAGCCCAAATAAGATAAGCGCCTTGCCCCCCGACTGAATCTCCTCGAGCGAGAGCCCGCTCCACTCGAATGCCATCCCTTGCGGCAGCGCTTTCTTCGACAACTCTTCCATCGCCGCGATGCCCTCGCCGGAGCTGCGCCCCGGGGCCGCTGATCCGTCAATCTCCGCCGAGCGAAAAAGATTGTAGTGGCTGATCACCTGTGCATTTTGCGTCGGCGCGACGCTGACCAAATTATCCAGCGGAATCATCATGCCCGTATCCGACCGCAGGTAATATTGCTCTATATCCTTCGGTTTCGAGCGGTACTTGCTGTCCGCTTGCACGTACACGCGATACGACCGGTTGTTGAAATCGAAATCGTTCACGTACACCGAACCCATATACACCTGCAGGGCGTCCGTCACCTGGCTCAACGGCACCTGCAAACTTTTCGCTTTCTCTCGGTCGATCTGGACCAAATATTGCGGGTCGTTCGCCGTAAAACTGCTGAACAAGCCAACCAGGTCTTTGCTGGCGTTGCCTTCCGCCGCGAGTTTATTCGCCGTATCGGCGATCGTTTGCAGCGAATTTCGCCCCAGGTCTTCCAGCTCATACTGAAATCCGCCGAACTGCCCCAAGCCTTGCACCGCCGGCGGATTGAAGGGAATGACCAGCGCTCCCTGAATCCCAAACAACTGTGCGCGCAAACGCTGGATGACCGCTGCCGCCGAATGCTGCTCGCCTTTGCGTTCTGCGAAAGGCTTCAAGTTGCTGAAGACCACCGCGCGATTCGGCGCCCCGCCAAACTGGCTGAATCCAGGAAGCGAGAACGCGCCCGCAATTTCCGGAACATGCGAAAGCGCTTCTTCCACTTTTGCGCAAATCCCCACCGTATATTGCAAGGACGCACCTTGCGGCGCTTGTACCGCGATGATGATGTAACCCTGATCGTCCTCGGGAATAAACGCGCGCGGTACTTTGTTGTAAATCCAGTAGGTCAATCCGAGCGCCGCGAAAAAAACCAGAATAGCGGCCCATCGCCAGCCAATAACGTGACGCACCGCATTGCGGTACAAGTTCGTTCCGCCAGTCACGATGCGATTGAACGCATGAAAGATTCTTCCTTCCGCGCGCTCGCGATGGCGTCCCAGCAAGATTGCGGAGAGCGCCGGAGTCAGCGTTAGCGCGTTGAATGCCGAAATGGAAACCGAAAACGCGATGGTCAGCGCGAATTGCCGGAACAAAATCCCCGTGGTGCCAGGAAAGAGGGCCACCGGCACAAACACCGCCACGAGTACGAGGGAAGTAGCGATGACCGCCCCAGCCACTTCTTTCATGGCGACCGACGCCGCGTTGTGCGGCTCCGTGATGCCCTCCATGATGTGCCGCTCGACGTTCTCAATCACCACGATGGCGTCGTCGACCACCAATCCCGTCGCCAGGGTAATTCCAAAGAGTGTGAGGGTGTTGATCGAAAACCCCAACAGCTTGATAAAAACAAACGTGCCAATCAGCGACACCGGAATTGTCACCGCAGGAATCAGCGTGCTCCGCCAGTCCTGCAAAAACAAATAAATCACCGCGATGACCAGAATGATGGCTTGCGCCAGCGTGATCAGTACATCCTGGATCGATTCGCCGATGACGGTCGTGGAATCAAACGCCACCGCATACTTTAGTCCCGGCGGAAAGCTCTTCGAAAGCCTCAACAATTCGGCTTTCGCGGCGCGGTCCACGTCGAGCGCGTTTGCCCCTGGAAGCTGCGTTACACCAAAACCGACTCCGTCGTAGCCGTTATAGCGCACCAGGACGTCGTAATTTTCTGCTCCCAGCTCCGCGCGGCCCACATCCTTCAGTCGCACGAGCGTGCCGCCCGTCCCGGTCTTCAAAATAACATTTTCGAATTCCGCCGGACTCGTCAGTCGGCCCACGGCCCTCACGCTGATCTGAAATGCCTGCTCGCCAGCGTTGGGAGGCTGGCCGATTTGTCCCGCAGCCACCTGCACGTTTTGCTCTTCGAGCGCGTTGATCACCGTCGAAGCCGTCAAGCCGCGCTCCGCCATCCGCGCTGGATCGAGCCACACGCGCATCGCGTACTTCCGCTCACCGAAAAGAAACGCGTCGTTCACGCCCGGCACGCGTTTCAGCGCGTCTCGCACGTAAACGTCAATGTAGTTGCTGAGAAAGAGGCTATCGTATTCCCCGTGTTCTGAATAAACTCCGGCCCCAAACACGAATCCGCTGGCTTGCTTTGTGACAATCACACCCGTGTTTTTCACTTCATTCGGCAGGCGGCCCAGCGCCTGGCTTACCCGGTTCTGCACGTCGACGGCGGCAAGGTCCACGTCGCGCGAGACGTCAAACGTAACCGTGATCGTGCTCACGCCGCTATTGCTGCTGGTCGACGTGATGTACTTCATGCTCGGCACGCCGTTGATGGCCTGTTCCAGCGGGATCGTCACCGCGGATTCCACGGTCTGTGCGTTCGCACCGATGTAGACGCTGGTAACCACGACCTGCGGCGGCGCTAGATCTGGAAATTGCGCTACCGGCAGCGAGGGAATCGAAATCGCGCCCGCCAGAATAATCATCAGGGCGCAGACCGTCGCAAACACCGGCCGCCGTATGAAGAAATCAACGAACAAGGCCGGGTTCCACCTTTATTTGGATTGAGAGAGAGCCGCTCATGGAATTGACGGCGCTCAGCGCGCCGCGGCGATCTTGCCGTCGGCCGGCTTCGCGCTTGGTTGAATCTGTTCGAGCACCGGAGCGCCGTCCTGCAGGAATTGCGTTCCGGAAAGAATGACGTGGTCGCCCGGCTTCAACCCGTCTAACACGGTGTAGTTATCGCCAGTCGTGTCGCCCAGTTTCAAGAGCTTCTGCCGCGCCACCGTCCCTTTTCCTTCGTTCACGGCCACAAATATGAACGCCTGTCCGTTAATTCTCAGCACCGCAAGCACCGGCACAACCGGCCCGTCGTGCGAGCCCCATGTCACTTGCGCCCGCACTTGTTGCGCGATGCGCAGCTTGGCCTTTGCATTCTCGACCGCCGCCTTGGCCAAAACTGTCTGGGTATCCGTCTCCACTTGCGGCGATACAAACGTAATGCGCGTATCCGAGACCGACTCGCCATTCTCACCCAGCAATCGCACCGGCAATCCCAGCCGCAAGTCCTTCGCCCGGTCCGCTGGAACATAGATGTATGCTTCGAGCGCTCCCGGCAGGTCCACCGTAGTCAAAAGAGTCGTAACGGCCACGCGATCGCCGACGTGTACCGGAATGTCCCCGACAATGCCGTCCGCCGGCGCGCTCACCTTGTAGTAATGCAGCTCGACCTTCTGCTGTTCTACTTGCTGTTCGAGCGCTTTCACTTGCGCAGCGATCGCGTCGTAATTGGATTGCGCGTTATCAAACTCCTGCTTGCTGGTCACTCCCGCCTCGAACAGCTTTTGCGCCCGCTCCAGCGAAATCTTTGCCAGCCGCAGATTCGCCTCCTGCGACGCCAGCGTGGCTGCCTGGCTATTCAGCGTTGCTTCCTGCTTCAGCGGATCGATCTGCAATAGCGGCGTGCCCGCGTTCACTTCGTCGCCGGACTTCACAAATATCTTCGTGATTTGCCCTTCCACCTGCGGATTGATCACCGCCGATTGCCGCGACTTCAGCACCGACAAATACTCCGTCGTGTCCGGGATGCGCACCGACTGCGCCACCTGCACCTGCACAGGCATGGCCGGCGGCCCGCCCGCTCCGGGTCCGCCTGCCGACGTTTTTCCCCCGCAGCCCATCGCCCATAGCGAGAGGCCGGCCGATAGAATCGGCAGGGACATTCGCCGCCCGCTCGTCGTTTTATGCAAATCTGGCATTGCTGGGACCATCTCCCCGGGTGTAGACGCAAATTTTACGACACCTTCGCGCCCCCACCAAGACGCAAAACACAGCGTTCTGGTTAGACGCCTAGAAAACAGGCCGGTTATATTTCTGGAAGGGGGTCCATCGGAAGTGCCCTGGCCCTGCTGCCGCACTTCTTCGCGTCCCAAGATTCCGTATTCCGCCGAGCCCCCTGACGGGCCAATAGCTCAATAAAAATCGCTCGGATCGATACGCTTGCCGGAGAGTCCCAATTGCAGCACTTCCATCTGGTCTTGCCGGTCGAAAACCTTGCCGGGGAAGAATCTCTTTGTGATGACGCGCACGCCGCCAAAGGCAATTCCCAGAACCACAGCCGCCACCATGAACACGCCAGTGCCAATAAAAATCTTCACCATGATGCTCGTTATTGGCGGGTCGGTAGCCGTCTGGCTCGCTTCGTTCCACGTCACCTGCGTTTCGTAGTCGGCAGCCTCCCGCAAGTTTTTCGCATACTCCGTCGAACTTGGCGACAACACCATCGAAAGCAGCGAACCCTTCCGCTCAATCTCCGTCCCCGCTTGTTTCGCCGCCGCCGGAACCACTTCCTCCAGATGATGAATATGCTGCTCGGCCAGCTGCGGCGTCGGGTATTCCAGCAGAAGAAGAACGCCGCCGCCATTGCCGGGATTGGCGTAGCGCGCCAGCATGGCTTCGGCGCCGGAAGAAAACCCTGCCGCATCGACCAGCACCGCCATGTCGGACTGTCCCAACTGAAGCAGCGCTGCCCGCATACCCTCCGGGCCCAGGGCATACCTTTCGGTTCCGAGCAACCGGCCCATCTTTGGCAGATACGTCCGAACGGGCGGCAGGGGCCCTTTCTCGCTGCCGGCTTCCACGGCCTTCACCAGCGCGTTCAGGTCTTCCCTGGAGATATTTGCCGTGGAGGACAGAACAAGGGTGCCCTCCAAAACGATCACGCCGTCTTTATCGAACGCAGACACCTGCCCGACGTTCGTCGGAACCATTCCGGGTCTCAACCACGAGGTATAAACCTCAAATGCGCTGCTCGGGTCATGATAACGGCCGCCCGAAATCCAAATGACCCTGTCTCCATCGTTGTACTGGCACGCGCTGAATTCCCGCATACCCGTTTCTTTCCAATTGGCAGTAACCGGCTTGGCGGCGCAACTGGCCAGCTTCCAGTTCTGGAATTGTTTCGGTAAAGGGCCCTCTTGGGCGGAGAGCTGCGGCGCGCTGAGCAGCGCTATACCGCAAACGAAGAGTGATAGTCGACGCATCCCTTGCTGTCGCTTAGACACCAACAGATTACCGTTGGTTCCTGGATTGTTCAACTGGAGTAACCGCAGCTGGCCGGCTCGGGGCGCCCTTGCCGGGCAGATTTTGCGTCATGCTGTTCAGGCTTTGCAGATAACTCGCCATGCCCTGATAAAGCCCTTCCGCCACGCGCTGCCTGTATTCCGGCTGCTTTAAGAGCTTCTCGTCGGCCGGATTGCTGAGAAAGGAAATCTCGGTAAGGATCGAAGGCATATCCGCGCCAATCAAAACTACAAACGGCGCTTTGCGCACGCCCCGGTCTTTCACCGTCTTGCTCGTTTTCTGCATGCGCTTTGCGAGCGAATCCTGGATATCTTCCGCAAATTCCTTCGATTCATCGATCTTCTCGTTGCGCGCGATCTTTTTCACCAGATCCTCGAGATCATGCACGCCCTGGTCCGATGATGCGTTCTCGCGTGCCGCTACTTCCATCGCTTCCGCCGAGCCTTTCAAGTTCAGATAGTAAGTCTCTACGCCGCGCGCCGCGTGGTCCTGGCTGGAATTCGCGTGTATGGAAATAAACAGATCGGCCTTGGCCTGATTCGCGATGTTGGTCCGCTCTTCCAGCGGGATAAACGTATCGTCCGACCGCGTGTAAACGATGTCCGCCCCGGGCAGCCGCTGCTGGATGATTTTCCCCAGCCGCAGAGCTACATCCAGGCACAAATCCTTTTCCATCAAGCCGGTCGGCCCGATCGTCCCTGTGTCGTGCCCGCCATGCCCCGCATCAATCACGATGCGTCCAATCTTCAACCCGAGCGCCCGTGTCAGCGTGGACTGCCCATCCCGCGTCGGCTGCGGCGCGTTGCTGGGCCGAATCAGGTCAGGTTTCGGATTGGTGTTCAGAACCGTATTCGCACTCGCCGAACTCAGCTGCCTCCCGTGAGAATTCTTCCCGCCAGCCGCGGTGCTGCGCGTCATGGCATTCGACGGCGTGGCGCTCGGCTCCACGCCCGGATCCTTTTCAGAAACGCTCTTCATGCTCCCGGAATCGCTCGATCCCGCTCTGGCGTCCTCACTCGCCTCCTCCGCGCCGCTTTGCGGCTTCGCGGGCTTTGATTTTGCGGTGCGCACCGCACCGCCATTCCGCACCGTGGAATACAGGAAGATCACAAGTTGCGGCGGATTGCTCAGCAGCGAAGCGGCGTAATCCTTCACTCCATCCACGTCCAGCACGACGCGCACCACGCCCGATTGATTTTGCGCGACGCGCACTCCCGTCAGCAAACTCCCGAAAACCTGCACGTTGCCCCGCGCCACTTCCGGCGTCAGGCGCGCCGAATGCAGATCAAAAAATATGCGGTCAGGATTGGCTATCCGCGCCGAGCTGTATTGCACGGTATCCTCGAGATCGATGATCACCCGCGTGGCGTCGGCATTCGCGCTCGCGCTGATCCGCCGGATGCGTGGCGGGCCCTCGGAGCCGGTTCGCCCGGTGGCTTCCACTCCGCCGTGCACGGGTCCGGGCGTCTCCGTCTCGGAGGGCAGAGCCGCGGGTGCCGCAGAGATCGGTGGAGCAGGCCGAGCCTCAGAAACACCGGGCGCATCGTTGTGCTGCAAAAGGGCCAGCTCAGCCAGCGCTTCCTGCGCCTCGCGTTTGCGCGGCGAGTGCGGATATTTTTTCAAGAAGTCCTCGTAGGTCCTCGAGGCCTGCGAGCTATCGCCCAGCTGATCTCTCTCTAGCTTTCCTATGCGCAGTAATGCGTCCTGGCTGTACTTGCTCGCGGGATATTGGTGTACGAGGAATTGATAGGAATCGACCGCCGACTGGTAATAGCTCCCCCCGAACCTGTCACCCATCTCGGTATACAGTTCAGCGACCGAAAGCAGGGAATCAGCCACTTCCGACGCTCGCGGCGTTATCAAATACACGCGGCGGTAGCTGGCAACTACCGTTTTGTATTCCGCCAGCGTGCGCTTCTCCGCCGGCTTGCCATTCAAATTCGCGCGCTGTTCTTCCGCGCGCGCAAACTGCGCGCCCGCGGCCTCGCGCTTGACCGCGCTCGTCGTGGAAGTGTCGCCTGCCGACTTCGCAAAACTCCCGGACGGATTTCCACAGAGCGCGCCCACGGCAATTCCCAGCGCCAGAAAAACTGGCGAAAGCCGGGCGAAGCTCCTGTTCAAATTTTTTCGGACCCCCAACATACGCGCCCTACATTCCTAGAAACCACATTAGTGTAATGGAAAAACGGGAACTCCTGTGGGCTTTCACTGCCCGGGGTCGCTATGCGATACCCCTGACGGCCTGCCGCGAAACGACCGCGTTCAGCGGTTCTTGCTTCAATCGTTCTTGAAGATGATGCGTCCGGTGGGATCGACTTCTCTGTGGATGGCGCGCGGATTTGAAAACGCGCTCTCAAGACGACCCGATCCAGGCCGGAAATATGCATCCTGTACCTTTTGCACGTAGTCCCGAGTTTCTCGGAACGCAGGGATGCCGTGAGCCCGATCAACAGCCCCCTCACCCGCATTGTATGCCGCCAGAGCCAAATCCAGGTTGCCATTGTAGCGCTCCAGCAACCACTTGAGATGTCTAACCCCGGCGTCGATATTCTGTTGCGGATTGAACACGTCATTTGCACCGTACCGTTGTGCCGTCGTCGGAATCAACTGCATCAGTCCCGCGGCTCCCTTGCGAGAGTAGGCGGTTGGATTCCAGTTCGACTCCGTTTCGATTACAGCGCGGACCAATGCTGGGTCCACGTTGTGTCTCTCTGCCGCTTCCTTTACGAGCTTTTCTGCACCGTCCCGATCGATATTCATTTCCGGACGGCTTCGGCCCATAAAGGTAGATTCCGCAGGAAGGTAGATGGTTTTGCGCGACTTGGCTGCTGCCAGCTTGACGACCACCGGCGGGTCGGCATTTACGAACATTTCCCGACCGCTGGGGTCTACCGTTCTGGCGATTTGGGCGCTCGCCCCGGGTGCAAAACAACTTGCACCTAAAACGAATGCTCCCAAATAGATGCTAGCCATTATTGTCGTGCGCTGTTTCTTGCGTTTGTCCATCTGGCCTCAGGGAAGGCTGTAGAACGGTGATGCCACTTCTGCCGTGTTCGGGGCACTCCGACTGGGCCGGAGTGACTCGTCTTGCTGACTAGGCGTGCCCTCTGTGGAAACCGCTGCGCTTGATTCACTGCCGCGCAAATGTCCCCCGCTGGACACGCTTCTGGCGCTGGAACCATCATAGCAACGGTTCTAGGAGCGCCGGGATGGTACTTAGGGCATTTTTTAGGGCTGATGTGTCTTTTCCGCCAGCCTCCGCCAAATCGGGTCTGCCGCCCCCGGAACCGCCGACCAATTTTGCCAGTGCCTGTATCAGCTTGCCAGCATGGACTTTAGCGGTCAGGTCCTTGGTCACCCCGGCGATCAGCGCCACTTTCCCGTCTTCGACAGTGCCCAAGGCCACCACCCCCGACCCAACTTTTTGTCTGAGAGAGTCCACCAATTGCCTGAGACTTTCCCTATCCATTCCCGACACTTCTGCTGCGATCAGCTTTACCCCTTTGATGCTCTGGATTTGCCCTGCCAGCTGGTCCAACTGGCTAAGTGCTCCTTTGCGCTTATGGCCCTCCAGCTCCTTCTCGAGCTGCTTGACGGTACTCGAGAGCTTCTCGACGGTAGCCAGGATGGAATCTTCGCTCGTATTTAACCGGGTGGCCAAATGCGAGAGGATTTGTGCCTGCTTCTCGTAGTGCTCGAGGGCGCCGATTCCTGTGACCGCTTCGATTCGGCGGACACCCGCGGCGATCGAGCCTTCGCTGACAATCTTCAGTACACCGATGTCGCCGATGCGATGGACGTGCGTGCCTCCGCATAACTCTTTGGAATAAAAGCCCCTTGGCGCGCGCTCGTCGGGGATGGTGACGACGCGGACGTTGGCTTCGGGGTATTTGTCGCCGAAGAAGGCGAGCGCTCCCGAAGCGAGCGCGTTATCCAGGGAAGTAATCTCGGTGCCTACTTCGGTGTTATGCCGGATCTCATCGTTGACCTGCTGCTCGATGTCCCGGAGCTCCACGGCGTCCACGTGGGCGAAGTGGGAGAAGTCGAAGCGCAGCCGTTCGGGCGCGTTCAGCGATCCCGCCTGCTTCACGTGTGTTCCCAGTACGTTGCGCAGGGCTGCATGCACCAGATGCGTCCCCGAGTGGTTGCGAATAATCCGCGAGTGCCGCTCGGCGTCGGCCGCGACGGAGACGCGGTCCCCGACCCGCAGTGTTTCCTTTGCGTTTACGCGATGTGCGACCAGCCCCGCCACGGGATAGTACGCCCCGGTGACTTCGGCCAGCAGTTGCGCACCAGAGCTATCGTAGAACCCGCCCGTGTCCGCCATCTGTCCGCCCGAGTCGGCGTAAATCACGGTGCGGTCTAGCACGACTTCTCCCGATTCGCCACCCTTCAGCTCGCTAACCGGCCCGCTCTTGGTAAGAATCGCCTCAATCCGCGCGTCTTTTGCCGAGGTGCCATGGTAGAAATCCTTCTCCGTCCTGAACGTTTCCGCAATCTTCGCGTACGCCGGGTTCACCGCCTCCTTGCCCCCGCCGCCTTTCCACGAGGCTCTGGCTCGTGTTTTTTGTTCCTCGAGAGCTCGATCGAAACCATCTTGGTCGAACGGAATGCCCAGATCCCGAGCCGAGTCCAGGATGAAATCTAGAGGCAAACCATAAGTATCGTAAAGCTGAAATGCCTGGCGGCCGGGATAGGTCCCTTCCGTCGCCTGAGACGGGGTGCCGACGAAGGCGGTCAGTGGCCGCAGCTCATCCTCCAATTTCTCCAAAGCAATGTCCAAAGTTCGCGCAAACGCTTCTTCTTCCGCTTTTACCAATTTGGGTACGTGCGCAAAAGACGGCCCTCGCAGCTCGGGGTAAGCGCTTTCCATGAGCTCTTGAACGGCGTGGACCATTCCCGTCAGCACGACAGGCTGCTTTTGACCGAGCAGCCGCGCATGACGAAAGGCCCGGCGCATGATCTTGCGAAGCACATACCCACGGCCTTCATTGGAGGGCACCACGCCGTCGGCTAACAAGAACGTCGTGGCGCGAGCGTGATCAGCGATAACGCGCAAGGAAGCGGCTCCTCCCCTGCCTTCTTCGATTTTCTCTTCCCGATTGAAATCGACGCCACATAACTCCGCCGCCCGCTTCAGCAAGGGAAGAAACAGATCCGTCTCGTAATTGGAGATGACGCCTTCGAGGACGGCGGCGACGCGCTCGAGGCCCATCCCCGTATCAATGGAGGGCTTCGGCAGCGGCTCCATGGCAAGGCAGTTGGGCCCGTGCGTATGCTTCGTTTTTAGCCCCGCGATGCCTTGCGGATCGAGATTGCCCTCATCGAGGGACGCTCCCGGCCTTTCGCAGGCCCAGTAGCGGTTGAATTGCATGAAGACGAGATTCCAGATTTCGACGTAACGTCCGCAATCGCAGGGAAACTTGCAATCGGCATGCTTTTCCTCGGAGGCTTCGGGCCCCATGTCGTAGAAAATCTCGCTGCACGGTCCGCAAGGACCAGTGTCACCCATCGCCCAGAAATTATCTTTCGGACCTGGGATCGGAACGATGCGGTCTGAGGGCACATTTTGAGCGAGCCACAGTTCTCTCGCCTGCTCGTCCACCCCGAGAGCGCCAGACCACGCCTCGGATAGTCCACCAAATATGGTGACGTAGAGCTTGTCCTTGGCGATGCCGTACCACTCCGGCGACGTGACCAACTCCCACGCGTAGGGGATGGCCTTCTCCTTGAAATAATCGCCGAAGGAAAAATTGCCCATCATCTCGAAGAAGGTGTGATGGCGCTTGGTGAAGCCGACGTTTTCAAGGTCGTTGTGCTTGCCGCCGGCGCGCACGCATTTCTGTGCGGTAGTGGCTTTGTTGTAGTCGCGCTTTTCGAGGCCAAGGAAGACGTCCTTGAACTGGTTCATGCCGGCATTGGTGAAGAGGAGGGTGGGGTCGCCATGGGGAACGAGCGAGGAGCTGCGTACGCGGCGGTGGCCTTTGCTTTCAAAGAAGCGCAGGAACATTTCGCGGATCTCGTTTCCGCTCATTTTCGTGTTCTCAGGCGGCGTCATGGGTTCCCAACGTCCTCACAGGCCGGAAAATTGTCGATCCGGGCAGCAATGGAAGTCGCATGATTATGGCAGAGGGCGCAAGGGGCGGCAATCAAAGCGCAAGGGTACCCCGCTCCAGGCGTTTTTTGTGAGAGTGGCAAACCGAGGGGGAACGGAGTTTAGCAGAGATCACGGAGACCTGCCGGGCGGGCCGAAGCGCCTTCATTCGATAGATGACAAAGGTCATGGGCGGGTGGCAGTGAGTCTCGCGAGTGTGCGAATGGGGACAGCGGCCAGCGCCGCGCACGAGGTAGCATCGAAGCTGCATGGAGTGGTTGGAACATGCCGCGTTCTAAGTCGAGCGGCGGCAGGGGAAAAAGGAAAATCAGATGAAAATGAAGATATCGTTACTTGTGGGCGCTTTCTCGCTTGCGCTATTTATGGCTGGGTGCACCGCTGCTCCAGCAGCTGCGCCTGTGGCAGGCCCAGCGGGACCGCAAGGCGCAACGGGCGCGACGGGAGATCCGGGCCAAGACGCCACTCGGCGTACGGAGGAAGAAAGACGCGCTGAGGAAGCAAGACGAGCCGAAGATCAGAGAATTACGGACGCGCGAGCTCGAGACAGCCACGATACGGGTTGCCCGGGCGGCGAGCACGTTTTTACAGCTCCCGATGGAAGAAAGAGCTGCGCCAGGGACTGAAGAGCTGATCTGAGTCTGCCAGAAACACACTAGATGCGGCGTTTCTGAATCAGGGCATAGCCCAAATTCGAGAACGCCGCTCTCTGATACAACCACACGCCTCGCCTGACAAGCGCGCTGCCTGTTTCCATGCCGTGGTGCGCTCCCGGAAGGCTGAATCGATGCTCCTCGGCAGTCCAAAAGCAATTTGTGACGGCAAGCATCCAGAAGCCGGCAAGAAAAACCAGGCCAGAAAAAGCCGCCACAAAACCATGGAACTGTCGCCGCTGAACCCGCCAGAGAAGCGCTTCTGCCCGTTAACCGACGATGTGGGCATCAGGCGTGGAAGAAATACACCTGCGTGGCGGAAGCCCGGAGTTCTCTCCGAGCCTTGAGAATCTCGAGGCTAGGGTGCTCGGGGGGTGATCATGGACGTCAACCCCGCGGAAATGCGGCCCAAGCAAGGGGCAGCGCCAGAAGCCGTCCAATCACGATCCACAAAACAATCTCTTCAAAGACACTGGATTCGAGAGGAGCCTCGGAAGAGGCATGTGTGCACCCGACACCTGCCAAGGATTGCTGTTGGCCGCGCTCTCCAAAATGCCTGAAACCCTTCGGGAATCAGAACCATCTCAAGAGGCAGGGGTTATAATCGCCGCAGTCCCCGTTCCGCGTGGAGGTTTCCGTGCTTCTTCGACTGAGCCTGGTTCTGTCGCTCGTACTTTTGTTCGCGTGTCTCGCGCCTGCCAACAAGAAAAAAGATACCTTGCCGGCAGAAGTACTTGCGGCGCAAACCGTCGTGGTGCTTGTCGATCCAGATGCGGGTATGTCGACGGCGGCACCGCTCGCCAACAGAACTGCGCAAGAAGATGTGGAAAAGGCGCTGGCGAACTGGGGTCGATTGAAGCCCGTCCTGATCGGGAATACGGCCGACCTCGTCATCACCGTGCGCAAAGGCAACGGCAAAATTGTTCAGCCGACAATTAGCGGCGAACCCACGAATGATCGTCCAGCTGTGGTCGTGCCAACCGACAACGGCATCCATGTCGGCGTGCAGCAGGGGCGACCTCCGGATTCTACGCAAGCCCCGCCTGGTGACACGTCGCCGCGCCTCGGTGGCGAGGTCGGGCCCACCGAAGACACGTTTCTGGTTTACAGAGGCGGAACGGCGGGTGAGGCGCTCGAACGCGCTCCCGTTTGGCGCTATGTTTCGAAGAATGCGTTGCACTCGCCCGATGTGCCGGCAGTGGCCGAATTCCGCAAGGCCCTCGAAGCGGCGGTGAAGCAACAACAGCAACAGCAGAAGCAGCAAACCAGTTCTAAACCCTAGTAGTGGGTCAGTTTGAAATTTGACCCGTTCCCGTTAGGTTTTGACCTTTGAATCTAGCGGCTATTCGGGCGTACGCTTGCTCTGTATGGACGACCAGACGAACCCCATAAATTCGGGCGGCGATAGGTGGTCACGAATGCCCTGGTGGATTTGGCTGCTAGTATTTTTGTTTCCGGTGGTGCTTCGGCCATGGTGGATCGCCATTATCTCCATTGCGCTATACGTTCTATTCTTGAGGCTCGTGTTGGGACCTTTTCCAGTAAAGCGAAATCCAAACTAACCAACGGTGCCTTGCGTTTCTGCGCCGTGTCCCTGCAAAATTCTAGAGTTTCCGGTACCGCTGCGAAAAAATGAAACTTTCCTTCTCTATCGCTATCGGAGTCGATGCTCCCGTGCTGGCCGCACTGCACTGCGCGGTGGCAGAAGATTTGACCGAGCGCTACGGGCGCGGGCCATGGTCCTGGCGCACGACGGAAAAAGGCGTGCTGCTTGGCATGCGGCGCTCGCGTGTGCTCGTCGCGCGCAAAGGCGGAACAATCGTCGGAACGCTCCATCTTCCTACCAAAAAGCCCTGGGCGATTGACGTCTCCTACTTCACGCCGGTCACAAAGGCGCTCTATCTGATCGGCATGGCCGTTCTTCCCACCATGCAACGCCAGGGAATCGGCCGGCAGCTAATCAGAGAAGCGGTGAAGCAAGCCCGCGCTTGGCCCGCCGATGCGATCCGCCTTGATGCGTTCGATGCGGAGGCTGGCGCCGGCGCATTCTACGCCAAGTGCGGTTTCCGCGAAGTCGGGCGCGTGGTCTACCGCAAAGCCCCGCTCGTGTATTTTGAGTTGGTCTTATGACCAGTCAGGGGAAGTGATTGTTATTCCGTCAGGACCAATTCATCAGCGTCCAAGGACCAAAACGTGAAACGTTCCCTCGATCGCTGGCCGTTGCGGATGCGGCCGATCCGTTGTTGGAGCGGGGGCTTCGCCGAAGTCCGCCGTATCCAGGAACAATTTGTGGGTTCTGGTGTCCAGTCCCATCGTTTTGGCGCCGTATTCTGTCGTGATGGTTTCAGCTTCGCTGAATTTGCGGGGCGAATCCTCGTGGAATAGGTGAACCTTGCCCTCGCGGGTGGAAACGAAAATCATCCCGGTTTCCGGATCATAAGCAGCGGCATCCACTCCCGCGGAGATGGGGAAAGACTCCAAGACTTTTCCGGAGTCGGAGTCGAGTACGACCATCATCTGCGGATTGCGCCCGGCGCTGAAGAGCCGGTGGTGCTGGATGTCCATTGCAAGAGCTGTCGGCGCTCCGGTTGGAGCCAGGGGCCATCGCGATTTAATCTTTAGTGAGCTGGAATCGAGAGCCACGAGTTCGCTTTTGTCTTCCAGATTGATGAAGACCGTTCCTTTGCCATCGGCCACGGCAAATTCCGGACCGCCGCCGAGGTCAATTTTCCCCACTACGCTCCCATTCCCGGCATCGATAACCGTCGAGTTGTGCGGATCGCCATCCATCACGAACACACGCTTCGTGAACGGATCGTAAATAATGCAGTCGGCGTCCTTGTCCGCCTCGATCTCGCCAGTCACCTTCAGCGTCTTCAGGTCGAAGACGATTACTTTCCCTGCAGCACCGTCGCTGATAAAGCCGCGGTTAAATTCGCTCGCGACGGCTACCCCGTGATCCTGTTTCAAGCCGGTGATGTTGCCGACGAGAACCCCGGTGTCAGCGTCCATGACCTTGATTTCTGTGCCGTGTGAGAGGTAGACCCGGCGCGCGGCGGAATCGACCGTGATGTAGTCGAAATACTCGCGAGTGCTGCCTTCGGCTGCTCCAAAACTATATTTCTTCAGCAGATGATAGGTGTCCGCAGCGCCCATCAAGAACGAGCACGCAGCTAGCAGCATTGCCAGCGCGCCAGTTGCGAGTCTTAGGAAAATATTTGCCTTCATCCGAGAACTCCTTCTGATGGAGGCCATTCCCAACTTAACTGCCGTAGAAACGATTCGGCACATTTAGCTCGGCTCTCCGTCAGTGAAGGAAACTATCGCGTGGCGTCTAAACGGAGGATAAATGGCGGCCATTCCGCGGCCTTACTCGTCGCTTCGGACCGGCGTACCACCCATCTCGACATGTTCGGCTTTCTTGCTCGCCGGGCTCATTTCGCGTGACGCAAACTTCATCCGCACGAGCCAGTTTTTCCGCAAATTGACGCCATAGAACGGCACGAGGAACAGCCCGCGGAACAAATCCTTCAGTAAAGCGCGGTGCTGGCGGAAGCGAATGAATCCGCGCCAGCCGAGCTTTCCGAGCAGGGAAAGGCGCAATCGTACGAGGTGGAAGGCCATTTTCGACAAGGATGCCGCAATGTCTTCCTCGCGGTGGAACTCGTAATACCCGAAGTTCATGGACACGCCGGACTGTACTTTGATGAAATTCTCGAGGGTGCAATTTTTCGGATTGGCGGCGACTTCCTGAATCAGCTCCTGGATTTTCTTGGAATCACCCTCGAGGGTTTCGAGGCTGGAAAACCAGTTGATCAGTTTCGCGCCGAGCGGATCCCACAGGTAGTCGTTCATCACCAGAGGAAGGGCCAGGTGAAAGAGTTTGGTCACCGCCAGATGCACAGCAAGATGGCATCGATAAGCATCGCTCATGCACGCATAGAGCCGCGTGGTATCGCGCGTGACGCCGCGTTGAAAGGCGGTAATGACCGTGTCGAGATCCTTGGTGAACTCCCGGGTGTCGAAGCCGTTTAACTCTCTTTGGATGATCGCCGCGATCTGGCGGATTTGCAGCGTGGACAGAGCCAAGCCAACGCTGTAGAGCGGGTCGACGGTGTCGCTTGCATCGCCAATGATGTACCAGCGATCGGGTGAATAGCGCTGGCGGCACTCCCACATATAGGAGTGGTAGTAGTTCGTGTCGATGACCGTGCCGGTGTGGATCAGCTCGACGAGCACCGGGTGTTCACGGCCGACGCACTCGAGAAACTGCTCCGTGGTGCGCACTTCGCCGTGCGGATAGACGTCCTTGCGGTAGGTGATGCCGATGCTGACAAGCGGCACGTTTTCCGGCGAGCGCATCGGGATATACCAGATCCAGTTGCCTTTTCCGAAGAAATGATGCGTAGCGTAGTAAGGAACGTAGCAGCGGTTTGGCGTTTTGATGGCCTGGAGGTGGCTCAGAATCTCGTGATTGAAGTTCGCCAGGCGGAACCAGAAAACGTCTTTCTGTTCGGTGACCTTTTCCTGGAGTTGCAAATGTTTCTGCAGCACGCGATTTCGGCCGGTGGCATCGACGAGCCAGCGCGCGGTCAGGGTTTGTTTGGCGCCTGCGGGGTCCTGGATGGTTACGGTGTGCGGGCTGCCGTCGGTGCTGATTTCGACTCCCGCTACCGTGGCGTCGATCAACTCGACCCCGTTCACCGTGTTGCGGTCGCGCACCTCTTTATCGAAAGTGAACCGGTTGATTTGGAAAGAGAGGATCGGCGGGGCCGTCGGAATCTCGTCGACGATGTAGGTGCGATCCGCGGGATTGTCGATATCGGTCTTGAAATAATAGGTGAGGCCGTATTTCGGGTAATGCTTTTCCACGAGGTACTCGCCAAGGCCGAGTTCGAACAGAAAATCGACACTCACCTCGACCAGGGACTCCCCCACAATGGGGCGATTCTTGTGCGGGCCCTCGACTACGGCCACTTTAAGATTTGGAAAACGCTTCCGAAAGTAGGCGGCGGCAAGTTGTCCGGTTGCTCCGCCTCCCATTACCAAAACATCGCTCGTCATGGGCATATTGGTTTAAGCTCTGCGAAGTCGTTGAGTAGAAATATCATGCGAAATTGTGCGAGAAGCGGGCCGAGAAATCCTAACACAGCCAGAAGAAATGTACCGAATGCCCGCCCGCGCTATCCGCTGGCAAATTGGCATGGCGCCCGCCTAGCGACAGCTCGAAGAATTTGAGACAGGACGCGAGGCCGGCGTTGCTAGACTTGTTTCCTGGAAACCGCGGCGAGCAGGCCGCGCTACCGTACTTTACAAACCCGCCAGAATCGAGGGATGCATTGGCCGTCATTAAATTTGACTATAGCGTTCCGCTGGAGAAAACCATGGAGTTTGAAACGGTCTACCATCCAAATTTGCAGCTCGACCTTTCTGAGAAACGGGAAGTCTGGAATACACCGGGCGCTTTTTTTGTGTGGATGCTTGTGGATGGCGAGCTAGCTGGCGAGTCCTACGGCATCCCGCTCGCCAGCCCCACGGATTTTCTCGATGATCTTTTGGTTCTGCCAGCCAGGGAAAAAGAAAATGCGGTGTGCTGCTATTCGAACACGATCCTTCCACCTTTCCAGAAGAAGGGCTACGGAGCCATTTTGAAAGCGCACTGGCTCGGCTTGGCCGCCGGTAAAGGATTTGACGTTGTCTACGGCCACGCCCGGCCCGGAGGCAGCCAGGCGCTGAATGCAAAATTCGGCGCGGTTTTTCTGGAAGATCTGCCGAACTGGTTTGGCTCGGGCGAGGACTACCGAAAGTACCGGCTCGTTCTCGACGCGGACAGCATGTCGTGAAGAAGCCCTCGAGAACGGCTCAGCTGAAGCCGAGAATGGGGTGCGGCGTGTATGGGGCCTCGAGGGATAGAACCTCTTCCGGCGTAAGTTTTACGGAGAGGGCTGCGACGGCGTCGGTCAGATGATGAGGCTTGGTGGCTCCGACAATCGGGGAGGTCACGAAGGATTTGCCCAGCATCCAGGCGAGTGCGATCTGAGCAGGGGGAATGCCGCGTTTTTCGGCGACGTCGCCGAGACAGTCGACAACTTTGTGGTCCGCGTTTTCGGTTTTTTCGTAGAGAGTCTTCGCGAAAAGATCGGTTTCCCAGCGCTTGGTAGTTTCGGCTTGCCACGGGCGGCCGAGACGGCCGCGGGCGAGCGGACTCCAGGGGATGACGCCGACGCCTTCGGACTGGCAGAGCGGCATCATTTCTCGCTCTTCCTCGCGATAGATGAGGTTGTAATAGTTTTGCATGGAGACAAAGCGCGTCCAGCCGTGAAGGTCGGCGACGTAGAGGGCTTTGGTGAATTGCCAGGCGTACATGGAAGATGCGCCGAGGTAGCGGACTTTGCCGGCTTTGACGACGTCGTGGAGGGCTTCGAGGGTTTCTTCGATGGGCGTTTCGTAATCCCAGCGGTGAATTTGGTAGAGGTCGACGTAATCGGTGCCGATGCGTCGGAGGCTTTGGTCGAGCTCGAAGAAAATCTCCTTGCGGGAGAGGCCTCGGCCGTTGGGCTCGTCGCGCATGACGCCGTTCAGTTTTGTGGCGATGACGACGGATTCGCGGCGAGTGTTGGCTTTGAGGAACCGGCCGACGACTTCTTCGCTGGCGCCGGCGGAGTAGACGTTGGCGGTGTCAAAGAAGTTGATGCCGAGGTCGAGGGACTGCTTGAGGAAGGGCCGGCTTTCTTCTTCGTCCAGGGCCCAGGCGTGGCTGCCGGGCTTGATTTTGCCGGTGGCGGGCTGGCCGTAGGTCATGCAGCCGAGGCAGATGCGCGAAACTTTGAGGCCGGTCTTGCCGAGGTTGACGTAGTCCATCGTTTCTCCCGAGTGCAGAGCTAATTCTACAGGCGAGTGCCGAAGTTTAGGATGCGGAAAGCGTAGAGCGGTTGCGCGAAGACTTTGGTCGGGCGCCCGCTAATCATCGGGCGCTGATTCTGTCCCTGGAACTTCCTCGCGGGTGACGGCTTTGAGTTCGCGGCGGACGACGTCGGCGGAAAAACCCGCCCGCAGAAGGCTGCGGTACATGGAGGCGATCTTGTTTTCGTTGATTTCGCCGCGGAAGGAGCGAAGCTTGCGTTCGAGGCGCTGGCGGACGATGGCAGATTCGTCGGTTTCTTTGGAGGTTTCGACGAGGGCGGCTTCGATGTGGCGGTCGGGGACGCCGCGGGCGCGCAAATCGCGGGCGATGCGGAACTTTCCTTGACGGCGGATTTCCGTGCGCTGGCGGGCGAATTGTTTGGCGAAGCGCCCATCGTCGATCATTTTGGCGTGCTTCAGGCGATCCATCACGGTTCGTAGAAGCTTGTCGTCTTCTGTCCGGCGGCCGAGCAGTTGCTTCATTTCATGAACCGAATACGCGCGACGCATCAGGGCGCGGACGGCGGCTTCGTACAGTTCGGTCTCGGTGCTGACTTGCCGTGGCTTCCTGAACATAACCCAAGGATAGAAGAGAATTCGGCAAGCTGCTAGTCGTGAGGTGAAAATGAGGAAAAGCGCCAGCATGGCTGAGTTGCGGAAGGAGTTCGGCTTCGGATGCGCTGCTTCTCTCGCCCGGCGTGGTCCTTGCGGCGCTGATCGCCGCCAAGACTTTGGCATCGGCGCCAGGGGGTTTGAGGAGCGGCCTTTAGGAAGCAACGGGAGCGCACGCGAGTCCGCTCGACTGGATATCAAACGCGATGTCTTCGGGAAGGATATCGCCCGCCACTAGGGCCAGGAGTTCAGCTTTGCCGAGCCGGCGAGGAGAGCAGTGCGCAGCGGGCTCTGAAGGAAAGATCATCGCAAGAACGCCGATAAGGAAGGTGAGAGATCGCTTCCTTTCTTTGAGGTCTCTTGAGTGCGTTGCGTTGCGGGTTGCCCCGGCACCGAATTGCGCTTCGGCTACTTGCGGGCGAAGCGCTCGAAGTCGGCCATTTGGCGCTCCATTTCCTCGCGGGCGGAGTCGGCGGCGGAACGGATGCCCTGGATGCGCAGCTGGAATTCGTCTGGGTTTGTCGAGCGGAGCAGGGCTTCTTCGAGGGTGATGAGCTGCTTGGTGTAGAGATCGAAGAGCGACTGATCGAAAGTCTGCATGCCGTACTGGCTGGTGCCGGCGGCGATGGCGTCGTGGATGAGGCGCGTCTTGTCGGCGTTGATAATGCAATCGCGGATGTAGGCGGTGGCAATCATGACTTCGACGGCGGGGACGCGTCCTTTGTCGTCGGCGCGGCGAACCAGGCGCTGGGAGACGATGGCTTTGAGCGTGGCGGCGAGCTGCAAGCGAATCTGTTTTTGCTCGGGCGGCGGAAACACCGCGATAATACGCTGGATCGTTTCCGTGGCGTCGAGGGTGTGCAACGTGGAGAAAACCATGTGTCCGGTTTCGGCGGCCAGCAGCGCGGTCGAAATGGTTTCCAGGTCACGCATTTCGCCGACGAGGATGACGTCGGGGTCTTGACGAAGGGCAGCGCGCAGCGCCGTTGAAAAGTTTGCGGTGTCCACTTCCACTTCGCGCTGATTGATGAAGCTGCGCTTGTCACGGTGCAGGAACTCGATCGGGTCTTCGATGGTGATGAGGTGATCGGAGCGGTTGGCGTTGATGCGGTCGATCATGGCGGCGAGTGACGTGGATTTACCGGAACCGGTGGTTCCCGTCACGAGAACGAGGCCGCGCTGCTCTTCGCAAATCTTGCCGATGACGTTGGGCAGATTCAGTTCTTCGATGGTGCGAATTTTGGTGGGGATGACGCGAAGGACCATGCCGACATTGCCGCGCTGCTGGAAAACGTTGACGCGGAAGCGGCCGAGGCCGGCGACGCCGTACGCCATGTCGAGTTCGGCAGTTTCCTTGAACTTTTGTTTTTGGCGATTGGTCATCATGCTGAACGCCATGGAGAGCATTTCTTCCGGCGTGATGCGGGGGACGTCCGTTATCGGTGCGAGCAGGCCGTCGACGCGCAGGTAAGGGTGGTTGCCAACTTTTAAATGGAGGTCCGAGGCCTTGTTTTCGACGGCGCGCCGGAGAAGATCGTCAATGCTAATTGCCATGTCGTTGTGAGCTCCGCGAGAATACGACTGACTTCGGACGTTAGCACCCGAAATAGGGGCGGGCAAGAAAGGCGCGCTGTACGGTTGCGCGGTAGTCACCTGAACGAAAGGACAGTGTTTCGCGGCCGGAATCTCGGATCGGGTGTTCCTTTTTGTACAGAGGATTTTCCGGTGTAAGGGAGCCTAGGACTTCTTCAGGAAGAGCGAGTCGTAAAGAAATCCCGCCAGGAAACCGCCGGCGAGCGGGCCGACCCAGTAGATGCCGTGATTTTGCCAGTGGGAGGACGCGAGCGCAGGTCCGAAAGCGCGGGCAGGGTTGAGCGCGCCGCCGGTGAAGGGACCTGCCACCATCATGCCCAGAACGATGCTGATGCCGATGGCGAAACCGGCGACGGGGCGGAAGGAGGAGGATCGTTCATCGACCGCAGTGGCGAAGACCGTCAGGACGAGGAAGAACGTGGCGATGCCTTCGAGAATCATGCCGTTGAGACGCGTGAAGTCGTGCGCGAACATGGGCGTGCCTAGGGCAACTGCGTGCCAGGTTTCCTCGGGAATGACCGCTTTCAGGAGAAACGCGGCGGCAGTGGCTCCGGCAAGCTGCGCGGTCCAGTAGGCGACGGTGTCGAGTGTGTTCAGTCGCTTGGTGACCCAGAAGCCTATGGTAATGGCTGGGTTAAAGTGACCGCCGGAGATGTGGCCGAGCGCGCATACCAGGATGGCCATGGCCAGGCCGTTGGCCAGCGCGATTCCGAGAAGCCCGAGTGCGTTCGAGGAGTGCGGGTACCAATCCACGCATGCGGCGCCTGCGCCAAAAAAGACCAGAGCGAACGTGCCTATGAATTCAGCCGTAAGCTTCTGCCCAAGGTTGTACATCAAGGAGCCTCCCGGCCGGGGAACGAGCCGTGTCCGCTGCGACCGGGAAGGATTCTATCTGGAACCGAAAGAGAAACGCCAGCCTTTCGCCGACTGGCTATTGCACGAGTTTCCGAATAACGGATCTCCGAGCGTTGCCGGACCAGCAGAAAAAGCAAGTCGCCTTCCTATTCCAGCCTGAGGTCATTTGGGGGGAGTGGAGACGACCGCGAGTTCAGAACCGTATTTGCCCGCCGCGGCATGCGGGTTTGGCCAGCTGACTTCCAGCGCGGCTTCCTTGCGAATGAGAAATTTCGAGCGGCGGTCGATGCGAATATCAAGAATGTTCGAACTATCGGAGACGATCTCGGCGAACCCTTCTTTTTGCACATGCAGGCTCTCATCGGCACGGTACAGCACCACGCGCAAGGGATGCGCCCCAATAGGGAGGGAGCAGTCGAAATGGAGCGGTTCGCCCAGATGAGAGGCGTCCAAGCGGGTCGATACGAGGAGGTCCTCGCCGGAGTAGACAGCGAGGGTTTCCTCGGCGATAGCGGAGACGATCTCGACGCGAAGAGAAGCGAGTTGCTTCTGAGTGGGCAGCTGGGCGCTGCTGGATGGGACAGAAGACGGGGGTTGTAGAGGAGGCGGTGCGGGACGCGCCTGCGCGGTCTTCAAATCGGAGCCGCGTTGCCCTGGGGTGGATGATTTGGCGCGCGGAGAAATCTTCATGGTGGACGCCTCGGAGATGCGTGGCACCGGTTCGGGTTTCATGGAGACAAACAAAGCGCCTGCGGATGGCGGAGTTACGGTTTCAGAAGGGGTGAGACTGGTCGCCGCGGTAGTGATGGAGGAAGGCACGGCGCCCAGGGTCGTCGGAGTGGCGGCGAGGCGATCGACCAAGCCCGCTGAAGCCGTCGAGCTCGGGATAGCGTGTTTGCGAAGTGCAGAGGCAATGGAAACCCCGGAAACGAGAAGGAACAGAACGGAGGCCGCCATCCACAGCTCTTTTTGCGGGAAGGGCCGCTTCCACGAGGAGCGACCGGGGCGCTTGGCGGCGCTGGAGTGGGAGCCCAGAGGTGCCGCGACTGTCTTTCGCGCGAAGGGGTAGACAGAGGCGGCGAAAGCCTCGGCGGTCGAGAATCGGTCGTCGGGGTTTTTTGACAGGCAGCGCATCACGACCTCGTCGAACGCCGTTGGGAGCAGAGGATTGTGATGAGATGGCGGCAGCGGGGCGCTGGAAATGATTTGGGCGCATACGGCCTCGACGGAATCGCCATCGAACGGCCGCTTGCCGGTCGACATCTGGTAAAGAACGATGCCCAAAGAGAAAAGATCGGAACGGCTGTCCTGCAAATTGCCGAGAATCTGTTCCGGCGAGAGATAAGCAGGAGTGCCCATCAGATTTCCGCTACCGGAGGCCTGCGTCGAAAAGCGGGCAATGCCGAAATCCCCGAGCTTCACCTGTTGATCGAGGGTCACGAGAATATTGGCGGGCTTCACATCCCCATGAATGACACTGGCGCGATGGGCTTGGCCGAGTGCGGTCGCCAGATCGCCCGCCCACACGGCGGCTCGAGATAAGGGCAGAGGGCCGGCGTCAAAAAAGGACTCCAGCGTTTTCCCCTCAACATATTCCATAACGAAATAAGGCGCGCCCTCGCTGTTTGTGCCAACGTCGAAGAGAGCCACAATGTTGGGATGCGAGAGGCCGCCGATGATCTGGGCTTCGCGGAGAAATTGTTGCTGGAGATCGCGGGAGCCAAAACCACGAAGCAAGGTTTTTAGAGCAACGGTGCGTCCAATGACGGTGTCACGGGCTCTATCGACACGGCTGGTGGCGCCAGTGCCAAGCGATTCGAGAACTTCATATCGATTCTGCGGAGTGCTCATAAGCTGCGGGTCGGATGAGTCAGGTGCCCCAACTACAATGCGTAGAATGGATGAAAGCGAGGGGCTGAGGAATCCCCCAAAGGTCCCTAATTAGAAAAACTCTAGTACCAGCCCAGGGCGTCCCGAAGTGCACATCGGGGATGAGGAGGCCGTGGCCCTGGTTAGCGAGTGGTTGCCCCTACCGGGGTGTTTACCGGGGTTAGCCAGCTGTGGCGATCGGGTTTGCTGCCGCTAGTTAGGGCGAAGAACTCTTCCTGGAGGCGGCGGGTGATGGGGCCGGCGACGCCTTTGCCGACTTGGATTTTGTCGACCGAACGGATGGGCGTGATTTCGACCGCGGTCCCGCAGAAGAAGACTTCGTCGACGATATACAGCATTTCGCGGGGGATGACCTGTTCCTTGACGGGAATGTTCAGATCTTCCGCGAGCGCCACGACCGTGTTACGCGTGATGCCCGGGAGAATGCTGGTGGCCAGCGGAGGCGTATAGAGCGTGCCGTCGTGAACAAGAAAGACGTTCATGCCGGAGCCTTCGCTGACGTGGCCGCCGGAATCAAGCGCGATGCCTTCGGCGTAGCCGTTAAAAGAGGCTTCCATGCGGATGAGCTGCGAGTTCATGTAGTTCGCGGCAGCTTTCGACATGGCCGGGAGAGTGTTTGGGGCAATGCGCGCCCAGGAGCTGACGCCGACTTCCACGCCCTTGGTGAGCGCATCCGGGCCGAGATACGCGCCCCAGTGCCAACAGGCCATATAGATGTCGATGGGGGAACTCAGCGGATTCACGCCGACCTCGCCATAGCCGCGGAGGACGATGGGCTTGACGTAGCAAGAAGTCATTTTGTTGAGTCGAACGAGTTCGGTAGCGGCGTTGCAAAAATCGTCGAGAGTAACGGGCAAGTCCATGCGATAGATTTTCGCGGAGTTGATGAGGCGCTGCATGTGTTCGCGAAGGCGGAAAATGGCGGGGCCTTGCTTTGTGTCGTAGCAGCGGATGCCTTCAAAAACCGCGGAGCCGTAGCTCACGACGTGCGACAGGACGTGAAGCGTGGCGTCGTCCCAGTTGATCCACTTTCCGTTGTGCCAGATTTTCTCGGTTTTTTGGATGGGCATGGCTGTGTCCTTTTAAGTGGCGCCACTCGCGGTAAAGCCTGAAAGGGCAGAATACGGTACGCGGCGGGGAGCGTCAATGAAGTGTAGGTGCGCTAGTGTCGATTGCAAACTCCAAATTGGCGCGTCGAATCCGAGGTTTTAGAAGGGGCTGTTCTTCTCCTGCGGCTGGGGGTTGGGCTTTGTTTGATCGTTGTCTGGAGAGTCCAAGGAACGGAACGTTGCTTGCGCTTGGGGAAGAATCTTTCCGTTGCCGTACTCCCAGACGCCGAGCAGAAAAAATGGCAGCGCCGTCAGGATGGCCATGAGCTTCCCGCGTCGCGGAATTCTCGCTTCCGGCTCCCAGCGAAAAAGCTGCGTGGCTACGAACAAGGTCAGCACGGCCCAGATGAGCAGCGAACAGAGCTGGACGAGCAGCTTCCAGAAGGGAAGGGACAAATACAAAGCGCTCTGCAAGGCACTGACGAGATAGGTGGCGGGCAGAAAAAGCGCAACCCTCTGCGCGACTTTCGGCAAGTACGGTACGGGCAGCGTAGCGCCGGAGAGAAAAATCAGCGGCAGCCAGATGAGCTGGTTGATCACCTGCGTTTCCTGCATGGTGTTGGTCACACTGGCAACCACCAAGCCGAGGCAGCCAAAGGCGACAGTGCCGACGGCCACGAAAATAGCCAGGGAGACGAGATCGCCAAAGCCGGAAACATGGAAGATGACGCGCGCCATGATCAGTTCTACACAGACGGTCGGGACAGTAAGCACGAAATTTGCGAGAACACTGGAGGCCAACATATCAACGGCGCTTACCGGCGCGATGTGAAAGCGCCGGAGAATGCCCTGTTCGCGAAACGTGACGAGAGCCGCGCTAAGCCCCCAAAAGCTCCCCATGACGTTGAAGGCAATGACAGGTCCCAGGAAGTAGGAGACCAGCCGCGGATGGCCCTTGGCGAAGACGCCGGCGTAGAGAAAGAACATGCCAAGCGGGAAGACAACGCTAAAGAAAAAGAACATGCGATTGCGCATGGCGAGCTGCATCCGCATGCGGGTGAGTGTGGCGAAATTTCTCAATCGCGCAACCTCCTTCCGGTCATTTCGATGAACACGTCTTCGAGAGAGGGTGAAGCAATCTCGAGGCTGACGAGTTCGTTGCCTTCGGCTTCGAGGTGTTTCACGAGATCGACGATGGTTCTTGGAGGACGGTGAGAGTGAATCACATAGGCTCCGTCCAATTCCCGTGCGTCGGCGACGCCTTCCAGATTCTTCAGGGCTCCGTCTGCCTCGGGTTTTGCGAGACGGACTTCGATGCGCGTGGTGCCGCCGGAACGCGTTTTGAGTTCGCGAGGAGTGCCGAGGGCGACGACCTTGCCGTGGTCGACGATGGCCACGCGGTCGCAGAGGCGCTCGGCTTCTTCGATGTAGTGTGTGGTCATTACTATGGTTTTCTTTTCGCGCTTGAGTTCTTCGATGATGTCGTAGATTTCGCGGCGAACCTGAGGATCGAGGCCGGCCGTGGGCTCGTCGAAGAAGAGCACCTTGGGATCGTTGACGAGGGCCATGGCGAGGGCCAGTCGCTGCTTCTGGCCGCCGGAGAGCTGACTGTAGAAAGTGTTGCGCTTTTCTTCGAGACCGAAGCGCTTGAGGAGTTCTTCAGGATTGCGTCGTCGTTTGTAGAAGCTGGAAAAGAGACGCAGAGCCTCCATCACGCGAAGTTTATCGGGAAGAGAAGTAGATTGCAGAGCGGCGCCGATTTCGTGTTTCAACGCGTGCGAATCGCGTTGCGGATCCAGCCCGCAAACCGAGACCCGCCCACTGTCCAAATCGCGGAGGCCTTCGAGAATCTCGACCGTTGAAGTTTTTCCTGCGCCATTCGGACCGAGGAGGCCAAAGACTTCGCCTTCGTCGACAGAAAAACTTACGCCGCGAACGGCGTGGACGTCGCCGTAGCTCTTGACGAGGTCTTCAACTTCTAGGATGGGATTTGTCATGAATATTCGGCGCTACACGGCGCTGCCTAAAGGTGCCCCCTAGAATAACGCAAGTGCTCGCTTTACTTCGGGGCGTAGAAAAAGTAATCGGCGGAATACGGCACGCGGAGTTCCTGGCCGGCGTGCGAGGCGTCGCAGCCGGACGCGGGGGCTTTGCCGCCTTTGGTGTTGAGGCGCTGAATGGATGTGGCGCGCGCGAGCACGCCGCCGCCCTCGTGGGTAAGGATATTGACGAGAAGCCAGGGAATGGAATCTGCGTCGGGAGAAGGCACATTGGCGACAGCCTTGCCGGTGACGCGGCTGCCGTCCTTTGCTTCCCAGGACGGCCCGGCGAAATGTTTGCCGAAGAGTTTGCCCTCTTCGTCGAAGAGTTGGGCGTCGGGAGCTTTCAAGGTCCAGGCGAATTGCGCGGCATCACCCTTGCAGGTGTAGACCTGGTCGCCTTTGGCGCGCACGCGCAGAAGAAGTTGTTCGCCGCCGGGCGGCTGGATTTGCGGCGGCACTTGCTGCCCAGCAACGGAAAACGAAAAAAAGATATTCGCGGCAAGCGCCGCGACGAACGCAAATCCACCAACGTTGGTGCGCATGAAACGATTCCTCCAGTGAGGGCAGAACTTCAGCCGACAACATGAGCTTATCTGTGTTAGGTCAGATCGTAAACCGGTTCCAGGCGCGCATTCGAGGAATCCACCTGGGAACGTTGCGGCAGTATAGCCCGTAGTCCGCGCCAAACAGCTTTCCTAACGTCGGCTCCTCGTAGAAGCGGACAAACAAGGCGATTCCCACCACAGCCACGGAAACCACGGTGAGCGCCGCGACATTGGCCCGCCCAAAGATCACCCAGAGGCTGAGCCAGCCGACGAAGAACCCCAGATACATCGGGTTGCGTACATGGCGGTAGAAACCCACCACGACGAGTTTCTGCGGGGGAGCCATGGGTGCGGGGGTGCCGTGTCCTGTCCAGCCGAAATCCCAGATGCAGCGAATCGCCACGGCGAAACCCAAAACGCACGGGATGACGGCAACCCAGCGCCAGCGCAGCGCCCCATCGGCCTCAACGCGGAAGCCCAGCCACGGCGGCAGCAACCAAAACCAAAGTGCAAGGAAGGCCGTGCCTACGGCCAGTGAGGCCAGTGCCGTCGGCCAATGCGAACCAAGATTCGTATCTTTCAAAGCTCCAGGCTGTCCGTTCGTCATGACTTGCTCCGTTATTGCCAAGGCAAGGGAGGTTACGTCTATATACGCGATCGAGGGCCGCTATGTTACAGGGAGCAAAAAAAACAACACGAAACGGGCCTTCGACTCGATCGCTTTGCGCTACGGTTCACCGGCCGTGCCGCGGTTTTTCTGTCGTGGGGCAATCACCTCCAGAAGGCTAACCCGTGATTCCGGTAGCGCAAGGAACGATTTTTTTTGGATATGGATTTGGCCCTCAGCGGCAAAGAATCCGCTCAGCGGGGGGCGCTCGACCTGCGTGTTTTCTTTGCCGAAGATGATTTTTTGCCGGGCGGCGTCCAGAGATGTTTTCTTAGGCTGATGCGGGATTCGACGACGGGAATGCCTTCGGACTCGAGGAGCTTTTTCTGAAGGGAGGCGTAGGGTTCGCGGATCAGGATTTTGCCGTTGGCGCCGAGGACACGATGCCACGGAATTCCCTTTCCTGACGGAGTAGCGCCCATCGCGCGGCCGGCAGTGCGCGCGCCGCCGGGGAGACGCAAGGCTCGAGCGAGGGCTCCATAGGTAAGAACCCGGCCGCGAGGAATTTGTTTCACCAGCTTGTAGACGGGATCGAATGACACGGTGGCGCGACTCCTGGCACTAATACTTTGGACAGATCTTGCCAATACGCGCGAGACATCCTAAGTGCAGGCGGGAGGTGTAACAAGAGAAATAATCAGCGCTACGGTGTTCTATGAAGTGAGGCGTTTTGATTTATACCGCAACGCCAGCGCGAAACAGCGTGACCGCCGGAGACTGGCCAGCATGACCGGCTGCGAGGGAGTAGGACAGGATACAAAGCGGGCCGGCGGGCATCTAATCGAGCAGGAGAAAAGAAACTGCGAAGAAAGACGACGATAAAGGAAATCAATGAAACAAAGCGAAAAAACGAATGAGCGAATGTGGAGCAGGTTCGTTAGGTTGTACGCATTACCGATCGAAAACAATCGTTTGGGCTAGTACGGAACGTTCATTGACGGCGTAGTGGAACGAAAGTACACTACAGGCACGATCAATGACTCGAGGTCAGGTTATGGCTTTTGTCCGCCGGAAAGGGAATTCGTTTTATCTGGTGCACAATGTGCGCCGCGGCGGAAAAGTGCGGCAACTGCATCTTGCGCGACTCGGGGAAAGCGCGCGAATTACAGACGAAGTGGTGCGCGAGGTTTCGAAGAAGCATCCCTTCGTGGACTTGAATTGGCGCGCTCTGCGCGCACAGACGAGCCAGCAAGTGGATCTAGCCGATGCCAGCTCTCCGGCGACCCAGAAGCTCGTCTCGAACCTGCGAGCGCTCAATCTCGACCTGGCGGACCTCTTTCCGCCGCTTCTCCGGATTTCTGAAACGCCCACGGTGGCGCGAGAGCTATTAGTGCAGCTGCGGCTTTTGCAGTCCACACTTCAGGTGAAACTGCATCAGTTTGACCGGAAGCGCGGGCGGTTCAGCAACGCGACCTTGCGGATGCATGGCCGCTAGGAGGAGACTATGAGCTCCCAAATACTGCCACTCGATCCAAATCTGCGAAGCAACACCACGATTGAATTCCAGACGGCGTTGCGCTCGAAGATCGTCGGACAAACGGAAGGCGTGCAGGCGCTCGTGGACCTCTATCAGGTCTTCTGCGCGGGCTTGAACTCGCCAGGGCGGCCGGTCGGGAATCTCCTCTTATTGGGGCCGACGGGTTCGGGCAAGACGCGGATCGTGGAAGCGGCTGCCGAGATCCTGTTTGGAGACGCACGCGCGTTGATCAAGGTGGATTGCGCGGAGTTTCAGCACTCGCATGAGATTGCTAAATTGATTGGCTCGCCTCCTGGATACCTGGGACACCGGGAAACTCATCCGCTGATCACGCAAGAGGAATTGGCCAAGAGCCATACGGAGAAGCTGAAACTGAGCTTTCTCCTGTTTGACGAAATTGAAAAGGCATCCGATGCCTTGTGGCAGTTGCTGCTGGGGATGCTGGACAAGGCGACCTTGACCCTGGGGGACAACCGCCGGGTGGATTTGTCGCAAACGGTGATCTTCTTGACATCGAACCTTGGCGGCGGGGAGATTACGGAGCTCATGCATGGCGGTATGGGCTTTATTCAGCCCACCGACAAGCCGGTCGCAGGACTCGACGAGAAGGTAGAGCGGACGGCAATGGAAGCGGCGAGGAGAAAATTCTCGCCAGAATTTATGAACCGGCTGGACAAAGTGGTAGTGTTTCATCCGCTGAAGCGGGAACAACTTGAAGAAGTACTTGAGATTGAGCTTGGGCAGGTGCAGCAAAGAGTGCTTGAAACAGCGAAAGGGCAGTTCCTGTTCCGGGTCACGTCGGGCGGAAGAGACTTTTTGTTGCAGGAAGGGACGGACCAGCGTTACGGAGCTCGCCACCTGAAAAGGGCCATCGAGCGCTACGTGGTGTATCCTCTGGCGAATCTGCTGGCTACCGAGCAAGTACACCTGGGAGATTTGGTGTGCATTGATTGGGACCGCCATCACAAGGAATTGACATTCGCTCGGGAGGGTGAAGGCGCCCTGGTTTCTCCGGCCGTGCCCCAGATCGGACAACTCGCCGCAGCCGCGGAAGTAAAAGACGGCAAGACGGCGGACCCACCTGCGGAAGTGGTGGTTGCCGAGAGAAGAGTGCGCGCCGCGCAACCGTCTGTGGCTCCCGCGGCGGCTCCGCAGGGGCGAAAGAAGTCGGATCGTTAGAGAAATCTATCCATGGGAGGAATTTTGGGGGCGCACCCGGTCGGGCGCGCCCCTTTTTGTCGTCGACACACTGACAGAAACTGTTTCATCCTCTCACTTTGAACCTCGATGGAACACCGTCTCACGGCGTGAGACGGTTTCCACAACTGCAATACTCGTATGTCATTGAGTTTGTGCCGGTTTGTGACCACACGAGTGAGGGTGCGGATTGGCAGTTCTCATGCTCTATTTCCCTCCAAGCGCATGGCTGAGACGCATGGAGCGTCTCGGGCAAGTGAATGCGGAAGGGAAATAAAGCTATGAAAGCCGCTGCAAGACAGCAACTGGATCCATCCATTCGCAGCACCGACAGCCGAGATTTTGAAGGAGCCTTGCGCGCTAAGATCGTCGGACAGGCGGAAGGGGTGCAGGCGCTGGTAGACCTCTATCAAGTTTTCTGCGCGGGGTTGAACTCACCAGGGCGGCCTGTGGGAAACCTGCTGTTCCTTGGCCCGACGGGGTCGGGCAAGACACGCATTGTGGAAGCGGCTGCAGAGATTCTGTTTGGGGATGCGCGCGCGGTAATCAAGGTGGATTGCGCGGAGTTCCAGCATTCGCACGAGATTGCCAAGTTGATCGGTTCGCCTCCGGGGTATTTGGGACATCGCGAGACGCACCCGCTGATTACCCAGGAAGCCCTGGCGGCAAGCCATACGGAGAAGCTGAAACTGAGCTTTTTGCTGTTTGACGAGATCGAGAAGGCATCGGATGCCCTTTGGCAGTTGCTTCTGGGCATGCTGGACAAGGCGACCTTGACCCTGGGGGACAACCGCCGGGTGGATTTGTCGCAAACGGTGATCTTCCTAACGTCGAACCTGGGCGGCGGCGAGATCACGGAACTGATGCAAGGCGGTATGGGATTCGTGCAGCCGAAGGACAAACCGGCCGCGGGGCTGGACCAAAAAGTCGAGCGCACGGCAGTGGAAGCGGCGCGCAGGAAGTTTTCTCCAGAATTCATGAACCGGTTGGACAAAGTTGTGGTTTTCCATCCCCTGCGCCGGGAACAACTCGAGGAAGTACTTGAGATTGAGCTTGGGCAAGTACAGCAAAGGGTTTTGGAAACGGCGAAAGGGCAGTTCCTGTTCCGGGTTACGGCGGCTGGAAGAGAGTTCTTGTTGCAGGAAGGAACCGACCAGCGATACGGAGCACGACACCTGAAGAGGGCGATCGAGCGGCACGTCGTGTATCCACTGGCGAATCTGCTGGCTACCGAGCAGGTGCACCTGGGAGACCTGGTGTGCATCGACTGGAACAAGGACCATGAAGGTCTGAGCTTCGTTCGCGAAGGCGAGAATTTGGCGATACCGGCGCGGCGGGTGGAGACCGTTGCTGCGCCGCGAGCTTCCCAGGCGAGAAGCGGCAGGAGCGTTGAAGCGCCTTCCACGGCGATCGGGCCGGAGCCCACGCCACGCATGGCGCGCTAAGCAAATTTTTAGTCCAGCCTTCTGTATTCCGAAGAGCCCGAGAGAAACTCCTCCCGGGCTTTTTCTTTTGGTTGTGCCGCGGTGTAAAGTTATTGAGAATGGCGGAGATTTCGCATGCATGAGCGCGCACTGGTTGATTTGGCGAAAGTGTGTGGCGCTGCGAAAATCGGACTGCGGTTTGCGCGGTTGGGGGAGTGGGTGTGCTTACTTCGGCGAGCGATGTCTGTCGTTTTGCTTTGCTTGCTGATTCCGCCCTGCACACGAGCGCAGCGGACGCAGTTCAAGCCGGGATGGAACGCTTATTCTCCACAGCAAGACATCGACTTGGGTAAGCAGGTTGCGGTGGACGCCGAGAAACAATTGCCGCGGTGCAACGCTCCGAAGGTCGACGCTTATCTGACGGAGCTGGGCTGGAAACTGGTCGCGAAGCTGCCAACGGAAGGAGTGAAGTACCCGTTCGAGTTTCATTGCGTGAATGACAAGGCCATCAACGCGTTTGCCTTGCCCGGCGGATATGTGTTCGTGAACCGGGGGGGCATCGAGGCCGCGGACAATGAGGCGCAGCTTGCCGCAGTGATGGCGCATGAGCTGTCACATGTAGCGCTGCGGCATGGGACAACGGAAGCGACAAAGGCACGGGCGGCGCAGGGCTTCGTGGGAATCCTTGGAGCCATTTTGGGAGACAACGCCGGGGGAGCGCTCTTAACCGAGCTCGGGAGATTCAGTGCAGGAGGTGTTCTGCTGAGGTATTCGCGTTCCTCGGAGACGCAGGCGGACGTGATGGGCACACAAGTCCTTTACGATGCGGGCTACGATCCGCGGGCGCTGGCGCAGTTTTTCGAGAAGATTGAAGCCGACAGCAAAGGGCAGAATCCACCGGAGTTTTTCTCGGACCATCCAAACCCGGAGCATCGCGTGGAGCGCGTGGACGAGGAGATCGAAAAGATGGGTGGGTTGCCGGCGAAGATCAAGAAGGATTCTGCGGAGTTTGAGACCATCAAACGCGAGGTCCAGGCGCTGCCAGTTGTGAAGAAGGAGACTCTGGGAGGCTCGCCGATAGCCAGACCGATTGGGCCGCCGGCGCTGCCTTCGGCGAATTATGCGGAATATCAAGCGGCCGCCTACCTAATGAAATATCCAGACAACTGGAAGAAGTACGGAGAGAAAAGCAGTATTTCGTTCGCGCCAGACGGAGGCGTGATGGAGGGTAGCGACGGAGAAGCCGGTCTGGCATACGGAGTCATCGTGAGCGTAACGAAAGCCGAGGGAGATGCCAGCGACGCAGAGACGCTGGAAAAGGCGACACAGGAGATGATTGCTCTGCTGCAAAAAGGCAATCCCAAGATGAAAATTGAGCGACAGCCAGGCCGGGTGCGCGTGAATGGGCTGGCGGGACTTTCCACCCACTTAAGCAATGAATCTCCGGCGGGCGGCGAGGAGATGGACTGGCTGATCACGGTGATTCGGCCAGAAGGGCTGGTGTCTTTCGTGTGCGTGGCGCCGCAGAAGGATTATGAAAAGTATGACAAGACGTTCTCTTCGATTCTGGATAGCGTCAGGTTTCGGAAGTAAGGAGGCTGCTGCTCGAGGCGAATCCGAAGAGACGCAAGTGAACCGCGACAGCGAGAGTAGATGGTGAAGAAATAGGGCGTTCCGAATGGATCGGAACGCCCCATGGATTCGTGCGTGTTTATCCGCTGGCTACCATTTTCTGTCGTCGCTATCGCCATCGCTGAGCAAGAAGGGAAGGACATGAACCTGTTCCTTCCGAACGGCCTGAAGCTGGTTGGGATCGATTCCGAGAACTTTGAGAATCGTGGCTGGAACCTGCTGGTTTGAGACGGGAGTCTTGACGGTAATGGAGTCAAGGCTCGGGTTGGAGACCAGCAGCGCAATGTGCGTGTCGTCTTCATTGAAGCCGCCGTGCTCGGCGATCTTGGTGCCGCCAGTGAAAATAACTCCGGTATTGACCTTGAGAATGATGTCCGGAGTGCGCGGATCGTCGGCGGGACTGTTGAATTTGTTCTGTAGTGATTGGCCCGCGAAGATTTCCTGGATGCCAAGTTGGGCTTGCACTGCAGGGTCGCTGATTTGTTTTACGACGCTGGTGACCAGGGACGGGCTAGTGAGCCAAATAAGAGACCCGTCGTCGGAGATGTCGAAGGCATCCGCTGCGCCTAGAGTGGCTGTGGGCTGACCGCCTGCGATGTTGTGGTTTTTGGTGATGTCAATGGGTGACTGTCCGTGCTTGGCGCCTACGATGATGAGCGTGGAATCGTAGATGCCTTCCTTTTTTAGCTCAGAGACAAACTTTCCGATCGATTGATCGATAAAGTCGAGTTCGCTTGCAAGGCCAGGGTTTGGCGTACCGAGGACATCGGCGTAGCCGCCGCTGTCGCCTGTGACGGGGTCTACCTTCAGCTTTTCGCCAACGCTAACGGCTTGGAAATTCGTACCGAAGATGGTCGGGACGCCGGCTTTCTTGGAGCGGTCGTGAGTCCACCCGTCGATTTGGTTGAGGACAGCGACAACGTGAGTCTCGTCGTAGCATTGGATGTCGGCGAAGCTGTTGGTCCAGCCATCATCAACGGTGGCGTCAGCGAAGGGTACTGGAGTGCAACCAGGGAAATTGAGCGCTACGGGTATCGAATTGATTTCCGGGCCATAGAAGTCGTCGACGCCTTTACCGCTGGGCCCATTCGTCCACTCATACGAGGGGTGCTTGTCGGTCCACGCGGTGCGGCCGCCATTGGCCTTGATCACTTCAAACATGGTGTTAACGCGAAGATACTGGTGAGGATAGATCGGCGCGCAATTGTTTTTGGGATCACGCGGAAGATAGGCCGGATTGATGCCTCCTCCGCCATTAAGCTGCGTCAGGTCGATGTCAATTCCTTCGTCATATTCGACTACCCCGCCGATGGTGCCGGGGCAATTACCTCCGCTACTGCCGACGCCTGCGTTGCCAGTCAGTTGTGGGGAGACGGCGCGATTGTAGGTGACGTCATACCAAAAGCCGGCGGTGGTGGGTGATCCGCCGGTCACCAGGGAGGAGAGACCCGGGAACGAATCGGAAGGAGTGGAAGTGGAAGCGTTGGTGTAGGTGAAACCGTGGCTGCTGAGTTGCGCAAGGGTGGATTGCGGATGTGAGTTGACGTAGTTGGATAGATCGAGCGCATGGAGGCCGTCCACGCTGATGAGCAGAACGTGTTTAATCTTATAAGCGTCAAGCTCATCGTCGGCGCGGACCGGACGCGCAAACGTGGAGCCTAGAAGACCGAAGGACAATGCGATTGCCAGCAATCTTTGTTTCAAGTGAGTCTCCTTTAAAGTTGGGAGGCGTTCTGACGACTATTCCCGATAGTAGAGTCTGAGGAGAGCGTGTTACTGGACGGAGAATAAGACGTAACCGGACGGTGAAGCATCGGAAAAATTCTTTTATGCATTTCCCTGGGAGTACAGACGGAATGGCACTCGACAGGAGACTCAAACGGCCATTCCGACCTGGAGGGACTCCAAAGCTGCGATTTTCTTCAGCCTCCCTCGCAATCAACTATTAACGGTAGTTTGACGAAAGACTAACGCGGTCCTGCTATTGCTCCAACCGAGGAGGCTTTCTGATGATCCGCATGAAATCCGCAGCAGCTCTGGCAACAGCTTTCTTATTGACCACGTCCCTGTCCCCGGTGGCATGGGGACAGGACCATGACCACTTCGGCGACCGAAACGGGCACAACATTCGCCACGTTCTGCTCATCAGCATTGATGGAATGCATGTCTTGGATTATCTCAATTGCTCCCGGGGAGTCAGCGGAGCCAACAACGGCCAACCCTACTGCCCCAATCTCGCGGAGCTGGGTGAAACGGCGGTGAATTACCTAGATACGTCGACTTCAAAGACGTCCGATTCGTTTCCTGGGCTCATGGCTTTAATGACAGGCGGTTCGCCGCGCAGCGTTGGAGCATTTTATGATGTCGCCTATGACCGCTCGCTAGACGCGCCAACAATCACCACAGGCAACGGAGTAGCCGGTGGCCCCTGTACCCCAGGAGCCGTTCCCACGGGGACGACGACGGAATACGACGAGGGCATCGATATCGATCAGACGCAGCTCAACGGCGGAGCGCCGAACGGCGCTGACGGAGGAATTCTCTCCATCGATCCGAGGCGGCTGGTTCGCGATCCGGCCAAGGGTTGCGCGCCCGTGTACCCATGGAACTTTGTGAGGACGAACACGATCTATGGGGTCATCCATGCTGCGGGGGGTTACACCGCGTGGTCCGACAAGCATCCTGCCTACTCCGCAGTCTCCGGTCCCGGAGATGGAACGAACATTGACGATTACTACGCTCCGGACATCAATTCTATTCCTGTGAATCTGCCCGGTGTGCCCGGCTGCAATCCACTGCCTGACCAAACCGCCGTCGCCGCATCGAACGCATGGACGGACAGCTTCCAGAATATCCAGTGCTACGACACGCTTAAGGTGAACGCAGTTCTCAATGAGATCGACGGCAAGACGCACAACGGGAAGTCCCGAGCGCCGGTGCCCAACCTCTTAGGCATGAATTTTCAAGTGGTCAGCGTCGGCCAGAAACTAATCGAGAAGTCCGTCGGCCTGAAGGGCGGCTACCTGGACGCAGAAGGCACTCCGACGCCGTCATTGCTGGTCGAAATCGCGTTCGCGGACGCATCGATCGGCAAGATGGTTGCCGCACTGAAGAAGAATGGTGTTTACGACTCTACGCTCATCATCATCACGGCCAAACACGGGCAAAGCCCCATCGATTCCGCCCGCTACACCGGCATTAGCGCAGCTGGCCCGGTAACGACATCACCCGCTACTATCTTGGACGCCGCGGGCTGCTTGCCTCTTTCCGAGTCGCCGTCCAACCCCACAGGCATTGGGCCAACCGAGGATGACGTTTCGCTCATCTGGCTGAACTCGACCTGCAGCACGCCGAGCGCTGTCAGCATGCTCAGGACACAGTCACCGGCGACGACTAATATCGCAGGAATCGGGCAGATTTTCGCGGGCCCGGGCATCGCGCAGATTTACAATGCGCCGGGATTGCCTCCGAACGGTGACCCACGCACACCGGATATCCTTGTCACTCCGAATACCGGCGTTACCTACTCCGGCAGCAGCAAGAAACTGGCGGAGCATGGTGGATTCGCACACGACGACGTCAACGTAATCATGCTGGTGTCCAACCCGAGCTTTAACGCAAAGACGGTTACGACTCCCGTGGAGACGATGCAAGTTGCCCCCACAATCCTAAGAGCGCTGGGACTGATCCCTTTAGCCTCGAGGCCGTGCAGAAAGAAGGCACTACCGTGCTGCCGGGACTCGACTTCGATAACAGGTAACAGACTGAAGTCAATAATTGAGGTGGCGATAAGCGGGCGTCCTAAAGGCGCCCGCTATTTTGTGCATGGAAGACGCCTCAGCAGGCATGGAGCGGAACGGGGAGGAGTTCTCTCGGGCTGACATTAACTAGAATCAGTACTCTCTCAGTCGGCGGCTTCGGAACGGGCGGGTTGCGGTTTCCAGCGCAGAATCGGTTTGCGGGCGGCGCCGACTTCATCAAGGCGACGGACGCGCGTGGTATGCGGGGCGGTCTTGACGAGTTCGGGGTTTGTGGCGGCCTCTTCGGCGATCGAGCGCATGGCGTCGATGAAGAGGTCGCACTCTTCACGGGATTCCGATTCGGTGGGTTCAATCATCAGCGCGCCAGGAACGATCAGGGGGAAAGCGGTGGTGTAGGGATGGAAGCCGTAGTCAATGAGTCGCTTGGCGATGTCCATCGTGTTGACGCCATTTTTCTTCTGGATGGCGTCGCTGAAGACGACTTCGTGCATCGAGGGCAGGGAATAGGGAAGATCGAAAACGCCTTCGAGATGTTTGCGAATGTAGTTAGCGTTGAGCACGGCATCTTCCGTGGCCTGACGGACGCCGGGGCCGTAGGCGAGGATGTAGGCGAGAGCGCGGACGAGTACGCCGAAATTTCCGCTGAAGGCTTTGACGCGGCCGATGGAGTCCGGCCGCATTTGATCCAGCGCGAGGCGGTCGCCTTCTTTTTCTACCAGAATCGGCACGGGGCGGAAGGGTTCGAGGATTTTTTTCATAGCTACCGGCCCGGCGCCGGGGCCACCTCCGCCGTGGGGCGTCGAAAAAGTCTTGTGCAGGTTGAGGTGCATGACGTCAACGCCTAGGTCGCCGGGGCGCGTGATGCCGGTGAGGGCATTCATGTTGGCGCCGTCCATGTAAAGCAGCGCGCCCTTGTCATGCAGAATTTGCGCGATTTCCGGGATGCGCTCTTCGAAAATTCCGAGCGTGGAGGGATTGGTGATCATCAGCGCGGCGACGTCGGGAGTTACGAGGTCGCGCAGCTTATCGACATCAATTTGGCCATGCGATTCAGATTTGATGTTTTCGACATCGTAGCCGGCGATCACTGCAGTAGCGGGATTTGTGCCGTGCGCGGAGTCGGGGATCAGGACCTTTTTGCGCGGATTGCCCTTTTTTTCGTGGTACGCGCGGATCAAAAGCAGGCCCGTCATTTCCCCATGCGCGCCAGCCGCAGGCTGAAGGGTGATCGCGTCCATCCCGGTGATTTCCAGGAGGCATTTTTCGAGGAGTTGCAGAATTTTTAGGCAGCCTTGCGAGAGTTCTTGCGGCTGGTAGGGGTGCTCCGTGGCGATGCCGTCGAGGCGGGCGACGAACTCATTGACGCGCGGGTTGTACTTCATCGTGCAGGAACCCAGCGGGTACATGCCGAGGTCGATGGCGTAATTCCAGGTAGACAGGCGGGTGAAGTGGCGAATGACCTCGATTTCGCTGACTTCGGGAAAGCCTTCGACGCCTTCGCTTCGATGATGGGGGCCCAACGATTTTCGGGCGTCGGCGGCGGGGACGTCGAGCGGAGGCAATTCGAAGGCGCGCTTGCCGGGCGAGGACTTCTCGAAGATTAAACCTTCGTTTTGATTGGTGTGGCGCGTGGCTTTTTTGATTTTGTCGGTCATAGCTTCCATTTGCGGCGGGCGGGTACGGCATGCCGTGCGCCTACGAAGATAGATGCGTTCAAACGGGTTGCTCCAGGGCGCGGCGCAGGGCGGCGGCGAAGCGTTCGATTTCGGCGCGGGTTGTGGTTTCTGTGACACAAACCAGCGCGTGCTTTGTCAGCTCCGGATAGGCTGTGCCCAAGACGAATGGGCCGATGATTTTTTCGCGCTGCAGATGGGCGTTTACGATTTTGACGGAGCGCGGGAGTTCGATGGTGAATTCGTTAAAGAATGGGGCATCGAAGGCGTGGCGAACTCCGGGTATTTTTACCAGCTCGGAGAGCGCGAATTGTGCCTTCGATAGATTTTGGTGTGCCATCTCGGCGAGGCCTTCTTTGCCGAGGAGAGTGAGATGGACGGTAGCGGCTAGAGCGCAAAGCGCTTGATTGGTGCAAATGTTGGAGGTGGCTTTCTCGCGACGTATGTGTTGCTCGCGGGTGGCCAGCGTCAGGACGAAGCCGCGGCGGCCTTCTGAGTCGGTGGTCTGTCCGGCGAGGCGCCCTGGCATTTGACGAACAAACTTGTCGCGAGACGCCACCACTCCGGCGAACGGGCCGCCGTAGCTCGGCGCAAGACCGAAGCTTTGCGCTTCCATCGCGACGATGTCGGCTTCTCCTGGAGGACGCATCAGTCCCAGCGAAACGCCTTCCGTGATCGCGGTTACTAGGAGCGCGCCCGAAGCATGTGCGGCGTTTGCCAGCGGACGAAGCGTTTCGATCACGCCAAAGAAGTTTGGCGATTGCACGACAACCGCGGCGACATCGTCTTTGAGCGCGGCCTGCAACTCTGTTTGATCCAGCGTGCCGTTTCCGCCATAGCCAATCTCTTCCACGTGCAAGCCGGAATTCTTGGCGTAGGTCTTCAGGACGTCGCGGTATTCCGGATGGAGGGAGCGCGCCACAAGAATGCGGCCGCGGCCGGTGAGGCGCTCGGCCATCAAGACGGCTTCGGTTGTGGCCGTGGAGCCGTCATACATCGAAGCGTTGGCGACTTCCTGCCCGGTGAGCTGGCACATCAGCGTTTGAAATTCGAAGATGGCTTGCAGCGTGCCCTGCGTGATTTCCGCTTGATACGGCGTGTACGACGTCAGGAATTCTCCGCGTTGGATGATGGCGTCTGTCACTACCGAGCGAAGATGGTTGTAAACCCCGGCGCCGAGAAAACTGGTGTAGCCGCCGGAATTTTCCGCCGCGCGAGCTTTGAAAAAATCGATGACTTCCGTTTCCGAGAGTGGCCCTGGCAAATTCAGAGCTTCGCGAAGCCGGTAACGCTCCGGAATGCTTGAGAATAATTCATCGATCGATTTTGCCCCGATGGCGGCGAGCATGTCCTGCCGCTCGGCGGGACTTTTCGGAAGATAGCGCATCAGGCGGAGGCTTCCTTGCTTTGCGAGGCGATGTAGGCTTCGTAAGCAGCGGTGTCCATCAGGCCGCTGATCTCGGCGGGATTGGCGAGCCGCACTTTGATGAGCCAGCCTTCGCCATGGGGATCGCTATTGATTTTCTCCGGAGTGTTGTGCAGGACGTCATTGGCCTCGACGACTTCTCCCGACGCGGGAGCATAAATGTCGCTGACGGCTTTCACCGATTCCACCGTGCCAAACGTTTTGCCGGCTTCGGTCTTCGAGCCAACCTTAGGCAGCTCGACAAACACCACATCGCCAAGTTCATGCTGCGCGTAGTCAGTAATGCCGATTGCGGCCACGTCGCCCTTTACGTCCACCCATTCGTGTTCTTTGGTGTAGCGATAATTCGCTGGATAGGCCATGTTCAAATCTCCTTAGTCGGTCGAAAAATATCGTTTGGCACCGGAATCCCATAACTCTAACCGTTTGATTAGCTCCGGGGTGCAGCCGCGGCCTCTTCTAGCGACTTCTTCAGATCTGGATGCTCCTCGAGAACTTCCATCATGGAATCCCGGCCTACTTGTTCCCCCAGCTTCATGCCGGCTCCCTGGACTTCAAGAAGCACTTGCGGCAAAACGGAAATGACCTTTTTACCGAGCGGAGTCCCGTAGAACTTGGTCAAACCCTCGATGTCTTCCAAAGAAAAATACCTGTCATAGACAGGGATGGCAAGTTCGATGAGCCGATCCACGCTGAGTCTAGACTGAAACTTTTGAAAGAAGAGGTCAATAAGTTGCGGGCGATACTCCCCGGGAGGAAGCGAGGACTCGAGCATGGGTTTCATTTTGCCGCTCATACCGGCGAGCACTTGCCGCATGGTGTCCCTGGTGCCTTCCACCTCAAACAGTCTGCGGATGGCAGCGTCTTTTGCGGGATCGACGGCAGGAGCCGCTTTTTCGGCCGGCCCCGCTGGCGGCTCGGACGGTTTCGTCTGTGTCGGGGGGCTCTCTCGGGGAGCAGTTGCACCTTGCTGCGCAACCGCCGCGAGTGGCGCGGTCGAGAGGAGGAAGAAAACCGCGGCGATTTTCACGAACGCTCCTTGTGCGTGATAGTTGCTATCTCTTGGGCCGTTTGTAGAACGGTGTCGCGACGACCTGCGCTTTGCACCTTTGCTGACGGATCTGCACGTAGATCGCAGTACCAAGCGCCGACATGGCGGGCGGGGCATAAGCGAGCGCAATATTTTTGCAAAGCGTCGGCGAGGGCGAACCGCTGGTGACCACGCCGATGACCTCACCGTTTTCGTTACAACAACAATATTCATCGCGAGCGATCCCGCGGTCGACCATTTCCAGACCAACCAGCGTGCGCGTGACGCCTGCGGCCTTGGCACGTTCCAGCGCCGCGCGTCCGATGAAATCGCCCTTCTCCATTTTGCAGTAACGATCGAGTCCCGCTTCCCAGACATTGATTTTGTCGCTGATTTCGTGCCCGTAGAGCGCCATTTTGGATTCGAGACGAAGCGTATTGCGGGCGCCGAGACCGCAGGGAATGATGCCGAACTCGCGTCCCGCTTGCATCACCTTGTTCCAGACCATCTCACTCGTGGCGTCGTCAGAAGGGACATAAATTTCGAAGCCGTCTTCGCCGGTGTAGCCGGTTCGCGCAATAAGCGTGTTTTTCAAATTGCAGACGGTGCCGTGCGTGAACCAATAGTTCTTGATGATACCGAGATTTGCGTCGGTCAGCTTTTGCAGCAGCTCTTGCGCGCGAGGACCTTGTATGGCGAGCTGGGTATACGCGTCGCTAAGGTCTTCGACGGCACAGTCAAAGCCTTTCGCGTTCTCTCTAACCCAGTTGATGTCTTTTTCGCGAGTGCCCGCGTTGATCACGAGCAAATAGTCCTCTTCACCAAGACGGTGCACGATCACGTCGTCTACAAACGTTCCCGTAGGATAAAGCATCGCCGAATAGTGCGCCTGGCCGATCGCCAGCTTCGAAGCATCGTTCATGCTGATGTGCTGTACGGCAGCAAGAGCGCCGCCCGGGGTGCGTCCGCTGCGAATGCGAATGTCGCCCATGTGGCTGACGTCGAAAACACCCACCCTGGAGCGCACCGCTTTATGTTCCGCGACCAGGCCGCCGCTCGCGGGGTACTCGACAGGCATATCCCACCCGCCGAAATTGACCATTTTTGCGCCCAAACGGCGGTGCACCGCGTTCAGCGGCGTCTTGCGCATTTCGGCGATAAAAGGAGTCGTGACAGATTCCATTCCGTTTGCTCGGGAAGAAATTGATCTTAACACGCACCTTGAAACGGGTCAAAGAAGGGGCATGCAACGGGAAAAGCGAAAGGGCTTGACGGAAAATGGATGTGCGATGCCGCCACGAGGCGTGTAATAGAGGAAACGCGGCACGGCCTGAATGTCCAGCTTGCTGGGTTCTGCCAACGTCAGGTAGAGTTTTCCTGGAGGCTCCCATGGCGGGTCCCATCGTTTGCGGACAATGTGACAAGACGGAAGGCAATTGCAGCTGCGAAAAATACTGCACGATTTGCAAGGGGCAGATCAACGTGAAGCTCTGCGCAGACGGACTGTATTATTGCCCGGACTGCCGGGAAGCTTGCGATGTGGCCCTTGCGAACAACTACAGTGACCGTTGATTTCAAAGTCATTGAGTTGCAGATTGATCCCGATGCGCGGCTGGCGGCCGCGGCAGGAGGCGCGGCTCGATATTTGGCCGAGGCGGCCGGCCTGGCGAGCGAAGAAGCGGCTGTGCTGCAGAAGTCTATCGTCGCTGCTTGCCTGGAATCGTTTGAGAATTTGACCGGGGACCACTCGCACCTAACAGTGACACTTACGCGTTATCCGGACCGCATCGAAATCGCGCTAGCTCATGAGGGCGACGCGGCGCCGGCCGTGGGACTTGACCGGATTGCAGGGTTTGCGAGTCAGGTTGGCGGATCAGGCGGGCTGGGGGGAGTCGATCGCGTTCAGTATGAAGCGCGCGGCGGGCTGGCGATAACGCGATTGACGAAATATTTGGGTCATCTTCCGCCCATCCAGTAAAGCCCTCTAAAAAACAAAAGAGCCGGGCGCGACACCGTGTCCGGCTCTTTGTGTTTTTGAAGTGTGGGCCTTGCAAGGCTACATTTTGAAAGAGAAAGTATTGTGTTTGATGAGCGAAGTCATTTGATCGTCGCTCAGGGACATATGCAAGGTCACTCGGTCGCCTCCCGGAGTGATGCGAACCTGATCGAGCAGTGCGGCAAGGTCCGGATTGTCTTTTTGCGCCTGATACCTCTTATAGAGGAAACCCGCCTGCAGCAGCTGCCCAAGCGTGTTGGCGTCATCGGTGGAACCGCAGATGGCCTGGACCTTTGCGTCCAGGTCGCTTCCGGCCTCGATATTGATAATGGAGTTTTGCATGCGCATCACGAGCTTTGCAGCTTCGGGGAATTGTTGGATCTCAGGGGCCAGTTGCTGCATTGCCAAGCGAGTATAGGCAGGATTGGTCACGAGCCATACGGAGCTGCCAGTGTTGGCCTCGTTGATCAGCGAAAAGAACTTGTCGTTGCGCATCAGGCCATCCTCATCGCCGAAGCGCACGCTGATCATTTTTTCCAAAATGCTCCTGTGCCCGTAGGCGGCCGTGCTGGCATCGATGAAGACGAAGAAGAGGTCCGCAGCGCCGGTTCCGGTACCAAACGCGTAAAAAGTATAGCCGTGGAATGAGGTTGTGGGGAGCTTTTGCCTCTTGAAGTAAGCGGCAGTCGAATCCTGATTGAAATTGCCCAGCGCTATCCCAACCATCTGTTCGCCATTGGGAACCGCTTCTGAGCCAGAGCCTTCGGTCTTGGAGTTCAATCCTTCGGCGACAAGAGCCCAGGCAATCTCATCGACCTGGCTGTTGGGGTCATTGCCGGTAGAAGCCAAGAATTTCTCGAACTGGCGAAACCGCTCGGGAAGCACTTGCTCTTGCAATTGCGGAAACCATTTCAAAGTGCGGGCTTTCTTCAGGTCGGCATAGCCGAATTCGCCCACGTCCTTGGGGAACATTCCGATCACATTTGCCCCGAGTGTGCCAGCTTGCGCCGGTTTGGGCACCGCCAGTGCCATGACCAGCAAGAGGCCCGTAGCCAAAGGTCTGCAAAGCGCCGCGCCAGTCCTGGCCGGGCCTGAATTCGCTGTAGACTTCATGAAGAGCTCCTTTCAATGGCTGGGGGAAGATCTATTCTACGCGGTCGTCGAGCGGGGCGCATCGCCCAATCGCTCGCGAAGAGAGGCGACTCTGGTTCGCATCAGGGCCACGTAGGCGCTATCGGAAATTCCATCGAGATTGATCTCGACATTCGCTAGAGCCCCGCGTGCCCCCGCCGCGGCCATGTAGCGTGCTACTTCCAAGTCTGACCTCATGGATGCGGCCGCGATAGCATCCAGTTGTCCCAATCGTTCGAAAAGGGCAACGGCATGCTCGGCCACCTCGAGGGGGACTTGCGAGGCACCTTTTGTGGCGGTTTGGATGGAGGCTTCCCGTTTTTGCACTTCCTCGACATTGCTTTGCGGCAACTTGAACGAGGTGATTACGGCGTCGTAGGAAGCCGCGTCGCGGTCGATAGCATCTGCAAGGTCGTCAGCGATCTGGCGCAAGGCATCCAGTTCCGCAGAGAGCCTGTCGACATAAGCCGCCTGAGACTTCTTTTTGCGAGAAAGGCCAGCAACCATGTGGGCCAGGGAAGCCGCCAACGCGCCCGCCATGGCAGAAACGCTGCCGCCTCCCGGCGTCACTGTCGGCGCCGCCACAGCTTCCAGAAACGGGCGAGCCAGGCTGGCGAATTTGCCGGCCTTGCCTGCTTCGAGCGGAGCGCCGCCGAGAGCAGCGGCCAGCTTGTTTTCAAACACCTGAGCCGGGGAGAAGTTCTCCAATTGCAGGAAAAAGTCCGCCGCCATTTCGATTGCTTTTTTGGGGATGAGGCCGACGATTTCGCTGCCAACAGGCACGGCGCCATGGCGCTCCGCTTCGCGCTTCACCATTTCGTAGACGCGGTGCATCGGAGTTTGCTCGAAATCAGTGAGATTAATGGAGACTTGGGCCAGGTTGCGTGCCTTCAGTTCCACTCCCATGGATTTGACGTAACGGAGGCCGCCCGAGGAAAACCGGATAGCCTTTGCGATTTTGTTGGCGATGCCGACGTCCGGAGTGTTCAGGTTTACGTTGTAAGCGATCAGAAATTTGCGCGCGCCGACTACGGTAACACCCGCCGTCGGATGCAGCTTCGGCTCGCCGACGTCCGGCTGGCGGTCGTGATTGTGCTTCATCTCCTCGCGCAAGCCTTCAAACTGCCCGCGGCGCACATTTTCCAGGTTGACGCGGTCCGGCCGCTTCGCCGCAGCCTCATAGAAAAACACCGGAATTCTGTAACGCGCCCAGATTTCGTGCCCGGTACGGTGTGCCAGAGCGACACAGTCTTCGATGGTGACGCCCTCAATCGGTATGAACGGCACGACGTCCGTCGCGCCCACGCGGGGGTGCGCTCCGGCGTGCTTCGTCAGGTCGATCAGCTCCATGGCCTTGCCGACCCCGCGCAAGGCGGCCTCCGCCACGGCCTCCGGCTCCCCCGCCAGAGTCAGCACGCAGCGATTATGGTCCGCGTCCATTTCGCGGTCGAGAACGTAAACACCGGAGACGCTGCTCATCGCTGAAACAATGGCGTCGACTTTCGCCGGATCCCGCCCCTCGGAAAAATTCGGCACGCATTCAATAAGTCGTTTCATCCTAAACGTGTCCCTCGTGTCTCACCACACCATCATAGGAGATTTTGCGCCTCCAGAGCCATCTGCGGTCCGTGTAAAGTGCTTCGGAAGCGCCAAAATGCCATTCAAGGATTACTTGGGAGGCTTAATAAAAGGGCTCGGTGGAGGATATCTCTTGTCGCCCGCCGGAGGCATCGGACGAAAATCCTTGCTCACACGGGGCAGCGCAGGTGGCGTGTATTTTTTCGATGGCATCGACGCCAATGGCTTTCTCTCTGGCTTCCTGGGAGCCTGCTCGCCCTTCATGAACTGAACGACCTGCCGGATAAAAAATACGATTCCTACGATCCAGAGCCCAATGATCGCAGATTCATAGAGGCTGTAACCAAACGCCGTAAGAAAAAAAGTGGCGACCACGAAGAGAATTCCCAAAACGGGATAAAAGTGCTCCGATAACAAAGACTTCTGCTGCGTCCTCTTTACTTGGAGGACTTTAATCTTTTTGACCGGTTTCTTTTGCGGGTTAGGTTTTGGCTTTGTCGGCGGCATGGACCACGACACCCCGCTTCATGGTCAACCAACAGGTATTCATTCCAAAATAATAAGGAATTTCGCGGTAATCGGCCACTTCGAAGACTGCCAGGTCCGCCAATTTGCCAACCCCGAGCGAGCCCAGGCCCTTTTCGCGGCGCAGGGCATAGGCCCCGTTGATGGTCGCGGAGGTGATGGCTTCAGCGGGGGTCATCCTGAGTTGGCTGCAGGCCAGCGACAAGATCATGGGCATGCTCATGGTCGGGCTCGTCCCGGGATTATAGTCCGTGGCAAGAGCAACGATGCAGCCTGCATCGATGAGCTTGCGGGCTGGCGCGTATTTTTGCAGGCCAAGATGGAAATCACAGCCGGGAAGCAGCGTTGCCACAGTCTGCGATTTGGCCAGTGCAGCGATGTCGCTTGCATTGATTTTCTCGAGATGGTCGCAGCTGGCCGCGCCGAGTTTTACGGCGAGTTGCGTTGCTCCGGTGTGTGTGAGCTGTTCCGCATGCAGCCTGGGAACCAGGCCCTCTCCCCTGCCAGCTTCGAGGATCTGCTGGGCTTGCTCGCGAGTGAACGCTCCGCGATCGCAGAAGACGTCGTTGAATTCCGCGAGCTTCTCTTCGGCCACTTCGGGGATCAGTTTCTGGGTGAGCAGCGCCATGTAGCTATTCACTCCCGCGGACGATCCGCGATATTCAGCGGGAACGACATGCGCGCCGAGAAACGTGGAGACAATATCCAGAGGCTGCTCGGCGGCAAGCTCCTTGTGCAGCCGCAGGATTTTCAATTCGCTCATAACATCCAGACCATAGCCGCTTTTGGCTTCGATCGTCGTCGTGCCGTAACCGGCGAATTGCGTGAGAGCCCGCCGCGCGCGCTGTTTCAGGGCTTCCGAAGTGGCCGCGCGCAGCTTTTTCACGGAGTTCAAGATCCCACCGCCCTTTCGGGCTATTTCCTCGTAGCTCGCACCCGCGATTTTTAGCTCATATTCTTCGGCGCGACTTGCGGCGTGGATCAGGTGGGTGTGCGAATCGACAAAGCCTGGCAACACGACACGGCCGCCAAGGTCCAATTTTTCCGCGGCGGCCGCTTCGGGCAGCGCTTCGATCTCCGGGCGCGTCCCCACGGCTGTGATCCAGCCGTCGCGAACGAGCAGCGCCCCGTTCCTGATGATGCCAAGATTGGCAAGCGCCGCTCCGCGGCGCGGGCCGCGGCCGCGCAGCGTCAGAAGTTGTGAAGCGCCCGTAATGAGCAGGGAAGTAGGCAAGGCCCAAGTATTATGCTGGATAGAAGATGCGAGTGCACGGCAGGAGTGTGACAAGGCATTCCTCGCTGTCTCCTGCTTTTTGCCGGCAATGTGAAAAAAACGGACAGACAAGAATCGCTGTCCTGCTTCACGCGCTTATGGCTTGGCCTTTATAGGCCGGAACAAACGCTTTCTGTACAAATTCTTCGTAGGATGTCGGCGTAGTGTTCGCCGCTGAGCGAGGTTCGAGCGCGCACATATGTCCGCTATTCAGCGAATCGCACATCTCGCATAGCAGCGTTGCCATATCTTTCGACATGCCCATCTGGGTCATCCCTTGAATCACCTGCTCTCGAGGCAACTGAACGTAGGTGAGATTCGGCATCCCGATGGCCGCTCCAGCGATCTTTGCAATTTCCAGATACGTGAGGTCTCGCTGGCCCAGAAGCTCGCGCTTCCGCTGGCCGGCGAAATCGAGTTTGAGAAGCGCGTCGGCGGCCGCAGCGCCGATGTCACGAGTGGCGATCACAGGCAAGGCGAGGTCCGCATGGACGGGGCCGGCCATCATTCCAAAACTCTTGATGATCCCAACCTGCGGCAGCGTATTCTCCATGAAATAGCCGGCGCGCAAGTAAAGCGCATTTAGCCCAGGTATTCGAGCAAGCCTTTCCTCCAGGATGTGAAGCCCAAGCACGGGGCCGGTCTTAGCCGCCTTGTCAGCGCCAAAGCTGCTGAGGATCACTGCGTGCGTGACGCCTGCAGCCTCGAGTGCATTCGCTATCGACTCTGTCGACTTGTCCTGATGCTCGCGGTAATGCGGGCTGGCCGGATCGGGAGGCAGCATGGCATAGACGGCGCGCGCGCCGGTAAATGCTTTGGTCAAAGCCGCGGAATCTGACAGGTCCGCTTCAAACGCTTCCGCGCCTCGAGCAGCGAGCTTCGAAAGACGCTCCTTACTGCGCCCTACGACGCGCACCTTCTGGCCCTTGGTCAACAGCATTTCGGCGGCGACACTTCCCGTATTTCCCGAGGCTCCCAAAATGACGTACATGATTTCCTCCTGCTGCACTGCTGCGAGTAGGATGCGCGGCAGAGCGGGGAAGATACTCTCTAGAACATGGGGATTTTGACGCCCGTCTTTTTCGCGAATGCAATCGCCTCGGGGTAGCCGGCGTCCACATGGCGCACGACGCCCATGCCGGGATCGTTCGTAAGGACGCGCTCGATCCGCGCGGCCATTTCTTTTGTTCCATCGGCGACCGTGACCTGCCCGGCGTGCTGCGAGTAGCCGATGCCCACACCACCGCCATTGTGAATCGAGACCCACGACGCGCCGCTGGCGGTGTTCACGAGCGCATTGAGCAGGGGCCAATCGGCAACGGCATCGGAACCGTCGAGCATGGATTCTGTCTCGCGATAAGGCGAAGAGACCGAACCGCAATCGAGATGATCGCGCCCCATCACCACCGGGGCTTTCAGCTCTCCGCGCGCTACAAGTTCATTCAGCGCCAGCCCGAATTTGTCGCGCTCGCCGTAACCCAGCCAGCAAATGCGCGAAGGCAATCCCTGAAACTTCACGCGTTTCTGGGCAAGCTTGATCCAGCGCCTCAGGTGTTCGTCGTGCGGAAACATTTCGAGAACGAGTTGATCGGTCCGCGCGATGTCCGAAGCTTCGCCGGAAAGCGCTGCCCAGCGAAACGGCCCTTTGCCTTCGCAGAAAAGTGGACGGATATATGCCGGCACGAATCCCGGGAAGTCGTAGGCGTTCTTGACGCCATGTTCGAACGCAAACGTTCGAATATTGTTGCCGTAATCAAACGTAACCGCGCCGAGCTTCTGCAGGGCGAGCATTCCCTCGACGTGCTGCGCCATCGCCCTAAGCGCGTGCTTGCGGTACTCCTGGGGATCGTTTTTGCGCAGCTCCAGTGCGGCTTCGAGCGATATGCCATTCGGCACATAGCCGGCGATAGGATCGTGGGCGCTCGTCTGGTCGGTCAAGAGATCCGGCACAACGCCGCGCCTGGCCAACTCCGGAATCAAATCGGCGCAGTTGCCTACCAGCCCGACAGAAGTAGCTTCGCGCTTGCGGACGGCGTTTTTCAGGATGCGCAGCGCCTCGTCGAGGCTCGTCACCATGACGTCGCAGTAGCCGCCCTTTACGCGCCGCTTGATGCGCTCGGGGTCGACGTCAATCCCAAGAAACGCCGCGCCGTTCATCGTAGCGGCCAGCGGTTGCGCGCCGCCCATGCCGCCCATGCCGCCGGTCACAACCAGTTTGCCTGCTAGGTCACCGCCAAAATGCTTTCGAGCCGCCGCTGCAAATGTTTCGTAGGTGCCCTGCAAAATTCCCTGCGTGCCGATGTAAATCCAGCTGCCCGCGGTCATTTGGCCATACATCATCAGCCCGGCGCGGTCGAGTTCGTTGAAGCGTTCCCAATTGTTCCATTGGCCGGTCAGGTTGGAGTTGCAAAGAAGGACACGCGGCGCGTAGTCGTGCGTCCGGAAAACAGCCACCGGCTTGCCCGATTGCACCAAAAGTGTTTCGTCCGATTCGAGGGCCTTCAACGACCGGACAATCGCGTGAAAACATTCCCAATTCCGCGCCGCTTTCCCCGTCCCGCCATACACCACCAAATCTTCCGGCTTCTCGGCCACTTCGGGGTCGAGATTGTTCATCAACATGCGCAGAGCCGCTTCCTGCTGCCACCCCTTGCAAGAGAGCGCCGTCCCCCGCGCGGCGCGGAAGGGGCCTTTGGACAAAGAGCCGTCGGCTAATGTTCCAGAAATCGTTGCACTCATCGAGGAACTCCGCGTTTCATCTTAACGCAGGGCTGCTTTCTCTACCACATCGGCCAGGCGGGACAGCTTTGTGTGCTGGCCGCGGACAGCGCTCGAGCAGCGCGTCGGGACCCGCACCAGTACCGGAGTTGGATTGCACGCCGAAATGGCCTAGGGTAAAGTCAAGGCATCCGATGAACTACGGCACGCTTCCCTCACGGTTGCTCAACGCTGTCGACTCCCTGCCGAATCCGCGCGCGCAGATGTTCCGCAGCGCCGATGGCTGGAAGCCCATCGCTTCTGAGGAATTCTTGCGCCGCGTCGCGGGGCTTTCCACGGCTTTTGTCGAACTTGGCGTGAAGCCGGGAGACCGCGTCGGCCTTTTTGCGGCCAACCGCCCGGAGTGGCATACCGCCGACTTTGCGATCACGGGGGCGGGGGGCGTCACCGTTCCCGTCTATTTCAACGAATCGCCGGAGCGCATCACCTATATTCTGAAGCATTGCGGGGCAAAGTTCGTCTTCGCCGCTGGCGCACCGCAAATGCACAAGCTACAGTCCATTCGCGCGCAGCTCCCAGAGTTGGAGCAAATCATCCTCGCGGATTGCGGATCAGAGCTGCCACCGGATTATCTCCGCTTCGAGACTCTGATCGCCACTGCTGGCGGCGCCGACGTCGCGTCCTACCGAATGCGCGCGTCGCAAGTCCTGCCGGGCCAACTTGCCTCGATCATTTACACTTCCGGCACGACGGGCGAACCCAAGGGCGTCATGCTGACGCACACAAACTTTTGTTCAAACGTCACGGACTCCTGCGCCAATGTGAAATTCGAGTCGAAGGAGGACGTTGCCATCTCCTTCCTTCCGCTTGCCCACGTTTATGGCCGCACTCTGGACTACGCCCACCTTTTTCACGGCGTGACGATTGCCTACGTCGAGGCGGTCGAACAGGTCGCCGGAGCCCTCCTTGAAATCCACCCCACCCTGCTGGCCGCCGTACCGCGGGTCTTCGAAAAAATCTATGCCCGCGTCATCGAGCAGGGAAGCAAGCAGACCGGGCTTAAGCGCAAGATTTTTGACTGGGCACTCGAAGTTGCAAGCCGCTCGGCCCTCTGGCGTTCCGGGGAACAGAACGCCGGCGCAAGTGTGAAGATGGCATGGAAGTTTGCCGACAAGTTGGTCTATTCGAAAATTCGCGAGGGAACCGGCGGAAAGTTGCGCCTCGTCTTTTCCGGCGGCGCCCCGCTTCTGAAGGAACTCGCCGAGTTTTTCTGGGCCGTGGGTGTCCCCATTTATCAAGGCTACGGCCTTACGGAAACTGCCCCGGTTCTGACATCCAACTATCCGCAAAACAGAATGGGCAGTTCGGGCAAGCCGATTCCCAACGTCGAGCTTCGCATTGCCGAAGACGGCGAAATCCTCGCCAGGGGTCCGTGCGTCATGCAGGGCTACTACAAGAGCGTGGAAGCGACCCGGGAAGTGCTAAGCGCCGACGGCTGGTTCAGCACAGGCGATATCGGCTACCTCGACAAAGACAACTACCTGTTCATCACCGACCGCAAGAAGGATCTGATCAAAACCGCCGCGGGTAAATTCATAGCGCCGCAGCCTATCGAAAACGCGCTAAAGACCAGCCCATTCATCCTGAACGCCATGGTAATAGGCGACAAACGAAAGTTTGTTTCGGCCCTAATCGTCCCGAATTTCACGATGGTCGCGGCGAGGGCCGCCGAACAGGGAATCAAACTTTCTTCGAACCAGGAAATGGTTGCGCATTCCTTCGTGCGCTTGCTGATTGAAGGCGAAGTGAAGCGGCTGACCGCGAATCTTGCGCAATACGAGACTATCAAGCGCTTCGCGCTCCTGCCCGAAGACTTCACGTTTGACAGCGGGGGCCTTACTTTCACCCTAAAGCTCAGGCGCCGCGTAGTCGAGCAGCAGTTTCACGATGTGATCGAGGGCCTCTATGCCGACGTCTCCGAACCTCGACCCATCCTGCAAAATTAGGCGCCAGGATTCCCGGAGCGTCTATCCACTTCTTCCTCTAGATAGCTGAATTCCCGGGCTCGCTTTGGCGTACTCCGGGCCTCCCAGAAGAGTATTCCCCCTTCCGATTTGTAGCGGAGCCCGCGGAGGTCTAAAATCCCAGTGGGGATACCAATGTCCGATGAACTGATCATAGCCGGCCGCGCCTTCAAATCTCGGTTGATTGTGGGCACCGGCAAGTACCGCAACTTTCCAGAAATGGCTCGCGCTCACGCCGCTTCGGGCGCAGACATGGTCACCGTCGCCGTCCGCCGCGTCAATCTCACCGACCGCTCCAAAGAATCGCTGCTCGACTATGTCGACCGCGAGAAAATCTTCATCCTGCCGAACACCGCTGCCTGTTACACGGCCGAGGAAGCCATCCGCACCGCCCGACTCGCCCGCGAAGTCGGTCTCTCTAATTGGGTCAAGCTCGAAGTCATCGGCGACCAGCAGACTCTCTTCCCTGACACCGAGCAGCTCATTGAAGCCACGCGCGTCCTCGTAAAGGAAGGCTTCGTCGTTCTTCCCTACACGAACGACGACCTGATCGCCGCGCGCAAACTCATCGATGCAGGCGCCGCTGCCGTCATGCCGCTTGCCGCGCCGATCGGATCCGGCCTGGGCATTCAGAATCCCGCCAATCTCCAGATCCTCCGCGAGCGTATCACCGAGGTTCCGATGATAGTCGATGCAGGTGTAGGCACCGCTTCTGACGCTGCGGTCGCCATGGAATTGGGTGCGGATGGCGTTCTTATGAACACGGCCATCGCCGAAGCCGCCGACGCTGTCCTGATGGCGGAAGCCATGCGCGAAGCCGTCTCGGCCGGCCGCAAAGCCTGGCTCGCGGGCCGCATGCCGAAGCGTCTTTACGCTTCCGCTTCCAGTCCGCTCAGCGGTGTCGTCCGCTAATTGAGTACGCAACCCCATAAACGCATTTCTGGCTGAATCGTTTTCTGAATTCCTCTCTCTTGTGTTTTGGAACGGGAACTTTCGGATGCTTCGAGCCGTATCTTGAAAAGGATATACGAGGCAACGAGCGGAGGAACCATCGGAGGCGGACTTGAAACGAATCGGCGTAGGAGTCTTCATCGGTGCTCTGGTTTGCGCGAGGATCTCTGGAGCGCCAGAGATCGTAACTGCAACAGCCCCTGGCCCGGAGTCCGGGCCTGTCATCCAGATCGAGGACGTCACGCTCTTCTACAAGGTCTACGACGCCGCGGGCGGACACCCGACCGCCGATCAACTTCAGCACGACTATATCGATCCCGGTTCGGACGGCCTTCACCACCTTGCCGAGGCGCGGCGCGTCACCGGGGCGGCCATCGCCAACAACCTGGCCGCGCATCCTGAAATGTATTCCGACGCCAAGCGCTGCATGACCGTGTTGCCTCGCGTGCGCGAGCGCCTGGAGGTCGTGCTCCTCAAATTGGGTCAGCTCTATCCGGATGCGAAATTCCCGCCGGTGACGATCGCCGTCGGCCGCGGAAAACCAGTGGCCATCGGGAGTCCCGTCTCTGGCGTCCAAGTGGGCCTGGAGGCACTTTGTGCAACGAACTGGCTCCATCCCAACGTCGAGGACCGGTTTGTGCACGTAATCGCTCACGAATATGCTCACGTCCAGCAAGCGCGCTCGCTTGTTGATGACGAGCATCCTAGCGTACTCGAAATGTCCTTGATTGAAGGTGCGGCCGAATTTACCGCCGAGATGATTTCAGGTGAGGTCTCCAATTCCCAGTTACGCTCCTCGACGAAAGGTCGCGAAATGGAGATTGAGACGGTCTTTGTCCCTGACGAAGACAAGACCGATATTTCCAAATGGCTCTACAATTCCACGCTGGAAAAACCTGGCGACCTCGGCTACTGGGTCGGATATCGCATCGTCAAATCCTATTACCAGCACGCCCCCGACAAGACCCGGGCATTTCGCGAAATCTTGCAAATGACCGATCCAAAGGCGTTTCTGGCCAAAAGCGGCTGGTATCCCGGCATTCAGCTCGAATAAAGCGCGTAGCCGCCACGCGACCGCGCGCTGCTGGTAAGGCTCTCAGTTTTTCCTTGAGGGGGAATGGTTTGCCCAGCGACGTCAGATGGCGGCCCTTAGGGGCGTTGTCGGCTAATTTAGTCTTTTGAAGTTGGCCGGTTCTGCCCGGGCTTGGCTTCCGACTCTTTGATCATCTCCGCGGCTTGCTGTTGCAGATCCCGTGTCATTGCATCAATCTTCTGCTTCATGATCGGCATCATCGTCTGCATCGCTTCCGACGTGATGGCGGGCATCTCTCGCAGGAATTTTTGCCCGGTGGGGCTCGAATAAAACGCGACCAGATGGTCGATATCACCTTTGGTGAGATGCTTTTGGTAGATCGGCACCATGGAGTCGAGTATTTCGTCCCACGGGAAACTTTTGATCGTGTCATCCATCAATTTGTCCATGCGCGCCTCGAAATCGGCGGGCAGTTTGTCTTTATCCTTCTCATATTGCTCGTGCATCATCTGATGCATTGGTTTCATCATCGCGTCAATCATCTTGGTTAGCATCCCCCGCGATTGCATGACCTCGAGGTATTTTTGTACATCCTCTTTGGTCGCCGGAGAATCTGCGGGGGACTGCCGCGCAAAACCGATCGCGGAGGTGGAGAACAGAACAATCGTTGCCAGTACGATGCGTTTCACGGGTTGCCTCCCATTGTCACTTTCGAGAGTAACCCAGGGCGAGACGCCGCAGGTAACGTTATCTTTTTGACTAGCACGTTACGCTTCAGTTCAAGACCCAATTTCCCGAATGCGAGCCGCTCTGCCCAGCCCTCTAACAAAACAGGGGAGGCGGATTGTAATCCGTCTCCCCTGTATGCACTTTTGTGAACTGCTTCCGTTCCGTTCGCGTCCACGCGTGTAAACGAAATTCTGTGGACGTCAGTACTTACCGGGATGATCGTGACGCCAGTTCCAATAGTCGCGCTGCTGGTCCTTGTTCAACCGGTTGAAGTCGCGGTATTCGTAATGTCTCTCCCCTGCCCAGGCACGGTAGGCGCGTACCTCACCGTCGTTCCACGGATGATAGTCCGCGTGATACTCGTCGTAATACCGCACATGTGCGGCGCATCCGCTGGTCAACAGCGGCGCAAGCATTGCCGCACCCAACACCAGGGTCCCCACGGTTCCCTTTAATCGCAACATTTCGCAATCCTCCTTAGGATTCGCAGCTTCTCATCGCCATCTTTTGCTGACCATACAGCGATTCGTGTAAAGTCCCCCGGGGAATTACAGGGCTCTTGTTTGTCAGCTATCCATAAAACACGAGAAGCGCGGTCAAGTTGCGATTGGCACTGAATCTTTTCTTGAAATTTCAGCCAGGAATGGAACGCCACTAGGCCTGAGCTGTTTTTTTCGCCTGTTCAGAATCGTAGCTTTCGCCGTAAATCGGCGGCACCTTTGCTCCCATAGATCGCAAGTACGCGCTCAGTTGCCCGCGATGATGAATCGTGTGGTGGACTCCAAGCATTAAAAATGCTACCGCCGGCCGTTGAAACATCCCGCGAAAATCCACCATCTTCATCAACTGTTCGCCCGTCAATTTCGACAGCGCGTCCAGTCTCTCGGCATAGGCCTTTTCATACCAAGCTGCGATTTCAGCTGGTGTTTTCAGCGCTGCGGGAAGCAACGCGCCTGTTTCAAACTTTCCATTGATCACGGTATCCACAAAACGAACATCCGCCGCTGCGATGTGCCTCACCAGCTCGTCGGCAGTTTTGGATACCGGGTCGGGCCGGTAATCCGCCTTGCCGGCAGGTACTGCTTCGATCACTTTCTTCGTTACCCGGCTCTCATTCTTCAATGCAGGCAAGTACAGCCCATGCAGCAAGAACAACGCATTTTCCGCAGTCATCTCTTCCATTTTTGTTCCTCTTTTCAGGCTATCAGGGTTGGCCGCTTCTTCCACGTCCAATACTCTCGCGCTTTTCGCATGTCCAATGCAACCTCCCGTATCGCGCGGGCAATCACACCCATTCCGTGTGCTCTCTCGGGGCTGGCTCAAGGTGCCTTCTTGTCTGTGTCGTATAGTGCTTACGGAGACTACTGTTCGAAGGGTCAGGATATCAGCAGTGCACAACGCCGCCGCTCGATCCCCCCGCCTTGACGTGCTTTCCCCATACTTGTATTCACAGAAACGAAAGGTGAGCGAACCCGATGCGCCTGATTTTTGCCAAGCGAGTCCGTGAATGCCCAGTCTGCGCCAGCGGTTCCGTGCGAAGATCCAAAAGGAAAGGAATTGTCGAGCGCATCTGGTTTCGCTTTGCGTTCGTTTGGCCCTATCGCTGTAAAGATTGCGACTCGCGATTCTGGAGTTTTCACCGCGCTTATCAGAGCTCCCATCGAGTTACGGACGGCTCCTACGTCCGATTTCGCTCTCAACTCTCGCAATAATTCCGACTTCTAGTTCGTCATAACCCCGATTTTCGTCTTGCCATCCACGGTGAAGATCCCGCCGCTCATTCATACCGCAGTGTCTGGATCGGATCGACCTTCGTTGCTCTCCGCGCCGGTATGTAGCATGCCGCGAGTGCGACTCCGAAGAGCACAGCCGTCACGCTGGCAAATGTGGCCAGGTCTGTCGGCGTGACTCCAAAAAGCAGACTGGCCATCAGCCGCGTGAAGAAAAGCGCGAGGAGGAGACCGCAGGCGACTCCTATCGCAATCATCCCCGCTCCTTGTTTCATAACCAGCCCAAGCACATCGCCCGTTTGCGCTCCCAGCACCATGCGCAAACCAAACTCCTTCGTTCGCCGCGCCACCGAATAGGAAACAACTCCATAGATCCCCACCGTGGCGATGGCCAGCGCGATAACCGAGAAGAGCGTCAGGAGCAATGTCAGGAAGCGCGGTCGTGCCTGCGCCCGCGAAAGAACGTCGTCCATCAGGCGTACGTCTGCGAGGGGAAGCGATGGATCGATCTCGTTCATCTGCTGGCGAACTTGCCCTGCAAGAGCCCGCGGATCGCCGCCCTGTGCCCGCGTGACCACGTACATGTCCGTCTGGCCTGCTCCGGCTGGCTGCCGGAAGGGAAGATACAGCTCCGTTCCCGCTGGCCGGTCCAGTCCGGCGTTCTTTACGTCATCCACCACTCCGACGATCGTGCACCAATCTTTGCCTGGACGCACCCGCCGTCCAATGGGGTTCTGATTCGGCCAGAAAGTCTTGGCCATCGCTTCGTTGACAATTACGACTTGCGGCGCGTCCTGTACGTCGCGCTCGTCAAACAAACGGCCATCCATCAGCCGGATTCCCATCGTCGCAAAATAGTCTTTGCTCACTGCTTGATAGAAATCCACATTTTGGATGGGCCCATCTTTGGTCATCACAAATCCTTCAATCTCTGTGTCGTTCATGTTTGGTGGACGCATCGGCGCCAACCCGGAAACCAAAGCCGCCGACTGCACGCCGGGTAGACTCGTCAAGCGCCCATCGAGCCGAGTCCAAAAATCTGTCATCTTGGCCGTGTCGGTATACGTTCCGCTGGGCAACGACACGCGCATCGTAATCACATTGCCCGGGCGCAGACCGGTGTGCACCTCTTGCAACTTCCAGAATGCCCTCAGCATCAAGCCGCACCCGATGAGCAGCACCAAAGCCATGGCAAGCTCGCCGGCAACCAGCGCCCGTCTGAAAAACTGCGCTCCCGCGGCCGCGGTCGTGCTTCCGGCGGTGTCCTTCAGCGATTCCGATATCCCGCTCACGATCAGCGGCGCCAGCGGCGCCAAACCAAAAAGGACTCCCGTCACGGCACTCACCGCCAGCGTGAAAACCAGGACGCGCCAATCCATCGCGATTTCATCAGCGCGCGGTATTCCTCCCGCATTCGTCAGTTGAACCAGCCGCACTCCGGCGTACGACAGTGCTACGCCCAGCCATCCTCCGCACAACGCCAGCAGGATTCCCTCGGTCACAAACTGTCGCGCCAGCCGCGCCAGGCTCGCTCCCAAAGCGCCGCGAATGGCAATTTCTCTGCGCCTCGCCTCTGCCCGCGCCAGAAGCAGATTCGCCACATTCACACTCGCGATCAGCAGCACAAAGGCCACTGCTCCCAGCAACATCAGCAAGGCCGGCCGCACGCTCGAAACTACTTCCGCCTGCAACGGAAAACTCACGATCGTGTGAGTCTTCGGATCAAAGCTGTGCGTGTGGGGCGCGCGATTCTCTCCGTAGCTCTCTACGAGAGACTGCAGTTCGCCTTGCGCTTGTGTTGCCGATACGCCCGGTTTCAGCCGTCCCAGCAGGTAGTAGTTGTGGGAGCCGCGTCCTCCCGGCTTTGCCGGGTCGAGCTGCAGCGCCGTCCAAACTTGCGGCGGATCCTGTTCGCCGGGCGGAAACTGAAATCCCTTCGGCATCACCCCGATGATCGTGCACTTCAAACCATCCAGCCGCGTTTCACGCCCCACGACGTTGGGATCTCCCGCAAATACGCTCTGCCATGTCCCGTAAGAAATGTCCGCGACGACGGAAGCTCCCGGGATGTCGTCGGATGGCGCGATTAAACGTCCGCTCACGGGTGATACTCCGAGGGTTTCTAGTAGTCCACCACTCACGGAGGCAGCGTTCACCCGCACTGGTTCCACTTTCCCGGCTAGATTCACGCCGCCCGCAATCCATGCGTCGAGCGCCGCCCAGGAGTGCGCGTCCCGCTTCAAATCGATAAACTCCGGCCCCGAAGTCCAGAATCGGTGCAGCCCGCCATTCGGAAACGTCGGAAACTCCGTGTACACGCGAACCAGCTGCTCGGGGTGCGAAAAGGGAAGCGGCTCGAGCAGCACGGCGTTCACCACCGTGAAAATCCCGGTCGTGGCTCCAATTCCCAGCATCAAGCACAGCACGGCCGCTGTCGTGAATCCCAGGTTCTTGCGCATCATCCGAAGCGCAAATTGCACGTCCTGCCGCAAGGTTTCCATCGAGACCCTCCGCTACATGGGAATACGTTTGAATCGGGCCCAAGTTCCGCTTCTTGGAGCTTCAGAAACAACAGACGTGCCAAACGTGCCTTCGGCTCTCTGCCTTTCATTCCGTCCTGAACAAGAAATGCCACGTCACATCCACCAAAGCGTGCACAATTGCCGAGGCAAAAATCGACCCCGTCTTCCGCCATGTCCACCCATAAAAAATCCCCGCAATCGACGCCAAGATCACATAGCGCCAATTGGGAAATCCCAAGTTTGTAATGTGCGAAAACCCGAACAGAACCGAAGCCGTCCACCATCCCGCCAAATCGCTCCTGGACGACCGCGCCAGCATATTTTGCAGCAACCCGCGAAAAAGAAATTCTTCCGGCCACGCCGTAAAAAAGAAAATTCCCAGCGCAGTGAACAACAGCGAACTCCAGGCATGCCACTGCGGCGCGAACGAAATGAAGCGCATCGACGTTCCCAGCGGAATGGCGACACAGCCGAACACAGCGAAGCTGCCGAGCGTGAAAAGTCCCCAATGGCGGCCCCAACCAATCGAGTAGCCGATCCCATCCAGACGCCGCAACAGAACGAACACCGCCAGCGCCACATTCACCGCCAGCAGGACCGTGAAAACATACGCAAGCCGCCCGCTCGGATAAGGCCACAGCCAATGTGAGGGGCCGAACTTCACCGCCACCCACACACCCGCGAGTGTCAAGAAATCCTGCCATGTGCCTCCAGGCTTCCGCTCCGCCGACGCCGTCAGCGCCATCGGCACAAAGACCAGACACGCCACGGCACCGGCCCGCCCCAGCGTAAAAGTATTTGTCCCCAGCCCGTAAATCAGGTATGCAAGGAACGCGGCGGCGCCCAGCGCGATGCCTCCGCCGGGATCGAAGCGCGCCGTAAGACTGTCAGCAACACCGCGCGCGGCGAACAGCAGCATCACCAGAAGAAAGAACGCAAATGCCGTCAGCGTGGCTGCGAAGTCGCGGCCGCCGTAGCCATGCCATGTGGCGTAAAAGGTTCCCGTAAGACACAATCCGGCCCACAGGCCGAGCATCGGAAGCACACCGAGTTGGCGCGTCGCTGACAAATTGCCTGCTCAACCTTTGAAAAGAAAGAGAAGATTGTAGCGCATACACATGGCATCCCAAATCGAACGACACCCTCTGCCGAACCACGCTTGGCGCTCTGGAGCGAGCGTTCCCGACGAAGAGCGCCGACCATGAAGCGCCTCTCCTACATCGACTGGATGCGCGGCCTGGCTTGCGTCCTCATGTTTCAAACGCACTGCTACGATTCCTGGCTGAGCCCACAGGCGCGAAACTCCCCCGCCTTTGTCTGGTCGCAACTCGGCGGCACGCTTCCCGCTCCGCTTTTCATCTTTCTCTCTGGCGTTTCCTTCGCGCTGGTTACAGAACGTCTCCGCGAAAAAGGAGCCACTCGCGGTGATGTCGCAAAAACAACCATTCGCCGCGGCGCCGAGGTTTTCGCCCTCGGTATGCTTTTCCGGCTTCAGGAATATGCCCTCGGCTACCGCTGGTCTCCCTGGACCGACATCCTGCGCGTCGATATCCTGAACATTCTCGGCCTCTCGATGGTTCTGATGGGCATTCTCTGCTGGCTCAGCGCAGTTCCTGGCCCTGCCGACGCCAACGTCCCCGCTCCTGCCGTTCCCGGAACCGTCAGGTCCTCTCGTAACCGCGCAATCTTCGCTGGCCTCTTCACGGCCGCACTGGTAGCCCTGGCCACCCCGCATCTCTGGACCACCTATCGCCCGAGCCAGCTCCCTTGGCCACTTGAGTCCTACATCAATGGCGTCCACACCTTCGGCCATCCCCAACCCTGGCTCTTCCCTCTCTTCCCCTGGTCCGCTTTCGCGTTTGTCGGCCTAGCCGTCGGGTTCTTCCTCTTCACCGATCTCGCCAGGCGCCACGAAGCTCTCATTTTTGCAGCCCTGGGTGGGACCGGCATACTCTCCTGTTTCCTCTCCATCCAATTCGATGAGTTCCGCCTCCAGCTCTATTCCCAATACGACTATTGGCACACCAGCCCAAATTTTTTCCTGATGCGCTGCGGCATCCTCCTGATTATTTTGTTCTGCGTCTACGTCTGGTGCCGCTGGGGCCTAGCCCAATTGGGATTCAGCCCCATCATCCAGCTGGGCAAAACCTCGCTTCTCGTCTATTGGGTCCATATCGAGTTCGTCTACGGTCGCCTCTCGATCCTTCCAAAGCGCCAATCGAGCTTCCCCCTGGCCACCCTCGGCCTCTGCATCATCTTCTTAGCCATGCTGGGGCTCTCGCTGCTTCGCACGAACTGGAAAAATCGCCACCGGAAAACGCAAGAACTGGCCGCGGCGGCCGTATTGACCTGACAGGCCAGCCTAAAGAAATCAAATTGTAGGAGGGAATCAACCTCAACCGGCGCTCTGGCCTAGGGTTTTACGACGGAGTTCTGTTCCAACTGCTGCCCTGCGGGAATCCTGATAATGATCTCGCCAGGTCGCGCCAAACCCAGATCATCGCGCGCGATTTTTTCAATCAATCGAGGATCGCTATTCAGATCCTTCACTTCCTGTTCGAGCGCTGCATTTTCCCTGCTCAACGCGTCGAGATTCGCCTTCACCTTGCGAATCTCGTCTTGCGTCCGCCGCATCGCCAAGAATCCGTGCGTCCCAAAAACGTCGTGCACAATCATCACCAGCATCAGCAATCCCAAAAGCCCGCGCCCATACTGCCGCATCAGCGACCGGATCTTCTCCTCGAGCGGCACGTTCTTCAATTTCCTCTTCAGTTTTCCAATACCCACTTCGTCGCCTCGCTCGTCAACTTCGCCGAAGCCTCTGCGCTATTTGCTTCCACATACAGGCGCAACAACGGCTCCGTTCCGGACAGCCGCAAAAGCATCCACGAGCCATCCTCAAAACTGAATTTTGCTCCATCCGTCCGGTCCATCGATACAACTTTCCGCCCCAGCAGTGTCGAAGCGTCCACCGCCGCCTTGTTTACAGTGTTTGCCTTTTGTTCGTCATGCAAGTGCAAATTTGCGCGCATCGGCCAGAATTCTCTTCCCACTTTCTTAAAAAGCCGCCGAATTTGTTCGCCGAGCGAAGCTCCCCGTGCCGCAATCATCTCCGCCACAAGCAAGCACGCCAGAATCCCGTCCTTCTCAGGCACGTGCCCGCGGATCGTCAGCCCCGCGCTCTCTTCTCCGCCCAGCGCTATCTTGTCTTCGCGAATCAATTGCCCGATATATTTGAATCCCACGGGCGTCTGAAACGTTTTCTGTCCATGCGACTTCGCCGCCGCGTCTATCAGCTGCGAAGTAGCCACGCTCCGCGCCGCCGGCATGTTCCATCCACGCGTCTCGACGATGTAGTCGTACACCAGCGCCAAAATGTGATTCGGCTGAATCCAGGTCCCGTCGCGATCGATTATTCCAAACCGGTCCGCGTCCCCGTCGGTCGCGAGCCCCGCCGCCGCTCCCGAATCAACAACCGCCTTGCCTAACGGCGCCAAATTCTCCGCGCTTACATCTGGTCCCGTCCCATCAAACAAACAATCCCGATCCGTCCGCATCGCTTCAACAGCCACACCGTGCGCGGCAAGCGCGCCATCCAGATATCCCGACCCACACCCATGCAAAGCGTCCGTCACGAATTTGACGTTCGCTTTCCGCAGCGTCTCAAATCTCACCAACTCGCCCAGCCGCTTCAAGTAATTCTCGCGAAGATTTACCGTCTCCGTCTTCACTCCGTCCGAAGGCACCGCCGGCGAACTCGGATAAGCCCCGTCTTTGGCGATAATCCTCGCCACGCGTGCCTCAATATCCCTAGTCACTTCCGGCAGCGCCGGCCCCGCATCGGCCGAGGAAAACTTCAGCCCATGGTATTGCGCCGGATTGTGGCTGGCCGTGAAGTTGATCGCCCCGTCGAGCTTCGACCGCAGGATCTCGTAGGCCACCGCAGGCGTTGGCGTAAACGTCTCACAAAGCAAAGTCCGAACCTTGTGCGCCTGCAAAATCGCCACGGCCAGCTGCGAAAACTCCTCCGAATAGAATCGCGTGTCGTACCCAACCAAAATCATCGGATTCCGCATCTTGCTGTTCACGTGCTCTGCGATAGCCGTCACCGCCAGCCGCACGTTCGCAAACGTAAAATCGTCCGCAATCAGTCCCCGCCAGCCCGACGTGCCGAACTTGATGGGACTTGCGTTCATCATGGGAGAAGCGCTCATACCGTCGTATTCTATTCCCAGTTTCCCGAAGACGAAAGCTTTAGAAGGAATTTGCGGAGAGAACTACATGAAGTCTGACGAAAAGCACTGGCTTGTGCTCGTGACCTGCGCCAATCCCATTCAGGCCAAACTCATTGCCCGCAGCGTCGTCGAAAAACGCCTCGCCGCCTGCGTCAGCATCCTCCGCAGCCCGATCGAGTCCCATTATCGCTGGAAGGGCAAAGTAGAAAAGACGCGCGAACTCCTGCTCCTGATCAAAACCACGGCAAGAAAGCTGGGCGGCCTTGAAAGGGAAGTGAAACGCCTCCACAGCTACGAAGTCCCCGAATTCATCGCCCTGCCGATCGCCGGAGGCTCTAGAGCTTACCTGGACTGGCTCGAGGAAAGCACATAACACCGCGAAGAGCGGTTCTACCGGAACCCCCTCCATCGGAAAGCAATCGCATCGGCGTCCCTCCCAGAGGCATCTTTGCCGCTCGCTACCCGCTTCTTTTTCACACGTACAACAATGCCTGATCCAAATCCGCCATAATATCCTCCACGTCCTCAATCCCCACCGAAATCCTGACCAGCCCTTCCGTTATCCCGATCCGCTCCTGTACTTCCTTCGGCATCGAAGCGTGCGTCATCTGGGCGGGCAAGGAAACCAAAGTCTCCACTCCGCCCAAACTCTCCGCCAGCGAGCACAATTTCAATTGATTCAAAAATCGCCTCGCGGCTTCCAAAGAACCCAGATCAATTGCGATCATCGCTCCCGGCCCTTTTTGCTGCCGCCGCGCAATATCGTGCTGCGGGTGGGTCGGTAGTCCGGGGTAATGTGTCTTCCGAACTTTCGGATGCGCGTCCAGGTGACGTGCCACGGTGATCCCATTCGCGTTGTGCTGCAGCATACGAATGGCCAGCGTCTTTAGCCCCCGTGAAATCAAGAAACAATCCATCGGCGCCAGCCCCGCCCCGGCGGACCTCTGGATGAAATAAATCTTCTCCGCGTCGTCCGGCCGCGTCAGCACCACCGCTCCGCCGGTAGAATCGCTGTGCCCGTTCAAATACTTCGTCATCGAGTGCACCACGATCTGCGCGCCAAGCTCGATGGGCCGCTGCAAGTAAGGGCTCAGAAACGTATTGTCGACCGCCAGCGTCACATTCCGCTCGCTAGCCAGTTTCGCGATCGCGCCAATGTCTGTCACGCGCATCGTCGGATTCGTAGGCGTCTCGATGTAAATCAACTTGGTGTTTGGCCGCAACGCCGCGAGCACGCACCCCGGGATTGAGGTATCCACAAAACTAAATTCCAATCCGAAGTGCACGAGCAGCTGCGTCGAGAGCCGGTACACTCCTCCGTACACCGCTTCCGACAGCACGATGTGGTCGCCCGGCCGGTAGAGACGGAACACCGCGTCGACGGCCGCCATTCCCGAAGTGAAAACATACGCGCTGTGTCCGCCTTCCAGTTTTGCCACCGTCCGCTCCAGCGCTTTCCGGTTCGGATGGTTGGATCTCGCGTAGTCATACCCCTTGTGTTTGCCCAGTTCTTCGTAGACGTAGGTCGACGTCTGATAGATCGGCGCAACGATCGCTCCTGTCGCCGGATCAGGCTCCTGACCGACGTGAATCGCGTTCGTGGCAAATCCCATGGTGATCTCCTCTTACTTCCTGAACCTTATTCTCATGCGGCTAGCCCATGGCAGCACGGAAAATCTGCTGCGGTTCCCCGGCAATGTGGAAGTTGCGGGACTAGGGGTCCTTCGCTGCGCTCGCGGCTCTCAAGTACCTGCAGAGCAGATTCTTCAGAAGTTACAGGACCAACACCAGTGAGTCAAACTCGCCGCAGCGAGTTGTTGCGTGGGATACATCGCTGCGATTCCAATAGCCGGATTCCGCCGAGCAGCATCCCGGCCTGCATTTGCATCTTAGCCCTCAGCGGAGTAACTTGAGGCCGTAACGTCTTTCCTTGGAGGATGGGGTCCAAAGGAACATGAGATTTATTCGCTCAAAATGGGGTTGCCTATTTCTCTCTTTGCTGGCCGCGGCTGCCGTTTGTGTTGCTGCCCAGGACTCGGCCGCGCCCGCCGCTAAAGCTCCGTCACAATCCGACGAACCAAACCGTTTGACGATCGAAGTCACTGGCGGCGACAAGGCCGTTCCCGTTGAGAACGCCAGCGTCTATGTGAAGTACATCGAAGAGCACGCCATCAAGAAGGACAAGAAAGTCGAATTAAATGTCAAAACCAACCGCGAAGGCATCGCGCATGTCGCGGCAGCCCCTCTCGGCCGCGCTCTCGTTCAAATTATTGCCGAAGGTTGGAAGACTTATGGGCGTTGGTATGACATTACCGATCCTCACCAGGTCATCAAAGTGCGACTTGAGCGGCCGCCGAAGTGGTACTAATTTGTCTCTTCTGGCGGAAATTGCTGGCGGAACATCACCGCTCTCTCGATGTTTAGGTTTTCACTCTGGCACTGATCTGATTTTACGTGCCATGCGTCGCGCAACATCTTTCCTCTTGCCGTAAGATTCCCGCGAGGAAAAAAAACAATTGCCCTGAAATTGTGCAAACAGCATCAGGCCGTTGAAGAAAGTGAAGTTAGCTCGCATCGCCGCCTTAATTTCCACACACTTATCAACAATTGTGTTGAAAACTTAATCGTCCAGAAATATTTTTCCTGCGGTTCGGCACAACTCTTGCCTCGATCCTCTTTCCGAATTTTGACCGGCCTCATCGCCAATGATAGAGTGGCTTGTCGGATTTCCTGATGAATGAGACCTTTGACGGAACTTTCTCCTTATTCCAAATGCTTTGGGGCAACATCGTTGCCCGTCCGCTGCGCAGTCTTCTCAGCGTGATCGCCATCGCCATCCAAGTCATCTTGGTTCTTCTCATTGTGGGATTCACTTCGGGAATTATTTCCGAGTGGGGAAAACGCGTCGAGGGCGTCGGCGCCGACCTTCTCGTGCAGCCTCCAAACTCTTCCATTTTCTTTGCTTTCTCGAGCGCCGTCATGCAGGAATCTCTGGGCGACAAGATTGCCTTGCTTCCCGGCGTCGATGAAGTGGCTCCCACTCTTATCCTCACGGAACCAAAGAACTTGACGCTCGTTTACGGCATCAACTACAAGCGCTTCAATGCCCTCAGCCGCGGATTTTTATTCCGCGCGGGCCGTCCGTTCGAATCTCCCGACGAAGCCATCGCCGATGACATCATCGCGCAAACCAAACATTTGAAGGTCGGACAACAGATCACTCTTTTAAATCATACGTTTACGGTTTGCGGCATCGTCGCCCATGGCAAAGGCGCGCGTTATTTTATTCCTCTCGAGACGGCACAGGAGATCGCTGGCGCCGAGAAACGCGTCTCTATGTTTTACGTCCGGAGCAAGGGCGATACCGAAGCCGCCCGCGCGCAAATTGTTGCGCTCTCTCCCTTGGACAGTGTGCGCACGACCTACGAACTCGTCACCCTCATGAGTTCCTCGAATCTTCCTCAATTGAAGCCCTTTACCCGCAGCATGGTCGGGCTAGGACTCGTCATCAGCTTCCTGGTCGTGCTTCTGAATATGCACACCATGGTCATGGAACGGACTCGCGAGATTGGCATCCTCAAAGCGCTTGGTCTTTCCAGACTGGGAATCCTTCGCATGTTGCTCGGCGAAACTCTCCTTCTTACCGTCTGCGGATGCTTGCTCGGAATAGCGCTCACCTTTGCCTTCCAGGCCGTCATGAAAGAGACGAACCCCAGCCTCATGATTCTAATTACCACGCAATGGGTCTTTTCTTCCGCTCTGCTAGCTCTCGTCGGCGCCTCCATCGGTGCCATCTATCCGGCTCTGCGCGCCGCAAGTTACGATCCGGTTGTTGCCCTGGCTTACGAATAATTTTCTTTCTCGCCTAGCAGTGCGCTCTCCCCCATTGCTTCACCTTCGCCAAGCTGATAATTTTGGGGCACTCCCCGCCTGCTTGGCCCTGGAAAACCCCGCCATCTGGCGGCGCAGAGCAAACTAAGGAGCTCCACGATGAAGCCACTGCACGTAACGCTTTTGGCCGCAGGCTTAAGTCTGGCCGCCGGAGCCCCGGCCCGCGCTCAGATGGGCATGGACTTTTTCAAGAAGCCGGCGATCGCCGATCTTTTCAAGCCCGTAGTGGGAAGTGGCTCGGTCTATGAAACCGAACGCGACCAGAAGAAAAGCACCATCGAAATGACAGTGGTCGGCCAGGAGTCCGTCGACGGCAAGGACGCCTTTTGGCTAGAATTTGGCCATTCTGATCAACGAACCGGCAGGATGGCCTACGCGAAAATGCTCGTCACAAAAGATGACTTCCAGTTTCATCGCATGATCTTTCAGCAGCCCGGCCAGCCGGCCATGGAAATGCTCATGAACCCGGGCGCGCAGCAGCGATCTCACATGGCCGACGAAATGGAGAAGTGGCACAAAGTTGGGGAGGAGACCATTACCGTCCCGGCGGGCACTTTCCTCTGCGATCACTGGGCCAAAGACGATGGAAAAGGCGATGTCTGGGCGAGCTCCAAGGTCACGCCCATGAGTTTGGTGAAGGAAGTCACCCCGACGAACTCCATGACGCTGGTCAAGGCGATTTCCGATGCCAAGGACCACATTACCGGGACTCCTATGAAGTTCGATCCGGAAGCGATGAAACGCCAGATGATGCAGAAGCAGAATCCTCAATGAGTTCTGGGGCCGCGGGACAAAAGGCTAAAAGGCACTCGGGTCAGAAGGAAGGATGCCCGAGCCTGGGGCTGTCCTTCTTCCACTTTCACCCTGCCTCAGGAGGCTGGCGCGAACGCCGCTAGTTCGCTCGAAACGTCATCGATCGTGGCCAGCGGGCAGGAGACATGCACGATCTGACCGGGTTCGTTCGCGTCAATCAGCAAATTGCCGTTATGAGTGCGGATGCGGACATATTGTGGACCGTCGTGGACTTCGACAAGCTCCGCTTCCGGATATTTCTCGAGTTCTTTTGCCACGGCGTGCACCAGCGGCATGAAGTTCCTGGCCCTTTCTCCGGCATCGCGCATCCTGTCCCGGGGGATGAAGTGCATCGCCATCGGTACAATCGCCGCCGGCACCCAGACATGCACGTGCGAACCCTTACCGTGGGTTTCGTCTACATCGACGCGGAGCAATCCTTCGTGAAACGTATAAGCCCCCGCCATTGCCAACGTGGCTCCAAATCCCAGAGCGATTTTCCCGAGCAAAACCATTTCTCTTTTCCTTTCCCGTCCCTTGCTTCTTGTGCGGGACTACCCCTGGACCGAAACGAAACTGGGAATCCTTTTTTGGTCAGTCCGTCGTGACGTTCTTCGAATCCAGCCAGACCCGGATGGTGTTGTCGTCATCTTTCACGGAAACCAGCTCAACGTCGCCCTGCCCGGCCAACGCATGCAGTCCAGCCACGATATCCAGCTCGTCTTTGGAGCCGGACAGCAGTGCTTCGACCACTTTCAGGGGAACCTTGACCTCTACTTGCGAATGCTTCGGCTTGTTTTTGTCGTGTACGTGAACGAACAGCATCCCTTCCTTCTTCATCACGCTGATGTCCGCATCGTTGCTTTGTACGGTCACAAATTCGCCATCTTTGCTCGAACGGACAGCTTCAAACAGTGTGCGAACATCCACGCCATCGCAATCCATGCAGCCGATTCGGACTTTCCCGTTGTGGAGGCGGTCATGGTCAATGGCCGGCAAGACTTTTTCCGCTAACTCGAGTGGAACATTCACCCGGACAGTCTCGCCTTTGGCGTTGGTGCTGATGACGCGCACGTGGAGCCAGCGATCTCCATGGCTGCCCGTGCTCGAAGTGCTTGCGCTCGATTGTGCTCGCGTACCCAGGGGCGCGAAAAGGGATGTGGCGGCCAAAAAGGCAATTACAGGGAAAAAGTGCCGGGTGCGGCTAGTCATAGCGGGATGCCTCCTTTGGGCATTTGGAGAGAGATACGAAGGTCGGTTCCGAAAAGTTTCCTGATTCTCCGCTTTGACTCCCTGGCACCTCGGGATTCGCCAGCGGGCTCTCCAGTGCCCTACGCAACTCAAACCCAAGCCGGAACCTCGCCCAAGCTGTTCCTGCGGTCCTTCGCCCGGTCCCGGCTGGCACTCCCCACCGTCGCGTCTCCTCATTCCCCATGCCCTGTGGTACATTGGCGGCACGGAAGTCCAAATCGCGCAATTCCCTAGGTTCGAGCCCAGTCCTCTGACGCCTGCGCGGTTTTCTTAGGCGGTGGGGTGTGAAAGACTTTGCCCTGTGGCTGAGCCGGGTTGGCGCCCTGCTTTGCACGTGTGCCTTCGCCATCCTCTCGATTTCCATGGCCCAGCAGCCGTCATGGGACGTAATCATGTCCGCCGCCGGCAAAGCCTATCAGGACCGGAACTTTTCGGAGGCAGAGAAGCTCTACGCCAGCGCCCTGCAGCAAGCGGAATCCTTTGGGGCCGCGGATCCTCGACTAGCGGCTAATCTAAACAACTTGGCTGAGCTTTACAGGCAACGCGACCGATTCCGTGAAGCCGAGCCGCTCTACAAGAGGTCGATCGAAGTCTGGGAGAAAGCCCGTGGGGGGCAGGATCCCTCTCTGGCTCCTGTTCTGAGCAATCTAGGTGAACTGTATCTTGAAACGGGACGCTATCCTCGGGCGGAGCCCCTCTTCAAGCGCGCCCTTGCGATTCGCGAGGCCGCTTACTCCGCGGAGGATCCGCGTATCGCGGCCAGTGTGAGCCTTCTCGGCGAGCTCTATCGCCTCCAAGGCAGATTCGCGGAAGCCGAGACCTTGCTCAAGCGTTCGCTGGATGCCGAGGAGAAAGGGTCGGGTCCCGCGAGTGCGGCTTTGGCAACGCCGCTCAGCAATCTCGCCGAACTCTATCGCGCCATGAACCGCTATCGCGAAGCGGAAGAGCTGTACTCTCGGGCCATTTCCATTCAGGAAAAGGCGCTTGGGCCAGAACATCCCGACGTGGCCGTTACTCTGAATGACTTGGCAGAACTTTACCGCAACGAAGGCAAGCTCGCCGAAGCCGAACCCCTCTACAGGCGCTCGCTGGCCATTCGCGAGAAGGCCTTTCCTCCTGGTGACACCCGCGTAACGACCGCAATCAACAATCTTGGCCTGTTGCGCGAGGCTCAGGGCAACAACACCGACGCTGAACTCCATTTCCGCCGGGTGCTTGACCTTCGCGAAAAAGCACTCGGGGCCATGCATCCGGATCTTGCGGTACCGCTGATCAATCTGGCGGAGCTGTACAAGAATCAAGGGAAATACTCCGGAGCCGAACGTCTCTACAAGCGCACCCTGGATATTCGAGAGGCAGCGTACGGTCCGGAGCATCCTGACGTGGCGGCAAGCCTTGTAAACCTGGCACAACTGAAACAGGCGCGGAAAAAATACGGCGAGGCAATCGATCTGCAGCAACGCGCGCTGGCGATTCGCGAGAAAGCGTTTGGTCCAGAACATCCTGTTGTAGCTTCGAGTTTGAACAACCTGGGCGAGCTGAATTTTGCGCGCAAGAACTATATGGAGGCCGCCGCGCTGTATCAGCGTGCGCTGGCCATTCGTGAAAAAGCGCTGGGGCCCGAGCATCGCGCCGTCGCGCAATCGCTGCACGATCTCGGAGATTTATACCGGATCGAGGGAAGATATTCCGAAGCTGAACCGTTGTACGTTCGCGCACTGGCGATTCGGGAAAAAATTCTCGGAAAAGACCATCCGGACGTGGCCGCTTTGCTGGAAAGCTATGCGGCGTTACTTCGTCAGACCGGTCGGCCAACCAAGGCCGAAGATCTCGAATTGCGTGCGAAGCAAATCCGCGCGGAGTCTCCAAAGACACCAACGAGGACCGGATCACCGTATACATGATGTATCCCTAGCTCGCCTGCCATTTGAGGAAAACTGCTGCAAGGGGCGGAAGGGTGAGACAAAGAGAGTGGGCGCGGCCTTGCGACGGCTGGTTTGAGGCGTTTTGACCCCCTAAATTGCCGACGTTCGAGCCGCCGTAGCCTGCTGCGTCCGTGTTGAGGATTTCGGAGTAAAAGCCCGGTTGGGGGACGCCGATGCGGTAGCCTTCGCGGACGACCGGGGTAGCATTGAGAATAACGATCAGCAGGTCCTCGGGCTTCTTGCCGTGGCGGGCGAAGGCGAAGACGCTGTTATCGGCGTCATTGGCGTCAATCCACTCGAATCCCTGCCAATTGAAATCGACTTCATGCAAAGCAGGCTGCGCGGCGAGCAGCTTGTTGAGATCGCGGACGAGATTTTGCACGCCGCGGTGCGAATCGTATTGGAGCAAGTGCCAATCGAGGCTGTGCGCCTCGCTCCATTCACTGCGCTGCGCGATCTCTTGGCCCATGAAGAGGAGTTTCTTGCCGGGATGGGCGCACTGATAGGCAAGCAGGAGGCGGAGGTTTGCAAACTGTTGCCACAGATCGCCGGGCATTTTGTGGAGGAGAGAGTTTTTTCCATGGACGACTTCGTCATGGGAGAAGGGAAGCATGAAATTCTCGGAAAAGGCATAGAGCATCGAGAAGGTCAGTTTGTTGTGTTCGTATTTGCGGTGAACAGGATTCGCGGAAAAATATTTCAGCGTGTCGTTCATCCAGCCCATGTTCCATTTGAGACTGAACCCGAGTCCGCCGAGATAGGTGGGGCGCGTTACGCTCGGCCAGGACGTGGATTCTTCGGCAATGGTCAGAATGCCCGGGAAGCGGCCGTAAGCGACTTCGTTCATGCGCTTCAGGAACGCGATAGCGTGAAGATTTTCGCGGCCGCCGAATTCGTTGGGGATCCACTCGCCCGCTTTGCGGGAATAGTCGAGATAGAGCATGGAGGCGACCGCGTCCACGCGCAGGCCATCGATGTGATATTTGTCCAGCCAGAACAAAGCGTTGGAGATGAGGTAGTTCTGGACTTCATTGCGGCCGTAGTTGTAGACGAGCGTGCCCCAGTCGGGGTGTGTGCCCTGGCGCGGGTCGGAGTGTTCGTAAAGATGCGTGCCATCGAACTCCGCCAAGCCGAACGTGTCGCGTGGGAAATGAGCGGGAGTCCAGTCGAGAAAAACGCCAATGCCAGCGTGGTGGCAGCGGTCGATAAACTCCATGAATTCAGCGGGGGAGCCGTAGCGGCTGGTGGCGGCGAAGTAGCCGATGGTCTGATAGCCCCAAGAGCCATCAAAGGGGTGCTCCATAATGGGAAGCAGTTCGATGTGCGTGTAGCCCAGATCTTTCACATACGGAATGAGCTGATCGCCCAGTTCGCGATAGGTGAGCCATCGATTGCCTTCCTCGGGGACGCGGCGCCAGGAGCCGAGATGGACCTCGTAAACGGAGATGGGCGATTCAAGCCAGTTTCTTTGCGAGCGCCGGCTGATCCAGTTGGCGTCGGTCCAGACATAAGTGTCGAGTTTCGCGACGACCGAGCCGGTATTCGGGCGGAGTTCCGCGCGGAAGGCGTAGGGATCGGCCTTGAGAGGGAGCATGTTGCCCGTGGGGCCGATGATTTCGTATTTGTAGATGGCGCCTTCGGCGAGTTCCGGGACGAAGAGTTCCCAGATGCCGGAGGAGCCGCGGGCGCGCATGGGATCGACACGGCCGTCCCAGCGGTTGAAGTCGCCAACGAGGCTGACGCGGCGCGCGCTCGGTGCCCACACCGCAAAATGGACGCCCGGGACGCCTTCGAGCTTCTTGAGATGGGCGCCGAGCTTTTCGTAGGTGTCGTAATGGCGCCCTTCGCCCATGAGATGAAGATCGAACTCGCTAAGAAGAAAGGGGAAAGCATAGGTGTCGAAGGTCTCGACGGTCTCGCCGTGGCCGGTGCGGTAGCGAATGCGATAGGAGGACGGAGCCGGCCGTCCTTGCTGCGAATCAGGGAACGCAGCTTCAAAAAAGCCTTCGGGGCGCAGGCGGCGCGCAGCGATGGGCTCGGAGGCTCCTTCAAGGAGGACACTGGCGTCGGCGGCGCCGGGGCGGAAAAAGCGAACGAGCCAGCCGTGGCTGGTTGGATGAGGACCAAGGAGAGCGAAAGGATCGGCATGGCGGCCTGAGAGCAGGGCATCGATCTGGGCCTCAAGCTGCGGGTCTTTTGCTGGCACTTGTCTGAAGTCGCCGGCGAGCGAAGAGGGCGCTGGCTGTTTTTTGTCAGGCATGGGGCTTGGCTCCTCAGCAGTCGGGTGCACCCGATGGGAGAGGAGGGGTACAGTCTACCGTTTTCGGCGTGGGTAAGGACAGGAAACATAGTTGGCTTTGCACGACACGAAAATTAAGAAGGCTCACGCGTAAAGGTGATGTCCGAGACGCACGGCGCCGCCATGCGTATAAGGAACTGTCCCCGACAGATAGGCTGCCCACCGGCAAAGCCGGATTCGATTTGGAGCGGCTCTACTACAGCTATCAGTACTTGCAACCTGGTGTTCACGAATTCTTAACCTCGCGGAAAACCTCCAGTCGACCTGACGTGGGAATATGCGTGCGCCTTGGAGGGCTATACTTGTGAAAAAACGGCGTACTTTGGCGGTTTTGGCAGTCGCAACGGCATTGGGACTCGCGGCGAGTGTGTTTGTCAGCAAGACAGCTGCAAATGACGATGATCGCCATTTGAAACAGTTTAAATTTCAGCCGGACACTTTGGTGCTTAGCCGGAGCGTCTATACCGGAACTCCCGGGACGATTGCAGTGGGGGAGACTCTGCCGCCGGGATGCGTGGCGGGGACGATCACTTTGCCGCTGCTCGCTGGAGGGACTACTACCGTCAAGATTAAGGCCGGGAGTTCTTCCGGGTGCAACACCGCGGTGGCGGATGGTACGTATCCGACGGTATTTAATAATGATGGAGCGGATGGGAGCTTTGGGATCACTTCGCCGATCTTCCTGGACAATATAACTACCGACGGATGGCTGTTGGACACTTTGCCGATTCCGAGCGACCAGATTGTGACGAGCTTTAGCTCGAAGTCAGAACTGGCGTTGAATTTGGCGACGGATGGAAAGTCGATCACATTTGGTGGGTACCGGGGTGGGCCGGGATTCGTGACAGGGCCGAACCAGCTGGATGTGTCGAACTCGAATACGCCGGGTGTGGTGGATCCGACGAATCCAGTTTCATCGCAATACTATCGGTCCGTCGGAGAAGTGGAGGCGGATGGGCACCTCACGATTACGGAAGGGAATGGCTACAGCGGGAACAATGGGCGGGCAGCGATCAAGGCGCATTCGCTGTATTACATGACCGGGAATGACAACAACGGAGGACTCTCGGCCAGCCAGCTGACGGGGACGCAAGTAGGAGTCAACCTTGTCACCTCTACCGGAGTGGAATTGCTTGTGCCCGGTCAGGCGCCTCCTGTGCCGCCAAACATTACCAAAATTGGGGAGTTCGCGGTTACCCAGGTGGGGTACACGACGGCGGACAAACCGGGAAAAGACAATAACTTTCGCGGTCTGACGATTTTTCATAACACTTTGTATGTGACGAAGGGGAGCGGCGGCAACGGGATCAACACCGTGTATCAGGTCGGAACCGCTGGAGTCTTGCCGACAGGGTCGACGGGGGCCCTGATGGCAGAACCGATCACGATTTTGCCGGGCTTTCCTACGACTCTTGCAAGCGGGACGGCTCTCGATGGAACTACCGGGAACCCGGTAGCGTTCCCGTTTGGCCTGTGGTTCGCGGACGAGAAGACGCTTTACGTTTGCGACGAGGGTGATGGGACGCTGGTGACCCCGGCTGTGAATGGCAATGTGGCGGATGCGGCGACGCTGGCGACTGCGGGCGTGCAGAAATGGAGTCTGGTCAGCGGGACATGGAAGCTGGACTACGTGCTGCAAGACGGGTTGAACATTGGCGTGCCGTACAGCGTTCTGAACTATCCGGCGGCGCTGAATCCGGCGACGGATGGCTGCAGAAACATCACCGGCAAGCACAACCATGACGGCACGGTTACCATTTATGCGGTGACGTCGACGGTGAGCGCAAGCGGCGACCAGGGGGCGGACCCCAACAAATTGGTGAAAGTGACTGATTTGCTCAGGGCCACGACTCTGCCGCTGGGCGACGGAGATCAGGATCGGGATGACCGCTTGGGTCACTTCGTGACGATCCGGGCGGCGCAGTCAGGTGAAGTGCTGCGGGGAGTGGCCTTTGCGCCGAAGGATCGTGGTGACGATGAGGATAGGTGATAGCTGCTGAGACGGGCGGATTAACGTACTGCCTCTGGCTCCCCGGGCTAAAAAACAGCCCGGGGGGTTTTTTTTGGGGGGAACCTCAAGAGCTGATTCTTGGGGGCCAAGAAACAGAAGTCTGGTCGCTGTGCGCGGGAAGCTGGGGCAGAGCAGTGCCTGCCCCTACGGAAGATTTGGCGCGCGGCGAGAGTTTGAGAAGACTTTGAATTGCCGGGAGAGGTAAGATGCGTGGCACGATTCAGAAGCGTTGAGAGGAATCATGCGAAATCCTGGTTGGTGGCGCGGATTTGGAGTTTTCGTTTTGGCGGGGGGTTTGGTGCTGACGAGTGAGAGTGCGGATGGACAGGACCGCTCGCAGACACGGTCGATGGTGATTTCCAAGGGCGGGATTGTGGCTTCGGAGTCGCCGCTGGCTTCAGAGGCGGGCGTGCGGATCCTGGAGCACGGCGGGAACGCAGTGGACGCGGCGATTGCTACGAATGCAATGATGGGCGTGGTTGAGCCGATGATGAACGGCATCGGCGGAGATCTGTTCGTGATTGTGTATGACGCAAAGGCCAACAAGCTTTACGGGTTGAATGCCAGCGGGTGGGCGCCGAAGAATTTGACGATTGCGTTTTTGGAAAAGCAGGGATTGAAGAGCATGCCGCAGACGGGCGTGAACTCGATCACCGTGCCGGGCGTGGTGGACGGTTGGCAGAAACTGGCGGACAAATTTGGGCGGAAAAAGTTGAAGGAAGATTTGGCTGCGGCAACTCGAGTGGCGCAGGACGGCTTTCCGGTGCCCGAGTGGGACGCGGCGTATTGGGCGGCCGAAGTGGATCTTTTGCATACGGACGATGCGGCGACGAGTCTTTATCTGCCTGGGGATCATGCGCCGAAGGTGGGGGATATTTTCAAGAACCCGGATTTGGCGGCGTCCTTGCAGCAAATCGCCGATCACGGGAGGGATGCGTTTTACAAAGGAGAGATTTCGAAGAAGATTTTGGACGCGATGAAGCGGCACAACGGCACGATGACAGAGAAGGATCTGGCGGAGTACTCGAGCGAATGGGTCGAGCCGATTTCGACGACGTACCGCGACTGGACAGTTTACGAGATGCCGCCGAACGGGCAGGGCATGGCGGCGCTCGAAATGCTGAACATAATGGAAAAATTTCCGCTGGGAGAGAAGGATTCGGGGTTTGGCTCGACGAAGGCCCTGCATACGGAGATCGAGGCTAAGAAACTGGCGTACGCGGACATGGGGAAATATTTGGCAGATCCGCGGGGGCAGAAAATTCCGGTGGCCACGCTGATCTCGAAGGAGTGGGCGGCAGAGAGAGCGAAGCTGATCGATCCGGATAGAGCGGCATGCGATATCGCAGCGGGAGAAATTGCGGGCGGAAGCGATACCACCTATCTGACGGTGGTGGACCGCGACGGAAACATGGTGTCGCTGATTCAAAGCAATTACTCGGCGTTTGGATCGGGCATTGTGCCGGCGGGGGCAGGATTTGTGATGCACAATCGCGGCGGGTTGTTCACCCTGGATGCGTCTTCGCCGAATGCGTTGGCCGGGCACAAGCGGCCGCGGCATACGATCATTCCGGGGTTCGCGCAGAACGGCGACAAGCGCATCGCGTTTGGAATTATGGGCGGTTGGAATCAAGCGCAGGCGCATGCGCAGTTCATAGCCAACATTGCGGATTTCAAGATGAACATTCAGGCGGCGGTGGAGGCGGCGCGGTTCACGAAATATACGTTTACGGGTTGCGACGTGGAGATGGAAAACCGCTTCGGCGGGAAAGTGCGGGACGAATTGACAGCCAAGGGGCACCAGATCAAGGTACTGGGGACGTTTTCGAGTCGCGTGGGAGGCGGGCAGGCGGTGCTGCGGGATTTTCTGACGGGCATAAACTATGGAGCGTCGGACCCGCGGAAGGATGGGCAGGCCGCGGCGGAATTGCCATTTGAGTAAGGAGCTGACCGAGTTCCTACTCCCCGTGATCGGTCGGAGATGGCGAGGGAGGGAACTCCTTGGGAGTGCGAAAAAGGGGAACGAATGTTCCCAGGTAAGGCGAAGTACAGGTCCGCGGATTTACTAAGACATCTGTTTTGAAGGGTTTACGAGGTACAGGCTTGGCGGATGACTTGCACCTGTACCAAAGGCCAGGGACGGTGCCCCGCAGCTACGCCTCCTGGCTACGGAGACTCCATGGGAGTTGAACGGGTTGCGCAGAGCTTCTTGAGGTACGTGGCCTACTCCATGCTTTGTTTTGTCTTAAATCCTCCTGCTAAGGCTCAGACTGTAGATGTATCGGGGAGCTACCAGTGCACGCAGGCCGTGGTGCAGGGGAAAGTGATCGCCTGCACGGCGGCGCCGCTGATCCTGAAGAATGATGGGCATTTCGAGCTCCGGGGCTGGGAGGGGAGCTATCTTGTGGATGGTTCGTGGGTGGAGCTTTCCGACGCGCTGACAAAAGCGCGGGCGAAGATTGAGCCAGGACACAAGATCGTGTTGCGGTATTTCGGAAAGCATGGCTGGGCGGAAATGACCTACGAGCGGCGCGTGGCGGAGATGGGGAAGACGTCGCTAGGTTGATTTGACGGCGTGAAGCAATTCTTCGGCTTGTAGCGGGCATTCTGGCGCATCAAAGTGCCTGTAGTAAGCAAAGACTTCAACGTGCTGAGCCAGACTTCGCACTCTGCGCGAGATGGCTGTGCGATCGTCCGCCGAGTATCCTTCCTTTCGCAAACGTAAATAACAAAAATCGGCAGTTTGCTTGTCGATCGTGACCATGTCATCGCTTTCGGCGAGGCACAGCGCGACATTTCGCCTGGCCAGGGCGCCGAACACATCCTCGACAAACCACGATGCGTTCCGAAATTCGATCGTGCAACGGGTCTTGTCGGGCAGTTCCGCTAGAAAGTCCTCCAACAGTTTCAAATCAAACTTCAGATTGGGTGGCAGTTGAAACAGCACAGGGCCAAGTTTGTTTGCTTCTTCGAGAGGCTTTAGAGAGGCGATGAATTTCGCGGTCGCATCGGTTACGTTTTTGAGACGCTTGATGTGCGTGATGCTCTGGTGCGCCTTCACGGCGAATTTGAAATCAGGAGGAGTTGCCGCAATCCAGTTGCCGAGCAATTTTTCGGTGGGAAAGCTGCGAAACGTGTAGTTGACTTCCACGGAGTTCAGCCGGCTTGCGTAGAAGCCGAGGAATTTGGCCGAGCTCAACTTGGCCGGATAGAAATCCGGCTTCCATTTCGCGTAAGCCCAGCCGGAAACACCGCAAGAGACTTTTCCCATAATTGGCGGCAACTCCTTTGAGTCTTAGTGTACGTCGGGTTGCCAGCCGCGGCCGCGGAGGACTTTGCCTGCGGTCGCGCCGGTGAGTTTGCCGTGCTCGTATTCGATCTGGCCGTTGACGATGGTGTAGGCGATGCCTTCGGAAAGCTGAGCCGGGCTAACGAAGGTGGCTTTATCGATGATTGTGGCGGGATCGAAGATGGTGACGTCGGCGAAATAGCCGGGCTTCAGGATGCCACGGCTTTCGAGATGTTCGCGTTGCGCCGGGAACGACGTGATTTTGCGGATGCCGAATTCAAGAGGCATCAGATGTTCGTCGCGAACGTAATGGCCGAGAAAGCGCGGCATGGATCCGAAAGCGCGGGGGTGCGTGTGCGCCTCAAAGATCGGGCCATCGAGAGACATTTCGTTGGCGTCGAGGCCGATGCTCGTCCAGCGCTGTTCGAGCCCGGTGTGGATGTCTTCTTCGCTGGCCATGAAGTAGAGCGCGCCGGTTTGTGCGGAATCGGCGATCACGAAATCCATCAGCGTATCTTCGGGAGATTTTTTCCAGGTCTTGGCGACGTCCGCGACAGTTTTTCCTTCGAACTGTTTCAGTTCGGGCTTTTCGATGGAAGCGAGAAGCACGCCCGCGCCGCCGCCACAATCGTAATAGAGATTTTCCCAGTTGGGATGATCGCCCTTCAATTCCTCTTTGATGCGTGCGCGCACGGCGGGATCTTTCAGGCGGGCAAGAAGCTTCTGCGTACCGCCGTCGGCGACCCAGGGCGGGAGAGCCGAGGCGAGCGCTGTGCCGCCCGCGGGATAGGGATACATGCTGGCGGCAATATCGAGGCCGGAATCGCGAGCGTCCTGAATTTTTGCCACAACCTTTTTCATGTTGCCCCAGCGCGCTTTGCCGCTGACTTTCAGATGGAAAACCTCCACCGGAAGATTGCCCTCGCGGCCGATGCGAATGGCTTCATCCAGAGCCTGCATTTCGGAGGCACCTTCGCTGCGCATGTGCGTGGCGTAGAGGCCGCCGTACCTGGAAGCCACTTTGGCGAGCGCGATGAGCTCGTCGGTCTTCGCGTAAATATTCGGCGGGTAAATAAGGGCGCTGGAGACGCCGAGCGCGCCGTCTTTCATGGCTTGCTCGACGAGCGCTTCCATTTGCGTGAGTTCGGCGGGAGTGGGAGCGCGATCGTCATCGCCGATGACGGCTTCGCGGACTTGCGCGGAACCGACATAGGTGCCGATGTTGAGCGGAGTGCCTTGCTTTTCGAGGCGGCGGAAATAACCGTCGAGCGTGGTCCAATCCACCGTGAACTTGAACTGCTCGAGGAGGGGCCTCATCGAAGCGAGAGTTTTTTCAGTCTGCGGAGCGATGGAACCGCCTTCGCCGGTGATTTCCGAAGTGATGCCCTGGGAGAGCTTGCTGAGAGAACGATTGTCAAGAAGAAGAGACCATTCGGATTGGCCGAGCATGTCGATGAAACCGGGAGAAACGATTTGGCCTTTGGCGTCGATCTCGCGCTTGGCGGTGGCGTTGCTCAGATTACCGATGGCGGCGATACGATCGCCCTGGATAGCGACGTCGGCGGCGTACCAGGGATTGCCGGTGCCGTCGATGATGTGGCCGTTGCGGATGATGATGTCGTAGGTCGCGGGTGCGGAGGCGGGCGCGGATTTGGAAGCGGATGCTGCGGGAGCGTCGAGCGGGGCGTCATAAGCGGCTGCGGCGATTTCGCCGAGGGCTTGGCCACCAACTTCTTGTGCGGCATCGGGATCGGGCGGCAGCGTGACGTGATTAACGTAAGCGCCGAAGGCCAGCTTCCTGCCGCTGGCGGTAATGACAAAGCCGGCGAGGCCTTTGCCGTTGAGCATCATTTTGCCATTGAGCTTGTCTTCGGAGCCGAAGGTGCCGGTTTTTGCGAAGACGTGGCCGGCGCCGGGATTGTTCACCTGAATTTTGGCGAGCGTTCCGTCTTTGCCGAGAATTGGAAGCGCTTTGAAGAAAACGGGGAAGTCGGGCCGCGTGCTCCAGTAGGCCATGTAGTGAGCTATGAAGTCAGGGCTGAAGAGATCGGCCCAATCGCCGCCTTCGCCGTCGCCTTGCGAAGCGCCGGAGAGATCGAGCTTGGCCTCTTGCAAAAAGGCGCGTTCCGTTTTGAAGCCCGCATGGACGGGATCGTTCCGATCCTTCGCGATGAGTGCCCCGAGAAGATACGGTCCCATGCTGGCATGAAGGTTCTGGCTCACCTTGAGTGTGACTTTCACTTCTTCGGCTAGGGGCAGCGAAACGTGTTCCGCAACCTGATTGTCGGCCGTGTAGAGACGAGCGAGAGACTTGAAGTCCGGCGCGGCTGTGTTTTTGGAAGCTTTGATTTCGACGCCCGCGGCGGAAAGCGATTCAGCGAGAACCGTTTCGGCAAATTTTGTGGGTGAGGGAACACCATAAGGCGCCGTAATCGGCTGCGAGCCGAGCGGGAGGCTGCCGCCGAGAGTGACAGTGATTGTGCCGTCGGGATTGGTGACTACGGCTGGATCCTGGATATCCGCCTTGGCCCCGGTTGCTGAAGTGGTGAGATGGTTGACGAATGTGGCGTAAGCGCTTTTAGGTGAGACGGCAAGAGAAACGGGATCGCCTGCTTTTGCGCCGGGCGTGGCGACGAGGTCAATCACGTTGTCGTTGACGACGATGCTGGAGATGACGTCGCCAGTGCCGCCTTCTTTTCCGCCGTCGGGAAAGAGGCTGGCATCAACAAGGACGCGGCCTTCCACTTTGTGAATGCCTTTGGCGACGACGGCTTTGGCGAGCTCCTTGATGACCGCGAGCGGATCGCCCGCTACAGCCGGGCCGCCGTAGGCGTGGTCTTCATCGACGAAAGAGAGAGAGCCGTCGGACTGGATGCGATTGGAAAGATTAGGATCGCCGCTGGCGACAAGAATCAGGTCACCTTTCAGAGTGCCTTTTTTGTCGACGGGGCCAGTGCGGTAGATGACGGTGTGAAAGCGGAAGTCGGCGCCGAATTTCGCGAGCACAGTTCCTTCGGTGAGGGTTTTCGTTGTGGAGGCCGGGACGAAAAGCTTATTGGCATTGAGCGAGTAGACAATTTTTCCCGTAGCGACGTCGTAGAACTCGACGCCGAAATTTGCGTGCGCGAATTCGGGACGGTCCATCACTTTTTGAATACGCTCGGCGAGAGTGGCCGTTGACTGCGCGTGAACTGAATGCGGCACACCGACAAAACCAAGCGCGAGACCGAGCATTGCGCACAGCTGGAAAAAGCGGCGGTTGGTTTGCAAGGCAAAATCCTCCGAGAAAATCGGTTGGGACTTGCGTGCGCTATTGGGCGCTGGCGAGTCCTTGGCCGGAATCTAAATCTTCAAACTTGATGTTCAAGATCGGGTATTCGTGCCAATCCTTGTAATCGAAGTGCCACCACTCGTGTTCGTAGACGGTGAAGCCTTCGGACTCCATCGCGCGGCGGAGCAGGTCGCGATGCCAGCGCTGCAGCGAAGTGCCTCCGGGATAATCCGGGAAAGAGCGAGGAGACATTTCGTCGTACGTGCCGGGCATTTCGATCGGCTTGCCGGTAGCGAGATCGTAGAGCGTTAGATCAGCCGCACAGCCGCGATTGTGCCGCGAGCCTTGCGACGGATCGGCAACGAAGATTTTGCCTTCAGGAGGAGTGGCGTCCCAGAAGATTTTCGTGACGTACCAGGGGCGGTAGGCGTCGTGAATGAGCAAGCCGTAGCCAAGGGGCTGAAGTTTGTGGAGAGCATGGACAAGAGCTTCGGCGGCGGGACGCTGCAGGAACGCGCGCGGCTGCGTATAAACAGGCGTGCCGAGAAAATCGTTCGTCGTGGCGTAGCGAATGTCGAGATGGATAGCGGGATCGAGCGTAGTCAGTTCAACGAGTTCCGGCTTGCGAAAGGGGCCCTTTTCTGGAGGAGGGGAGGCCCGAAGAGCTTCCTGCCGGAGTGTGTCCACGGGCTGAGAGGGCCTGATACGGAAGGGGTGTGAGGGATCTTTGCCAGGATCAGTGCGGGTGTAAGCGGAATTGAGATAGGAGAACGCGATCACGTTGCCCGCGTCATCGCGAATTATGTCATGACCGGGTACTTTCCCCCCGGCTTCGTTTGAGGGGAATACAATCCCGTCCGCTATGGAGAAAGGCCACGTTTTCCCCGTGTCTTCCCTCCAGTAGAGTTTTCCATCGTCTTCGAGTAGTACGAAAGTATGCTTGGAGTTGCGGTCCTCGTCCGCATAAATGCCCAGCAACTGCTTCCATGCAAAAGACACATCGGACGGTTTGGGGCCAGGTTCGAGAGATAGGGAAGCTTGTCCGTCGAGGATGCCCGGGGCCCAGAGTAAAAGCGCGGCAAGGAGCAGAGGCAGCAGCTGAAAGGGAAAGTTTAATTTCGATTTCGCCGATTCGCTGATTCCTCTGACTGATTTGCTGCGAAGCATTTGCTTGTCCATTGGCCGATCAAGCCATCCGTTGCAGGGCGCGAGACATCATAGCCGAGAATGAGAATCTGTGCGAGATACAAATGTTGCCAAATCGCGATGGGTCACGGCGTTTAGGAGAGTTGCGTTCGATGACACGTCTCGACAGTGCCTCTTCTGCCGTCGCGCCATCAGCTGCGTCGAGAAACGATTGTTTCACTATAGGGTGCAATGCCCTTTAGACGGTGTACCAGCGGAAGCCTTTGCGCTGCTCTTCGGCGATTTCCTTGACGATGGCAAGCGTCTGCGGGCGGCGGTACTGGCCGCAGGCGGCGAGGATGGCGTTGACGAGGGCGACGGGCGCCGTGTACGAGGCGCCAAAGGAGGTGGATTCGACGCTGGCTAGAAAAACTTCGTCGCATTCGCGCGCAAGGGGGGAAACATAAGTGTCGGTAATGCCGACGCAGTAAGCGTCGCGGGCCTTGGCCAGATGTATGCCTTCGACGGTTTGGCGCAGGCCGCGGCGAAAACTGATCGCGAGCACGAGGTCGCTCTTGTTGACGGTGCGAACCAAGTGAGCGATGCGCCCCGCAGAGGTCGCGGTGAAAACCGGCAAGCCTAGCAAGGTGATTTGATACTCGAGATAATCGGCGAGAAATGCTGCTAGATCACCCGCGAGGAGCACGATGCGGCGCGCATCGTAGACACGCTTGGCAAGGGAGATTAGGCGAGAGGCATCGAGACTGTTTTTAAGACCGTGCAGATTCTTGAGGTCTTGCTCGAGGGCATCACGAACGTAGGCGGGCATGCTGGTCACCTTGCCCGCGGATTGCATGGTGTCGAGCGAAGTGGCGAAGGCAATGGAGAGATCGTGGAGATGGCGCTGGAAATCACGGTAACTGGCAAAGCCGAGTCCGCGCACGATGCGAACGACGGTCGCGGGGTCGGTCTTAAGGCGCTTGGCCATGGCGCGCACGCTGAGGAGGACGTAGTCGCGGGGATGCTCGAGAATAGGACGAATGATTTCCTGGCGCTTGGCGCTGAGGAGTTCGATGCGCTCCGCGAGTGAAGGAGCCGAAACTTGAGGGGGAACCTGTGGTCGTTTCATGGCGCCAGAGAATTGCCTAAAAACTGAGGCGTGTCAACTATGACGAATAGTTAATTCTGATACCCACCAGAAGACAAAACGCCAAAAAGAACAAGGTTCTTCGAGGCAACCTCGCCGGAGCCTGTGTGCCGAACAATTCAATCAATGCGCGTTCAAGAAACAACGACGGATGACCCGCCAAATTGTTTCACCCTTTTTTTGAGGCCGCGGCTTTTTCTTCGAGTCCGGGAGCGATGACGGGCTGAAGGAAGGGCATCATGGCGCGAAGTTTGGGGCCGAGTTGCTCGACGGGGTGGCTTTGCTCGCGCTTGCGGGTGGCGAGGAAGTTCGGGCAGCCGGCTTCGTTTTCCTCGACCCACTTCTTCGCAAAACTGCCGTCGCGAATTTCGGAGAGGATCTGGCGCATCACTTCGCGGGTTTTCTGGGTGATGATGCGCGGGCCTGCCGTGTAATCGCCGTGCTCGGCGGTGTCGCTGACCGAATAGCGCATGTAGCTGAGGCCCCCACGGTAGATGAGGTCGACGATGAGCTTGAGTTCGTGCATGCACTCGAAATAGGCGACTTCAGGTTGATAGCCCGCGGCTACGAGCGTATCAAAGCCCGCTTTGATCAGTTCACTGACGCCGCCGCAGAGGACGGCTTGCTCGCCGAAGAGATCGGTCTCGGTTTCCTCGGTGAAGGTGGTTTCCAGGACGCCGGCGCGAGTGCAGCCCAGGCCTTTGCCGTAAGAGAGGGCGAGAGCTTTCGCGGCGCCGCTGGCGTCTTGTTCGACCGCGACAAGCGCTGGCGTGCCGCCGCCTTCCGTGAAGACTTCGCGGACGCGATGGCCAGGGGCCTTGGGCGCGATCATGGAGACGTCGACGCTCGCAGGAGGCTTGATCGTGCCGAAACGGATGTTGAAGCCGTGGGCGAACATGAGCGTTTTGCCCTTCTGGAGATGGGGCTCGATTTGTTCGCGATAGAGCTTGGGCTGCTTGGTGTCGGGCGCGAGAATCATGATGACGTCGGCCCATTCGGCGGCTTGCGCCGGGGTGTTGACGGTGAGGCCTTCTTTTTCGGCTTTGGCGCGGGAGGCGCTGCCTTCGGGGAGGCCGACGCGGACGCTGACGCCACTGTCGCGGAGATTTAGAGAGTGCGCGTGGCCTTGCGAGCCGTAGCCAATGATGGCAACTTTCTTGGATTGGATGAGAGCGAGATCCGCGGAGTCGTCGTAGTAGAGATTTGCCATTTTTTCCTCTTGGGCCGGGTTGCGGCCTGGATTTAGAACCTTTCCAACTCGTCCTCTGAGACCCTGGCCAGGAGAAGAGCCAAGAGCAGGGCCCGAAACCGGGCGATCGTATGTTTGATCCCTCTCCGCGTTTTTCTGAACGTTGCTGATAAAGGACTTAGCGCAGCTGGAAGTCCCTGCCGTAGGCCCACGCAAGCCTACCTCGTCACGACGGCCGGCGCTTGAGTCTCTCGAGGGGCCGGCGGACGAAGCAGGTCGCCTCCGCGGGTCATGCTGATGCGGCCGCTGCGGGCCATTTCGAGCACGCCGAAGGGACGCAGGACTTCGAGCAAGCCGTCGATTTTGTCGACGGTGCCGGAGACCTCGATAATCAGCGATTCGGGAGCGACGTCCACGACGCGGGCGCGGAAAACTTTGATGAGCTCCATCAGATGAGGACGCGATTGCTGGTCGGCGAGCACCTTGATGAGCGCCAGGTCGCGCTCGAGCAGCGAGCGTTCGGAAATGTTTTCGGCGAGAAGAACGTCGACGAGTTTTTCGAGGCTGGCTTCGAGTCGATGGCCGCCTTTCTCATCGGTGTGGGCGACGATGGTCATGCGGGCAATTTGCGGATTATCTGTTGGCCCGACCGTCAGGGAATCGATGTTGATGGCGAGGCGGCGTGCGAGCGAGGAGACGCGGTTGAGCACGCCCGGTTTATTCTCGACATAAGCGACTAGTGTTTGCATGTGCTGTCCTCTTTGGTCATGGCTGTGTCGGCGGCGTTCATGGCTCGGTCGCTGTTTCGACGAGCGGATTATTGGGACGGCGAATCATTTCGTGAAGCGATGCGCCCGCTGGAACCATCGGGTAGACGGAATCTTCCTGCTCGACGCGGAAGTCGATGAGAACGGTTTCCTTGGATTCGCGCGCAGAGCGGATAGTGGGGAGCACATCGGCGCGCGCGGTGATGCGTTCGCCGCGGATCCCGAAGGCGTTTGCCAGCGCCGCAAAATCGGGCGCGACGAGGGGCGTCGCGACGTAACGCTTGTCGTAGAAAAATTCCTGCCATTGGCGAACCATGCCGAGAAAGCCGTTGTTGATGATGGCGATCTTGATGTTGATTTTTTCCTGGACGATGGTAGCTAGCTCGCACATGGTCATCTGGAAGCCGCCGTCACCAACGACGACCCAAACTTCGGAGTCTGGCTTGGCGAATTTGGCACCGATGGCGGCGGGCAAAGCGAAGCCCATCGTGCCGAGGCCGCCGGAAGTGATCAGCGTGCGCGGCTGGTTGTGATGGTAATACTGCGCTTCCCACATTTGATGCTGGCCGACATCGGTGACGACGATGGCTTCGCCGCGTGTTTCTTTCCAGAGGTCGTTGATCACATGAGCGGCATAGAGGTGGCCGTTGTCCGGGAGGCTTTGGATGTCGCGCACGGCGGAATCACCCCTTAATTCCCTGATATGCGCGAGCCAAGGGGCTCGGTCGGGATTTACGATGTGCGGGATCAGCTTTTCGAGGGTCTCGCGAGCATCGCCGATGAGGGCAGCGTCCACCTTTACGTTTTTGTTGATTTCGGCGCGGTCGATTTCGATGTGAATTTTTCGAGCGCCCTTTGCGTAGGTGCGCAGGTCGCCGGTGACGCGGTCGTCGAAGCGCATGCCGACGGCGATGAGCAGGTCGGATTCCTGGATGGCGTGATTGACCCAGGCTTCGCCGTGCATGCCCATCATGCCGAGGTTCATGGGATCGGAAGCAGGGAAGCAGCCGATGCCGAGCAGCGTCATGGCGACGGGAATGTCGCAGGTACGGACGAATTGCTCGAACGCGCGCATGGCGCCGGAAAGCATAATGCCGCGGCCGGCGAGAATGATCGGGCGCTTGGCGGTATTGAGCAGTTCGACGGCGCGATCGAATTCTTCCTGGTTATGATCATTGCGGACGCGCTTCTGTGGAAGCTTCGGAGTGGAAGCCTCCCAGTCGAATTCGCAGGAAGCTTGTTGCGCGTCCTTGGTGATATCGACCAGGACCGGTCCGGGGCGTCCGGTATTCGCAATGATGAAAGCCTCGCGGACGGTGCGCGCGATATCTTCGGCGCGCGAGACGACTACGTTGTGTTTGGTGATCGGCATGGTGATGCCGGTGATATCGATTTCCTGAAAGGCGTCGGAGCCGAGCAGCTTGCTGCTCACCTGGCCGGTGATGCAGACGACGGGAGACGAATCAAGCATGGCGGTGGCAATGCCGGTGACCATGTTTGTTGCGCCGGGGCCGCTCGTGGCCATGGCCACGCCAACGCCGCCGGTGGCGCGCGCATAACCATCGGCCATGTGTGTGGCGCCCTGTTCGTGGCGCACGAGAATGTGGTGGAGCTTCGATTTGCCCAAGGCGTCGTAAACGGGAAGAATCGCCCCGCCGGGATATCCAAAAATATGCTGCACGCCCAGCTTGGTGAGCGATTCGCAGAGGATTTCTGCGCCGGTGAGTTTCATAGGGTCCTTCCCAATTGCGCGTGCGTAGGATTCGGCGCAACTGCTTGAGGCTGAGTTGGTGATGCAAAAGATGCGGGCACCGCAGTGACTGCGCCGACGGCGGCCGAGGAAACGAGCAAAGCGTATTTGGCCATCACGCCGCTTGTGAATCTCGGCGCGGGAGGCTTCCACGAGGCGAGGCGTTTTTGAATTTCGGCGTCGGTCAGTTCTACTGCGAGCTTGCGGCTCGGAATGTCGAAAACAACTATGTCGCCATCGTCGAGAGCGGCGATGGGGCCCCCGTTCGCGGCTTCGGGAGCGACGTGGCCAACCATGAAGCCGTGCGTTGCGCCGGAGAATCGGCCATCGGTGAGCAGGGCGACGGAATCGCCGAGGCCCGCGCCGACCAGCGCGGCCGTGACGGCCAGCATTTCACGCATGCCTGGGCCGCCCTTAGGGCCTTCGTAGCGAATCACGACCACATCGCCGGCTTTGATTCGATTCTTCTCGATGGCGGCGAAGGCAAGTTCTTCGTTGTCGAAAACGCGTGCGGGGCCGCGAAAGTGCCGGTAATTGTGGCCGGCGACTTTTATGACGCAACCTTCCGGCGCGAGATTGCCTTTCAAAATGACGAGGCCACCGGTCGGTTTCAAGGGCGCGTCAATTTTTCGGACGACTTCCTGGTTGGGCGTTTCTTTTGCTGCGGCAGCTTCTTCCGCAATCGTGCGGCCTGTGACGGTGATCTGGTCGCCCTGAAGCATCTTCGCATCAAGCAGCCGTTTGGCTACGAGCGCCGTGCCGCCAGCCGCGTAGAGATCGGTGGCGACAAAGCGGCCGCCGGGTTTGAGGTCGGCGATGATGGGAACCTTGGCGCTGATGCGGTCGAAGTCGTCAATGTCCAGCGGTATGCGCGCTTCCTTGGCAATCGCGAGCAAATGCAAGACGGAGTTTGTCGAGCCGCCGGTCGAGGCGACTCCTGCGATGGCGTTTTCGATGGCGGCCCTGGTGATGATCTTGGATGGCGTGACGTCCTGACGCAGAAGATCCATGACCAGCTCGCCGGCGCGATGGCCAGCGTGAGCTTTACCTGAATCCGTGGCAGGTACGCTTGAAAGGCCCATCGGTGCGATGCCGAGAAACTCAGAAACCAGAGCCATGGTGTTGGCGGTGAACTGTCCGCCGCACGCGCCCGCTCCGGGACATGCGCTTTCTTCCAGCGCCTTGAGCCGGACATCGGACATATCGCCGTGCGAATGGCTCCCGATCGCCTCGTAAACGTCCTGGATCGTGACGGAATGGCCTTCAAATTTGCCCGGCGCGATAGAGCCGCCATAGAGGACGAGGCCGGGAATATTCAAACGCGCCAGGGACATGATGCCGGCCGGAATCGTCTTGTCGCAGCCCACGAGAACCACGAGAGCGTCAAACATGTTGCCACGGGTGACGAGTTCGATGGAGTCGGTGATAACTTCGCGACTGATCAGCGAAGCGCGCATGCCCTCCGTGCCCATGGTGATGCCATCGGAAATGGAAACGGTGTTGAATTCGAGAGGAGTGCCGCCGGCGGCGCGTATGCCGTCCTTGACGTGCACGGCCAGTTCGCGAAGGTGAAAATTGCACGGGCCGATTTCGATCCAGGTGTTCGCAACGCCGATGAGAGGTTTGCTGAAATCGTCATCGCGAAGCCCGCAAGCGCGCAGCATGGAGCGTGCTCCGGCACGATGCGGACCGTCGATCAGGGCGCTGCTACGAGACTTCAACGAAGATGCAGTCACAGTTGCGTTCTCCTCGCGGGCTTTCTCAAGCCGTTGCTTGGGATTATGCGCCCAAAAAACTTGAGGCCATCATCTTGGTTTTGATGATGGCCCCGAAACTCTCCGGTGATGCTGTCTTAGGCGGCCATCATCTATAGTGTTGCACCCCGTACGATGACAGGGATAATTCGCACGGCCACGCTAATTCGAGCGCCCCGCAAAAAGGAAGCAGAGCCAGGCCGGTAATTCGAGATGGCGACAGCAGTCATGATGAGCCGCCATGAAGATAACAGGATGGGGGCCGGGAAGTCAATCAGTCAAATTAATACTTTTGCTTACAGAAATAAGCACTGCTTATGCAGAAATCCCGTTCCGAACGTGCCAGCGGAAGGGGTTTTTCGAGTTTTTCGAGGCACACTTTCCGCGCAGGAAGCATCTAAAAAACCAAAGTTTGGGTCTGCGTATTGCGCGCATGACCTCTTGGGGCCAGAGCGCAAATGGCTGCCAAGGAGAGAGCCTCCGGACGCTTGTTTTCGTCCCAGGGTTTAGGCTGTTCACAATTGCACAGGTGGCCGTCCCCAGCACCGCTATAGTTATAATCGGATTCAGTGCAACCGTGGCGGCCATGTCCCTTGGGGAGTAACAGCACACGGCAGCCTAGCCGGTCCTTACAGTTTGACCGGCTGGAAGTTTCTCTCGCCATTGGAATGCCCTCAGTTGTTGACCCTTCCGATCTGCGCAGGAAATCTGGCTTTTGGGCGGAGGATGCATGGCGTATGACACGGATGTGTTCGTTGTTGGCGGAGGTCCCGCCGGGCTGGCCGCCGCGATCGCGGCGCGGGCGCATGGTTTAGGCGTGATCGTTGCGGACGGCGCGAAGCCTCCTATCACAAAAGCATGCGGAGAAGGGTTGTTACCTGAGGGACTAAAGGCCCTCGGTGAACTCGGAGTCGAGCTGCGCGGAACGGATGGGTGCGCCTTCCGGGGCATTCGGTTTGAGGATGAGCGTGCCTCGGTGAGTGCGAGTTTCCCTGGCGGGATGGGACTTGGAATACGGCGTGAGATTTTGCACCAAAGAATGATTGAGCGCTCCGAGGATTTGCGCGTTGGTTTGCTTTGGAATACTCCGGTGACGGGGCTTTGGAAGGAAGGAGTCGTGGCCGCCGGGAATAAAATACGGGCCCGGTGGGTCATCGGTGCTGATGGGGGCCGCTCGAGGGTGCGGTGGTGGAGCGGCCTTGAGAGCCCGGCGCCGCGGAGAAGGAGATTCGCGTTTCGAGTGCATTACCGGCTGGCGCCGTGGAGCGAATTTACGGAGGTTCATTGGGGCAAAGAAGCGCAGGCATACGTAACGGGAATCGCGGAACAGGAAGTTTGTATCGTGTTGATTTCAAATCGGCGCGATACACGCTTTCACGAAACGCTTGCGGGATTTCCGAAATTGGCGCACCGGCTCAAAGGTGCTGTGCAGTCGAGCGCCGAACGCGGGGCGGTGACGGGCATGTTCGAGCAGAAAGAGGTTTATAGAGGAAGCGTTGCGCTGGTCGGAGATGCATCAGGCAGCGTGGATGCGATTACCGGCGAGGGACTATCGCTCAGTTTCCGGCAAGCAGCAGCGCTTGCCGATGCCCTTGCTGAGGGCGATCTGAGGCGTTATCACACCGCGCACCGACGTTTATTCCGGCGGCCGCGGATCGTAGGGAACCTCTTACTTTTGCTCGACCGGCGGAGTAGTCTGCGTGAACGCACCATGCGGGCGCTCGAAGCTACGCCGCAACTCTTTGAACGCGTTCTCGCCTACCACGTGGGAGAGACGCGGCCGCTCGAGCTGACGGCGGCCAGCGCGGCCTTCGGCTGGCGCTTTCTGACGGCGTGAGGGGGATGGCGATGAAGGCGCAGCAAGACAGGTTCTGCGGAGATCGCCTTCGGCTTGCTTGCATTTGTGCCTTGCTGGCTCTTGCGGCGGTGCGCGGCTGGGCGCAATCCGCGCAGCCATCCGCACGGACCGATCCGGGGGACGTAACAGTGAGTCTCGATCCCGCCGGGAGCAAATTAGACTGGACGCTTGGCAGCACGCTGCATACCGTGCACGGAACGTTTATCCTGAAGCGTGGCATTTTGAAGTTTGACCCGGCGAGCGGGAATGCCAGCGGCGAGTTTGTAGCAGATGCTACCAGCGGCCAGAGTGGCAACGATTCGCGAGACAAGAAAATGCACGGCGAGATTCTTGAGAGTGGGCGCTATGGCGAAGTGATTTTTCGACCCAACCGAATCAATGGAAAAGTCTTGGCGCAAGGCGCGTCCAGTGTGCAGTTGCACGGAACTTTTCTTCTGCATGGCGCCGAACACGAATTGACGGTACCGGTAGAGGCGGAACTGAGCGGCCACCGATGGAAGGGTTCCGCGAAATTCAGCGTGCCTTATATTCAGTGGGGATTGAAGAGTCCGAACACATTTTTACTGAAGGCAGATCCCGTGGTGGAGATTGCATTGGAACTCAGCGGCACGCTCGAGGGACCAATAGCGCCCTGAGGCTCGCTATTCTTCGGCCTCCTGGGTGACGATGTGAACGTCGACGGGCGGTGATTCACGCAGGAATCGGTGCACTGCCGATAGGTAGAGATATTTGCGCCAGTCGTGAATCGGGGCCCGGCCGAAAATCACCTGCGTAATATGCTTCGTGCGGACGAACTCGGCGACGCTATCGGCCACGCTGCGCCCCTTCAGGCGGATAACTTTGGCGCCCAGACTCTCGGCGAACCGCAAATTCGCTGCCAGGGCGCCTGCATTCGTCTCTTTCGGGCCAATTTCACGCTCCACATGAACGACGTATAGCTCCGCATCCATCCGGCGCGCCATGCGAGCACCGCGAGCAACAAGATACTGGCCGGCGGGATTCCCGGAAATACAAATGGCCATGCGTTCGCGCACCCCCCAATTTTTGCGGATGTCCTCATCTTCCATGTAGGTTTCGAGGCTGCGGTCAACCTGTTCGGCGACCTGCCGCAAAGCAAGTTCGCGGAGAGCGATCAAATTGCCGCGGCGGAAAAAATTCTTGAGGGAGCGTTCCACCTTTTCGGTACTGTAAACGTCGCCGCGCTTCATGCGGTTGTGCAGGGCTTCCGGAGTTAAGTCGACCATAACGGTCTCGGTGGCCGTCAGGGGGACCCAGTCCGGAACGGTTTCGCGGACGGTAATTCCCGTGATCGAGCGCACCACCGGCGCGATACTCTCGATGTGCTGGATGTTGAGAGTCGAGACGACGTCAATCTTGGCGGCGAGGATGTCCTGAATGTCCTCGTAGCGTTTGCGATGCTTGCTGCCGGGAATATTGGTGTGTGCCAATTCGTCGACCAGCACTACTTCGGGCTTGCGCGCAAGAATGGCGTCCACATCCATCTCTTCGAAAACTGTGCCCTTATATTCGATTTTTCTGCGCGGGACGCTTTCGATTTGCGAGGACAGCTCTTCGATGCCCTTACGGCCGTGAGTTTCGACGACGCCAATGACCACATCTTCGCCGCGGCTCCGGCGGCGAAGCGACTCGCTCAGCATGCTGTAGGTCTTGCCAACGCCCGGGGCGTATCCCAGGAAAAGCTTAAATATGCCGCGCGCTTTCTGCGGCGGCGAGGCGACTTCGAGCCATTCCTCGGGTCTCTTGGGCAAGGCGACAGGTTCTCCGTTTCAAATGGTGTGCATGCGATAGAATAACAGGATGCAGAGAATGCTCGCCGGGCGCGCATTCGGATTCGCCGTGTCGCTGGCAACCGTCGCCGGGATCACCGTTTTCTATCGCCATGCGCGCGACGTCAATCAGACAACCATCGCGCTTACCTTTTTGCTGGCTATTCTAGCAGTTTCGGCCGTGTGGGGGATGGCCGTGTCGGTCTTCATGTCCGTTGTGGCAGTGTTGACGATTAATTACTTTTTCCTCCCGCCGGTTGGGACCTTTACGATTGCCGATCCGCAGAATTGGGTGGCGCTGCTCGCGTTTCTGGTGACTTCCATCATGGGGAGCCAGCTCTCGGCCCGGATTCGCAAGGAGGCCGACGAGGCGCATCAACGCCGCCGTGAAATCGAGCGGCTGTATAGGTTCAGTCAGAAACTCTTGGCGGAAGGGAATGTCATCCAACTGATGAATGCCATTCCCAACTATATTGTGGAGAGTTTCGAAGGCGGGGCAGCCGAGCTTTTTCTCCCGCAGAAAGACAAATTTTACCGGTCCGGGTTCGGCGCCGCGCATCTGGATGAGGAGAAAATGAAGTCGGTCTTTCTTCGGGATGAGGCAATTTTCGAATCACAGGAAGGGTTGTACTTTATCCCGGTCCGGATGGGCGTTCGTCCCATTGCGAGTTTGGGGATTTCCGGATCGCGGCTTTCGCGCCAGACGCTGGATGCCGTTGGCAGCCTCGTGGCTATCGCGATTGAGCGGGCGCGCGCCGTCGAAAAGCTCGGAGAGACAGAAGCCGAGCGCCAGGGGGAGCGCCTGAAGTCCGCTCTGCTCGATTCCATCGCACACGATTTTCGCACGCCGTTAACGTCCATCAAGGCCGCGACGACGAGCCTTTTGGGTGAGCAAACTCCTGCCCGTGAACAGACGCGAGAGCTGCTGACGATAATCAATGAAGAGTGCGACAGGTTGAACCGGCTCGTCGAAGAAGCAGCGGAGATGTCGCGGCTTGAGGCGGGCGAATTTGAACTGAATCTGGCGCCGACACCGATCGGCGACATTATCGAGGCCGCGCTGGCCCAGTGCAATACAGCGCTCGGAGGCCGCAGTGTCATTGTGAACTTGAGTCCCAACCTTCCCCGAGTGCGCGCCGATTTGGACCGCATCAAGGATGCGCTGGTCCATCTAATTGACAATGCCAACATTTATTCGCCGAAGGATGCGCCCATCACCATTTCGGCGGATCTTGTGGGCGAAACCGTCACAGTCAGCGTGGCGGATCGGGGACCCGGCATCGATGATTTCGAACAGGGCATGATCTTTGACAAATTTTATCGCGGCAAGGATCAGCGTTACCTCGTGCGTGGGACAGGAATGGGTTTGCCGATCGCGAAAGCCATCATCACGGCGCACAAGGGGACGATCTCGGTGACCAGCCAGCTCGGACACGGTTCGGTTTTCTCATTTACTTTGCCTGTGGATCGCAATGCGGGGGATACGCGATGAACGCCGCTTCCATTCTTGTGGTGGATGACGAACCGCAAATCCGGCGCGTCATGCGCACCACTCTATCCAGCCACGGCTACGTCATCCGGGAGGCGACGACGGGCGAAGAGGCGGTTGACGCCGTGCGCAAGGAACGGCCCGACCTGATTTTGCTCGACGTCAACATGCCAGGGATCGGAGGCATTGAAGCCGCGCGCGAGATTCGGGAAATGTGCGACGCGCCGATCATCATGTTGACGGTACGTAACGCCGAGCGCGACAAAGTTGTCGCTCTCGATGCCGGGGCCGATGATTACGTGGTGAAACCCTTTGGAATCGAAGAACTGCTCGCGCGAATCCGCGCCGCTCTCAGGCGGTACGCGCCTGGAGATGCGATTCCTGCGTTTACCGCCAAGGATTTGACGATTGATTTCGAGAACCGGCTCGTGGTGGTGCGCGGGAGAGAGGTGCATCTGACGCCAAAAGAGTTTGATGTTTTGAAGCACTTGGTGGGCAATATGGGAAAGCCGCTGTCGCATCGCAGGCTTTTGCAGGCCGTGTGGGGACCGGAGTACGGGGAAGAAACGGAAAACCTGCGCGTAGTGATCAATCAGCTGCGCAAAAAAATCGAGAGCGATCCAGCGCGGCCGAAATATATTTTGACGGAACCATGGGTTGGCTACCGGTTTCTGGCACCCAAGGGCGCTCCTGCAAAATCCGCCTCGCGGAAAAGTTGAAAATTATTGTCTGGGATGCGATAGGTCGAGATCGATATTCAGCTCGACGACGTTGACGCGCGGCTCGCCGAACAAGCCGAATTGTCTTCCCAGCGTATGGTTTCTGACCAAGCCGCGTAGATCTGTCTCACTCATGTGGCGCTCTCTGGCAACCCGGGGTATCTGAAACTCGGCGGCGGCTGGGGAGATTTCCGGATCGAGGCCTGAGCCTGACGTTGCGACGAGATCGACGGGGATGGCGGCGCCGGGATTTTCGGCATGCAATTTTTCCACGTCACCTTTCACGCGATCCAGTAGCTGTCGGTTGGTAGGCCCCAGATTGGATGCGCCGCCGCTCGGCGCGACCGGATCGTACCCGCTCCCTGCGCCGGAAGGGCGCGGATGAAAATACCAAGCGGCTGAAAAAGGCTGGCCGATGAGCCGGGAACCCACGACCTGGCCGTGTTGCACAATCATTCCGCCGTTGGCCTGTGCGGGAAAAAAGAGCTGCCCGAGGCCGGTGACCGCGAGGGGATACAGCAGTCCGAAGAGGACAGTTGTTACTAGCGTCATGAGGATGGCAACTCGCAAATGATGCTTCATAGGATTCTCCCTCGAGCCAAGTGCAGGTAGGTAATCGCCATGTCTATAAGTTTGATCCCCAGAAATGGCGCGACGACGCCGCCAAGGCCGTAGACGAGCAGATTCTGGCGAAGCAGGGCTGCGGCTCCGACAGGACGATATCGAACACCGCGCAGCGCCAGCGGGATAAGCGCGATGATGATCAGCGCGTTGAAGATGACCGCCGAGAGGATTGCAGACTCTGGCGTGCTAAGCCGCATTACGTTCAGAACTTCGAGCTGCGGAAACGCCGCGGCGAACATTGCCGGAATGATCGCGAAATATTTCGCAACGTCGTTGGCGACGGAAAAGGTGGTGAGCGCGCCGCGGGTGATGAGCAATTGCTTGCCGATTTCGACGATTTCAATGAGCTTGGTCGGGTTTGAATCGAGGTCGACCATGTTGCCCGCTTCCTTGGCGGCTTGCGTTCCGGTGTTCATCGCGACGCCGACGTCTGCTTGCGCGAGGGCAGGCGCGTCGTTGGTGCCATCGCCGGTCATGGCCACAAGTTTTCCCTTCGCCTGTTCGCGCTTGATGAGCGCCATTTTGTCTTCGGGCTTGGCTTCGGCGAGGAAATCATCCACGCCGGCTTGCCGCGCGATGGCGGCGGCGGTCAGTGGATTGTCGCCGGTGATCATCATCGTGCGGATGCCCATGGCGCGCAGGTGTTCAAAGCGCTCGCGCATCCCGCCTTTCACGATGTCGGTCAGGGCGATGGCGCCGAGCACATGACGATTCTGTGTTACCAGCAGCGGCGTGCCGCCGCCATTCGCAATTTCGCGCACGATTTGTTTGATCTCGGCCGGAACAACCTGCCCTTTTTCCGCAACATACTTGTCGATGGCTTCCGGGGCGCCCTTGCGGATTTCCTGGCCGTCCATGTCCACGCCGGACATGCGAGTTTGTGCTGAAAAGGGAATGAACATTGGATTATGAGGAGCGAGTTCGCGTCCGCGGAGTCCATATTTTTCTTTTGCGAGCACGACGATGGAGCGGCCTTCCGGCGTCTCATCCGCAAAAGAGGCAAGCTGGGCCGCGCTGGCGAGCTCCACTTCTGTGACGCTGGGGCAAGCGTGAAACGATGTCGCCTGCCGGTTGCCCAGGGTGATGGTGCCGGTTTTGTCGAGCAACAAAACGTCCACGTCGCCGGAGGCCTCCACGGCCCGCCCTGACATGGCAATTACATTGCGCTGAATCAAGCGGTCCATGCCCGCGATGCCGATGGCCGACAAAAGCCCGCCAATGGTCGTGGGAATCAGGCAAACGAGCAGCGATACCAGAACGAAGATAGTTTGCGGCGCGCCGGAATAAACCGCAAAGGGCTGCAGCGTGACGACGGCCAGCAGAAAAATAATGGTCAGACCCGCCAGAAGAATATTAAGCGCAATTTCATTCGGCGTTTTCTGGCGCGACGCGCCTTCCACGAGGCTGATCATCCTGTCGAGAAACGTTTCTCCTGGATTTGAAGTAATGCGCACGCGGATCTCATCGGAGAGAACGCGCGTCCCGCCGGTGACGGCCGAACGGTCTCCGCCAGATTCGCGAATCACCGGCGCCGACTCGCCAGTAATCGCCGATTCGTCGACTGAGGCCACGCCTTCGACAACCTCACCATCGCCGGGAACGAATTCTCCGACAGCAACCAGCACGTGATCACCGGAGCGGAGTTTTGAGCTTGGCACAACCTCGGTACAACCGTCCGGGCGCAGGCGCCGTGCTTCGGTTTCTGCCCTGGCCTTGCGCAGGGTCTCCGCCTGGGCCTTGCCTCGTCCTTCCGCCATGGCTTCCGCGAAATTGGCGAACAGCACGGTGAACCACAGCCACAACGTAATCTGCAGGCCGAAGCCGAACTCGCCACTGTGGTGGAGGGTATCGCGCACAAGCTGGATCGAAGTAAGAAGCGCGCCTACTTCCACGACGAACATGACCGGATTCTTGATCATCGTGCGCGGATTCAGCTTCCGGAAAGAATCCACGATGGCGGTTTTGAGGATCCTGGTGTCCGTCAGTGCTTTTGACTTCACTTGGGATGCGCGGTCCATGGTTTCCTTTAAAAAGGATCTTCAAAAGGCCTTGCCGGAAAGCATCAGCAGATGCTCCAGGATGGGCCCCAGGCTCAGCGCTGGAAAAAAAGTCAGCGCGCCCACGATCAAAATGGTGCAGATAAGCAGAATGGTGAAGAGCGGGCCGGTCACCGGAAAAGTGCCCAGGGAGGCTGGCGTCATTTTTTTGCGCGCGAGATTTCCCGCGATCGCAAGAATCGGAATAACCACAAAAAATCTGCCGAGAAGCATGGCAATCGCGGTGCTCGTGTTGTACCAGAGAGTGTTTGCGTTCAAACCGCCAAACGCCGAGCCATTATTTCCGACCGAGGAAGTGTAGGCGTAGAGAATTTGCGATAAACCATGAGGGCCTGGATTGGAAATGCTCGAGGTACCAAACTTTGCTACGACGGCAATCGCGGCAAACACCAGAATAGTCAGGGACGAGATGAGCACCGAAAGCATGGCCATTTTTACGTCGAAAGCCTCGATTTTCTTGCCCAAATACTCCGGCGTTCTTCCCACCATCAGACCGGCTATGAACACAGCAAGGATGACGAAGACGAGGATTCCGTACAGCCCCGAGCCAACTCCGCCAAAAATAACTTCGCCAAGCATGATGTTTACAAGCGGGACCATGCCGCCGAGCGGCGTGTAGGAATCATGCATGCTGTTTACTGCGCCGCAGCTGGCGTCGGTCGTCACGGTCGCAAACAGAGCTGAGTTGGCAATGCCGAAGCGGACTTCTTTGCCTTCCATGTTCCCGCCGGAATGGAGCGCGCTGGCCCTCTGGTCCACACCGGCAAGTTCGGGATTTCCTCTCGCTTCCGCCCAATATGCCGCTGTCACGCCAACAAGAAATAATGCCGTCATGGCACCCCAGACGGCCCATCCGTGCCCTTGCGATTTCGTCATGCGGCCGAGTGTGTAGGTCAATCCGGAAGGAATCGCAAAAATCAGGATCATCTCGAAAAAATTCGTGAATGGCGTTGGGTTTTCGTAGGGATGAGCGCTGTTGGCATAGAAAAACCCGCCGCCATTTGTGCCAAACATTTTGATGACTTCCTGGGATGCCGTTGGGCCGACCGCAATCACTTGCCGGGTAACGGTCTGCGAAGCAGCCTTTCCGTCCGGTCCCTGCGTTTCTACGGTCTGCGGCTCGACGAGCTGCGCCGTGGTGTAAGGCTTCAGGGTCTGGACCACGCCTTCTGAAACCAGAACCAGTGAACCGACCAGGCAAACGGGCAAAAGAACCCATAGAAAGCAACGCGTCAAATCCACCCAAAAGTTACCGATGGTTTTCGATGCATGCCGCGAAACTCCGCGGATGACCGCGATCGCGAGGGCAATGCCGACGGCCGCTGAAGCAAAGTTGTGGTAAGCCAAACCCGCCATCTGCGTGAGATAACTCATCGTTGTTTCCGGCGTATAGGCTTGCCAATTCGTGTTGGTGGTGAAGGATACCGCCGTGTTCCAGGCAAGATCCGGCGCCACATTCGCGAGTCTCTGCGGATTCCAAGGCATCCACAGCTGCAGTCTCTCGAACAGATAAAGCAAAATCAGCGAAACGGCGCTGAAAATCAGCATGGTCGCGCCGTATTCCTGCCACCGCATTTCCTTGTTTTCGTCCACGCCGCACAGGCGATAGATGAGGCGTTCCACAGGACGCAGAACGAAATCAAGGAATGTTTTCTGCCGTTCAAAGACGCGTGACAGGAAAATCCCTATGGGTTTTGTAATGAGAAACAACACCAGCAGGTACAGACCGATTTGAAACCAGCCATTCGCGGTCATGCCTAGAAGTTCTCCGGTTTCAGCAGCGCGTACATCAAATAGCCAAAGAGAAGCAAGCTGATAAGAATCAGGACAGCATTTTCAAGCATCGGGAACCTCCGCCTTACTTCAGCCGTTCGCAGCCGCGCAAATAGCCAATCGCGACAAGGAAGAAGCCGATCGTCACTAAGGTAAAAACCAGATCTCTCACACGGCTCTCCTTTTTTTGGTCTCCGTGAGGACAGGCTCGCCAGAGCCAGCCAACTTGCGGCAGGGTCCAGCACAGCGCTCCCCGGGTTGGCCGAGGTTCATGCGTCGAGAGTACAAAACGAGATCTTAGGATACGCGGCGAGCCTTAGGAAATGGTGAAACGAATCTAAAGATTTTGTGAGGACCGAATTTGGCCGGTGGCCGAGGCTTGCCCGCTCGTCAGTGACCGTGGCTCTGTGGCCAGTAGGTGATTTCGAACGAAGCCGTCACATTTTTCTGCAGACCGGGCGCGAGCAGCGGGAATTCCCATTGTTCATATTGGACGATGGCCGTGGCGCCGATGGCCGGCCTTACCCAATAATCCGCGCGCACGGAGGCATCGTTGACCGTGCCTCCATTCGGAATGAGTTTGTTGTCGACTTTGACGTGCCTGTAGCTGACTTGAATGGAATTTTTGGGGGTTAGCCAATAACGGCTCCAGGCCTGGATTCCCGCTCCATCGCGTCCCACCCAATCGCCCATCAAGAAACCCCGATTGGTGTAGAGATCGTGATAGTAGTTGTCCCAATAGATGTAGCGGCCAGGGACGTCTGTGCCCACAGTGTTGGTCAAAGGCGCCTCGACACGGAAATCCAGCTTAGCTATTCCTGGAAAGTGCGTGAGGTAAAGACCCGGACTGAATCCGGCGCGGCGCGGAGCCGCAAGAGGAGAGGGATCGTCGGCGGAAATGGAATCATTGTAAATGGTCAACCATTTTCGCAGGTAGGGAATGCGGTAACTGAAGTCAAAACCGCCGTCGCGTTTTCCGGGATCCTTCTGGGCGGGCTTTTCAAAGTAGCTCGTGGCACTGAAATAGGTCAGAAAAAGCCGATCTAGCGTGAATGGCCGTCCCTCTCCGCCCACTTCGACGGTACGGGTAAACCCGAACTCGAGATTTGGCGTCGGTTTGAAGCTGATCTTCTCGCCATGAAAAAAGGGCGCGGGCGAGAGCAGGTTCCCCTGCAGGCGGCCAAAAAACGCATTCCAGCGCATGGGGCCGAGGAATCGCCCAATCCACGGCAAATGAAACGGCGAGACGCGATCGATATGAAACATGCGAACAGGCGCGGCGTTGTCGGAGAAAAGCAGCGGGCCGCTTTCACCAGGTCCCCACCACTGGCTTTCTTGTCCGTAGGACAGTTGCCAGTTCAGGAGATTCAGTCCAACGTAGGCGTCGAGCAGCCTTGCCTGATTCCGTCCGGGCTGCGGGCTGGCGGGCAGGCCAGGATTATCGTCTATAGTATCGATGGCGTTCTGTACCACAGGCGAATTCTCCGGGCCCGATGGCGCGTGCTGATACTCGCCGCGCAGGTAGACGACCCAGCGACCGGCGGTGGCCCATCCGGAGAATCCTGCGATGCTATTGAAGCCTTGCTGAAAAGGCCGTCCAAAGTCGTTGTAAATCGTTTGGCCAAAATGATAGCCATCCGTAAGCGGCGGCCCGGAAATATCTGTAACGCGCACGTAGACGGATTCGAGATGGATCGCACGATTGCTGCCGCCCGCGAGCAGCGTCAGCTCGGGACGAAACTCCTGGCGCAGAGAATCGTACAGTTGGACGGGCATCGAAGCGGGGCTGGCATCCTGCAGCCGGTCGGCAGCTTCGGAAACCATTCTGGCGCATTCGAGCCGGGTCCAGGGACGCATGCCGAGGATCCCGTCGGTGATCACGCCGGAAGCAATCAATCGGTCAAATAAAGGATAGATCCAGCTGTCGAGCGGCACGTAGGGCGAGCCCATTTGCGAGGGCGTGCGGTCCGTTTCGACCAGCGACCTATCGGAAAGACTCTGCGCCACGCTTCCACCCAAGTCGGGATTATGATGGGCGCGATAAGTCTGCCAGCCGGTCAGCCATCCGATCCCGGTGCCTGCGAATGCATCAGCAGGGAAATGTTTCTCTCCGCGAACGCGCGCATACGTGATTGCGGCCGCGGCGCCATACGCGAATATCTTTGTAAACGGTCCGGGATACTCGTGACTGATGACGCTGGCGATGGCCCACGCCGTGGTTGCATGGGTCGAAGGAAAGGAATCACCACCTTGCCAGAATTTCCCCTGAAAGGAATCGACGCCGGGCCGCTCTCGGCCCGTAGCATAACTGAGTGCGGTTGCGACAAATAGGCCATCCAAGGCGGCCTCGCCGCTCAGCAGCCCGGTCTCGCGCTTGTGTTCGTCATTGGTTGCTTTACCGAGCAGGTAGAAGCCTGCGCCCGCGCCGGCCATTCCGAGAAGACCGTAGTTTGAAAGACTTGTGTAATGCCGCAGCGTAGGTGGGGAATTTGACAGATGGAGACTCGCGTCTCGATCCGTCACCAGGAATCCAGCCGTGAGCCCCACAAAGGGCACCAGCCATGTTGCATCGCCTAGCCGGAGGTGCGCAGGACTTGTCCAGATGGCTTTCTGATCGCGAGCCAGATTCTTGAGTAGCGCTGGCCCCAAAGCGTTCTCGGGAGCTGCCGCTGGCTGCCCGGTGTTGGAGCTTTCCGTGCCTCCCGCCGCGGTTGCCGTTCCGTCCGGCTGTCGAATGTTCGAAGCTTGCTCTGGCTTCTGCTCGTCTCCCGCTTGAGGCGTTTTGGCAGCGCATTTCGCGCTGCAAACCAGAGCGATACAGCACACCCCCGCCGCGCAAAAGTATAAAACTCCCTTGCTCATTCCCAGGCCTTCTAAAAGAGGTTCACAGCGCAACTACAGAAGGCACAAGGTGTGCCACAATCCAGCAAAATTCGCGTGCCGGGGAAGAACGGTAAGTGGTTATTCATGAATATGTTGCCGACCTGCCGGCGGAGATGGCACAGCCTGGACGCGGAACGTTTCGAAAGCGTTCCAATACGGTCCAGGACTCATTCCAGTTTGGGTCAGCGAACAGAGGAAAAGAAGCCCCGCTTCACTGCTGACGGCAGGGCGGAGGTTCTCAGATCGGGAGGCGCAATTTCGCCTCGCAGCCACGGCCGTCACGGCGGTTTTGAAGCGTCAAGGTGCCGCCGTGGGCTTCGGCAATCTGGCGGCTGAGGACGAGGCCGATGCCAGATCCGCCCGGTTTGGTCGTGAAGAAGGGAACGAAGAGGTTTGCCGTGTTGGAGATGCCGGGGCCTTCGTCGAGCACCGAGACTTCGAGATAAGAACTGTAGCGGGCCCAGGTCAGTTTCACTCCTCCACCTGTTTCGTGCGCCGCATCGGCGGCGTTGTGAACGAGGTTGATCAGAAGCTGTTCGAGCTGATCGGCGTCCGCCGAAATAACCAGAGGCGGACCTTTCTCCAGGCGTACTTTAGCGCGCGCCTCCAGCTTGGCGACGCGCGTAATCCACTCCGTCACGTTGACGGGGGCGAGTGTTGGCTGCGGGAGCCGCGCGAGGCGCGCATAGGCGGCCATGAACCGTCCAAGCGCTTCCGTGCGCGAGCGAATGATTCCGAGGCCATGGCGCATGTCTTCCAGAATCGAAGCAGCCGCGCCTCCCTGCAGTTCTGGCACGTTGGCCGTCCCCAGAAGCCCGCTTTCCAGGCTCTGCGCTACGGATTGGATGGGCGCCAGCGAATTATTCAGTTCATGGCCGAGAACGCGGATAAGCCGTTGCCATGCTTGCCGCTCTTCGTCGCGAAGCGCGCGGCTGAGATCACTGAGCACAATTAGATCGTGCGGCAAACCGCCCTGGCGAAAGGAGCCGCGCCGCACTCCCCAGCGGCCCGATCCGCCAGGAAAACTCAGCTCCATGGTGCGCGCTGATTCGCCATCGAGACAGGCCTCAAGGCCGAGCTCCGCGGCAGTGAAGCCCAGAAGCCGCTCGCTGGCTCTTGACAGAAGGCGCTCCCCAGCGCGATTGACGAGGCGCAACTGTCTGCGGTTATCGAATGTGAAGATGGCCACGTCGATTTCTTCCATGACCGCGCGCAGCAAACCGGTGGCTTCGAGCGCGCCCAAACGTTGCGAGCGGAGCGTTTCGCTCAAGGCGTTGACTTCCAGCATCACTTCGCCGAGGGCATCATCGCTGCTGGCGTCGCGCGCCCGGAAAGAAAAATCCTCTTCCCTCATCGCGGAAAGGAGGTTCGACAAAGTTTGCAGGGAAAAGACCACGCGGTGCCGCAAGGAAAGTGCGAAGCCCAGCCACAAACTCATAATCAAAAATGTAAGCGTCCAGGCAGTTCGCGACGAGTACGGCCCGTTCCAGAGGAGAATCAGTGCGATCAACGAACCGGGCAGTCCCGCCGCCAGCGCCAGAAGCTGGATGCGACGTTCGTACGTGAGGCGTTTCATTCCAAGCCGTGTTTTTGCAGCCGGCGATACATCGCACTGCGGCTGAGTCCCAGTGCTTTGGCCGCCTGGCTGACGTTTCCGTCGTGGCGAGAGAGCGTGCGCTGGATCAGGTGGCGCTCGACTTCGTCAAGGCTCATTTCCTCGAGGCGCATGGCGCCGCCTGCAGAGCCCGTGCGCAGGCCGAGGTCGGCAGAACGAACCAACTGGCCTTGAGCAAGAAGCACGCCGCGCTCTACCGAGTGATCCAGTTCGCGCACGTTTCCTGGCCAGGGATGTTCGAGCAAGAGCTGCGTCGCGCCAGGATCGAAGCCGGAAATGCTCTTGCGATAGCGCTGTCCGTACCCGCGGAGAAAATGGTGGGCCAGCAGGGGAATATCTTCGCGGCGCTCGCGCAGCGGCGGAAGATGAATTTCGATGGTGTTCAGACGGAAGAGCAGGTCCTGGCGGAAACGCCCGGAGGCCGCCTCGGTATTCACATCGGCGTTGGTGGCCGCCAAAACCCGCACGTTTACGCGCCGTGTGGAAGAAGAGCCGACGCGCTCAAGCTCGCCGGTTTCGAGGACTCGCAAAAGCTTCGCCTGCAGATTCAGAGGCACATTCGCGATTTCGTCGAGAAAAAGCGTACTGCCTTCGGCAAGCTCGAAACGCCCGACGCGATCGTTGCGGGCGTCGGTGAAGGCGCCTTTCACGTGGCCGAAAAGCTCGCTCTCGAACAAGCCTTCCGAAAGGCCGCCAGCGTTCACCGTCACCATCGGCTTTCCAGCTCGCTGCGAAAGCGCATGCAAAGTCTGTGCAACCACTTCTTTTCCGGTGCCATGCTCCCCAGTGATCAGGACGCTCGCATCCGAAGGACCTACGCGGCCGATTAGGTCGAGGACTGGCTGCATCACGGCCGCTTCGGCGATGAGTGTGGGGCGCGACTCGGCGCGGAGCAAGCGATTCTCCGCTTCGAGCCGCGAGGCCTGCCGCAGTGCGTTACGCAGATCGATCTGCGTGCGCAGGATCGTCAGCAGCCGCGCATTGTCCCAGGGCTTTTGGATGAAATCGCGAGCTCCGCGCCGCATGGCTTCCACGGCGACTTCCACGCTGCTCCAGGCGGTCATCACCACGACGGGCAGCGTCGAATCCGCCGCCTGGACGCGGCTCAGCAGGTCGAGCCCCTCCTGTCCGGAGGTAGTGTCCCGCGCGTAGTTCAGATCCATGATCACGGCATCGAACTCGCGCGACTCGATGGCCGCGAGCGCTTCCGCGGGCGAGGCTGCAGATTGGGTCTCATAGCTCTCTCGTTTGAGCAACAGGCGCAGGGCGTCGCGGATATCGGCCTGATCGTCGGCCACAAGGACGCGATAGGGATGAATCGTAGGGTTTTTCATTCGTGTCGGAAGCTAGTCTCTATTTTAAAGCCGCTGCGACATCAAAAGCCAAAAGAGCGATAGCTGACGCGGCGGCACAGTCTTTATTCATAGCGGAGTGCGACAATTGGATCGACTCGAGTCGCTCGCCGTGCCGGCAACCAGCAAGCCAGCAGAACGATCGCCGCCAAAGCCAACGCGCCCGTTGCGAACGTTGGCACATCCAGAGCGCCGACGTGAAAAAGCAAATTGCTCATCAAGCGCGTCAGTGCCATTGCGCCCGCAAGCCCCGCGGCGATCCCCGTCAGCGCCAATCGCAAACCTTGCCGGAAAACCATTTCCAGGATTTCTCTTTGGCTGGCTCCGAGTGCCATGCGAATACCGATTTCATGTCCGCGCTGCGTGACCATGTAGGCCATGACTCCGTACACGCCAACCGCTGCGAGGAGCAGCGCCAGCACGGCGAAAGAGCCGATCAACAGCACGGAGAGCCGCCGGGAAGCTGTGTTTTCGTTGACGATGTCCTCGAGCGGACGGAATTCGTAAAGCGGTATATCGGGATCGAGGGATCGAATCGCCTCTCGCAGTCCCGTCGTCAGCGCAGCGGGATCCGTGGCCGCCGCCGAGCGCACTACGATGCTGCCACCCCCGGCTGGCCGCTGCGCTTCTGGGACATACATCTCCACACGCGAAGGCTGATCCACGCCGTAGTTCTTCACATGGGCCACGATGCCGACGATCGTCAGCCAATCGGGCTCTTGCCCAGCTGGGGGAGGGCCGCCGCTGTAGATCCGTTTTCCAAGCACATCCCCCGCAGCAAAGTTTTGTTTTGCAAATGTTTCATCGATGATGCAGACGTGTTGCGTGTTCTCGTTGTCGTGGTCGTCGAAGTAGCGCCCGCTTAGCAGACGCATGCCCATCACTGGCATCGCCTCCGGAGAAACGCGGCTTATGTCTGCGCTCGGCAAACGCCCCGGCGGCGGAAGCGGCCTTCCCTCAATCACGTAAGCGTTCTGCGCTCCGCCGAGCAGAGGGTTTTTGTACCCGGCGGCTTCCACGCCCGGAAGCGACTGCGCTTTCAGGACCAGTTGGCTCACAAAATTACGGCGTTTGGCATCGTCATTGTATTTCGCATCCGGCAGGGACAATCGCGCAGTCAGGACGTTTGCCGGGTTGATGCCGCCATCAGCCTGCAGTACACGAAACAGACTCTTGGCCATCAATCCCGCTCCCACCAGAAGCACCAGCGAGACGGCAACCTCTGCGGCAACGAGAAAATCCCGCAAGCGGCGGCGTCCGCCGCCAGCAGTTCCGGTCCGGCCTCCTTCGCGAAGCGTTTCCTGCACGTCCGCTCTCGAAGCTTCGAGCGCAGGGAATATCCCGAAGACGACGCCAGTAACGATAGAGAGGCAAAACGTGAAGAAGAGTACGGAACGATCAGCGGAAACTTCGTCCATGCGCGGCACACCCATGGGCGTGCCACGGACAAGCGCGGCGGTGATCCACACCGCCAGGAGCAGCCCTAACATGCCACCGGCCAGCGAGAGCAGCACACTTTCCGTGAGCACTTGACGCACCAGCTGCCAACGACCAGCGCCCAAGGCTATCCTCACGGCCAACTCCCGATGACGCTCCACCCCGCGAGCGAGAAGCAGGTTGGCGATATTGGCGCACGCGACCAGGAGCACGAAGCCAACCGCCCCCATCAGGACGAGCAGCGAGGGGCGCACGTCCTCAACGATGGCATCGAGGAGAGGCTGCAAAACGACACTGTCGTCACCGTTCGATTGGGGATAGAGCTCGTCCAGATGCCGGGCGATGCTCTTCATTTCCGCGCGGGCATGATCTACGGTCACTCCGGGCTTCATGCGGGCGTAGGCATAGATTCCCGGATGGCTGCCGCGATTTGACTCTCCCCCGAGCTCGTCTTCAAGCCGCCAGAGCGAGGTGAAGAGGTCCATCTGGCGCAGACTGCCATGCAGCCGTGAGGGCAAGACTCCGATCACCGTGAAGGATTGCTGATCGAGTACAAGCTGCTGACCGACAATGCGGGGATCGCGACCGAACCGGCGCTCCCAGAAGCCCTCGCCAAGCAGCACCACCGGAGCTGCGCCAACCTTGTCATCTTCCGGCGTAAGCTCCCGGCCCAGGATCGGTCTGACCCGCAAGGTGGGGAAGAAACCTGCCGTAATCCTGCGGAGGCGCAAGCGCTCCGGCTCGCCTCTGCCGGTCAGGACCACATTGTCGCTCTGATATCCCACCATGCTTTCAAAGACAGTGTTTTGCGCGCGCCAATCGTTGAAATTCGCCATGGATATGCTCATCTCGGGCACTTGTTCCGACCACTCTCCGAGGTAGACCAGGCGATTGGATTCGGGATAGGGAAGCGGCCGCAGTAGAACGGCGTTCACGACGCTGAAGATGGCGGTGTTAGCCCCAATGCCGAGCGCAAGCGTGAGAACTGCTACGGCCGTGAAGCCCGGACTTCTGAGGAGCACGCGGAGGGCATAGCGCATGTCTCGAAGCAAATCTGCCATGTCGTCCCTTCTCGAGAAACTGAAAAAACTAGCGGGTTTCCGGCAAGGTGTCAGCCGACCCGCGCTGCATTGCTGGTTTCGCTGACCACCCAGCCGTCTTTCAGTTGAATGACCCGATGGCTGTAGGCGGCGTTCCTCTCCGAGTGCGTCACCTGAATGATGCTGGTGCCGGCTTCGTTCAGCTTACGGAAAAGCTCCATGATCTCTTCGCCTTGCGCCGAGTGAAGATTTCCTGTCGGCTCATCCGCGAGAATCAGTTTTGGGCTCTGAATCACGGCACGAGCGACGCCCACAAGCTGTTGCTGCCCGCCCGAGAGCTGATTGGGGAACAAATCCTTTTTGCCAACGATATTGAAACGGTCCAGAATGTCACAGACCAAGCTGACGCGCTCTTTGTGGGGGACGTTTTTATAAGAGAGCGGGATTTCCAGGTTTTCGAACACCGTCAAGTTGTCGATTAAGTGGTAGCTCTGAAAAACGAAGCCAATGTTGGCTTTGTGGAGCTCGTTGCGCTTTTTCACGTTGAGCCGGTGAACCGGCTCTCCATTGAAGTAGTACTCGCCTGTCCAGGAGCCATCAAGCATCCCGATGATGCTCAGCAGCGTCGATTTTCCGGCTCCCGAGGGGCCCATAAAGGTGACAAACTCGCCCGGCTGAATCTCCAGCGACACGCGGCGTAAAACGTAAAACTTGCTGCCGCCGGCTTCGTAAACCTTCTCCATGTTTCGCAACTGAATCAGTGGTTCCACGCGCGCTCCTTGGCCGTTATTAAGATAACGCCCGAATCCTCAATCCGTTTCGAGACTATCACACTTAAATCCGCGCCGCTGTGGGCCTCGGGGGAGGGGCAGACCTGGCCCACGAGAGGCAAACCGCGGGACCAGCGGGTCGCGGCTGCCGTGGATGACGCGGGCGCCTCCCGTACCACGCGATAAGCTCGTCCAGCCCTTCTAAGGGCGGGGCGTGACAGATTTATTCATAGCGCAGGGCGGTGAGGGGATCCATGCGCACGGCGCGCCGCGCGGGGAGGTAGCAGGCGACTGTCGCAACCGCAGCCAGAAGCAAGGGAAGCGCTACAAAGGCGAAGGGATCGGCCACTCTCACGCCAAAGAGAATGCTCGAGAGTGCGTAGGCGATTCCCAAAGCCATCGGCAGACCGATGGCCATGCCGACAATCGTCAGGAACAATCCATTCCGCAGGATCAACCGCTGGACGTCATTCGACGTTGCGCCCATGGCCATGCGCACGCCAATCTCGTGCGTACGCTCGCCAACGGAGTAGGACATCACGCCGTAGATGCCGACCGAAGCCAGAACCAGAGCAATAAGTCCCAGAATAGTCATCATCGCCGCAACATAGGCGATACCTACAATCGAATTCGTGATGACGCGGTCAAAGGGCAGCACATCGAACAGAGGAAGGTCCGGATCGACTTCGCCGACCGCACTTCGCACCGCCGAAACGGAAGTCAAGGGATCACCATTGGTCCGCAAGACCAGAGAAGTGTAGAAAGGGGGCGCTTGACGATAGCTGCGATAAATCGTCGGGTATTCTTGCTTGTCGACCCACGTGTAGTGGACGTCGTCGACGATTCCCACAATCGTCAACCAGGGGCTGTCCGCGTCGGCCTTCCCGATTTTGAGCTTCTTTCCCAAAGGATTTCCGCCAGAAAAGTAGCGCTTTGCCACGTTCTGGCTAATCACCGCCACTGGCGGCGTGGCATCGCCGTCCGAATCACTGAGTTCGCGCCCGCCGCGCAAACCAATATTCATCAAACGAAAATAATCCGGGCTGATCGTCTCGACAATCGTGCTGGGTGTCTCGCCACGCTCTTCAGGAGCGCGCCCTTCGATCGTGAAGGGACTCACGCCCGTGCCACCGCCGCCGGCATAAGGTACGTAGGTGGCGAGCCCAGCGGACTGGACATGCGGCAAAGCAGCAAGCCGCTGCAGCACTTGGGCGTAGAACGCCGTGCGGCCCGGTTTTTCCTTGTACTGCATTTCGGGCAGATCCAAGTTGAGCGTCAGCACCGTCGCGGGACGAAAATTTTCATGCACGACGATAAGCGCGCGAAAACCCTTAACGAGCAGTCCCGCACCAACCAGAAGGATGAGCGCGAGCGCGATCTCGGCGATTACGAGAACGCTACGCAGGCGGTGCCGCGACGGGCCTGTGCTTGCTCCCCTGCCGCTCTCCTTTAGAGTCTCACTGATGTTGGTTTCTGAATGGAGCCAGGAGGGAGCTATCCCCGAGACAATGCCGCTCGAGATGGCGATGGCCAGAGTGAACAAAAATGCGTTGGCATCGAGGCGTATCGTGTTCCAGCCGGCGATGAATTTCGCAACCTCAGGAGGCATGTGGCTCACAATCAAATAGACCCACCACATGGCGAGGAGCAGGCCCAGCACGGCTCCAGCGAGCGAAAGCAGCACACTCTCGGTCAGCAATTGCCGGATAATGCGGCTCCGGCTCGCTCCCATCGCGGTGCGTACGGCAAGTTCCTTGTGCCGCCCGGTCACTCGCGCAAACTGCACATTGGCCACATCCGCGCATGCAATCAGGAGAACAAACCCCACAGCGCCCAACAACAAGAAGGTGAACTGCCGCGTGAGACTATCTGTCGCAAAATTGGGAATCGTCAGCACGCGAAGCGTCCAGCCTTTATAAGCATCGGGATAAGCTTCGGCTTGCTGTACCGCGATGGTGCGCATCTCGGCGGTAGCCTGTTGAACAGAAACCTGCGGCTTCAGGTGGGCCAGCACCCACAAGTAGCGTGAGTCACGAATCGTCCGTTGCTTGGCATTAAAAGAGAGTGGCACCCATGCTTCTGCGGGCTTCGGATAATCAAATCCCTTGCGCATCACTCCGACAATTTCAAGGGTCTTGCCATCGACTTTGATTTTCTTGCCGAGGATCAGCGGATCGGACGCGTATCGCCGCTCCCAGAGGCCGTAACTGAGGACGATGACTTGATCTTTTCCAACCTGGTCTTCTTCGGGTAGGAAGGTACGGCCCATAAGGGGATGCACGCCGAGCAAATCGAAGAAATTCGGGCTGATCGCGAAGGCTTGTGCCTTTTCAGCTTCCCGGTCGCCGGTTAAATTGATGGTGTCCCAAACGTACGCTCCCATTTTATCGAAAGAGTGCGCTTGTGCTTTCCATTCGAGATAGGTGACTGGCGAAACGGAATTGGTGTCAATGCCCTGGGAGGGGCGCGAGTCGACAAGAGCCACAATGCGGTCCGAATTCTCGAAGGGAACGGGATGGAGCAGGAAGGCTTCAGCCACGCTGAACATCGCTGCGTTTACGCCGATGCCCAGCGCCAACGCGGCAACGCACACCAGTGTGGTCAGCCGATGCTTGACGAGCATCCGCACACCATAGCGGATGTCCTGCCCGATGGTTCCCATAACGGCCCCTTTTGAGTCGGACGCCTTCCTACACGCTGACGCCGGCTTCCTTTGTTTCTTCGACGATACGGCCGTCAAACAGGTGGATGGTGCGTTCCGCGAAGTTTGCGTAGCGCTGGTCGTGGGTCACCATGCAAACGGTGGCGCCATTGCGGTGCAAATCGCGGAGCAGTTCCATGACGGCTTCGCCGTTCTTCGAGTCCAGGTTACCGGTCGGCTCGTCGGCCATCAGGATAAGAGGATCGCCGACCAGAGCGCGGGCAACCGCGACACGCTGTTGCTGACCGCCCGAGAGTTGCGAGGGGTAATGCCGCAGCCGGTGGGCCATGCCGACGCGTTCGAGCGCGTTCTGCACCTTCTGCTTGCGCTCCGCGGAGCTCGTTCCGCGGTAGGTCAGCGGCAGCTCCACGTTCTCGTACACCGTGAGGTCGCCAATCAGGTTAAACGCCTGGAAGATGAATCCGATCTCGCGATTGCGGATGCGCGTGCGCTCGCTGATCGTGAGCTTCCCGACGGGCTGACCATTCAGCATGTAGGTCCCGTCGCTCGGCGAATCGAGCAAGCCCAGAATCGAGAGCAGCGTCGACTTGCCGCAGCCCGAAGGCCCGGCGATCGAGATGTATTGACCTTTCTTGATCTCGAGATGGATTTCCTCAAGTGCATGCGTTTCCACTTCGTCGGTCAGGAAGACTTTCTTTACGCCTTCCATTTTGATCAGTGTAGCTGTGTCTGACATTTCGTCTCCTTAAGCGATATTTGACTTGAAACTCATCCTACAAGCTTTTTGCCGTGCTCCCGACTGCTGATTCACTCGCCCAAAACCGGTACGCTCATTGATAACGCAGGGCCACCAGCGGATCGACGCGTGTGGCGCGCCTTGCGGGAAGGAAGCACGCCGCGAGCGCAATAAGGCCGATTAATCCCAGACCGAGAGCGTACACCGCAGGATCGCCAGCGTGCACTCCATATAACAGCGATTCGCTGAACCGCGCCAGCCCGTAGGCGAGCGGAAGGCCCACGCCGACCCCGAGCAGCACCATCGATCCGACTTCTTTGACGATTAGCAAACGCACTTGTCCGGCGACGGCGCCCAGCGCCATGCGGATTCCAATCTCCCGCGTGCGCTGAACCACCAGATATGCCAGCACGCCATAAATCCCGAGCGCCGCCAGCAGAGCAGCAAGGCCGGCGAAAGCCGCCGATAGTACTGCGACCATCCGCGCCGAGAACAAATCCTCTTCCACCACGCGCTCCATTGTCTTCAAATCGTAGACAGGCAGGTTAGCATCCATCTGGCGGACTTCGCCCTGCAAAGACGTTCCGAGCAGCAGCGGGTCTTGCGTTGACCGTACATAAAATGTCATGCCCGTTATTTTGGTCCTTTGCGCGTAGGGGACATACACGTATGGCTGGACCGCGCTGCTCACATGCTCCTGCTTCACGTCCTTCACGACGCCCACGATTTCGATGTCCGGCTTAACCTTGTTGCCGCCGCCAAACGCAAAGTGCGCGCCAATCGGATTCCGGCCGGGGAAAAACCGTTTCACCATCGCTTCGCTTGCAACCGCCACCTTCGGTGCCGTGGCCGCATCCCCTTCTCTGAATTCACGGCCAGACAGCAGTGGAATGCCGAGCGTCGAGAAGTAGCCGGGACTCACCGCGACGCGGTCGACGTCATCCAGGTCTTCGGGGATTTCAGGGCTCCCTTCAGCGGTGATGTTGCTGCCTTCGTCGTCGCCGGAAAGCGTGGCAATGTCTCCTGTCCCGACGGACCTGACACCGGGCAGGGCCGCGATGCGTTCGCGGAGTTGGTCGATCAAGGCAATCGAACGGGGAGTGTCGTACCCATTCAGAGGCGGCTCAATCGAAAAGGTGATTACATTGTCCGTCTTCAGGCCCAAATCCTGGTTTCTGAGATTCCACAGCGAGCGCATAAATAGTCCAGCGCCAGCAAGGAGAAGCATCGTGAAAGCGACCTGTCCCGCCACAAGCACTTTGCGGAAGCCCACGTGGGCCACGCTGGCGGAAGAAGTCGAGCCCTGGTCCTTGATGACATCGGACACGCCCAGGCGCGTCACGCGCCAGGCGGGGATCAGGCCGAAGAAAATTCCAGAAAGAATCGTCGCGGCAAGCGCAAACGTCAGCACGCTCGGATCAAGTTTGTCGGTCAGGCCTTGAATGCCCGCGTTGGCGACCACGATCGGAGTCAGGATCCTCATCAGCCAGGTGCCAAGCAAAATGCCCAGAACACCGCCTCCGAGCGCGCACAACAAGCTTTCTGCGAGCAGTTGACGAATCATCCGGCCGCGGCTTGCACCCATCGCCGTGCGGATCGCAAATTCGCGCTGACGCGATGCGCCCCGGGCTAGCAGCAGATTTGCCACGTTGGTGCACGCAATCAGCAGCACCAGCGCCACCATCACGAAAAGTGTGATGATCTGGGAACCGGAATCGCGTTGCAGAACGGTTCGCCCGCGGGCTCCGGGGGACAGCGAAATCTTCTTGTTCAAAAATTTCTGGCGCTTGTCTTCATTCCAGCCGGACTTGATAAGTGGCAATTGCTCCTCAAGGAGAGGCCGATACACGGTGTTAATGCCCGCTTCGGCCTGCTTCTCAGAGACTCCTGGTTTGCGCCGTGCCAGGACCTTTATCCAATAATCGTTCCACCCGTCGAGGGTTTCACCCGAAAGCGTCATCTGCGCTGTCATCATCATCGGCACGAAGATGTCCGGGGTTTGCCCTACCTGTACGCCAAAAAATCCCGGCGGCGAAACTCCCACAACAGTCATCTCGACGTTGTTGATCAGCAGAACCTTGTTCAATACGGTCGGATTGCCGCCGAAGTGACGCGTCCAGTAGGGGTAGCTCAGTACAACCACCGGCTGCGCTCCCGGAACGCGGTCGTCGTCCGGAGTGAAGACTCGGCCGACCGCAGGCTGCACACCCAACACCCCGAAGTAGTTCCCGGAGACCAGTTCGCCCGTGGCGCGATCGGTTTGTCCGTGGTTGGCAACACTGGCAGAAAACGTGTAACGCGCCAGAATTCCAGAAAAAACCGAGTTGTTGTCGCGCAGACCCTTGTAGATCGGGTAGGAGAAGGATTCCGTCGAGTCGCCGTCGCTCGAGATGTGCCCGGTTGCAGGTCCCGGGGCCCGCAGAATCACCAGCTCGCCGGGGTTCTCGACAGGCAGTTGCCGCAGCAAGATCTGGTTCATCAAGGAAAAGATTGCGGTATTGGCCCCAATGCCCAAAGCCAATGTAATCACAGCAATCGCCGTGAAGCCCGGGCTCTTAGAGAGCATCCGCAATCCGAACGTGATGTCTTTCCACAGATTCTGCATTACACATTCCCCATAATCTTTGCCAGCGAAGAGAGGCTATTCATAGCGCAATGCCTCGATGGGATCGACCCGCATCGCTCGGCGCGCAGGCACCCACGCAGCCAGGAAAGCGGCGATCAACAGCAAGAGCAGCGCTGCGGCAGCCGGCCACGGATCCCGCACGGAAACCTCAAACAGGAGTGAGCGCAAAAGCTTCAGGGCATACCAGCTTCCGAGGAGTCCCAGCAGCGCACCCGCTATCGTCCAGCGCGCCACGTTGGCCATAACCATCTTCATAATCGTGCGCGGCGAGGCCCCCAGTGCCAGCCTCACGCCGATTTCCCGCGTCCTCTGCGACACCAGGAAGCCGACGACGCCGTAAATGCCGATCCCGGCCATCAGGACGCCCATCCCTGCGAAAAGAGTCAACAACATCGCGTTAAATCGTGGCCGCTCCGAGAGCTTTCCGACCCGCTGCTTCATCGTCTGCATAGTCACAGGCACACTCGGATCCAGTCTTGCCGTTTCCTGGCGTAGCCGCTTGGCGACGGTCTCTGGATGTATTGCCGTCCGCAACGTGATATAGCCCTCCTGAAAATGCCCGGCGGGATCCATTTTCCATGGAACGTAGTACTCAGGGTCAGACGGTTCTCGGAGCCCGTTGTTTCTGACATCCGCAGCAATTCCCACAACTTGCCGCCAAGGTCCCTCGCGCTCCATGCGGAGGCTTCTGCCGAGCGGGTCCTCTCCCGGGAAGAGCCTTTTAGCCAGAGCTTCGCTCAGGATAACCGGGTTTTCGCTCGGTCCAGTATCGGCCTCGGAGAACGCTCGACCCCTCACGATGGGCACACCGAGTGCCGAGAAGTATCCAGGAGTTACCGACCTCCATCCGACCATCCCACCCCCACCATTCGGGACCGAGGGCCGAGCTGGAGCTTCGATATGGGAATAGGTGGTGGCCATAGATCCGCCGAACGGAGGGAGTGTGTCGCTGATGCCTATGGCAATTATGCCCGGCATCTGCCTCAATCGGCTCAGAAGCTCTTTGAAAAAAGCGACTTGCGACTGCTGTGAGGGGTACCGGTACTTTGCGAGGGTAATCCGGGAGGTCATGACGCTCTCGGTATCCATCCCCAGCGGCACGGCCTCCAGTCTCCACAAGCTGTGTAACAGCAATCCGGCACCCGTCAATAGAATCAAGGAAATGGCAACCTGCGAAGCTACGAGTATTTGACGTAGGAGGCCGCCAGATGTCTGGCGCGACGCTTTACCTGCCAAAACCTCAGGCGCAGGGTGCCTCATGGCTGGCGCCAGCCCAAACAGCGTTCCCGACACAAGCGACACGCCCACTGTAAAGAGGACGACTCGCGCATCCAGACTAGCCTGCTGCAAGTGCGGAATCCCTTCCGGCGCAATGGATTCGAATAGTTGCAAAAGGGAATACGCAAGCCAGCATCCGATGGTTCCCCCAATTATTCCGAGCAACAGGCTTTCGGTCAGATTCTGACGGGCCAGTCTCGCTCGGCTTGCCCCGAGTGCAGCTCGAACCGCCAACTCCTTCTGCCGGCTGTTCGTACGGGCGAGCAGCAGGTTAGCAACGTTCGTGCAGGCCACCAGCAAAACCGCCATCACGGAGCCAAGCAATACCCAGGAAGCACCCTTGGAGTCTGCCACCTGGCGGTCCCGCAAGGAGCGCACGCTCAATCGCAATCCATCCCGGAATTCCGGCCCATACTGAGGAAGCGATCTCTCAAAGAGTGGCTCGAGCGCTCGAAGCGACTGCGCGATCGTGACTCCCGGTTTCAATCTTGCAAACGCCCGCAAGATGCCTTGCGGACCATTCCCCTCGAGACTCGCTTCGTCGAGCGCCTGGGGAACAAGCATGTCTGCCTTGCCGGGAGTGGGCATTTCAAATTCAGCTGGCAGGACACCCACAACCGTCGTCGGCTGGCCGTCCACCGAGATACTCCTGCCCACAACCGCTGGATCGCCAGCAAACCGCGAACGCCAAAGCCCGTAGGTAATCAGCGCCACGCGCGGCGCGTGCGGCCGGTCTTCTTCCTTCGTGAAATTCCGTCCCAGGATCGGCTCTATGCCGAAGGTTGTTAAAAACGTTGATTCCACCAGCGCGCAATTCAGCCTTACGGGATTTTGCCCCGTTAAATCGCAATCGGCTCCGCCCGGGGTAAACGTCGTCATGGACTCGAACGGCTTCTGCTCCGCGCGCCATTCGAGATAGTCTTTTGCCAGCATGAACTCCCGCGGCTCAATCGGCGCAAACAATCCAACGGACACCAGCTGTTCATCGTGAGAGTAGGGAAGACTGCGGAAAAGAATCCGGTCGACCACGCTGAAAACTGCGGAGGTTGCGCCGATGCCGAGTGCCAGCGTCAGCACGGCAACCAGCGTAAACGCCGGCTTGTTTGCCAGCATTCGCAGCGCGTAACGAATGTCTTGCCACAGTGAAGACATCAAAGCTTTTCCACTCGCATTCCTTCGCCGCAAAATCCGAAAATTACTCGTATCGGAGCGCCACCATGGGATCCACTCGTGCCGCTCGCCGCGCCGGAATGTAGCAAGCTGCGAGCGCCACGAGCGCCAGCAGAAAGATCACTCCCAGAAAGGTCAGAGGGTCCTTTGCACTCACGCCATAGAGCTGGCTCTTCAGGATGCTCGACACCGCCAGTGTTCCAACGAGGCCAATTCCCATCCCAAGGACGGTGATTCCCATACCTTCCTTGAGAACCAGCCGCAAAATGTCTGCTTTCTCCGCCCCAATGGCGACGCGCACACCGATTTCATGGGTTCTCTGCGCCACGCTGTAGGACATCACACCCAACAACCCGACAATGGCCAGCAGCACCCCAGATCCGGCAAATACCGTGCACAACACGCTGGTAAACCGCCGCTGCGCCACGGAAGCCGCGACATATTCCTCCATCCGCATTGCCCGGTAAATCGGCAGTTCCGCGTCCTGTGCCTTTACCTGAGCGCGCATGGCCCCCAGCAAAACCATCGGATCGGCTTCGGCCCGCACCACGATGTACATCTCTCCAATGGAATTCTGTTCGTACGGAACGTAGGACTCAGGATCGGGCGGCTCCCAAAGGTTTCTGTGCTTCACGTCACCCACAACCCCAACAATCTCGCACATGGAGTCCGACTTGCCGGCGGACATTCCCGGCTTGATGTGTTTGCCGATGGCGTTCTCGTTGGGGAAGAACTTCCGCGCGAGCGTCTGATTGATGATGATGACGTGGGGAGCGCGGCGGTCATCCCGCTCGGTGAATTCGCGCCCCGCCACGAGCGGAATCCGCATGGTTTCAAAATAATCGAATCCCACCGCGCGAATTTGCGTACGCGGCAGGTCGCTCTTGGCCATTGGCTTTCCTTCGATCTCAAACGAAGTTCGCAGCGTGTCTCCGGAAAGAGGCAATGGCATCACGCCGCTCGCGTTTCTCACGCCCGGCACTGTACGGATCCGGCCAAGTAGCTCTCGGAAGAAGTCCGCGGACTGCTCGGGCTTTCCGTAGCGCGAGTCCGGCAAGTCCAGATTGAATGCCATGACGCCGTGCGAATCGAATCCCGGCGATTCATGCAGCAGATGAAATACGCTTTCGATCAAGAGGCTTGCGCCGATCAGCAGAACCATGGCGAGCGACACTTGCGAAATCACCAGCAGAGCACGCAACCTCGAATGTCCCATTCCAGCGGTCGCCGTGCGGCCTCCTTCTTTCAGGGAGCGAAACAGATTAAAGCGGGAAGCGTGTAGCGCGGGAGCGAGGCCGAAGAGCACGCCCGTAACCAGCGAGACGGTCAGTGTGAAGGCTAGCGCGCGCAGGTCAATCCCCGAGGAAGCCAGCCTGGGAATCCCCAACGAGGGAAGGTCCCTAAGCGCGGCTGTTCCCCAGACGGCCAGGAAGAGCCCAAGCGCGCCGCCCGCCAAGGAAAGGAGCACGCTTTCGGTTAGAAGCTGCCGGAGGATTCGGCTCTTGCCCGCGCCGAGGGAAGCGCGAATGGCCATTTCACGCTGCCTGCCGGCCGCGCGAGCCAGCAAAAGATTCGCGGCATTCGCGCAAGCAATCAGGAGCAAAAACCCCACTGCACCCAGCACCATCAGCAGCGCGGGGCGCACGTCGCCAACCAGCGCCTGAATTTCCGGCTGCATGCCCAAGCCCATGTGAGCGTTGGTATCGGGATACTGTTTTGCCAGAGCGGCGCCAATCTTCGCCGCCTCCGCGTTTGCCGCTAAAAGCGTAGCTCCGCTGTTTAATCTTCCAATCACACCAAGAAAATGCGAGCCGCGCTCCGTTATGTTCTTTCCTTCGACGGCGATCGTCGTCCAGAGGTCCATGGGTTGTTCGCCGAGTGGAAATTCGAAATCTCCGGGCATGACTCCGGCCACGGTGTAAGGTGTCCCGTCCAGCACAATCTGCTTGCTCGTGACGTTCGGGTCGCCGGCAAACCGCGACTTCCACAGCCGGTAGCTCAACATCGCCACGTGCGTTCCCGGCTTGTCCTCAGCTGCCGAAAATTCGCGCCCAAGTATCGGCGGGACGCGTAGCACGCGGAACACTTCCGCAGAGACGATTCCCACCGCAAGGTGAACGGGATCGCCCAGACCCGTGAGCGTCGAAGAGCTCTCGTCGTAAGCCGCCGCGGCTTCCAGAGAATGGCTCTGTGCGCGCAGATCCGCGAAATCCGGATAACTGAGCGGCCGGCCCGTCTCGCCGCTCCTCATGTCCACTTCGTGAATCGAAACAATCCGCTCAGGTTCGGGGAAGGGAAGCGGCCTCAGAAGCACCGCGCTCACCACGCTAAAAATCGCTGTGTTCGCTCCAATCCCGAGCGCCAGCGTGAGGACAACGACAGCCGTAAAGCCGGTTGTCTTTGACAGCATACGCAGCGCGTAGCGAATGTCCTGCCACAACATCAACATGCAAGTCCCCCCATCATTTCCTGCCCACTCGAACAAGCTCTATTCATAGCGCAGAGCCACAACAGGACTTACTGCAGTCGCTCGCCGCGCAGGGATGTAACTCGCCAGGAGCGCGATCCCCACCAAAAACGCAGGCACAAACACAAAAGCAATCGGATCAAGCGCGCTGATTCCGAAAAGCATGCTCGAGAGCACCCAGGAAACGCCCGCGCAACCAAGAATTCCAATCGCGCCGCCGATGATCACGGGGCGCATACTTTGCCGCAGCAGCAACCTCATCACGTCCCGCCCATCCGCCCCCAGCGTCATGCGAATGCCAATCTCACGCGTCCGCCGGCTCACCGCGTAAGACACCACTCCATATACGCCGATCGAGGCCAGCAGCAAACCCAGTGCGCCCAGCGAGCCGGCAAGCGCCGCAACGATCCGAGCCGGCGTTCGCCAGACCTCCATGTTGTCTTCCAGGCGGGCCACATCGACCATCACGTCCGGATCGATCCCGCTCGCCGTCGCCTGAACCCCCGCGGCCACCGCCAGAAATCCCCGGCCGCCGTGAATCATGAGATGAAGCTCGGATTGCTCCTTCGGCCCTGCCGGCAGATAAACATAGAGTTTTGCGTTCTCGCCGAGATGAGACACTTGTGCGTCCCGAGCGATGCCAACAATCTCGAGATCGGTATCTTTTCCTTCGCGCAGGATTTTCCCGATGGGATCCTCTCCCGGCCAGAGTTTTCGTGCGGTGGCTTCTGTGACGATCGCCACCTTGGCTCCGGCGTGCACCTCTTCTTCGGTGAAGTCGCGTCCGCGCACGATGGGAATCCCCAACAACGAAAAATATCCCTGCGAAATCGCATTGTCTTCGATTTCATACTCATCAGGCTTGCCGGGAATGGAGAAACCGGTGAAGCTGTGACTGTCGCTGAGCGGCGTCTCTGCTGTTTCCACGACACCGTCCACGCCGGGTAATGCTGCCACTTTTTCTTTCAATCGCTGTGTGAACTCAGCCGCGGGCTTTGCTTTGTATCCCTGGGTCCGCAAGTCCAGAGTTACGACCGATATTCCGTTCATCGCGAAACCCGGATCAACCGTCTGCGCAAAGTAAAGGCCGCGAAGCAACAAACCCGCCGCGATGAGCAAGATCATGCAAACCGCTACCTGCGCTCCCACCAGGGAATGCCGCAGGAGCCCGCCGCCTGCACGCCCGCCGATGCCGCCTTCGATATTCTTCAGCGCTGTAGTCAGGTCGGCCCGCGATGCTTCGAGAGCCGGCGCGAGCCCGAACGCCACGCCGGTCAAGAGTGTGAGCCCCAGCGCGTATCCCAGCACGCGAAGGTCTGGCGCCATATTCAAAGCCAGTGGCGGAAATCCATGCGGCAAACGGGCAATCACAAAATGCGAAATCCCTTCGAAGGACCAAAACGCCAGAACCGACCCGAGTGCGCCTCCCATCAGCGCCAGCAACACACTTTCGGTCAGCAACTGCCGGATCAATCTCCAGCGGCTGGCACCTACCGAGAGCCTTACCGCAATTTCCTTCTGGCGCGCCGTCGCGCGCGCCAGCATCAAGTTCGCGACGTTGGCGCAAGCAATCAGCAAAACCAGGCCAAACCCGAACAGAATGACGGCTGCCGCTCCCAACACCAGATTATGTTCTTCCGGCCTGCCAAGAAACGTGGCCGTCCGAATGGCTAACACCGTTTGCCGTCCCGGATGCTGCTGATCAATCCGGCTGGCGATGACCCCCAAATCCGCCCGCACTTGCCCCATCGGGGTGCCAGGCCGCACGCGGCCAAGCAAGGACAGCCAGCTGACGTTGGCATCCCCAAGGAAATCGCGGTCCGGCTCCATCGCCGGCTGCATCGTGATGGGCACCCAAAACGCGCTCGGAACCGGCTCCGTGCCTCCGAATCCCTGCGGCGCGATGCCGATCACGGTAAACGCCGTGCGGTTCAAGATCACCCGTTTACCGACAAGCGAAGCGTCTGCCCCGAACGAGCTTTGCCACAGCTCGTCGCTTAACACCACCACGGCGCCCTGGCCCGGCGCGGCGCAATCCGATTCGACGAACCCGCGCCCTTTGGCAGGCCGCTCACTCAGCACGTCAAAATAATTGCAGGAAGTCAGCTGCCCGTAGAGCTGCCTGGCCCTTCCGCCGGCAAGCGTGGCGTTCAGAAATGGTTCGTAAGCCAGCAAGCCCGAAAAAACATGGTTATTCGCGCGGTAGTCCTCGTATTCGGAATAAGAAAAAAGAGTCGGTTCGCCGTGAACGCTGCGGTTGACGGTTCCGTGAAAAATCTGGTCCACGCTGACAACCTGCCCCGCGCCCGGCACCGGCAGCATCCGCAATGCAGCGCCATTCAGCACCGAAAAAATTCCCGCATTGACGCCGATGCCCAAAGCAATGGCCAGCACAGCGACTGCCGTGAACCCCGGGCTTCTTCCGAGCATGCGCAATCCGTACCGGATATCTTGTAACAGGACTTGCATCAGCTCCTCCTACTCATAGCGCAACGCCACCATCGGATCGACGCGCGTCGCCCGCCGCGCCGGGATGTAGCAGGCCAAAAATCCAACGGTAACGAGCAAGCCGCACACCGCCAGAAACGTCCACGGATCCGTGGCGCGAACTCCGAAGAGAAGTGTTTCGAGAAAGCGCGTCGCTAGGAAGGAAGCGACGATACCGGCTACCGTGCCAAAAATCACGAGCACGAGACCCTGCTTGATCACCATGCGCAATACGTCAAGTCTCTGCGCGCCCAGCGCCGCGCGAATGCCGATCTCACGCGTGCGCCGCGCTACTTCGTACGACAACAATCCGTAAAGTCCAATGCACGCCAGCAGCAATCCGAGCAACCCAAAAAGGGAAGAGAGCCGGGCCACCAGCCGCTGATTGACAAGCAAACGGTCGATCGTCTGCGTTTGCGTTCGCACGCCGAACACCGGCAGGTTTTCGTCCACATCGTTGACGATCCGCCTGACGGCCGGGATCAGCGCCGTAGGAGCCACTGCGGAACGCAATGCGAAAGTCACCTGCCCATTTTTCAAAAGGACGAACGCGGTCGGCTCGTCCGCTTTGCGCATGTCGTCATATTTTGTATCGCCCACCACTCCGACAATTTCCCGTCGCGCATCACCCTCGTCCGTTCCGCCAAGATGCATCCCAATCGCGTCCCTCGACTCCATGAATTTCCGGACGAAGGCTTCGTTGACGATCACCACTTCTTGCTTCGCGCGCATGTCCGCCGCTCGAAAAGTCCGCCCTTTTATGAGTGGAATTCGCATCGTCTCGAAAAATTCCGGGCCCGTTGCCAGCATTTGCACGTCGACAGAATCCTTCTCCGGCCGTCCCTCGATATGGACTTCCGACGTCCAGAGTCCTCCATCCAGCAGCGCGTCCGACGAGTAGCTCGCCGACACCACTCCCGGCAGCGCGGCAAGCCGCCGGGTCAGTTCGTCATAAACGTTTTGAATGTTGTATTCCTTGTAGCCCGCGAGCGTGGGATCGATCGAGAAGAGCAACACATTGCTGGTGTCAAATCCGGGATGGATACTTCTTAGTTTCCCGAGTGTGCGCAGCAGCAGCCCCGCCCCGATCAGCACCACCATCGACAGCGCCACCTGCGCCACGACCAGCGAACTGCCCAGGCCGAACCGCCTCCCGCCCGCATGACCGGCTGCCGAAATACTGCCCGCGTTCTCTTTCAGCGTTGGCGCCACATCAATCCGCGTCCCGCGAAATGCCGGCGCCAGCCCAAATCCAATTCCGGTCACCAGGGCCACGCCGATGGTAAACAGAAGCATTCTCACGTCCGGATGCAAATCGAGCTGGAGCGGATGATAGGCATTCGCAGCGAGAAATTCCGCCAACCCGGTCGCGCCCCAGAACGCCACGAGCACTCCCAGCGCCGCCCCTGCCACGGAAAGCATCACACTTTCCGTCAAGAGCTGTTGAATGACGCGGCCGCGGCCCGCGCCCAGCGCCAGCCGCACGGCCATCTCTTTTTCCCGAGCTGTCGCGCGCGCCAGCATCAGTCCGGCGACGTTCGCGCACGCAATCAGAAGAATGATCCCCACGGCCGCCATCAACAAGTAAAGCGGCTCGCCGAAATTCGAACGAAATCCAGTCAACGCGTTCTGCGCCGGCACGAGCAACACTTTCGGATCATCCGATTCCTTCAGGGGAGGTTCTTCACCGTGCAAAGTTTCATTGCGGAAGAGCAGACTCACCGCCGCCTCCGCCTGCCCCGGCACCGTACCTGGCTGCAAGCGTGCGACAAGCGTCAACCACCAATTTCGTGCTTCGAGGGATCTGCCGCCCCACCGAAGTCCAAGTGGGACAAGCTGCGTGAGCGGCAGCCACATGTCCAGTGACTTTCCCGGCGTAAGTCTTGTAAAACCCTGCTCCGCGACGCCCACGATCGTGAACTCCACGCCGTTCAGCCGAATTGTTTTCCCGACCGCCCCCGGAGCCCCGCCGAAAGCGCTCTGCCAATAGCCATAATTGAGCACCGCGGCTGGCGTTGCGCCAGGCTCCTCATCCGAAGGCCCCAGCGTTCTCCCAAGCCGGGCATGCACACCGAGCGTTTGGAAGTAATCTCCCGAGACCAGTTCTCCCCTGGTCATGCTCGCAGGACCGTTCCCGCTCAGGTCCAGCTCTGCCGGACCGGCAAAAGCCGCAACGCTCGAAAATAGAGTCTTCTGGTCACGGATCTCTTTGAAAATCGGGTAAGAAAAGGAACAGCCGCCCGAGTTCGGTCCGGGTCTGTCCCGATTCTGGCTGGCGCAATCGCCAAAACTGCTCGTGCCAATGTTTTGCGGCCAAGAGTGGGCCGACCATCGCGGCACCACCAGCTGTTCAGGATGCTCGACTGGCAGCGCCTCGAGCATCACTGCATTCACCAAACTAAATATCGCTGTATTTGCGCCGATGCCGAGGGCCAGCGTGGCAACGGCTACTGCCGTGAAGCCCGGATTCTTCGCCAGCATTCGCAAGCCATAGCGAATGTCTTGCCAGAGAGTCTGCAATGGGCCTCCGCAAGAAAGCCAGAACTTCCTATCTACGGAATGAGAGAAATAAAGATCGAACTCGTTTAGGGGCCAGCCGACACCGTCCCAGGTACGGTTACTTCAGCCGGATCCGGTCGAAAGCATCCCAAGCCGACATATCCGACAAAATCACTTTGTCGCCGACTTTCAACCCATCCAAAATCTCGATCGTATTGACGGAACTCCGCCCCAGCTTCACGTTTACGCGCGTCGCTTCCGAGCTATCCTCTGTCAGCTTGAAGAGTCCAATCGTGCTGTCGGATTGCCCGTGCACCGGCCTGCCCACATAGAGCACATCCTTCAGATTCTCGAGCGTGATCGTCCCGTCCACGCTCAAATCCGGCCTCGCGCCCGGCGGAAGAGGATCATCGATCGTCACGTCCACCGTCACGGTACCGTTGATGACTGACGGATCGACACGCGAAACATGACCTTCCACGATTCCATTGCGCGTATCGATCGACGCCTTTTGTCCAGGGATCACATCCTTCGCCTGCGTTTCGGCAATCTTCACTTCCGCTCTGAGCTTCCTTGGATCCGCCACACGCGCAAGGTTCATTCCCGGCGTCACGTGCTGCCCGACATCCACCGGCAGAAGCTGCAGCACGCCGTCGATGCCTGCGCGCACATGGAGCCCCTCCAGCTGGCTCCTCTTCAACCCATAGAGCGCCTTCATCTCCTCAACCTTGGCCTGCTGTGCCGCAAGTTTCGCATTCGCAGAATCGGTCGCGATTTTTGTCCGCTCGCCCTCAAGTTCCACGCGAATCTTGAGTTGCTCTACCGTCACTCTGGACTTCTGCTCGATCAGCTGTGAGGTGAGCCCTTCCTTTGCGAGCTTTTCATCGGTATCGTGCTGAATTTTCGCCTGCTCGTAATCGCTCCGCACGGAGGCTTCCGTGGACTTCTGGCTCATCAGGTCGCTGTTGACCTGCACTCTCAGGTTTTGGTAGTCCGCCTCTGCTCCCTTGAGCTGGTATTCCGCATCGACCGCATCCTTCTGCACCGTCGGATCGCTCAATTCCATGATGATGGAGTCTGGCTTGACGACGGCCGGCGGTCGCAATACCCACTTATCGACGTGCGCATCGGTCTGCGCCGCGATCCAGCGGATGTCTACAGGCACGAGCGTCCCCAGCCCGCGCACTTCCCGCAGCATCGGCCCGCGCTTCACGGTGTCCGACCACACCGTCCCAGCGTCCACCGATGGCGCGGCAGGCTTCAGCTTCGACAGCGCGTACGTCACGCCGCCCAGCAACATGAGTGCGACGGTCCCATAGGCAATCCGCCGGATTTTCTTAGCTCTTGCGTTTGATGGTCTTTGGATGTCCATAGTAGTTATGCCCTTCGTAGGGGCAAATCCCTTGCCAACAGAATTCGCCTAAAGCCTCATTTTGTCAATATCTTACGGGACCCTCTCGGCGCCAGAATCCCTCCGCTCTGGCCGAATATGGGAATACCTGTCCCATGACCGGACACTCCCCAACGGCGCCTCTATTCCGCTTCCCCTTTTTGACGCCACATATAAGGATACGTCCAAACCCCGGCAATGTTCGGTTCCCCTTACCCCTCGCTGAACTGCTCCCAATCGTGATAGCCTCCCGCCGCGGATTCTCACAGGGGGGCGGGCTATGCGCTATTCCCAACTCGTTTTGGTGTTCATCCTCTCGGGCACACCGCTCCGGGCACAAGACCAGCCAGAAGGACCCAAGAGCGAAAAAGCACAGAAGTCTTACAAGGAAGCCCTCGAATATGTTCACAAGCACAGAACGGACTTTGCCCTCGACAGCTTCAAGAAAGCCGACAGGCAGGACGAAGCCCGCTGCACGGCTTGCCAGAAGAAAATGATCCAGTACGGTCTCGAACTTCACGACTGGAAAGCCGCTCAAACTGCCGCCGAGGAGATGGTCCGGGAGGCCCGGGGCGACAAGACCGTCGCTCTCGCGCATTTCGAGCTTGGCTATGTTCTTTTCACCGAGGGGCTGGACAAACACAAGGACGAACTCTTCACCCGCGCCCACGACGAATTTACCAAATCGCTCGCTTCCTTCGGCAATTTCCCGGAGGCGGTTCTTTCCAATGGAAGAGCGCTCGCCCACCTCAAACAGGATGATGCCGCAAAAGCGCAGTTCGAGAAGTACGTGAAGATGAAACCCGAGAGCGATCCACTGCGCCAGCGCGTCCTCCGGTACATCAGCGAGCCGGAATTGGCTCGCGCCAGAATGGCTCCGGCGTTCGCCGTCGACACCCTCGACGGACAGCACGTTTCCATGGACGATCTGACCGGAAGAGTTGTCCTGATCGATTTCTGGGCCACCTGGTGCGGACCATGCCGCGAAGCCCTGCCGCACATGCTGCAGATCGCGAAAAAGTTTCAGGGTCAGCCACTCGTGGTGCTCAGCGTCAGCCTCGACAGCGATGAGCAAAAGTGGAAGGAGTTCATCGCCAAAAACAACATGACCTGGCTTCACTATCGCGACGGGGGCTTCACCGGCTCCCTCGCAAACCTGTTCGGTGTGAAAGCCATTCCCCAGACCTTCACCATCGATGCCGACGGCGTCCTCCAGGACCAGCACATCGGCGACGCGTCCATCGAGGGCAAACTCAAGAAGCTGGTAGCCCGCGCTCAGGAATTGCAAGCCACTCAGAAGCCGCTGCAGTAGCTGCAGTGAGGGATATTCTCGATCCGCTATTTCGCCGCTTGAGATACGGGCCGCTGCCAGCCAGGCGCGGCATAACCGTGCTCGGCAATTCGCTTCCCAATCTCCTGATACACGCTCGCATCTTCGGGCTGCCAGGTGGCCAGGCCGTCCACATAGCGGTTGTACATGCAGAACGCCGCCGCGATCAATACCGTGTCGTGGATTTCCTTGTCGGTCGCGCCGCTCTTTCTGGCCTTCTCCACGTCCCCAGCCGTGACGTGCTTGCCGCCTTGCTGCACTTTTCCGGCGATCCCGAGCAACGCTTTCATCTTTTCTGATATCTCCGTGGCCTCGAAGTTTTTCTTTACCCGGTCAATCAGTTCGTAATCGCCGCCCAGCTGCTCGGCCGCCGCGGCACCGTGCGAGTGCTGGCAGTAATAGCAATCGTTTTGCGAAGAGACATAGGTGGCGATCATCTCTCGCTCCCAGGGAGTAAGGGTATTCGGCCCGCGAAGCAAAATTTCGGCAAGTTCCCGCAGCGGCGTCGTTGTCTCCGGGCTGAACAACATCGGACCGCGAATCCCGGGCATTCCATCCGGAAGCGTTATGTGCGCCATGAGGACCACCTCGATTTCAAAGGACCTGCAGTCGCCGAAAAACGCGGCTATTGGAAGCCATCTGGACGACCGCGACAATAATAGAAAACCATTAGCCGCTAGGTGGTCGGCGGAGTGGGATCGCCGCAGCCGACGTACTCCATCAGCACGCGATTGCCCTTGTATTCAAGGTCGTCGTGAATCCCGGTCTTGCTGGTGTAGTAGCCGCGCACCGTCAAGCGCTTTAGTTCGTGGAAAAATTTCACTTCCGGAATTTCGGTCAGCTCCGCGTTGTCAGAAAGCACCTGGATGACCGCGATCTTTTCTTCCGTGCTTGCTTCGACGAATGATTTTCCGTTGTAGTGCTGGCTCATGGAATCGACCAGTCGCAGTCCTTCGCGCCACAGCGCTTTCTGCTGGTCGTCCGTGCTCTCGCCGACCATTTGCTCGATATAGTCGGCTACCTTTGCCGTTTTCGCGCCGCCCGAGTGACTATCGGCAGGAAGGATCGTCTCCGACAATTCCTCGATGAGCGCGTGCTGCCCCGGCGTAAAGAAGCGAGCAACGGATTTCGCCTCCGCACTCACTGCGGCTGGCGAGCCGGCCGCAGGCGCCGCTGCGCTCTGCGCTTCCCCCGCCAAAATTTCGGTCGAAGGCAAAGTCAGCGGCAAAACCGCCGCTCCGAGAGCCGTCGCTGAGGTTTTCAGCCACTGCCTCCGGTCCTGCTTCAAATCGATGGGTTCCTTCGCGGACATGGATTCTCCTCGAGTTCTCGCTGGCTTCTCTCAATCGCTCCTCGGGCGGCTACAACTCGTTCTTGGCCAGCTGGTCGGCCAGGTAATCGCAGGAGCGCCAGCACAGCGCCATAATCGTCCAGGTTGGATTCTGGCAGCTGGCGCTGACAAAGGCGCTGCCGTCCACTACAAACAAATTCTTCACGTCATGCGACTGTTGAAATTGGTTCAATACCGAGGTTTTGGGATCGTTTCCCATGCGCGCCGTTCCAAGTTCGTGGATTGACCATCCTTCCGTAAGCACGCGGTCGCTCACATAGATAATCTTCAATCCCGCGGCCTCGAACATCTCCTGCGCTGTTTCCTTCATGTCCTTGGCCATATTGTGTTCGTTCTCGCCAAACTTGTAATGAAAGCGCAGCGCCGGAATGCCCCATTTGTCTTTCACTACCGGATCGAGATCGACGAAGTTCTCATAGCGCGCCAGTACTTCTCCAAAAGCGCCCATGGCGATATACGAACCCTGGTTTTTGCGAATCTCTTCCTTGAAAGACGCGCCAAATCCAGAGCTGTCCGTACCGGGCGGAAACATTCCGCTTCCGCTGCCGCCCTCAAACCCGTAACCACGGATGAATTTCGGATGCTTCTCCGCCAGATTGCGGAAGCGCGTCAGGTAAAATCCGCCGGGCCGGCCGTCGTCGAGCGTCGAAGGTTTCCCGACAAGATCGGTCGCTTGCCCGGCGACGTGTGGCCCCATGACGTGCTCGCAAAAATTGTGCCCGACGTGCCCGCTTGAGTTGGCGAGCCCATTCGGATAGAGCCGCGACTTCGAGAGCAAAAGAAGCCGCGCCGATTCGAGCGTCGATGCCGCCACGATCACAACCTTCGCGCCGACCGTGTAGTCCTTCATCGTCTGCGAGTCGGTGAAATGCACGCCGGAAGCCTTGCCGGTCACGGGGTCGACAGTGATTTCCCGGACGGTCGAATTCGTTCGCAGAGTAAGGTTACCGGTATCCAGGGCGGGATAGATCAGCCCCGTAGGCGAATCGAATGCGGCATGAATATCGCAGCCGCCTTTTCGCTCGCACGCGCCGCGGCTCAGGCAACGGCTGCGGTATTTGTTGTGCTTCAAGCCGTCGCTGGTAACGCCCGCGCGGTACTGGGTAAGAACGCGCCCCATTTTCTGAATGCCTTGTTTGAGCGTCACTTCCGCGCAATTCAGCTTTGTGGGCCGCTGGAAAATGCTGTCCGGCAAATAGGGGAGATTTTCTTTCACGCCGGTAATGCCGAGATAAAGATCCACCTTGTCGTAATAAGGAGCGATGTCGCTGTAGCTGATCGGCCAGTTCTCGCCAAAACCGTCGCGATCTCTTGCCTTGAAGTCGTAATCGGAGAGCCGCAGCGCGAGACGTCCCCAAATATTTGTCTTGCCTCCCAGGCAGCGCGCGCGAACCCACGCGTAATTTGTGCCGGTGTAGGGATTTTCCCGTTCGTTGACCACGATGTTTTTCGTGTAGTCGCTGCTGCCAATGTAGCTGTAAAGATTCTTCGATTTTTCAAAGCCCGGGCCAAACGGCGGCCTGCGAATGGTGTACTCATTGTGATTCAGAGAATAGGAACCTGGCGGAAGCCCGCCCCGGTGCGCATTGTCATAAGGCCATTCCATCGAACGCAATTCCTGCTCGATGTTCAACTTCTTTCCCGCTTCGAGCAGCAATACCTCGAGTCCATGGGTCGTCAAAACATGGGCCGCCATGCCTCCGGCTGCGCCCGATCCAATGATCACGGCATCATATTTCTTGCTCAGGTCTGCTTCTGGCTCGGCCATAGAAAGACTCTCTTTCCGTACTTCACAGCGGCGCAACCGCATTCAACAATGAACCTCTCCCGGTGTCCAGTTCAACCTCTTCTTTCCTCGCCCTGTACCCCGCCCGGCTCCCCGGCACCTCAGTGATACAATTTCGCAGCCATGTCTCTGAACGAAATCGCGCAAGCCCACCTTGTTCGCACCGTCCGCCTTCGCGGCATGGATTTACTCAACAATCCGGCACTCAATAAAGGTACCGCTTTCTCCCGAGACGAGCGCGAAAGTTTCGGCCTCCAAGGTCTTCTTCCTCCCGTCATCGAGTCCCTCGACGATCAGTGTATTCGCGCCTATCAAGCTTTCTCTCTGAAGACCAGCGATCTCGAACGCCACATCTATCTCCGCCAGCTGCAAGACACCAACGAAGTCCTCTTCTATCGCCTGCTCCTCGATCACATCGAGGAGATGCTGCCTGTCGTGTACACGCCCGTTGTCGCGCTAGGTTGCCAGGAATTCAGCCATATCTACCGCCGCCCGCGCGGCCTCTTCATATCCTATCCCCTTCGCTACTCGATTTCCGCGCTGCTGCGCAATCATCCCAATCCCGAAGTCGACGTCATTGTTGTCACGGACGGCGAGCGCGTTCTCGGTATCGGCGATCAGGGTGTCGGCGGCCTCGGCATTCCCATCGGCAAACTATCGCTTTACAGTCTCATCGGCGGCATTCATCCGGGGCGCACGCTGCCGATCGTTCTCGACGTCGGAACGAACAACGAAGAACTCCTCCGCGATCCGGAATATCTCGGCTGGCGCCACGCGCGCATCACTGGCGCCGAGTACGACAGCTTCATCGATTCCTTCGTGGCCGCCGTGAAAGAAGTTCTTCCTTCGACGCTCCTCCAGTGGGAGGATTTTTCCGGGGTCCACGCTCGCCCGATCCTGAATCGCTATCGCGATCAGTTGCTCACCTTCAACGACGACATTCAAGGCACGGCCGCCGTGGCGCTTGGCGCGACGCTGGCCGCCGTTCGCGTCGCGGGCTCGTCGCTTCCGGAGCAAGAGTTCGTATTCCTCGGAGCCGGCGCGGCAAGCACCGGCGTCGCCGATTATCTTCGCGCCGCTCTAGTCACAGAAGGGCTTTCGGAACTGGAAGCGCGCTCCCGTTTCTGGATGGTGGATCGCGACGGCCTGCTCCATTCAAGCCGCACGGATTTGACGCCGGAACAGCGTGTTTACGCGCAGCCCTCGAGCCGCATCTCCCCGTGGTTCCGTCCGGGCGGCGAGACGCTCGGACTCGCCGACGTGATTCATCATGTCCGGGCAACCGCGCTCATCGGACTCTCCACGGTGGCGTCGGCCTTCACCGAGCCCATCGTTCGGGAGATGTCTGCCAAGGTAGATCGCCCAATTATTTTTCCGTTGTCGAATCCCACCGAACATTCTGAGGCCAGCCCGGCGGATTTGTATCGCTGGACGCACGGCCGCGCTCTGGTCGCCACGGGCTCGCCTTTTCCCCCGGTAGAGTATGGCGGCCGGACCATCCCGGTTTCGCAGTGCAACAATGTCTACATTTTTCCTGCCGTCGGGCTTGCCGTCGTTGTCTTGCGACCCTCAGCGGCAACCGCCGGCCCTCAGCGCATCACGGACGCCATGATGATCGCGGCCGCGCGCGCACTCGCCGAACATTCGCCCGCTCTCGGAGATCCCTCCGCGCCGCTTCTCCCTGCCTTGAAGGATCTTCGCAGTCTGGCTGTCGAAATCGCTTTTGCCGTGGCCCAGGAAGCTACGCGTTCCGGCATCGCCCCGGCGTTCGAGTCTTCCGCTTCGCTCCGCTCGAAAATCCTCGCCAGCCAGTGGTCACCAGCCTATCCAGCGTACATCCCTCCCTCCCCTTGACCGCGACGCTCGGAGCGCCATCGCGGCGACTTCGAGAAGTTTCGTTTCCTATTCTTGGTTGCCCTTTCCAACACAGTGTTTTCGCCTCTCTTCCTTTGGACGCAACCTCCGCTGGTATCCTTTTTATTGAGCAGAGAACAATCGTGCAATACAACCTTGCCCATCCTTTTTATGAAAGCTCTCTTGCTCATCCGGGCGGCCTTGCGCTTTCCGTAGGCGACGCGCAATTCACATATTCCGCTTTGCGCGAGCAAGTCCAGCCCATCGCACGCTGGCTGTTGCATCATTCGGCTTCGAGCGCTCCGCGCGTCGGCATTCTCGCTTCGCGGACCCCGGAGACCTATCTCGGCATCCTCGGCACCTGCTGGGCCGGCGGCACGTACATCCCGCTAAGTCCGAAATATCCTGAAGAGCGGCTCCTGCAACACTTCGAACGCATTGCGCTTGACGCGCTGATCGTGGATTCGAACGGCATGGCTCTTCTGACCGACCGCGTACTCAGCCGAGGTCCGCGAAATATCCTCACTCCCGGAAGTCCGGCTTCCTCGGAGCGCCAGCTTGAGGACGGCACAAAAGCAGTCCTTTCAGGCCGCGACGCCCTCCCGGCTTTTGATTCTTCTGATAACCCCGTCGAAGTTTCTCCCGACCACACGGCCTACATCATTTTCACCTCTGGAACTACCGGCATCCCCAAGGGCGTCATGATTCCCGCCAGCGCCGTGAATCACTTTGTCGAGGCTATGCAATCACAATATTCCATTCAGCCAACGGACCGTATGGCGGGCCTCACGGAAATTACCTTCGATATTTCCGTCTTCGATCTTTTCGTGACGTGGAAATACGGCGCCGCGCTTCTTGTCGTCCCCGCGACGCAGATGATGGCTCCGTCTTCTTTCATCCAGCGTTACCGGCCCTCGATTGTCTTCACCGTTCCTTCCATCGCCGCCGCCATGCAGCGCATGAAATTGCTCGCACCGAATTCGATGACCAGCCTGCGCTATTCTTTTTTCGCTGGAGAGCCGCTGCCCGTGGCGTCCGCCTCCATGTGGAAGGCCGCTGCACCCAACAGCATTGTCGACAATCTTTTCGGTCCCACCGAAGCGACAGTCGTCTGCATCGGGCAACGCTTCTATGGCCCAGAAAACGCCACCCCCACGCGCGGCGTCGTCCCCATCGGTACTCCCTTCCCCGGAATGGAGGCAGCGATTGTCGACGGCTCGCGAGAGTTCGTCGCCGACAACCAGAATGGCGAACTTCTGCTCTCGGGGCCGCAGCTAAGCTCAGGATATTTCGGCGACGCGGAACTCAGCAGCAAGTGCTTTCCCACGCTCGCCGGGCGGCGCTGGTATCGCACGGGCGACTTGGCCTATCGCGACACCTCCGGCATTTTCCATCACCTCGGCCGAATCGACAACCAGGTGAAAGTGCTGGGTCTACGCGTCGAACTGGAAGAAATCGAAGCCCACTTGCGTGAAATCTACGAAACGGACTCTGTGGCGGCCATTGCGTGGCCCGTCGAGCACGGCTCCGCCAGCGGCATTGTAGCTTTCGTCTGCGGGCGAACGGGAGCGGACGATCCTGCCCTGAAAACGCTGATCAAAAAGCGGCTGCCGAGCTACATGGTGCCGTCCACCGTGCATCACCTCGAATCGATTCCGCTGAACGCCAACGGCAAAGTGAACCGCAAAGAACTTGCCGAGCTTCTCTCCCTGGGGAAGCTGTGAGTGGCGCGATGGAAGCCTCGGCGGCAATTCCATCCGTGGCGTGGCCGCAAAGGCTTGCGAATTTCCGGATCATTCCGCCAGTCGAAACCTATCCCGTCGTCACGAAATTCGCGAAGACAGCTATCGGAAAACTGTTCCTCTTGGCGCTCTTCGCTCTCGGACTGCGATTGGCCATGCAAGATTGGCTCCCGCTTAGCGTCGGCCTGGCCGCAATCACGTTTGTTCCCGTCCGGCGCAGAATCCTCCTCACCATCCTCACTCTTCTTTTTACCTTTGCTGTTCCGTGGGCAAAGTGGCCGCATCCTCTGTACACTTCCGCGTTGATCGTTTTTGTCATTGGCACCGGAGCGATGCTCTTTTGGCTCGCCGTTGCGTTGCCGCGCTCTTTCCTCGGGCGCCATCCCGTCTTCCTTCTTCTCAGTGGCTATTCGGCGCTCATCATTTTCGCGGCTTATTTTCCAAACGACACCCACTGGTATTTGACGGTCTGGGAGTTCACCGCGACCTTCGGCGCCTATCTTTGGTTCATCGGCTACTCTTTGCTGGATTGCCGCGCGCCGGGCCGCGATGATTTCGCTTTTCAACTCGGCACCTACCGCCCTTTCTGGGGCTCGCCAACCACGCCGTTTGTGAAAGGCTCGGGCTATTTGCGCCGCATCGAAGCCAAGGACGCGGACCAGCTTGCCGTCACGCAATTGAAGGGGCTGAAACTGCTTGCCTGGTCGCTGTTGATCAGTCTCTTCACGAAGTATTTTTCGCAATACGTCCACGGCTCCGTGGGGATCCCGACCTTTGCCGATGCGTTCTTCCACAGTGTGAACCGGGCTCCGTTTCCCTGGTACACCTGCTGGGCCAGCCTCGTCACCGGTTTCCTCGACGATATGCTCGCGATCTCCATCATCGGCCATCGCATCGTGGCCTGCTGCCGCATGGCGGGGTTCAACGCGCTGCGCAACACCTACCGCCCGCTTTCCTCGCGAACGATCGCCGAATTCTGGAACCGCTACTACTTTTATTTCAAAGAGCTGATGGTGGATTTCTTTTTTTTCCCCGTTTTTCTGAATTATTTCAAGACCCGCAAGAAGCTCCGCATCGCCGTGGCCACGTTTGCCGCCGCCGGATTTGGAAATGCTTTTTACCACTATGTTTTTTATTTGAACTACATCTCCCAGCTGGGCTTGTGGCGCTCGCTCGCGGCCTATCACGTCTACATCTTCTATTGCACCGTGCTGGCCACGGCCATCTGCATTTCACAGCTGCGCAAACGGGGCCCCGCTCCATCGGGATATTTCCGCGGCCACCTTGTCCCAACGTTTTGTGTCGCTCTTTTTTATTGCCTGCTCCACGTTTTCGACTACACGGAGCGGACCTATCCGATTTCGGAACACTTTCGATTTCTCGCGCACCTTTTTAATCTGACGATCTGAGGAAAACACATGGACCACCGGGAAGAGATTCGCAGTTTCCTGAAAACATTGCTCCTGGACAAGGGCGACAAGCAGCCCTTCTCGGATGATGCCTCGCTGCTTCTCAGCGGACGGCTGGCATCCGTGGACGCGGTCGAGATCGTAGTTTTTCTCGAGGAAAAATTCAGCGTGAACTTTGCCGAACTCGGCTTTGACCAGGTCCTGATCGACAGCGTCGACGCCATCGACGCGCTCATCCCCGCGGTAAACAAATAGTCCGCCAATCGATTCCGTGCCGGACCGGCATTCCGCGAAGCTCCAGGGAGGCCATTGGCGGCGGGGAGCCTAATTGCGCGTGAACGTCAGTGTAACGCGCTCGGTTTCGTCGACGATTTTGTAGTCTGGCGGTGGTTGGAACAAAGTCAGCGACGGTTGTGAGAGTTCGATGTTGGTAAGACGGCTGGTACCCTCGCCGTTGCGAGGATCGCTGTCCTTGGTAAGAATGGCGACCCTGAGATCGGAGGAGACCCAGCTCTCGCGCACGACGGTGATGGGGCGGTCATTGCCTTCAAGTCCTGCGGGGATAATTTCGGTTGTTCTCGTGCCGTCGGCGGGTAGGCCTTCGATGGTTTCTGAACCGAGCGGCTCCGTCGTCCTCTTTGGCCCTGACGGCTCCTGTACGGTCACCGCGCTCTTCAGCTCCGTGATGTTGGTTCTTACGGCCGGCGCCGGAGGAGCTCCGGGCTGTCTCACCTGTAGTGCGTACCTGTGTGCAATGTGATTTTGTGTTTCGAGGATATACGCGTAACCCGCCACGGGATCGCGAATTTCAATGAGCAGCCTGTCCGGGTTCTCGGCAGCGCCCTGGCAGATGGCGCGCTCCGTCCTCAGTCTGCCCTGCGAATCGCGGTAGATTCTTTCCGGAGGCGGGGTGCGGGTGATGTGGGTCCCATCGGCCAACGTTTGGACAAACGTGTATTCGCGCATGGCAGAATACGGCGCGGTCGTCCCGCTGACCGCCGTGCCGCGGATCGGGCCGACCGTTGTTTGACAGGCTATTTGCTGCGCGGGCGGAGGCACAGCCGGCTGTTGCGCAACGGCGGAAGTCGTTTGGGCGAAGTCCACGGAAGCGAAGAAGCAAAGCGAACTGAAAACCAGGGTGACCCGTATCACAGGTTTCATTTGGTTCCCCCATCGCCGAATCGACACCCGGCGATATGTAATTAAATGGTACTGCTCTTCTTGATGCTGGACAACGGTCGAGAGTTGGCCGCGGAGTTGTCCAAAACGGAACACCCGGGCGGAGCGCGGAATTAACGGGAGTATAAAAGGACACGCCGAGTACGGGCTGCTGGCATACAATCGGGCCATCAGAGAACAGACTCTGTGGCCTCTTTGACGGGAGCCGGCTTATGAGACTCGGAATCCGAAAGAACTTCAAAATTCTTGCGCCGGGAAACTTTCTGCGGAAGAGAGTGGCTTACAGTCTGGTGATTGCACGGTTGATTTTGGTGCCCGTGATTTTCCTGGCGGTCTATTACCTCTTCGAGATGGGATGGATCGTGGATCGCATCGTGAACGTCGACGCCCCGGCGGCGACGCTGGCGCAACAAGCCTCGATTGAAATGCTGGAAGCGCGCCGCGCGGAAAGAAACTATCTTTTGCTTCATGATGCGAGTTATCTCGATGTGAACCGCGAATCACGCGATCGAATCAAACAGATTGTGAGCCAGATCCAGGATCTCGAGCCGCAAGATATGGGCGAAACGCAGAAGGTTCTCGAGGCGCTCGGCACCTACGAACAACGGTTCGGCGCGGCGGTTGCCGCGATGGGGCAGCCGGGGCAGGGAGATGCGGACCGCATCCAGGCCGTGGTGCGCGCTTACGAAAAAGACTTGAACGATCTCCTGCGAGGCGCAAAGCTGAAAAGACGCGAGCAGTTGATTGAAGAGCTGCGGACCCGCGTCGGGTCATTCGATACGCAGATCTCGGAGACCGTTCAAGCAGGCAATCCCGCACTTGCGCCCGTCACGGCGGATTTGCAAACGTCGAGCCAGGAAGTGCTCGTGTTGCTCTCTCTGCTTGAGACAGAGAACTGGAAGCGCGTCGAAAGCGATCACAAGGAAGCGCGGCGGTTAATGCACTCGGCCGAATGGGCGCTAAGCATCGTGTCCGCGATTACGCTGTTGTTCAGCGTGTGGGTGAGTTTTATCCTTCCGCGGCAGGTGGTGAAACCGCTGATCAGTTTGCGGGAGGCGGTGGATCATGCAGCCCAGGGGGACGGCGCGATTGAGCTGGAGATTGAGGGGCGCGGAGAAGTGGCGGAGCTGGCGCGCAGTGTGCGCAACCTGATTGTAAAGCTGCGGCAGCATGTGTGAGTCGTCTTCTTCCCGGAACACGGTCAGCGCGATGTCTATTTGGCGAGCGCCGAGAGACGCTTGACCAGTTCATAGAGGAACTCCTGGCCCTCATAGAAGGCCCGCACGCCCATCCGCTCGTCGCGCCCGTGAAAACGGATGTCGTCGCGGTCCATGAAGAATCCCTGAATCCCGTAACAGGGAATGCCTTGCGCCCGGAGATAGCGCCCGTCTGTTGCTCCCATCACCATGATGGGAACCGTCGGAACGCTGGGCCACATTTCGGTGGTGATATCGCTCACCGCTTTGAGGAGATCGGGGCGCAGGGGAGAAGCGCCCGCCTTGCTGAAGTCGCTCAACAGTTTGACGCTGACTTGGTCGTCCGCAACCACTTTTCTCAAGGCGGCTTCGACATATTCTGGCGAATCCTCCGGCAGCACACGGCAATTCACAGTCGCGTCTGCCAGCTGCGGCAGCGCGTTGATAGCGTGCCCGCCCTCGAGCATGGTAGCGACGCAAGTCGTGCGCAGCGTGGAATTCCAGGCAGGAGAGGCGGCAGCCACCTTCTCCATCGCCTCTTCTGAACCGGAGGCAACCTTTCCGAGATCATCCTTGATAGGCCCGGTTTCGATTTTTGCCATCTGCTCGAAGTAAGCCGCGGTGACCTCATTCGTTTTCAGCGGAAACCCGAAATCGCTGAGACGCGACAAGGCTCCCGCGAGGTGGTAGATGGCGTTGTCGTGCACCGGCATCGAGCTGTGGCCGCCCTTGTTACGCACTTCGAACCGGAAATTCAACACGTATTTCTCGCTGACCTGCAAATCATTCGAGATTTTCTTTCCTTTGGATTCTTCGCCCCAGCCGCCTTCATTCAGAGCAAATTCCGCCTCAATCAGGTCGCGGTGATTTTTCAGAAGCCAGTCCACTCCATTGTACGGACCGCCGCCTTCTTCGTCGGCGGTCAGAGCGACGATGATGTCGCGGTCAGGCCTGAAGCCTTCCTTTTTGTACTGAATGAGGTTGGCGATCCAAACAGCCGCCTGTGCCTTGTCGTCTCCGGTCCCGCGGCCGTAATAAAAACCATCCTTCTCGATGAATTGAAAAGGATCCGTGCTCCAGTCTTCGCGCTTGGCTTCCACCACATCGATGTGCGCGAGGAGGAGGATCGGCTTGCGCGCGCCCGTGCCGTGATAGCGCACGACGAGGTTGCCTTTTTTAGGAATGGCGCCGCCGGTGAAAATGTCCGCGTCGGAAAATCCCGCGGTTTTCAAGCGCGCCACGGCTATGTCGACAACAGGGGTTGTGGCGCCAGTCGTGAAGCCGGACGGGACTTCGATGAACTGCTTGTAGATATCATGCGCCAGCTGCTTTTCGGCCTCCGGTCGAGTGGTTTGGGCATTCGCCGGGGCAGCCGACAGAAACACCAGTGCCAGCAGCTTGGAAGCGAACCAGAATTTCTTGTTTTGCATGGGGGGATTTTTGCACGGCGGCGGGATTCTGGCAACTTGCCCAGATCCTGTTGCGGCTCCCGGGTTCCGTGAAACCATAGAAGAAATCGAAGGCAATGGAAAAAAGATGCAAGCTCGGAAGCAAAAATCGTTCTAAGGATGTCCCTGCAAGCAACCCGGCGCCCAGAATGCTAGTTCTAACGAGGTAACAAACAGGAGTAAGCGCGCCGCTCGCCGAGAACGGCGGCCAGTACTTCTGGACGGTCCTCCATTCCCCGGGTTGAAAAGTGCCACCGCCGAGGCAATTTCACGACGCTAGAGGTGTCGAAAATGACCAGCTCAAACGCATCAACCGCTCTCTCGATCGAAAATCGCAGGTCCTTGTGCTTCCTCGCTTTCGCAATCGCCCTTCTTTTCCTCCCTCTGAACAGATCTTCCGCGCAGAGCGCGCCTCCGGGGCACGCGCCCGGATGGGTAGTGATCACCATCGGCGATTATCGTTCGCTGCATGCCAAAGCCTATCCGCCCGACCGCGAGCCCGAAGGCCCGCCGGTCGAGGCGACGCTGACGCGCGTCGATTACGACTTGCGCATCGAAGGTGACCTCGCCAGAGGCCGCGCAAGTCTCACGGTCGATGTATTAAAGGACGGCTGGGTGCGCGTGCCGATTCCCGCCGGATTGCTGGTGCGCGAAGCAAAACTCGACGGCAAGCTCGTTTCGCTTGTGCCCGGCCCCGCCGGCAAGGCTTCCAACCAACTCTGTGCGCTACTCTCGCGGCCGGGCCGATCCGTCTTGCAGCTGGATATTGCCCTGCCCGTCGTTTCCACCGCCGGAGAGGAGAGTATCTCCCTACCCTCCACCGCTTCCGGAGTCACGCGCGCCTCGGTTCGGCTTCCCAGGCAGGGCGTCGACATCAAGTTGACGGGCGGACTCTTGGCCGAGAAATCAGAACCCGGCGCGGAAAGCAAGTGGCTTGCCTACGCGCGGGGCAACGAGCCGCTGACGTTCACATGGAAAAGAAAAACCGAGGATCACCGCAGCACGCAGGCGCTGCGCCTGCGGGGCTCCCTGACGGAGCTGACCGGCCTCGGCGAAGACTCGACGACCGTCGTCGCTGAAGTCAACGTCGAAGTCACCCAGGGGGCCGCGCGAGAGGTGCGCATTTCGCTGCCGGAAAAAGTGACCGTCAATCAAGTCGTGGGCGCGATGGTCTCGGACTGGGAAATGAAAGACGGCCAGCTCGCGGTCACGTTCCTCGAGCCGGTAGAGCAAACTGCCAAATTCATAGTCAGCGGAGAGACGCGCAGTCCGCGCGACGGCCAGATCGAGATTCCTTTGCTCCGCCTTCTGAGCGCGGAGCGCGACACAGGCGGCGTGGCCGTCGAAGTCCTCGGCGCCGGAGAGATCAAGGAGTTCAAATCCGAAGGTCTCGAAAACGCTGACGCGACGGACTTGGGCGAAATCGTGTCGAGTCGCCAATCCACCTCGCTCTCCGCGTTCCGCTATCGCGCAGGCGACGCGAAGACCGCCCGATCTCTTACCGTAAACGTGGCGCGTTACACCCCGCAGGCCGTCTTGATGGCCAACGTTGCCGAAGCCCGCTACAACGTCCTGATCACCAGCGAAGGAAAGCAGCTGGTAGAAGCCCGGTATGCGGTCCGCAACAATCAGCGCAACTTCCTCAAGATCACTCTGCCGCAGGGCGCAACTCTCTGGAGCGCCACCTTGGCAGGAAAGCCCGTCCGTCCCGGGCAATCGCCCGACGGCGGCGTCTTGCTTCCGCTCGAGAAAGCTCATCCCGGCGAAGACTCGCCGGAATTCGCAGTCGAGGTCATCTATATAAGCCGCGGCACAACCTGGAACGACAAGGGCCAGTTCAAACTCGCGTTGCCCGCGCTGGACTTGCCCGTTTCGCGCACCGGTTTGCTTGTTTTTCACCCGCCACTTTTCAGGGTGACGCCCGAGCCCGGATCGTTCCGCACGGAAGCCTACGAGCAACCTATGTCCGCAGCCCTGAATCCGCCGCCTCCCGCGCCGACGAGGCCCATGCCATTGGCCAGTCCGGAGGCAAGCGCTGCTGCCGCTGGAAGGGACACTGGCGCTCTCTCTGAACTCGCAGTAGTTGTCGATCAGCCTAGAGCCCAGGCGCTGGTCGACAATTTCCGCGCAACCTTAAAAGGCGGGAAAGCCGCCGGCATTCTTCCCATCCGAGTCTCCTTCGAAGGTCTCGGGCCCTCTCTCTATCTCGTTTCTGAACTCACGGGTGAAAACCAGTCTCCAAGCACGGACTTGAACTATCAGCGCGACAAAAAGGCAGGTGGGCGATGAAAAAAATCTTATTGGCAGTCGCATTTCTGATAACCGTCCCCGCATTCGCACAAGACAAGCTCAACCCTCCCGTTCCACCGGCTGGCAATGTGACACTGCCTCTCGAGGAATACAACCGCCTGCTCGAACTGGCAAACAAATCGCCCAGAAGAGTCGAGTCCGCCCCGCTTCCCTACACGATCAAGCGCGGGGACCTGAAACTGCGCGTTGCCAATGAAACCGTGATGGGCACCGTGCAACTAGAAGGCGAAACCTTCAACAAAGGTGAAACCAAAGTCGCGCTCACCTCGGGAATGACGATTCTCGATGCCCGGCAAGAAGGTAAAGGTCTGCCGCTCGAGCAGGAGGGCGGCACGCAAACGGCTATTCTCGCCGGCCCGGCCGAGTTTTCCGTCGTCCTCGACGCCGGTCTGTCTTTGAACATCGAAACCGGGCGCGCATCCTTCAACTTGCCGGTGCCGTCGGCAGGCAGCGTACGCCTCACTCTCGAAGTTCCTGGCGATCACACCAACGTCAGGATCCATCCGGGATTGATCACCAGCCGCGAGTCCGCCAACGGAAGCACGACGATCGAAGCCACACTCGTCCCAGGCCAGCCCGCCAACATTTGGTGGGCCACACGCGAAGTAGTTGCACCGGTCGTCCCGCGCGAAGTGCGGTTTCTTTCCAGCGTGAAAACGCTGGTCTCTGTCAGCGAAGCCGATATTCGCCTTGCCGTGCTCGCCGACATCACTGTCATCCAGGGAGAACCCGCGCAATTCGCAGTCGAAGTTCCCGCCGGCTATGAAGTGACGGGAGCTTCCGGCGCTTCGGTGGATTCCGGCGATGTGCAGTCCGGCATTTTGACATTGAAAGTGAACGCACCCGCCGAGCGCAGCCATCAGTTCCTGATTTCGATGGAAAGAGCGATTGGCGTTAGGAAAGCGGATGTTCCGTTCCTCAGCGTGAGAAATTCGCAACGCGAAACCGGCGAAGTGCTGGTCGAAGGCCTGGGCACCATGGAATTGACGGCGACCGAGGGCGGAAGCCTCAAGCGCATGGACATCAAGGAAACAAATCCGTATCTGCGCTCCCTGGCGCGATCGCCCTTGCAAGCGGCTTTCCGTTATCACCATCAGCCCACGGAGAATCCCAGCCTGGCGCTCGAGTGGACGCGCTTTCCGGACAGCAGCGTGCTCGCCGCCGTTGCCGAGCGCGCGGTCGCCACCACGCTCGTAACCACCGAAGGAAGATCGCTGACCGAGGTGAAATTGACGATAAAAAATCAGGTCCAGCCATTCCTGAAAGTCGAACTTCCAGCCGGGGCGAGCATCGTCTCCGCCGACGTCGCCGGAGAAAAGGTCAAACCGGTCGAAGGCGCGGACGGCCAGCGCGTGCCGTTGTTGCGTCCCGGATTTCGCCCCGTCGATTCCTACGAAGTCTCCTTCGTCTTCATGCATTCCGGCGCACCCTTTGCAAAAAAGGGAGGCTCGGAAATTTCTCTGCCGAAAATGGATGTTCCCATCACCGTGCTCGAATGGGAGGTCTTTCTGCCCGAGCGATACAAGGTGAGAGATTTCGGCGGCGATCCCCTCGCCGCGAGTCTCTTGCAGCCATCGTTTCAACCAGTCGTATACGGCGAACTCGTGAGTGGCGCGTTCGAGGCAGGTGTCGGAAGGGGAGATGCGGTCGCGCCGCTGCAACTTCTGCCGGGGCAACTCGGCGGCTACGTCGTCGATCCTAGCGGCGCGATGCTTCCTGGCGTGCAGGTGAACGTCACGCAATTGGACACGGGAGCCACTCGGGCTGCCGTCACGGACGGCTCCGGGCGGTGGATCGTTTCGAGCATGCCTTCGGGAAGAGTGAAGATCGCTGCCAGCAGGCCTGGTTTCAGCCCTACGGTCCGCGAACTTGCTTACGACGCGAACTATCCAGCCGCCTATAGCCTAGCGTTGCGATTGGGAGCTGCTGCGGAATCGGTCGAGGTGCGGAGCGATGACCGCATGCTCGAATCGCTGCCGCTCGATCGCGATTCGAAGAAGAAGCAGGTGCAAGTTTCCAACGCCGCATCGTCGAACGTCCTCGATCTGCAGCGGCGCGTGTCAGGCGTTCTGCCCGTCCGGGTCGACGTGCCGCGAGCCGGCAGTTCCTACAGCTTCGTGCGCCCGCTCGTGCTGGAAGAAGAAACGAAACTCACTTTCACCTACAAAACGAAATAACACGCCGCCAACGGCGGACGGCAGTCATCCTGACCGGCTGGGGGGGAAATCCACTCCCGGCCGGTTCCGCTTCTGGACCATTCCTAGCGCGTTCGGAAGCTATCCTTCCCATATTCCTTCCTCCGTCGGGAACTAAGTTCAGAAAAGACCGGAATTTAGAGAGACTGCAGTGCGTAGAGATAGACAAGGAAACTTTAACCTGAGAGGCAGCCGTCTAAGCATGCACATGGGGGCACGATATCCAAGACTTTTCGAGGCAGCCGGGCGTACATTTATTTAGAGCAGGGGAAGAGGCAGGTCCATATGAAGCTGTTTTTGGGATGGCTGATTGGCTTAATGATTTGTTTGTTCGCTACCGTCCTCCAGGTGGCCGCGCGAACACCGCAAGATGCTCCTCCGGCCCAGAATCCTGGCGCGGCGCAAAGCCCGGGCCCCGGGCAAATGCAGGGTCGCGGTGGCGAAAGGCGCCCCGGAGTCATGGGAAAATTAACGGCGGTTCACGATCAGTCCCTCGAGATCACGCGGCAGGACGGGAGCGTCGTAACCGTAAAGGTCAGCGGTAACACGCAATTTCGCAAAGAGCGCGAGGCCGCGAAGCTCAGCGATTTCAAAGTCGGAGACACAGTGTTTGTGCGTGGCGAGGAAAACGCGGATCACACCTGGAACGCGGAGATGATTGGTGAGCGCCCTAGCGGCGGCTTCGGGGGTGGTGCGGGCGGTGGCCGCGCAGGCGGTCAAGGCGGCGGTCAGGGAGGAGGTCCTGGCGGCCGGCCCCAGGGCGAACTCGGCAAGGACTATGTTTTCGGCGAAGTGAAAGCGATCGACGCGCCCAAGTTGACGATTCTCCGGCCGGACAACGTCACACAAACTGTCGAGCTGAATGAAGAGACTTCTCTGCATAAAGGCCGCGACAGCATCACCATGGCGGACATTCAAGCGGGCGATCACGTGATGGTGCGCGGTGGAATGGCCAACAATGTGTTCCAGCCAAAATCGGTGATGGTGATTTCGCCGGAACAATGGAAACGCATGCAAGAAATGGGCGGCGCCGGCGCTGAAGCTACGAAGCCCCCACAAGACAATAGCAAGCCCCAGAATCCTCCGGAGCCGCCACATTGAAATTGTTTTTTCGGACTTTCCTCCTCCTGGGTCTGGTGACCTGTTTCCTTGGAAATTTGCGCGCACAGGAGAATCCCGCGCCCCCAGAAAGTACGCCCGCTGCGCCGCAAGCGAATGCGGCGCCTGCGCCATCCACGGGTTACCAAATCACCGGGAGCATCCATAGTGGCAAGACGCCGTTGCCGGGCGTTACCCTGACGGCTTCCAATACTTTGACAGGAAAGAAGTACATGGCTGCGACCGTTTCCGATGGAACGTTTGTTCTGCTCGGACTGCCCCGCGGGCGCTATGTCTTGCGCGCGGAGTTTATGGGGTTTGCTACGCAGACGCAGGAAGTGGTGCTGAATCCGGAAAGTCCATCCGGCAAGGCGGAGCTTCAACTGATTCTTGCGTCGCGGCAGCAGGAGCAGGCCAGCGAGCAGGCTCTTAGAACCGCGGCCGCCGGGACCGGGCGCGGTTTCCAGAGTCTCTCCGTCGATGCCACCGAAGCGGCCCCCGCAGGCGAAGCTGCCACTGGCGCCGGACAGAACCCGAGCGCGAACGATTTAGCCTCCCTGCCGCTCAGCGGCGCCGGAGCGGATGCGCCGACGGAATCCGTCAGCATTAGCGGAGCGCAAGGCCGCACACAAGACTTCGGTCAAGGCAGCGAAGGCGATCTTCAAGACCGAATTCAGGAATTTCGCGACCGCGCGCAGCAGAATGGACTCGGGGGGTTTGGAGGAGGAGGCGGCGGCGGTGGTGGCGGATTTGGCGGGCCGGGCGGCGGCGGGCCGATCGCGTTCGGCCGCATGGGCCGCGGCTTCAATGTGAACCAGCCGCACGGCAACTTGTATTTTTACGATGATACCTCGGCGCTCGATGCCAGGCCGTTTTCGCTGAACGGGGAACCGCTGCCGCGCGCTGATTACAACCAGCTGCACTTTGGGTCCTACGTAGGCGGCCCGCTCAATATTCCCAAGATTTATAATGGCGGGGGGAAAACATTTTTTTTCGGCGGGTGGAGCGGCACGCGCGGAAGTTCGCCGTCCGATGTGCTGTCCACCGTGCCTACCATGGCCGAGCGCGGGGGCAATTTCTCGGCGCTCACGACTCCAATCTTCGATCCGACGACGGGCCAGCAGTTCGATTTCGGCGGCCAGCTGAATGTGATGGACCCAACTCTGATCACGCCGCAAGCCCAAGCGCTGTTGAACTACATTCCTCCGCCAAATCTGCCGGGAACGACGCAGAACTATCATGAAGTGACTTCGGCGGAGAGCAACTCGGACTCTGTCAGTTTGCGGCTGATTCACAATTTCGGCCCCGTTCCGGCGCAGGGAAATCGCACGCCTGGAGGTGGAGGACGCGGTGGCGGTGGCGGCGGCAGGCGAAGGTCACAGAACAATCTCAATCTGGGTTTGAGCTGGACGAAGACCACGACCGACCTTGTCGGGGCGTTTCCTTCGCTTGACGGCGGAACGGGCACGCAAGGCTTGAACGCGACCGCCGCCTGGGTCTATGGCAAAGGGCATACCAGCAACAACCTGCGCTTCACCTACAACCACAACCACGTTTCGACGACCAACCAGTATTCGACAGTGACAGATGTTGCTGCGCTGGCACAAATCGGCGGCGTGTCTCCCAATCCGTTTGATTGGGGCATTCCTGGAATTAATTTCACGTCCTTTTCCGGTTTGAGCGATCCTGCGCCTCGCCGCGAACTCGATCAGACCTATTCTCTTTCCGACACCGTGATCTGGAACCACGGGAAGCACAACTTGCGATTTGGCGGCGATTACCGGCGGATTTTGCAAAGCTTCCGCGCGGCGCGAAACGCGGAAGGCACGTTTACCTTTACGGGTTTTGCGACCGCGCAATACGTCGGCGGCGTTCAACAGCTGGGAACGGGCAGCGATCTTGCTGATTTTCTTCTCGGCTTGCCGCAGCAAAGCACCGTGCAGTTCGGTACGGACACTTATAATTTCCGCGCCAACTCGTATGATTTTTTCTTGCAGGACGACTGGCGGATCCGCGCGAGCCTGACGCTGCTGCTTGGCCTGCGTTACGAATATCAGGGGCCTTTCACGGAAGCGAACAACCAGATCGTGAATCTGGATGTTAATCCGAGCTTTGCCGCGGCGGTGCCCGTCGAGCCGGGACAGACCGGGCCGTACAACGGCGTTTTTCCGGCATCGCTGGTCAGGCCGGACCGCAACAACTATGCGCCGCGCGTGGGAATCGCCTGGAAGCCGCTGAAGCAGACGGTGGTGCGCGCCGGCTATGGCATCAACTACAACCTCGCGCAGTACACCGCCGTGGTGCAAAACTTTGCGTTTCAGCCGCCGTTCGCGCTGACGGCCACGAACGTGGCCACTCCCTCGAGTTTTCTGAATCTGGAAAACGCATTTCCAACCTTGACGCCCGGCACAGTGACGAATAACTTTGCCATCAACCCAGACTACAAGCTTGCCTACGTGCAGCTCTGGAACGTGGATATTCAACGCGATCTGGGCGGCGGCTTTTTGTTGAACGTCGATTACAACGGTTCGAAGGGGACACGCCTCGACACCGAACGGGCCATCCTGATTCCGGGCAGTTCGCAAGAACCCTTCACGTACGAATCGTCCGAGGGAAACTCGGTTTTTCACGCGGGTTCGGTTCGCATCCGCAAGCGGCTGGCAAAAGGCATCAGCCTTAACGCCACATATATTTACTCGAAGTCGATCGATGATGCCTCTTCGATCGGTGGCGGAGGCGTGGTCGTGGCACAGAATCCTTTTGACATTTCTGCGGACAGAGGCCTTTCGAGTTTTGACCAGCGCCACAAATTCACCGGGAATTGGATCTACGATTTGCCTTTCGGCGAAAACCGGCGATTTTTGCAGAAGGGGCCGGTGTCGTACATTCTCGCGGGCTGGCAGTGGAGCGGAGGCTTTACCGTGGCAAGCGGCCTGCCAAACACGATTCGGGTCGTTGGCGGAACGCTGGATATTGACCGGGGCGTCAGCGGGTCTCTCCGCGCCAACCTGGTTCCCGGCGAGGCGATCGGGATCAGTGATCCAACGACGAAGGAATGGTTCAACACCGCGGCGTTTTGCCAGCCGCAAACGACGCTCAACAATCCGGCGGCCACCTGTGTGAATCCAGCCGATACAACGTTTGGCGATGCGGGACGCAACATTCTCGAAGGGCCGGGACAAGTGAGTCTGAACATGTCGCTGAACAAGACCATCACGATCAAAGAATATCGCTCGCTCGATTTGCGGATTACGGCGAACAATGTTTTCAACATGGTGTATTTCACCTCGCTCGGGACGACGGTGAACTCCACCACCTTTGGCGAAGTGACCGGCGCGGGAGCGATGCGGCGCGTTACGGTGCAAGCGAGGTTCCGGTTTTGAGGGAGAAGTCCATGGTTGCCACAGAAAGAAAAATCGCGGCCCTTGCATGCGCGAGCCTGCTTTTGCAGTTTGGCGCGCCTTCGTTTGCGCAGCAGGCCCAGCCGCAGCCTCCGCAGGCTCCTCCGGACGCGCAGGAACAGACAAAACCGCCGGGGTCTTCCATCCGGGTTACCACCGAATTGGTTCTCGCAAACGTCGTAGCGCGCGACAGAAAAGGGAATCTTATCCGCGACTTGAAGAAGGAAGATTTCACGCTGTACGAGGATGGCAAGAAGCAGCAGATCTCGACGTTTGATTTTGAGAATGTGGACCTGCTGGAGACTGCCGGAGCTGCGGAACAAACGGTGACAGGCAAAGCGGCGGCGGAGATGACAGGACCAGCGGGCGTTCTGAAAAAGAGCACTGCGCCTGTGATGAACGCGCGGGACCGCCGGGTGGTCGTTTTGTTTTTCGACTTTTCGGCCATGGAGCCCGATCAAATAGACCGCTGCGTGGATTCCGCGAAGAAATACATCAACAAGCAGATGCGGCCTGCGGACATCGTGGCGCTGGTTTCGCTTTCGACGACTATGCGCGTCGACCTGGATTTCACGGATGACAAGCCGAAGATACTTTCCGTTCTGAGCTCCTACTCCTCCGACTCCGGGCAGGGCTTTGCCATGGGCGATACGGGGAGCGCGGAGGGCACAGCCGAAACGGGCGGCTCGTTCACGCCCGACGACACGGATTACAACACGTTTAGCGCGGACTGGAAGCTGCTGGCCCTGCAATCGACCATGCAGGCACTGGGAAAGATCGAGCAGAAGAAATCGCTGATTTATTTCAGCAACGGAATCAGCCAGACCGGGACGGACAACCAGTCGGCGCTGCGCGCGGCGACGGCGGCGGCGGTGAAAAATAACGTTTCGATTTATCCCGTCGATGTGCGCGGATTGCAGGCCTTCCCTCCGGGCGGCGAAGCGCAAAGCGCCAGCTTGCATGGGCAATCGGCGTATAACGGAAACGCCGTTTTGAACGACCTCAACAACAACGCTGCTTCGCAGGAGACGCTTTCGACGCTGGCGGCGGACACGGGCGGCAAGGCGTTCTTCGATACCAACGATTTCAGCGGCGTGTTTACCCAGGTGCAGAAGGATAGCTCGGCGTATTACGTGCTGGGGTTCACGAGCACAAATGCCCTAAAGGATGGGCATTATCGGCGGCTCAAGGTGGTGGTGAACCGAGCCGACGTGAAGCTGGAATTCCGTCCGGGATATTACGCGGGCAGAGATTACCAGCACCTGAATCGCGCGGATCGCGAAGCGCAGCTCGAGGATGAGCTCGCGGCGGAATTGCCGCAGACGGATGTGCCGCTCTATGCGGGGACGGCGTATTTCCGCCAGGACGAGTCGCATTATTATTTGGCCGTTTCGCTGGTCGTGCCCGGCTCGCAGATTCCATTTGTGCAAGCGAAAGACAAAGACAACGCGACGATCGACATCATCGGAGAGGTGCGTCTGGCAGGGAAAGGCAAGGTGCCGGTCGGACAGTTGCGCGACACCGTGAAGCTGGCCGTGGACAGCACGCAGCAGGTGCGGCGTAAGAACGTGCAGTACAACACCGGATTTGTGCTGGCGCCCGGAAATTATCATTTGAAGTTTATTGTGCGCGAGAACCAGACGGGGCATATGGGCTCGTTCGAGACCGATGTGCAAGTGCCGGATTTGCGCAAGGTGCCGCTGCGGATGAGTTCGGTGGTGCTGAGCAGTTTGCGCGCGCCGGTAACGAATGCGCCGAAGAAGAAGGGCGCGAATCCGCTGATTCAGGATCAGACGCAGCTGGTACCCAATGTGACGCATGTGTTTACGCGGGACCAGCATTTGTATTTACAGTATGAGATTTATGACGCGGCGCGCGGAAAGGTTCTGGTTGGCGCGGCTCCCGGCGGCGCGGCCAAAGCGGCGGGAGAGGCGCCGCAGTCCAGAGAGACGCGCGAGTCGATTCACGTTTTGACCAGTATTGAATTCTTGCAGGGCAACGTGAAAGTTTACGAATCGAAACAAGTGGCCGCGACCGAAGTTACGGCGCCGGACCGGAAGGCAGTTGTGTTCCAGATCGATCTGCCGCTGCAATCGCTCAAGGCGGGGCTTTATGTTTGCCAGGTAAATGTGATTGATGACGTCGCGGGGAACTTTGCCTTTCCGCGTTGGCCGATCTTGATTAAGGATGCGGCTCAGGCGGCGCCTCCTCTGCCGTCTTCCTCCAGTTCCGGGCAGTGACTCAGGCTGGGTAATCCGTTTTGGGCCGCCGCCTTTTGGTGCCAAGCCCTGTCTGAAGCGCGCCCTCGGCCGATGGGCCCGGTGCGGATTAAGCAAGGGCACGGCGTCCCGTGCCCCTTCCGCGGATTCCCAAACACGGCAGTCCTCTGCGCACGAGTGTCCGCCACCAGATAACGATCCGAAGCTCTCGCCAGTGGTTCAAGGGCTTGAAATGGGAAAGCCAGCGGCGCCAAGAATGAATTGCATTCCGCCGGCAAGCCAAATTTCTCTTCCAAATTTTTCTGCCATTAGGTGAATGGCTAACAAGGCGACGGGAAAGAAATTTCGGGGACGGGTCTAAAGTCATTTTTCAACAAACTGTGTATTTGGGTTTATTCGCCGTAGGGGACCCAGATGTTTTTGATCTGGGTGGCGTGCTCGAGGAAGAAGCGGCCTTCGGATTGAGTGGGGTTAAACCAATCGATGGAGCGGCCTTCGTTGGTGAACACTTGCTTTAGATTGCCGATGGAGAGGAACTTGGCGGTGGCGCAGGTCACCGTGTCGCCGAAGCACCAGAGGGCGTCCAGGTCGTCGTGTTCGGCCAGGGTCTTTAAAAGTTCGGTGGGGCGGCCGGTGACCAGGTTTACGCTGCCGGCGGGAAGGTCGGAGGTTTCAAAGAGTTGGTAGAGGTCGGCGGTGATGAGCGGATACATCTCGCTCGGGACGGCTACTGCCGTGTTGCCTACGGCGATGACGGGCATTACTAGGGAGATGAGGCCCAGGAGCGGCGCTTGCGTGGGGCAGAGGATGCCGATGGTGCCGATGGGTTCTTCGATGGCCAGGGTGACGTTTCGGAATGGGGGATTATGGATGGCGCCTTCGTATTTGTCGGCCCAGGCGGCGTAGGTGAAGATGCGTTCGATGCTGAGCGCGACTTCCGATTGGGCTTGTTCTTTCCCAACGACCGCCGAGAGACGGTTCGCGATTTCTTCACGGCGTTGGGAGAGATTTTCTGCGAGGTAGTAGAGGACCTGGCCGCGGGTGTGGGCACTGGATTTGGGCCAGGCAGTGGCTTTGCGGGCGGCTTCAACTGCGTTGCGGATGTCTTTGCGATTGCCGAGGGGGGCTTCGCCGAGGAGGCGGCCATCTGCGGCGCGGACTTCGAAGCTGTAGCCCGAGTCGGGGCGGGCTTGTTTGCCGGCGATGAAGAGTTTTACGGTGCGGTCTATTTCATCGGCGGATTCGGTTGGTTCCTCTGGCGGATGATCAATCGCCAGGGGACGCTGGTGGAGTGGAGGGGCGTGTTTGAACCAGCTGGGCTCTAAATATTCCAGGAGGCCTTCGCGGCCGCCTTCGCGGCCGTAACCGCTTTCGCGGTAGCCGCCGAAGCCGCAGCTGGCGTCGAAAAGATTTGTGCAGTTGACCCAGACTACGCCGGCTTTGATCTGGGAGGCGATGTGGAGGGAGACGTTGATGCTTTCGCTCCAGACGCAGGCTGCGAGGCCATAAACGGTGTTGTTGGCCAGCTCGACGGCTTCGCTGGGCGTGCGGAAGGTCATGGCGGCCAGGACGGGGCCGAAGATTTCTTGTTGGGCGACGATACTCGTGGGATGGACGTTGCTAAGGAGAGTGGGCGGGAAATAGAGGCCGCGGGAGGGCATGGGAATCGTGGGTTGCCAGCAGGTGGCGCCCTCGGCCACGCCCTGATCGACCAGGCGCTGGATGCGCTCGAGTTGGACGCGGGCGATGATGGCGCCGATGTCGATGGATTTGTCGAGAGGCGGGCCGACGCGGAGAGTGTTCATGCGATCGCAGATTTTAGCGATGAGACGCTCGGCAATGCTTTCTTGCATGAGGAGGCGGGAGCCGGCGCAACAGACTTGGCCCTGGTTGAACCAGATGCCGTCGACCAGACCTTCGACGGCAGAGTCAAGGTCGGCGTCTTCGAAAATGATGAAGGGGGATTTGCCGCCTAGCTCCAGGGAGAGCTTTTTGTGGCTCGCGGCGGTGGCTTTACGAATGGCGCGGCCCACTTCGGTCGAGCCGGTGAAGGCGATTTTGTCGACGTCGGGATGGGCCACAAGGGCTTCGCCGGTTTGGCCGTCGCCGGTGACGATATTGACTACGCCCGAGGGGAGATCAATCTCTTGGCAAATTTCGGCGAAAGCCAGGGCCGTTAGCGGGGTGAATTCGGCGGGCTTCAGGACTACCGTGTTGCCCGTGGCCAGGGCTGGGGCGATTTTCCAGGCTAGCATCAGCAACGGGAAATTCCAGGGGATGATCTGGCCCACGACTCCGCAGGCTTCGTGGTTGGGAAATTCTCGGGGGAGAAGTTGCGCCCAGCCGGCGTGGTGATAGAAGTGGCGGGCAACCAGGGGGATGTCGATGTCGCGCGATTCGCGGATGGGTTTGCCGTTGTCGAGAGTTTCAAGAACGGCCAGCCGGCGCGAGTGTTTTTGGATTTGACGGGCCAGGGCATAGAGGTATCTTGCGCGGGCGTGGGGAGTTAGAGATTGCCACGCGGGAAGCGCCTGGCGGGCGGATTTTACCGCGGCGTCGATGTCTTGTAGGGAGCCTTGGGCGATGTCGGCTAACTTTTCAGTCGTGGAGGGATCGCTGGTGTCGAAATATTTTGCTTCGATGGGAGATTGCCAGGCGCCATGGATGAAGTGGCCGAAGCGGCGTTTGTGTTTGTCGAGCCAGGCTAGGGCTTCGCGGGGATCTTCGGGCGAGGGGCCGTAGTCCATGGTGACAAATTTTTCTACGATGCTCATGGTGGAGAGTTGATTGTAATGGAAATTGGGCAGAGCGGAGGAAGCAGTTTTGTGAAGTCGGGTGCTTCAAGGCCCGCCGGCGAGAGAGGTGGGAAAAGCGGCAGCAGAGAAGCAGCACCCCGAGCTAGGCCAGGGGGTGGCGGTTGTCGGCGGAGTAGCGCCCGGTCGTGTGGTGTTCGAGTTGGCGCTCGATGTCGGCGAGCATGCCGCTGGCGCCGAAGCGGAAGAGGTCGGAACTTAGCCACGACGGGCCTAGTTCGTCTTTCATTAGGCTCAGCCATTCAAGAGACTGCTTCGCTGTGCGGATGCCGCCGGCAGGTTTGAATCCGACAGCGTAGCCGGTTTGGTTGGCGTATTCGCGGATGGCGCGCGTCATGACCACGCCGACCGGGAGAGTTGCGTTTACTGGCTCTTTGCCGGTGGAGGTTTTGATGAAGTCGGCGCCGGCCATCATGGCTACAGCGCTTGCGCGTGCTACATTGCGGAGCGTGAGGAGGTCGCCGGTGCCCAGGATGACTTTGAGGTGGGCGGGTCCGCAAGCGTGTTTGAAGGCGGCGATTTCGTCATAGAGCGCTTGCCATTTGGCGGCGAAGACGTGGCCGCGCGTGATGACGACGTCGATTTCGTCGGCGCCGGCTTCGACGGAGCGGCGGATTTCCTGGACGCGTTCGGCGAGGGGAGAGAGGCCGGCGGGGAAGCCGGTGGAGACGGCGGCTACGCGGATGCCGCTGCCTTCTAGGGCGCGGCGAGCGGTTTCGACGAATACGTGGTAGACGCAGACGGCGGCGACCTGGATTTCTAGCGATTCGACGCCGAGGGCTTTGACGAGATCCTGTTGGAGGGGACGGCGGGCTTTCGAGCAGAGGCGGCGTACGCGCTCGTCGGTGTCGTCGCCGGAGAGAGTCGTTAGATCCATGCAGGAGATGGCGCGGAGAAGCCAGGCAGCTTGGTAGTCTTTTTTTACGGTGCGGCGTGTGACTAGCGATTGGGCGCGACGTTCGACGGCGCTGGTGTTGACGCGGACATCTTCGACCCAGCCGAGATTGAGAGGGACGCCGCGATTGGCTTCGAGCGCGCGGCCGCGGAGATGGGCAATGGCGGTATCGGACGGAGAAAGAGGCGCTTCGAGATGGCGATTGCCGATTTGCTGGGCGCTCTGGGGTCCCTTTTGGATGATGGACATGTTGGAATCTCTTCGGAGTTTCGGGAGGGAGCGTTAGCCCCAACAAATAAATCTTATCACTTTTCTGCGGCAGTCGAGCGGCCCATGGCCGAAAGCGAGCGGAGAGTTCCGGCTGCCCGAGCGGACGCGTTCCTCGCAGGCGAACGTGAAAGAAAATGCGGGGGCTTGCTCTGTTTGAAAGGACGGTGGCGGCGGATCGGGGCGTTTACAAGCGGGTGCTGTGAACCTGCCATTCTCGTTCGAAATCGGCGCGGTTGCAGAAAGATTTCTGGGTGCCAATTTTTGTGGTGCTGAGGGCGGCGTAGAGATTTGCGCGCGTCAGGGCTTCTTTTTCTTGCATGCCTTCGCCGAGAAACACGGCGAAGCTGCCGATGAAAGCGTCGCCGGCGCCGGTGGTGTCGACGGCATTGACTTTGAAGGCGGGAATTAATTCCGTGCGCTCAGGGCCAGCGAGAAGGGCTCCGCGTTCTCCGAGCGTGAGGACAATGCGCTTCATTCCTTGGCGCAGGAGGAAGTTGGCACACTTGGTCGCGTCTTCGAGAGAGTGGACGGGAATGCCGGTGATGAGTTCGGCTTCGGTCTCGTTGGGGATGAAATAGTCGGCGCCGCTGAGTTGCTTGAAGTCGACAGCTTGCGCGGGAGCGGGATTGACGATCGAGCGGATGCCTCGGGCTTCGGCGAAGCGGATGGTGTGGTAGACGGTGCGGAGAGGAATTTCGAATTGCATGACGATGGTGTCGGCTTTCTGAAGCAGCGGGGCGGCGGCGTCGACGTCCTCCGGAGAAAGCGTGTCGTTGGCTCCTTTGACGACGATGATGCGATTTTGGCCGCCGGGCTCGACAAAGATGGGCGCGACGCCGCTCGAGACCCCTTCGGCGATGCGGACGTGGCTGGCGTCGATGCCTTGGGATTGAAAATTTTTGATGGTGGCGGGGCCGAATAGGTCGCTGCCAACCTTGGCGATCATGGCGACGGAGGCGCCGCAGAGGCGAGAGGCGACGGCCTGATTCGCTCCTTTGCCGCCAAATCCTAGATCGAACTTTTGGCCGAAGATGGTTTCGCCGGGGCGAGGGAAGACGTCGTTGAAGGTGGTGAGGTCGACGTTGGCGCTGCCTACGACGGCGATGAAGGATTGTTCGGGCATAGTGGCGGATTATATCCGTGTCCCGTGGTCTGTGTCCTGTTCCATGTGAGGAGCGCCGGGAGTGGAAGGTGTCGAGAGAGAAATGCGGGAGGGCATAGAGAAGAGAGGCAAGAGAATTCCGGCTTGACAGGGTAGTTGGCGGCGCATATAAGCACGAGCGAGTAAGAGCAGGACGAAGGCGTTTGATGGCCTGGGACGCAGGGTAGACCCTTTGGGTTTGGAGCCGCTAGAGCATGTTCACGCCGCATAGTCTGGAAATCGCCCTGTTGATGATGGTTACAACAGCGATTTGCTGGGGTTCATGGGCGAATACGTTCAAGGGGGTAAAGAACTACAGGTTCGAGCTTTTTTATTGGGATTATGCGCTGGGGATTTTTCTGATTTCGGTGGTGCTGGCGTTCACGATGGGAAGCACTTCGAAGGATGCGTCGAGCTTTCTAAATAACGTAAGGTCGGCGGACGGTTCGAATATTGCTTACACGCTTGTCGGCGGAGCGGTATTCAATCTGGCGAATCTTCTGCTGGTGGCGGCGATTGACATGGCCGGGCTGGCGATCGCATTTCCGGTTTCGATTGGGATTGCGCTGGTTGTGGGAGTGATTGCGAGCTATCTGCAGCAGCCGAAGGGGAATGCGGGGTTGCTTGCGGCAGGAGTGGCTTGTGCGGTGATCGCGGTGATTTTGGACGGCAAGGCTTACGGAAGTCTGGTGAAAGCGGCGAGCTCGGCGTCGAAGAAGAGCATTACGACGTGCATTGTTTCGGGCGTGCTGATGGGGTTGTGGTCTCCCTTTGTGGCGCACGCGATGAGCCACGGGAAAACCCTGGGGCCGTACAGTGTGAGCGTTTTTTTGACGCTGGGCGCGCTGCTGTCCTGCTTTATTTGGAATATTTATTTTATGAAGAAGCCGCTGGTGGGCGAGCCGGTGAAGTTTGCAGAATTTTTTCGCGGGCCGGCGGCCGGGCATGTTCTCGGATTGCTCGGCGGAGCTATCTGGGGAACCGGGACGGTCTTCAATTTGGTGGCGGCAAATTTCACAGGAGTGGCGATTTCCTATGCGATCGGGCAATCGGCGCCGATGGTGGCGGCGCTCTGGGGAGTCCTGGCTTGGAAGGAATTCGAGGGGGCGAAGCCTCAGGCGAAAACCTATCTGGCGCTCATGTTCCTGTTCTATCTGCTGGCTATTTTGCTTGTAGCAAAAGCCAACACAGCAACCTGACAATTTCTTGCCAATCCCTAGTAAGATTGCCTAGATTGATGAGGATCATGCTGACCCGCGCCCAGTGTGAAAAAGCTGTGACAATTTCGGAACAAGTGGGGTATTCCGGGGGTGGTGTCAGGATTTCACTGCCCGCGAAAGCGCCCATGGCAGACTGCGTGCTGCACTGCTTATGGCCAACGCAGGAAGCCTTTCGATTCTCCTCGGTGGCCGCTTTACACCTTGTTTTCAATGATTTGCGGGCTGGAGTGGCTTTGACCTGGAAACGACTCAGGCGTACTCCCCAGTACCTCCCAAATAGGGCTTTCGTACTCTTACAGGACAGCTGGTTTGGCCCTAATTTTGTTACCATCTTGGCCAAAGGGGTCCGTGTGTGCAGCTACTAGGCAAATACGAGATTATCGCCGAGGTCGGCCGCGGAGCCATGGGCGCTGTGTACAAAGCCCGCGACCCGCTGATTGATCGTTTGGTGGCGCTCAAGACGATCACTGGCGGGCCCAGCGCACAGACTAACCTGCTCGACCGTTTTTACCAGGAAGCGCGTTCTGCGGGCGCCCTGCAGCATCCCAACATCGTCACCATTTACGAACTAGGGCATGAGAAGAACACTCCCTTCATTGCCATGGAGTACCTCGAAGGGGAGAGCCTCGACCGGATCATCGATCAGAAACCGGTTCTTCCGTTATCCGTGAAGCTTGGATATATCGTGCGCGTGTGCGAGGCGCTGGCGTATGCGCACCAGCACAACGTGGTGCATCGCGACGTAAAGCCGGCGAACATCATGGTCACCAAAGAAGGCGTAGTGAAGGTGGTGGACTTCGGCATCGCACGGCTGACCGATATGTCGATGACGCAGCCGAACATGATGATCGGTTCACGCGCCTACATGTCGCCGCAGCTGTACAAAGGCGAGCGGGCGGATGCGCGGTCGGACATCTGGGCCGTGGGTGTGTCGCTTTATGAACTGCTGGCTTTCAAGCGGCCGTTTACGGGTGATAGCGAAGCCGAGCTGATGTTCCACATTATTTACGAGAAGCCCGAAGATCTGATGGGGCTTTCGCCGGAGTGTACGGAAGAACTGGCAGCGATCGTCAGCAACATGCTCGAGAAGAAGAGCGAGGATCGCTATCAGTCGATGGACGACTTGCTCCATGCGATCGAGCCAATCTGGAAAGCGGCGCAGCAGGCGACCGTCTCGGGGTTGCTCGCGGATTGCCAGGAGTTGGTGGTGGCGAAAGATTTGCAGCGCGCGCATGCGCTGCTGCGCAAAGCGCTGCACATCGATGTGGGGAACTCCCAGGCGAAGAGCATGTTGGAGAAAGTGTCGTCGGAGCTTCGCCGGTCGGAGATTCAGCCGAGGCTGCAGGAGCATTTGAGCCGCGGCGAAGGGTATTTGAAAGCAGGCCAGCTGCGCGAAGCCAAAGCCGAAGCCCAGGCGGCGCTGGGGCTGGATTCCAAGCATGAGCCCGCGCAGAAACTGCTGGCGGAAGTGGAAGCGGCCGCGGCGAAAGTGCAGCAGCTGGAGCAGAAGCTGAAATTGACCAAACAGCGCTTGGCCGAAGGAGCGCTTACGGAAGCAGCGGCAGCCTTGGGCCAGGCAATCGAGATGGACGATGCCAACCCGCAGGTAAACGAACTCAAGAAACAGATCGAAGAAGAACGCGTTCGCCGGGAAAAGCGGAAGAAGCTCGGTGAAATCCTGCATCGGGCGAGAACGCTTTGGACAGAGCTGAATTATGAAGAGTGCCTGACGGTGCTGGCGGCGGCTTGCGAGGAATTTCCAAATGAACCGGAATTGAAGAAGCTGCAGGAATCGGCGAGGACGGACCAGGCGGAACAGCAGAAGCAGCGACAGATGGCGGAAGTGCGGCGCTTGCTGGGACAGCAAAATTTTGCCGACGCGCGAAAGATACTGGATGTACTGGTTACCGAGCACCCGCAGGACATGGCAGTCAAGAATCTGCAGAATCTGGCTTTGCAGGAAGAGCAGGAACAGAAGCGGCAGAAGCGGCTGGAGACGGAAATAACCGGGCTGCGGGGTTTGCTGGGAGCAGGGAAGTTCAAGCAGGTAGTGACGAAGGGCGAGCCGCTTTTGCAGGAGTATCCGCAAGAGTACGAACTAAGGGAACTGGTGAATTATGCAAGCGGCGAAGTCGCGCAGCAGGATCAGAAGCGGAAGGAAGAGGAGCGCGAAAAACAGATCCAGGGATTCCTGATGTGCGAGCGTTACGGGGAAGCTCTGGATACGGCGCGGAAGGCGGTTGAGGAATTTCCCAAGCAGGACGGGTTCAGAAAGCTGGCCGCCGAAGCCGAGGCGCTCAAGAAAGAGCAGGACGACCGCGAGAGAGCACGCAACGAGATGCAGCGGCGCGTTCGCGAGATCAACAGCAAGATCAATCAGGACAAGATTACTGACGCCATCGATCTGGCCCAGCAGACCATGGAAACCATGGGTCCCGATCCGAATGTGACGCAGTTGCTGCAGGGCGCGGAGGAGAAGCGGAAAAAGAAAGATGACGTAGAAAAGAAAGTATCCGCGGTACAGAACCTGGTGAGCAAGGGCGATCACGTCGCGGCGACGCAACTCTTCAATGAACTGATGGCCACGCAGATATTGCCGGCATCTGATCCGCGGATGCAAGAGCTGAAGACGAAGATTACGAATCTGGCGAGCGGGCCGCATCCGGCAGCCACACAGATGTATCCAGGGGTGAAGGCGGGCGCATCGAAGCCGGCCGGAGCAGCGAAAAAGGACAAGCCGGCGGCGGCCAAGCCAGCAAAACCGGCGGGCGACCTGACGCAGGTCAGCGATTCCGCCCAGGATATTCCCGCGTCGGGATTTTCCGCCACGCCCGTGACTGGAGCGGGAGAAAAGCCCGGTCCGCGGAAGGATGGAGCGGTGCCGCGTCGGCCGGACGCTATCGGAAAAGACAGGCCCGCGCGAATCACAGAGGCGCCCGCTGCGGACGCCGCGATGAGTGCGAACCCGGTCCGGCAGAGCGCGACAGGAACCGGAGTTCCGCCAGCTCCGCGTCCGGCCGGGGCGGTGGCGTCGACCGCGGCATCTTCGCCGGCGAGAGCAAAACAAGGATCCGATGTAATGGCGCAAGTGCTGCCCGTATTGAAGCGGCCGCCAGTGCTTGCGGGGATAGGACTCGTGGTGGTGCTGCTGCTCGCGGTGGCGCTCTGGCCGCACAAGACAAATGGAGGAACTCCGTCCGCCAGCGATTTGAAGCTGAAACAGCAGGCCCAGGAGCTCTGGCAGGGCCGCCAGTTCGATCAATCCGAGCAAGCCTGGCAGGGGCTTGCCAATGCCAAGGGGCCGCTGCAGAACGAGGCCGCCGAACAGGTCGTTCAAATTGATCAGAAAAGGATGGATGAACAAAAGCGGTTTGACGACGCCGAGGCTTTGCTGAAAGACAAGCGAGACTATGCCGGCGCCGAGCAGGCCTTTCAGGACGTGATTCAGATGAATCTGTGGCACGTGGATGACGCCACGCGGGAGCTGGAAGCGGCAAAAGCCGGCTCGAACGTCACCGACGTGCATCGGCAGGAGCAGGATCACTTCGATCAGGGCGTAACACTGTATCAAGCGAAGGATTTTGAGAAGGCCCGCAAGGAATTTCGCGCGGTGGTGGATCTGAACATCGCCGGCTCGACGCTCAGACCGCAGGCAGAAAACTACCTGGGTAAAATACGCCAGTCGGGAACTGACCAGAAAAGCTTCGACGCGGCCGTCGAGGACGTGAAGGGCGAACAATGGGCGGAAGCGAAGGAGCAGTTCGAAGAGGTGATCAACCGCAAGGGAGCGCAGAGCGGCGATGCGAAGAAGCAGATGGCCGTAGTCGACAAGGCGCTGCTAACAGTGAATGCGTTCGAGGACGCTCTGAAGTCGAATTCCTTCCGAGCAGCGAAAGCGCAGGCGGATCTCGCTCAGCCCTGGGCCAAGACGCACGACAAGCTGCTGAAGGAATTGCATGCCGCCGAACAGCAGCAGTTCGACCAGATCAAGAGCAGTGGGCAGGCCGCCGAGACCAGGAGCGACCCGGCAGCCATACAGCGCGTACAGGACGATCTCCATAGTTTTGAGGGGCGCGTCGAGGACCCCACGCTGCTAGCTGCCAGCAAGGATCTCGAGAAGCGAATGAACACGGCCTATTCCTCGGCCATGGAAAAGAACGGCGACAAGGCGGCTTTCGACGCCGCCGTGCAACACTTCGAGGCGGCGAAACAGAAGAAGGATATCGAGACGCTGAGCCACGGCGTGAGCCAGGAATTTCAAAAAATAGCAGCCGGGGCGGGAATGTATCGCGAAAATGCGTCGCTGTATGTAAAAACAACTATCCCCAATGCGATCCAGGCACTGAGCCAAACGGGCGGAAAGCTTGTTTTGCCCGCGCTTTCCTGCGGGCCGGGCCGAGGCGCGACGGAAACCGCATCGGTGGCGGGCGCTGTATCTTGCGCACAGCTGGATGCGAGTGCGCCGCTCGAGTGGGTGGGCGTGCCGATGGTGGACTTCCCGGACGTAGCGAACAAGCCGGGGAAGCTGCCGTACTCGCTGACGGTGATGGTTACTGTCGAGCCCAACGGAAATGTGAAGATCGACAAAGAGGGCGAAGCCGATAAGGATTTCCTGAAGAAAGTAAAAGATGCTTCGAAGCATTGGAAGGCAACCGCGCCACGAGCCGCGGGAAAACCAGTCACTGTCCGCTTTCCTCTTACGATTACCTTCCAGCGCTGATATCCTGCCTAGAGCGAAGTATTGTTACGACAAAGCCGCGCAGTGTCTAGGGTTGTCCCCATTCAAGAAAATGGACAAAGACGAAATTCTTCGAGCGCTCGGACACGGCGCGATGGGCGTCGTGTCCGAGGCTCGCGACCGTTTATCGGGCGGCTGGTTGGCGAAAGCCCGGGGCCTGTGTTGCCGGATGTACAGTCTGATGGCGAGGTGAACCAATGAGCTGGATAGGGTGGGTGGTCGCGCTTCAAGTCGGAGTAACCATACTCGGCGCGGTTGTCGGGTGGGTTTTAGGGACCGTCCTGAACATGTTTCCGTTTACCCCCTTGGGGAAGTGGCCAACGGTGAAGGACAGGAGCACAGCGGCTCTCGGAGGCGCGGTCTTCGTGGCTGCAATCTTCCTCCTGGCGGACAGCATCGCTCTTGTCGCCCCTTATGGGCATCTCTGGTACTTCGCACTGGTGAGCCGCTTCGGGGTTCAAGTGACGGAGATCTTGATCGCCATGGGGGTCTTGGTGTTCGGCGTTCTCGCATTCCTCTTCAAGGCGAACTACCAACGCGCTTACGGGGTAGTCGAGATCGTGTTTGCGGCTTCGCTAGCCCTGGTAACCGCCCAACAGCTGCGGAGCCAGGAGAGCTGGACGGCTACGATGATGGGACTCGGTGGCTGCGTGTACGTTGTGAGTCGGGGCCTCGGGAACTATACCGACCCGTCCAAGAGCCCGGCGGCGGGAGAGGTGGCAAAGTTGCCGCAAGCCACGGGCGCAGCATAAGACGGTTCCGACGGCCGTGTGAGAAAAAGTCAAAACCCGGATTCTTCGCGAAGAACGTGACGAACTGCGGGCACCGCGCATCGTTTGAGGGGTTACTCCGCCGTCCGTCTACTCGCCGACGTTCCAGACATATAGGAAACTGGTATCGGCAGCTGTGGCAACCTTGCGCCCCGCCTTGTGAACGGCGCGATTCAGAGCAGAACGAACTTTTTCTTTTGATTCCGCCAATTCCGCCAAAGGGACCTTAATGGCCGCCCCCGCTTCCAACTTATCGAGATCTTTAAGAATGATCGTGACAATCGAATTGTGCTTTCCTTTGCGGCCTCGTGGCACGTCGGATTGCACCATGGTCTTGAAATGCATAGGAGCTTTTTTGCTCTGAGTCAGGGCCATGTCGTCCTCCCCAGGAAATAAAACGCTAAACAATCGTAGCGTTAACGTATCTCATCGTAACGAGTCCTGCAAGTGAAAAATACGAGGCGCAAAAGCCTTACGGGGGAGCGCATGCGATACGGGCGGGCTTTGATCCGCTGGTTATCTTTATTTCAGTGCATTCCAGCGGGATCAAGAGAAGGAGCGGTGCTCAAAAAAAGTTTTAAAGATCTGACCCGTATGAATGGCAGGCTGCTAGGTTTTAGTAGTTCGCAGGAGTGCCGGTCACGCCTATGGGAAGAACACATTTCGAACAGGTACCACTGGAAGTGATCAAGCGGATTCTTGAAGAAAACGCGCGGCAGGAAAGAATAGCTACCGACCGGAAGGCCCGCGTGAATGCGAAGAAGGATTGGGAGACGGACCTTCTGGAAACAATGACGGCCAAGGAGTGAGGAGAAAGAGTATGACTATGCCGTTCGACATTTTCCGGATGGACCGGGGAGGCGTGCGCTGGCTGGAGTCAGCAAAAAGTCTCGATCACGCGAAAGCGCGAGTCCTCGAGTTAGCCGTGAGTTCCCCTGGTGAATTCATCCTGCTGGACCACAATACGGGAAACAAAGTTGTGATCAACTCAGATCGGGCGGAAGGTGAATGACTCGTACTCCTCCCGCCATCCTCAGTTCCTGGCACGCTGCTCGACAATCCTTTACGCTTGCCCTTGCACTCAAAAACGGTACGGAAATGTCCCTCGGTTCTGGCAGGTAGGAAACGAGGGGCAACGCATGGAGGTCCCGATGTCTGAAATAGGTTCGAATCCAGTCGAGCGGAAAGCCTACGTCGGCATGTTGATTGAGTGTCCGCAATGCGGCCAGAAAATGATCCTGCACGTCGGGCTGCTAGGCGACCCCAAGAACAATTCGATTGAGTGTATCGGGTGCCACCACAAGATCATTCCACTTGTGCCTGGCCCCATCGTCAATGGGCCATACGAAGTTTGAGTTGCGAGTCTCACCGGAGACTGGATCGCGGTCAGAAAGACGGGAAGGGGATTAACGCCGAGAGCTGGTAGCGAGAGCCCATCGTTTCCTACGCCAAACCCGGAAGGTTATTCGATCCCCGGAGATAAACACAAAAAGCAATGTCGTTCCGGCGAGTTGAGAGTGTCCCGCCCGTCAGACTTCGCTTGTCAAATTCCGGCCCTCGGTCAGAATAAGCCGAGAATGCGTTTAACTGGGAGTTAGGTGGCCGGGGGTATGCTCGGGCGCGGTCGGTTAAGGCAAGAGGGATTTTGCGTAGGGGGGAGGAATTTCATGCGAAGAAATTACGTGGTATTGGCAGCGGCGATGGGGATGGCGGTGCTGATGCTGGGTGCGAGTGGCGAAGCGCAGCAGACAGCGACTTCGGGGCCTTATCGGGTTTTAAAGACGGCGAAAGTGGGTGGAGAGGGCGGGTTTGACTACGTGTATGCGGACGACGCGGGACGGCGATTGTATATACCGAGAACGGGTCAGACCGGCGCGCGGATCACGGTTTTTGATTTGGATACGCTGGCACCGGTGGGCGCGATTCTGGATGCCAACGCGCGGGGGGCGGCGGTGGACCCGAAGTCCGGGCACGGGTTTGCGAGCAGCAAGCCGGTGGTGATGTGGGATACGAAGACGCTCGCGACGATCAAGTCGATTGATGTGGAGGGAGGCCCGGACGGGATTTTGTTTGATCCGTTTAATGCGCGAGTGTACGTGTTCAGTCATCGGGCGCCGAATGCGACGGTGATTAACGCGGCGGACGGGACAATCGCTGGGACGATTGATCTGGGCGGAGCACCGGAGCAGGCAGTGACGGATGGCGCCGGACATCTGTATGTGGACATCGAGGATAAGGACAACATCGCGGTGGTGGACGCGAAGACCATGACCGTGACGGCGCATTATGATTTGGCGGGAAAGTGCGGCGGGCCGGGCGGGCTGGCGTTTGACGTGAAGAATCATGTGCTTTTTGCCGCGTGCCATGAGCCGCAAGTCATGGTGATTCTCAGCTCGGTAGACGGGAAAATTATTACGAGTTTGCCGATCGGGAATGGGGTGGACGGGGCGACGTTTAACCCGGAGACAATGGAAGCGTTCAGTTCTCAGAGGGATGGTACGCTGACCGTGATCAAGGAGAAAAGTCCGGCTAGTTTTGTGGTGGAGCAGACGGTACAGACGATGACGAGCGCGAAAACGTTGACGTTGGATGGAAGGACGGGACACATTTTGTTGATTGGGGCCGAGTTTACGCCACCGCCTCCACCAGCGCCGGGAGAGCGGCCCGGGCGTGGGACGATGGTGCCGGACACGTTTACGATTCTGGTCGTCGGGAAGTAGCGGCAGGGGCTTGTGGTGCTGCTGGCAGTTGGACTAGTGAACGTCAGGATAGATTTCGTCGGCGATCCAATAATTGGCGATGAGGAGGGCGAATAGAGTTCCAGTCAGCCAGAGGATCCAGCGATGACGCTTCCAGGCGGCGCTGAGAGCGGAGAGCTGCATGGGAATGTCGATGAGATAGGCGGCGGAGTAGCAGGCGTTGGCGATCAGCGCGAGCACGCTGAAAAGGAGAAGGGAGTTGAGTGTGAGGGCCGGACGAAAATGGGGCCAGGTGGCGAAGAGCCACGCAAGGGAAGCGCCGGCGAGGGCGAGGTTGTAGAAGAGGCGTCGAAATTCCCAGAAACGGATGGCGTCGAGAAAGAGAAGGCGGAGCGGGCCGGTCGGGGAGCCCGTGAAGGATGGGGATGGGGTTGCGTGTGCGGCGTCCATCTAAGGACCTCCCGTTGGTGGGCTAGAGGCACCGGTCTTAAAGGCCAGGGTAAGAATATCGCTTTCACTTCTCAATGTCAAGTACTTTTTCCCGTAAAGTAGGAGAGCAGGGGCCCCTTGGCGGATACCACAGAGGTGTGACGGGCGGCTATTGCTGGCTGTGCTGCTGCGGGCGCTCGGGGATCGAGCCCCCGGAATGGTCGGACTCGGATTTGGCTTCGGCGATCTGTTCGTGGCCGGAATCGTCGAGCGCGGGACGGAAGCGGACGTCGACGGATAGGCTTTGGCCGGCGCGACCTTTATACACGCCGCGGACCGGAGGCACGTCGCCGTAGTCACGGCCGTAGGCAACACGGATGTGGCGAAGCCCGATCGGCTTGCCGAGCGTGGGATCGAAGCCGATCCAGCCGCTGCCCGGCAGGAAAACTTCGGCCCAGGCGTGCGAGGCTTGGCCGCCGATAACTTCTTCCTGCTTGGTGCCCGCCGTTGCGCTGCCGGATACGATATAGCCTGAGACGTAGCGGGCGGGCAGGCCGCGCATGCGGACGACTCCCAACAATAGATGAGCGAAATCCTGGCAGACGCCTGCGCGCAAGGCGAGAGAATCGCGCACGGAAGAGTTCACGTGCGTTGCGCCCTTCTGGTAGACAAAACTATTGTGGATGAAATCGGAGGCGGTCTCGGCGAAGCCGGCCACGGTGCCGTCGCAGCCGGCCTCGGCGGTTTTAGAAATTTCGGCGATCTCGGGAAGATAGGGAACGTAGGCGCTCGGAGCGAGCCAGTCAAAGTGTTCTTCGAGAAGATCGGCGCGAACGGCGTCGAGTCCCGAGAGCGGCATACTGCCGGGTTCGGGGACGGGAGCTTCGTGCACCAGAACGACGGATTCGGCTTCGATTCGCAGGCGGCGATGGGGAGCAAGGATGCTGGTGACGTGGATCCAGTTTCCGTAGCCGTCCTTGTAGGAAGAGCCGCGAGAAGCAGGACTGGTGATGAGGCGGAAGGAAAGACAGCTTTGGCGGTCGTCGTGAATGGGGCGAAGCCGGACCTCGTTGTAACTCTCGTAGACGGGGCCGTCGTAGATGAATTCGGTGGCGTGGAGCAGATGGAAGCGGTTCATGCAACGCCCGCATAATAGAAATAGGTGCGCGCGATGACTTCGCCGATGGTGTTGAACTGGTGGATAAGGCCGGTAAGGTAGGGGTGGAGGCCGTCGTCGAGAATTTCATCAATGCGGCTGTAGCGCAGGCGCTCGAGAACTTTGCCGGTAAGGCGCTCGGCCTCGTTGGCGTAGGAGCCGGGAGCGGTGTTGCTGATGGCGCGAAGGCTGGTCTGCATTTCCGTGACGCAAAAGCGGATGGAGCGCGGATGCTGGGGATTAAGAATAAGCATTTCGGCGACGCGAGCAGGGTCGATCGGCGCATGATACTGGCGGTGATAGGCCTCGTAGGCGCCGACCGATTTCAGGACGGCCATCCACTGGTGGTTGTCGGGAGTGCCGCCGGCGGAGGTTAGTGCGAGGAGATTGCGATACTGGACGTCGACGAGCCGGGCGGTCATTTCGGCACGTTCGAGAGCCCAGCCTACGCGCAGAAAATCCCAGCCTTCGTCGTGCGGAAGCGTGGCGTCGCTCACCCCGTGAAAGCGGTGGCTGCCGAAAATGACTCGGCCGCAGAAACGGTGCGGGCCGGCGGCGGTCTCTTCCTGGGGATCGAAGCGGCCGAGGGTCAGGTAGAGACTGTTCAGGTCTTCCCACATTTCGCGCGAGATGCGGTCGCGTATGGTGCGCGCGTTTTCGCGGGCTTTGGTGATGCATTGCATGATGGAGCTGGGATTGTCGGGGTTGAAAGCGAGAAATTCGAAAACGTTGTGAGCGGCCGGCTCGGTGTAGAGCTGGCGGAAGAGAGTTTCTTCGCCGGCCATCGAGAGAATCGGTTCCCAGCGCACGCCGTGCGGTTGCGGAGCTTGCTCGAGCAAAGTGTGAAAAGTTACGTCGAGAATGCGCGCGGTGTCTTCGGCGCGTCCGATATAACGAGCCAGCCAGAAGAGCGAATCGGCGATGCGAGAGAGCATCTCAGCACTCTCCCCGGAGAATCCAGGTGTCTTTGCTGCCGCCGCCTTGCGAGGAATTAACGACGAGAGAGCCTGCTTGCAGCGCAACGCGCGTCAGCCCGCCGGGGACGATGGTGACTTCCTGGCCGTCGTAAAGGCAGTAGGGGCGGAGATCGACGTGACGTCCAGCCATGCACCGGGCGGCAGAATCGTAAGAAGGCACAACCGAGAGAGGCACGATTGGTTGGGCGATGAAGTTACGCGGATCGGCCAGGATTTTTTCGCGAAAGGCTTCGATTTCGGCGTGAGCGGCGCTGGGGCCCATGAGCATGCCATAGCCGCCGGATTCGCCAACGCTTTTGACGACCAAGCTGGGCAGATTCGAAAGTACGTGGGAAAGATGGTCGGAGCGGTCGCAAAGGTAGGTTTCCACCGAGCGCAAGATGGGATCTTCGCCCAGGTAATAGTGAATCAGCGTGGGGACATAGGCGTAAATGGCCTTGTCGTCGGCGACGCCGTTGCCGGGAGTATTGGCAAGCGCAACATTGCCCGCCCGGTACGCGCCCATCAGCCCGGGAACGCCGAGCATCGAATCAGAGCGGAAACAGAGCGGGTCGAGGAAGTCGTCATCCACGCGGCGATAGATAACGTCGACCCGTTTCAGCCCGTAGATCGTTTTCATGTAGACGACCACGCCGTCCACGATCAGGTCGCGGCCTTCGACGAGTTCGATGCCCATTTGCTGGGCCAGGAAGCTGTGCTCGAAATAAGCGCTGTTGTGGATGCCGGGCGTGAGCAGGACGATCTGTGCGTCGGGATCCGTGCGGGGAGACAAGGTGCGGAGAATGCGGGAGAGTTCGGCGGGATAGTGATTGACGGGGAGCACTTCGTGCTCTTGAAAGGCTTCGGGGAACGTGCGCGTCATGACCAGGCGGTTTTCGAGAACGTAGGAAATGCCGCTCGGGGTGCGCACGTTGTCTTCGAGTACGAGAAATTCTCCGGTGGAGGAGTCGCGAACCAAATCGATGCCGCAGACGTGCGTGTAAATGCCGTGAGGGACTTCAAGGCCAATCATTTCTCGGCGGAAGTGACGGCACGAATAGACCAGCGAAGAAGGGATTTTACGATCTTTCAGAATGAGCTGCTTGCCATAAACGTCCTGCAGAAAAAGATTCAGGGCGACGACCCGCTGGCTGAGGCCGGCCTCGATGCGAGCCCATTCCGCCTGGGGGAGGATTCTTGGAATCAGGTCAAAGGGGAAGAGCCGCTCGGTGCCGCGGCCGTCGCTGTAGACGGTGAATGTGATTCCTTGCAGGAGGAAGGAGAGATCGGCGTGCTTGCGGCGGTCTTCGAACTGCGTGGGGGCCATGACGCCGAGCTTTTCAAAGAGACGGGCGTAGTGGGAACGGGCGCACCCCTGGGCAGAGAACATCTCATCGTAAAACGGACCTGCCGTGTAGCCGGAGAACAGACCTCGGTCTGAGAGACACATAGGCGCCGCCGTCATCGGCACACGATACCAACCTCAGACCTAGAGTGCTCACCAAAAAATCACATTTCATGTATCGGAAATTTGAGACCGAAACCGCTTCCGGCCTTCCGCTCCCGAACCCAGGGCCGCCTGGTCTCGATGGTCAGGGACCGCTAGGAAACGCAGAGAAATATGTGGTGAGGGTGAAACGCCTTGAGCTTCTACACGTCTAGGGATATATATGCAGAAGCCGGAGGTATCCGCCTTGAACCCCAAATCGGATCTGCCCCAGGGCACGTTGGACCTATTGCTACTTAAGGTTGTGGCGCTCGGGCCCGTCCACGGGTACGCCATTGCCCAAAGACTCGAACAGGTTTCCAGGCACGTCGTGCAGGTGCCGCAGGGCTCGCTTTATCCGGCGCTGCACAGGCTTGAAAACCGGGGACTGCTGTCGGCGGACTGGAAGGAAACGGAGACGGGTCGGGAGGCCAAGTTCTATCGTTTGACGGCGAAGGGACGCGCGCAACTGGAAACGGAAGCAGCCAGCTGGGAGCGATTGACGGAAGCCATTGGGCTCATCCTCAAGCTATCGCAGGAAGGTGCGGAATGAACTGGTGGCAGCGGCTTTTGCGGCGGGAGGAAATGGAAGAGAAGCTTCAGAAGGAAATGCGATTTCACCTCGAGGAGCATGCCAAGGAATTGATTGCCGGTGGTGTGAGTCCGGCGGAAGCACAGCGGCGCGCGCGGATGGCTCTCGGCGGTCCGGAGAAAGTGAAGGAAGAGTGCCGCGACGCGAGAGGCACGCGCTGGCTGGAGGATTTGTGGCAGGACTTGCGGTGTGCGCTGCGGATGCTGCGGCAGCGCCCCGGGTTTGCCGCGGTAGCCATCCTGACGCTCGCGCTGGGCATTGGAGCTACTACGCTGATGTTCACGCTTGTGAATGGTGTGCTTCTGAGGCCCCTGCCATACCCGGAGCCCGACAAGCTGGTGGCTGTCCACGGCCACAGCGACGGTTGGAAAACAGAATTGTTTGGAGAGCAAAACGTCGCCTACCCAGATTTTCTTGACTGCCAGCGCGACAGCCGCACTCTGGCGCTGGCAGGTTCCCTGTTCGACGGCGGCACTCTCAGCGGCGCCGGGCTGCCCGAGTACGTCGACCTTCGGGAGATCACCTGGAACCTGTTTTCCGTGCTGGGGGTTCATCTCGCCGACGGACGTGCGTTTCGGCCGGAAGAGGATCACAGGGGGGCGGCGCCGGTGATGATCCTCGGCTACAGTTTCTGGCAGCGGCATTTTGCGGGCCGGCCGGAGGTGGTCGGCGCCTCTCTGAACCTCGACGACAAACTCTACACAGTTGTCGGCATCGCGCCCTCCGGCTTTCGCCTGCGGGACAGCGAGCCGGACGTGATGACGCCGCTCGGACAGGACACTGCACCATTCCTGGAAAAGCGCGGAGCACACCCGATCGGTGTTGTAGCGCGCCTCGAGCCCGGAGCAACACTGGCCGCAGCACAGGCGGAACTGCACCTGATCGGGCGCCATCTCGCTGAGCAGTACAAAGACACGAATGCGGATCGAATCTTTGTCGCCCGGCGGCTTCGTCCGAACGTCGGAGATATTGGCGCAACCCTTTGGTTGCTGCTCGGAGCGGTTGGCCTGGTTCTTTTGATTGCGTGCACGAACGTAGCCAGTTTGCTGCTGGCGCGAGCGATTTCGCGCGAGCGTGAATTGGCGATGCGCGTGGCGCTTGGCGCGGGTCGCGGCCGATTGGTGCGTCAATGCCTGACCGAGAGCGCTGTTCTGGGGCTTTCGGGCGGGGTGCTCGGTGTTGCTCTTGCGGCATTCGGGTTCCGGCCATTTGTGGCGCTCTGGCCTGGAGCTTTGCCGCGCGTCGAAGAAGTTCAGCTCGATTGGCGAGTACTGCTGTTTGCGCTGATCGTTTCTCTCTTGAGCGGCTTTTTATTTGGGCTTGCGCCGGCTCTCCGCGCACCGGTGCATAAACTGGAACAGGTGCTGCGCGGCGGGGGACGGGGCGTGACGGGAAGTTCCCGCCGTTTGCACGGCAGTTTTGTCGTATCCGAACTCGCACTGGCCGTGGTCCTGTTGGTGTCTGCGGGATTGCTTGGCCGAACGCTCCTGCATCTGTCATCGCTCGATCCGGGTATGAATGTCCGGAACGTGCTGGTGACCCGCATGGCGCTCTCGCCGGCGACGCTGGCCGATCCGGCAAGGACGCGCGTGGCATGGAAGGACGCTTTGGAACGCGCGCGTCGCGTGCCGGGAGTCCAGTCCGTCGCAACCGTCGATACGTTTCCGATGCGCGAGGGCGACAACGAACAGGGCTACTGGACCAGCGCGGACGTGCCACCCACGAACAAGTTACCCTTCGCCTTGATGACCTGCGTCTCTCCCGACTATTTGAAGGTCATGGGAATCTCGCTGCGCCGGGGGCGTTTTTTCGATGACCGCGACGTCCCCAACTCTGCGCCTGTCATCGTCATTGACGAGGTTCTGGCACTTAACTCGTTCGGAGCAGAAGACCCGGTTGGCAAACGGCTGTGGATTCCCGAGATGGGCTATGCCTCAAATGTGTTTGAAATCGTGGGAGTTGTGGGCCACGTGCGTCATTGGGGGCTTGCCAGCGATGATCAGGCAAAAATTCGCGCACAAATCTATTATCCGTTTTCGCAGCTTCCGGATAGTTTGATGCACCGGTGGTCGCAACTCATGTCGATTGCTGTGCGAACCGAGCTCGCTCCCTTGGGCGAGGTGGCCTCCCTGCGCAGCGAATTGAAGGGAGCCGCCGGCGACCAGGTTCTCTACGAAGTTCGAACCATGGAGCAGCTAGTCAGCGATTCACTTTCGCGGCAGCGCTTTCTCCTTTTCTTGTTTGGCATATTCGCCGCATTAGCTGTGCTGCTTTCCTGCATCGGAATCTACGGCGTGCTGGCCTACTTGACAGGGCAGCGCGTCCCGGAAATCGGGATTCGCATCGCGCTCGGCGCGAGGCCGAATAACGTCATGTGGCTCGTGCTCCGCCAAAGCATCGGCTTGCTTGTTGTCGGCGTTGCGCTCGGAACCGCGGCCGCGCTGGCGGCGGGCCGCGTCTTGCTCAGATTCGTAGAGGGCATGCAGCCTACGGATCTATCCACGTTCCTGGTTACGATACCGGTGCTCGTGCTTGCCGCGCTGTTTGCCAGTTTTCTACCGGCGCGCCGCGCCAGCCGCGTGGACCCGGTGATCGCCCTGCGTCAGGATTGACGGTTCGGCCAAGAATTTCACACGCGAAGAGAAGTTCCCGAGTTGTGAAAGGGTGGTCGGGGGCCCCGCGCGAGGCCCCGACCACGATGGAATGGAGTGGTCGGGGCGCTAAAGCCCGACACTCTTGCGGCTTCTCAGTAGAGAAATTGCTGGCCGCTGGTATCGCCCGGATAAAACCAGGCACGAATGGCCATCGGGGAGTCGCCGGGGCGCTCATCAAATTCGAAGATGGGCTTATTCTGAGCGTCAGCGCGTTGATCGCGAATCGTTAAGAGTGTGGCCAGAAGTTCGGATTCGTCTCCCGTCCAGATTTGGACGATATGGCGATCGGAAATGCTATTCGCCAGCTTGAAGACGTAGGTTCCTGCGGGCAATACTTGCCCGGGGATCTCCACCGCTTCGGCGAAAGTTACGACAGTTTTTTTGTCCCAACCGTCTGCTTTGATCGCGGGACTCAGAATGGCGCCGAGCACAAGGACACAGACGGCCAGTTGGACTATTTTTACGATTCGCATGCAACTACCTCCCGATGGAAATTAGGCCGGGCGGCCGGGCAGTGCGAGAAGGCTGGAGAGCGCTTTTTCTACTACCTCGAGAAAGATGCGAAACTAGAAATGGCAGTTGCCTGCAGGTGCCCCGGGGCGAGCCGCCTGGGCGCAGCGGACCGGGGAGGCGAATCACGCATGGAGAGCGGCCTCCGCGATATCCGAGCGAGCGATGCAAGAGAGAGACAGTCTCTCGCGGAGAAGCTGACGAAGCCGCGCATGTGCCCGGTGCAGCCGAGATTTTGAGTTTCCGATAGAACAATCCAGCATCTCTGCAATCTCGTTGTGTTTATACCCTTGCACATCATGAAGTACGAAGACCAGCCTGTGGAAAGGCCCGAGTTGCGCCAGCGCACGTTCCAGTTGCAGGCGATCGACGAGGCCGGCCAGGAACAGGTCATCGCCGGCAAGGCTTTCGAGAGGACCGGGACGATTGCTGCCCGGCTCGCTGTTTTCCTCGAGAGAAGTTTCCAGAGAAGTCTTCCTGCGCCGACGCATAAGCGCGACGTTGATCGCAATGCGGTGTAACCATGTGGAAAAAGCGGAATCGCCGCGGAAGCTGCCAATTTTGCGGAACACGATCAGAAACGAATCCTGCATGAGATCTTCGGCTTCCGCCGGATTTCCGGTCATGCGCAAGCAGAGCGCGTAGACGCGGGCACTATGCAACTGATAGAGGCGTTCAAATCCCAGCGCATCTCCTCGCTTGGCACGGGCGATGGCTTCTTTCTCGGGCAATATAGGTATGCCTGTCGGGTGCTGCCCGGAGAGATGGACATCTTCGTGTTCAGGGAGCTTTTGCCGTTCGTCCGCTTTGGCCCTCGACATTTTTGATTCTCCTTGAGAATAGTTGGGGCTGCCATTACCGCGTCTTTCAAGGGAGAAAGACGCCCAGAGAGTGTGAAGAAAACCGCTGCCGGTTCGCTAAATGAGTGGCGCAACGAAAGGCGTGGTTTCGCCTGGAAGAAACCGGGCGAATTGCTCCCGGCCTCCTCTAGGCGAATATGAACTTAGCGCTTGAGCTGCGGAGTGGCAGTTTCTAGGGCGGCGATCAGGTCGTGCGCCGCAGGAGGCGCGGAATAGTCGGATTCTCTAATGATCCTGGCGGCATTTGCATCGCTGCCGTAGAGTTTGCGGTTTCCTTCCCTATCCGGGCGCAATGTCGAGCCCTCGAGAGAGACGCCGGCAAAAACGCCTCGTGCGCGGGAGTAGCTCAGAATTTCCGCACGCAGATAGGCGTCCGAGTCGGCTTCGGCAGAACGTCCCTTGGGTCCAGCGGCGGCAGAGACGTCCCCGCCGAGCTTGACCTTGCTGTGCAAGAGACTGCTGGCGGCGCGGTCGTTCATGAGCAGAAAGACAAAGTCAGTGGCTTCGCCACCGATCTGCAGACCCACGCTTGCGCCTTCGAGCGCATACATCGCGGGAGCGCCCCACGGACCGGAGAAATCCTTACCCGTGCGACAGACCATGGTGCCACGGCCATAGCTGCCGCCGACGACGAACGCGGCCTTCAAGACCGAGGGCATCACGACCACGCAACGGGCTCTGTTGATCAGGTCCTGGGGAATATCGTCTGGGACATTCAGGATTTCCTGCATGACCTTTCCCGAATTCTGAAGCCGTTCATCTTCCTCTTTCACGTTGCTCGGAACTTTTGCAGACAGGAACGATGCGAACGTAAGCACGCCCGCAGTTACGAGCGTCAGGCTTCTTGCGTATCTCATTTCCGCCTCCTTAGGTGACACGTGATGGTTGCTGTGCGAATGGGACTGCTCTCGGGCGGGTGGATTCAGCGAGAGTATTTTTCGTTCGGCAGTTACGAGGCAACTATCTGGCCACAGGCCGGCTTAACTTCATAAGCCGCTGAAGATTCAAGAGCATAGGGCATCGAAGAAAGTTCCTCGGGAGAGATCATGAAGTGAGCGACTGTGTAAATTTTCCCCTGGCAGGGGAGTTCTTGGTTACAGCGAATGCCTTAGTCGCGGCGTCGAGGGGGGCGAACCGGGAGGTTCCGGAACAAAACGCGTGCGCCTTGCGTGACCGGGAAGTTGCCCATATACTTCGCGGCGTTGGGAAGCGTGAAACGAATGTTTCATCCGTGAGATGGATATTTTTTGAGGGGGATCGCGATGATGAGCTGGAAGAGCGGGGTGTTGGTGGTTGCCATCTTTGTTGCGCCAGTGGCGGCTTCGGGGCGGCAAGTGGCGTCAGGCCAGGAGGCATCGGCGGCGCGCAGCAAGGAGGGCAAGAAGCTATTTGGTACGGCGGAAGCATTGCGCCTGGCACGCGTGAGTTCGCCGCGGATTTCGCCGGACGGCTCTCGCGTGGCTTATCTGGTCTCTGACAACGTGATGGATAAGGAGAAGGATGCAGCTTGGAAAAGTGTGACGCAGCTCTGGATGGTGCCGGCGGCAGGCGAGGCGAGTGCCGCGCGGCAATTCACACGCGGCGAGAAGAGCGTTTCGAATGTGGAATGGTCGCCAGACGGAAAGCTGCTGGCGTTCACGATGGACGCAGGAGATGAAAAAGACGCGAAGCCCCAGGTGTGGTTCATGTACGCGGATGGCGGCGAACCCTGGCAGGTGACGAAGCATAAATCCGGCGTGCGCGGATTCCAGTTCTCACCCGACGGGAAAACGCTTTTGCTCACAGCAGCGGTCTCCCCAAGCGAAGAGGAAGAAAAGCGCTCGAAGCAGAAAGATGACGCCGTCGTGGTGGATCATGAATTCAAGATGGCCCAGCTCTGGACTTGGAGCGTCGCGACGAATGAAGAGAAGCAGTTGACCAAGGGAGATGTCACCGTGAGTGACGCGCACTGGTCGCCTGACGGAGCGCGCGTAACGTTCACCGCCAATCCGACACCGCGCCTGGACGACATCTCGTTGCAGACGGCCTGGGTGCTGGACGTGGCCAGTGGGAACCAGCGGAAGCTGGTGGAAACCACGAATCCGACGCAGAGCGCAAGATGGTCGCCCGACGGCCGCTCGATCGCCTATCTCGGCAGTGCGGGGCCCGTGCTTTACCAGGTGAATCTGTTTGTCGTGGACGCGAGCGGCGGCACGCCCCGCAAACTGAGCAATTCCTTCGAATTGAATGCGGGCGAACCCGTTTGGTCGCGCGACGGCAAAGCGGTCTATTTCAGCGCGGATGATCACGAAGCGCTGAGAATTTTTGCCGTGGATGTCGCGGCAGCGACGGTTCGCGCGCTGACAGACGAGAAGGCGGTAGTCAATCTCTCTGAAATCAGCGCGAACGGGAAGACGGCGGTTGGCACGTGGGGCGATGCAACGCATCCCGAGGATGTCTTCCGAAGTGACTTGAATTTTGCGTCGCTCGAACACATCACGAACCAGAACGCGTGGCTGTCGGACTACGCGCTCGGGTCGAGCGAAGTGGTTCGTTGGAAGAGCAGCAAGGACGGAATCGAGATCGACGGAATTGTGACCAAGCCCGTGGACTTTGATGGTACGCACAAAGTTCCGTTCCTGCTGAATCCCCACGGAGGACCGACGGGAGCTTCGCTGCTGTCCTTCAGTCCCACGGAGCAGATCATGGCAGCGAACGGCTACCTGGTGCTGCAGCCGAATTTTCGGGGCTCAACGGGACGCGGAGAAAAGTTTGAGTCCGCCAACCAGAACGATTGGGGAAACGGCGATTTCAAGGACGACATGAGCGGCGTGCAAGCGATGGTCGATAAGGGCTGGGCCGATCCGGACCGGCTTGGTGCGTTCGGCTGGTCGTATGGCGGATACATGACCATGTGGATCGACACGCAAACGGACCGCTTCAAGGCGATCTCGCCGGGGGCGGGCCTGCCCGATCTTTACTCGATGTATTCGCAGACGGACATTCACCGGTATCTCACCGTGTTTTTCAATATGAAGTCGCCCTGGGACAACTATCAGGAATATTGGGATCATTCGCCGATGAAGTTCATCGGGAACGTGAAGACGCCGACGATGATCCTGCACGGCCAAGCGGACACGCGCGTGCCCATTCCGCAAGCGGAGGAGTTCTACCGCGCGCTGTATGAGAGACATGTGCCCGTCGAATACGTCACTTACCCGCGCGAGAACCATGGGTTTGTCGAGCCGCGGCACATTCGAGACAGGTGGCAAAGATATCTAGTCTTCTTCGGAAAGTATCTGAACAATCCGCCGGTGACGGAACCGAAAGCCGTGGTAGACAGATTGAGCAAGGACCTGCCATAGACGAACTCGGCTTTATCCGTGGTGGAAATCCTCTCCCGAAAAAGCGGAGGGTACTCCCAGACTTGGCACGACGAGCCGAAGAAAGAAAAAGGGGAAGGTCAGATGACCTTCCCCTTTTTGCGGCTTGAAGGAAGAAACGGCCGGATGAAATTTAGAAGCGGAATCGAACTCCTATTTCGATCGACCGCGGCGTATTGATCTGCGTGCTGAGTACGCCCCAGGCCGCGGGGTTACCAAGGTTGAGGTTCGGATCGCCGAGTTGGTCGTGGTTGAAAACGTTGGAGAAGATGGATTGAACTTCCGCGCTGAAGCGCTCATTGATGTGGATGCTCTTCTTGACCTGGAAGTCCACGTTCCAGAACGGCATTCCGCGCAGTACGCCACCGCCGCCCTTGCCGGAGTCGAGGCCCAGGATCGGGTCATGGACGCAGGCAAATACTGCGGCCGGGTTGGCGAACATGTTGACATTGCCGGCCGTTCCGATGCCGACGCCGTTAACGGTCGATCCCGTCACGCCGTTGTGGCGCGAGCTGCCGAAGTTGTTGGCGCAGGTGAGGATGGCGTTTTCGTCGGCGGCGAAGTTAACAGCGTCGGCCTCGCCGAAGGACTGACCGTCGCCGTTGACGGTGTTGAGTTCGAGCGGCAAGCCGCTGCCCGCCGTGAAGATGGGCGCAAACGACCAGCCTCCGAGAAGATGGCCGACGATGCCGTGCTGGCCCTGGAAGAAGGGCGGCTGGTAAACCAGGAAGACGTTGTCGACGAACTTGCGGTCAAACGGCTGGACACCATAGCCGTTGTTGATGTTGTAGGGATCGACAGCCGTGAACTCGCTGCTAGCCTGCACCACGTTTACCGTGCCCAAGGCCTTGCTGTAGGTAAAGTTTTGTTGAAGCGTCAGACCATGCCAATCGGACATCTTGAGGGTGACGAAGCCTGCGTTGTAGTTTCCGGTCCCTAGACTGGCATTGACGGCGACGCCGGAGGTCAACTGTCCGTTGGCGCCGAAAGGCGAACCGGCGATGGGGCTGTTCATCATACTGCGGGCAAAGTTGAACCCGCACGCCTGGGTTGCACTGCAGGCGGCATCGCCCTGGTCCAGGTCGCTCCACATGCTCCAGACATTCTGACTGAGCAAGTTGCCAGTTCCGAGGCCGCCGCCTTCGTTGTATACGACCGCTGCCGTGCAACTCGAGAAGCCATTGCAGTAGCCGGTTCCCTTGAGTGCGGTCTCAAAGAAAGGTTGCGGTGCAAAGGTATTGGCGTAGGCCATCAGAGCTGCTTGGAACGCAGCATTTGTCTCGCCTGTCGCTTGCTGGGGTATTTTTGCGCCGCAAGCAGCAACGGAAGTGGCGCATCCGAGACCAGTCTCAACGCCTGCATAGGCCTTGGCGAAAGTCTGGCCTCCCATGGTCATCATGTAGGGAACGGCATTGATGTTGAGGGGCTGGTATTCGTGCCTTATCAGGCGACCGATATAGCCGACTTCGACCATGGTCCGGCTGTTGATCTGGCGCTGGACGGTGAGGTCGAACTGGTCCGATTCGTCGGGGCGGAAATTCCGGTCCAAAGCCTCACCCGTAGCTGCGGCGATCGCATTGAATCCCGGGAAGTCCGGTTGAGGAAGCGTTGCACTCGGGAGCGGAATCGGCGCAGTCAGTCCGTCGGTTCCGATGCGGAAAGCGTTGGCGGCGGTAGCCCCGCCAGTGCCCCCGCACGCGCCGTTGCCGGCCGTCGGGCTTTGAGGATCAACGCACTGAACCGGCTGGATGAGACCAGTGCCAAGCAGCGGCACTAGCACGAGATCTACGCCGTTCAAGCGGCCGAAAATTCGGCTGTAACCGCCGCGGACAACGGTCTTCCCCTGCCCGAACACTTTGCTGAGAAGCCCATCGCTAAAGCTAGGATTCCAAGCCGCAGCGATGCGCGGGCTGAACGAGCCGTAGAAGGGATTGTAAGGATATTTTTGACCGCCGCCGGTGTTGCCGACCAGGGCGAAGCCGAGTTCAGGGTTGTAAACTTGGCCTTGCAATGCGGCAGCTGCTCGAGCCTTGAGATACGCTTCGACGTCGAGTTGCTGCCCGGCCTGATCCACCAGTTCGACCTGCCGCCCCTGCTGTTCGACGGGAGGCATTTCGAGAGTCCAGCCCAAACCGTAGGTCAGCGTGAAGCTCGGTTTTATGCGCCAGGAATCGCTGAAATACACGTTGTAGTAGGGGATGGTGCTGATGTCCTCCGCAGGCGTTAGCGGAGGATTCAGGGTCAGGCTCGGACCAGTACGTGTGAAAGCGGTCTGGGCGATGGATACGATTCCGAGCATGGCAGCGTAGTCGCGCCCAAAGTTCGTTTGGTCTGAAGAAGAGAGGCTGGCCGGGAAAATACCGGTCGTATTGATTCCGGAGTTGCTCGCGATTCCGAGTTCATAAACGGGCTGATAGTTGATACCGCCGCCGTTGTCCGTGCGCTGGTGAAAATCCCAGTTGCGCTGGTAGGTGCCACCAAACTGGAACAGATGGTTGCCATGCAGGATGCTCACGTCATCGCGAACCATGTTGTCTTTGCCGTCCCACAAGCGGGTACGCGTATTCTGAGTGTCCACGTTGTAGGGAGTGAGTGCCTGATTTTGCGACTGGCCGAATGGATCCAGGGCGCCGCCCAGACCGGCGATTTGCGGCTGGTCACCGGCTGAGCCCCACTGCCAGTAGTTTCGCAGAAAACTATAGTGAAGATCGTTTGTCGTGTTGGTGGTGATGTTGGTGGTCAAGGCGGCCACGAAGAACCAAGGCACCTGCGGCCGAGCAGAAAGAGAAACAGGAGTTCCGCCGCTGATGTCGAACTGGCTGTCGGTGGTGCGAACGAGCTTGTAATACCGATAGCTGCTCATGAAGTGCCATTTGGCCCCGAAATCATGATCCAGGCGAACGACGCCGAAGTTGCTGGACTGGGGAACGGCCATGTTGCCCGTGAAGACGCCCACATTGCCGATGCCGGCAAGGTTTGTGTCGCAAAGTGTGAGGCCGTTGCAGCCCGTGGTGTTCGGCAATGGTTCCTTGGTCCACATCTGCGAGACCACGGAATTGATTCCTATGCCGCGGGGATCCAGGCTCGTGCCGGCATAAACGACGCCCTGGTATGTGACCGGAGTCGGATTCAAGTTATATACATTGCACTGAGATAGACTCGACGCGTTGTTGGCGCACCCGAAAACCAGCAGGCCAGCTCTCATCGAGGCGGAAGGAACGTCTCTGCTGATGGTTTCTGAATTGGGCCACCGAAAGCCTTCGTAGTTGGCGAAGATGTAGGTCTTGCCACCCAGAATGTCTCGAGAGACGAGCGGGCCGCCGCCGGCAACACCGAAGCGGCTGTAATGGTAGTCAGGCACCCCGATTACCGGAACCGCCGAGTTGTTTTGGAAGGTGTTTGCAGACCAGTTGTTGTCCAGATAATACTCGTAGCCGGTGCCGTGCCAGGAGTTGGTGCCGCGCTTGGTTACGATGGACACCTGAGAACCCGCCGAACTGTTGAAGTCGGCCGTTTGGTTGGTGGTGCTGACCTTAAACTCTTCGACGCTGTCGATGGGAGTGGGCATCACGCCAGTGGGACCGCCGCCAGCATTACCGGTGGTTTGGTTCTGGATGAGGCCGCCGGTAACATCGCCGGCAAAACTCGGTGTGTAGATGTTCATGCTGCCATCCATATCGTTGGTGTTCTGGCCACCATCGAGTTGGAAGGAGTTTTGGTCCATGGCCACGCCAGCCACGCTGCCATCGGGGGCCACGCCGGGCTGGAGAGTAAAGAAAGTAGAAGCATCGCGGCTGATGCTGGGGAGCGAATCCAGCGCTGTGCCCGAGACGGTGTTGCCGACAGTGGCGTTCAGCGTCTGGAGTTCGGCATTGCTGGCCGTCACTTCAACGCTCTCCGTCACGGCACCGACTTCCAGCGTGACGTTAAGAGTCAGCGTCGTGCCAACGTTCACCGCCTGACCGCTTAGTCTGGAAAGGCGAAACCCCGCTTTGTTTACCGTGAGGTCATACGTGCCCGCGGGAATATCCACCAGAAGGTAGCGGCCGTTTTCATTGGTCGATACCAACCGAGGGATATTCGTCGCCTTGTCCGTCAGGGTCACGGTCGCAGCGGCCACGGCAGCACCGGAGGGATCAGTGACTGTCCCTGCGACCGTGCCCGTCGAAGCGCTCTGCGAAAAGAGAGCCGCCGGAACGAATGCAAACAGAACGAGCAAAACACCGATCCCAAGTAGCGATCGTTTACGTAACATTTAGATTCCTCCAGTGGAACGCACGGCAACCGAAAAAATAGACCGAAAATTGGAATTAACCCGGCACTCGCGCCACGGTTAATCCGTCAAGTGAGGTGCAAGTGTCATACCAATTAGAACTTTTTCCGATTTAATTTGTTTTCAACGACTTCGGGGATAATGAGAGAAATAAAATATGGATTCACGAAGAGCGTCTAAATCGTCTTAAGACATGCCTGAAGGAATTCACACCAGCTATTCGACGCTTCATGTACGGACACTGTTGAGACGTCCCATACTGAAATGAGATGCGTTTTATTCCAAATACTGGAAGTTGCAGCGTGTAAGGCAATGTGGAACTGACAATCCACTTCTGACAAAATCTAAATTCATCCTATAAACCAAAAATTTGTTCTAAATTTACGGCTCACGCGCATCTTGAGCGACGAAGCAGGAGAGGGAAGCGGGAAGGATGGCGCGATGGACCACGAGCTCTACGGCTCCCCTTTGAAGGGAAGACTTCGTAAGAATCTGAGCAGCTTCATGTTTCTTCAAAAGAATCCGTACCGATCCAAGAGTGTGCGAGCGATTTCAGATTGTTTTTGTAGGTGCGCGAGACCATGTATTCCTTGCCGCCCGTGATGCGCAGCACGTATTCTCCCGTGGTCCCTGGGTGGATTTCTTCGACACATGTGGCGTTGACCAGCACGGAGCGGTGGATGCGGATGAAGCCGTAGGCCTCAAGTTTCGCAGCCATCGTCGAAATCGATTCTCGCAACAGGTAGGAATCCGAGGGGCGCCGCAACAAGACATAATTTCCTTCTGCTTCGACCGCAAGAATATCCCCGGGAGGGATGAGGAGTATTTTGCCTTTGGTCTTGATGGCGATTTTTATCGGTCTCACCAGCGGGATCTCCGGCCGCGATCGAAATTCCGCGACTTTTGGACTTCTTCCGGCTGCCGCGGCGACAGCCGCCGGCAGCCGGGCCTCAACTTCCGTCTCCACAGGTAAATTCTTCAAGCCGGCTGCAGCGAATTTGGTCCCCAACAGATCGTTCATCCTTGCCCCGAGTGAAAGAACATTTTAGATTTTCCGGACAAAAACAATTGGTTCTCCAGCGAAATGTGATTGCGTCTCCTCTGGCCATGCCTTCCTGGAAAAACAGCGTCGCTCAAAATCAGACGAACAGGAGCAAGACCCGATGAATGGGTCCTGGCCGCCGCATGCGATTTCCGGATGCAGACACGCAAAAAGATGCCTCCCGTCACGGTTCACAGGCATTCCGGCTTTTATCGAGACAGGACTTCATCCATTCTCCCTGAGCTCCTGAGGCGTCAGGCCCAGGACGCGACGCGTGTGCAATGCAAGGTGGCTCTGGTGACAAAAGCCATTCTCGAGCGCGATTTGGCCAATCGGAGTCCGCCCCTTACGCAGCTGCGTGGCCGCGCGCTCCACACGGCGGCGAATCAAATACTGGTGCGGCGGCACACCCAGCGATTTCCGAAACAGACTCTTAAAGTGGGAAACACTCAAGCCGGCGACACCGGCGATCTCTTCGAGTCCGAGATCGCGCCCGAGATTGTCTTCGATGTAACCTAGAATGACTTTCAATTTGCGGCCTGGCATCGCGGCTTTTGTGGCGCGGGAGGGGCGCGCCAGCGAACTGTGATTCCGGACGATCCTTGAAGCAAGGCCCGTGGCAAGCCCGTCCATATAGGCGCGGCCGGAGGCATAGCCGCTTTCCATCTCCGCCCTCAGAGCCCATCCGATGTGCTCGATCTGCGGATCGCGCGCTTGAAAACGGTTGTAGATGCGGAGTCTGCTCGGGTCACTGCCGGAGTCTTCGGCGACGCGTTCTAGGACGCGAAGCTTGAGGCCGATCACCAAAGCCGTATCGCGCGCCTTCAGCTCCCAGACGCCCCCGAGATGTGGCGGAATGATTTCCAGATCGCCATGAATGTTGGTTCCGCGATGCCGTTCGCCGCCACGGCGGCAGTCGACGGCAACAGAGGGTCCGACATGAAGAGAAATCATCACCCTGGCTGAGCCAGGGTATTCCACGATTCCGGGTTCGTCGGAGATCAAGCTGAGACGGAGATTTTCTGTGGCGCCAATGAGTTCTCTAGGGAAGGGTTGGGACGATCGGTCCTGCACGTAGCTTCTTCCAAAAGCACCCATACTTGGGGTCCCCTTAACCGCGCGAAAGCGAAGTTCGACCGGGAATTCTGCGCCCCCATCGCAGACCAAAGCGGTTGTCTACACATATACACGGAAGCCAAAATGCCAACCGACGTTGCACCCAGCTTTACCCTTTGGACGTAACAAAAACGCAAAGGTTACACGATATTTAGAGATGAATTTGGCAGTGTGGGATCTGAAGAAGGGAAAGCGAGCGTGAAATCGACTCCGAAGTCTGCCCCGTCCAGGGTCGAGAGGCAACCGGGGCGGAAACTTGTTCATCCATCTGACGAATCGTCCGGAGAGGCAAGCCCGGTCGCGATAGAATTTGGTGAGCCGCGTGGAGGCAACAATTGCTAGGGAAGATGAAGCGGTTCGTCCGGGTATTCTTTTTAGGGAAAGTGGTTCGGCTGCACCTTGGCGGAAACGGGGCCCTCTGGCCGAGGTCCGTGTCACCGAGTGCTCCCTGGATTGTTTTGTGCGTGGCGATGGCCGCAGCGCCTGCCGTTACGCTGGCGCAGAACGTTACGTTCAAAGTTCCGCCGGTGAAGATTCCTCTCAAGATCAAAGAACAGTCGGTGACGATCACGGCTTTTGCGGTTGTATCGGTGCGTTCCAAAGATGCGGAGACGAGCTTCTTCAAGCTGGAGCTGAGCGCTGATCTCGGCGAACTGCAACAGAACATGACGGCGCTGCTGGGTTCCCAGCTGGATAAGGAAGATGCTTGCGGGGAGCGAATCTCTATAGAGCATGCCGAACTCGCGCCGGTCGAACCGGCGAGCGTGGCTGTTGTGCAGCTGCATTATGAACGGTGGGCATGCGCAAAGGTTTTAGGAAAAGAAAAGAGCAAGAGACTCGTGGGAGGTAACGCCATGATCGAAGTAAAGCTCACGCCGGCGATCGAGCAAAACAATACGGAATTGCGGTTGGTGCCGGAGGTTGAGAAGATCGATGCGGATGGATCGCTCGGAGAGTTGCTGCGATCCGGATCGCTCGGCGATATTCTGCGAGACAAGATACGGACTTCGATTCTTTCGGCGATGCAAAAAGGAATGGATTTGAGCGCAACGCTTCCGCCGGCCATGCAAAGGCACGCCACCATCCAGAATGCAGCGTTCAAGGACGGAGGAAGCGGGCGGCTCGTGGCGGTGTTGGCCGGGGAGGGACAAATCACCCGGGAAGAGGTTCAAGCCCTTTCGAGGCAGATCAAAGAGCGCATGCCGGGGAAATAAAGAGCGTGGAAATAGTGACCACCGCTCAGGATTGAAGGAAGGCGCCGAGTTCGGTGTTGAAGCGGTCGCTGGTTTCGATATTGGAAAGATGGGCGGCGTTTAGTTCGACGTAACGTGCCCCCGCGATGTGTTCTCGAAGGTAGCGGCCGTCGGCGGGAGTGGTCGCGGCATCGTGCGTTCCGGAAATCACTAAAGTTGGCTTTTGAATCGCGGCGATGGCCTCGCGGGCGTCGAAATCGCGAATCGCCGCGCAATTGGCGGCGTACCCCTCGGGATTGGTGCGCTCAAACGACTGCTGGATGACGGCGACGGCGTCCGGAGAGCTGGAGCGATAATCTGCCGAAAACCAACGCTCCATGACCGCGGCGGAGATAGATTTCATCCCGCCTTTCTGGACGGTTTCGATACGCGTGTTCCACATTTCCGGAGTACCGATTTTGGCGGCGGTATTGGAGAGAATCAGTTTGTCGAGACGGTCCGCAGCGTTCAGCGCGAGCCACATGCCGGTTTGGCCGCCCATCGATAAGCCACAGAAATTCACGCGACCGAGTTCGAACTCGTCGAGAAGAGCAAGAACGTCGCGGCCCAGCTGCTCGATCACGTAAGGGCCGGGAGTGGGGGAAGACTGGCCGTGGCCGCGGGTGTCGTAGCGCAGGACACGGAATTGTTTCTGCAGCACGGGCAGCTGCGAATCCCACATCGAGAGAGTCGCACCCAGCGAGTTCGAGAAAACCAGAGCGGGCGCACCGGGGGAACCGGCGATCTCGTAATGAAGGCGACCATCTCTTAATTGAGCGAAAGGCATATGGTTCACTTTTTCCGAGGTTTTTGCTGGTCGCGATGTGCTGTGCTCGATGCCAGCACGCGGTCGACGAATTGATCGGCGACTCCCAAATAGTTGGCGGGCGTGAAGAGGCGGTCAAGATCGGCTTCGGAGAGGGTCGCTTTGACGATGGCGTCTTGCGCCAGGATGGAGCGAAGATCGCGGCGCGTGGTTTGGGCGCGCTTCGAAGCTTCTTGGACGAGTTCGTGAGCGTCCGAGCGCGGCATTTTTTCGGCGAGGGCCATAGCCACGGCTTCGGCGAAAATCAAGCCGTGAGTGACGTCCAGATTTTGACGCATGCGTTCGGGATCGACTTCCAACTCGGAGACTGTGGTCATGAGGTGGTGCAAAGCGCCTGCGGTTAGCCGGACAATGTCCGGTAAAGTTTCCCATTCGGCGTGCCAGCCGCCCAAACCGCGTTCTTGTTCCTGAACCATGGCGCCGAGCATGGTGCCGACGAGAGCGGGCACACGCGCGGCTGCCGACAAGACGACGGCAGAGGTAACGGGATTGCGCTTATGAGGCATGGTGGAAGAGCCGCCGCGGCCGTCCGCGGATGGTTCAAAGAGTTCGCCAACTTCGGTTTGCGTGTGAAGAGAAATGTCGCGGGCGATTTTGCCCAGAGTTCCAGAGAAAAGCCCGAGCGTGGCAGCAATTTCACCCATGCGGTCGCGATGGCTGTGCCAGGGGAGTGCCGGCAAAGGAAGCTGCAATTCTTTGGCGAGATTGGCGGCGACGTCCAAGCCGCGCGCGCCGAGGGCCGCCATGGTACCGACGGCGCCGCCGAACTGAAGCACGAGGCAGCGTTCTTGTGTTTCCGCGAGCCGCGCACGATGACGGTCGATCGCGTCGAGCCAGCCAGCGACTTTGAAGCCGAACGTTGTGGGAAGCGCCTGCTGCATCCAGGTGCGGGCGACGACAAGAGTGGCGCGATTCTTGTGGACCAATTCGCCGAGGATGACGGCGAAGAGATCGAGTTCGGATGAGATGAGTGCCAGCGCCTGGCGCAGTTGAAGCACGCGGCCGGTGTCGATGGTGTCCTGGCTGGTGGCTCCCCAATGCACGTAGCGGGCAGCGTCATTTTCTTTTCTGGCGACGAGCAAGGTGAGCTGTTTTACCAGGGGAATGGCAAGATTGCCGGCACTCGCGGCGGCGCGGGCAAGGACGGTCATGTCGTAGAGCTCGGCGCGGCATTTCGCTTCAATGGCCGGAGCGGCGGAGGCTGGAATGAAACCGGCGCGGGCCTCGGCTCGCGCGAGGGCGGCTTCAAAATCGAGCATTGCCTGCAGAGTGGCGCGATTGGAGAAGACCTTCTCCACGGCTTGAGAGCGAAACAAGGGGTCAAGCAGGTTCATGGGCAGAGTCTAATCACTCCTGGGATGGAAACAAAACTGTATCGCAATAAGACGCCGGTTTGCGTCGGATTGCGGGGGCTTGCGCCCTCTTGATTACGGATGTGCGGCGGAACCGCGAGCAGTCCCTAGAGCTTTCTATTGCGGAACCGCTGAGGAAGAAGGCCGCTTCAGAACGCGTTTTGGAAAGGCCTTCTTCCTTAGCCCGTGAAATATGCGCATTTGGGGGGTTAAACGCGTTCGAGGAGGATGGCGATGCCTTGGCCTACGCCGATGCACATGGTGCAGAGGGAATATTTTCCGGCAGTGCGCAGGAGCTGGTACATCGCAGTGGTGACGAGGCGCGAGCCGCTGGCGCCGAGGGGGTGGCCGAGAGCAATTGCGCCACCGTTGGGATTTACGTGGGGCGCGTCGTCGGGCACGCCGAGTTCGCGGAGAACGGCGAGGGCTTGCGAGGCGAAGGCTTCGTTTAGCTCGATGACTTGCATCTGGCCAATGTTTAGATTGGTTTTGGCAAAGAGTTTGCGCGAGGCAGGAGCAGGACCCATCCCCATGATGCGCGGCGCAACTCCTGCTGCAGCTGACGCGACGATGCGTACTTTGGGAGTTAAGCCGTGGCGCTTGGCGGCGGATTCCGAGGCCAGCAAAAGGGCACAAGAGCCGTCGTTTACGCCCGAAGCATTTCCGGCGGTTACGGTACCACCCGGTTTTACAATGCCCGGCAGCTTTCTGAGGGCGTCTAGAGAGGTGTCGGCGCGAGGGTGTTCATCGGCGCTGAACAGAATGGGCTCACCTTTTTTCTGAGGGATCGGGACGGGTACAATTTCCTGCGCTAAAAGGCCGTTGCGCATTGCAGTGGCGGCCCGCTGCTGGCTTCGGAGGGCGAAAGCGTCCTGATCTTCGCGCGAGACATGAAACTCTTCGGCGACAATTTCGGCGGTTTCGGGCATGGAATCGACGCCATATTTGGCTTTCAGGAGGGGGTTAATGAACCGCCAGCCAATGGTGGTGTCTTCGATTTTCGCGGCGCGGGAAAAAGCGGCGTCTGCTTTGCCCATCACGAAGGGGGCGCGGGACATGCTCTCGACACCGCCGGCAAGGACTAGTTCGGCTTCGCCGCATTTAATCGCGCGAGCGGCCGTAGCTACGGCGTCCATGCTGGAGCCGCAGAGGCGGTTTACCGTGGACCCGGGGACTTCTTTGGGTAGCCCTGCGAGGAGCAACGCCATTCGGGCGATGTTGCGGTTGTCTTCTCCGGCCTGATTGGCGCAGCCGTAGACGACGTCATCCAGCACGTTCCAATCTACTTTGGCATTTCGCTCCATGAGGGCCTTGATGGGGATCGCAGCTAGATCGTCCGTGCGAATCGAAGATAGCGCCCCGGCATAGCGGCCGATGGGAGTTCGAATGGCGTCGCAGATGAAGGCGGTTTCCATTGATGTTTTTCAAAGCTCCTGAATCGTTCTATCCTAACAGGAACAATCCGTCCGGCGAAAATCAGCAAGAGCCCGGGAGCGGAAGGGGAGAGAGAATGAAAGTCAGAAGAGTCGTAATGGCCATGGCAGTCTTTTGCTCGTTGGCCGGTGCAGGAACCGGGGCCGAGACCAAGGGGACCGCGACTGCGGAGGTCACTGCGCTGTTGCGTGAGTTCATGGCCGGGGCCGGGAGCGGGGACAGGGCAATTTTTGAAAAATTTTTTGCCGACGATGTGATTTATACAAGGGCGACGGGTGTAGTCATCACGAAAGCCGACATCATGGAGAGCCTCGGAAAACCGGCGGCGGCGTCAGAAGGGAAGAGCAGCTATTCCGCCGAAGACATTACGGTTCACGAGTACGGCGAGACGGTGATCGTGGCATTCCGGTTGGAGGGGCGCACGGAGCAAAGCGACGGAAAAGTCGAGCAGGCTCACTACCGGAACACCGGAACGTTTCTGCGGCGCAACGGCCGTTGGCAAGCTGTGGCGTGGCAAGCGACGAAGATCAGCGATACCGGGAAAATGCAGCAGTGAACAAGACAATCTCAACACGCTGCTGCATCGCGGGAGGCGGGCCCGCCGGCATGATGCTGGGCATGCTTCTTGCCCGCATGGGCGTGGAGGTTTTCGTACTCGAAAAGCATGCCGATTTCCTGCGTGATTTTCGAGGTGACACGATTCATCCCTCGACGCTTGAGCTTATGCATGAGCTCGGTATTCTGGACGAGCTTCTGAAGCGCCCGCATCAGGAAGTCCGCGAGCTTGCCGGGCAGGCCGGCAAGGACACCGTCACGATCGGAGATTTCACCCATTTGCCCACGCACTGTAAATTTCTCGCTCTGATGCCGCAGTGGGATTTCCTGGACTTTATTAAAGAACAGGCCAGCCGCTATCCGACGTTTCACTTATGCATGAATGCGGAGGTTACGGATCTCCTCGAAGAGAAAGGTACGGTTGCGGGCCTGCGCGCAAAAACCCCTGGCGGCTCATTGGAAGTTCGTGCAGCGCTCAGCGTCGGCGCTGACGGACGCCACTCCCTCGTCCGTCAACGCGCAAATCTCGAGGTTATCGATCTCGGTGCTCCCATGGATGTGATGTGGATGCGGATAAGCCGCCGCGACTCTGATCCGGTCCAAACCTTGGGCCACTTCGACAAGGGAAAGATTCTTGTCATGATCAATCGCGAGAGCTATTGGCAATGCGCCTTTGTTATTCCCAAAGGTGAGGCGGACCGAGTGCGGCAGAGAGGGCTGCCATCTTTTTGCGAAAACATTGTCGACCTGGCGCCATTCTTGCAAGATCGCATGGAAGAGCTGGCCGATTGGAAGGACGTCAGTCTTCTTACGGTTGCTATCGACCGGCTTTCAGAATGGTCCCGGCCTGGCCTTTTGTGTATTGGTGATGCCGCGCATGCTATGTCGCCGATTGGAGGGGTCGGAATCAATCTGGCTATTCAGGACGCCGTGGCAACGGCCAATTTACTCGGCGCGATACTTTTGCATAAGGCTCCGTCTGAAAGCGATCTTCGCGCCGTCCAGCAGCGCAGGAGATTTCCAACGTGGGCTACGCAGCGGCTGCAGATCGCCATACAAAACAGAGTGATCCGGAAGGTTCTCGGCAGCTCCAAGCCCTTTGGACTTCCTTGGCCCCTGAAACTCTTGCGCCGCTGGCCGATCCTGCGGCGAATTCCTGCCCGATTGGTTGGGTTAGGCTTCCGCCCCGAGCATGTGAAGACTCCTGAGGTCCGCCCGGTTGCATAGTCTGAGGACCGGAAGTTCCCGCCCCGCCTTGTGAGCGCCTGATCTCGTCCATTCTGACTTGCTCTCCCTAGACTCGGCCGGGGGATACTCTTTGCGCTATCACCCCTCGATAGTTCGTTGACACATCACCCTATCCCCCTCACTATGCTCTTACCCCCTTCCAAATTTAATGTTCGGTGTGAGCCGATGCGCATTCTTGTCGCTGAAGATGACGCGCCGCTGGCGGAATTTCTCCATCAACGGTTGCAGCAGGAACAATTCTCCGTACATATGGTCTCGGACAGTGGGGAAGCCCAGCGTCTTGCGTCTGACCAGCCGTACGATTTTGTAATTCTGGATCTCAATTTGCCGGCCGAATCCGGGCTCGACGTTCTTCGCCATATTCGCGCCAAGAAACCCGACTTGCCCGTTCTCATGGTGACCGGTGCGAGTCTCGCGGAAGATCGAGTGCGCTTGCTCGATGCCGGCGCCGATGACTCCCTGGCGAAGCCGTTTGCGTTTGCGGAATTGGCCGCGCGCATCCGCGCTGTTCTCCGCCGCGGGAGCCGTCCCGGCCGTGCTGTGCTCAAAGTCGGTGATCTCGAGATCGACCGCGTAGCCCACGCCGTACAGCGTGGAGGACACTCGATCGAGCTCAGTCCCAAGGAATTTGCACTTCTCGAATTCCTGATGCGGCATGAGGGACAGGCGGTCACACGGACGGCCATCGTCGAGCAGGTCTGGAAGCTCAACTTCGACACCATGACGAATGTCGTGGACGTCTATATCAATTACCTTCGCCGCAAGGTGGACTCCGGCTATGACCGCCCCCTCATCCGCACGATCCGGGGTGTCGGCTATCAAATCGGTGGCAACGGGACAGCCAATTAGGTCTCCCACAATTGCTCAAACCTCGTGTTTTCAGTGTTTTAGACAGAGCAGGCAGGCGAATTCCTCCGCTGGAAGCGGCAATTTGACCAGGGTTTCTTCTGTAAGTTATATACAACAAAATACTTAATTGAGCTTGAGTCTTTTTGCCATCAGCCAGTAAGTCAAAAATAGACGCCTTTCTCGTTCCCCCAGACCGCCATACTCCTGTCTCCTGCGCCACGAGCAACTTCTTTTCCACTTTGGGGTTCTACCCATTGGGAGTTATATATAGATAGGCTCCCATCGGCCGGAACCTCAAGTCCGGACCCGGGACAAGGTGAATAACCATGCTGAAGACCACTCGTTATGGCCAGACCAGAATCGGCCTGCTTCTCTGTCTAATCGGTCTTCTCTGCTTTTCGGCACCAAAAATTCGCGCGCAGCAGCCTGATCAGGCGCCTCCCGCGGACCAGCCCGCTTTGTCGAATCAAGCGGATGCAGCCGATCAGCCCGCCGCAAATGACGCGAATGATCCGCCCAGTCGTGTCGCCCGCATAAGCTTTTTTGATGGCTCGGTTTCCATCCAGCCCGGCGGCTCAGGCGATTGGGGCAGCGCCGTTCGCAATCGCCCCATGACCATCGGCGACAAGCTCTGGACCGACAAGGACTCTCGCGCTGAACTGCAGACCGGTGTCGTTTCGATCCATCTCGGCAGCATGACCGCACTCTCTTTCCTCAATCTCGATCAGACCATCACGCAGATGCGGCTCGCCGAAGGTTCCATTAATTTCCGCGTCAAGGAAATCCGCCAAGGCGACACCTACGAAGTGGATACTCCCAATTTGGTTTTTACAATCACACAGGCGGGCGCATTTCGCATCGATGTCAACGAAAACGGAGATAACACCGGCATTACCGTCATTCGCGGCGCGGGCACTGTAACCGCCAGCGGAAAGACATACGATCTCCAGCCTGGCCAGCGCGGTGTTTTCAATGGCACAGACAATGTTGAATCCACGATTGCGCCGCAAGCGCCTCCCGCGGACGGTCTCGATAAATGGGCGAATGATCGCGACCTCGGCGAACAGAATTCCGTTTCTCAGCGTTACGTTCCTGACGACATGCCCGGTACGCAGGACCTCGATAACAATGGCACCTGGAGTCAGGACGGCGACAACGGTCCTATCTGGTATCCGGCAGAGGTCTCGCCCGATTGGGCTCCATACAGCAACGGCTATTGGAGCTACGTTGGCCCCTGGGGCTGGACTTGGGTTGATTATGCGCCTTGGGGCTTTGCGCCATTTCACTATGGCCGTTGGGGATTCATTGGCGGCAGGTGGGGTTGGTATCCTGGGCCGAGAATTGGCGTGTCAATCTATGGTCCGGCGTTCGTCGGTTTCCTCGGCGGAGGCTTCGGCTTCGGATTTGGTGCTGGTTTCGGCGTCGGCTGGTTCCCGCTGGGTTTTGGCGAACCATTCCACCCCTGGTATCACGGGGGCTTTGGATACGTTAATAGAATCAACGTTCGCAATACGGTGATCCGCAACGCCGGCGTCATCCGTTCTGGCGGCAGTTTTAATTATGCTTACGCACACAACACGCGCGCGGTGACGGCTGCTTCGCGCAGCGCGTTCACCGGTGGTCAGGCTATCAATCGTGGCGCGGCCCATATCAACGAAGCTTCTCTGCGCGGCGCGCAGGTGACCAGCAACGCGGGAGTTTCTCCCACAAGACAGAGCGCCTTGGGCGCGGCCGGCGCCAGAGGCAATGTCAGCCGTCCACCAAGTTCAGTCGAGAACCGCGCCGTCATGGCGCGTACGACGCCTGGCTCCGGTGCTTCGAACAGTCCCGTGCACACGATGAACGCCAACGGATTGAGCGCCGGCCGAGCAAACTACGGCGGAACGACCTCGCGGCAAAACGGGGCTTCGGGGAGCCATCCTCCATCTGCTGGCGCCAACAACGCACGCTCTTGGAGCGCGCAAGGCAATACGACGGATCATGGCCGGGCCCCGAACGGCTTTGGCAGCTCCAACGGCTCTTCGAACAACACTATGTCCGCGCGCGGGAATAATCGTCCACCGTGGGCTGGTGCAGGCGCTTCGGCTGCTGGGGGCAGCAGTGCCGCCGGTAGTCGCTCTTACACGCCACAGGGAAACGCGGCGGCCAGCAATCGCAGTTATACGCCGCAAACTCGCACAAACACTGCGCCCAGCCGCACTTACTCGGCTCCGAGCCGCAGTTATGGCGGCGGCTCTGCGCCTCACGCCAGCAGCGGCGGAGCAGCTCCCCATGGCGGCGGTGGTAGCGCCCCCCATGGCGGTGGTGGCGGCGCTTCTCACGGGCATCGTTAAACTCAACGCACTAGACAAAGGCCCGCCTCGTTCCATCGAGACGGGCCTTTTGCTTTTTTAATGCTTCGATCCCCAGCCAATCCAGGGGGCCGCTCCACAACTCAGATACCGGAACAATGGGGCTCGATCCGGGCATTTCGCCCGGAGATGTTACTGTTCAAGCTAGGAAATGGGCCCGCATCCATGGAGACCAGCACTCTAGTTTTCTTTGCGGTGTGAAATTCGCAGGGCATCTCGCGTAAGATTCTCTCTCCCGAGCATGGCAAACAGATCTTCATGTCCGCCTGAGCCAAATCGAGCGTTGCCGGTGCCACCGTCTATCTCGTTCTTCGTTGTTCCCGGCCTGCCGGAGATTCAGAAGGGCCATAACCTTGCCGAACTTACAGCCCTTGCTGCCCGTCGCGCGAAAATTGCTTTCGAGGATGGCGACATTCTCGTGGTGGCTCAAAAAATCATCTCCAAAGCGGAAGGGAGCACCGTCCGGTTGTCCACGATCAGCCCCTCGTCACGAGCTATCGCATTGGCAAAAAAACTTTCCAATGATTCGCGCTTCATCGAGACTGTGCTGCGCGAATCGCGCCGCGTTGTACGTTCCAACCGCGTCCTCATCGTCGAAACGCATCACGGTTTCGTGTGCGCGAATGCGGGCGTCGACCATTCGAATGTCCGCGGCCGCGATTTTGTGACGCTCCTGCCAAGAAATCCCGACCGTTCTGCCCGCCGCCTAGCCGCTGCTCTTCAGAAGCAAACGGGCAAGCGCGTCGCCGTCGTTATCAGCGACACGTTTGGCCGCCCCTGGCGATTGGGTCTCATCAACGTGGCCATAGGCGCGTATGGCGTCCCCGCTTTGGTGGATCTCCGCGGCACACGCGATCGCCATCTGAAACTTCTCCGCGCCACTGTCCTGGCCGTCGCCGACGAACTCGCCGCTGCCGCCGGCCTCCTCATGGACAAATCAGCCGGCAATCCCATCGTCGTCATTCGAGGTTACCGCCATCGATTTGTGCATGACCCGGCTGCGCGCATCATCCGCCCCGCAAACGAAGACCTCTTTCGTTAGCGTACCGGCCCTGCGTCCAGTTTAGTTTCTTGCTCACGCCCGGGGTTTTCCGCTTGCGCGAATCTTCACCTCCCAGCATCCTTGATGCGCCATGACTCCCGCAAGAAAACTCACGGTCACTGCTTTAGCCGGTGGCATCGGCGCATCGAAACTGCTTCTAGGCCTTTATGGCGCGATGGATCCACATGCCCTGACCGTGATTGTCAACACCGGCGACGACATCGTCCTCCACGGTCTGAAAATCTCTCCCGATCTCGACATCGTCACATACACGCTCGCTGGCGTCGTCAATCCCGCGACGGGCTGGGGCATGCGTGGAGAAACTTTTCATTTTCTGAAAAGGCTCGGCATCTACGGGCGGGAAATTTGGTTCAATCTTGGCGACCGCGATCTTGCCACGCACATTCACCGCACCGATTTGCTCGCGCACGGGAAAACACTATCGCAGGCCGCCGAATCCATCCGCCACGCGCTCGGCGTGAAGTCGCGCATTCTGCCCATGTCTGATCAGCCCATTCCCACCATCATGGAAACACGCGACGGCAACATGCACTTTCAGGAATATCTCATCAAGCATCGCACCGAGCCGGGGATCCGGGGCATCCACTTCTCAGGGATAAAACAGGCGCACGCCGCTCCCGGCGTTCTCGAGGCAATCTGCGACGCCGATCGCGTGATCATCTGTCCCAGCAATCCGCTAATCAGCATCGGCCCGATTCTCGCCGTTCCCCGCGTCCGCGAACAGCTCCGCGCGCGCAAAGAAAGCGTTATCGCGGTCTGTCCCATCGTCGGTGGAAAATCCCTAAAGGGTCCCAGCGACAAAATGCTCATCCAACTTGGCTGCGGCTCGTCCGCCTCCGCGGTGGCCAAACTCTACGCCGATTTCACCGGCACCTTTGTTATCGACCGTCGCGACTCGTCCCAAGAACCCGCCATACGCGCTCTCGGCATGAAAGTCGCCATCCTCCCGACGGTCATGAAAACGTACGCAGATAAACGCAGACTCGCCCGCGCCCTCCTTGCCCTCTAGAAAATAGCCTTAAATGACGCAAAAAGGAGAACCGGAGAAGTGAGAAGGATGCCCAGATCCAACCAAGCTGCACATTTCTTCCTTGGCGTCTTGCTGCTGAGTGTCCCGCTGAGCGCGTGGGCCGGGGAAAGGATTCATCCGCCGCTGCACTCGAGTGGGCACGACATTCTGGACTCGGCCGGGCACGTGGTCCGTCTCACATCGGTCAACTGGTACGGCTTCGACCAAAGGGAATTTGTAGCTGGGGGACTGGACCACGCGCCGCTTGCCACGATCATCGCGCAAATCCAGGCAATCGGCGTCAATTCGGTGCGGCTCCCGTGGGCCAATGAAACGCTTGAGCGCGACCCTCCCGTCCCGGATTACGCCGTAAAAGTGAATCCGCAATTTCTCGGCAAACATGCGATGGAAGTCATGGACGCCGTCATTGCCGCTCTGGCCCGCGCTCACATCATGATTATTCTCGATAATCACGTGAGCCGCGCGGACTGGTGCTGCAAGGACGACGACGGCAATGGCCTCTGGTATAACGCGGAGTATCCTGAAGAGAAATGGCTCACCGACTGGCAGACCCTCGTTCGCCGCTATAAGCATCAAAAATGGGTGGTTGGCGCCGACCTCCGCAACGAATTGCGAAGCGGGGCGCAGTGGGGCGGGGAAGATCCGCATCTGGATTGGCACGCAGCCGCGGCGCGCGGCGGCAATGCCGTGCTGGCTGCGAATCCGGAATTGCTGGTGATGGTGGAAGGCCCGGAGTATTCGACGGACTTCACGGCGTTCGGGAGGTTGTCGCTCACGCTGAAAATCCCGAATCGCGTCGTCTATTCGCCGCATGCCTACGCCATCGGAGGCCGCACCTTTGCGAGCTACGACGAGTTGAAACAAGCCTACGATGCGCGGGCAGGATACTTGCTGCATACAGAACCGGCCGTGCCGCTATGGGTTGGAGAATTCGGAGAATGCCAGAAGCTCGAGTGTGGGGAGCGCGCGCAATGGTTCCGCTGGTTTGTGCAATACCTCAACGAGAATCGCTTGAGCTGGAGCTACTGGCCTCTCAACGGAACGCAATCAAGCGGCGTCACCCGAAAATATGATGAGCTGGAAACATTCGGCCTGCTGACACCGGACTACCAGCATATCGCCGCCCGAGAAATGGTGCGCCTCTTGCAAACCATCGAAAGTCCGCCAGAACCGCGCCATCCCTGAACTCTCACACAGTCCTCGTGCGACTTTCGCAACACGCCCCGCAGTATGGTATCTTCGAAAACTCGGACATGACATCCATTCCTTTCACTGCGACAGACTTCCGCCACGCGCTCAGCCAATTTTCGACAGGCGTCGCCGTCATCACCGCTCCGCGCGGTCCTCTGGCCGCCTACGGGATGACCGCTAACTCCTTCACTTCCGTCTCTCTCGATCCTTTCTTAACTCTCGTGTGCGTGGACCAACGCAGCCATCTTCTGCCCCTTCTGAAACAGGGCAAGTATTTCGGCGTCAATGTGTTGAAGGCAGGCCAGCAGCAAATTTCCGTATATTTTGCGCAATCTGAACAGACTAGTGAGGCGGAGGCGAAACTCGGTATTCGCTATCGCTGGACACAGGCGGGCATCCCGCTCCTGGAAGACACCATCGCCCAGATCGTCTGCAGAGTCGTGGCTTCCTACATCGCCGGCGACCACACTATTTTTCTAGGTGAAGTCCAGAGCGCCGATTTGTTTCCTGGTGAGCCGTTAGTCTTTTTTCGCAGCCACTACCGCGAGCTAGCCCCGCGTCCCTGAGGAAGGCTGACAGCTGGCAATCGGAAGTCGAAGACCAATAACAGGAAAAAAAAACTCGGCGATGTCGTGGCGAGCCGGCACGGTGGGGTAGCTCAATGCCCACCGAGCGAATCCCGCTTGACGCCATACGCCGCACCCCAGCGATCGGTCATTTGGCCGCGAATTTCCCAGAGCTCGGGGAAAAATTTGTGGCGCATGCCGTCCTCCAGAATCTCGACGGGCCGGCCTTTCAGCGACTTCGATCCAAAACCGATCGTGCGGTAAATCAGCTGCATGTGTTCGTAGCGGAATTTCTGAAACAGCTCGTCGAATTCGGCCAGTTCTTCGGCGACCATGTAGGCGTCGCCGTGGTTGTACTGGGAATCGTAGATCTTTTCGATCGTAAGGCCATGCTTGTCCAGGTAATTCTCCTTGAAGGAATTCCAGATCGGCTGGTACATCTTCAGGAGCACGCGAAAGCCGGGCGATTCCTGGCCGCTTCCATTGCCGAGCTTCTTGCGAATCTCCTGATAGTCCTTTGGTGACATGGTTTCAAGCAGCGCCAGTTGTTGAATCATCAGTCTCTGTGCGGTGTGCACGCGCCTGAACAGTGTGATTACGCGGTTGGTGTTCTCCTGCTGCAAATATTCGTCGATATCCAGCAGCGTATACGCCATGAGCTTCATCCAGAGTTCTTCGATCTGGTGGACGATCTGGAATTGCATTTCGTCGGCGTTGCAGAGCTTGTCGTAGTCGAGTTGGCAGGAGAGCAGCGTTTTTGTGCTCAGGTACATTTCGTAGTCAAACGTACCGTCGCCGCCCATAATCGCGTAAAACTGTTCCCGATTCACGCACACCTCCTGAAACTCGGCCACGGGCTCAACAGCAGAAACGCGGGCCCCGCTCGCAATCCATGGTCATGTCGGATAAGCAAGATCTCAGTGCCTGTCCACGTTGGCCGAGCCCGTCCAGCTATAACCGCGCTGCGAGCGCAACAGCTTATCCTTGAATCCAGAAGCCAGCCACGGGCGCACTTCTTCTTCCTTCAAGTAATACGCAACCGGCGTCACCAGCTGATCGAAAACATTGGCGTGAACTTCATCGAAGGGATAGCTGTGCATCGCGGCAAAATAATCTCCGTAAGGCAAATGCTTCGGCCCTTTTCCGTCTGCGCCGGGGCGATAAAATAGTTTGATCACCGCCCATAGGAACACCGACGGGACGAGGCACAACACCCGCAACAATCCGGCCGGAAGCTTCGAAGTCACCGCCGTTCGAATCGGATTGATGAACCGCGGAATCCACTCGTTGCCCTCGTAGCCATACACCCAAAAAAGTACGCGGCCGCCGTTCCGTACGCGCGAAGCCAGACTTCTGAACCCGGCCGCCGGATCCGGCAGGTGGTGCAAAACTCCCACAGAAAACGCCATATCAAAAATCGGTTTCACCGGGGGATGAAGCAGATCTCCAATCACCACGTGAGCGTTCGGCAAATCGCGCGTGTGCGCAAACGCGACAAACGCGCTTTCACCCAAATCCAGCGACACGACCGCTTTGGCTCCATGCCCGGCCACGATCGCCGTATGCCGTCCTTTGCCGCATCCGCCCTCGAAGACGGTTTGTCCCTGGAAGTCATCGCCCGTTACCGGCGCAATCCAATCAAAGAACTCCTGCTCGTAGTACCCTCGTAAATCGCTCCAGCGCGTCCACTCCTCCGCAAAGCGCGCAGCCGTCTCGATCTTTACATTTTCCACGCCAGCGGACATAAGAATCGGCACGCCGTCGCGTACGGAAAACTCCGCATGGCATCCCGCACACACCAGAATTCCCGCCATGACGTGCTCTTTTTCCTGGCGAGCGGCTTCTAGGCGAAGCCCGAGTTCGCCGCCGCAGCTCGGGCAGGCAAGGTAATTTAGCGCTTCTAGTCGCATGTCGCCTGGAAACACAAAGGTAAGTAGGAACTCCCGCAAAATCCAGAAGGGAAGTAAGGCCGGTCAGCTTTTCGGATGGACACGTTGGAAAACACCGCGAAACAATCTGCCTTGGCGCGCCATCCTCGCCGGACTACCAGCCGCCGGCTCCCGCAGTGCGCGGAGGCTCATCGCGCCCAGCCATGGCTTCCCGCCGGCTGCGAAACTCGCGCACGCTATAGACGGGCTTATTCTGCGACTCGTAGTAGGTGCGCGCCAGCATCTCGCCGATTAATCCGGTGGCGATAAATTGAATGCCCCCCATCACCAGAGCCATCCCCAGCAGCATCAACGGCCCGTGATTTGCCAGCAGTCCTTCATCTAGGATTGCTTTGCGAAGAAATATCCACAATCCAATACCCGCGCCGCCGCTCAGGCACGCCAATCCCAGCAGGCCAAAAAATTGCAGCGGCTTGGTCGAATAATCCAGCAGGAACTTCACGCTCATCAAGTCCAGCAGCACCCGAACCGTCCGCGAGATTCCGTAGTTCGACTCCCCATTTTTGCGCGCAATATTCGAGATGGGCACTTCCGCTACCGACGCTCCCGCCCAGCTCGCGAGCGCGGGAATAAACCGGTGCAGTTCTCCGTACAAGTGAATCTCTGATAAGACTTCGCGGCGGTATGCTTTGAAAGTTGTTCCAAAATCGTGCAAATCGACGCCTGAAAGCTTCGCCATCATGCGGTTGGCAATCCGGCTCGGCAGCTGTCTGGTGAGCCAGTGATCGGTGCGCGAAACGCGCCATCCGCTGACCAGGTCGTAGCCTTCCTCAATCTTTTCCAGGAACCGCGGGATCTCGTCAGGGTCGTGCTGCAAATCTCCGTCCATCGAAATAATGATTTCACCGCGCGCAAAGTCAAAGCCGGCCTTCAAAGCCGGGGCCTGCCCGAAATTCCGGCGAAGCTGCACTACATTCACGCGCGGATCGTGTTCATAAATATCGGACAGCACCTTGAAAGTCTTGTCCTTGCTGCCGTCATCCACAAACACCAGCTCGTAGCGCTCGCCAATGGCATCCATCACTTCCGTCAGCTTCACGTAGAGTGGTGGAATATTTTCCTGTTCGTTGTAAAACGGAACGACGATCGAGTAGCGGATAGGGGGATCGTTCTTCATGCTTGCTGTTCTGGACTTTCCTCAGGCTTCTTGGGCCGCGAAACCATAGTCTATCAGCCGAATCCCCTGTGAGGCGACAAGATTTCGTATCTCCGCGTTCGTCAATATGTCCACCTCAGCCTGCCGCGAGCCCTGCAGCCGTGTTCCGGATTTTGCCAAATCCGCATCCACATAGCCCGGGTGGCACATCAATTCCGTCGTCCCCTCCGGCAAAATCTCCAGCAGCCGCACGACGCCTTCCCGCGTCAGTTCCCCCGTCTGCGCAATGCCACAGAAATAATCGGCTGCGGCAATGCCCGCCCGCTCCGCCTGCTCGCGGGCAGCTCGCGCCAGCATTTTCAGTCCACGTGCTTGCACGCCCTGCCTAATCACGACCGCGCCTTTTTGCTTCGCTCCCGACGATAGCGCCCTGCGCAAGCTCGACTCCTCATGCGAAATCCGCACTGCCGCAATCCCGTGCCTCTTTGCCAGCCGTAAAGCAATCTCGAACAAGCCCGGAAGCATATGCACGTGGCGATGTCCATCGAGGTGCGTCGGAACTATGCCAGCGCCACGTACTTTCTGAATCTGCGCGTCCCATTCCTGCTCGATTTCCTCGAGCAGCACGCTCCGCCGCGCCAGTCTCAGCAGCAGACTCTCCGGTTTACCCTCGAGCTCGCCCCGATCGTTCAGCAGCGTAGTCACCAATTCCCGTTCCGCCACCGGTTCGCCGTCGCTCAAATTCAAATGCACGCCCACGCCCAGGGCCGGTGTCGTCCGCGCCAGTTCGACGCCAGATACGAACGCAGCGCCATTGGCGAGCAGAGAAGCGCTCGTCACGATGCCGTTCTGGTGGGCCTCGGCGATGCCCTGGTTGACGCCCTCCGTCCAACCCAGGTCATCCGCGTTCACAATTAGGTTTCTCAAAGCTCGCCCGCCCTGATGTGCCAACCCTGTCCCTTCGGACAGCTATCCTTTCGTGCGCCCCCACTCGACCGTACCATTGACCGTTTTTCTCCTCAACTTTAGCATGGCTTTCAGAGGCAAAAATGCCAGTTAAGACGCGTGAGACCAAGGCATTAGACGGGCGCTACAGCGACAAACGCCGTGGCCGCCGCATGAACTCCCGCGTCCCCGTCCGCCTGGAATGGGACGGCGACGCCGGAAAGCGCTTCACGGTGGAAGCCCACACGCGCGTCGTTAACCCCTACGGCTGCATGGTGGTCCTCGAGCAGGAACTTCAGCTGGAACACCGCCTTGCGCTAACAAATCTCGCCACCGATACCAGCAATGCGGCCGTTGTAGTCTGGCGCGGTGTTCCGCGCCCGGATGGCTGGGAGTACGGCGTCGAACTCGTCGCGCCGGAAATGGACTTTTGGGGGCTTGAGCTGTGATGAAACCTCAAACGAACGCCAAACCGGCCCTCTCTCCCGCCAGGGTTGTTGCCACGCGTCCGCCCACGGCCGAAGAACGCCGCCGCGCCCAACGTGTGCTGCTGAGGATCCGGGTTGTCGTGCAGGTCGCCGGCAAAGCAAGCCCTCTTGAAGGCCACACGCATACCGTCAGTGCCAGCGGCGCCATGCTGATTCTTCCGGAAGGCCTCGGCGAAGGCACCATGGTCACCATCGAGAATCCCAAGGCGCAAAGCAAGATTGAAGCCCGGGTCGTGCGTCCGCCCCAGATGAGTCACGAAGGCTCCCTGGTTCCTGTGGAGTTCACGTCGCCATCCCCAAATTTCTGGGGCATTTTCTTTCCACCTGCCATCAACTGACCGTTTAAAGAACTGGCGAGTGCCAGCGGCGTCGAAAACCAAAACCAGCATTCCATTTTTTTCAGGGCTCGCCCTCTTTTCGCGAGCCGGTAGCGCTGCAGTGCTTGCTCATCGTCATTTATCGAGACGCCGGGTCCCTCACAAAAAAGGAGCGGCCCCGAGAACGCGGGACCGCCCGGTTGTAAAGGTTGACTGGTCGTTAGTTGATAGTGACGTTTAGCGCTGGCGCCGCCGGCGTAGCAACTGGGCTAGTCGTGATCGCCAGCGTGGTGCTGCCTGTGACCGTCATGTTGATCGGACCACTTGCTGAAGCTGCTGTCGTTGCGTCGCCGAGATAGTGAGCGCTGATCGCGTGTGTGCCCACGGCCAATGCCGGTGCCGTGGGTGTCGCAGTTCCACCCGCGACGGTCGAAGCTGTGCCGATCATGGTCGCGCCGTCAAACAGCTCGACTTGCCCGGTCGGAGTGCCGCCGGTCACAGACACGCTGAAGGAGAATGCGGTTCCAGAGGCGACCTTCGCACCGGTCACGGTTAATTTCGTGACCGTGGACGTCGGAGGAGGCGGCGGAGGCGGCGTAGTCCCTCCCCCTCCTCCGCATCCCAGCGTAAAGCTGAGTAGGCAAACGAGACCCAGCCCAAGCGCCGCGCGATACCGTTTACGTCCGCCAGGCAGGAAAAGCAGGAATAGCGCCGCGAAGCCTGAGCCCGCGCTCAGCGTCCACCATCCTTTGTCTCCCTTGGAACGAGGAGTCGTCTTTGCCTCCAGCATTCGATCGGGAGAAGCGTTGGAAGCCGTAAGGGTTGTTGATGTGGCCAGCACGGAACAGCTCAACTGTCCGGTGACAGCCGAGGCGCCCGTCACATTGATGTTCAGCGTAGACGGTGTGCATGTCACACCGGGCACCGACGTTGACGCACTCACCCCCACCATGCCCGTGAATCCGCCGCTCGGCGTTATGGTAACAGTCGTACTCTGGCTGGCACCCGTTGCTGATGACAATGTAAGGCTGGCAGGCGCGTAGCTCACCGCGAAATTTCCTGTCGTCGTCCCCTGGGTTATGGTCAGGGAAAAGTTTCCAGTTCCTGAGGAGCTTGAGTTCGCGTAGTTGAGATCGCCCGTGGCATAGCTGGCAGAGATCGCATATGTCCCGGTAGTCGCAAAGGTGTGCGGGAGAGTTGCGGTGCCGAACGCTGCCACCGGGGCTGTGCTGTTGAGACCGGCTGCCGCCGTCGGCACAACACTTGCCGTACCGATAGAGCTGCCGTTCGCTGAGAATGTCACTGTTCCCGTTGGCCCGGCCCCGCTGCTTTGGGTGGCTATCAATGCCGTCAGGGTCACAGGCGTCGTTGTGGTGGCTGAGGTCGCACTTGCCGTGACACTGGCAGCCGTGGCGGCAGGTGTAACCGTGACGACGAGCGCGGGAGATGTGCTCGCCGTGTAACTGCTGTCCCCGCTATATTTTGCGATCAGGCTGTTTGTGCCCCCTGGAAGCTGGACCAGTTGATCCTCAAGGAATCCGAAGTCATTCAGCAAATTTGCTGTGTTGGAAGACGTCCCCGTCTGGGTGTTCTGGAAGTCATTTAGATTACTACCGTTGTCCGTCAGGCTAATGCTGCCGGTGGGGCAGGGAATGTTGAAATTCGCAGAGCACTGCTGGCCGCCACTATTCGTCCCCGTTCCGACTACATCAACCCTCGTGATGTATGGCGAACCGTAAACAGCCGAGGTTGCACTTGCTCCACCGACGAGAGTTATGGCCGTCGAGCTGCCTTCCTGGCCAACGGTCACGTTGACCGGGGCGGACGTTCCGGCGCCGAATGTCCCGTCACCCGCGTATTGGGCGACCACTGGATAGGCTGTCGGCACTCCTCCGACCTCAAATCCTGGCAACAAATTCGTCGTGATGGTAGCCGTTCCCCCGCTCAGCACAAACGTCGACGTCGTAGTGTTTGTAAACGCGCCGATCGAGGTCGGGGCACTTCCGGGAGGTGAGGCGATTAGCGAGACGTTTCCTGTCGGTGTTCCCGAAGTCGAAGTGACTTTTACTGTAAAGGTCACGGTGGCCCCGTGCGCAATCGTGCCCGTGGGAGAAGTCGTAATGGCTGTCGTCGTAGAGTCGAAAGTCGCCGAACTCCAAGCTTGCGCCAGGTTTGTCACATTGACCGACCCCAGCCCCGTTGCCTTGTCGTATCCCGCTACCGCCAAGAAAGCAGGATTGCTTGTATTACTCGGATCAACCAGCACACCGTACTGGCCTGCAGCCGTGGACTTATTGCTGCAATTCGTAGTATCGCTCTGACAGGCGACAGAGTTGTTGCCGGTAACTACGTCGTAGAAAACACAAGTAGTTGTACTTACGTTGGCCGCGGTCGAGGGACAGACGAGAGCTGCATTGCTGGCGTCTTTTTTGAAGAGCTGGTAAAGCACATAGTTCGCATTCCCCTGCCGCGCCCCGCCCTGTTGCTGAATGATCAGCGCCATCACGCCTGCAAAAGCCGGCGCTGCGGCAGAAGTACCGCCAACCGGGCTGATTTCCGGTTGCTGTCCAGCAGCCAGGCTGCAGGCCTCGCCGTTTTGCGATGGCGTGTCTTGCTCGCAAGTAATGTAGAAATCATTGTTGCTCGTGTTTACAGCGGAAAATAGAGACAAGTCGGGGATGTCTCGGAAGGTGTCGCCGGTCGGCGTTACACCAGTCTGCCAAGAAGGCTTGGCGACGAAAGTGCTTTCTCCCCCGCTGCCTCCTGCCAGATCAATTCCGTCCTCGTTCAAGATGTTCGCATTGATAATGGCCGCTGTGCAGGTGGCGAGGCTTCCGCTCGTTGCCGTTGCCGCACACGAACTATTCCACGGCTCTTCCGGTATGTAGGATAGCGCCGACTCCGTCGCGGTCCCTGTCGTGCTCCAGTAAATCGACGGAGAAGCTCCGTTCTGAAAATCCGTTCCGCCCATGGCCACGTTATATGGCGTCGAAGCCAATCCGCTGATGCCGAGTCCCGTGGTCGCGAAATCCCCAGATCCTTCGTCGCAGCCATCCGAGCCGCTGTCCCCGGCGGAAAGAATGACTGTTATCCCTTGTGATGCCGCTTGCCCCCATAGGAGGCCGTAGAAGTCGACGCCACTTGCTCCCAGGGCCGCCTCACAAGCGCCAAAGCTCTCACTCATGATCGGTGCCAAATTGTTGTCGATAATATAGACCGCCGAAAGGTCGACGCCAGTAGCCCCGAAAGTCTCTGGGGCTCCAGATACCACCAACTGGATGCTCGCTCCTGGCGCTACAGCGCCGGACCATTCAACGTCCAGTACGGCTTCCCCTTCGTCAAAGGTTGGCGAGTCAGGGCCGAGAACGCCTGGGTCCGGACCGTTAAAAATAATATTGCTAGCGGTGAAGTTATTCGGCAGGTTAAAGAGTGTGCGGAACTGTTGAATGTCGCTGAGATTGACGTTCGAGTCCTGAACTATGGCGATGTTTACTCCCGTGCCGCCGGTGGCAGCGGTGGGAACGTCGTAGATCTTTGCAAAATCGGCGGGCGCAACCCCATAGCACTCCTGGTTTCCGCTTGGGCCGCACCCCGTGAAAGTGACAGATGGCTTTAATCTGATCACTCTCGCTTCAGCACTGTGGAAATCGGTCGCCCGGTGCATTTGCGACTTCGGCCGGAAGTTGTGGAGGCCCATCACTCCAGAGATCACGGGGGTCAGAGCCGCAGGTATCTGCGGATCGCTAACATTTGCTATGTGCTGCGCGCCATGCACCAAAAACTTGTGAATATCTGTGTGAAATGCACTCCGCACCTGTCCAGCGTTTCCAGAGAACTCGATCGTCGTTCGGCCCGCGCCGACTTTTACATTCTGAAATCCATGGGACTGCAGCCAGCCTGTTATTGCCTGAATGTCTGCGTCAGCCGGCCCGAACTGTGCGGCAAACTGCTGCGGCGTCAGCCATGCATGGAAATTAGGGGAAGACTTGTCTTGTTGCTGGTCCAGCAATTGCCTCAGCGCGGTTTCCTGGCTCGGGCTGCGCTGCAACAAGAGCAGCATCCGCGTCGCGGGCATTGCGTCGCTCACTGGTCCTTGGTCGAACTCCGCCCGCGCCAGGGGATGTACGTTTCCCTTCAGCGTTACAGTCTTTGCGTCATCCACTGCTTCGGTAACTCTCGCGGGCACGAACTTCTGCGGCGTGGAAGATTGAGCTGTCGCCGCTCCTTGTCCGTTTGCGCGCCCGCTTGAAAACGCAAGTACGGCAGCAGAGAGAAGAATCATATTGCGAAGAATTCTCGAGTTCGTTTTCATGTTCCGCCTACGCAGCAGATTTGATGTTTACTTCAAGGAATCGACGTCGGTCGAGGGCAAGCAACTGCACCTTAAGAGAGTTCCAAGGCGGAATGACTGGTTTTGGCAGCGACTCGGCCCGAAAACAAATTCTCCCAAGAGATTCGAAGAGAGGTTACCACAAGCGGTTCGCAGCCTTTTGACTGACTTGCTGTCGATTTGCATAAGTGGTATCACCCCGAGACTTCCCCCGACACCGCTTCCACTTTCAAAACTCCCACAAACACCATGCCCGAATATCTCTACCGTAACTTCTTGTTGTTTATTCCTTAGGCTCCGTCACTACCCGTCTCTGTAGGACTAGTTCCGCAAAACCATTGGCGAAGTTCCCGCGTGTTGCCTATCGCTGTTAGCCAGTCCGTCTGTAACAAACTACTAACCCGGCGCCATCCCATTTGTTTCGCTACGAAATAATAAGCTCTCGTCTGCGCCCATCCGGTACGTCACCCCCCCAATAAAAACGGGCGCCCCGTTCTCACGGAGCGCCCGGATCCCCTCTTTTTTGTGTGCCAAATTGAGAATCAGAACCGCCGAAAACCGCGCGGTCCGTACCAGCCACGGCCATAGAATCCCGAACCCCACCACCATCCAAAGGCCGGGTAGATTCCCACATAACCGGGCGCGTAGTAGCAGGGATAGGAGTAGCCGCAAGGAGCAGGAGCGTAGCCGCCATAGTAATCCCCGTAGTAGCTGCCATTCGGCCCACGCAACCGCGGTCTGTCGCCTCGTCCGCCTCCAAAGTCCTCCTGCGAAACCGGCAAGAAGGCCTGTTGGCTATTCGTCGTATCCACTTTCACCGGATCCACCAAGCGGAACGTCAACTGGGATTCCGGCGCCAGAATCGTGGGACGCCCACGCGTCAAGAGTACTGCCCCGATTCCCGCCACAGCTCCCGCTCCTGCGCCGATGGCCGCGCCGCGGCCCCAGTCGGCCGCCGCGCCAATCGCTGCTCCGAGACCTGTGCCGCCGGCAATCGTAGTGGCGTCGGCGCCGTGCGAAGTCCCGCCGGATGCCTTCCAAAGCTCCGTCAGAATCGGCGCTTGCCCTCCGTCCACCAGGGTCAAATTGGTGAGCTCAACGCCCAACTGCGAGGTGCCCGTGACTCGACCCGCCTTTTTCACAGATTTCACCTGGCCAACCACGGTCTGGCCTCGCCGCGCGACTACCCATCCGTTTACAACAATGGGCTGCTCCAGCACCCCGGTAAACTGATCTCCGATCTGGTTGTGGTCGCTCGAGAGTGGCTCGTTGATGCGCATGATAACCACCGTGCCCGCGGGAATCGTCAGCAAACCCGGGGGCGGGCCGTACTGCTCGCTGGGCTCATCGGAGGGATTTTGCGGCAAGCGATCCTGCGAAATCGGCGGCCGATTGCCGTTTTGCGCAGGAGGCATCGGCGGCCGTTCAGCCTGCTCGGGCGGGTTCTGCGGGACCTGATCCTGAGATACGCGCGGGCGATTGGTGTCTTGGGTCACCGGGGGTGGTTGCTGGTCTTGTGTCCGCTGCGGTTGCGAACTCTGCGGCGGCCGGTCGGGCGACTGGGCCGGTGGTGGCGCTTGCTGCTCTTGGCTTGGCGGTGGCTGCTGCTGTTCTTGCCGAGCAAGCGCAATACCGCTTAAAGAGAGCGCCAAACCTGCCGCACACGCCGCGCGTGACACCACGGCGCCCCTCTTCAAAACTGCTGGGTAAAATTTCATGATCTTCTCCTCGACCCGGGGCCCGCCGAAACCTTGCCTTCGGCCTTCGCACGTAAACATTTAGATGGCGCGAGATCTTCCGAGGATGCTTCTTCGCCTGGGCGAACTAGCCGGTCTCTTCCGCGGCGAGTCTCACCACCGGTTTTCTTGCTGGCGCTGTTGTGATTACCACCACGCTGATCAGCACAAACATCGATCCCAAAACCGTTCGCACACCCAGCGCCTCGCCGCCGAGGAAATATCCAACGAACACCGCCACCACCGGATTCACGTAAGCGTATGTCCCAACCTTTGTTGGCGACTCATGATGAATCAGCCACACATAAGCGGTGAACCCAATAATCGATCCCGCCACAATTAGATAAAGCAACGATAACCAAACTTCCCGCGAGACACTTCCCGGATGAAAATCCTTAAATTCGCCGAGCGCGCCCGCAGCGAGCGTCAGCAATATACCACCAGCCAGCATTTGCGCGCCTGAGCTCATTATCTTGGAAGCCGGAAGCGGCAGCTTGCGCGAGAGCACCGACGCCACGGACCAGCTCACCGAGGCGAAAATCAACGCCACCGCGCCCAGCCTGTCGATGGGCGCTCCGCCGAGGTTTAGCGACCGGCTCACCAGCACGGCCACCCCGGCGATGCCCGTGAGCAGCGCGAGCGCCAGACGCAGAGTCAGTCTCTGCGTTCGCAGGAAAATAATCTCCGAGAGCGCCATAAACACCGGAATCATCGCCAACATGACTGCGGCAATTCCCGAAGGCACGCGCTGCTCAGCCCAGAACAAGAGCCCGTAGTCGAACACAAAGATCAGCGTGGCCAGCAGGAATGCCGAAGCCCATTCGCGTCCTCTCGGGGAACGGTCTCCTCTCCCGATCGTCCACCCGTAAAGCGCAAGCCCTGCAACCAGAAAGCGCATCGCCGCCAGCAGAAACGGGGGAACCTCGCGCACACCAACGCGAATTGCCAGAAATGTGGATCCCCACACGAAATAAATAATGGCGAACGCCAGGAGGCTTTTCCAGACGGGACGGTGGCTGCTGGTTTCCATGTCAGGTTCCTGCCGCCAATCTACCAATTCTCCTGCCGAATTGCTCAAGTCTCCCGGTTCTCGGCCAACCCAGAAGCAGTCCACTTTGTCCCCCCAAAACGAATCTTCGGCGGGTTGCTTCGCTTGTCCGGTGACGCGGCTTACTTCATCGAAACAGCTCCACGACTCGGCCCCATCGATCGCTGCAGATTTGGTTTTTCTGCGTTTTGGCGAGAGCTTTGCCCCGATCCATCTTAGGGATCTCACAAGTTCAGAGCGAGGCCCAGAAGATGATGCCCGGGCAAAACCAACAGGCAAGGAATCCCGGGTTGATGAACGCGGTTGCCGCTCCTTGTTCTAGGACCGTGCGACCACTGAAATCGGCGCTGCTTGAACCTTGCGAAAATCACGCGTGCCGCGTTTTTGACCACCTACGGTGCACAGATGGATGCGCTCTTATGTTGTCAGCAACACCCATAACGGATAGCATCCCCCTTCGTTAGACTGCCCCGGGAGGTGTTCGCTTGCTCGACCGCCGTCATTTTCTTGTCTCCGCTGCAGCCGGTGCGGCGAGCGCGCCTTTTTTCGGCAGGGACCTGCTCCGGGGGATGGCTGCGTCCGCCCCAGAGCTTTCTTCCCAGCTCGTCTACAGCGTGAAGGACTTCGGCGCAACCGGAAGCAAACAAGACGACGCGCGCCCCGCTCTGCAACAAGCTATCGATGCTTGCGGAAAATCCGGTGGTGGCACCGTCTATCTTCCACCTGGCGAGTACACCTCTGGCCAACTGCACCTCCGCTCGGGAGTGCGCCTCTATCTCGAGGCTGGCGCCACTCTCTTTGCTTCGCTCGACGGCGGCCAATTCGATCCCCCTCCTAAATCCGCGCTATTTATCGGTGAAGATCTGCACAACATCGCCCTCGAAGGCCGCGGCACGATTGATGGCCAAGCCTCCTACGTGTGGAAGCCCAACGACTTCAATGACTTCTACATTCGCCCCAATCAGCTCCAGATGGAGGCCGCAGGCAAGCCGCTACTCAGGGCATTTCCTGCCGGATACCCGACGGAGACGGTCAGTCCGCGCCTGGTTCTGCTGCTCGGCTGCCAGGATGTCCGCATCACGGGCCTCAAGTTCCTCCGATCGCGCAGCTGGACCATCAACCCCTACGCCTGCAAACGGATTGTCATCGATGGCGTTTACATTTATTCCAGCCCGAAGGAAGGCGTGTGGGCCGATGGCTTCGATCCGGACGGCTGCCAGGACGTCCGCGTTGCCAATTCCACCATCGAGACTGGCGACGACGCCATCGTCCTTTGGTCCTCGAATATCTGGGGGCCGGCGCTGCCCACCGAAAACGTCACGGTGACCAATTGCAGACTCTCCTCGGCCTCCAGCGCACTGAAATTCTGTGATGGCAATTCCAACGCCGTCCGCCGCGTCACCGTCGACAACGTCGTGATCACCAATTCGAATCGCGGACTGGCGTTCATGGTCTTCGACGGCGGCGTAGTCGAAGACGTCGTGATTTCCAATGTCTCCATCGAAACGCGCCGCTTCGACTGGTTCTGGTGGGGTGACGGCGACCCGATTCACTTCAACATCAAGCGTCGCAGCGAGATCGATGGAACCAGGCGCGACCACGAACCGCCGGCCGGCAAAATCAGAAACGTCTCGATCTCAAACGTGATTGCTCACGGAGCCGGCACATCGGCCATCAACGGTCATCCTGACAGCTGGCTCGAGAACATTCACCTCGACAACGTCCGGCTGTTTGTCTCGCACGATCCGGCAGCGCCCTACGAAAACACGCGCACCGCCGTCGTGCTCCGGCATGCTCGCAACTTTTCCATAAAGGATTCCGAGATTCGTTGGGAGCAGCCGCACTCGGCCACGTGGCAATCCGGTTTCACGGCAGAAGATGTCGAGGACCTGCGACTCGACACCGTGGATGTGGAGGCCGCGCCTGCATCGGGCGCTTCGGTGGTCGAGCTGACGAACGCCTCCGTCGCCGTGTTGCAATCTCTCGGCGCGGAAACCATACATCTCAGGGGGAAAGCCACACGCGATATCCGGCTCCTGCAGACCGACGCAAAAGTCTCGGCGGGCTCTGAGGTCCGTAGGAACGCCGTGCTTCGGCAGTAAGACCTGCACTCCGCTGGATTCGCGATGTGTTCTGCTTTCTCGCATCCCTTTAAAACCCAAGCAGATCGCGACGCCCGTCGTGTTTATGGGTAGGTTTGGCTCAAAAAGGAAGGGCCGAGAAGTCCACGTTGCCGCCGGAGAAGATCACACCCAATTTCGGCGCACCGCCGTCCGCTCGCGCGGGCAGATTGAGTTCGGCCACGGCTCCCGGCCTAAGCAGGGGAGCGATGGCCACCGCGCTGCTCGGTTCAATGATAATTTTCATGCGTTCCCAGACCAGCCGCATAGCCGCGATAATCTCTTCCTCGCTGACCAGCAGGACGCGGTCGAGAAGCCCCCGCAGGATTGCGAAGGTCCTCGGCGCGAGCGAGGCGCGAAGGCCGTCGGCGATCGTGTCGCTGGAATCGAGCGATTGCAGAACGCCAGTGGCAAGCGAACGATAGGCGTCGTCGGCGCGCGCCGGCTCGCAGCCCAGGATGCGGAGGTCGGCGCGCATGGCTTTCGCAGACAAGCAAGTGCCGCTGAGCAGTCCGCCGCCGCTTACCGGGGCGAAAACGGCGTCAATGTCCGGAATTTCCTCGAGAAGTTCCTTTGCCGAAGTGGCTTGCCCCGTGATGATGCGGTCGTTGTCGTAAGGATGGATCAAAATCGCCCCGGTTTCCGCCTGCACGCGCGCGGAAGTCTCTTGCCGGGAAGTGATGGTCGGCTCGGAAAACGTAATTCGTCCGCCGTAGCTTTCAACAGCGCGGCACTTCACGGCCGGCGCATTTTTCGGCATGACAATATAAGCAGGCACTCCGCGCCAGGCCGCGGCGCAGGCCACCGCCGCGCCATGGTTGCCGCTCGAGGGCGTCACAATGCCACGCGCGGCTTCCACATCGCTCAAGGAAAGAATCGCGTTTGCCGCCCCGCGAATTTTGAACGATCCCGTTTTCTGAAAATTGTCGCACTTAAAGAAAAATCGGGCTCCCGCGATGGTGTTGAGCGAGTGCGAGGTGAGAACGGGAGTGCGGTGAATGCGCGGGGTGATGCGCGCGTGCGCCTCACAGATGGCCTCCCAGGTCGGTGCCAGAAAAGTCTTGGATTCGGCTTGTGGTGCTGTGCTCATGAGCCCGCCTGCGCGTCGTGAATAGATCTTGACCGCTGCGAATGCAGCGGCACGAGGAAGATTATGGCATACGGAATAGTTCTACCGGGTTTGGCAGCCGAAAACCTCGGAACACGTGAGCAGGCCAATGTGGCAGCGGGCAAAATGCCGGCTTCCCCTGGAGTTCGATCCCGTCATGCGCGCCAGGGCGCGTGTGTCTCTCGCTGGCGGAAAATCCGGAGAGAAAGAAAATTGTTCTGCGTGGCGATTGCGAGGTACTATCTTCGCGGTTTTCAGCGAAGGGAAAGGCAGGTTGCCAAGGAGAGCCGATGAGGATTCCCGCGAAAAGCGTTGGGCAGGCAACCGCAAAGCGAGCCTCACTTGCAGTCCTGGTGCTGGCGGGAATGAGCATGGTTGCTGCAGCCCAAGTGCCCACCGAGGCTGGGAGCGTCGAAGGCTCCACGAGCTCGGATGGAAACGTGCAAATATTCAAGGGGATTCCGTATGCCGCGCCTCCTGTTGGGGCGTTGAGATGGAAAGAGCCGCAACCAGTGGGGATATGGGCAGGAGTGCGCAAGGCCACGGAGTTCGGCGCGCGCTGCATGCAGGGAAACGTATACGGAGATATGGTGTTTCGCGACGCGGGGCCGAGCGAGGATTGCCTTTACTTGAATGTGTGGACGCCGAAGACGTCGCCGGATGCAAAGCTGCCCGTGATGGTATGGATTTACGGCGGAGGTTTTCAGGCCGGTGCCACCTCCGAGCCACGGCAGGAAGGCGAACACCTCGCGCACAAGGGCGTTGTGGTGGTGAGCATGAACTACCGCCTGGGAATTTTTGGATTTTTCTCGCACCCCGAGTTGACCAAGGAATCGCCACATCAGGCTTCCGGGAACTACGGTTTGCTGGACCAAGCGGCGGCCCTGCGATGGGTGCGCAAGAATATCGCCGCGTTCGGCGGCGATCCTGAGAATGTAACCATCTTCGGAGAGTCGGCAGGCTCGTTTTCGGTGAGCGCGCTTATGGCTTCGCCGGTTTCGAAGGGATTGATCCATCGCGCGATTGGCGAGAGCGGCGCTTTCTTCGGCAGGACGCTGCCTCCGAAGCCGCTGCCGGAGAGCGAACAAGATGGCGTCAAATTTGCCGCCTCGATGGGAGCCGGTAGTCTGGAAAAACTGCGGGCGATGAGTTCGCAGGAAACGCTCGATGCTGCCTCAAAAGGCAAAAACGCGTTCCACTTCGGTCCGAATATTGACGGCTACTTCTTCCCGGAGAACCCTGCGGGAATTTATGCGAAAGGCAACGAAGCGCACATCGCCCTGCTCGCAGGATGGAATCACGACGAAGCGAACTATCACATTTTTTTTGGAACGGACCCGCCAACCAAGGAAAATTTCGCCAAGAAAATCAGTCAAACGTTTGGAGACAAGGCGACGGAAGTGCCGAAGCTCTTTCCAGCAGAAACGGACGAGCAAGCGAAGGCTTCCGCCGATCTCCTAGCCACGGCAGACTTCATCGGTTACGGCACCTGGAAGTGGATCGAACTGCAGGCGAAGTTGGACGCTGCGCCCGTTTACCGCTACGAGTTCGACGACGCCCCGCCCCGCGCGGTTTCGGATCCTGCGACGATGGACCCTCCTCGCGCGAACCATTCGGCGGAAATCGAGTTTGTGTTCGGAATGCTCGACTCCAAGAAACTTCCCTGGCGCCCCGAGGACTATCAGTTATCCGAGCGTATGGGCTCGTATTGGACGAACTTTGCCAAGACTGGCAATCCCAATGGCCCGGGCTTACCTCAGTGGCCCGCATACGGCGCAAAGGACGGCTATGAGGTGATGCACCTCGCCGCCAAGCCCGAAGCAACCCCGGATCAGCAGCGCGCACAGTACGAATTACTGGACAAGTTTTCCGCAAAGCCGTAGATCGCGCCTTGCCGCGGTTTTGCTGGCGCGGCCCGTGCCGCTACGCCAGGTCAGGAGGCGTGGACGGCCTCAGGATGGAACTTGATCGCGGCGGCGATCGTCAGCACGATGAAGATGGCCATCAAGACCGCTTGGCTGATCAGGAACGGCGGTTCATTTCCGTTGGGCGCCAGGGCATGCAGCGCTGGCACCTTCATAAAGAGCTGCGCCACCAATACAAACACGTTGAGGTAGAGCGCTATCGAAGCCGTAACGGCGTAAATCTTGCGCCATGCGCCGGCGAGGTGCTTGACGTAGCGCGCAGGAATGGCCACGGCAAGGATGGCGAGCGAAACGATTCCCACAATGATCCCGGGCGTCACGCCATGGAACGGGAAGAAGAATCCGGTGATGCTGGTGAGTGCGGTGGTGGTCAAAAACAGGGCGGTCCAGCCATCCAGGCGTTTCCCGGCAATCATTCCAAAGACAGCAAGGAACCCCGAGAAGATGCCGATCAGACTCAACAGCACGTGAAAAACTGTGAAAGGCGTCATACCGAAGATCACCGGTTCCTCCTTTGAGTAGAGTTCCCCTTTGATGATCCAGGTCGGCGGAAGTGGTGTAGTTTTCTGCATTTGCGGCTGGTTTGCAATCCTCTTTCGCACCCTGCCGCCTCCTGAAGCCCGCCGGGGAGCCCTGGCAACTTGCCCGATTCGATGGATGGGCTGGTGCGTAAGCGGATTCGAACGATCGCAGTAGCCCGGAGTCGAAGTACCCCTAGTACTAAGGATTGATGCTTGACCGCACAACCAGGTCTGCTACGCTGAACTGCCCCTTCTCCTACGACCCCGAGGGTCGCTTCCTTACTTCCCTCGCCTTGAGGAGGACATTATGCAAACTGCAGAACGCAGACAACTTACGCGCCACACTCTTCGCACGCCGCTGCGATTTCGATCTACCGGGGTGGCCGCCGACAAGAGCGACCATTTCACCGAAGCACTGAACATCTCGCGCGGCGGCTTTTATTTTGCCTCATCGGCGCCGCTGCAAGTCGGCATGCCGATTGAAGTGACCATCCGCATTCCCGGGGAAGTGGCGGGGACGCAATCCGAAGAGATGTACTGCACCGCACGGGTCGTTCACGTGAAAAATGAGGCCTATGCCGATGGCCGCATCGGTTTTGGAGCCGAAATCGTGAAGTTCAGCTCCGCTCCACCGCCGGAGCCCTGGCTGTCCTAGATAGCCGCGCAAAGCAGCACCTATAGCCAAGCACTCGGAAGAATTGCCCTTCGACCTATGTCCTCTCCCCCCGGGCGGTCTGTCACTCTCGCCGCTAATCGGTTTTTCCCCCGAGGTTAAGGGCAGTTGGATGCTTCGGTTGATAGAGGCCGATTTCCGATCGACTGGGCAATCTAATCCTGGTTATTGATCCCCATCTTTCTTCCTGAACCGCTGAGCAGGTGACGCCCTTTTCAGCAAGCGCAGCCATTTCGGATTTCAGGTCATCGCACAGGAAATAGAGCTCCTGCTGCCCATTCTTGTCCGAAGGATGGAACGCGGCCTCCGAGGGCGGAAGCGCGAAGATCAGCCAGCCGTGGCCTGCGTCGACGGAGTCAAATCCGAGAACGTCCTTGAAAAAGGCACGATCCGCCTCGGCATCCTTGGTATAGACGATTACATGAGCTCCTGAAATCATGTACTCCCCCTATAAAGGACCTTTCCCGAGTATACCGGTGCACCGAAGCATCCTGTTTCATGGTTTGCGTGCGGGAATGTTTATCGTGGTCTTTGAGCTACCGGCGTTTTCGAACCGGTCGTACGCGCGCACCGCAATGGTGTGCTCTCCGGAGGACAGACTGCTGAGCGTGAATTCGTAATGCTCGTCAGGAGCGTCGCTGATCCCACCGGCTGGCGTAACAAGAGTCCATTCCCCGCCATCAACGCTATATTGAGCCCGTTCAATGGCACTGGAAGCATCTTTAGCGACGAACTGGACCATCGGCAATTCGGTATGCGCCGGCTGACTACCCTCGGAGGTCCTGAAGGATACTTTCAGTCCTTCGATGACCGGCGGAGTGTTGTCCACTTCGAAGCGTTCGCTTTCGCGTTCCGTTTTGAGGGCCGTGGCCGGCGGATTCGAAGGCGCGTCGGTCGCGATAATTTTGAGGTAGTACGCGCCATCGGGAAGGGTGGTCGTGTCCCAGGAATAAAATTTTTGATCGAGATTGTCCTTCAGCAGTCTCCACTCACGTTCGTTTTCGCCGCGGCAGTAAACGGAATAACGCAAGTCGTCGTCGTTATCATCGTGGGCGCTCCACAAAACGGACTGGTAGCCCTTCTCCCGGAAGCCTTGCGGGGGCTGTTCGAATTTTGCCGGAGTCGTGGTTTGCGCGATGAAAATGTTGGGAGCATTCGGTGTTGGCGGCATTTTCAGCGCCACGCTTGGCGCCTGGCCTGTCGATAGGATCGTATTTCCTTGCGCTCGCACGCCGGGGTCTTGCAACAAGACGGCGTCGATGACCGGGGCCACGTTCCGCGGCAGATAGGCGAGGCTCACCCAATTAATGCCGTCGCCGGGCCGGCCATCGTGAATAACCGCTTTCCATTGGAAAAATCTAGCACTCGGCGCTTCGACGGCGCTGCCCGGTTTCGAATAGGGACCGAACCAGCGCGACCATTCCTTGCCGGGATCTTCTGTGTTGCCGGCGCGGACGAAAAATTCCAGCCGCGGTTCGCCGGCGCTTAGGGAATTAGCAGAAGCAGTGGCACCTGCTGGCGGCGGACCCCACCAATCCAGCCTCCCCCACTGCGAGAAAAGTTGCGCGTCAAACGACCGCGATTCGTAGGTGCCTTCCGGCTCGTATTCGGGCCCGACGGAGAAAACTTTCCCCGGATTCGCCGTGCACAAATAAACCTTGCCGCCTGCATTGCGCGCGATGCCGGTGATCTGCGCGGAGCCCGCTTTGGCCAGTTGCGCAAACACGCCGTGGCCGTCGATGGCCAGCAGCGCACCATTGTTGCCAGTACCCGCAAGAACACGGCCGTCAGAAGCGAAGCCGAGCGAATAGACGACGTCGTCACGCGAGGTCCAGAGCTCATCCGGCGCTCCGTCCGGAGAAATCCGGTAGATGCTGCTTGAAAGTATCGGCGGAAAAGCAACAAACGGTGTGGATTGCTGGAGCTGGCCAGAAACCGCGCCGGTAATGCCGCTGGCGCTGCTGGTAAATGTTGTGGTTCCTTGCGGCGAGGCGATGATCGTGGTCGAAGGCGCGGAGCTGGTGCGCTGTTTCTCGCCGATAGCGGCTACGTAAATGGAGCCATCGGGAGCCACAGCCAGGGAAGTGATTTCGCGCTTGGACGTTTCATAAAGCACGAACCCTTCGCCTAGAGGTGCCGCTGCCGGGGAATCTTTATCCTTGCGCGGAGATTTTGCATCCGGGCGTGTGATGCGCAGAACGCGTCCGTTGGGCTCGCTGCCGGCTAGAAGATTCTTGTTCGCGTCGAAAGCAAGAACACGGATGTGGGCTTCGTCGCTAGCATAGAAAAGTTCGCCTTTGCCATCCGGCGCGACGGCGAAGACCTGGCCTTTGTCGCCCGTCGCGACATACAAAATGCCGTCGGAGCCGAAAGCGATGTCCCAGATATATTTTGTTTTGGGATCGAAAAAGACGGATTTTTCGCCGGAGGCAGAAACGCGATAGACCTTGCCGTCCGGTGAAGTGGCCACGTAAAGCGCGCCTTTGGAATCGAAGGTGATCGATTGGGCTACGAGATCGGCGGATTCAAAAACTGTGGTTGGTTTGCCGCCGTTATCGAAGCGAAAAACTTTTGCTGGTGAGCCACCGGCTGCGTAAAGAGCGCCTTTGGGGTCCAGCCGCAGCGACCAAAGATAAGACGCGTCGGCATCCGCGACCAATGTGAATTTTGGCGCGAGTTCCAACCGGCCGTCGCTGCGAACGGCTACGCCGTGGGCGGTGCCTTTGAGAAATTCGTCGTAGGTGGTTTGCAGCCAGCGGCGCGTATGCTCTGCGTGCAGAGAGGAAAAGGAGGAAAGAAAGAAGTAAAGAAGCAACGACAGGGAGCCGATCCGTCTGAACGCGCGCGCCGCGCGCGAGAGTGGATGCTTGTGCGTTATGGAGTTCGTGTGCTTACGCTTTGGCATTTGCATGATCACCGGATTTGCAGATTCAGAGAGATGACGCCGGCAACGGGCCCGCCCAGCGGAATGGAAGACTCGCTGGCAAGCGATTCGCGCAAGATTTGGACGGTCCCGGGCGTCGGCCGTCCATCAATCACATTGATTTGCGACAGCGGCACGTTGGGGAGCTCCTTGTCATCCCACAAAATCGTCGGCGTCGGAGCGAAGAGGCCGACATAAAGCCGGTCGTTGCGCCGCTCGCGGTTTAGGATGGCAATGAGTTGATCGAGGCTCGCGTTGCTGCCGCCTCCGCCCGAGAACGAGAAGCCCCGGGAGGCGCGGTTGAGCATGTCACCGTCGGTAACGAGCACGCGCAGCGTGGTGCCACGCGTGGCTTGCTCGGGTACGCGCACGGTAGTCTCTTCCACTCGCGCTGCCCCGCGATACGGACGAAGCAAGACCCGGACGCGCAGGGTCTCGCCGGGCGCAGCCTCACCTTTTTCGAGCCACGCGCTTTCGATGCTGTAGGACTGGCGGCCGGGAACGCTTTCGACGCGAAGAGTGATGCGCTCAAAGACGGGAGTCTCGCGCGTGTTGGTGAAGAGACGGTTGAATACGCTCTGAATGTTCAGCGCGATAGGCAGTCCGTCTGGCGAGAAAGCATCGCCCGGTGCAAACGTGTTCTCGATTTGAACGGGCGCATGGCCATGTACAACAACCTCGCCGGAAAGATGGAGCGTTGTCCCTTCGCCATAGAGTGAGTTCTGCGTCAGGCCGTTGAAAACGGTCAGCCCAACCAGAAGCGGCGTCAGCTTAGGATGATTGACCATCGCGAAATGCAGCTTCTTTTCGGTGCCGCCGACGGCCAGAGTCAGGTCGATCGGAATCATGGGAGGCGGAGTTCCCAGCTTCCCGGTAACTGCGGTGAGATGGTCTCCGGTAATTGTGCCGATCGAGCCGCCCACGTTGATGATTTTCGTCGAAGCGAGCTCGGAAGAAAGAGTGGCAACGACCTCGGTGCGGGCCATGGGGAATTGCACGTCGCCAAGGCTCAGGAAGGGATGGCCGCAGAGATAAACCTCGTCTCGACGGATCGCGGTGACCGTGCACGCGGAACTGATCGAGGTGTCGCCCTCTACCAGAACCATTCCCGCCATGTCGCCGGGGAGGAGATGCCCGTCATCCGGCTTGGGAGCCGCGGTGCCGCCTTGTGCGGCCACGAATCCATAGCTTTGCAGCTGGGCTGCAAACTGGCGGAGAGCTTCCGGTTGATAACCGGAGAAGACCAAAGGTGTTTCGATCGGCTCGAGGGCTGAGCCGGTGGGTAACCCGGTGCGAGAAGCTGCCTCCTGGGGCAGCGAAAGCTGCTGGGCACCTCCCAAGGCGGCCTGTGGCTGGTACTCGGCGTTCCCGGAAGACATTTGCGCCGGTGGATGAAGGATGTCTTCAATGGGGGTGACGCCGCCGATGGGTTCCTTGGTGAAAACGCCGAGTTTGAGGGAAAGCGCCCCGGCAAGTTTGCCCTCGAAATAGACCGGGCTGCCGCTCATCCCGGCCACAACCCCGGTGTGCTCGACTTTTGGCCCCTTGAGCTCGACAAGAATGATAGTTTGGCGCGGCCCCAGAAAATTGGGCATGATGCCGATCACTTCCAGGTCGAATTTTTCCACCTGGTCGCCGGCAAAGATGGTGTAGGCATAGCCTTGCATCCCAGGGTGAACCCGGCTGAGGGGAAGGACCTCTGTCGAAGTGGGCGCTTGCGCCCGCGTGGCGAGGTAGGCAGGCGCGATAGCCGGTGCCGCAGCAAACGCCAGGAGTGCCGGAATAAGAAAGCGGGAGAGTTTGCAGGTCATGGACAGATTGCGCCGAGCCGGGAGCATGAATGGCCAATCATACGCGGTGGGGTACGGGTAAGCAATTGGACGTGCGGAGAGCGCCGAGGTAGGACAGAGAGGCTAGGCGTTCTAGGACTAGGTGGCAGATTCTGGTGCGCACCGTGCGTGGACGTGTTGCCCTAAGAACTGGGTAAGAGGGCACAACAGCCAGGCCAGCTCCTCTTTCGAGTGATTTTCTCAGTCTCCGGATCGAAGGAACCAGAGAATGGCCGGAGCGGGAGAATCAAGACTTGCACCCTGAAACCGTCATACACTCGTCTGCCAGAACTGTGACGCCGGGCGCAAGTTCGGGAGAGGGCATATGTCGAATACATTTGGCACGGATATTCTGATTCAAGCGAAGGATCCAGAAAAGGCCGCCAGGTTTTACGTGAAGGAGCTGGGATTCGAGATTACGGAAAAAGCGCCAGAAATGATCAGCCTCCACGGCAAGAACATCAATCTGTTTATTGAACGAGGCCCTGCGCTCGGTCCTGTTCTCGAGGTCACGGTAAGAAATGTTCAGAGAGCCAAAGCGAAGCTGACGAAAAAGGGCTGCAAAATCGTAAAGGACGAGCCTGACTTCCCGAGGTGCTACGTCAAAGACCCTTACGGACTGATTTACAATCTCACCGAATGAGGGGTCCGCTTCGAGCCCTCTATCCCTTGGCCAGGTAGGTTGCGAGGACCTGGGCACAAGCCTCGACAAACTCCTGTTCGGGTTTGGTGAAGGTGTCGGCGAAATAGCTTTCGATATCCAACTCAGCCGCAATCTTTTTGTTCACCAAAATAGGAACGACGATTTCCGACTTCACCAGAGAGGATCCCGCCAGATAACGCGGATCGCTGGTGACATCCTGTACGACAACGACTCGTCCGGTGGTAGCCGCCGCCCCGCAAAGCCCCGTGTTCAGCGGAAAGCGGGCGTTGGGTGTGAAGCTGCCGGCGTACGGTCCGACGATGAGATAGCCCGCGTCGGCGGGATCGACTAGATAAAAGCCCGTCCAGTTGTAGCGCGTCATCTTCTCGTGAAGCCGCTTGGCGATGCGCTCCATCAAGGCGTTGGCCGTGGGAGCGGTGGGGGCATAGCTCTGGAGTTCTTGGAGAAGTTCTTTATGCGCTGGCGTCATCGTAGTGGCCTCGCGTTGAGAGTCAGGAAGACAGGGTGGCGCTAAACGCTTTTCTGCTGCTCCCCTCAGTTTACACGAACGGCGCGCGCCCAAGCCTTGCTTGTCGGGGAAGAGCGGCGCTTCCGTGTCCCGGGAATCCATCGACGTTTTCCCCGACTAAATGTAGAATTGCCCCGGCGAGGTGCAAAATGGAGGAGTTGAAACGATTGAATAGCGGATCGAAGAGCGGAGTCTCGCGCCGGGAATTTCTGGGAAAGACGGCCGCAGCGGCTGCGGGCTTTTCGATCGTGCCGCGCCACGTGTTGGGCGGAGCGGGATTTGTGCCTCCCAGCGACAAGGTGAACATTGCGTTTATCGGAGTAGGCGCGCAGGGATTGCGCGTGATGCTGCACTTCCTGAAGGAGCAGGATGTTCACGGCGTGGCGGTTTGCGATTCCAGCAAGATCGCCGCCAACTATCCGCAGTGGGACACGCATGAGTTTTGCAAATCCGTTCGCGAATTGCTCGGCGTCGACAGTGGCTGGGATTGGCTGAGTCCCGATGAGCCGATTCAGCTTTCGCACACCCTTCGAGTGACCAGCGGCGTCGCCGGCCGCGAGCCCTGCCAGAAAATTGTGAACGGATATTACGCAGCGCGGCAGCGCTCGGGGAACTACAACGGATGCGCGGCGTACTCGGATTTTCGCGAGCTTCTCGAGAAGCAGAAAGATGTGGATGCCGTCGTCGTCTGCACTACGGATAATCTGCATGCGGCGGTTTCCATCGGGGCGATGAAAAAGGGCAAACACGTCTTTTGCCAGAAGCCGCTCACGCACACGATCCATGAAGCGCGAAGGATGGCGGAAGTGGCGCGCGAAACCGGCGTCGCGACGCAGATCGCCGTGGGCAACCAGGCTTCCGAAGCTACGCGCCTCCTGTGCGAATGGATCTGGGATGGCGCCATTGGTCCTGTGCGCGAGGTTCACAACTGGTCCAGCCGCCCCTATTGGCCGCAGGGAATCGAGAGGCCCCGGGAGACGCAACCGGTGCCGGACGGGCTCGATTGGGATTTATGGCTGGGGCCTGCGCCGGAGCGCGCGTTTAATCAAGCGTATTTGCCGTTTGTGTGGCGTGGGTGGGGCGATTTCGGATGCGGCGCACTCGGCGATATGGGCTCGTACAGCTACGATACGATTTTTCGTGTACTGAAGCTGGAAGCTCCGGAAAGTGTGGAGGCAAGCTCCAGCGATCGCTATGCAGAGACCTATCCCCTGGCTTCCATTTGCCGATATAACTTTCCGGCGCGCGCCGATATGCCCGCCGTGAGATTCCATTGGTATGACGGAGGCCTGAAGCCCGCGCGGCCGGACGAGTTGGAGGACGCGCGGCCCTTCAAGGGTGAGAACGAGGAAGAGGACGAAGGACTCTTGTTCGTTGGCGATCGAGGAAAAATTCTGTGCAATTTCAACGGCGGAAACCCGAAATTGATTCCGCAAGCGAAGATGGATGCCTACAAACAGCCGCCCAAGACGCTTCCGCGTTCGCCGGGAAATGAGCGGGAATGGCTGGACGCCTGCAAGGGCGGGAAAACCAAACCCGGCGGCAATTTCGAGTTTTCGGGATTGGTGACCGAAACATTGCTTTTGGGAAACGTCGCATCGCGCACCGGCGAACGATTGCACTGGGATCGGGCGGCCCTAAAAGTCACCAACTCTGAGGCGGCGCAGAAATTGGTCAAGCCTGACCGCCGGAAAGGCTGGGAGCTCTAGCCTCACCTTCCCCGCGCCGTGCCCCTAGGGAGGAAATTAAAGCCGGTGGATCGGCCCGATCAGATTCCAGTGGATCGAATACCACGTCAGAAACACGCAAGCCGCTCCGACGAGCGAGAATTTGACCCGGGAGATGGTGCGTAGGTTTGCCCGCCGCCAAATGCGAATGCCGCCGACCACCGCGAAGAGACTAAAAAAGACCGCCAGGACCGAAAACCAGTTGATCAGCCAGAAGTAGCCGATGATTTTCGGAAATGAGGGCACGGCTTCATCCTGAAGATTTACCGACAAGATGACGAGCCAGAGGGTGACGAACATCCAGAGGAAAGCCGCCACCCTCCCGCCGAAAGTGATCCATAACGTGCCCGGCTGGGGCTTCAGCGCCGGCCGATTGCGGAAGAGGAGTCTTCGCCCGAAACGGATTAGGCTCGCTATCACCACCGGCAACAGAATCAGCAGGCTGGCCGCAAGCGAAATTCCCACAAAGGTCTTGTGCTCGTACCACGGCACGCGCTGAAACTGCACGCCAGCGAAGCTGACGGCCAGACGCGTGATTCGTCCCGAGGAATCTCGAATGGCAAACAGGCGACCCTGTTCTCCTTCGATCTGCCAAAGATCCTTGCCGATGGGTTTCCACTTGCGCGTGTGGCCGCGCAGGTCTTTGTAAACATCGACGGTCAGTACGCCGTCTTTGTCTACGCTCGCCACTCCCTGTCCCGCCGGGTTCGAAATCGCCAATTTGGTGCTGTCCGCTCGCCGCGTGGATTCATAGTTGCCCGCAATGTCTTTCAGTTCTTTCACAGGAAAGGTCTGGTAGGCCGGAGGCGTATACGCCGGAAAATACCGATCCGCGAAACCGTTCAAGAGTTCGGTGCGGTTGCGGCCTGCAGAGCCCGCGGAATTGTAGGAAACGAAAACGACGAGCCTTTCTGTGGGCTCTATCAGGAACATGCTGTGAAACGCAACCAGGTCCCCGTCGTGCCCGATGAACCGCAGATCGTTCCGCCACGTCTGGTAGAAACCCATGCAGATCGGTGGAAGGGCAGGGGAGGCCTCGAATTGAGGAGTCCACATCGCGTCGCGCGTTTCGGGTTTAAGGATTCGATGCCCGTCCAGTTCGCCGCCGTTTAGAAGCGCCAGAGCGAATTTCTCCATGTCACCCGCTGCGGAAGACACGCCGCCTGCAGGAGCCGGATTAAAAATCTCGAAACCGATGGCGGGTTTTTCCGTGGTGGCGCGGTAGCCGTCAGAAACATCCGGCGCCAGCTCGGCGGTCATTGGCTGGTTGAAGCTCGAATGCTTCATGCCCAGCGGCAGGAAAATATGTTCAGAAACGTATTGCTCGAAAGGCTCGAGGCTGATGCGCTGCACGATGTAGCCCGCCAGTCCGACTCCGTAATTCGAATAAGCGGGAATTTCGCCGGGCGGATACATGCGGCGCGGCTGATTGGCGATCAGGAAGTCCCGAAGCGAATGCGCCCGTTTGGGGTCGACGAAAATAATGTCGTGAATAACTTCTTCGAAGCCGCCCGTATGCGTCATCAAATTGCGCAGGGTGACCGGTTTTCCAAAGGCCGGAGCAATTTTGAAATCAAGGTAATTGTTTACGTCCGCGTCGATGTCCAGCTTGCCCTGCTCGGCGAGCTGCATCACGGAAACCCATGTGAAAAGTTTCGAAATCGAAGCCAGCCGGAACATTGTCGTGTCCGGATCCACGGCCGCTTTTTTCGTGAGGTCGGAATAGCCGTAACCCTTCTTCAAAAGTTCTTTTCCATCCTTCACCACGAGCACCGTAGAGCCGGCAACGTCGCTGCGTTCCATCTGGATGGGTATCAAGCCATCGAAGAATGCTTCGAGGTCGGCCTTTTCAAGCGGATGCGCCGCGGGCAGAGAAGCGGGAGCGGAGGGCTTCCCTTCAGCCGATGCGATAGGCGCCGCCGCTTTTGGAGCAGACTGCGTTTGCCAGGGAAGCGCACGCGCCGGAAGGAGAACGCAGAGCGCGACAAGAAGCAAACAAGTGCGAAGCTGGGTCATTTCGCCTCCGAAGGATATGAAACAGGGGCACAGTCTCTTGAAAACGGAGCGCATGCGCAACAGAAATCTGTACTTCCAGAAACGGCAGAACGCGCCCGGCACGAAGCGGGACCGCTTCGCGCGGCCGGATGCGTTTATGACGGGGATTGAAGTAAATGTGCGCCACCATATATGATGCGGAGCTGCGGCGCGGCACGCCGCAGAAGTTCGGCTCGCCGCCTGACAAGGCTGAGGGGGACAAATGAAGCGCATATTTCTGGCTCTTATGATTTTGACCGTGGCGCAGACGGTTTCCGCGCAGGACTGGGCGAAGGCGGCCCTCGCGAAGTCTCCGCGTCATAGCGAATGGGTGACCGTGAAGCACGATGGGCGTTCGGTGGATACCTTCGTCGTTTATCCGGAATCGAAGGATAAACGTCCGGTGGTCTTGATCATTCACGAAATTTTCGGAATGTCGGATTGGGTGCAGGACTTGGCGGATCAGGTTGCCGCCGCCGGCTACATCGCTGTCGCGCCGGACCTGCTTTCGGGAATGGGTCCCGACGGCGGGCGGAGTTCGTCGTTCGCGGAAGGGAAGACGATGGAGGCGGTCAGCAAACTGAATCCGGATCAGGTAACCGCGGATCTGAACGCCGCAGCGGACTATGGGAACAGGATTCCCGCCTCGAACGGCAAACTGTTTGTTGGTGGATTTTGCTGGGGCGGTGGACAAACGTTTCGTTTCGCGACCAACCGGGGCGATTTGGCGGCCGCATTTGTTTTCTATGGCCCTCCGCCGGATAAGGACGCTATGGCGCGCATCAAGGCTCCGGTCTACGGGTTTTTTGCCGGCAATGATGCTCGAATCGGCGCCATGATTCCCGATGCGATCACGAATATGAAAGCTGCGGGAAAATCATTTGAACCGGTGACCTATGATGGCGCGGGTCACGGGTTCATGCGGGCGGGTGAAGCTCCCGACGCGAAAGACGCAGACAAAAAAGCGCGGACAGAAGCATGGGAGCGCTGGAAGATCCTTCTAGCGAGGTAGTGCGAGCACGCACCGCCTATTCATAACGCAACGCGATCATCGGATCGACTCGCGTGGCGCGGCGCGCCGGGATATAGCACGCGGAGAGAGCAACCAGGCAGAGGATGGCCGAGACGGCGGTCGTAAAAATCGAGACCTTGCTGCTTTCCGTATCCAACTTCATTCGGATCGAGCGTAAGGTGCTGTGCCACGCACTTCCCGATCCGTTTCTTGGGTTTATTTTGCCTTGCCTCGGCCGTCCAGGTTCAGTATTGGACTGAACTATTGAACGTCGGAAACCTTCCCGCCAACGAAGGTGACTTTCATGTCCTTGTAGATATACAGCTTCTTGGCGCCAAGGTTGACGATCTTATCGGGCTGGCCGAAGGCGGCAATCACCTGATCCTCCGTCTGGCCTTTTTCAATGCTGGCTGGCTGTTTCGGAGGATCCTGCGCTGCAGGTGCCGCCTGCTGTTGGTCCTGGCCGCCGCCCTGTTGCTGGCCGTTGGCATCGCCTCCGCCGGTGTCGTTGGCGAAGACTTGGGAAATGAGGTCGGCGATCTGGCCGGCGTCCGCGCCGCCGCTGATGTAGCCCTTGGGAAATTGAAAGTCAACTTGGGCCTTGAAATTTGACGGCTGCTTGACGTCGTTGCAGGTATCGCATTCAATCACGGAAATATGGACGATATCCTTTGGCAGGTCGACGGAGATCCTGGTGAAGTAAACCTTCTCCTCGAGAGGCAGAAGGCGGCTGTTATCCTGGGTGTCAGGAGCCTTGGGAATTCCGAAATGTCCTCCCAATTTCCCTGCCGTGCCCAGAGTCTTGGCCGCCGCAGTATGCATCGCGCCGTCCTTGAACGCGTTGGGCAGAACGACGGCGTCACCGGGAGGGTAGGAACGGATGCCGCCTTTTTTGATCACCAAGACCGTGCCGGCTTCCGTGACCGCGAGGCCGGTTGAGTCGCTTTGTACCTGCGTTAACTTGTAGGTCTTTTTGAGCTCGCTCTCGACGGTACCTTGCGGCGCCGTAAAGGCGCGCGGCACCGCCATCAAACTAAATACAGACGCTAGGAGGATCATGGGACTGAGTTTCTTTCGCATTGCTTGCTCCTGAAAATTCAATCCTTCATTTGGATCAGTTGGGCCGGCTGATTCGAAAGGCCGATCGTTTGATTTCAAGGAGCCGGGCTGAGTGCTGCCGGCATCGGCACTCAGCCCAGCCCCGGGTTCAAACACGCGGTTACTGCCAGAAAACAGCCACGTCACCTATGGCTTATCAGGCTGAGCTGCCGCTTGCACTTCCTTATCGGCGGCATCTGCATCTGCTTGTTGAGCGTTCAAATCGCTGTCGGCGTTCAGGTCGGGCTGCGCCTGGCCGTCGGGGTTCAACTTGTGAGTTGCGTCGGGAGCCTTGGGGAGGCCATTGCCACCCTTAGCAAGAGTATCCATGCCGGTGCTCAGTTTCTCGCGGAAGTCGTTGTGCATGTCCTGAAGATCGGTGACTTGCACGCGAGGCATGGAGCCAATACCGCAATCTTGCGATTTTGCACTGAGCACTTTCACTTTGACGGCTTTGTCGTCGCCCGGCTCGTCCTCCTGGCGCTGAACGATATCACCGGGGGTGAGAGAGCAAGTGTCGCCGTCGCTGGGGACGTCAATCGTGGCAGAAACCACGAAAACGCGGTGCTTGGGATCGAGAGCAGCAGGCACCCGGTCGCCGCCGCTGTCATCGCTCTGCGCCGAAGCGGCGGCCTTTTCCTCTTCGATTTGAAGTTTCAAGTCGTCGGCGACGAGTTGTTTGACGTCGGCGGGAAGAGCGGCAGCCGCCGCATCGGCATTGAATTCCATGCCGCCGCCGAACGAGGTTACGCCGTCCGCGCTGGCGCCAGATGCCACCATGTACGGAGCATAGTCGGGCTGCAAAAACGCGTTCGGATCCGCCTGCTGCGAAGCTTCATACGCGAGACGTAGATTCTCCGCAATCAGATAGTCCGTCAGCCAAAGCGCAGCATAGGGATAGACCGGAGCGGGAGCAAAGTATACCCCGTAGTAGCCGTACCAGGGCGCGGCACCCCAACCCCAGCCATACACAACGGGAGCACCCCAGGGCGCGCCGACCCAACCGTAGTAGGCCGGGGGATAGTAATACGGTGGCGCCCAGTGGTAGTAGGCGACGCCGCGATAATTGTAGCCGCGATAGGCGTAGGCGTAGCGACGTCCGCCGTACATGTAGGTACGGCGCATATAAGGATGGCCGCCGCGCATGTAGCCGTGTTCCACGTAGCCGCGATGGCCGCCGTAGTTCACCACGCGATAGTGCTCGCCGCGGGCGTTGACGCGCTCACCGACAACACGTCGCTCGCCGTGCGGGCCATGAGAGATTTCGGCCCCGCCACGCGTGTGCACGGAGGTAACTCTTCCATGAGAATCGAAATGGGCCTCGTGGCCGCTTTTGGTCGAAACGCTGGAGAGCTTGCCGCTCTTATTGAATTCCTTGCTGTTGCCTTCTTTGGTCGTGACGGTCTTTCCGCCGCCTGGATGCGTAACTGTACCGGGGGTCTTGGTCGCCGCCGTGGCACCCTTTGCGCCTGCCGTGCCACCTGTCTTGCCCGCGCCGGCCCCTGTTGTGCCGGCCTTGGTTGTGCCGCCCGTCGTGGCCGTCTTTGTACCTGCGGCGGCCGTGCCGCCAGTTTTACCCGCTGCTCCGGTCGTGCCGCCGCGAGCGGTGCCGCCCGTGGTGCTGCCGCGGGGCGTGGTGCCGCCGGTCGTACCGGCGTGGGCCGTGCCGGTCGTGCCGCCGCGTGCGGTGCCGCCGGTAGTGTTGCCATGAGGCGCTGTGCCGGTTCCGCCTGTCTTAGGCGGCGTAGCCGCAGGCTTAGCGGCCGGTGCAGCCTTCGGCGGAGGACTCGCCGGCTTCGCCGCCGGTTTCTGGGCATAGGAAACAAAAGCAAACACGAGTAAAGCCAGAGGCAATGCGGAAAGTCGCAAGAAAATCAATCGCGGCCGAATCGAGGTCATCTCTTCCTCCAACGAGCATTTAGATACATTTCGATAAGGAACACACCTTTGCTTGTGTCTTCATACGCTTTCCGTAACTGCAGGAAAGACGTCGAACCCGCATAAGCGTTGAAGCTTACCGGGCGCCACATCGACAAGATTCGGGGCCACAGAGTGCTTACGAAACCTGAAGGCGAAAGGAGATTTGCACTCCTGACGCATAGCTTTCCGGCGGTGAGCGGGTTGCTCCGCGAATCTCATCGGCAAATTTCGCGCCGAAGGATGAGGACTATCGCTCGGCTGAATTCCTAGGTCTTCGCGGGCGGTGCGCCCGTGCACCGGAAAAATCGTCGCGATTGTACTACGTTTTTTTATGGAGGCAAGTCAAAATCCATCCAGAGCTCCTGCCAGGCGAAAGAGCCATCCGCCAGCGCGCTAGCCGGCAGGAAGAGACTTGAAACGGGAAAAACTGATAGGATTCGCGCAGAAGTGGAGCGGCGAATTTTTGCCGGAATAAAGGGGAGCGTAGATCATGTCAGAACCAAGCAAGGAAGAACTGTTGGCTCGGATTGCGGAACTCGAAAAGCAGGCAGGGACGCGGAAGAAGGGAAGTTTGGAATTTCGGGTAGGAGAAAAAGGCGGCGTGAGTGTGTACGGGCTGGGACGGTTTCCGGTCACGTTGTACTACGAGCAGTGGATCCGGCTGCTGGACGTCGGTACGGAGTTGCGCGCGTTTTTGGAAGAGAATAAGAGCAAGCTGAAATTGAAGACGGCCGAGTAGGGGGCAGTGACATGAAGACCATTTCCTTTCTAACGTGCGCCCTGGTGCTGTGTGTCTCGACAATCGCTTTGCCGCAATCGCACAAGCCGGATGCGCAAAAGCCTGACGCGCAACAACCGTCCGCTCAATTGGCATTTGCCCGGCTGAAAACGCTTGCAGGAACTTGGAAAGGCCAGGCAGCGATGGGACCAGACCCCGGAATGAGCGCCCCGGTACGCGTGTCGTTGCGCGTCACTTCAGGCGGCGACGCGCTTCTGCACGAGATGGTGCCGGAAGGAAGATCCGATGACCCGAGCAATGGTGCGGACGATCCAGTCACGATCTTCTACATCGATGGCGATCGCCTGCTCCTTACACATTATTGCGACTCCGGGAAGAACCGGCCCCGGATGGCAGGCAAGTTGTCGCCCGACGGCAAGGGCGTGACCTTCGACTTCCTCGACGTCTCGGGCGGCACAATGTATGGACACATGCACCAGGCAGTATTCACGTTCATCGACGCGGATCATCACACCGAGGACTGGACGTATATGTCGCCCGAGGATAAGCCTGGCCACGCGCACATCGACCTCGTGCGCGCGAAGTGAGAACGAGGCCGAGCTGCCGGCGACAGATAGACCTCATTCTCACCCACCCCACCCGACTTTTCGTCCAGGGCGCCAAACAGTAAGTACTCCTGTCCATAAACTAACCCTTTGGACAGGTGGCAAGGTGCTTTCCGGAGCCTAGCCTGCCAAGTACCAGCCATATCCGTCACCTACAGTTTTGGAGGCGTTATGCGTGCCCTGAGAATTTTGCCGATGGCTGTCGCGCTAGGTGCGTTCCCCCTGGCTGCAGCACCCCAGCAAGAGTCGGCTCTGACGCAGGTCGTGGACAAGATCGTGGCGCAAGAGCAGGTAGAAATCCAGGCGCTTCGGCAATACTCACCCGTCGTCGAGACCTACATCCAGACTCTCCGTCCTGACAAGAATCTGGGCGTGGTGCCGGACGGCGATAAGTATTTTCTCGGCCGTGCGGAGCTCGCGAAGGATGTGGAGCTCGAGCCGCTGATCAGTGGCACGCGCACCAAACACAACAGGTTCAGCGGCTTGGGTAGCCTGTTCTCGGTGGAATTTCTCCCGAACGGCTTTCTTCAAATGATCTATCTGGACACCAACGGCTTCGACCGCCAGCATTACAAGTTTGACTATGTCGGCCGCGAGTTCTTGGGTGAAGTTCGCTGTCTGGTTTTCGACATCGATCCGACATCAAAGGCTGAGAAGGGGCGGTTCGTCGGCCGCATCTGGGTCGAGGATCAGGATTACCACATCGTGCGTTTCAACGGCGGCTACAGCAGCCGCTCGAAGAACAGTTACTACCTCAACTTCGACAGCTGGCGAACGAACGCTGGCAAGAACGAGTGGCTCCCGTCTTTCATCTACAGCGAAGAGGTCGACAATGCCGCGGTCCAATCCTTCCGGGCCCAGACGCGCCTATGGAGCTACGCACCGACCCGCGCTCGGGAAGAGCAAGAGCTAAGCAAGGTGCTGGTGGAAACGCCGAGACCCGTCAAGGATCAGGCTGAAACCGGAAACGACTATTCGCCTCTCGAGGCGAAACGCGCCTGGGGACACCAGGCCGAAGACAATGTCGCAGCCAAGATGGAGCAGCTGGGCCTGATGGCACCCTATGGAGAAGTCGATAAGGTGCTGGAAACGGTGGTCAACAACCTCGAGGTCACAAATAACCTCGATATCCAGCCGGCGGTCCGCTGCCGCATCCTGATGACCTCAACGATGGAGTCCTTCACGATGGGCCACACCATTGTTCTGAGCCGCGGATTGGTGGATGTCCTTCCTGACGAGGCCAGCCTCGCGGCCATCCTCGCGCATGAACTGGCTCATGTCGTGCTGGGACATCGCGTGGGCGCGCAATTTGCGTTCGCCAATCGCCTGCGATTCGACGAAAAGGAGACGTTCCATCACTTCGGCTTTGCTCACACACCGGAAGAGGAACAGGCGGCGACCCAAGAGGGGATCGAATTACTGAAGAAGTCGCCATACATGGATCATCTTGGAAACGCGCAACTCTTCCTCGAAGCATTGAATGAACGCTCGAAGGAGATCCCCAATCTGGTCAGTCCGCACCTTGGCAACAGGGTCGCGACAGGCTTGACCAGCAATTCCGCGGCGCACACCGCGCAGGCGTCGGCGGCAAAAGCAGGCGGCAACGTCATCGCTGCGCTGCCGCTCGGCGGACGCATCAAGGTCGAACCGTGGAACAATCAGCTGCAGTTGCTAAAGTCCAAACCAGCAGGCACGGTAGCCGAGGACGAGGTGACGCCCTTCGAGCTCACTCCGTTTGTCCTCTATCTCACCCGCCAGGGAGACAGCGCATCGGCAGAAGTTCCCAGCGCGGTGTCTGTCAAGACAACTCCGGATACGAATATACCGGACATCAAACCATAGACGACTTGAGAAGTGAGCCCTCGAACCAAGCGCCGGGATTGGAGAATCGGGGATTGGGATTTGAATTCTAAATCACCCGTGCTCCTGTAACCTCATCGCCTGACAAGCATGGCGGTCTCCGTGGGTCGGCGCAACGCTGAGCGCGAACTCCAGTTGCCGCATTCTCAGGAGCCAAAATCGCTCGCGAATCTTACGTCGACCGGAACGCTGCCCCGGCTGGGTTCTGATTGCCCTAGAGCCCCGCTTCCTGATCGAACACCAGAAAATGGCTCCGGCTGTGAGCCAAATAGAGAAGCTCTTTCACATAGATGCAAACCAGAACAACGAGCGAATCTACGGTACTATCCCTCGCGCCGGCCGACTGGCGGTCGGACAGACCATAACCCCAGGCACGTTTACCGGGCACGAGTCTTGCAAACCGCCAGGCAAATCTTCGGTCGTTGGACACTTTTCGCGATTTGCGTTATACAATCGCGCTCGAATGCGCGGGGGTGGCTGATATATGACGAATCCTGGGCGTCATTTCGTGGCGGTCATTGGCGGTGCGATTTCTGGCTCGGTGGCGACGGAGATTCTGGCGGATCACGGAATTCGAGTCGCCGTGTTCGAGCAGAACACGCGCCCTTACGGCAAGATCGAAGACGGCCTGCCGCGCTGGCATGTCGAGCAGCGCAAACAGGAATACGCGCGCATCGACGCGCGCATGAAGAAGCCGAATGTGTATTTCATCCCCTCTATCAAGCTAGGCCGGGATTTTAATCTCTCACAGCTTTTTGAGTGGGGCTTTTCGGCGGTAATTCTTGCCAATGGCGCGTGGCGCGACCGGGAATTGGGCGCGCCGGAAGCAGAGCAGTACGTCGACAAAGGCCTCGTTTACCAGAATCCTTTTATCTACTGGTACAACCACAAGAACGAAAAGGACTATCAGGGGCCGCGCTATGAAACGCCCGACGAAGCCGTGGTCGTGGGCGGCGGGCTGGCGTCGCTTGACGTGGTCAAGGTGCTGCAGCTCGAAAACTACGAACGTGCCTTAAAGGCGCGCGGCATTCACACGAGCATGCATGAGCTGGAAAAAAGTATTCCGGAGGTATGCAAAGCTCACGGCATCAAGCCGGAAGAGTTGGGCGTGAAGGGCTGCCTCTTGATTTATCGCCGCCGGGAGCAGGATATGCCGCTGGCGCAGCCGCCAGACAATGCAACGCCCGAGCAGATCGCCAAAACGGAAATGGTCCGGCAGAAAATGCTGCGCCTGGCGCGCGACAAATTTCTGTTTCGCTTCCAGGATCGCCGGCTGACGACCGGGATCATCGTCGAAAATGGGCGGCTCCACGGACTGAAGGTCGTTGAAACGAAAATCGAGGGCCGCAAGGCGGAGCCGATCCCCGGCTCGGAACAGGAACTTCGCGCGCCGCTGGTCGTTTCTTCAATCGGCTCGGTGCCGGAGAAACTTTCTGGGATCAACATGAACGGGGAATACTACACATTCTCGGGCAATGATCTGCCACGGTACACCGCTCTGGAGCGCGTCTTCGGGGTAGGCAACGTCGTCACCGGACAGGGGAACATCCGTGTGTCGCTGGTGCACAGCCAGAAAGTGACAAAGCGCGTCGTGGATTGCATGAAGAGCGACGATCAAAACGCTGGCGCTGGAGCCGCCAGCGCTGAACAGCAAGTCGCGAATGCCATGGGCGCGATTGGGAAGCAGATCGAAGCGATCCCGCAGCTCTCAGACCACCAGTTGGCGGAGGTGGAGCGCCAAGTTCAGGCGCTGCAGCAGAAGGCCGGATTCACATCCGACTACGACGCCTGGATTGCCAAGGTCACACCACCTGATCTTGAATAGATCCATGGCGGCCTTGCTCGGAATAGCGATCCTCAGGAAGCGCGACAATCAGCCTGTCAGGCGCAGAGATGGCTTTCCTGGGTTCCCACCGGGATTTCGGCAAGGAGAGAACGACCATGGCAGGACAATCACAAGCGGTGCATTCCGACGAGCAACCCGTGGTCATTCGCCAGGCCTCTGCGGCGGATGCCGAAGTGTGCGGAAAAATCTGTTTCGAGGCGTTTAGCACGCTTGCCAATCGTCACAATTTTCCTCCCGATTTTCCGGTGCCCGAGGCTTCCATCGGAGTGCTCTCGACGATGTTCTCGCACCCGGGGTTTTATTGTGTGGTGGCTGAACGGGACGGGAAAATCATCGGTAGCAACTGTTTGGATGAGAGGGCATCGATTGCCGGTGTCGGGCCGGTCACGGTGGACGCTTCGGCGCAGAATCGCGCGGCGGGGCGCGCGTTGATGCAGGCAGTGCTTTCGCGCGCCGTGGAACGGAAATTTGCAGGCGTAAGGCTGGTGCAGGCGGCATACCACAATCGGTCGCTGTCGCTCTATGCGAAGCTTGGTTTCGTTGTGCGCGAGCCGCTTTCCTGCATGCAGGGCCCAGCGATCAGGAAAATGCTGCCAGGGTATTCGATTCGGCCTGCAGTGGCCGGAGACCTTCGAGCGTGCAACGACTTGTGTTTGAGAGTTCACGGTTACGAACGTTCAGGCGAGATGCAGGATTCGATTCAGCATGGTGCGGCGTCTGTCGCCGAGCGCGATGGGCGCGTGACGGCGTATGCCTCTTCGATGGCCCTGTACGGGCACGCGGTTGGCGAGACGAACGAAGATTTGAAGGCTTTGATTGCCGCAGCGGCGGCTTTTCAAGGACCGGGCATTCTTGTCCCCAGCCGCAATGCTGAATTGTTTCGCTGGTGCCTCGGGAGCGGGCTTCAGGTCGTGCAGCCGTTGACGTTGATGACGATGGGACTCTACAACGAACCGGCGGGGGCCTATTTGCCTTCGATTCTGTTTTGAAGCAGAGCGAGTCCGGTCGTGGTATGCCTGTCTTGTTTGCTTCAGGAGACACTTTCCCGGTGAACGCCGTTTCGCACGTCGTCTGCAGCGTTTGCGGGCGGCCATTTCGGGCGCTGTTTGCTTTTAGGTCAGGCAGCCCACCTAGCTTCCCCTAGCGGCCTTCCACCGGCCGCGGCAGGGCATACCCCGACTCCGCCACTGCGAGCATTCGGCGTAACAGGGTTAGTCCATGTGGTGCATGGCGTAGATGTTGTCGAGGCCTTCCTGGTAGGGGTAGACATGCACCATCCAGCCGAAGACGACGGGGTGGAAGCGGCCGCCGGCCTCAGAGCAGGCGTCTTCTGTGTAGATAGAGCCCTTGAGGCCGAACTTCGTCCAGTCGGCGGAGCGGAGCTGGCCGAGCGGCGGCAGGCAAAGATTGGTGTGCAGGTGCCACATGGCAACGCTCAAGGGGATGCGAGCATTGAGTTCGTCTTCGGTGGCGCGCTTGGGCATGGTGTACATGGCGCCGACGAGTTCGTAGCCGGTGGCGGTTTTCTTGTAGAGCAGAGAAGTGGGGCGCGCAGGGTCGAAAGTCAGAGACTCGAGAAAACCGTTGCGATAGTTGGTGAAGTGATATTCGGGTTGCGGGATTTTGGGTAGGAAGATTTTGAAGCCGTCGTCGAGAGCGACGTGGTAATCCTTGTATTTTTCCATGGCGGCGCGAAGTTGTCTGACGACTTCATTGGCGCGCTCTACGTCTTCGGGAGATTGCGTGCGCATGGTGGTCATGTACATGTGAAGGCTATGCGCATCCTTGTGGCCGGGAGTCATGTCCTGGACGGCGGCACGTTCGCTGGATTTTTCCTCTCCCATATCCATTCCAGGCGTGGCCTTGGATTGCGGCGGCGCGGATTCCTGGGCGGCAGGGCTCTGGGCCGCAGGCGCGTGGTGGCCGGGTGTGGCTACCAGCAGTAGGGTGACTACAAAAATAGCTCCTACGAGCATGCCGGTTTTCGCGGCGAGATGCAGCAGCGTTCTACGGGCTGACATTACGATTCTCCTCACTTAATAATACGCAAGGAGTTGGATGGAAATATCAGCGAAGGCGCTGCTTGGTGCCTGCAAAAAAACTGTACGGAGGGACAGGAAGAAAAGAAGAAGTGAGAAAGAATGACGCACGGAAGCTAAGAAAAAGAGGAGGAAGGGAAGCGAGGCGCTGTGCACGGGGGCGGTGCTGCTGCGAGGGCAGGCTGCGGGCCGTGCTAAAATCTTGGCGTGAAAAAACAAACGGTGTTGCCGGCAAAACATTTATCGGGTGGCGTGCAGCCGCCGGGGGACAAATCGATTTCGCATCGCTACGCGATGCTGGCGGGTTTGGCGGAGGGAACCAGCGAGTTGCGGAACTTTTCTGCGGCGGCGGATTGCCATAGCACTCTCGGCTGCATGAATGCGCTGGGCGCGGACGTGGCCGTCGAGAAGGATGCGGTGCGGGTTACGGGGCGCGGGCCGCGCGGGCTCAAAAGCAGCTGGCGGGCGCTGGATGCCGGGAATTCCGGGACTACCATGCGACTTCTGACAGGGATTTTGGCGGGCCAGGAATTCACGACGAAACTCACCGGCGACAGTTCGCTGCAAAAGCGGCCAATGAAGAGGGTGGTCGGGCCACTGCGGGAGATGGGCGCGGACATTCGCGCGAAGGACGGTAATTTTGCGCCGCTTGAGATAAAAGGCGCGCGATTGCACGCGATTGATTATCAGATGCCGATGGCTAGCGCGCAGGTGAAATCGGCAGTCCTGCTGGCGGGAATGTTCGCAGAAGGCGTGACAAGCCTAACCGAGCCGGCGCGGACGCGAGACCACACCGAACTGGCGCTGGAGGAGTTTGGCGCGAGCATTGAGCGGCACGGGAGAACCACGAAGATTCACGGGCTTTTCGGGGGAAACGGGGCCGGGAAGCTGGTGGCGAAATCTTTGGACGTGCCGGGCGATATATCCTCGGCGGTATTTTTTATTGCCGCGGCATCGCTACTGGCGGATTCCAATATCGCGATTCACAACGTGGGACTGAATCCCACGCGGACTGCGATTCTGGACTTGTTTGCGGCCATGGGAGCTTCGATCGAGATGCTTTCCTTGAAGAGCTCGCACGGGGAGATCATTGGCGACCTGGCGGTGAAAGGGGCTTCGCTGAAAGGCGGCGTGATCGAGGGTGAGACGATTCCTCTGCTCATTGATGAGTTACCGATGCTGGCGGCGCTGGGGCCGTTTACGGAAGAAGGGATCGAGATTCGCAACGCTGAGGAACTGCGCGTGAAAGAGAGCGACCGCATTGCGGTGCTGGTGGAGAATCTGCGGCGGATGGGTGGGACTGTCGAGGAAAGAGCGGATGGGCTGAAAGTGGAGGGTCGACGCGCGGGAAAATTACATGGGACGGAGATTGAACCGCACGGAGATCACCGGATCGCCATGGCGTTTGCCGTAGCCGGGTTGGCGGCAGATGGGCCGACCGTGATTCGGGATGCGGAATGCGCCGGAGTTTCTTATCCGGCGTTTTTTACGGATCTGAATCGTCTGGCGGAAAGATAGATGCCATGGGCATGTGCAGCCTTGTTTTGCTAGCTGGTTTTGCGGATGGAGATGGCGCCGTAACTGGTCTTAAGCGTGATTTTGGGGCCGCGGGCCGTGCCGTATTTTCCCTCGAGATGGGAATCGCCGGATTCTGCAGAGGTTTTCTTCAGGGTGTCTGAAGAAAATTCGGAATCGATATCGCAGGAGTGGCAGTCGGAGAGAATGTTGAAGCTGGCGGACTCCGGGATGGTCAGGGAAATGCTGGCGTTGGTGTTGGTGATATCGATATCTTCCTTGGGAGGGGAGGAGAAGCGCAGCTCGACGTCGCCATCGCGGTTGTCGGCTTTTACTTTGCCGGTAGCGTTCTCGATGGTGACGGAATAACGGTTCGTGCGCAGGGCGATATCGCCGGGAGCGTCCACAATTTCGAGATTGCCGGAGCTGGCTTCCATGTGACCGGTGAGCGAGGTAAGCGTGAGATCGGTGCGCTGCGAGATGAAGCGGAGGCCTTTCACGACTTTGTCGGCGCGGATGGGGCCGTAGAATTCGCCGTCAAGCGTGAAGCTGCCGGTGGCCGAGGTGACGTCGACCTGGCCGCCCTTTCCCGAAATTTTGATGTCACCTTTGGTGTCGGCGACTTTGACGTCGCCTTTGTGCATTTCGATGTTCACGTCGCTGGCGGTGTCGCGGACTTCGACGTCGCCGCTTGTGCTGGTTACGGAAACCGGCGTGGCCATGTCGGAGACGGTGATGGTGCCCTTTTCGTTGCGGATCGTAACGGCGGCTTTCAGGGGGACCTGGATATCCATGTCGATGGCAATGCGAGAGTCGCCCGCGTTCATTCCGGTGGGATGAATTTCATAACCGTCGCCATTCTGAACGATTTCGACCGAAACGGGGCCGGCGCGGCGTGAAGCGTCACCTTCGTTCCAGGCGTGAACATTTTTCTTGCCGGAGACACGAATTTCTGAGACCTCTGAAGTGCGGACGGAAATGTCGCCGCGACCACCACGAATGGTAACGCGGGAGTTGGCAGGTACGGTCTTGGGAGCCACATCCAGGTCGAACGGGTAGGAGTCCCCGGAGATATCAATGGGAAGCTTGCCGTCGATGGCACGCTTGCCATAATCGACAGCGGCTACGCAGCTCAGGAGCACGAGCATGCCGACAACCAGCAGGATTTCGCCCCCGGTGATGCGAGCCGAGCCAGGATCGTCGGAACGGCTGGCGATGGTCCGGTCATAAAGCTTGACCAAGCCGAGGAAGATGAGCGCGAGAGGCCACCAGTGACGGAGCACCTCGCCCAATTCCAATCCATGATAGTTGTGGAGCAGGAGAAGAAAGCCGACGGTGACTAGAACGAGCCCTGGAAAGATTCCGCTGGTACGCTGCCGGCTCCTGGCCATATCGATTTATTGTCCTTGTCCTGTATAAGAGGTGGGCGCTGCGTTCGATGGAGAAGGCGGCGCACCCTGCGCTGGAGGAACGGCAGGCGGCACGGGAGCAACCGAGGAAACGTGCCCTTCGCTCGAAGCGAGAGCGGAGGCCAGGCTAATCAATCCAATCACGATGAGGATGACCGGATAGGTGTTGCCGAAGTCGAAGTAGCCGCCGCGCATTTCAGCCAAGAGAAAAAGCACGCCGACGGTCACGACGACGACGGGTCCCATAAGGCCGCGGATGGTGCAACGCTGGCAGGTGCAACGAATTCGATCACTCATGTGTGATTACCCTCCCCAGCGAACTGCCTACGGCTGGCGGTCCATGCGATTCCGAAACATCAGGATCCCCACACCGATTAAAATGAGGGGCCAGAACCGGGCGATGCGATACCACTGGAACCATTCAAAATTGTTGAGCAAGAGCAGGAGGCCAACCCCAATCAAAATGACCGGACCGATCGGCCGCTGCTTGCTGAAATTATCGAGCGGGTCTGACAAAACCTGGCCTGCGCGTCTGGCTTGAGCGACGCGAAGAGCGTCGATGGGCATGTAAACCCAGAGGGCGGCGACGCAAATCCAAAGAGCGGCTTCCGCGCCGCCGTTGTCAAGGCCGTTCACGCCAGTGATGAACAACAAAAGAAAAATCGCGAGATGGATCATGCCTTTGCCGTACTGCTCGTTATAGAAAGCGCCGAGACCCGGCAAAAATCCCAGGAAGAAAGCCAGCACGGGGTTTGGTCCAATTCCCGGCGGCGGGACTGCCGGAACGGCTGCCACGGGAACCTGGGAAGGAACGCCAGCTTGCGCGACCGGAGGGGCCGTCGCAGGATGACCCAGAATCGTGGCCAAGCAGTCTTCGCAATAGAGCACGTCGCGCACGGGCCGAATACAGGCCGGGCACATGGGCTTGCCGCAATTGCGGCAATAGCCTGTCGCGTCCACATCAGGATGGACGACACACTTCATGGCATTCTCCTTCCGAGCCTGCCGCAGAATTGAGCGCTGACCACGGGCACTTCCGAAGCAAGAATTTCAAATGCTTTGCCAAGGCCATTGGCGCGGTTTTGCTGGCGCGGAGTCGTCGGCTTGGATCCGTCGGTGCTGCCCGGCGCTTTCCCCGGAGCAGATTGCGGAACGGTGCTCTCGGGCGCCGTCGGCAACTCGTTGTCTTTGTTCAGGCGAGACTGAATTTCGTAGACGACGCGCAGATCGCTGACAAACTTCGTAGTGTGTGCATAGACGCGGTGAGCTTGGCGGTCCGCGTTGTGGTAAATGCTGACGGGAGAAAGGTCCGTGAGCTTTGGCTTGCGCCATGAGAAACCGGCGGCGGTCAGAAGAATCAGCAAGGTAGCGGCAACGGAAACGCCGTAGTAGGCGAAACGGGCCGAGGCCAGGCCGCTCAACCAGCCGAAGGCGCCGCGCCAGCCTTTTTTGGCTTCGCGAGGTCCCAGAGTTTGATTGAGGATGGAATAGGCCAGCCGCGGCGGCGTTTCGATTTGCTCCATGGTGCGGAGACCGCTGACGAGGTGAGAAATGCTGGCGACCATTTGGGAGCAGTCTTCGCAGGAATTCGCGTGCATGTCGAATTCGTGGCGCTCGTCCGGGCTGAGAAGTCCGTCGAGATAGTCGCTGAGGCGTGCTTCGATATTTTCACAAGTCCAGGTCATCAGATGCTCCGCGCCGGGGCCCACTTCCGTTCCCAAGAAAATTCCCAAGTCAAACTCAACCTACAACTCCAGGTAAATGCAGGAATCATGACGGGCGCACTCCCATTTGTTGCAGAATGCGAGCAAGTTCGATTCTTCCGCGGTTGATTCTAGATTTCACGGTGCCTTCGGGGACGTCCAAAATTTGCCTGATTTCATTGTAGTCGAGCTGCTGCAAATCGCGCAGGATGACGGCCTCGCGAAGTTCCGGAGAGAGCTTGATCAGCGCCGCCTGGATCTGCGAACTGAGTTCGCCGAGAAGCAGTTGCTGGTCGGGGCGGCGTCCCGCGGATTCCTTGTTTTCAACCACCGGCATAGAGTCCTCGAGCGAGTCCGTAATGCGGTCGCGCTTGGTGCGCCGATAGTGATCGATCAAAAGGTTGCGCGTCACGCTGGTCATCCAGGTAGCAAAGCCGCCGTGGGCGGAACGATAGCTCCCAAGTGTCTTATACACCCGAAGGAAAACGTCTTGCGACAGGTCTTCCGCTTCCGTGCCATTGCCAGTAAACCTGTAGCAAATGTTGAAGATGCGGCGCGTATGACGGCGCACAAGTTCCTCCCAGGCCGAACCGTCGCCCTGGAGGCATTGCTGGACCAGTTGGGCATCCTGCTCCAACGTATCATCAGCCTCGAAACCCGCTACGGTGACCAGTTTGCCCCAAAAGCTGCATGGAGCCAACTTCGGCCTGCAACTATGGAACGCAAACTGCTCTCGAAAAGTTCCCTGTTGTTCTGGCCCGGGCGACCGACCGCGAGTGCGGGCATCTTACTCAGGGCTGTCTCGCGACGCAAGCATAGCATCTCGGGCGAAGGGAACCCTTCCCCATGGCTCTCTCGCTCCTTCCTCGATCTGCCTTCTAAGTGATTGAAATCTCTGAAAATGCCGGATGATTCATAGCTTCCGTGTGCCTAGACGGCGACTTGCTCCTGGCGTGAACTCGTGTCTATATGGGAGGTAAGAGGGCCTCCCGGTGGGTGTCGTTTACGATCAATTCCGACAGGAGCTTGCGGTATGGCAGGCCAAGTATCTGGGCCGGCCGCGCGACGAGTTAATCGGGTTGTGCCTGCTCGCGCTCGAGCGCGAAGAACTGGTGAGCGTCGGCTATCGCGAAGAATTGATGACCGAGCGGCTCTTGGCGATGCCCATTCCGCCGGCCGTTCGCGAGCTGATGCGGCACGCCCTGATCTGGGCCTGGCGCGACGAGGAGATGCACTCGATTTATATTCGCGGCGCGCTGCTCAAGTACGGCGGACGATTACTGCGGATGAAGACCTTTGGGCAGCAGATGGGTGGATGGATAGGAGGTTGGGCGGGGGCGGTGCGGCAGCATGTGCCGTGGTCGAAGGCGCCCATTTCGAGGGCCGCGGCGACGTTTTTGACGTGGCTGGGCGCGGTGACGGGGAAGGTGCCGGAAGACGTACGAAAATACCTGAACTACGGGCCGTTCCGCGAGTTTTGTGTTTTCAATATCGACGCCGAGAAGACGGCCAGCTTGTGCTACGAGCGGATGATCGTGCTGGCCCAGGAGGCGCCGGAGCTTGGACGAGAACTTTCGCAGGATTTTGTGCGCGTGCGGGACGATGAAGAGCGCCATGCGCGAATTTTCGAGATTCTTGCCAACGCATTGGACGAAAAGGACCAACTGGTCCGCGGGGAGACGGAGGAGTCGCTGACTCGGAAGATCGAGGATGTTGGCGAATACTTCTTGCCGCGGACGCTCAGGAAGCAAACCGTCGTGAACAGCAAGATCGGGAATGGCGGACGCGTGTTTGCTTTCGAGGGAAAAGCCAAGGGGGAAAAATGCGGCGTATTTCGACGCTTGCTCGAAGCAAGTGGGCTGGCCGAAAAGCTGCAGCAGCGTGCGGCCGCATTGGGAAAACAGGCTGCGGATCTGCGGATCGCGATCAAGCCATCCTTCATGTTGGGATATGCGAGGAAGGACCGCTCGATCATCACCGATCCGGAGTTGCTCGGGGAGCTTGCAAACTTTCTGCGGGAGCTTGGCTGCGGGAATGCCGTAATCGTCGAATCCGCGAATATCTACGACCAGTTTTTCGAGCACCGAAGCGTTAGGGAAGTGGCGGCTTATTTTGGTATCCAAGAGTGCGGATTGCCGGTTGTTGACGGCTCAAAGGACCAAGTGCCGCATGAATATTTCCGCGGCATGGCGCAGAACACGATTTCGCGGAGCTGGAAAGAGGCGGACTTTCGGATTTCGTTCGGCAAAATGCGCAGCCATCCGATAGAGATGGCCTATCTCACGATTGGCAATCTGGAATGGATGGGCGGACGGTGCGATGAATTCCTTTTTGTCGAGCGGCAAGCGCACCGTGAGACCGCGTTGATGATGCTGCTGGACGGATTTCCGCCGGATTTTGTGCTGCTCGACGCCTACGACGAGGCTTCCGATGGGCTGGTAGGAGTGATGGGTTGCCCGCAGCCGCAGTCCCCCCAGAGGGTGTACGCGGGCGAAGATGCGCTGGCCGTTGATTTGGTGGCGGCGCGGCACATGGGAGTGCGCGAGCCAGAGCAAACAAATATCCTGCGGGCGGCGTGCCACTGGTTTGGCGATCCGCGGGGGCGCGTCGAAGTAGTCGGCGCCAACGAGAATCTGCCAGGGTGGCGCGGTCCTTACGAGACGGAATTCTCGACGATGCTGAGTTTTGTGGCCTATCCCGTGTATGTCTTCGGGAGCGGACGCGGATCTTTGTTTGTTCCGGAGATGGATGAGCAGGCCTTTCCTCCACTCCAGCGGGTAACGTTTTCGCGGCGCGTTTTGCGCGCGGCTTTGCGCAGACTTCTGGGCTTGCACTTTCCCCGAACAAAAACGCAGCAGGCTGTCCAGGCTGTATCCAGGTGAAAAAAAACGTCGTCGTCATCGGCGCGGGGATGGGAGGCCTGACGGCGGCGCTGCGGCTGGCCCGCGAGGGGTTTCGTGTTCAGGTACTGGAGGCGCGCGCCGAGGCCGGCGGATTGGCTTCCGGGAGTGTGCACGAGGGATTTTCGTTCGATGCGGGGCCGTACATTTTGCTGGACCGGCCGGGCTTGGAATGGGCTTTTGCGTCTGTCGGAGTGGAACTCGGCGAGCACCTCGAACTGCGGGCGATCGGCCATGTTTATAGTGTCGATTCGCCAGGCCAGCCTACCGTCAACATTTATTCGGGCGATGCCAAGACCGCAGAAGAGATGGAGAAAAGGTGGTCTGGGAGCGGAGACCTGTATTTGCGCTTCGTGCGCAAGACCGCGGCGATTGAGGCGTCACTGCGCCCCTTGCTCTACGGTTCTGCTCCGGGACCGATGTCGCTGCTCGGCGGCGGGCGGTGGCGGCACATTGGATTTCTCTTGCGGTCGCTCGATTCGGTGCTTCGCACCTCGAAGCTACCGCAGCCGGTCTTGGATGCGCTTTCTATCTGGACGCACGTCGCAGGACAACGTCCAGAAAAAGCGCCTAGTCCCCTGGCGTTTGTGCCGGCTTTGGTGCATTCCGTTGGCTGTTTTTATCCGAGGGAGGGAATTCGGGCGATTCCTTCGGTTCTGGAGAAAGCAGCTGTGGCTGCCGGTGTGGAGTTCAGATACCGGACCAAAGCGAAAAGGATTTGCACGGGGGGCGGCCGCGTGACCGCGGTGGAATCCACTGAGGGGGAAGGCTTTTCCGCCGATGCTGTCGTTTCAGATTGCGGTATCGCCACCTATCTTCAACTGCTGGGCCAGGAAGCGAGCGCCAGCCGGACGCGATGCGAGAAGCTGCCGCTGCAATCGCCGGGTGTGTGCGCTTACCTCGCCGTGCGGGGACGGATGGACCCGCCGTACTTGCGCTTTCTGCTTCCCGGAGGAGACGAGCGTTGCCGGCTGCTGATTCGGCCGGGCGTGCCGAATCCGGAGGAAAAACGAGGCGAGTGGTATCCGGCAAGATTGCTGGGTCCGATGGACCACCTAAAAGCCGAGCGCATGGGAGCCGGGGGGCAAGGCGAGTATCTCGACAAATTGTTGGAAGAAAGATGGTGGCAGGAGGGAATCGAAGAGCATCGCACGGTCGCACGCCGTACGCCGGCGGAGTGGGGCACGGAGTATTCGCTTGCGCGAAGCAGCATGAATCCGGTAATGACGGCAAAGTTCATGCGCGAGGGAAGACTGGCGCACCGGAGCCCTGATTTGCGCGGATTATATTTGGCCGGAAGCGCGACGCATCCGGGGCAGTGGGTTAGCTTTTCGGCGATTTCGGGAGTGCTGGCGGCGGACTGCTTAGAAAAGGATTTCGCGTGATGCTCGCGACTTCCATCGAAATACATGGCGGACGCAAGCTGCGCATGGCGCGTCTCGGGAGCGGGCGGCCGCTGATTCTGCTCCATGGCTATCCTGACAATTTGCAAATTTGGTCGGAGCTTGCGCCGAGGCTCGCGGCACGCTTCGAGGTCATTGCGTTTGACTGGCCCGGAATGGGTTCTAGCGAAGTGTGGGCAGGCGGGGCAACGCCTTTCGATTTTGCGCGGCGGCTGCGCACGTTGCTGGATGACTGGAATATCGAAAGGGCTGTGGTCATTGGCCACGATATGGGCGGTCAGCCAGCACTGGCGTTTGCCGCCGAACACCCCCAGCGAATCAGCCATCTCGTGGTGATGAATTCGCTCGTAATCTGGGACGAGAAAACATCGTGGGAAATTGCCTTGCTGAGAAAATTTGGGTGGAACCGCGTTTTGCTCGAGCGTTTGCCGCGGGCGGTCTTTTTTCGAGCGATTCGAACCTTTCTGCCGCACGAATACAAACTCGGCGCGGATCTTCGCAGCGATCTGTGGGCAAGCTTTGCGCGTCCCGAGGTCAGGAAGTTTGTGGTGCGGATGTGCGCCGGATATCAGGGAACTTTGCCGCGGCTAAAGCAGCTTTATCCGTCGCTTCGGACGCCGGCACTGTTTCTGTGGGCCGGGCGCGATAAACATTTCCCCGTGGCACACGCCATACAGCTCGCCAGAATGGTCCCAGGCGCCCGGTTTGAAGAGATTGGGCGAGCGGGACACTGGATGGCGCTGAATCTGGCAGAAGACGTCAGTGCCCGCATTTTCGCATTCCTTGGAGCTGGCCATGGGCAGTGAACGAGCGTTGAGGGCCAGCGCCGCGCGAGGTCGCTATTTCCGGTCGCTATTTCTTCTGGCGGCCGCGTGGAACGCACTCTCGGCCTGTGCGGTGTTATTTTTGCTGACCGGCGCGAGATTTCGGGAGGAGTTGGGGTTTTCCGGGCCGCCCGACGCGATCAGCTTAGAATTGCTGGCTTCGTGCTTGCTGGTGTTTGGTTTGGGCTATTACTGGGTGAGCCGAGATCTCTCGCGTAACCGCGACTTGGTGAAACTCGGAGTGATCGGAAAGCCGCTTGTGTTTCTCGTGTTCTTTGGGCACGCGCTTGCCCAACAAATTCCCATGCGCCTTGTCATTCCCTCGGTAGTGGACTTGCTGTTTGGGGCGCTGTTTCTGGAGTTTCTCCTCTGCACGCGAGCGAAAGCGCAGTAGTCTCAGGGGTAGGCTCTGAAGGGCAGTGGTCAAAGAAAATCAGATGGCAGACGATTCACAAGTCGATTCACTCGCCCAGAGTTTGAGCGCGAAGCCTTACCGCTCGATTCCGCGCATTTTTCTGGATCTTTTGCTGTGGACCGGCACGGCGGCGTTGGCGATTTATTTTCACCGGTGGTGGTTTACCGCCTCCAGCATCTTCCTGATCGGATTCGGGCCGTTTCACGATCTGCTTGTGCAGGGACACGAGGGAACCCACGACCTGATTTCCAGAAGCCGGCGCGTCAACGATTTTCTTACCTGGTTTACGCTGGCGCTCGCGGGAATCTCCGCCGAGGCGCACCGGCGTTTTCATCTCGACCACCACCGCCACGCACATACTCCCGAGGATCCCGAGTATCAGTTTTTTGACCGCGTGGTTCGCGGCGTTCCCGGCTGGGCCTATCTCCTGATTCCAGCGTTCGCGCAAATTGGTGTGAACACCTATGGTTTAGAGAAAAGAATGCCACCGGGAGTGCGGCGAAGAATTGCTCTGGAGCTTGCCGGGGCGGCTCTTCTCCATGTGGGGCTCGGGCTTGTTCTGGGATGGCGACGCTATTTGCTCTTCCTTGCCGCACCCATGGTCACCGGTTTGTACGCAGCTTCCGTCCTCCGCAGCGTAACCGAGCATCATGACGTCACCGAAGGCAGCGAATGGACCAATGCGCGTTCGATCGTGACGCATCCCGTGATCGAGTTTCTATGGTCGAACGTGAACTACCACCTCGAGCATCATCTCTACCCCTCTGTGCCGTATCACGCCCTCCCGGAGTTGCGGCGGGCGCTCTCGGCGAATTATCAGGCCCACCAGAGCAACGTGGAGAATGGCTACGGCCGGACGGCGATGGTCTTGCTCCGCGACCCGCGGCATTTCGCCCCCAGGTAGGGCCTTCGCGTTCCTCTCAACAAATCCGCAGTCCGATGCGCCTTGACGCGTCGCGTGTGTGACCGTTAGTCTGACAAGCTAATGCGTTCCTCGTCGAGGAAGTTGCTCATAGTTCTGCTCGGGCTCCTCGTTCTCGGGCTGGTCGTCTACTTTTCGCGGGGAATCATCCATCTCCAGGGTTTCAGCGGAGCGAAGCTTCTTCACGCCGTCCGCAACGCGAATCCTTACCTTCTGATTCTTTCGATCGCCGCGATCTACTGTTGCTATGCCCTTCGTGCCTTGCGATGGAAAGTTTTCCAGGGAAATCTCGGGCCGTCGAGTTTCTGGCCGATTTATTCCATGACGCTGGCCGGGTTTTCTGCGGTGTTCTTGCTGGGACGAGCTGGCGAGCCGGTGAGGCCGGTGCTCCTGGCGCGGAAGGAACGGCTTCCGGTCGCCGACATGTTCGGCATCTATGTGCTCGAGAGGCTTTTTGACCTGGCCAGCATGGCGGTGATTGCAGCGATTGGATTGCTGCTCTTTAAGTCGCATGCGCGGGTGGGCGAACAGGCGGGAACGCTCGAAGCGGCTGCGAAAACCGCGGGCACCGCATTTTCCGCAGCCGTCCTGGTGGCCATCGGCTTTCTGGTGTATCTGAGGTTGCATGGAACTGCTCTGCTTGAGCGCAGTCTCCAGGGCTGGAAGGCTTCACACGGCTGGCGCGCGATCGTTGCCCGGATTTTGCTCGGGCTCGCGCGAGGCGTGCAAGCAATTCGTTCGTTCGGCGAATTGGCGCTGGCTTTGTTTTACTCGACCGCCCACTGGTTCCTGGTGCTGCTGGTCTATCTCTGGGTGTCGCACGCGTTTGGCGGGGCGCTCGGAACGATCAACACCGGTGATGCCATGCTCGTACTCGCATTCACGCTCGCCGGATCAGCCGTGCAACTTCCCGGGGTGGGCGGAGGAGCGCAGGTGGCCACCTTCCTGGCATACACGGCAATTCTTGGCATAGAGAAAGAGCCCGCCATGGCCGCGGCAATTGTCCTCTGGCTGATTTCCTTTGCGGCGTGTAGTCTTGCGGGTGTGCCCCTGCTATTCCGCGAGGGATTCTCGCTGGGAAAACTGCGGGAGATGGCGCAACACGAAAAACAAGAGCTGGAAAGCTGACGATTATGGTTCCCCCGGAAGGAACTGAGAAGGAGACGACTGAGTGAAGTGTCCGTTCTGCGCGCATCTGGACGATAAGGTGATCGACTCGCGCGAGGGCCGCGCCGGGGACACGATTCGGCGGCGCCGCGAGTGTCTCAAGTGCAGCCGCCGGTTTACCACCTACGAGCGCATCGACGAAATTCCCTACATGGTGATCAAGAAGGATGGACGCCGCGAGCGGTTCGAACGGCAAAAGATCTTGCAAGGACTGCTCAAGGCTTGCGAAAAGCGGCCGGTGGCCACTCCGAAACTCGAAGCCATTGTGGACGAAATCGAGGGCGTGGTTCACGAAGCGACGGAGCGCGAGCTGACTACGACCGAGATCGGCGAAATGATCATGCACCGCCTGAAGAAGCTGGATAAGGTTGCGTATGTGAGGTTTGCGTCGGTGTATATGGACTTCAAGGATGTGCAGGAATTCATGTCCGAGCTGAAGAATTTATTGAAGGACCGCGGGAAGAAGTAAGCGGGAAGGAAGGGCGTTTTCAGCGCGGCCAGACGCCCGCCGTAAACGTTCGAATCGTCGTGAACCCCAGCTTTTCATACAACTGAACGGCTCCGTAATTCTCCGAAGTGACGGTCAGCGTCAATTCCTTAAATTTCATGCTGCGCAGCGTTTCGGCGGAAGTTTGCATCAGCATGCGGCCGAGGCCGTGGCCCTGATAACCCGGGAGCACGCAGATTTGCGTGGTGTGGCCCACGCCCGGCGAGACTTCGCTGGTGAGGACGGCGGCGACGAGTTCGTCGCTGCCCGGCTGGCGAAGGACAAACGAGGCACCCGGCACGAAGTGGCCACAGCCCGGCAGCAGAATGATGTTTTTCAAGAATTTCAGCGCGCCGGAGCGGCTGCGATATTGGTCGTTGATTTCGCCGTCGATGTGGTTTGCATAGGCCAGATAAATCAGCTTGGCGCAGGGCTCGAAGTAGCGGTCATTCCAGCGGTCCAGGCGCATCCCGGCGGAGACGCCGGGCTTGGCTTCCGGCAGCTTCTGCAAATCCTGGAGCATAAACTGGCGGGAGTAGAGCCGGAAGCCTTGCTCACTGAGCGGCACTTCCACCGGACCGCTGAAAGGCATGAGCTGGGCTTCGATGCGCGAAAGCTGCGGAATGGCGCGCATGGAGAAAAGCATCTCGTCCAGCAGGCGCTGTCCGATGGTGGCTTGCGAGAATTTTGCCGAAACATAGAGGCCTCCGATCAGGCCTTTCTGCTCTTCGAGCACGTAAAAGGAGTAGCCCGCGGCGTTGCCATTTTCGAAGGCGACGCATCCCGCGAGAGCGTGCGCGTCCATGAATCGTTTGATCAGTTCGAGAGCGCTGCGGTAGTCCCAATGGAGTTCATCGCGCCAGTGGCGCGCTTCCTCTTCAAGAAGCGGCTCAAGTTGGCGGACCGTCGTCTGGCGCAAGTCAACAATATTCATGGATAAAGAGGACTGCCGCGCGGCCCCTGACCGCAAGGTCTATGATAGCCGAATCAGTGGCCGCACAAACAAGCGCGCCGGTGCGACGATACAATTCCGACACAGAGGGGAAAGCCCGCCCGAAATGGCCCGAAGAAGGTGTGCTAACATCGCGCCTGTGATGGTTTTTTTGTACGGAGTGAAAATCGGCGGCGCCGGCCGCATCATTACCTAGACTAAGAATGTCGATCCTCTACGAATTACGCTATCCAACCAAGTGGTACATGAAACTGGTAACGGCCGTTTTGGCGTTGATTTTCTTTGCTGTGCTCGCGACCGTCGCCATCGCCGGATTCCTGGTCTACAGGATCGTCAAGCCCCAGCGCACCAGCAGCGAAATCGATATGGAGAGCTTTCCGGGCAAGCCGGACCTTGTGGACTTTACGGTGGCGGGAATCGGCGTGCGCCACGGCTGGTTTTTCCCCGGATTGCGGGGCGCGCCGACGATTGTCCTGTGCCATGGATACGGCTCGAGCCGCGGCGATCTTTTGACCCTGGTTTCGGCGTTGCAAGATCACCAGTACAACGTGTTTGTCTTCGATTTTGCGGCGCACGGCGGAAACGAAGGCATTACTACGTTTGGATATCGCGAGACGGACGAAGTGCGCGCTGCCGTGGACACGGTGGCCGCGCGGAACGATGTCGATCCCGGTCGGATAGGATTGTGGGGCTACAATTTGGGCGCATATGCGGCTTTGCGCGAAGCGGAAAACGATCACCGCGTGCGGGCCATCGTGCTGGATTCGATCTACGACCAGCCGCAGCAGATGGTGAAAATTGGCGTGGAGCGCACAGGTCTTGGCGGATTTCCGCTTATGGCGCGCTCGGCGGCGTTCAGTTTTACGTGGTTGAACTACAAGTACCGCGAAGATCCGCCGCTTTCGAAGAAGCTGAGTGCGCTGGCGGGCATTCCGAAGCTCTTCATTGAAGCCTCTGACGATCCTGAACTGGGCGATATCACGCGGCAAATGTTTATCAAGGCCCCGGAGCCCCGCGATCAGATGATTATTCCGCACGGCAATTTCGTGGCCATGGATGACAACGACAAGCGCGATTATGAGAACCGCGTGGTGAGCTTCTTCCTACTTAGGCTCCCCGCTACCGGGAACGCCACGCATTAGACTCGGCTCCCCTTGTGATACCTCGCAGGTGATAACCGCCGCATAAGCGATCTCGGACTCGCACCGGGCTCCTAACGTTTCCAGTTCTTTAGAAGAGGCGACCGAGGTAAAAATGATGGGATGTTGGGGGTTGTCTGGCGTCCACTGCCTGAGTTCCCGGTGGAGATAAAAGTTCAGGCCGAAGCCGAGCCCGCGCTTTAATTTGTAGTCCGTGGCTTTGTCGAGATCCGCTTTGGTCAGGTGATTTAGAGCGCCCAGGGCCGCCGGCCGCGCGGATACTCCGCCATCGAGTTCCCAAAAGTTTCCCATTCCAAAGATCAGAAAGGCCGGCAGGGCGATGGCGGCGATCACGAGCGCGATCTGAGCCCGGCGCAAGACCGCAAGGGTTGCGATCGCGATTCCGGCTAGAAACATGAGCGCGTAAAACTGAACCACGGTGGGTGCAGGATAGATATCTGTAACGAAGGGAATCTTCCGGCCCTGAAGCTCGGCTGCGACGCCCATGGCGACAAATGCCAGCGCTACCTCCCCACACGCCCAGCTGGCATTTCTAAGACCCTGTTCTAGCCTCCGGCTCAAGTCGCGGGCAAGAAGCGCAGCGATGGCCGGCACAGCGGGGAGAACGTAGCCGGGAAGCTTTGAACGCGAGACCGTGAAGAAGAGAACGCAGAATCCGGCCCAGCAAAGCAAAAAACAACCCGATGGGGAGATTTCACGCCTTCGCCAGACATTTCTGCTTGAGCCAAAGGCCGAGCACAGCAGCAGGAACGTCCATGGCAGGAAGGCGACCAGCAGAACCGGAAGATAGAACCAGAAGGGCTGGATGTGCTGGAATTCGGCCGTGAGAAAGCGCTTGAAATTGTGCTCGATGATGAAGATGCGGAAGAAATCCGGGTTGCGGCGGGCGCAGAGGAGGTACCAGGGAAGGGCGGTGGCAGAGAGAGTGACGATGGCCAGGGGATGAAAGAGGCGAAACGCGTCGCGCCAGCGTTGGGTGAAGAGCGCCCAGAAAAAAACAGCTCCGCCAGAAAGAAGAATTGCCGCCGGTCCTTTCGCTAGGATGGCAAGGCCCAGGAAAAAACCGAACAGGACGAGCGCGAGCCAGGGCGTTCGGGGGAGCACGGGGGTGTTTTCATCGCGCGTAAGGCCTAGGACAACGGCGGCAGCGACCATGGCGATAGTGAGCATGCCAGTAAAGGGCATGTCGGTGGCGGCGGCGTGCGAGAAGCCGATCATGCCTACGGATGTGGGGAGAAGGAGTAATAGCCAGCGCGCGGCTTCGGCGCCGTAGAGGCGCCAGACCAGCCACGCCAGTGCCAGCGTTGCCAGGAGAGCGGAAATCGCGCTTGGCAGACGCGCTGCGGTCTCGCTTACACCGAAAAGCCTGAAGCACACCGCTGCGCCCCAATAAAAGAGCGGCGGCTTCTCAAACCATGGATTGCCGTAGAGTCGCGGCGTGACCCAGTCGCCGGTTTCGCCCATGTCGCGCGCAATCCACGCGTAACGCGGCTCGTCGGGGCCGGCAAACCCGATCACGCCGAGATGGCGGAAATAGCAAGCGTACAGTGTCGCGAGGATGAGAACGGCCCAGCCGATACTGGCGGCAGTGCCAGCGCGCGGTTTTTCAGCAATGGCGGTATGCGATTCGGTCACGGATGGGAAAGTCTAGCATTGAAACTCTATCTTCAAAGCGGGCTCCTCTTGCATACTGTCGCGCGTCGGCTGCCGAGCGGCCGTATGGGCAACCAATGAAGGAATGGCTCGAATACGCCGTCGTTTGGCTGATCTTGAAGACAATGGGCGCTCTCCCGCGGCCTCTGGCGCGGGCGTTTGCGGCGTCCGTAACGAGTCTGCTCTTTTCCCTCGAGCCAAGGCTGCGGAAAACGGCGGAGTTCAACCTGCGGCTCGCTTTCCCGGATTGGACCGCCGAGCAACGCAAGGACGCGACGCGCAAGATGGTGCGGAATCTCGGCTGGATGGCGGCGGAATTTGCACGATTCCCGCGTCTCGGGAAAGAAAACATCAAGGACGTAGTGATTCTCGAGGGCCACGAAAATTTTTTGGTAGGGCAGGGGCGTGGCCAGGGCGTCCTTTATCTGACGGGCCACATCGGGGCATGGGAACTCTCATCCTTCGCGCATGCGCTCTACGGATATCCTCTGCATTTCATGGCGCGGCCGCTGGATAACAAGCGACTCGACGCGTTGGTCAACGAATACCGCTGCTCTTCCGGCAACCGGCCTATCTTCAAAAATGAGTCCGCGCGCTTCATGCTGAAAATTCTGAAAGACGCGGGAACGGTCGGCATACTTGCGGATCAAAACACCATGCCTGCGGAAGGCGACTTCGTCGATTTTTTCGGCAAGCTTGCGTGCACGACAACCGGTCTCGCGCGCGTGGCTCTGCACACCGGAGCGGCGGTCGTGCCGGGATACGCGTATTGGGATGAGACGATCGGGAAATATCGCTTGCGGTTCGAACCTCCGGTGGAACTGATTCGCACCGGGGATACCGAGCGCGACGTTTTTGAGAATACGCAGCGGTTTACCAAAGTCATTGAAGAGATTATTCGCAGACATCCGGACCAATGGGTTTGGGTTCACAAACGCTGGAAGACGAGGCCTGAAGGCGAGCCGGCGCTGTATGATTTTTGAGAGAGGTCTTCGATGATGCAAACGGCAAAGTCGTTGGCGGATGCAGTTGGCGCAAAGTGGGAGGGCGACGGCGGCGTCGAGTTGCGGGGCGTAGCGGCGCCTGAACGCGCAGGCGCGCACGATCTTATCTACGTGGAGAAGGCCAAGCATGCCGAGCGCGCCGCTGCTTCGGCCGCGCTGTGCGTGGTTGCGGCGGAAAACATTGCGCTGCCCGGAAAGACGGTTCTGCGAAGCGCGCAACCGAAACTGGCGTTTGCAAAAGCAGCCGCTCTGATCCTCGGAAAGGCTCCCATTGCGACGGGCATTCATCCGACGGCGATTGTGGCGCCGCTCGCGAGCGTGAGCGCGAGCGCGGGTATCGGGCCATTTGCGGTGATCGGGGAAGACGCGCGCGTCGGCGAAGGCACGCAAATCGGCGCGCACAGTGTGATCGGCGCGGGCTGCTGGATTGGCGACGCCTGCCGCATTCACCCGCGCGTAACGCTCTATGCGGGCGTTCGCATCGGCCATCGCGTGGAAATTCATTCCGGCGCAGTGATCGGCGCGGATGGTTTTGGCTACGCGCAGGGAGACGGGCGCTATTGGAAATTTCCCCAAGCAGGCATCGTGGAAATCGCCGACGACGTGGAAATCGGCGCGAACACGACTGTCGACCGCGGTTCGCTGGACGACACGCGCATTGCCGAAGGCGTTAAACTGGACAATCTCGTGCACATCGCTCACAACTGCCAGATTGGCGCGCACACCGTGATGGCGGCGCAAGCAGGGCTTTCCGGCTCCTGCGAGTTCGGGAAACATGTCGTCGTCGGCGGCCAAGCCGGTTTTGGCGAACAATGTTATCTGGAAGATGGCGCGGTCATCGGGGGCCAATCCGGCGTCCTCGGAGGGAAAACAGTTCGCAGCGGGCAGACGGTTTGGGGAACGCCTGCGCGTTCGCTCGGAAAATTCAAAGAGCAGTTCGCTTGGCAGGCGCGTCTGCCAGAACTGGCCGCGCGCATCAAAGCGCTGGAAGTGAAGTTGGAAAGCCTGGGCAAAAGGGAAGTGACGTGAGCACGCATCCACGCTGGCGCGTGATCGTCGTTGGCGGGCATACCCGCAGCATCGGTAAAACGCAACTGGTGTGCGACATCGTCAGGGCGTTCCCGAACGCCAACTGGATTGCGGGCAAGATCACGCAGTATGGCCACGGTGTCTGTGCGCAAAACGGGAACCATTGCGACTGCGCTCCCGACGAGCACATTTGCGCTATCGAATGGGAGACGCTGCCGGAGTCGGGCACAGACAGCGCGCGATTTCTGGCGGCGGGTGCGAAGCGCTCTTTCTGGCTGAGAACGAAGCAGGGTTTTCTGGCCGAAGGCCTGCCCTTGATGCGCGAAGCGCTGCGGCAAACGTTGTCGGTAACCGGCCAAGCTTCGCCTCCGCTGATTCTCGAAAGCAATTCGCTTTTGCAATTCCTGAAACCAAGTCTCTACTTCGCGGTGATCGATCCAGCCCGCGAGGATTTCAAAGACTCCGCGCGTGTCGCGCTCGATCGCGCCGATGCGCTCGTGCTTCGCGGCTCCATGGAGACCGCCGCGTCCGCGCCGCCGTGGATAAAGCTTCCCGCCAACCTGCTGCGCACCAAGCCCTCGGTCTCTCAGAAAGAAGGCGAACCCCTCCCGGAGCCCCTCCACGTGCTCATCGAACGGGCATTGCAGTCCCCGCCAAGTATCGTTCTCTAACCGGGTCTGACAACGATTCAGTAACGCTTGTGCATCTTAGAAGTTGACCCGACGCCGGAACGCAGCGATAATTTACTGGTACTTGTGTTACTCGATCTTCAGCGTTCCTGGCGCTCGTGCCAGATATCTTGGGAACTGACTAGGAACAAAGCAGTTAGGCCGCTTGGGAGAAGATGGGGCGAATTTAATCCGTCTTCCTCCCGTTAGACTTTGCTTCGGGGGACGCGATTTGGCAACCGGTACTCGCATTGGGCTAGATAAACCCGTTCCTGCCATACCGCCGATCTGGCACGAGAAAGACCTGTCTGGCTCTCTCGAACAAGCCATCGAAAACGGCGCGAATCACCTGGTTTCGCTGCAAGCCGAGGAAGGGTACTGGCTCGGCGAACTGGAAGCCGACACCACTCTCGAGTCCGACTACATCTATTACCTCTACGTGCTCGGGAAGGCCGATCCTGAACGCATCGCAAAGCTCGCGAATTATGTTCGGCGGCGGCAGTTGCCCGATGGCGGCTGGAATATTTTCCCCGGCGGTCCTTCCGACCTGAATGCGACGTGCAAAGCATATTTTGCGCTGAAGTTGGTCGGCGATGACACGAATGCGCCGCACATGACGCAGGCGCGCGAGACGGTGCACCGGCTGGGCGGCCTGGAACTCACCAACTCCTATGTTCGTTTTTATCTCGCGCTGATCGGTGCCGTTGGCTGGGAGCTGGTGCCTTCGATTCCGCCGGAACTGCTGCTCTTGCCAAACTGGTTTTATTTGAATATTTATGAAATGTCGTCGTGGACGCGCGGCATCGTCATCCCGATGGCGATTCTTTCCGCGTTGCGGCCGGACTGGCGTTTGCCGGAACGCGCTCGCGTCGACGAACTCTTCAAGGACATCTCGCACAAAGCTGCTGCGTTTGACTGGAGCAAGCAGCTTATTTCCTGGCGGAACGTTTTTTTGGCCATCGATCGCGGTTTGAAGCTGTATGAAAAACTTCCCTGGAAGCCGCTTCGCCGCCGCGCGCTTCGCGAAGCAAAAGCGTGGATGCTCGCGCACATGGAGCGCAGCGAAGGCCTCGCGGCCATTTATCCGGCGATGATGAATTCGATTTTCGCGCTGATGGCGCTCGGGCACGGCCCGGATGATCCGCTCACCGCGCGCGAGATTCGCGAGTTTTCGCGCTTCGAGATTGAAGAGGGCGACACCATCCGCATGCAGCCGTGCGTTTCCCCGGTCTGGGATACCTGCATTGCAATGGTTTCCCTCGAAGAAGCCGGACTGCCCGCGGATCATCCCGTGCTTGTGAAGGCGGCGGACTGGATGCTCTCGAAGCAGGTGCTCGGTCCGGGCGATTGGCAGTTCAAAAACAAAGATGCCGAGCCTGGCGGCTGGGCGTTCGAGTTCCGTAATGATTTTTTTCCGGACGTGGACGACACGGCGTTTGTCCTGATGGCATTGCAGCGCGTGAAACATCCGGATCCCGAGCGCATGGAAAAAGCGGTGCGACTGGGCATCCAGTGGCTCCTCAGCATGCAAAACAAGGACGGCGGCTGGGGCGCCTTCGACCGCGACAACGCCCGCCAGCTTTTGTGCAATATTCCTTTTGCTGACCACAACGCCATGATTGATCCTTCGACGGCGGACGTGACGGCCCGTGTTCTCGAGTGTCTCGGCCGATTCGGCTGGCCCGCGGAGCATCCTGCCGTTCAGCGCGGTGTGGAGTTCTTGCTCAAGGATCAGTGTGAAGACGGGTCGTGGTTCGGCCGCTGGGGCGTAAATTACGTCTATGGCACGAGCGGCGCATTGCGGGCTCTCGAAACGGTTTCGCTTACGGCGAAAGAATTTTGCCAGCGCGCGGTGAGATGGTTGCGGGCCATTCAGAAGGCGGACGGAAGCTTCGGCGAATCCCTGTGGAGTTATACGGACCCAACTACCAAAGGGCAGGGAAATAGCACGGCTTCGCAAACCGCCTGGGGCCTCATCGGACTTCTCGCGGGCGCCCAGGCCAATGATCCTGCAATTCAGAAAGCGGTTGCGTATCTCATCCACCAGCAAAATACGGATGGTTCCTGGAGCGAAGCCGAATTCACAGGCACTGGCTTTCCGGGCGTCTTTTATTTGAAGTATCACCTGTACCGCAATTCGTTTCCGCTGTACGCGCTGGCACGCTTCCGTAATCAGGTGCAGGGTCCGCACGAATATTGCGCCATGAAATTCCAGCCAGCTGAATTCCAGCTGCGGAGCGGATTCTAGAGCCCGCGATGACGTTTTCTCTGCGGCTCACCGCGGATCTTGGTCTTGCTTTGGCGGCCCGCGCTCTCAGCAAGAAATCTGGTTCGCCTCCTGTTCTGCAGCTTTCGTCTGAAAATAATTTCGATTCTGCCGCCATTTCCTCTGCCGAGGGCCGTACCGAGCGAAAGGACTCTTCGTTTCGCTCCGTCCGGCGTGTCTCGCGATTTCGTTCTCCCATCCTTTGGGTCGGCGGCGTCGAGCCACTCGATCATCCCGAAGCAGCTCGTTTTGCCAATGCCCTCGCGGCTTCCGGGCGTCACGTCTTCCTCGGAACTTCCGGGGCCTCCTTGAAACGGCGTCTTCATGAGTTTCAGCCAAGCTCGCGTTTTTACTTCGCGGTTCGTTTCGGCGGGCGCCAGCCGTCCCCTAACCATCCTACTTCCCGTGAGGGCGCGTTTCGCGTGGGTCTGGAAGCGCTGCGCATGGCGCGGCTCGCCGGTTTTCTCACTTGCGCGCATCTGGTCTTGCCTTCGGACGCGGCCGCCGCCGAGGTCGAGCCGTTGCTCGCTGAAATTCAAAAGCTCGACACCGATGGTTTCTTGATTACGTGTGAGGAGTCCACGCTCGAACTCGAGAAGCTTGCCGTTGCTCTGCGCCGCCGTTTGCACGGCCGACGCTGGGCGCTGCTCTCGCACCTCCTGGATACCGGCGTTTTGCCTGGAAAGGTGAGCACCGCTCTGGAAACTGGGCCACAGCCATTGCCGCCAGCCCGGCCCGGGCGCTATGGCGAAGGCGCCGAAGCCGGATGACCACTCTCGTCACAGGCGCCTCGGGCTTTCTCGGCAGCCACGTTGCGCGGCAACTGGTCGCTCGGGGCGACCCCGTCCGGGTATTGATGCGCCCCTCCAGCACCAACCGTGCCGTCGGGGATCTTTCCCTTGAATACGTCACCGGCGATTTGCGCGATCCCCGGTCCCTCGAACGCGCCTTGGCTGGCGTGAAATGCGTTTTTCACGTGGCGGCTGACTACCGCCTGTGGGCCAGGAAATCGCGTGATATTTATGACTCGAACGTTGGCGGCACGAAGAATCTTCTTGAGGCCGCGAAGCGCGCTGGTGTGGAAAAATTCGTCTATACAAGTACGGTCGCCACGGTGGCCGTGGACCGCCCGGAACTGCCGACAGAAGCCACCGACGCCAGACTCGAAGAGATGGTGGGCCACTACAAGCGCTCGAAATGGATGGCTGAAGCTGAGGCGCTCAAAGCCGCGAAGGAAGGGTTGCCGCTTGTGGTTGCCATGCCGACAACTCCTGTCGGTCCTGGCGACTGGAAGCCCACGCCGACGGGAAAAATCGTTCTCGACTTTCTAAATGGAAAAATGCCGGGATATGTCGAGACCGGACTGAATTTTGTTGGCGCCGAGGAATGCGCGGCGGGCCACCTGCTTGTCGCGGAAAAAGGCAGAGTGGGCGAACGCTATCTTCTCGGCTCCGAAAATCTTACGCTCAAGGCGATGTTGGATATGTTGGCCGGGATAACAGGTCTGCCGGCTCCCGCTCTGAAGATTCCTCACGGGCTGGCTTTGGGTGTAGCCTACATGAATACGATATTTTCGCGGCTGGTTGGAAAAGAGCCGCAAATTCCCGTCGAGGGCGTGAAAATCGCGCGGCACATGATGTTTGTGGATTGCACGAGGGCGCAACGCGAACTTGGTTTTAAGCCCGGCTCGGTCGCGGCAGCACTGGAGCGCGCGGTCCGTTGGTACGAAGCCAATGGTTATGTAAATCCCCGTCGCGTCAAGAAAATGCAGCGTGCCGCCGCCTAGGGCAGGGTCACGGGGAGCTCGTCCGGCCAGCAGGGGGGCCAACGTTACTGGGGGCGGGGCCTGTTTATCCCGGAAACGTTCCGCTCGATGCAGCACGGACAAGTTGTAGCCATAGGCTTCCGTCCGGCATCATAAGGTTTACAGCAGCTTTTCAGACTCATGCGCATCCTGGTCACCTTCGCCATCAAAGCCGAGTTCTCGCAATGGTCCTCGCGTCATCCGTTCGTGCCTTACGAGTTTGAGAATTGGGAGCGTCGCCGCGAATTCGATCTCTTCAAAGCCAACATCGGCTCGAACGAAGTGACCGTGCTTCTTACCGGCATAGGCGGTGACAATGCTGTCAAAGCGCTGGCGTCGATCCCTCTTGAATTTCACGAAGTCTGCATTTCTTCCGGCCTCGCCGGTTCGCTCGAAGCGGACTTGAAGCCGGGGGACATCGTCGCAGCGTCGACGACGGAAACGCTCGAGAAGGGTTGCAAAGCCGGAAGCGATGCGGGCCTGATAGAGCTTGCCGTTGCGTCCGGGGCAAAAGCTGTGAAGGTTTCCCTGACATCTGAGAAAATAATTGCCACTGCAGGAGAGAAAGAAGATCTGAGCCGGAAGGGGAGCATTGTGGAGATGGAGTCCACCTATATCCTGGCAGCTGCCGCCGAAAAGCATGTGCCGTGTGTGGCCGTTCGCGCCATTAGCGACGCGGCCGACGAAGATCTGCCCGTTGATTTCGCGCGCATTCTCGATTCTCATGGCCACCTGAGGATGGGCGGGTTGCTTAAAGAAGTCGGCCTCAGCCCTTACCGCATCCCTCTTTTGATTCAGTTCGGACGGCAGAGCCGCGCGGCAAGCCGATCCCTGGCTGATTTTTTGGATCGCTATATTTCTCTCGTCTCAGAAAACTGGACAAGAGCCGCCGCTAGGAAAGCAGAAGAGGTTTCCCTGACATGAGCAACCTCGGGACAGCGGCCGAGACGTTGACGTCGCTCGGGCCAATTCCGAAAACCATGCGTGCGGGCGTCTACCGCGACAAGGGCGTGGTGCGTGTAGAGGAAGTCCCGGTCCCCGAAGTCGGCGAAGGAGAAGTGCTCATCAAAGTCGCTGCCTGCGGCATCTGCGGCACGGACATCAAGAAAATTTTCCAGCGTTACGTCGAACCGCCCCAAATCCTCGGCCACGAACTTGCGGGGAAGGTCGTGGCAGCAGGGTCAGGCGTTAGAAAATGGACGCCCGGCGATCGTGTCATGAGCTTCCACCACACTCCGTGCGGACGATGCTTCTACTGCGAAAAGCGCCTTTTCTCGCAGTGCAAGCAGTACAAAACAACTGGCCTTACCGCTGGTTTCACTCCGAATGGCGGAGGGTTTGCCGAGTACGTGAAAGCCATGCCATGGGTTGCAGAACGCGGCATCGTCGCCCTCCCGGACGATGTCAGCTTTGAAGAAGCCACTTTCATCGAGCCCATCAATACCATTGTAAAGGCCGTTCAGAAGGCGCGAATCACGGCTGGAGAGAACGTGCTCATCCTGGGCTGCGGCCCCATCGGGCTCCAGTTGCTGATGGTCAGCAAGCTGGAAGGGGCCAGAATATATACCAGTGATCCAATTCCACAGCGGCGACAAAAAAGCCTCTCCCTCGGCGCCTTAGAGTCGTTTGACCCAACCAGTGGTAAGCTTGTAGAAGAGGTACGGGCCCGCACGGACGGTCGGGGTGCGGACGCGGTGCTGGTAGCGGTCGCCGATCCGTCGGTGGTAACGGATGCTTTGGCAACAGCGCGGCCCGGGGGGCGCGTTTTGCTATTCGCGGCAAACGACCCGGTTACCAGGATCGAGTTTCCTGCCGCGGCTGTGGGCATCGACGAAAAGGAAATCCTGGGCAGCTATAGCGCGGCTGTGGACATCCAAGATTCAGCTGCGGATCTGGTGTTGGGAAAGAAACTGCCGGTGATGCAGATCGTCACCCACTGTTTCCCACTGGATAGAATTCAGGAAGCCCTGGAACTTGCAGCCAGGCCAACGGCCGAATCGCTGAAGATTCTGATTACGCACGCATGAAGACAACGACCACGAAGAAGACGGAAATTGGCGAAGAAGTGAAGTTCGCCGTCGCGCGGGCCGCGGTTCCCTCGAAGATGACCGCCGCCGTGCTGTACGGCAGCGAAGATCTGCGCATCGAGATGATCGATGTGCCGCATCTCGCTGTCGACGAAGTGCTTCTCCGTGTCCGTCTGGCGCTGACCGACGGCACGGACCTGAAAGTCTGGAAGCGCGGCTACCACGCCAAAATGATTCAGCCCCCGGCTGTGTTTGGCCATGAAGTCGTAGGCGACATCGCCGCTGTCGGAAAGCGCGTGGACGCCCGCTGGCGCATTGGCATGCGCGTCGTCGCCGCGAATTCTGCACCCTGCTTACGCTGCTATCACTGCCGCCGCGGCCAGGAAAATCTTTGCGAGGATTTGCTCTTCAACAATGGCGCGTATGCCGAATACATGCGCATCCCCGGACGCATTGCGATGGAAAACATGCTGGAAGTGCCGCACTCCGTCGATGACGGAAGCGCCGCGCTCGTCGAGCCGCTCGCCTGCGTGCTTCGCGGCATTCATGAGATGGAAGTGCGGGCAGGCGATACCGCGGCCGTGATTGGCTGCGGGCCCATTGGGTTGACATTTGTCCGAATGCTTTCGCGGCGCGGCGTACGCGTGATTGCTCTGGCCCGCCGCTCCGCGCCGCTCGATGTAGCCCGCAGGCTCGGCGCGATTGCCACCATCAACGTGACGGAAACGCCGGACGTTGTCGCCGCCGTAAAGGTCTTGACCGACGATAAACGCGGTCCCGATTCGGTCGTCGAAGCCGCGGGCAATCCCGCGACCTGGCAACAAGCTCTGGCCATGATTCGCCGCGGCGGGGTGGTGAATTTCTTCAGCGGCTTGCCGTCGGGCACGAGCGTGGCGATCGATCCCGCCGGCATCCATTATTCCGAGATCAAGCTGATTTCGCCCTTTCACCATACGCCGCGCTTTATCCGCGAAGCTCTGGAAGCTATCCGCCGCGGCGATATCGTGGGGCAAGATTTCGTGACGGAGGAAATTCGCCTGTCCGATCTGCCGCAGGCCTTCGAGCGAATGAAAGCGCGCAGCGGCGAAATCAAACTGGCCGTGAGGCCGTGACTTTGGAGTACGGCAGCCATGAGGCTGGCGTGCCAAAGAGCTTCGATCTAATTCTTTAGTGTCCACTTACCTTCTGTCTGTAGCTTTTGTCATTCCGAGCGAAGCGAGGAACCTGCTTTTCTATGCTGCGTCCTGGTGAACTGGAAATTGCCGAAAACGCTCCGGCGGACAACTGCTCGGCCGCAGAAGCACAGCAATACACGCGCTGGCTGGCCACGCATCACTACGAGAATTTCAACGTTGTCTCCTGGCTGCTCCCAAAAGATCTGCACCAGCATTTCTATAATGTCTACGCGTATTGCCGCTGGGCCGATGACCTCGGCGATGAAGTTCCCCAAAAAGAGCGCGCCCTCGAACTGCTCGACTGGTGGGAGCGCGAACTCGATTCTTGTTACGATGGCCGCCCGTCGCATCCCGTTTTTGTCGCGCTAGGCGAGACCGTCGGCTCAAAAGCCATTCCCAAGCAGCCGTTTGCCGATTTGTTGAGAGCCTTCCGTCAAGATCAAAACGTGAAGCGCCATCCATCCTGGGAATCGATGATCGGCTATTGCGTCTATTCCGCAAACCCCGTCGGACGCCTTGTGCTGTATCTTTGCGGCTACCGCGACGAAGAACGCCAGGCTTTGTCCGACGCCACGTGCACGGCGCTCCAGCTGGCGAATTTCTGGCAAGACGTCAGCCGCGACCTCGAGAAGGGCCGTATCTACATCCCGCTCGATGTCGCCGCTTTCCACGGCCTAACCGAGACCGACATCGTCGACCGCCGCTTCGACGAGCGTTACGTCAACCTGATGAAAGATTTGATCGCGCGCACCCGCGTTCTCTTTGCGCAAGGCGCACCGCTGGCAAAAATGGTCGGTGGCCGCCTGAGCGTCGACCTCGAAATGTTCAGCCGCGGCGGCGTAGCCGTTCTCGATGCCATTGAAGCGATGGGCTATGACACGCTCCACCGCCGCCCCGCGATCAGCAAAGCCAAGCAGGTCACCCTCCTCGGCCGCTCCCTCTTAACGCATCTGGTCGCCAAGCCCATCCGCCCCGAATCCCAAAGCGGCGGTTTCGAGTACCTGACGCCCCAGCCCGCGGTGCCGTTCGTGGGGATCCCCGCCTCTGGCTCTTACGAGCAATGTCATCGCATCGCGCGCGCCGCCCACAGCAATTTCTACTACGCCTTCTTCCTACTTCCCAAACAGCGCCGCGACGCTCTCGCCGCGCTCTATGCCTTTATGCGTTTAGTCGACGACGTCGCCGACGAAGGCCACGATCTCGCTTCGAAGCAACGAGGCCTCGCAGACTGGCGCGCCGCGCTCGACGATGCCATCACCGGCCAGGTCCAACTCGTTGACGGCTCAGCCGCGCTCACGTCGGCAGCCCCGGCAGGTGCCGCCGAAGTCTTGCCCGCGCTCGTCGACACCATGCAGCGCTACAAAATGCCCGCGCGCTATCTCCACGATCTTATCAGCGGCGCCGAAATGGACCTGACTCTGCGTTCCTACCCGACTTTCGACCGGCTCCGCGAATACTGCTACCGCGTTGCCGGAACGGTCGGCCTGACCTGCACGCACGTTTTCGGTTTCCACGATCCCCGCGCCCTCGATCTCGCCGAAAGACTCGGCCTAGCATTTCAGCTAACCAACATTATTCGCGACGTCCACGAGGACTACGCCGTAGGCCGCGTCTATCTCCCCGAAGAAGACCTGGCGCGCTACGGAGTTTCCCCGCAGGATTTTGGCAAGAGCGAAGCAACTTTGGGAGTCCGCGAACTCCTCCGTTTTGAAACAGACCGTGCCTGGCAATGTTATGAAGAAGGCGCCGCTCTTTTCGGCTTGATCGACCACGATAGCCGCGGGGCCCTCTGGCTGTTGGTACATACGTATAGCGCTTTGTTAGCCCGCATCGAGTCCCTCGATTTCGCCGTTTTTGGCGAACGGGTGCGTCTGTCGAAAGCGGAAAAAATGCTGTTCATCGCAAAGGCGCGCTTCGGCCGCCTCTCGGAAGAGAATATTGTTGAAAAGCGTAATCGTGATCGGCGGCGGGCTGGCGGGACTGGCAGCCAGCGTCGCGCTGGCTGAAGCGGGCTGGCGCGTTCGTCTGTTTGAGCAGCGCCCGTTCCTCGGAGGACGCGCGGCTTCCTACGTCTTGCCCGACGGCGAGCACGTCGACAATTGCCAGCACGTCACCTTCGGATGCTGTACCAACCTCGCAGATTTCTACCGCCGCGTCGGCTCCGCCGGCAAGATCAAATTTTTCGACCGCCTGGTACTTCTCGACCCCCAGGGCCGCCGCGGCGAGATGCACGCCGGCATCCTCCCCGCGCCCTTTCATATGACCGGATCGTTCCTCGCCTTTTCTCCCCTGGCTTTCAAAGACAAGCTCTCGATCGCCCGCGCCTTCTACGCCATCTTGGAAAGCGGCGGGCACCCGCCTGAGGTCGACGAACCCGGCGGAATTTCCATGCTCGAATGGCTTCACCGCCAGAAGCAGACTCCGGCGGCCATCTCCCGCTTCTGGCGCACGGTTCTCGTCAGCGCTCTTTCCGAGGAGCTCGATCGCATCGACGCCCGCTACGGCATCGACGTTTTCTGGAAAGCCGTTCTCTCCAATAAGACCGGCTACCGCATGGGCGTGCCCGCCGTCGCCCTCGGCGATCTCTACGAAGGCTGCCGCGCCGCCATCGAAGAGAAGGGCGGGCAAGTCGTCTTTCGCTCGCCCGTGCGGGGCCTGCGCATCGAAAACAAAAAGCTGCTCGCTGTGCTTTTCGACCAGGGCCGCGAAGAAACCGCCGATGCTTTCGTGTTGGCTGTTGCTCATCTCGCGCTTTCCGAGCTTTTACCCGAAGACGCCAAGCTCATCGATAGCGGCCTCGCCAATCTCGACAGAATCGCGAACGCGCCCATCACCGGCGTACATTTCTGGTTCGACCGCCAAGTCATGAGAGAACCCTTCCTCAGTTTGCTCGACACCACCACACAATGGATCTTTAACAAATCCGCCCTCTATGCTGGCGCAAACGGCACAGGGCCCGCCCCGTCGGAGAGAGGCCAGTATCTGCAACTGGTCATCAGCGCCTCTTACGATTTTCTGCAAAAGCCGCGCCAGGAAATCATCGATCTCTGCCTCAAGGAAGTCCGCCACGCGCTGCCCGCTGCTCGCGAAGCGAACCTCCTGAAAGCCACCGTTATCAAAGAAGCCGCCGCCACATTTTCGCCGCAACCTGGCGTCGACCGTTGGCGTCCAACTCAACAGTCAACCATCGGCGGCCTATTCCTCGCTGGCGATTGGACCGCAACCGGCTGGCCCGCCACCATGGAAGGGGCTGTTCGCAGTGGCTATCTTGCCGCGGAAGCGGTTTTGCGCTCGGCTGGAACGCCCAGACAATTTCTTCAGCCCGATTTGAAGCCTGACGGTCTGGCGGGTTTGTGGGTAAAAAGCTAGGACCGCGTTGGATGCCCGGGAAGCGTAAGTTCCTCGAATCGTTTGTCGAGCGCCAGGTGTTCCTCGGAGTTGCTTTGCCGGAACGCCTCGTATGCTTTTCTGGTTTCCCGGAAATCGCAAGTTACAAGGGTGCGCTCGCCGAATGGATCGCGCCGAAGGAGAGTTCGCTGCTGCGCGGAATCACGCCGGAACAACTGAGCCCAATTGCCGGACGGCCCGTATACGCTTTCAAACCGTTCGTCACATCCCCGCTTGACATCGAACTCCCAGAGGACTAAAAACATAGATGTCCCATCTCCTGCTTGGACGTAGCCAATCCTGTTCTGAACCTCTGGTAAAGATTGTGCTGTGGGCCGAGTGTAGCAATCCGGTCGGATACATACCACGGTTAGAGTGCGTACCAACGCGGAAGTCTGGTGAGTTGTAGTCACAGTCCGGCATTGTGTCCGGACGGAGGCGTTTGTGGATCGTAAGTACGGCCATCGCGGCTATCGCGACACGGAAAAAGGCGAAAAACGAGAAAAGCACGACCGCAAGCCGCCACAAGGCGGTCCGCGGTCGGATCAGTTTGGTCCGCGCACCCCGCGCATGGTCGGCACGGTCACGCGCGGCCGATGTTCTAACTGCGGCGCGGTTCTGACGGCAGGCTTCGACCCCAACGGTAAATGTCCCAAGTGCCAGTTCGAGCTTCACAGCTGCAAGCAATGCCGATTCTTCGATTCCGGGGCGCAATTTGAGTGCACGCAGCCTATCCCCGAACGTATCACTCCCAAAGACTCGAGGAACGACTGCAAATTCTATGAATTCAGAATGACCATCGAGAAAGATACCGCTCCCACCTCTTACGCCCAACCCGCCCAGGTGGCGGCCGCCGCTCCCCCGCCGCGCACCAACGACGCCCGTCAGGCCTTCGAGGATCTTTTCAAAAAGTAGTTCGCGCTGTATGGCGGTCGCCGCCCCGTCCTAATGGATTCTCTATCCCGCTAATCCCCGAGTCTCTCCGGTTTTTTATCTGATGCTCCCCTGACAATAAATTTTAACGATATTCCCGATGCAAAGGTTTCGTTGGCCTTCTCCTTCAGCCGCTTTCACAATGCCCTCACACGGAGTCCCTCAATCGAACTCCGCGAGCTTTTCTAGGTAAGGTCAGACGGCCCGGCAAACTTCGGGAGGATCAAACATGAAGAAGCGCATTCTGCTTTTTATTTCCGTCCTTTTCCTCTTCGCCATGCCTCTTCTCGCCCAGGACGACAGTCATTCGAAGAAGACCACCAATTGCTCCGGTACCATCAGTCAGGACGGGCTGAGCTTTGTCAGCGACAAGGATCATCGCACCTGGAAGATCGCCAACCCTGGGGCTCTGCGCGACATGGAAGGCCATCATGCCAAGCTCGTCTACCGTCTCACTTCCAATGCCGGTGAAATTTTCGTGACTTCTGCCTCGATCGTCCAGGAACAGCCTACCGTCGCCCGCAATCCCGGCGATTCCTCTTTCCGCCCTTAATGGGACCTTGGCCCGGCGAAATCCCCGCTGGTTCTTCGTCTCAGATGCGACGTCCGGCCGTGCGCATTCTGCAAGTCGTTTGTTCCCGTGACCGCTGGTTTTCCGCAGTAAAAAGTAAATCGAGCAAGTTACCTCGAGGGGCCTCGAGGACTGCAAATGATTGCGCCGCTCGCGCCAGGGATTGATCAGGTACTCTAAAATACGCGAAAGTCGGCCATCGCATTTGACCCTCCCCTTCGCGCGAAAGCACTGCGCAACAAATTTCGCCTCGCCGGGTTGTTCGAGAGTGCGTTCAATCCATCGAACGAAGATGGGCGACACCGGCGCGGGAGTCCGATTCCTGTTCTAGGGGACTGGCAACCCTCGGGGCGTCAATCCCATCTGTTTGTTTAGCAACTGCAGGATAGCTGGTACGTAGCTGGAGTCGGTAGAGTACGCACTTGCTGCCGCTGGGGCACTCCCTGCTCTGTCCCTCGCTTACTGCGCGGGTGTGTTTTGTCTCGAGGGCAGGCACGTCATGAACGGAAAACTTTCTTGGCTTCTTTCTATTTTTTGTGCGGGTTTTTTCGCTGCTCCGACATTCGCGCAGTGCAAGAACCAGCAAGACCGGGCCTGCTGGAGTCTTCAATATATTCTTTATGCGGCGGAAACCGATTTTCGTGAGTTTCGCGTCGGTACACCGCTGAAGCCTGGCGATCCCAAGATCACACCTCCCCATCCGGACCTTTCGGTGGGCGCAATCCACGTGCCCTGTCATACAGATCTCTGGTTAAAAAGCGAAGTGGCCGTATACATGTGCTCCGCGGAGCTTCCAGACCAGGAAGCGGAGGAGTGGTACGCCAAGACGATGGCCGACCTTCATGAGCTGCAGTATTTGTGGCAGTTCAAGAGTGAGTCGCCTGGAGCCGATCATTATGTCGACGCGGGGCCGCAGGGTTGCGAACTCGCCCAGGTGGAAACAACCAGCTACGGCGGAAATCACGTGGAAGATCCTTACATCGTAGACGGGCCTTACCTCGGGCAGTGCCCCTTGCATCTGCAAATTGTTCGGCGGGCTGACGGCACGGCGAGGATTTCTTTTTGGGTAAACTCGTCAGCGAACCTGGCGCGTAGTCCGGGGCCGCCGTCGAGATCCCTCGAGCTGTCGGCATTGGCCAAGTCGGAAGCACCGCAGCCGCGCGCAGGTTCGGCCCCGGCAGAGACACCCCGGCCCGCGGCAACCACTGCGCCAGCACCTGCTGCGCCAGCACCTGCTGCGCCGACAACTACAGATAACTTGCACGTTGAGCCTGCCGTGGGGAATTCCGGAGAGCGCTCCTTGAAAAAGTACGGCGACTGCGACGATCTGTGCCAGGGTCTCAAGAAGGTACTGGAAAACCGCGCCAGTTCGTTCCGGCAACTAGGGGGCAGGAGCAGAACCTCCCTGCCTTCCAGAAGCGCCTCACTTGAGGATACGGTCAAACTCTCCGGGGCAGCGAGCTGCTTGCTCCATGAGGAGCGTTCCCTGGGCACAGGATCCTCCAGAAGAGAGGGAGCCGTCTCGGGCGCCTATTTCGCACCAGTTTCCACGGAGAGCGCCAAGGCGACTTCGTCGCGGGCAGCTGGCAGGCCACGAACGCAGTACGTTTGCTACTGGCCGCAAGATTCGGAGGCGGCCGCGGAAAGTGAATTTCTTGATCTCGTAGGGTTGCTGCGGTTGCTGATACCTTCCAGCTGGTTGACAGAACAGAGCGTCGAGGCCGACGAACTTTCAGGCGCGCAGATGACGGTCTGGTCCGCTCGGGATTCCAAGCATCGGTCCGCCATCGGGCTGTACCTGAACGGCAGATCCGTGGGCTTGCATATTTCTGCGGGGGAGTAGGGACCACTTCAACCCGCCAAGAGAGACGGCCGGGACTTTCAGGCCCTGTTCGATACGCCCTATCTTGTCTGGTTATATCAGAGGACGACGCTATTAACTCCGGGCAGGTAGTCGGAATCTGAACCACTTCCCAGATTTCGGATGAATACATCCTTCCAGACTCAGGCTAATATCTGACAGGACTCTGCTCCACTCTCCGGATGCACGGGGGGAGCATCAACTCTCCGAGGCGTTTATGGATGAGCCTGTCAACGTCGTCCTCAAGTTCGAACGTGCTATCAATTCACACGACGCGGGTGCCGTTTGCTCGCTACTCGCACCCGATTCCGTTTTCCTCGATTCCTTGGGTAATCGCATTGAGGATGCCGCCAAGATGCGCCCCGCATGGGAAGGCTATTTCAAAATGGTGCCGGATTATACGATTTCGCATTCCGAAATCTTGGCGGGCGGGGATTCCGTGGCAGTGTTTGGCACTGCCCATGGCACATTTTCGAAAGACGGCAAGCTCTCGAAAGAGGACTTCTTCAAAATTCCCGCGGCTTGGCGGGCCGTCGTGAAGGACGGGAGGATTGCGCTATGGCAGATCTTCGCCGACAACGAGCCTTTACGGATCGTCATGCGGAGGCATTCCTAAGGATAGGAAGCGGCGAACATTCGGAGAGTCGTATTTCCGAAAATTGACCGTCCACCACTGTTCATCACCTCGCAAAAACTCCCTCCCCGGTGCATACTGTTACGCTTTTCTTCCCAAGGAGCTGATGATGCTGAAACAGCGCGGACTTCTCTCCGTTGTTTTGATTCCGCTTTTGTGGTCTTTCGCGCACGCCCAGGAAAAACCGAAACCCGCCGGCCATGTGCCCTCGCCGAGCGAATTCCTCGGCTTCGAAGTCGGCGCCGACCGCAAACTAGCCGACTATCGCCAAATCTCTTCGTACTTCAAAGCGCTCGCTGCCGCCTCGCCGCGCGTCGAAATCCAGGTTCTCGGCAAGACCACTCTTGGCGAAGAGATGTTCATGGCCGTCATCTCCACGCCGGAAAATCTCGCCAACAAAGCCAAGTACAAGGAGATCGCCCACAAACTCGCTGATCCTCGTGGTCTCTCTCCGCAACAAATCGACGAGCTCGTCCGCGGCGGCAAAACCATCTTCCTTCTCACCTGCAACATCCACTCCACCGAGATCGGCTCCAGCCAAATGTCCATGGAATGGGCCTATCAACTCGCCACCACGCAGGATCCTGAATACCTTCGCCGCCTGAACGATTCGATCATCCTGCTCGTTCCTTCTCTCAATCCCGACGGCGAAACCATGGTCACCGAGTGGTACAGAAAATATCTCGGCACCAAGTACGAAGGCGGCGAGATGCCCTACCTCTATCACCACTACGTCGGCCACGATGACAACCGCGACTGGTTCATGCTCACGCAAATCGAAACCAAAAACGTCAATCAGATGGTCTACCACGAATGGTTTCCGCAATTCTGGCTCGACGAACACCAGATGGGCGAAAACGGTCCGCGCATCTACATTCCCCCCAACGCCGATCCCGTCGCCAAGCTCGTCAATCCCCTCGTCCACCGCGGAAACAACCTCATGGGCGCGGACATGGGCTGGCGTCTCGAAGAAGCAGGGAAGTCCGGCGTGATTTTCGGTTATTCCTTCGACGCCTACTGGCCCGGCGGCACGCGCAACACCGGCTGGTGGAAGAACATGTATGGCGTTCTAACGGAAGTCGCCTCCGCGCGCATCGCCTCGCCTATCGACGTCACGCCTGATGAGCTCCAAGGCGGAGCGAAGGGCCTCGCGACCTATGAACAACAAATCAATTTTCCCAATCCGTGGCCGGGTGGCCTGTGGCGTCTTCGCGACATCATGGACTACGAGCTCATCGTCTCGAGCGCGGCCCTCGAAACCGTAAGCAAGTTTCGGCAGGAACTTCTCCGCGGCGTTGCCACCATGGCCACGCAAGCTGTGCAGTCCGCGGCCGCCGAAGTCTGCTGGCGGATTCCCATCGAAGACCAGCGCGATCCCGTCACCGCTGCCCGCCTCGTCGCTCTTCTTCTCGAGCACGGTGTCGAAGTCCGCATCAACTCCGACGCAAAGGTTTTTCTCGTTCCCACCGCGCAGCCCTATGGCCGCTTTGTCGACGAAATGATGGGCATCCAGCGCTATCCCGAAGTTCGTCCCGCGGCCAACAGCGGCATTCTTGAGCCTTACGACGTCGCCGCGTGGTCTCTCCCGCTCATGATGGGCGTCAAAGCCGAGCGGGCCTCCATTCGTCCCGATGTGCTCAACTCCTCCCGCATTCTGAAAACCCCGGAGTGGCCGAGCGGGGGCCTCTCGAACGCCGGCGGCAAATATTTTTCCATCGCTGCTCACGAAAACAATATCTTTGCTCTCGCCAATGCCATGCAAACCGCCGGTGGCCAGGTCTTTCTGTCGCAAAAGCCCAACGAGACTCCTGAATTCCTCTTCGCCACTCACGCGCAGCTTGCCGCCAACGCCGAAAAACTCCACCTCCAACTCGTTCCTCGCCCCGATCTTCCCCAGGGTGCCACGCCGCTCAAACCCGTTCGCCTTGGGATCTATAAGTCCTACCTCGCCGAAATCGATGAAGGTTGGACGCGCTTTCTGCTCGATCAGTACGGCTTCAAGTACAAAAGTCTTGAAAACAAGGAAGCGCGCGCGGGCAACCTGAACAACGCCTTCGACGTCATCATCCTCCCAGACTCTTCGCGCGAGGCCATCGTCGAAGGCAAAGAGAGCCGGTTCGGTTTTTCTGAAGAATTTCCGCCCGAATACGCCGGCGGCATCGGCAAGGAAGGGGTCAAGGCGCTCCGCGAATTCGTCGAAAAAGGCGGCACGCTTATCACCTTGGCCAACGCCAGCGACGTCCTTCTCGGCGAAGACTTCGGCCTGCCCATCCGCAACACGCTTGCCAGTCCCGGCGCCACACAAGGCCGCGCCGCCGTCACCACTTCCGACTTCAACATCCCCGGCTCTCTCCTGCGCGTATACCTCGATACGAACCACCCCGTCGCCGCCGGCATGCCCCACGAAATCAATGCCTTCCTAGACTCGCCCATCGCCTTCCAGACTTCCGTGCCCCCTCCCGACATCCAACGTTCCGTCATCGCTTGGTATCCCGACGACGCCAAAGACATCCTCGTCTCCGGCTACGCCCATGGCGCCGAACGCCTGCAACGCAAAGCGGCTGCCGTGGCCTTCACAAGAGGAAAAGGGAAGATTGTCATGTTCGGCTTCCGCGTCCAGCATCGCGCGCAAACCGAAGGCACCTTCCAACTTCTCTTCAACGCCATCTACTGGGGAGCCATGTAGGGAGGTAAATCTCCAGGTAGGAACTAACGAAGAGTGTCATCCCAAGCGGAGCGAGGGATCTGTTTTTTCATTCTTGTCTCTTGCCGAGAAAGCCGTCCGGCAACAGGACGTCAACTCTATCGACGGCGCCTCAGGCCGAATATCGGGCCGTATTCACTCGCCCGCCAACTCCCGCCATCTCGGCATACTCCCGGCCCGAGCTCTCCGGCGCCAGCACCCACAACGTGTAAATCCCGAGCGCCGTCCCAAAGGGAATCCGTATCAACGCCAGACACGCCACCACAATTCCCAACACTCGCGCCCACGGCTGCCGCTCATACAATCCCCAAGCCAGCACCAAATGAACCACTCCAAACAAGGTCAGAAAGACTCCCGTTGAAAACATCCCGCCCCAAACGAGCGATCGAATCCCTGGCTCCCAGTTCCCGAATGGCCAGCCCCCGTCAAAAACCAGCCTTCGAAACATCATCCACCACGCGACGCCCATCAACCGCAAGATCCCGTTCGCCAGCCAAAATCCCGCCACAATATTGATGTTTCGTCCGACGCGCCCATCGCCCGCCGCCCGCGCCACCGGAGCCGTCCGGCCCATCGGCACAGCCGCCGGCGCCGCCGCCATCAACTGCTTCCCGCACGAAGTGCAGTATTGGCTCCCGGAGTTGAAAGCTGTCCCACATCGATCGCAGTACATGATTCTGCCCTCCCTCCGCTCTGGCGTTTGTCCGATACCCCTTTGTTCCATACTACGCAGCCCGCCCCAGGAAAGTTCCACGCCTTCCTTGCCTGCCGCCCGCTCGCTTGAAGTCCCTCTCACCCGGGGCTCTCGACATGCCCCCCGGGCGTGCCCGCGCGTCCGCCACAGTGTATATTCAGTTCGCAGTTTCCCTAAGCCGGTTCCGCCACCCGAGGGGTGAGCTGCCATGCGCCGAACAATCCGAGCCGCCGCAATCCGCTCTTCCCGCCACTGTGCCCTGCTCGTCTTGGCGCTTCTCGCAGCCGCATTTTCTCTCTCTGCCGCGGAAACGCCACCCGCTCTCATTCACGGCCTGTGGGTCTGGAAGAGCCCGGCCGTCCTCGCCGCCCCCCACGCCGCCGAGTCCCTCCGCGATTTCTGCACATCCGCGGGCATCAACGAAGTCTACGTTTCCGTCTCCCCGCGCACCGAAGCCGCTGAAGAAGGCCAGCTCGTCCACCTCATCGGCCTTCTGCATCGTTCCAACATTCGCGTGGAAGCCTTACTTTCCAGCACCGACGCCGACGAGCCGGGCAAACACCGCGATTCGCTAGTCCAAAAAGTCCGGAGCATCGTGGAATTCAATCAGAAGCACCGTGCCGAGCGCTTTGACGGCATTCACCTTGACGTCGAGCCTCAGCAGCGCCCCGAAAATAAAGGTCCCGGCAATCTCCGCTTCCTGCCCGGCCTCGCCGAAGCCTTTCGCGCCGTCCTCGCCGTAGCCGAGCCGGCCGGCCTAACCGTCAACGCCGACATCCAGAACAAACTTCTCAAAGGCGACGCAAGCCAGCGAAAAATGCTTCTCTCCGCCGTCCCGCGCCTAACTCTGATGATGTATGAGCTCAGCAGTCCCGGCGATGGCGACACTCCCGCGCAGCAAGCCGAAAAAGCCGCCGCCAACAGCCGGAAATTTCTCAACATGGCCTACGACGGCCTCGGCGACCAGAACCTCGCCACCAAGCTGGCAAAGATGGTCATCGCACTCCGCACGCCCGACTATCTCGATCATCTTCCAGAAATGCTCACGCATCTCGACCAAGCCAATCGCACCAACCCCCACTACCTTGGCTGGGCTCGCCACTCCTATAACGACACGCTCAAATAATTCGCCATCGCTTCTTCTATTTTGAAAATCGCTTCACGCTCAGCGCTATCGGCAGTCCGATAAGAATCATGTGCACAAGCAGCCCCTGTATCAGCCCCCGAAGGCGGTACGGTCCTTTGGCGTGCAGCGCCGAGAGCGGCAGCACGACCAGGTTCATCACCAGAAAAATGGCAATCCCGTAGAAAAATCCGCACACCACTGCATGTTCCGTCATGAACCCCAGCACCCTGCTCACCGCGTAATAAATCGCCGCGGCCGAGCAGGCAATAAAAAAATGCAGCAGCACGCCGAGCGCAAATGTGCCCGTCCCTCCCTGCATAGCCCTCGGCCCGAGCAGCCCTCCCGCAATCGCGCGCGGCACTCCCCAGCCATACGTCAGGAACGCCGAAGTCAGGTCCAGCGCTCCGGCGATCAGCCCGCCCACGAAGATGGCCGGCAACGCCCGCGACCCCTGGGTGGAAAACGCCGCTACTGTTGTACTCATCGTCTCCTCCGTGTGAGTGGCACAAACGCTGCCCATCATCGCCCAGGCCGGCCCGATGAGTCGCTCAGATTCGTACGATGCACAACAGATTCGGCTTAGAACGATGGCAATCTCTTGCCATTTCAGCGCCGGTTCAGGCGATAGTTCGCCGATGGAATGCCCGGAAGGTGGGGAAAGCGTGGATGCTAGAGACTCGACTTGTCTTTATCCTGGCGAGGCCACGGAGGACGGGGCAGGAAGATCTGTCTGCTAGGAGATTTTTTCGGGCTCAAACATCTTCCCGTTCCGCCCCGCGCTTGTTCCGGAAAAAATACGCCGAAGCTCCAATCACAATCGAGAAAAACGCCACCACAGCGGCCAGCATCGCAAATGCTCCCAAGTCCACCCGCGCTCCGGGAACGGCAGCAAACTGATGCGACCAGATCGCCGCATACCCCAACGAGTTGTGCGCCGCGGCGCTTCCCGCCTGCGTCGTCGTCCAGGGAGCCGAGCAACACAGAATCGCCAATCCAATCACAAACGCAAACAGCGTCACTTTTAGAAGAGTGTTCATAGGCCCTCAGTCTACACCCGGCAACTCCGCATTCCCCACACCGTCCTTTTGCACATAGCAGCCCGACGCTTTTTCCTCCCGTTTCGCTCCCCGGAAGCGGGCGGCCATCGTCCTCGCGGGAATCCCCTGCGCCGATCCCCTAAGAAACGACGATGGCCTGGGGGCGCTCTTGGCCGAGCGACACGGATGGACCCTGGCCGGAACGTTGGGGTATTGGACCTGGAGGCCCGGGCGGGGCTGCTCAATCTGCTGCAAGGTTCTCTGGACAGGGGGGACGGGGGTAGCACAGACTCGAGTCTCTGCGCTTCGCTACTCGCTGCCCGCTATCCTCAATTCACTTTTTGCTCATCGGAAACAAACTTGGCTCCGCCGGCGGCGAATCCGCAATGGCTTCCAGTTCGGGATACTGCGCGCGCAGCGGCTCAGGGACCTTAACTTTGGAGCGTTTCAGAATGCTGATCAACTGGAGGGCGTTCACGACGCCCTTGCCCTGGTAATGGTTGTTGGTGATGACGAAGACTTCCCGGGAGCGCTCGGCGACTTTGCCGATGCGCTTGGCCCACGGAGTGAGTTCTTCGGTCGAGTAGAGATAGTTGTAGCGCTCGTGGGAAGCAACGGCGGGATCGTCGGTGAACCAGGTGTCGTACCGGCGGCCATGCAGCCGCACATAGCCGATCGGCGAAGTGATTTCGGCGCTCGGTTCGATCGAGCGGCCGATGACGGGCTGGTCGATATTGCAGAAACCTGTGCCAGATTCTGCAAGCAGCGCGAAAGTTTCCGGCGTCTGCCAGGAGGCGTGGCGGACTTCGACGACAAGCGGATAATCGCAGAAGCGTTTCAGGAGCGCGGAGAGATGAGCAACATTTTCCGGCGTCCGATGGAACGAAAAAGGAAACTGCAGCAAGACGGCACTGAGTTTCCCGGCAGCGCGCAGAACGTCAAATCCGGCGCGAACTTCGCGCTCGTCTTCCTTCGTGGCCGCGACGATGGCGGAGGACACGCCGCCCGCCGCGTTGGCCGGACCCGGATTTTGAGCAACCGTAACGTGCGTGAATCGCTGCCACAGCTTGGCGGTGAAGACGAAGCGGGGGTTGGCGGTCACGCGATCGATCCACTGCGCGGCATGATCCGGCCGGATCGGATTGTAAAACGACGTATTGATCTCGATGGTGTCGAAGAATTCTGCGAGATACGTTGCTTCGTGAAAACCCTTGCGTCGACGCGAAGGATAGACGTAGCCGGCCCAGTCGGGATACGACCAGCCAGCCGGACCAACGCGAAGGATGGCGTTCGCTTCAGGTTTTGTGCGCGGAGGCATGATTGAAATATTTTTGTAGTCGCACAGCCTGCTATGCCCGTTGCCTATGGAGCAGCGTAGAGTGGAGCAGCCGCTGCTGTCAACGCATGGTGAATTTCCGAATCGTGAGGTTATTTGTTGCCGTACGATTGCCGCGGACAGGACGCGCTGGTATGCTCTAGACATGATGCGGTGGAAAGAGCAGTTCCGCGTCGCCCGCCTCTTCTCTAATAAGTTCTACAGGTGCATCCATGAAACTCTCCATCAGCTACAAGAAGGTCGAGCCGCACGAGCCAGCGGAAAAGGAAGTCGAACGTTTCGCGAGCAAACTGAATCGTATTTTGAAATGCTATGAGCCGGACCTGGTGCTGTTGCATGGGGTCTTTTCCAAAAATCCGCATCGCGAGGAACTCTCGTTTTCGCTGAATTTGTCGCTGCCGACGGGCGCCCTGCACGCCACCGGGAAGGGCGAAAACGTCCGTGCCAGCTGCAAGCAGGCGTTCAGCGAAATGGAGTCGCAACTGAAGAAGCACCAGTCGCGGCTGCGGAAGGATTACGAATGGAAACGCAAGCGCCCGCGCCCGGTACCGCCCGCCCTCGAAGCCCTGTCCTAGAGGCGCGCCATCCCGCGCCGATGCGTGGATGAGGGGATGCCTGGCTATCTCAGTTTGAGAACCAAAGGCCGGTTTACCGCGATACTGAGACGAGAACTGGCGAGCGCCGCCGGGGTTCGCCCGACCTCGGCGAAAACTGGTTGAGAGAGACCTGCTTGCTGTCTGCCGCGGTGAACAGGCAAACCATTGAAATAGAACGGTTTATCTCCTCGTAAGGCTAAATCAAGGAACAGTCGAAGGGCGAAGCAATCTCCCGTGAAATACCGCGGGCGGCGAAGCTATTTTCACGATTTTGGAGATTGCCTTGCCCTAATCATCCGCTTGCCTCTCGGATCCGTGCATTCAGGCCCTAGAAAACGAAGGGACTCTACGTAGAGATGCGACCGAAAATCCTGATTGTCGACGACTCGATGACCACCCTCTTGATGGAAGAGATGCTCCTGAAGAAGTACACCAATTTTGATGTGGTGCAAGCGCGCAACGGGCAAGAGGCGGTGAAAGTGGCCTTGGAGGAGCTGCCCGGCTTGATCCTGATGGACGTGGTGATGCCCAAGATGGACGGTTTTGCGGCCTGTCGGGAGATGCGGCGGCTGGAGAAATTGAAAAGGATTCCTATCATTTTGGTGACCAGCCGGGGCGAGGCGGAAAATGTTGAAAAAGGATTTGAAAGCGGCTGCAACGATTATTTGACAAAACCGATCGACAGCAACGAACTGGTGCAGATGGTGAATGGTTATCTGGGCGCCGAAGAAGGGCGCTAGCTCTAAAAGCTGGCGGAAAGACGATCGATGAAGGAAAAAACCATTGTGCGGGGACAAACGGCAGTAAAAGGCGAGAGCGTGGCGACGGCGGCTCTTGCGGAACAGCTGGAGACGCGCGCCCGGGACTACATGCGGCGGTGCCATGAGACTGTTCCTTCCGTCGAGCGGCACACGATTTGGAGCCGGCTGTATGCGGCGAGCGAGCGGCTCAGCATGGCGGTACGCGATGGCGATGTGGCTGACGCGGTGATTGAAATTGGTTCGAATCTTCTGGGATGCGAAGAGATTGTGGTCGTCGAGTTGCACGCGGAAACGAAATTGATGTCGTTTTTGGCTTCGGTGGGAGTGTCGGCGACGCAGCGCCACGCACTGTCTTCCAAGTTCCATCAGATCGCGGCGGAGATCAAGCGAGGGCAAGCGCGAATCGTGGACAAGCGAGTCGCAGGCGACGAATTTTTGGCAAGCATCGGAGTAAGCGCGCTGGCGCCGTTGTCTCAGGGCCAGAAAACGGGGGCCATCGTATTTTTCAATCTGCTGCCGCAGAGGAAGTCGTTCGACTCGGGAGACCGCGAATTGTTGGGATTGCTTTCGGTGTATGTAGGGCCGAGCCTCTTCGGCACCTAGGAATTCGGGGAAGTTTTAGATGAGTGGCGTTGGAGTTTCCTTGAAGACGGAAATGAGGAGTAAGAGCTGGCCAGCGTCTGCCGAGGATCGTCGGGGCGAGGCAGACCTGAAGTCCGTGTTTCTGCATCCCGGGGAAATATACGCTTCGCTTGAGCCAGCGAACATCACGATCCTTCTCGGATCGTGCGTAGCGGTTTGCCTCTTCAATGAGCGGTTGTCGGTGGGAGGCGCTACACATTATTTGCTGCCAACGCCCGGGAGCGAGGGATTAGCTTCGCCGCGATACGGAGATGTTGCCATAAGGCGGCTCTTAGAGGAATTGCATCAACTGGGCAGCCGGAACCAGGACCTTCGCGCATCTGTTTTTGGGGGCGCATCGATGTTGCAGGCATTTCGAAGCGGGTCGAGCGGATTGATCGGAAACAAGAATGTGGAGCTGGCACTGGAAGCACTGGCGCGCGAATCGATTTCCATCGAGAGGCGAGATACGGGCGGCGTCGAAAGCCGGAAGATTACGATGCGGACAGATACCGGCGCGATTTCCCTGAAATTGATCGGAAACTAGCATGGAAATTCAGCGGGACATGATTTTGAAAAGCTTCACGGTGGAAACCGGCGAGGGTCTCGCGCAGATGGAGGAGACCATCCTCGAGCTGGAGGCGCGGCCGGAAGACGGGGAGTTGATCCAGACGATTTTCCGAGTGGTTCACACGATCAAGGGAAACGCGAGCATTCTGGAACTGCCGAAACTCCAGTCGTTCGCTCACGCCTTCGAAAACCTTCTGGATGAAATCAGGAGCCGGAATCTGAGCGTAACGCCGGAAATCATAAACCTGATGCTGGCGTCGCTGGACATCCTGCGGGAGATGGGTGCAGGCGCCGCGAAGGGCCGGGATGAAACAAGCGCGCGCGCCAGGGAAGTACTGGGCAGGATTTCAAAATGCATCGCGGGCGGCGCGCAATCCGGTTCCACGAGGCTGGAGGGCGAAAACGGAGCTGCCGCGGAGCCCGGGGCAGTGCGGACGCCTCCTGCGAATGATTCGCTGCGAAGTTTGCGCGTCGATGTCACAAAACTGGATCGCTTGTTGGACCTCACCGGCGAAATTGCCATTGCCCGCGGACGAATCGCACAGTTGCTGGAAAACCCGGGCGCGGCCGATCTGGTGGCGATTCGAGAAACGGCACGGGCCGCGGATTCCCTGCACACGGAACTTCAGGAACTGGTCTTGAAGGCGCGGATGGTCTCGGTGGGTCCACTCTTTCGGCAGTATTCCCGAACTGTGCGTGATCTGGCGAAGGCACACGGCAAGCTAGCCCGCCTAGAAATCGAAGGGGAAGAGGTGGAAGTCGACACATCGGTGATCGAGCACCTAAAAGATCCTGTTCTGCACATGATCCGGAACGCGATTGACCACGGAATCGAATTGCCCGCGGTTCGCAAAAGGAAAGGCAAGCCGGCTTCCGGGACACTCACCGTGCGGGCAGCGCACGAAGCGGGAAGCATCGTGATTGAAGTAAGCGACGATGGGGCGGGATTGAGCCGGGAACGCATTTCTGAGGTTGCGCGGAAGCGAGGAATTTTTGCGGAGCCCGAAAAGCTGGGGGAGCAGGAGCTTTTTCAACTGATCTTTGAAGCCGGCTTTTCCACGGCGAGCGCCGTGAGCGATCTGTCGGGGCGCGGCGTGGGGATGGATGTGGTGCGGCGGAATGTGCAGGCGCTGCGGGGAAATGTGTTTATTACCAGCGAGCCAGGAGCCGGTTCTACGGTTCATATTCGACTTCCCTTGACGCTGGCGATCATCGAGGGATTCGGCGTCGGCATTGGGGAGGATACCTATGTGATCCCCGTGGACCAAGTGATCGAGTGCGTGGAGCTGCCGGCGAGGGAACAAAACGCAGGATGCCGGACAGGGGTGCTCGAGCTTCGCGGCCAGCCTTTGCCGTATGTGCAGCTGCGAGAGCATTTTCAAACCGGCGGCGCTCGTACGATGCGGCAAAACGTCGTTGTGGTCGAGCATGATTCGAATCGAGCAGGGCTGGCGGTGGACCAGCTCTATGGGGCCACGCAAACGGTGATCAAGCCGCTGCCGCACGTCTTTCGAAATGTTCCGGGAGTGTCGGGGTCGGCCATTTTGGGAAATGGGCGGGTCGCTTTGATCCTGGATATCCCGGCGCTGATGCGAAGTTTTGAAGCGGAAGCGGCGAGGGTCGCTTGATGGGCGAGTGACGGAACTGAGCAGGAGCATCGCGCGGAAAAAAGTACCTCGGTAGGGTTTGGCGGCCCAGCATAAAGAGATCGCAATTGTTATTGAGGAGAAAATCATGTTCTTGGGAAATCTGAAGATCGGGACCCGGTTGGGGCTGGCGTTCGCCAGCTTGCTGGTAATGGTTCTGGGCATCATCGGGCTTGCGGTTCTGCGCCTTGAATCGCAGGACGAGCTTCTCGGGAACTTCGCCAACGACCGTGTGCAACAACTGGTGATCACACATAAGTGGGCCAACTCCTTGCTGGAGACGGGCAACTACATCCGCAACATCTACCTTTTCGACCACGACAAGATGAGCGAACAGCTCGCGCGTCTGAAAGACTTCAAGAAACTGCGCGCAGGTTACCGGGCAGATTTGGTAAAAACCATCGATACAGAGCAAGGCAAGGAACTCGTAAAAAATGTGATGGACGCGCGTAACCGGTACGTACCGCACGAGGACGAATTCATACGGCTTTTGGAAACGAATCATCCGGATGAGGCCAAAAGAGAATTTCTGGAAAAAATCGTCCCGGAGCAGTCGGCGTATCTGGACGAGATCTACAGGCTGATCGATTACGAAGTGGCGCAGACGGCTGCGGACCGTGACGCGGCAAGGGTAGCGTACACGCGGGGTCGCGCCATTATCGCGTCGATTGGCGCGCTGGTCACCTTGCTTAGCGCTTTATTTGCCTTTTGGATCACGCGCAGTATCACCCATCCGCTAAAAGCGGCGGTGGAAATTGCGCGGCAGGTTGCCAAAGGCGATCTGACGGGCAATCTAGAAATCAAAACCAATGACGAGACCGGGCAGTTGCTGGAGTCCTTAAAGCACATGAAGGTGAGCCTGACGAATATCGTGGGTGAGGTGCGCAACGGAGCGACGGCGCTGGCTTCCGCAGCCGCGCAAGTCTCAGCTTCCGCTTCGTCACTATCGCAGGGATCGAGCGAACAGGCGGCTTCGGTGGAAGAGACGACAGCGAGCCTGGAAGAGATGAGCGCTTCGATCAATCAGAACGCGGAAAACAGCCGGCAAATGGAACAGATGTCGACCAAAGGCGCGAAGGATGCCGAGGAGAGCGGGCAAGCCGTCCGGGACACGGTCGGCGCAATGGTGTCGATCGCCCAGAGAATTTCGATTATCGAGGAGATTGCGTATCAGACCAACCTACTAGCGCTGAATGCGGCGATCGAAGCGGCGCGTGCCGGAGAGCATGGGCGAGGATTCGCGGTGGTGGCGACGGAAGTCCGGAAGCTGGCGGAGCGCAGCCAGTCGGCAGCAAAGGAAATTGCGGGCCAGGCGGGCGAGAGCGTGAAGGTCGCAGAACGTTCCGGAGAGTTGCTGGGGACGCTGGTGCCGTCGATTCGGAAGACTGCGGACCTGGTGCAGGAAGTGACGGCGGCCTCGAGGGAGCAGGCTTCCGGAGTCAACCAGATCAACAAAGCGATGTCGCAGGTGGACCAGGTTACGCAGCGCAACGCTTCCTCCGTCGAGGAACTTTCGAGTGCGGCGGAGGAGATGTCCTCGCAGGCGGAGGGCATGCAGCAGCTGATGGGGTTTTTCAAGGTCGAGGACGGCCGGGCGGACGCTGTCTCTCCCGGCCCACGGGGACACGAGAGATTGCACCCGCGGACCTACCGTCAGAACAGGTCGGGGAGAGACGGACGGTTCTCGGAGGAGGAAGTGGCTTCGAGCAAGGCCAGCGCGAGCGAGGCGGAACGCGACTTCGTGCGGTTCTAACGGGAGAGGCCTATGGAATCCGCGATCACAAGAGAAGTTGTCGAACAACAGCAGTACTTGACGTTCCAGATGTCGGCGGAAGAGTACGCCGTCGAAATCCCTCATGTGCGGGAAATTATTGAATACAGCGCGGTGACGCGGGTGCCGAAAGCGCCGGCATGGATTTCTGGCGTGATCAACGTTCGAGGGAGCGTTGTGCCAGTAGTGGATCTGGCAGTGAAGTTCGGAGTGGCCGCGCGTCCGGTTACAAAAACGACGTGCATCATCATTCTGGAGATTGAGCTGGATGGCGAGGACTGCGTCATGGGCGTGATTGCGGATGCCGTGAATGAAGTGACCAGTTTTAGGAAAGAGGACATCGAGAAGGCGCCTACGTTCGGAACGCGGGTGCGTGCGGAGTATCTGCTGGGGATGGCCAAGATCGGCAAGAAGTTTGCGATGATGCTGGACATTCATAAGGTGCTGTCGGGTGAAGAACTGGTGAGGCTGGGTGAAGTGCCTCTGCAGGCGGTTCGGGCGGAAGCGGATGGAACAGAGAGAGTTCCGGCGGATGCGCCGACAAACGCCACCGCAAATCCCAGAGCTGGCAAATCGAAATCCTAAACGCGGAATGAGCGGTGGGCCCTTGTCACGGTCAAACACAAGCGAAAGTGTGCTGCGAAGCAGTGCCGCTGAGAAACGCGGCGCTGATGCGCCGGATGTATTCCTGGAATTTCAGCCCAAGACGATAACCGAGGGGGAGTTTCTGCGCTTTCAGGAACTCATTCATCGCGTGTCGGGGATTTGGCTGACTCACGCCAAATCGGCGCTGCTGGTCGGCCGGCTTTCGAAACGGTTGCGCCATCTGGGCCTCCGGACGTTCAGCGAATACTATCGCGTGGTGAGGGCGGACGCGGAAGAGCAAACGTGCATGCTGGATGCGATCTCGACGAATGAGACGCGTTTTTTTCGTGAACCTGGACAATTCGAATTTCTCAAACAGCGAGTTTTTCCCCAGTGGCAGGCGGACGTGGCGAGGCGTGTGCGTGCCCGTAAGATCAGGGTGTGGAGCGCTGGGTGCTCGACGGGGCAGGAACCGTATTCGCTGGCGATGACTTTGTGCCCGTACTTTCCGGCAGCTGCGGGCTGGGAAGTTGAGATTCTGGCGACGGATTTGTCTCGCCGCGCGCTGGCGGTCGCGCGTGAAGCCACTTGGGCATATGCGGCGTCGAACGAAATTCCGGAAAACTATTTGAAGGCTTTTATGTTGAGAGGCTGCCGGGGGCAGGAAGGGAAGATCAAGGCGGGGCCGGAGATTCGCGCGGTGGTGAATTTTGCACGGGTGAACCTGAACGACGCTGCGTATGCGGTGAACGGGCCCTTCGATTTGATCTTTTGCAGAAACGTGCTCATCTATTTCGACAGGGAAGACCGGGAAAGAATCGTGCGCCGATTGCTCAGTTATCTTTCCCCGAGCGGCTACTTGTTTGTGGGACACGCGGAGAGCTTGCACACCCTGCATGACCTAGTATGCAGTGTCATCACCACCGTCTACGCTCCCATCGTCAAGGCGAAACCCGAGGCCGATGCTCGACGATAACGCGGCGCCCCGAATCCAGGTTTTGGTTGTGGATGATTCGGCCGTGGTGCGCCAGGTGATGCAGGCGGTGTTATCGCAAGAAAACGATATGGAGGTGACCGTCGCTGCCGACCCGATCATTGCGCTTCACAAGATGAAGCAGGTTCGTCCCCACGTGATTATTCTGGATCTTGAGATGCCGCAGATGGACGGATTGACGTTTTTGCGAAAGGTGATGGCGGAGGATCCTATCCCGACTCTAATTTGCTCGAGTGTCGCGGGACGCGGGACGGTGGCGGCGATTCGGGCGCTCGAAGAGGGCGCGATCGGGATTGTCACCAAGCCAAAGCTCGGAGTGGGGAATTTCTTGCATGAGTCGGCCGTGATGCTGATCGATACGGTGCGCTCGGCAGCGTCCGCCCGGATGCGGAGACGAAACGGCTTGGCCATGGCGGCGCCGGAGCGCAAAGCTGCTCCAAGCAAAACCAGTCGGGCCAGCATGGCGGGCAGGGAAGAGAGAATCGTCGCCATGGGAGCTTCGACGGGGGGAACGGAGGCGCTCGCGAACATTTTGGGTGCGTTGCCGCTAGATTCGCCGGGGATTGTGATTGTGCAGCACATGCCGGAGCAGTTCACGGCGGCGTTTGCGAAATGGCTAGATACGAATTGCGCGATTCACGTAAAGGAAGCCGAGGAGGGCGACCGTGTGAAGGCGGGCTGGGCGTATGTGGCACCGGGGAACCGGCATTGCACGTTACGGCGCACAAACGGGCATCTCACGATTCAGGTCGGAGATGGGCCACTGGTTTCGCGGCACCGGCCGAGCGTGAATGCATTGTTCCGTTCGGTGGCGCAGGCCGCGGGTGACTCGGCGCTGGGCGTGATACTGACGGGCATGGGCGACGACGGGGCGGATGGATTGCTCGAGATGCGCGCGGCGGGGGCGTTGACGATTGCGCAGAATGAAGCGACTTGCGTTGTGTTTGGTATGCCGAAAGAGGCGATTCGACGTGGTGCGGCGCACAAAGTGCTAGGGCTCGAGGCAATTCCGGCGGCGGTGGCTAGTTTTGGCATGCACGGTAAGAAAGCGTAGTGAGAAGGCGGAAGAGAGAAGCGGCGGTCAGGAAGCGTTCGTCTTTCCTGCGGTTTTCTACAATCCTTGTAAACCCTCAGTAGGGAGCCACTTCCTCGAGAGAGCGCTCGGCGCTTTGCGTTTGCCGGCCGTTGGAGGTTTTTTTAAGGGGCGGGCTGGGAAGGGCGGCGACCAGTTTGCGCGTGTATTCGTGTTGAGGAGAGCCAAAAATGGCCTCGGAAGTGCCGCATTCGACGATCTGTCCTTCGTGGAGGATGCAGATGCGGTGGCAGAGAGCGGCGACGGAGAGGAGGTCGTGGGAGATATACAGGATGGCAGTGTCCAGTTCGCGATTCAGGCGCGCAAACAGAGTAAGGATTTCGGATTGCGTGATGGGGTCGAGGGCGCTGGTGGCTTCGTCGGCGAGCAGGAGTGCGGGTCGGTGGAGGATGGCCATGGCGATAGAGACGCGCTGGCCTTGGCCAACGCTCAGCTGCGAGGGGCGGCGGCGGAGAAATTCCTTGTCGTGCGGAAGGGCGACACTTGTCAAAGCGGATTGGATCGACGACTGACCTTCCCTATCGTTTCCTTGCTCGTGGGCCTTCCAGGCTTCGGCGAGCTGGGATCCAATGGAGAGAGCCGGATTCAGAGCCGAGAGCGGGCTTTGGAGAACGATACTGATTTCCTTGCCGCGGATGGAGCGGAGTCCTTTTTCGGAACATTTTAGAAGATCTTCACCGCGAAACAGAATTTCGCCGTGGACCGTCGCTGATTTGGAGGAGAGCAGCCCCATCAGGGCAAGAGAGAGAGTGCTTTTTCCAGAACCGCTCTGGCCAACAAGACCGAGGATTTCCTGGCGCTGGATGCGCAGGGAAATATTGCGGAGGACGCTGGTTTTGCTGCGGTAGTCCACCGAGAAATTGGCGGCGAGAAGTGGATCCTGAATATTCATTTACTCGCTCCCATTTCTTGGCTGGGTTTCAGGCGGAGCGTTTCGATGTTCCAAAAAGCTTGGGGATTGAGCGCGACGGGAGCGGCGCCGGAAAGACTGGCGGAGACGGCTGAGAGTGCGTTCTTGTTAATGAGATAGATGAATGGCTGCTGCTCGGCGACGATCTGCTGGACGCGATCGAATTTGGCTTTGCGGAGTTTTTCGTCGGGAGTGGAGGCCTGTTCTTGCATAAGTTTGTCGATTTCCGCTTCCCAGGGAGTGGCGGGAGATTTCTGATGGGGGTTCCACTGGTGGTCTTCACCGGAGCTCAGCCATACAGTCATTTGGCCGTTCGGATCGAGATCGGTGTTGACCAAGCCGAGGAGGCAGGCGTCGTAATCGAATGTGCGGGTGATGCGCTCGATCAGAGAAGGAAAGTCGAGCGTGACGACTTTCAGGGCGATGCCGATTTCAGAAAGGTCCTGCTGGATCATCGTGGCCATTTTTTCGCGCGTGGTGTTTCCGGAATTAGTGATGACCGTGAATTCGACGCTATGACCGGCGCTGTCTTTGAGGGTGCCATTTTCAAGGTGGAATCCGCCACGGGAGAGGAGAAGGAGCGCGGCTTGGGGATCGTGCTTCGGAGCGGGAAGGGAAGTGTTAAACCAGAAATGGTTGGATGGGGAGACGGGGCCGTAGGCTGGTGTGGCGTAACCGTCGAAGACGACGCGAGCGAGATCGGTGCGATTGATCGAGAGGGAAACGGCCTGGCGGAAGGCGGTCGTTTGGAACCACTTTTTCTTGTAATCGGGGAGGTTGGCGGCGGCAGTTTGGTTGAACCAGAGTTCTTCGCCATCGAGGCCGGTGCCGGCGTTCCTCGCAACGCCAGGGGAGTCTTTCTGAAGGCGATCAAACTGTTCGGCATCGAGGCGGTTGATGAGCTGCAGCTCGCCGCGGCGGAAGCGCAGCAGCTCGATGTCGCGGTTGCGTTGAATATCGAGGCGGACCGTTTCGATGTAGGGGAGAGGTTTACCCTGGGCGTCGTGTTTCCAGTAATTGAGGTTGCGGCGGAGAAGAACGTAGGAGCCAGGCACGTAGTCGGAAACGTAGTAGGGACCGAGGACGCTCATCTCTTTTTTCGGGGACTTCGACGAGAGAATGGCGACCTGATCGAAGAGGCGTTCTAGGCCGGCGACGAGAGCGGGAAAGGAGACGACCACGACATCCGGGGAGGGAGTCTGGACGGCAATGCTGCCTGCGCCGGTTCGAAACGCATCGCCAGTGGCGGAATGCGTTTCGGGATCCATGAGAAGTCTCATGGTGAAGGCTACGTCTTCGGAAGAAAAAGGAGTGCCGTCGGAAAAATAGAGCCCTTTGCGAAGATGGAAGGTGATTTTGCGGCCGTCGCGGGAGACTTGCCAGGACTCGGCGAGAGCGGGTTCGAGAGCCTGCGTCTGCCGGTTGACGCGAATCAAGACGCCGCCGGTCAAATAGCGGACGTTTTCCGAGGCTTCATCATCGACGAGGATGGGATTAAAGGTCTTGGGCTCGCTGTGGAGACAAAAATGCAATTCCTCACCGGACTGGGCGCGGCCGGCAGGGGTCGAAAACAGGAAGGAGAATAAAGCGAGCAAAAGAGCCGAAGATCTTCGAGAACATCGCATCAGGCAATTTCCTCCGAACCGGGAAAAATAAATTGAAAACAGATAACGGTGTGAACCAGGACGAGTAACGGAACAAGACGCCAGGGGTTGGCGGCCATGGCGGAAAAATCCTCGGAACCGCGAAGCAGATTTCCCCAGGATGGCAATGGCTCCATCACTCCCAGACCCAACATGCTCAGAGTGGCTTCGGTCAGAATGAAAAGCGGGATCGAAATCCAGAATTGTGCCAAAAAAACGGGGCGAAGACAGGGAAGCACTTGATGAAACAAGATTTGAGAGCGGCGATAGCCGAGCGCCTGGGCGAGGAGAAGGTGGTCGGAGTCTCGCAAATCACGGGAAGCTGCCCAAACCACACGCACGGAGGCAGGCCAACCGATAAGGCCCAAAGCAAGGAATGTGGCGATGACGGACAGAACGGGAGAAACGTCGAGAGGCAAGACCGAGCGAAGAGCAATCAGGACGAAAAGAAGCGGCAACGACATGGAAAGGTCAGCGCAGGCAAGGATGATCTTTTCGAGCCAGCCGCCGCGGAGTCCCGCGATGGCGCCGAGGATAGCGGCAATGATCGAGGCGATGAGCGCGGCAGCCGGGGCCAACAAGAGCGAAACCCGGGTGCCATAAACGAGGCGGGTGAAGAGATCTCGGCCCAGGGCATCGGTGCCGAGCCAGTGTGCCGCCGAGGGAGCGGCATTGGGGATGCCGCGAAACTGGTGAGCATAGGAATACGGCGTGAAGCTGCCTGCGAACAGGCCCAGAGCCAGAGTGGCAAGCAGGGCGCCTCGGCAAAGAAAGCGAAGAGCGCGCCGGACTTTCACGGGCGCCTCTCTTGCAGTGTCCCCGAAAAAAGATTTACGCCTGCAGTAAGAAGAGTGACGAAAAGAGTGATGCTGGTGAGCAGTGGCAAATCACGATTGAGAGCGGCCTGCCAGGCCAGTTGACCAACTCCGGGAGAATCCGAGAGCGCTTCGAGGGGAATCGCGGCGCCAAGCGCCAGACTTGCCGAGACTGCGAGAAGCGCCAGAAGGGGCGGCCGCGCGACGGGAAGCACATGGCGAAAAAGGATACGACCGGGGCTGACACCGCGGGCGCGGGCAGCGAGCACGAAAGGCTGGATGTGAGCCTGGGCAAGGATGTTGTGCTGGTAGCGAAATAGTTTAGGGAGCGTGATGACGGCGATGCCCAGAAAGAGAGGGGCGCGCAGATAGAGGCAAAGCAAAGCCACAACCGCGGTGGGCAGCGCAATCAGAATTCCGGTGGCGGCGGTTGCGGAATATTCCAGCAACCAACTTTGCCAGCGAAGGGTGAGAAGCGACAGAAGCGAAGCGGCAGCCCAGGCAGTGATCCAACCGAGAAAAACGGTGCGAGCTGTGAAGGCGGCTCGTTCTTTCAGGAGTCCGGCGACGGGGCGTTCGAGGAAGGCCGAAGTGCCCAGATTTCCGTGGACTAGACCGCTGAGGTAAGCGCCGTAGTAGGAAAGCAGGCCCTTGCCCAATTGGAGCCGGTTGCGAATGGCATCGCGCGAGGATGCCGAAAGGCGGGAATCAAGCTCGTGCTCATCGACACCGTAACCCGGTGCGAAGCGCACTATGGTCGCACTCAGCAGCGCGCCCATAATCGCGAGCGCGCCGAGCAGAAGAAGCTTCTGCGCGAATTTTAAAATCCCAGGTGTCATGGCTGCCAGACAACAAGAAATCTTTCCGCGTCAAATTCATCCGGCTGTAGGAATCACGAGCTGCGTTTGCGATGGCAAACCGCGGCCCCGATAGTGGGTTTCCTTAGCTTCATACATGCTGCGATCGGCTTCGGAGAGCAGTTCCTCGGCCGTGGCCCCATCATGCGGATAGAACGCCGCTCCCACACTGGCGGTAACAACCTTCTTGCCACAAACCTTCTGGCCGGCTTCTTCGACGGCAAGCTCTACCCGCGGCAATAATTCCTTCACGGTGTCGAGCGTGAATTCCGGAAGAACCAGAATGAATTCGTCCCCGCCCAGCCGTCCAACCAGATCGTACTCGCGGCAGACGGTACGGAATCTTTTTGCAATTTCGACCAATAGTTTGTTGCCGACCAGGTGCCCGTAGTTGTCATTCACGGTTTTGAAACCATTGAGGTCGCAAAGGAGGACTGCGAGAGGCAAACCGCTACGTTCGGAGCGCGACAACTCGCCATCCAGGTGGGCGCAAATCGATCGCGCGTTCGGCAGACCGGTAAGGAAATCCGTGCTCGCCGTGTCCTGGGCTTTCTCAAATTGTAGTGAGTTTTCGACCGACAGGCCGAGCTTTGAGCTGGCCGCCAGCAGCATGCGCAAGTGGTCTTTTGTGAAAGCCTGCTTCTCTTTCCGATATAGCGTGAGGACGCCGGCTACTCCGTCTCTTCCTTGAAGCGGGATAGAGAGAGTGGATCGCAAGACGGAAACGCGCGAAGGATCTCCGAGGTGTTTGGATTCGGCCATGGGGTCGCCGTTGATGATTGGTTTCTTGTGCTGGGCCACCCAGCCGGAAATGCCTTGGCCTATGGGCATTTCCAAGGCGCGGAAAAGATCATAGTCGACGCCGTGGACGTAGCGAGGAATCAGCTTTTGATCCTGACAAACAAAGAAGACGATCAGGTCGTGGGGAACCATTTCCTTCAGGCGGACCGCCACAACGGAGAGAGTCTCGCGCAAGCTCAGGGAATTTCCGAGTGTCTGGGCCAATTCAAAAAGAAGCTGGGCTTCCTGCCTGGCGGAGACGATCGAGGCTAGAAATGAGGTGGCACGCACTTCCGCGGCGTTTGGCACTTCCGCAAATCCCGCCGACGGAGCAACAGATCGATTGGGGTTGGCCACAGAAGGGAAAGGACTCTTGGTGCTCTCGGTCCGGCTGACTACCTGCTCGAGCTCGAGGTACCTTTTTTCGATCGCCCCGACGACGCGCGGATCAAAGCTGGTTTCCATTTCTGACCGCAGGTGCTTCATGGCCTCATCGGCAGATATGGCGCGGCGATATGGCCTTTCCGAGGTGAGCGCGTCAAAACAGTCGACCACGGAGAGGATCCGTGCGCCGATCGGAATCGCTTCCTTCCGCAGTCCATAGGGATATCCAGTGCCATCCCACTTCTCGTGGTGGGAGCGGACAATCGGAACCACCGGGTAGGGAAATTGGACGCGATCGAGAATCTCGGCCCCGACAATGGGATGAATTTTCATGCGATCGAATTCTTCGGGCGTTAGGCGCCCGGGCTTGGAGAGGATTTGCTCCGGGACGGCCAGCTTGCCTATGTCGTGAAGCATGGAAGCCGCGCGCAGGGCGTTCAGTTCCGCTTCGCTCAACCCCAAGTCTTTGCCGAGTTGCATGGCGTAGGTTTGAACGCGCCGCAAATGATCGTGGGTGCTGTGGTCCTTGGCTTCGATGGCCAGCGAAAGAGCCTCAATCGTTCGCAAGTGGAGGTCGGCAATTTCTTCGGTATGTTTCTTCTCGGCCTCCAAGCGGTCCAGATAGATGCGGTAGGAGCGATACATCCAGTAGACGAGCGGAAGAACCAGGATGGCAAATTGCCAGCCGAAGGCGCGATTGATGATACTCACACCGCCTGCGATAACAGCTCCCAGGAGGTAGTAAGGAAACGACCATAGATAGCATTCCTTCCAGACGAGAAGAGGATTGCGCTTCTGCATCAGGGCGATGATGCCCGAAACGGACATGGTGTTAATGGCGAAGTAGGTCGTCGAAGCAGAAAGCAGCAGCAGGGGCCATCCAATCCCCAGATGGGAAGCAAAACTACTGCGAAAAACGGCATTGGCAGCGGTGATGGCGATAGATAGATTGGCGAAACTGAAGGAGAGCTGAACCAGCGTCGGACGGGGTTTGGCTTGCCAAATCGACTGCACCAAACCGCCAAAACAGCCCATGAGCAAGGTCTCGGGGTAGGAGAGATCCAAAATGCCTACCAGGATGAAAAGGAAATTGGCCGACATCGTCGCTTCAATCCCGGGTAACCGCACTTTGAAAACGGAAGCCGCCAGAGCTACGCCGAAGAAACAGGCGAAACGGAGTTCGCTCTGCGGATGCCAATGAAGCAGTGCGTAAGGCAAGAGCGGCAGCCCTACCACCACTTGCAGCAGGATAAACGAGCCTGCCGGCCAACTAAGCCTTTGGCGCGCTTTGCCGGGGGTACCGATAACCCGTCGATAGCGGATGGCGAATCCGCCAAATGCACTGGAGAGCCAGGAATTTCCGGCCGCAGGGGCGGTCGCGCCCGTGCTCCCCGATTCCAGGGCAGGATTCAACGGACCATTCCCATCGTTTTTGCGAGGTCTGGGCATGCGTTCTTGCGTGGGCGACTCAAAGATTTACTGAGCCCATTTGGTACAGATAGTGTCCGTAATAGAGACAGGAATGCCCATAGTACGACTGGGGAGCTTTGTCCCAAGACTAAACCTATATAAGGACCGGGGATAGCGGCCCCGAACCGGACTCACACGACCGCTGAGGGGCGCAAACGGGGAGGGGGACAGGGGCGGTTCGAGGCATGGGGCGACTGTACCAAAACAGCGCAAAAGTAGTACTAGGCCTGCCCCACTCCGGTACTATCGACCAGATCGACCCCCAGCCTCTAAAACTAGTTCAGAGCGAAACGACACTTTTCGTTACAGGTTCCTTGTACCCGGTTTCACCCAGGAGACAGAGAAAATGGACCTCACGCCCTACAAAAGTTCGAAGAAGCAGAACGGGGGGCCGCTGAAGACGACCACGTGGGGCGCTCTGATCGCGATCGCGCTGTTATTGGGCCTTCATGGGGCGAGCCACCTCCTTCACCCGTGGGGGAGCCCACAAGTCATTCAAACGGCAGACAATGCGGCGCAGGGGAATGGCGGAGTCCGTCCGACTGTAAATCACTCAAGGAACCTCGGTTCAAACGGGTTCGCGTCTAGCGGGTCCCCAACCTTCCAGCAGCCCCTCGGAGTTTCTAAGGGGACAGTACCTGCCAATCACCTTCTATCAGCCATGGCCGACAGGGATGAGCAGCAGGGTATTTCGGGTGGCATCAAGGCGTCGCCGGCTGCCCAGCAGGACGCGCTTCAGGGCGGGATGATGGCGGGAATGGCGAACACTGAGGCTCAGATCGCAGCCAAGATTGCTCCTGACCTGCGAGGGCTTGACCCCAGAAAACCGGTGGATGTCATTGTTCAGTTCAAGAGAACGGCAGGGTCCACGGACCTCACGGCGGATGGCGCGACCCTCAAGTCCGATCTGTCGCTGATCAACGCCCAGCTGGTGACTATTCAGGGAGCCAACCTGGAGAGCCTTGCTTCTCATTCACAGGTGGCCTACATCTCTCCGAACCGCACGGTACGGGGCGCGATGGACCCGGTCGTAACTGCCGTCAATGCGGATATTGCTTACTCCGACGGCTGGGATGGCGCTGGAATAGGCGTCGCAGTCATCGACAGCGGTGTTGGCGCCGTTGATGACCTGAACTCGGATGGGAATCAACACCCATCCCGACTCGTGTATAGCCAAAGCTTTGTGCCGGGCGATACCTCTACAGTTGATGCTTACGGCCACGGAACGCATGTGTCGGGCATCGTCGCTGGAAACGCCTATGACTCCACGACCCTGCGGAACTACCCGAACGTGTATCGCGGTATCGCACCGGAAGCCAATATCATCAGCTTGCGCGTTCTCGACGGGACTGGCGCCAGCGTGGACAGCGCGGTGATCGCTGCGATTCAGCAAGCCATCGCTCTCCAGAGCACGTACAACATTCGGGTCATCAATCTTTCACTGTCTCGCGGCGTGTATGAAAGCTACACGCTCGATCCTCTTTGCCAAGCGGTGGAATCGGCATGGCAGTCAGGCATCGTCGTGGTAGCGGCGGCAGGCAACATGGGCGAATACTACGCGGCCGGCACGCAGGGATACGCCACGATTGGAGCGCCCGGCAATGATCCTTATGTGATCACCGTGGGCGCGACCAATACCCATGGTTCCGGCACGCAGGCCGCACAGACGGTGACGAGCTACAGCTCGAAAGGGCCGACGGCCTTCGATCACATCGTGAAGCCGGATCTGGTCGCCCCGGGCAATTCCGTCGTTTCGCTTTTGGCTTCGCAGAATACCACTCTGATCACTGAGTATCCCCCACTCGCTGTTTTCCCCTGCAACGGGTCCGGCCTGAATTGTGGTTCGCAGTACGGCGCAGCGAACTACATGACGATGAGCGGGACGAGCATGTCGACTCCGGTGGTAAGCGGAGTTGTCGCCCTGGTTCTGCAACAAGACCCGTCGCTGACTCCCGACCAGGTGAAAGCGCGCTTGATGAAGACGGCCTGGAGGGGCTTTGGGCAGTACACGACAACGACGGACTTGGGCACGGGCGTAAGCTATACGATCGAACAGGACATGTTTGCGGCGGGCGCTGGAGCCGTCGATGCTTCTGCTGCTCTCGCCAACACCGACCTTGCTCCCGCGACTCTCGGTTCGGCGATGTCGCCCACGGCAGTCTATGACGCAAACAACAACACCGTCACGGTCACCGGTGCTCCCGGAACCGTATGGACTAACCCCAATGTCTGGGGCAACTCCGTAATTTGGGGTAACTCTGTTGTTTGGGGTAACTCGGTCGTCTGGGGCAATTCCGTGGTCTGGGGTAACTCGGTGGTTTGGGGTAACTCGGTCGTCTGGGGCAACTCGGTCGTTTGGGGCAACTAATGCCGCGAGCAGCTAAGATTTACATTTCGCTGGTGTTGTGTTCCGGAGTGGCAGTCTTGCTCATGGCCGCAGGATCGTGGTCTTCTGCCGGCCTGCCCCAGTTCCTGACACTTCTGGGCTTCGCCGCTGTCTCTTCAACGCTCAAGATCCGCATCCCTGGCATTGAGAGCACCATGTCGCCGAACTTTGCATTCCTGCTTGTCGCCATGCTCTGCTGCAATTTTTCGCAACTGGTGGCGATTGCGTTGGTGGCTGCATTGGTGCAATCCCTGTGGGCGGCCAAACGGCCGCGGCTTGTTCAGGTCGCGTTTAGCGCTGCAGCTCTGGTGTTGAGCGCCAGCGTGGCCTTCCAGTGCGCGCACTTTTTGTTGGGACTAAGCGCCACGAACTCGCCAGTGGCGTTCGCGATTCTTGCCGGCTGCTTGTACATTCCTCTCGATACGGCTTTGGTGTCTGCCGTAATCGGACTGGTCGAAGGCCGGTCGTTGTGGCAAGTCGGCAGAATCTGCTGCGAATGCGTCTTCCCTTATTTCCTCGGAGGCATCGTCTTTGCGGGAATGGTGAGCAGTGCATTCTCAGGTTCCAAGCTCTGGCAAGGTGCGACGCTGCTCTTTCCAGTGGCCGTACTCGGCTATCTGTATTCCTTGAGCCGGATGCCAACAGTCGCGCCGGCAGCTTCCCATGCAGTTTCGATGGCGGCCGAAGAGGAAGAGCTCGTCGGGGCCGGCTCGCCTCACGCGCGCCCTCGGCGCTGATCCATTCCAAAACCTGCGTCAAGTCCAGTGATTTCCGTGCAGGACGCTGACGGATACTACAGTCGCATCGGGCTTCCAGGCGCGGGTGAAGAATGGAGGTGCCTTCTGAATGCGTGAGACGGCCACGCGGCCTCAACGACTCCGGGCCAAGAAATTCAATACGTATATCGCTTGGCAAGTTATCATTGCGGTGGGCTTGACACGGTAGGTTCGAAGCTGGCAACCCGCCTCGGCGATGAAAATAGAATCCTCTTCATGGGGTAGAGTTCTTGGGATTCTGGCGTGTTTCTTTTTCTCGGGCGCAGCCGGCCTCATCTACCAAGTGGCTTGGGGCAAGGCCCTGGGGTTGATCTTCGGACATACCGTCTATGCCATTGCAACCGTTCTTACTGTCTTTATGGCTGGCCTCGCTGCTGGCAGCGCCTATATCAGCCGGTGGAGCGAACGGCGTGCCGCATCTCTCACTCTCTACGCGTGGATCGAGTTTATGGTTGGTGCGACGGGAGCGCTCTCGCTCGCAGGGCTTGTTGGCGTACGTTCCCTCTACCTAGCGGCCTATCCGAGCGTTACCGGGCTGCCGCTTGTTCTGCTCGGGCTCAGGTTTTTCGGCGCGTTCGTCGTGCTGTTCCTTCCTACCTTCCTGATGGGCGGCACGCTTCCCATCCTCGTTCGAGTGATCACGCGGAAATCCGGCGAACTGGGTATCCGCCTAAGCCAACTCTATTGGGTGAATACGCTCGGCGCGGTTTTCGGGACATTGCTATCGGGATTTGTCTTACTTCCCGCATTGGGCTTGCGTCTGACAGTCGCTTCCGCCGTGGCTCTCAATATTCTTGCCGGTTTGATCGCCTTTCGAATCGCGGAGGAGCCGGGCAACGCGCGAGGCGCAGAGAGCTCGCCTGCGATTGGGACTTCTGCCACTGCTGATCCGCAACCGCCCGCATTTGCCTTCCTGCTCTTTCTGTTTGCCGTTGTTGGCAGCACCGCTCTAGCATACGAGATTGCCTGGACGCGGCTCCTGGCCATAACGATCAGCAGTTCCACATATGCTTTCACACTGATGCTCGCGACGTTTCTCACGGGCACTGTTATTGGCAGCGCATCCTTCCAGCACTTCTTCAAAAGCTCGGGGCGGATCTCCTTCACCACGTTCTCTCGGACGCAAACTGGGACCGGAATCGCGGCACTCTCTTCTTTGATTCTCTTTCATTGGATTCCAGCTGTCATCCCGCCTCTGCTGAGGGCAACCCATCAGACGTTCAGCGGGCTCGTTCTGGCGCAATTTGTCACCACCGCCCTTACAGTGCTTCCGGTGGCGATAATTTTCGGCTTCAATTTTCCAATGGTTGTCGTTTTGCTTGACCGTAGCGCGCGCACCAACTCCGGCAAGTCAGCAACGGTCGGAAGCGCCTATGCGGCAAACACGGTTGGCGCCATTGTTGGGTCGCTGCTGACCGGGTTCTGGCTGGTTCCTCGGCTGGGTAGCTTTCGGGTTATAGCTGTCGCCGCCGCGGCGAATTTGCTGCTCGCACTCGCCCTTACCTTGCGCTCCTCCGAGCGCCGCGTCCTGCCTATGGCGATAAACCTCCTCTGCCTTCTCGTGGCGTTTGTCGTCGGCTCTTCTTCCTTCTTATACAATCGTGCGCTCCTGAATCTATCGGCAGTTCTGTATGGGAATTCTTTTCAAGGTCATCTCACTCTTGGCGAACTGGCCGCTACGAATGATCTCGTGTTTGCGGAGGACGGCGTAAACGATTCCGTTGCCGTTTTCCGCTCCGATAACTACGTGGCCCTGCGCATCAACGGCAAAGTCGATGCATCCACAGGTGATGCTCGCACGCAGCTTCTCTTGGGTCACTTGGGAGCGGCGTTTCCACCCGCACCGCGCCGAGTTCTTGTTATCGGCTTCGGCAGCGGCATGACCGCATCGGCCGTCGCCCGTTACCCTGACATTGAAAGTATTGATTGCGTTGAGATCGAGCCCGCTGTGCTCCGCGCTGCGCCGTTTCTTGAAGGCCTCAACCGCAATGTCCTGAGCGATCCTCGCGTTCACGTTATTTTCGATGACGCTCGGAACTTCCTGCTTACTTCGCACCAGAAGTACGACCTGATCATTTCCGAGCCCTCCAACCCCTGGATCGCAGGAATCGCCACACTCTTCACGGATGAGTATTACGCCGCGGTCCGCCGGCAGCTCGCTCCTGGGGGGAAATTTGTTCAGTGGCTGCAGGCATATGCGCTTGCACCGGCCGATCTTCGGATGATTTTCGCGACTCTCTCCCCTCACTTCGCCGACGTTACCCTCTGGCGCGGTGCGGAACCCGATCTTCTGCTCCTGGGCCGGACCGACGCTGCTCCCTTCCAATTCGCCCGCCTTCGATCTCTCTGGCAAAGCCAGACACTCCGCGAGGACTATGCGTCACTCGATGTGCATCAACCTGAAGGACTCGTTGCCTATTATTTGCTGGACGATGCCGAAGTGCGAGAGCTGGCGAAAGGCAGCGTCCTCAATACCGACGATCGCACTGTGCTCGAATACCACGCCCCGCAAACCGTGCTTGCCGCCGGCCTGTTTAACGCAAATCAGGAGCTCATTGCACGGTTCCGAAGGGGGGCGCTCCCGGCGAATTTCGAGTCATCGGAAATCCAACACTCGCTAGAATACGGCGCCCTTACAGCGCTCGATCTCGGTGACACGGCTAATGCTGCAAATTTTCTCAGAGCTCTCGAATCCCAGCCTGAGTCTGCTCTTCATTCTCTCGTCCAGGGACGTTTTGCGCTGACGCAAAACAGCTTCTCGGATGCCAAGTACTTTCTCGAGGTGGCTCTCAAGCTGGATCCCGATTCGCCCGAAGCCATGCACTGGCTGGCCATCGCCGAGTATCGTAGCGGCGAGAATACCGCCGCACGATCGGAGGTCGATGACATTCTGAAGCGGCATCCTCACTTCCTCCCCGCGCTTACCGACGAAATGGACTTTGCTGCGGATCGCAAAGACTTTCGGATCGCCCTCCTTGCGCAGTTAAACCGTATGTCCGTGATGCCGGATCCGCCTGCGTCCGAATATTGCCGCCTGGGAGCTATATGGATGAAAATGTCCAGTCTCAGCGAGGCTGAACCGATTCTGCTCAGAGGAACCGCGAAAGATCCCTACAGCTACGACTGTCACCTTGCTCTCGGCGAGCTGTATCGCGAAACGGGCCAGTTTCCCCTGGCGCGTCAACACTTCGAGTTGGTTATGCGTTTCTATCCGGACTATGACCCTGTCATTTTCAGGTCTCTTGCCGGGGTGTACTTCGCTCTAGGAGATTCCCGCTCCGCAACTGCTACACTTCAGAAAGGTCTTCGGCTCTTCCCAGGTGACCCGGACTTGCAGAAGGCAGTGCTCGGCAATTGATCCCGTCTTCAAAAGCCCTCCTAGAAAGGAGGGCAACCGGCCGTGGAAGAAGCTGATTGTGAAGCCTATTTCCCTAGGGTGACCGTCCCATAGAGTGCTTTCAGCAGAATAGTGGCTCCGCCGATGGCGATAGCGACGCTGAGAAGCGTCCCAATCAAGAAATACTCCGCGAAGCGGACGGACTTGAGCTCCGGATAGCGTGCAATCGATTTCGCAGCAAGAATAAAGCCGGCCGTGGCGGGAGACTGCAGGAACAAAGCCGTTAATATGAGAAATCGTTCCAGCCAGCCGATATACAGGCCGGCGTTAATCACTTCCTCGTGTTCCTTTTTTGTTTGCCCCTCTTCCTTCCAAAGAGGCCCAATGAGCACACGAATGAAATAGCCGCCGCCAAAGATCACAAGAACATACACGACGCTCACCAAGAGAATGCTTTCCTCGAGGAATCGGATTCGGTGGAACCACCAGACAAACGCCTGGAGCGGGGGACGTACAAAAATAAAAACGGCTCCGATGACAGTAACGAGGTGGATGGCCTGATCGACCACGAACGTGCGGGCATTGTCGGGTATCCGATGAGATTTGGTCAGAATGAACTTGGTCCAGTCCAAGAGTAAATGAACGAGTGAGAGGGAAACGGCAAGCAACTGAAAAGACAAGGTCGGGAGTAGACGCGGGTCGGCCAGCGCGACGATCACCAGGACGGTGAGGTAGTGTGTAACCCCATGAATGAGGTAACCGCGCCATTCGCCGTGGTGCTTGTGAGAGACAATCCGAGTCGTCTGAAAAACGAAGTCAGTGAGGAGATGGGCCAGATATATCGCCAGAAAGAGGTCGTAGACTGGATGTATCATTTCGTGCAATAAATCGGTATTGTACATTCTGATGCAATCATAAGAATGCGCGTCCGAGGACGTTTTCCATGACAGCCGCCGTGTGTTCGATCTGCCAGAAGTATCCTCGTTTTAGATTACGTGAAGCGGTCGAAATATCAATGGACAAAGCTTTGGCCGTGTAGTCGACACGATTCTTGCTCAAGTAGATGGCAATGGTCTCCCACTGTTTCACGCTAATTTGTCGAAGCAGGGTGTCATGGAGACCGTAGACCAAGTTGGCCATTTGGTCTAGTTCGGAGTTACAGGAACGAAAAGCGGTCAGCGTCGGATATTTTCTTGTTTCCTTGATTTGGTGGATGGCGGCTCGTGCGAATTCGAAAGCTTGACCGGCGATACGATTTACAGGGGGACGTAGGGGCCCGTGGATGGCCCCGATTCCGATTCCGATTCGCAACTGAAGGGGCTGTAGGCGCCTTCTGAGGTCCAGAATCAAATTGGGGATAGCGTCCACACGGGGTGCTATTGTCTGGAATTCATCTCCGGCCGTGACAGCGTAAGGAAGGCGGATGAGTCTGTCATCCAATTGCGCGATGCTGGCAATCCGAAGCTTCTCGTTCAGTGCGGAACGGAGGTGCGAGTGCGAGCGAGATTCGACCACATCTGCAATGAGGACGGCATGGGTGCGATTCCTGGATTGCATCTTTACGTACAATAATAGGCTATTGTATCTAAATATACAAGCGTTATTGTGACTCGTTCGAGCCATGGGGGGCCGAGGCGGCCGTCGTAGCGCGCCAAGACTTTGTCGAAATGCCCAACACCGAGATCTGCCTGGCGCGCGCCGAGCCCTCCAAAGGGCCTATCGGCTCTTGCGCTCGGGCGGCCGGGGGCCGCTCGGACCAACGCGAGGATGCGCAAGTGTTGCCACGGGATCCTGTTTAGAGCTTACCGGGCACACTCCGGTCGGGCTCAAGTGTATCTTACGGACGTAGGCAAACGGAGGGATCGGTTGGCGGTGGGCGCGGCGCAGGGCGCGCTCCTGCGCGGCGTGCAACGAAAATCCGCGCGGTGTGGGCCTTCTACTTGGGCTTTTGTGTGGCGGCTGCTTTCTCCTTGGCGTGAGCGACTAGCGCGGCAAAGCGGGGATCGCCGTGGAGCGAGGTCAGGTCGGTATCGCTCTCGATGGCCAAATCGCCGAAAGGAGCGAGCCCGTGGTCAACGGCTTGCGCTAGAAGCGAAAACGCCTCATCGCGATGACCTTGGTGTGCGGCGGCGCAGCCGAGATTGTAGGCGGACAAGGCAGTATCAGGGTTATCCGGTCCAAGCCTACGGCGTTCCACATCGAGGACCCCTGTATTAACCGGAGGTACGCTTCGTTTACCAGAGCGGTGGCTTGTAAGGTGTGCCCGGCAGCTTCGTCCGACATGTAGCGCTGGGCGATGCGATGCAGCTCGTTGTAGACAAGCGGCATAAATGCCTCGAGAGCGCGAGAGTCACCTTGGCTCCAGGAGCGGAGAAGTTGTGTGATTTGATTCAGTTGCGAGTCCACGGTGTGGCCGTTGGAAGCGGAACACGCAAAGGCTAGCATTCCCAACGAGCATTTACTACCCCCTGAAGCAGAGATGGGCACACGCGGTCTGAATGGAAGGAGCTTGCAGCCCTCCGGCGAAGGAGGGCGGGGGTGCCTGCCCGGAAATATTTGCCAGGTGGTTACAGTTTTTGGCCGGGATTTCCGCCCTTGAAAGTGAGGAGGAAAATCCCATGATACGAATAACTGGCTTGCAATCGACTCAATCCAAGGAAAGGCAATCCGAAGAACAAACGACAGAAAATCGGAAGGGCGGGAAGGGAGGTGCGGCGCGAGCAATCCGGTCCACTCTCGGCTATTTGCGATGGGCGACGCTGTCGCTATCGGGACTGTTCTTGGCGGCAAGTACGTTCGCACAGGCACCCAAGCTGCTGTACAGCTACACGGGGGGGCCAGCGGTCGGCCCGGTGGTTGCCACTACGGCGCCCACTAGTCCATGCTGCCGTGCGGCGTACATTGTGAGCATGAGCCAAAAGGGGATCGGCGGCCCCGTTCAGCTGTATGCGTGGAATGATGCGGGAACCACGTTGGTGAACCTCGCTAAGGAAAATTGGAATCCTGGAAGCGGGAACGCCCTAGCCTACGGAATTGCCACCTTGGATGCCAACCGCGTTGTAGCTGCCTACGTGGATGAAACCAGTACGTTGTACCTCGGCGTATGGGCGGTGGGATATACGACACCGTCTGTCTTTTATTTGCAGGGTCAGAGCAGCATAACCGCGTCTGGGCCGCTGGGGCCTCTTGGCAGCCAAGGCGTGAGTGTCACCGCGCTCAGCTCATCAGAGGTCGCGACCGCAACGGAAGATCCGGCGGGCAACCTCCGTGTGCAAACATGGAACATTGATTCCTCTGGGTCGGTTACCCAACAGAGCACCGCGGTCGCCGGCTCGATCTTTTACCCGTATATCGTTGCCATCAACTCGAATCAAGTAGTTACTGCCGCGGACGCGCTGACGGGGGACACACGAAAACTTATTGTCTGGAAGATGGACAGCGCCGGCGGAATCACACGGCAGGGGAGCCTGGGTATCTCCAATAGCGACAGCACTGCTCTGCTATCGGGAATTGCCCTTGCTCCTCTGGGCGGACTCCTGGGCAACTACGAGGTCATGACGGCCGAGCTAGCCATTATTAATGGCCAGACTCTTACGGAGGTCACGAGTTGGGAGATTTCCTCAAGCGGACAGGTCACCCTCGGGGCAAAGGGCACCGACATAGAGCAATCTGCCAGCGCCGTAGGGATCGCATGGACGCCAAACCTCAATCCCTTCACGGCGACACTAAGCGCGGACAAAGAAGGATACACAGGAGGAATCATGGAAATGTGGAAATACAGTGGAGGGGTTTGGAGCGTGTTTGATTCAAACTATTTGAGCGGAAACCAGCCCAGTTCGTTTAGCACGGTCGGTGTGGCCGCCGAGGGAACGGACAGCAGTCGCGCTTACTTCGTCGTGGCGTATACCGGTGGTGCGGGGAACCTGAACGTGCAAGTGTGGTCCGCCCCGTTTTAAGGACTCACAGTTCCCAAGCGAACTGAAGTGCCGCCAGCAGAACGCGACTCCCTCCCCGGTTGACGAGGAGGGAGTCGGTGTTTGATGGCAAGTCTGCAACCATTTCCGAGCAGGCCCTCAGCCGGCACCGACATCCCCAGACGTTTCCTCAAGATTGCTCCAAGGAAGAGTTGCGCGCGAACTGGCTTCGCGAGTGGACGCAAATCTCGTCCGGAAATCGGAGGAGTGAGTTCTGGTACCACCCCCTTTCATCCCGGAGGACCAAGACAAGATCTTGTTTATTTCGAACCGCACCTTGCATCTCGCCACGCTAGGGGCCTGGCCATGCAAGTTTCGCTTTAAGCTCCTCAAAGGCGTTGAAGGCGATCGGACAGACAGCTACATTGTCAATCACGCCGATCAGGCGGGACGTGAATGCTGGTTGTTCTAGGTGGGGAAACGACTTGCAAACGTCTGGTCTATTCTCGTAAATGGAACACAACTTTCCGTTGAGCATCGGGCAGGGGGGATTTACGTTGCCTTCTGACATATATTGTTTCTGGAATGCTTCTATCGACTGCCCAAGCGTTTTTGCAATAGCGTGTAGCTCAGTTTTCTTGAATTCGACCTGCAATGATCGGCAGCAATTTGCGCACTGCGTGCAGTCGATCAGGGCGAAATACTTCTGGCTCAAGATCTTGACAAGGCTATCGATGTCATCAGGGGCGTGCTGCTTTAGCCATGATCGGAATTCCCAGTTTTCGTCGTCGTGCTCTTGCGAAAGCCGCTGGATTTTTGACAGATCGATTTCAATTTTCGGAACCGTAAGCTGCTTCTGCAGTTTCATTCCGGTTTCACCTCCTGTGCATATGCAACCTTCAAGCAATTTTATCCGGATCGCTTGGTGACAAGGAAATAAATGCCAACAAAGGGCGCAGCGAAAGTCGCGAAGGCCCAGCATCAGGGTACTAGTCCGGTTTCGCGCGTTGTAGAGATCATCTGTCCGTCCGTTCATTATTCCGCTTGAGCCCTGGTAGCACGCGGTCACCGGAGAGGTGGGCAAAGACGGATTTAGTACGGAATCGCATAATGCTTTCCCACGCATGCTGCCCTCAGGCATCTTTCCGAAAGCGAAGGGAATCGAAGAAAACATCTGCAGGCTACCGGAGAAAATCATGAATGCACGTCTCGCAGTCGGAATGCTGGCGTCGCTGGTCGTGACGGCGCGCTTGGCAGCAGGCACGAAGTGCGACCCTCTTCCCGTCCTTCAAATCTCCGATGTACGCACCACTCTCATTGGCGATACTTTGAGGAAGGACCGGGTCATCGACGGCACCGCATCCATGGATTCCGCACCTTTGCTATTCACGGAAGTGCGCCTTCATTCTGGGAAGAAGCTGGTCCAACGCACGATCACCGATGCGCAGGGGCACTTTCTGCTCGAACTCAACAAACTTCCTCCAGGCCGGTACACACTTTCGTTTGAAGGCATGGGCAGTTTTAACATCGAGGTGACGCCCCCGCGCTTCTCCCAGCGGTTTTACTACAATTTCAGTAGCCTTCACGGATGCCTCGGTTGGGGTGAAACTTCCGATTAGCTTCGAGGTTCGGTCGGTCCACATCTAATCCGGGTTAACGCCCTTCCGGAGAAGCCGCCGACGAGGACACCACAGGCGTCCAGTCACAAGACACTGGCCGAGGGTCAGAATTTCCGTTCAGTTCTGTTCCTACTTATCTCTCAAGAAGCGGCGGCCTGCTTGGCTGCTTCGGCCTCGGTTGCCGCGCCGATGGGCTTGGCCGTAATTTCGAGACCATTCTTGTTCATATCGAATCTCTCCTTCCGGTCCAGGCCTTTGACAAATTCCCGTGTTGCTTTTCCGATAGCGACCGGAAGGCTCGACCCTTCCACCTTTACTATCGATTCCGCCGTTTCTTCATTTCGATCCCGATAGCGAAATTGCACCTCAAAAGTTTTCATGCTCCAACCTCCCTTTTGTGACGACGTAAACAGAAATCGGTTTGCGCGCTCAGGGCCAAGACCAGTCTCAGAATTGACCTTTAGCTCCCAAGATGTTTTCGACTCGAAGCTCTCTTTCTGGAGCTCCTCGTTTTCAAGTGCTTGATCTCAGCCTTGAGCTTCTCGTTCTCTTTGGTCAACGCGTCGCGCGCAGCTGTCATTGTTTCGAGATCGTTTCCCACCTGGCCGGTCTCTTTCTGAAGTTCCGCCACCTGGGCTTTCAATTGTTCGTTCTCTTGCAGAGTTTTCGTGTCTTTGCATCCGGCCAAAGGCAAACTCAGCGCTGCTGCCATAGCAACCAGCACCGGAGTGTTTTTGCGCGTCATTCGTCACCTCTGGCTGACGAGATTCTGAATCGCGGCTGGAATAACCGAAAGCGGGTGAGGGGGGAACCACCGCTGGCAGCTAGGCCAGCGTAATGAAGTTTCTTAAGTCGCGCAAGTCTAATAGGCCGATCACGAGAGAGCCGAAATTGACTCCTGTGCAGATGCCCGGTTGCGCCGGACTAATCAAGATTTACCAGGGGAATCTCCGGAAGCTATTTGGAAACTCAAGATCCAGGCCTGAACTGTCGTTTTACATCTTTCAAGAACTCGCCAGCAGACGTCAGCAATGCTGGACGACGCAACCGACGACTCGCGATCTCTGGGGGTGATCAGGAAAGAGCGCGTAAATTGTTCCGGAGGCGATCTGAATCGCCATCGCGCAGAAGTGCCTCGACGGTGGTGTGGGTACTCCTCCAGACTGGAACGGCTCGTGCGAGCAACCTTCGCCCCTTTGCCGTCAGGGTCATTCGTCGGCCACGACCGTCCTCGGGGTCTGCCGTGATCTTGAGCAGACCGCGGCGCCGCAAGGGCTTGAGAGCGGCCGTCAAGGTAGTCCGATCCATCGCAAGTAGCAAGGCCACCGCCGCCATACCTGGCGGTTTCGGACGGTTCAGAGACATCAGCAGGGAGAATTGTCCGTTTGTCAGGCCGAGTGGGCGCAAGGCTTCGTCGAAGCGCCGGGCCAGCGCTCTTGCCGCTCGCTGTACGTGAAGGCAGAGACAGGAATCGCGGACTTGGAGGGTTGTCTCAAAGGTAGGGTTCACAACAATGCCCATAGACAAATAATATGGATATCAAGGTATCTTGCCAAGAGGCCTCAGTGCATGGTAGGTTGATATCAATATATATTTCCAGGCGTCACGATTCCTTTTGAAGGGCAAAGTGCGGCGGTTACGGACGAAATGGCGTTGTTCGAGGAAAAGTAGGGTCATCGCGCATCGGTGCCAATGGTCTTCAGAATCAGGAGAGGTCATGGAACGAAAAAGAGTGAGGACGAGCGCATTCATGGGCATCGCTCTGGCCGTCATGTTCGGTGCGGCGTGCGAAGCAAGATCTCAGGACACCAAAACACCGTATCCGAGCATGGCTCCGGTCGAACAGTACCTGGTGGCGGATCGGAATGAGGAGATAAAGCTGGCGCGAAGTGCTGCGCCTGACTCCATCTCAGGCGATGCCGAAGTTTTGGTCCTCGGACGACAGGGATACGAAACGGCGATCAAGGGCAAGAACGGCTTCGTGTGCGTCGTGGAGCGATCGTGGATGTCTCCATTTGACTTCCCGCAGTTCTGGAACCCCAAGATGCGAGGCCCGATCTGTTTCAATCCGCCGGCGGTGCGATCCATCCTGCCACTCACTATCAAGAGAACGCAGCTGGTATTGGCGGGACTGTCCAAAGCCCAGATTATCGATGGTATCAAAGCATTCGGGACGAAAGAACTGCCAGCCCTCGAACCGGGCGCAATGTGCTACATGATGTCGAGCCGAGGGTACCTAAATGACTCCGCCGGGCATTGGGTTCCGCATTTGATGTTTTACATCCCCCTAACAGATCCCAAGGTTTGGGGTGCAGATCTGCCCGGCTCCCCGGTTATGTTGAATCCGCAGTTTCAGGGTGCCCCGGAGCCAATCACCGAGTTCATGATTCCAGTCGGCCATTGGTCGGACGGGACGCCTGCCACTCCGAAGGGGGAGCACTGACGGATTACTTTGAACGAGTTGTCGCCCAGTGATGAAAGATAGTCGTAGCTTGAATGCATCAAGCCAGCGAAGGTCGCCGGAATTTAGGCTTTTTTTGGAGGCTTGAAGCACGAATCCCCGCTATTCCGCAGCTTTGGCAAGGTATTCCCAACACCCCAGGCAGCGAGCAGGACGTCGCCGGAGTGAAGGTAATCCCGGCCGCCTCCTGCCACACCTAAGTCACGCAGGTGCCCCTTCTTACCAGGAATTAATTTATCTTTCAGCGGAGGGGGCCAACAGCTGCCCTACTTCAATCATGTCGCAGTGCTTCCATCGGGTCAACGGATGAAGCACGCCGAGCGGGGAAGAAAGAGGCCAAACCCGAAACACAAACCAGCAGCAGCGAGGCTCCAAGAATGATGAACGGATCGCGCGACCCGCTTTCTGCCCACCCCGCCATCAGCTTGCCAAAGGCCAGACTCATCAGGATGCCTGCTACCAGGCCGCTCCCTACGCTAGTGGTTACGGACGCAAAAACAATCCCTAAGACATTCCTTGGTTTCGCACCCAGTGCGATCCGAATCCCGAACTCGTTTGTCCTTTGCGCAACGCTATAGGAGACTACGCTGTATAGCCCCAGGATTGCCAGCGCCAATGCCAGGAATGCAAAAACTCCGAGAAGAATGGTCACGAGGTGACCCCGTTGCCATTCCGGCAAAGACGTGATGAACTCTTCCAGGCTGGCTCCCTCTCCGGCAATCTGCTGGTTGGGATCGACCGAACTCACCTGTCGACGAACAACATGCAGAATAGAAAGTGGCGATCCGCTCGTTCGCACCAAAATTTCGGGATACACGCCCAACCAGATTGTGTAAGGCACATAGATGGCGGACTTTACCGGATTTGCCAGGCCATTGTCGCGAGCATCAACAACTACCCCGGCCACTTCGAACCACTGATCGCTACCGGAAGCAGCAAAACGAAGTGGTGGATTGTTCTTGATTTCGGGCAATCGAATCGTTTGCCCGAGGGCGTCGCCATTGGGCCAAAACTCGTGAGCCATAGTTTGGTTGACGACAGCTATGCGAGCGCCCCGCATTGTCTCCGCTTGGTCCCATATGCGCCCTCGAAGAAGCGAAATGTGAAGAAGAGAGAAATATTCGGGGCTGACAAGATTCAGACGGACATCCTGCCGTTGCAGGACTGGACTACCCATAATCTCAAATTTTTCGTCCCATCCATTCATTGGCGGAGTGGATTGCGAGGAAATTGCTGCTGAAACCACCCCAGGGATCGCTGCCACCCTTTGGCGAAGATGGTCGAAATAGGCTGCTCGTGCTTCCCAGCTCATGTAGGTATTGTTATGAATGGGTATGCCCACAACCAAGGTGTTGTGCGGGTCATAGCCGAGCTTTGTATGCAACAGGTGCAGAAGACTTTCCGTTGCCGCACCTGCGGCAGAGAGCAGCAGGAGCGTGGTAGCAATCTGTGCTGCGATCAGTGCAGTGTGCGTCCGCCTTCGGCCCCCTCCTCCGATAATTTTGCGAGTGCCGGATTGGATCGCTTGGCCCAGTTCCGAGCGGCTGAGTTGCAGGGCGGGCGACAGCCCAAACAGGATTCCTGTCGCCAGTGCAACTCCAATGCTGAAGCAGAGCACCACAAGGTTGACCCGAATGGCGGCTTCGGGCGGATACAGAGACTCCGGGAGCCACTTCACCACAAATGCCACGGAGCCATAAGCTAACAGGACGCCACAAATTGCCCCAGCCAGCGACAGGACCAGGGACTCCGTCAGCAATTGTCTGAGTATGCGGACGCGGCTCGCTCCGAGAGCAGCCCGAACTGCCAACTCGTTCTTGCGAAGTGTGCCCCTCGCCAACAATAGAATTGAAACGTTTCCGCAGCCGATAAACAGGAGCACGAGGACGGCACCGAACAAAAGAAAGAGCGTGTGCCCTATGGTTTGCCCATATTGGTCAATCAGCCGCTTGCTCCGCACACGAAACCTGTCTGGATAACGCGCTGGCGTTTCCTTCGCGAATTGCTCGAGCAACGATTGGAATTCCGCATCCGCCGCCTGCAGGCCTACACCCCGCTTAAGTCTCACGTAAACACCAAGAGGTTGGGCCGGATCATTCGTTATCTTCAGCGGAAGGTAAACATCGGCAAGAACCCAGGCGAAACGCCGAGGCAAAACCCCGATAATCGTGTAGTTCTTGTGGTCTAGCTGTAAAGTCTTACCGAGAACGTCCGCGCTGCCCGCGAATTGCCGCTGCCAAAACAGGTAGCTCAGGACAGCCACTGGCTGCGAATCATCGGCGGCATCAGACGGAATGAGTCCGCGTCCGAGCAACGCGGGAACGCCGAAGAAGCTTGTTGCGTTGACTGTGAAAAAAACAGCTCTAACATCCTCGGGCACATCGCTCCCGGTTGTGCTCAATTCCCAATCCTGTTGCGCCAAGACGCTGTCGACTGCTTTCGCGTCTCGCAACTGCTGCACCTGCGAGCCAGTCACGTAGACTGAATTTTCGTTCCCGTCCTTGTCCTGGGTCACAACGGTAACGATGCTGTTCGCTGCTGCGTATGGATAGGGATTCATCAGGACTGCGTGAATGACACTGAACACTGCGGTAGTGGCGCCAATGCCAAGCGCGAGAGAAATCAAGGCCGTTATCGTGAACGCTGGGCTCTTTTTCAGCCACCGCAAGCCATACCGTACGTCTTGCCAAAAGTTCACCATCAGGGCGCCCCTCGGCGTTCAGCGATTCATTTAACTCTTGGAAAGATGTCGTGCCAAGCTTTTTGTTGCATGCGCTGCAAATCAAGTATTTACCCTATTCTCAAAAATACGGCAGCCGGGTAGGCTTCGTTCGCAGGCGGGGGGCTCTTTGAGCTTAGAGAGTTTTTTTCAAGTCTCTGATTACGGGACTTCTCAGGGCCCTGATCCTTCCGGTCGAGGTAGAGCCTACACGACTGACAGCAATGCCCGGATCTCGATTGGTAATTGCCATGATTGGTTCGAACACTGTTTCGAGCGAACAGGCAGGGGCCTCGAGCTGCCCTTTAGGGAAGCGGACAATGAGACCCGCGATTTCCTGCGGTTTGAGGTAACCAAGCGGCTACTTTTCTGCCATCTGGGGGACTGGGTTCTCGCAAGACTCCCGATGCGCGTCGCGCGTCTCGTGGGCCACGCGCCTGAAGTGCCAGACGAAGAATCTGTCTATGAGAAACTGTTTACTCGCGTATCAATCGAGGAACTCGACGCCATTCATCTGGACTCTGTGAGGCCTGACACTTTGCTGTGGCGTTATCTACAGGATAACCCTCTGATCCAGAAGTCCTTCCGCTTTTACAGCTACGAGGGGCCACTACCGCACCAGCTGATCCGTCTCAGCGGTTCTTTTGGCGACTATTTGCAACGACTTTCTTCTAAGACGCGAAAGAACCGGCTTAGAGAGATCAAGATATTGCGAGAGCTCGGTGAGGTGAAATTGGTTCGCGTAACCGAAGCCTCCGAAATAGACAGCTTCCTTGATGCGGCGTACGGCATCTCTCACGAGACACGACAGTTCAAACGATTCGGTCGAAGTATCGCGGCCCGCGATCGACGCTTGGTAAAGAACGAACTATTGCGTTTGGCGCAGCATGGGTCATTGCGATCTTACCTCCTGACCTGTTCCAAGGTGCCGTGCTCCTTCATTCTGGGACAGCAGAGTGGCTCAAGGTTTCACCCGGTTGCCGCCGGGGTTGATCCCGCATGGGAGAAGTACAGTGTCGGCACGGCTCTTCTCTTGCTCGTTCTGGAGGATCTCTTTGGAGAAAATTCTCCGGACTTCTATGACCTTGGAACTTCCGCGAAATACAAAGAGTATTTGGCGACCGATAGCTACCTTGAGGCCAGTGTCTGGCTTTTCCGGCGGCGGCCTTACCCTATATTCGCGAGCAGCATCCTTGCTATGTGCAATCTGACCTCAAGAGTCGGAGGCGCGGCACTGGAGCGCCTTGGCCTGAAACGAAAAGTGACGCGGTTGATCCGTAGGATGGATACTGGCGACCGTAGAAATGCCAGTAGAGAGAGGTTTACTTTCGGTCGAGATGACGGCTCAGGAACCACAAAAAGCCGGTCACGGCGACGATAAGCAGCGTATGGTAATCGAATTTGGTGTTTATGTTTTCGCGGATGATGTCGAAGAGAGCGTAGACGTAAATCCAGAACAGCAATTTCGTTATTGTGGCGGCGAAAGACCTGGGCCAGTCGATGAGCGTGGCGCGCTGCCATACATGTCGGGGTATCGGAGTGCGGTGCAGAGCGTCGCGAACGTGATGAGGAGATTGCGGAGGAGTTTGCGGCCGAGGGTTGCGCCCGAATGAAAGTCGCCCATTTCGTCGAGCTTTTTTTTATACCCATGTCGCCGTTGCCGTCGCCGAAAATAGCCTCGTGGACTTTTTCGAGTTTGTCGTGATCGGAGACCGGTAGTTCTTCAGGCATGGGAATTGGGGTCCGTTAGCCGAATACCATCCACGTAGGGTTGACCTGATCGTCGAGCGAGGCCATCGACGTTCAATCACTATCGCTCGCTGATGTCGCTGAGCTATCGCCCAGGGATTCTGAATCGAAATGTGACTTCCAATCCCGCGCGTTCGGTGATGCACCATCGGGAGGACAACAACCGCGCGCGGTTCCTAACGGAAGAGGAGGAAAGGAAGCTCCACAGGGTTATCGAAGCGAAGTGCTCCTTGCACCTTGCCTAGCTGGATCTGGCGATCCACATCGGGTTACGCAAGGGCAGTCAGTACAGCCTGACCGTGGGACATGGTAGACTTTAACGGTCGGATGTTGAACATCCCGCTGACGAAGAACGAAGAACCCGTACACGCCCCGCTGAATAATGCTGCGGTGGCCGCCCTTGGGGTGGTGCGCGACCGGGGCGATAGTAGAGGGCGTGTGTTCCAGTCGGTCAAGACCGGCGAACCGCTCGAAAACGTGCGACACTAGTTTGAGGTTGGGGTGCTTGAGGCGGGGATCGAGAACTTTCGTTGGCGCGACTTGCGGCACGCGTTTGCGAGCCGGCAGCGCATGAAGGGTGCCCCGCTCGAGGACGATAGCGGATCCTTTGGTGCACAAGAGTTTAGCGATGACGAGGCGATACGCGCATCTGGGGCCGAACAAGCTGTACGTGGTGGTGTCTCTCTTGAACTCAGCTGCCACCACAACAGCCACCGCCGAAACCGACTCCCGGGTGCCAACCTCGCAAGCTATTGGTTTATAAATAGTTTAGGGGCGTAGCTCAGTGGTAGAGCAGCGGCCTTTTAAGCCGAAGGTCGTGGGTTCGATCCCCACCGCCCCTACCAAACCAATTTTGTTTTCTATAACTTACAGCCGTGCTTTCTAACAAAACCCGGCTTTCTAACAATTGCAGTCAGTTCACCAGTCTTGTCGAGCGTTTCTGAACCGCGTTGCGCTGTGCATCCCCGATGACGTGCCCATAAATTCCGAGCGTGATTCTTGCGTCTGAATGCCGGAGCTGCTTCTGCACAACGGCTGGAGTTGCGCCGTCCTCAAGAAGAGAGCTTGCCGCGCCGTGCCTCGCCGCGTGGAAGCCCCCACGTGGAATGCCCAAACGTCGGAGCAACGGATGCAGCTTTTTCTCCCGCAGTTTGTTCGCTGAGAACGCCCTGCCGTATCGGTTGACGAAGAGCAACTCGTGCTTGTGATCGTGCCTTTGAAGATGAGCGCGCAACCGTGCTTCCAATTCTTTGGACATTGGTAGGTCCGCGCTACTCGCCTTCGATTTCACGCCGGTGACCGTGCGAGTGGCAGCATCGACACTCTGGCGCACCCGGATGACGTGCCTTGCGAAGTCCACGTCGAGGACGCGGAGGCCGAGAGTCTCACCGATACGCAGGCCCAACACCGCCGTAACTGCAACGATGGTGCTCAATGGTTCCGGCGCATTGGCGATAACTCTCTGCAACTCCTCATCCATAAAGGAACGCTGTTCTGCCTTCACCCCCTCGCGCGGCAAAGTCAAGTTTGCGAAACGGAAGTCTCCGCATGCATAACCCCAACTTTTTGCAGTTTTAAGAAGGGAAGAAAGAGTGAGCAACACATTTTCCACCGTCTTCCGTGAACGCCCGCCACCTGCCAGATACGCGACGAAGCCTTGAACAACCTTCGTCGTGATTTCAGGCAAGCGGTGATTGCCCAACTTCGGAATGATGTGCGCTCGCAGATTCGATTCCGCTGCCCTCGTTGTGCTGCCTTTCAGATTGACCGCGACGATTGCGCGCCACTCTTCGACAAAGTCAGAAAGAGTAAGCCCGGTTCTCGGTGGCAATTTTAAGGCCGCATCGTTAACCGCGTTTAAGTACGGCTGAAACTGCTTATTTGCATCACGTTCCGATTGCTCGCTTACAAGTCCAAGAGGCTGCCAGCATTGCTTGCGCTTCAATGATCCATCCGATTGCAGGACATCCGCGCGATACACGCCGTACCTCCTCCCTGACTTTTTTACTAAAGTACCTCGTTGAAACCTTCTTCGCGGCACAGTGACTCCCGTGCTCGCCTGAGAAGGCGTTACCGGCGCGGATTCTAGCACAGCAGCTGAACGAAAATGACAATCGCCTTGCCCGCTAGAAAGTGAGCCTCGGACAAACTTGCGAAATTCCGGCGTGCACAACCATTCCGGCTGTTTTTCAAGCCCCCCGTATTGGACAGCTGCCTCCATGGTTCCCCGATAATTTTCTCTTCCAATCGCCCGGGCCGGTGACCCAACCCAGCAAGGAGCCTATTCCCCAAACTCCCCGCTACGGGCTCCCTCGGCGTATTGCGCATCGTCAAAGCGCAATTTCTTCACGTTGAACATGGTCTTGATTTTTCCTGTTCGTCCATCTCTGCTTTTCAGCAACCACAGTTGGGCTTCCTTCTCATCGCCCTCCAGCTCGCGCACATAGGGCCGGTCCACCAGGATGATGAAGCTGGCGTGCTTTTGCTTCGCGCCCGAACCGTAGAGCCGCTGGAGAGTAGGTTTGGCGGCCTCCTCGCCGCTGAGTGTTTTGCGGAGCTGCGAAATGAGGATCACCACGCATTTCAGTTCCACCGCCAGCGACTTCGAGAAGCGGGCGATATTCTTCTGCTGCTCGAACTCGTTTCCGCCCGGCGCGTCAATCAGCTCGTCGTAGTCGAGGATCACCAAATCCAGACCACCATGCGCTCTCATCTTGCGCGCCACGCGGCGGATTCGCCCTAGCTCCAGTTCGCCGTCGAGAATCCGGCAACGTTTGCACTGGTGCGCAGCTGCCTCGACGAGCGACGTAAACTCCTCATCGGTGAGAAGATCGTCGCGCCGCATTTTAAAGGGAGCAACGTTCGCCGCTGGGGCCAGTCCCCGGCCCGCCAAATGCGCGGCGGACATTTCGCCGGAGCAAAACAGGGCGCGAAACCCGTCACGGCAAGCGCGAGCACGGATTTGTTCGGCTGCCAAACTTTTCCCTGTCCCCGTCTCGGCTGTGAGTACAACAACCTCTCCTTCGCGGAATCCAGCGGTCCATTGATCCAGACGGTCCACGTCCGTATAGATTTTTAGCCGCGCGCCCTGACGAAGCTCTGCGAGTTTCTCCGTTCCCGCGTCAAAGTACGTTGTGCCGTCGTCCTCGATACTCTCCAACTCCTGCGCCAGTTCCGATAATTGCTCGATGGCACCGTCGAGCAGTTGCTCCGCGCTTCCGGCCTGCTCGAAGGCCAGCTTTTGCACGCGCTCAGAAAGGTGAATGACTCGACGGAAGGTAGCCATGCGCCGCAAGCTCCGCGCCCCTGTGAGCACATCGCTGCCCTTGTGTACCCCATCCACCAGACTGGAGAGATAAGCAATGTCCCCGGCTGCTTCCAGGCTTTTCGACGCCGCGAGTCTATCGTAAATATTGAGCAAGCCCGGCGGCTTGCCTGCATCACAAAGTTCCCGCATTTGCGTAAAAATGTTTCGATTTCGGGGATTGAGAAAATCCTCGGGCTGCAAAATTCCGAGAAGCTCCGACGCTTGCGCATGCTCAGCGAAAATCGCCCCGAGCAAGGAGCGTTCGATGTAGTCATCGTGGGGCAAGGGCTTGGCTATTTTCGGTTGCGCCACGGCTGGGCCTCCAATTCCGGGGTTCCCGCACGGATCGGTTCCTGCCTTGCGAGGGCGTCCTCCCACCGGCGCTCGTTGAGATACGTGGCCGGATGGGGAACAAACCGTCCGCCGTCGCGTTTCCAATCCTCGGACTGTTTGCGGAACTGCACATCCGCCAGAATTTGAGGATGTTCCCTGGCCGGGATTTTGTTCCAGGCTTTCAGCGCGCGGGATTTGGCCTGTTTTTTGGGATAGATTTTCCAAAATTCTTCAAATCCAGACAGACACAGCGAAGGCGAAGCCTGAGCGACTTTGGTTTTCCACGCCTTTCCCGTATCCCTATCCAAATCCTTGTCCAAATCCTTATCCTGTGCATGAGGTGTCATTGATGTCTCATTGAGGTTTGTATGAGCATCTTCGTTTGCCTCCCCCTTCCCCCCTTTTGCCTCCATGTAGGCGGCGAGTTGTTCCTGCGGAACTGGCGGAGCGAACTTCGCGTAGCGCATTTGAAGGGAGGGCGGAGGACGGCGTCCCGGCTTCTGGCTATTCGTCCAGTGGCCGTACCGCTTCCCGTCCTGCGTCCAAACGAAGAGCAATCCCTTGTCTCGGAATTCATCCAAAATTTGTTCGAGCCGCTCCAGCGTGAAATTCTTGCGGATCGGTGCCACCTTCCCGAAAATCACGCGCAGGCTGGTTAATTCGAACGAGCCCCACGAATCGGCCAGGCCGTAGAGCCAGGCGTACTCTGCCTGCGCCCAGGGGGCGCACAGCGCGATTTTCTGTGAGGCCCAAAGGGCTTCAAAGACAATAATTCGGGGGGGCATTATTTGCGCCCGCCATCAGGCCCCACGGCCACGCCAGCGTCCGCGAACAAAGCGGCTCGAACTAGATCGGCATGAGAAATTGGTATGCCGCAAGAAGAACGGCGGACAAACAGCCTCAGTTGTGCATTGAGCAAGAGCGCGCGCTCCCACGGGCTCAGGCACAGAGGGGGATTGAGTTCGAGGCGAATCTCTTGTAGTGTTCCGGTTGCCATCTGTTTTTTCCTTTCTGTTTAAAAAGAAACCGCCGGGCTTCGCGCGTGAAAGGCGTGGGCCCGGCAACTTTTTAGAGTTCATCGCTGGAGAAGCACTTTGCGTCCTTCGTCAATCAGCCGATGGCACTCCGAAGGTTCCACCAGAACACGGCGGCCCAGGCGCACCGCCCCTAGTTTCCCTTCGTTGATGTAGCGACGGATCGTCCACGGACTGATTCCCAGAGCCGCGCCAGCTTCCTTCACATTCAGCAGCAACTTCGTCATCTCCATGAGAATTGCTCCTTTCTGTGCTCATTTATGCCTTGCAATTCCGCGCCAGTGGGTATAAAAGCGTAGTCATGCATAACGCGACAAAGCGTGGGTTACGGTCCCTGCCGTTCAAGTTCGGCCCGGACGTAGCGTTTCGTTCCGCTGCGGAATTGGTGAAGCACCTGAACCGAAGGCGTGGAGGGCCGAACTTCGTGCGAATTGAGGGGGTGATTGAAGCCCTTTACCAGATTGAGCGCGAGGTTGCAGCGGCGGGATACCCGAGCGACGCGTACACGCGCATTTATGAAGGGAAATTCGGCGAAAAGACGAAATTGCTCAAGAAAATTGTGGACGATTTCATGCACGAAATTCAATTGGTGGTGGCGTTCGGTGAGCCTCGCCGCGACGGTTGGAGCCTAGCCGAAGTTTTATCGCCCTCGCACCCAGAAGAATCGGGGAGAGAGGCGTATCTAGACGGGCTCCTGGTTTTTAATGCCGCAGTACACGGCTACCTCCGGCTCGTTTCTCAATGCGATAGTTGCGGGCACTGGTTCGTGCGG